>VOFD01000543.1_pt1 | contig 456773 bp, 430 predicted proteins | sample 5384101 | NCBI WGS metagenome assembly VOFD01 (sample SAMN12384723, study PRJNA508395) | human gut metagenome | isolation source: healthy gut C | host: Homo sapiens
ATGGGAAATAAGACCTTGCATAGAGAATGGAGAAACATAGTTTTCAGCCGCACATAACGGGATTTTTTCTTTATCAAAATTTTTGTATTCTTCGTAAAGAGCCATAAGCCGATTCAGATAATTTCTATAGTCCATAACAGTTTCTCCCTCTTATTGTCTATTGGATAATCAGGAATTATCCTTTGTTTGTATAATGCCTTTCCATTATAAAAGGTCCTTGTCTTATAATGCAAGTGGTATGTTTATTATACTACATAAAATTCAATGCAGTCGTTCGTTTTATTGGAAATATACTTCGTTTTATCGAACTATCTGTTCTGCATCGGGAAATCACTCCCTTTACGCTGCTTACAAAAGTCTGAAAAATATCCAATTTGTTTCGATCTATATCCAGGTATTGAGCTATCAGTTTTGCTCCTTTGCATTGCTGTCCAAACAAAGCCAAAATTCTAGCAAGTAGAAATACTCTATTATAGGGTCGCATACTCTCTTATAACATCATATTTCCCAAACATTGCAGCAGATGCAATCTGCACAGCATCTGCTCCACATTGAAGCACCGTTCTTACATCTTCCATATTCCTAATGCCGCCACCAGCAATCACTTGGAATTCATATTTTTTTGCAAACATCAAATAACTTAATGTTAACGGCAGTTGCCATGCTCCAAAATACGAAGTTCCCTCATTAGTCACCTTGCAGGTATTTTCTCCACTGTCTACAGCCCAACTTGAAACTACCGGAACTCTTACAGAATCCAGCAATGAAACTGTGTGAACTCCTGCGTTTTTTAACAATGGATATATAAAATTTACCGGTAGATTAATATTGATTTTAGGTACAATAGGGATTTGACTGTCCCTCACCAATCGCTCTACAATATGAGTTATTCGAGAACCAATATTTTGCTCATTCCATATATTATTTAAATAGAAAAAATCAAGTTGAATCATAGATGCTCCTGCTCTTTCCATTCGTTCAACAGAATTCATCCATTCTTCCGTTTCCAAACTCATTCCTGCTACCGATGCAATAATCGGCACTTCCTTTTGTGTCAGAACCTTTTTACAAAGTTCTTCTGCCTCATTCAATGTCATGATTTCTCTTTCAAATGTTGATTGCGCCCAATAGCCATCTCTGCCATGCAAAATACGTCTAATGCCTTCTTCCTTATGTTTCTGATAATCAGCCGCTGTTTTCAAAATAATTCCGCCAGCGTCACACTCAATACATTTCTCAATATTTAAAGCCGATTCTGTTAACGGGCAAGATGATATTACAATTGGATTTCTAAACTTAACGCCTTCAATTACCACCATGTTCCTTTCCTCCTCGTTTCCTACTGTTTTTTTATTTTACTGTGATAAAAATACTCCTTTGCCTTGATGTTATGTATCTTCGCCAGCTCTTCTATCTGTTGTTTGCATTTTTCCCAATATTCCAAATTGTTATCACAGTAAATCTGCTTATAGGTATGTTCATATTCCGGAAACTGCTCGCTTATATATTCTAAAATTCTATTCTTATAATCTCCCCGAAGATTTAGATTTTCAAAATAATATGTATCTGCAAGCCCCTTTGTCTCCTGAATTATCAATTGTATATCCGTTATTATGGGGAAAATCGGAGATACAAACAGGTATGTTTCAATATCATTCTCCTTCAAAGCCTGTAAAGTTTGTAGTCGTTCCATTATCGATGACGCCCCCGGTTCCATACTCCGTCGGAACGAATCATCCAGTGTATTAAGAGAAATTCCTACACGAATCCGGGGGATCTTCTTAAGCAATTCAACATCTCTTAATATCAATTTTGACTTTGTGAGAATTTCTACCATACCTTTACAATTTTGTAAGTTCTGCAAAATCGTGCATGTGCATTGGTACTTTTTTTCGAGTGGCTGATATGCATCTGTAACTGATCCTATCAGGATCACCTGATCATCTTGTATTTTATCGATGCCTTTCAAAAATCCTTTTTTTACTGCCATAAAATCCCCCCATTTTTCTTCATAATGATAAAATCTTTTCATAAAGGATGCATAGCAATATCGGCATCTATGTGTGCAGCCCACATAAGGGTTGATAACCCAGTCTGCTCCTGGGAGTTTAGACTTTACCAACAAATTTCCGCACGTTTGTTCATAAATTTTCATACCTCTTTCTCTTATCCTTTCCGACACACAGACCATACAGTAGCAAATGCCAGTATCGCGGCAAATACAATTGTTCCCTCCACATATCCCGTCGTGCTTACCCATAAGAGTGCCAATAGGCAGCCCATAATATGTCCGATGTTTTCAGACCAAGACCACATTTGCTGGTTGATGCTGCCTTTTTGTTTTTTTGTTTCTACCGATCGAATACAAAACACCGTTCCCCCACCCAGACCGCTGAGCCACCAAAGCACCAGATATGCCGGTTCAGAGTATTGTACCAGTACATAAATATTCAAAAGCGCCACTCCCAGTCCGATATGTCCCACACACAGATATTTTTTCCATCTGTTGTTATCATGTTTGCTCAAAACCGGTTCTACTGCCAGATAAGTAAACCATGATATAACGAAAGAACTTATAGTAAGTAATAGATTTCCAAATGATCTATAACTCAGATACAACATAATATAGGAATAACTAAAATAATGCATTTGATGTAATATCATAGTTCGGTTTGCTTTAGGTATTGACAATTGTCTTTGATTATCTGGTATTTTATTTAATCCAATAATCAGTACTAATATAACAACTGTCAAACACAGCACCAGGCAATCTCTGTATAGAAAAGCCGACGCAAAGCCAATTACCCTACACAATCTTTTTTTCCATCTGACCGTTCCTTCTTTACATCCGCCTCTAATTGCCTGAAGTGTTGCAGAAATCAGTGTTGTAAGCAAAAAGGGTTCTAAGAATAAGCTTTTACCAAATAAAATATGTGCACTTAATGCAATGCAGCCTACAACACTTGCAATTCCATCCTTCCGTGTCGGTTGATACGGTACCGGAACTAAATTTCCCAGTTGATAAGCGACCCCAAATCCAATAATTTCAGCAGGAGACATCCCATGGGTTATAGCCCAGCAGATGATGCCAATTTCGACGCTCCCCGCTATTGCACTATAAATGTAATACATGTTTGTCTCCTCACGCGCAAAACAGTTCACAGCAGTGTGTGCCATTAAGCCAATATCCGGATTTTTCGTTTTTAAGAATATCAATTAACTCATTCTCTCTTACATTTCCGAGAAAATATTTATCTTCACAGATAGAAGTGTTTTTGTCTAAAGCCCAAAAACATGCCGTAACTGTTCCATCTGGCAATATACCAATAGATTTTCTCACGCACCTGCATTGTGATGTACTTTTTTTATGTCCTGGCATCAAATAGTGAAAATCCAGCTCTGGTTTATCACACGAAAGATTTTTGTATAAACAGTTAATCATCTCCACAACTTCTCTGCATTCGCCTCCACTTAATACTTCCCCTGCATAGTCAGCTCCTCTTCCCACCGGGAAAAAACGCAGTATGCTCCATACATCTACATTGTGTTGGCACAGCCATCTCAATAACTTGTCCATTTCTTCTTTTGTATTATTTTTCTTACACAACACTGTCTGAACGCCCACATAAACTCCTGCTTTTTTCAAAACATCAACTGCCGCAGCAGCATTTACATGATACCCCTTTTTTCTTAAGGCATAAGCTTCTCCCGGAATGCAGTCCAAAGTTAATTCCACATCCTTCGTGCTTTTAGCGAGTATTTCTGCAGTATCCTTATTAATATTGATGCCGGAAGTACTTATTCCCACCTTTTCTCTGCCAAGCAATTCTGCTGCTTTCTGTATAAGTTTTAAATGTGATTCATCCATCATTATTTCACCGCCAGACATATCCAGTTGCACATCCCTGTCTGCCTTCAGTGCTGCAATTTGTTCCAACACTTTTACCTTTTCTTCATAAGAAAGTTCCTGTATTCTACAGGCTGGATCATTCACCGCTCCCATACAGCAGATTTGGCAGTCCCACGGACACCATCTTGTAACATCCCATATTACGCTTAATTTTTCCATACTTTATACCTCCCTGTGCTTTATGATTCGATTATATGCCCAGCTTTTCTCATGCTTCAATGGAGCTTTTGCCCGATTTAACTCAAGCCGGTTGCGCTTTTGCTCAACCTCTTCTTGTTCTTACTTCTTAGGAATGATATAATTTTTAATAATATGGGAGGTATCTTTACCATGAGTACACAAATGACATTGAACACACTAAAGAAATGTTTAGATAATTATAGGGAGCATCGACTTACTCATGTAGAATTTTTAAAAACTGTTCTTCCACAACATCTTTATACAAATAAATTATCAGATAAGAATATTCCCTTATGTGATTCTTATGAGAATATTAAAAATTGGGTTTCCCATTTAATGAACTATCAATCCTGTACGAAAAGTGGTGCCAATCGTGTTCGTCATATTCTTTTTGACTATATACTTACTGACGAAGATATCTTGATTGAAATCGCTCAAAATTGTCAGTCGTTATTACCAGATTCTCCTTTTGTGAGTAACGAACTGTTAAATATTATTCAGGAAGATAATTCATTAAATGCTGAATTTAGATCTCACGTAACCTCTTTACTTAATAATAATGATTATTATCAAGCCTTTAGTTGTTGCATTGTCTATAGCTTTTTCCCTGATAATCAGGAAAAGATTTCCCGCTTTATTTGCTCTTCCACCGTTCTTTGCGAGCAACAATTGCCATCAGAAAAAGACCTTGATGCCTGTTTAACTTTTTTGCAGCAATCATTTAATGAGTTCTTTCAGCATATTAAAAATAATAATTTTGCTATTGACTTATCCAATTCACAATTACTTCAAAAGCTGGATGAATGTAATCGTGTTCTCTCGTATGAATTATTGCGCGAAAATACCTCAAAAGAATTTTACCAAGATTTAAAAAAATATGTTAACCGTCTAGAAACACTTAAGATGTGGAATATGCTGAATCCAGCCGAAAACAAAGCAGATGCTCTGAATAATCTCGGAAAAAAATTGGACTATATCGCCAATCTTGAAACAGAATTGAATAATCTTAATGATCTTTTTTATGACAAAAAGAAATACCTCTATAACAATGAACAAATAAATCGTCAATAATTATAAAGGTATTTCTTATCCGGATTTACTATGCAGAAAAGCACAAATTATAACATTTTTATGTAGATAATCATATTCTAACAATATAAACTAAAAAACTAATTATTTTGAAAAAAACTTAAATTATTTATTACAACTGCCAAATCAATATCTAATGCATACAAATATTTAATTAATGTAGTTAAGTTTGGTGAATAAGAAAAAGTTTCTACTCTGGAAACCATTTGTCGTGTCAATCCACTTTTTTGAGCAACTTCTTCCTGTGAAATATGAAGAGAACATCTATAATTTTTTAACTCTTTAGCCATATTCCATTCTATTTCTTTAATACGACATTCATATGCAAATTGTTCATTATCACCTATTTTGCCTTCTATTAATTGAAGTATTTGTCGTTGTTCCTTCTGCATATATTAATCCTCTCATTTTTATAGAAGCATACACAATTCTTGCACTCCTCCCATAAGGGAGAAGCAACATATTTTAATTCTACCGTTTTTTATATTGCAATGAAACAAAGTTCAGTTTTTGCGCCTCTTCCCGATAAAAAATCCGCCAATGTTGTGTGTTGACAATAATCTTATCATCCGTTTGACGCATATTCATGCACATCAGAGCCTCCTTTCCTTCTTGCACAATATGCTTAATTGCAACATAAAGTTCTGCCATCTGGCTCATTGGAATCTGATCACAGTCATCAAAATCCGTTGCTTCTCCGCTTATGGAGGTTCGTGACTTCTTTGCAGGAATCATGTTGCACCTCCATATTTGCATCAAATATGATGCATTTTTATGAATTTTAGCATATCATCTACCATATTGTCAATATATTTATTGTATTTCTCTATTTTTTCTATTTTTGGACTTTTTCTATTCCTTGTTTAATATTTTGCATAAATAACACGAAAAAGCCTGTACATAAGTACAAGCTTTTCCCATTTTTGCAAATCATTTTTTAATCCCGTTACGGGAAATTATTATTTTTAAGTCTTTCTACACTTCCTCAGTGCAGTTTATATTATATCTATTTCATATGAATTTGTCAACTATTTTTTTAATATTTTTTCATTTTTATTATTAACTAAATTGAAACCTTATTTATACACCTTTTATATATATTTGTCAATACCTATACTGTTTTTTAGTTAACTTTTTTTCCACTCTGTTTTGTATATAGTTCCATTACTTTTTTATCAATTTTATCCAATATAACTTTTCTGGTCTCCGAATCGAGTGGGTATACAGCGTCCTTCTTGCTATTACGAGGCTTTAGAATTCTCATTTTGTCTATTGCCCGTATTTGGTTTACCTTTGCAATCGTATACTTTTCAGTGCCGCTCCCCATTACAACAATTCCCTGTCCCAAATAAACCTCTGTTTTCTCATGAAGCTCTCTAAGAGCCTCTTCCTTGGAATCCGCTGATTTCAAAGGAACTACAGTTACTGTACCGTTAGAAGACGGATTATCATTCTCTATTACGACAGCATAATGCATTCCTCCCAACTCATTATGTACATTAAAACCAAAATTGACATGAACTATATCTCCCCTTTTATATGTCATAAGTTTTGATGAGTCAAATTCCTTTTCAACATCCAAATAATAAATCCACGAATTTAACCACTGACATATTTTTATTCTCACATCTATATCTAAATTATTTATTACATTTTCTAACTCATGTAACAAATTAGAAACCATTTTTGTAGTTTCTGTCTCATTTTGAGCTTTCATTTTGGCATACTCTGCATCGTTTTCCCCAGCCAGTGCCCTTAATTCTTTGTCAAACTTCAGTGCAGAAATATTTTTGTTTCGAGATAACATCTTCAGTAATTTTTGATACATATTTTTTCCTCATTTATTTTATGACTGCTTTTGTTTTCCTCGTTTAGAACTATAAGTAACTATGATACACCACATTTGGTATTTTGTAAACAATATCTCAATTCGTCTCTTTCCGATAAAAGTCTCTGAATTTAGCGGGCTATTTTCATAAATAAGCTTATGTAATGAATGAATATCATTATGATAACTATTGTTCTATATTATACTATATAAAACTTATATAGAACACTTCGATTTATCGAACGATCCCCCTACTTAAAAGGCACCGATATTCCACCGATGCCTTCCCTACAACGCAATATGTATCTTCTTCTCCACTATTTTCCGGGCCGCCTCTGCACAGTCCAATGTAATCTCCCGATTGTCTATATCGTAGATTTCAGTTCCGAGGATTTTGATGGTTCCATTGTTGCCGGAATGTAATATTGGCAGTAATTCCTCTGCTCTTGTTGCGATCCCTTCATTGTATAATGCCTGTACCAGTTTGGGGGTGCTGAACAGAATAACGCGTTTTCCCCGGTATCTCCGGTTCACCCGTCTGAAAGAGGCATCTATTTTACCTGCGGCGCCTTTATCATCTGTAATTACGCAAAATTTTCCCTCTTCTTCCGGCAATTTCACAAGAACATGCAGGCATACCGCAAGCATTTCTTCCCCAAGGTTGTCTCCTGTTTCCTTATTTTTTCGCACCCCGGAGAAAAAACGCATGTAAAAGTCCTGAGTGTTTTTGCTTTTCTCTTCTACTATATTTCGAAGTCCCTCATCTTCAAGAAGTGTCTTTGCTATTGTACTTACCGGACTGTTGATCATCCGGATTGCCCAGATCAGGTAATTGTTCACCTGTTGTCTGGAAGAAAAGCAGCTCTCCATAATATCCTGCAATTCTTCCTCATAAATAACATACAACGCTATTCCATAATCAGCGATCTTTTTTACATATCTGACATAACACTCTTCCAGACTATGGCTCTGTGAAGCCAGTTCCATAAGAATGCATCTGGTGATCACTATGATTCCATCCTGCTGTCGTATATATTCCAATATTTTTTCGGCATCCTGTTCCTTAAGATTTGCATGATAGCGAAAAGAACAGGCATCATAGAAAAAGCATTTCTTTGACAAAAAAATGCTCTGTACAAGACTGCCCCTATTCACATATGGAGCTATGTTCCCCCAGTTTTCCGGAATTTCCGAATACCCCTTTATCATTTATGTTCCCCCTTTATTTCTCTGTAAAGAGAGTTCATATTTTGAAGAACCATCCGGAGTGTTCTTTCGTTCAGATATCCCTCCTGAAGGTATTCCATTCCCATACGTTTCACTACACGTTCCACAGCAATATAATCATCCTTATTGCTGGCATCTAATATACTGCTGTCCAGCCACAGGTTTTCTATTTTTTCCCGAATGGATGCCTTATCCAGTTCCATCAACTGCTGCGTAAGCATACCGGATTCTGTCAGACCCAGCTCATAGCACCGGACCAGTGCCGCCATATAAGGTACCTGATAATAGTTCATCAAACGGATCAGCGTATCCATTTCATTATTATCCGATTGGGCCCTGAATACACGATACATCTGCCGGAAACTGCTCTCAGGCATCAGAAGCATTCCTGCAAAAATATTGGCTTCATATTCCTCTTCATGTTCAAAATAGTCATCCGCAAATTCTGCTTTTGCTTTAAATTCATTCTGAGGATAAAATGCATGATAAATCTCATGACAGATTGCAAAATTCGCATTTACCCGGGATAATGATGTATTGATCAAAATATATCCCAATGCATCTCCATGGTAGCACAGTGCCCCGATCTCTTCATCCGCAAACGGTATTTCCAGTACAATGTACCCTCTTTGGCGCAATGCAGGCCGGACGATCTGAAGAATATTCAACATATCTTTGTCTTCACTGATTCCGGTAAATGAATAGAACTTTGCAACTTTGCTGTTCATCTGCATTCGGTTTTTTTCACTATATTCTATTATTTTCCGTAATCTGTCGATCTTCATATAATAATTACTACCTCGATATGTTTAAGAATCTTCCCTTTGCACTCATTACTTCGTCTATATTTTCTAATAATTTCAATAAAGTATTTGCTATTTTTTCCTGTTCCTTTGCAGGCTCTCCTGCATAAAACGTGACTTTTTCAGATTCCTGCTCGCACATTTGCGGAACCGGGAATGGATCCTGTAAAAAATATTCCGTATTCTCGCCTAAAGCAGCAGATATTTTCTCCATATCCGTTCCGGTAATGTCTTGTACTCCGGTCAAAATTCTGGACATCTTCTTGGCATCAATCCCTGTTTTCATGCTAAGATAAGTCTGTTTGATCTTCCTGGCATCTAAGTACAAATTCAGGTTCTCGATATATTTGGTCATATGTTCCAGTCCTCTCCGTTATTTATGGTATGATAAGTTCAAAAATCCATGCTATCACACTCTATATCATGTCCGGTGTCCTATTTATTATACACTTTTTGTTAGGCAATGCAACATTTTTATCTCATTATATGGGTTTTCTATATGATTTTATTACTTATATTGTCCATATTTTACATTTTTGTCATTGTTCAATCTTATTATATGACTTTATTCTCCCGTTGTCCCGGTTGTCACAGTCACAGATTCCTTTCCATAATACTCCGCGCAGGCCCAATTCACCCACACATAGCCATTCTCGGGCTGCAGATCGGTATACATGAGCAGTTCCACATAATTCAGCGGTTGGAACACCGGATTTTTTACGGAATCGTCCTTCAACACGGCGATCCGCTCTTCCCAACCGGCACCGTAGGCCTGTGCCCAGCCGTTTCTCCACATGCGGTAGGCACGGTAACTGGTGGTGCTCTGGACATTGCCGAACAGAACGACTGCTGCCAGAAGTGCCCCCGTCACTGCAAAATAACGCAGGAGGTATTTCTGTGCCAACAGGTCTGCCTTTTCACTCTTTTCCGCTTTCAGAACCCGCTTTGCGATCCAGCCACACCAGTACAGTACATTGGCCACCATCCACAACACATAAAAATACCACAGGATAGCTCCCTGCCTGCCGCCGCCCATGGTGCCATCCACATAGATCGTTGCAGTAGCCTGGGAGGCATATACCCCGAAGGTCAGCGCAGTAAACAGGCCGGGGAAGCGAAACTCATAGTTCATTTTTCTGACCGCTTTCCAGAAGAAAGGGATCAGCAGAACCAGTAACAGCAGGACCTTCAGATTCGTCCAGCTGATAATATTCAGAAAAGTTCTCTCCAGGGACAGCCAGATGGCTATCAAAGGGGAATTGGCTGTGTTGCCGCCAAAATTGCCGTTGAGTCTGGTGGCTGTCAGCGGAGAAGTCACACACATCAATACGCTGAGTGTCTCTAACAGTGTCACGATCCAGGTCCGGCGAAAAGCATCTTTACGGCAGATCAGGAATAAGATCTGCAGACAGATCAACAGGCACATGGTGGATACGCTGGTGGAAAAATTGTTGCCACCCACCAGAATCGCCAGCAGGCAGGCCAGCACGGTAAGCACGACCCGCTTTGCCTTGCCGGTCTCGCGAAGCGCAATTTCCAGATACAGTGTCAGCAGGACCAGTGACAAGCTATACACAAAAGTGTAATTCACCGAACCGTTATACCAATAAAAGCTTTCCTCCGGATAGGGGCAGTAAAGCACCTGGAGAATTGCCATGGGAATACCGATGGGCAGGATCAGCCAGCGGTTCTCCTTTGCCTGGCCCGCAATGCATTCTCTGAGCAGCAGGAACTGGGACAGGATCACGGAACCGATCATCAGATAGGGGGTGATCCGGTAAAAATGTTCTCCAAATGCCGCAGGCTGCAAAGCCGACAGAATCAGTATGGAAAATCTGGCTTCCCACACATTTTGTGCCAATGTCTGGTATATCGCATGAAATACACCGGCGATTCCTTCTCCGGCCTGCATTGCCCGGTACATATATTTTCCGAAAGACCAGTCATCTGCAGAGGGATAATCGTATTTTGCGATCGTAAACAGCGGCCACAGGATCACCGCCAGTGCCAGGATCCACGCGATGTGGATCAATATCATTTTCTTTCGTTCTGTCAGTTTCATTGGTATAAAATATCCTTTCTTACAATAGATCCGGTGTCCAGTCCATATCTACATCACTTCCGCCGCTGTCTCCACCGGAACTGCCGCTGTCACTGCTTCCGCTATCGTTGCTGCCAGAATCACTACTGCCGGAATCACTGCTGCCGCTGTCATCATCGTCGTCATCGTCATCATCCTGCGCAGGTTTCGGGGTCGGAGCCGGTGTGGGCGCAGGGGTCGGAGTGACTGCAGGCTTTGTCGCAGCAGGTTTGGTCGTTGGCTTTGGCGTGGTGCCGGGATTCTGGGTGGCTGCAGGTTTCTGAATACTTCCGCCGGTCTTGTCTCCCGACACGGTTCCGCTGCCGGTGATCGTCTGCCCATCGTTACCGGCTGTACTGTTGCCATCTGCACTGCCGGTGATTTTGCCGGTAATGCTTCCCGTGACGCTTCCGGATGCAGTGGTATCATGGTTTTCTTCATAAGCCGCAAGGATCCTGTTTTGCCATTTCTCTGACCGCACCGGCGCTGACCCAGTATTTTCCGTCAAACCATTGTACTTCTCCGTCAAAAATACGGATCTGCGGGGTATCACTGTCTATGGCACCCGTGGTGTTGTCCGCTGCGTTGCCGTTCTCTCCGCCGTCCGTGGCGGCACCGGTTCCCTCTGCTGTATTTGCATTGTCCTCTGCTGTCATATCCTCTGTCACCTCATAGGACGTGTATTCCGGACGGGTCTCCAGTCCGATCATTTCCCCGCCAAAACGATACTCCTCTGCGGTAATACCCTCACCGATTCCCTGCCACAGGCAGTTTTCACCGGTAGCATCATAGGCATAGAGGATCAGATCCGTATAATCTGTTCCCTCCAGCAGTTTTTTCTTGATTTCTTCGGAAGGCTGCTCTGTCAGGATCTTTCCTTCGGAATCAAAACTTCCCGTGTAAGTGATATATTCCATGCCCTCCCGGTTGCTCCAGAGGGAATAGACATCCAGCGCACCTTCTCCGGTATGGACATCGCAGGTATAGTCTCCGGCGAGCACACCGCCCTGCATGGTTCCCTGTTCATGGGTAATGCTTCCGGTAGCGCTGTCCACGCTCCAGGCTTCGAAGGTGCCGTTCCAGTCTTTCATGGTTTCCGGTGTATCTGCCAGAGGCGCTGTTGTATCCGAAATCTCTGTCGTTGTATTTTCCCGGGCTCTGGCTTCTGTGGTTCCCGTTTCCTGTGTGGCATCGGGATTCTCAGTTTCTGCCGGATCCGCGATGTTCTCGTCCGCACCGGCCGCTGTCACTGTTACCAGCCGGATCGTTGCACCCTCCTGGCTCAGAAAACGTTTCGTGTCACTTCCGGTATACCACACCCTGGAGAAGCATTGTCCCTCTTCCGTATAGCCGGTCTGTACATAGAGCAGAGGCTGACTGTCTCTTTCCAGATAGTAGTTTCGCTGTCCCTCTTTCAGTTTGGGCATCATGGTGGTGAACCAGTCCTCGCTGTCGATGAGATTCACGCTCTCACTCAGATACTCGGTCAGCTCCAGATCATTTTGCATTTCCTGTGCACGGCTGCGGATCCCCTCTGTCTCTTCCTCCAGATTCACGCTGATCTCCTGTAGAGCAGCAAATGCTTCCTCATCCGCATAAAGCCGGTAATCCTGTTCCAGCATATCCCGCTGTTTGCGGATGTATCCCGCTCTGTTGTAGGCATCGGCCAATGACAGATAATCCTCCTGGGTAAACTCTCCTTTATTATATTTTGTCTCCAGATTGAGAATCTCCAGCTCCAGCTCTGAGAGCATCGGCTGTGCCTCTACGGGAGTCACGGCATCCTTCGCATTTTCATCACTGCCATCTCCGCAGGCCGTCAGGGATGTTACCAGAACAGCGCTCATGGCCAGTGCCAGAAATCTTGTTGCTTTTCTTTTCATCTTTTTGTCCTATCTGTTTTTCATTCTTAACTATTGTGCATCACTGATCAGTTTTCGCAGGAAAGTATCCGCCTCCGAGCCCTGTGCATAGGTTCCCATATCCAGGACCTGTTGTGCCAGAGCATAGATGCTGCGGGCCTGCACCGGACCGTAAATGGTAATGTCCTTGCCATCCTTGTTCAGGATGATGTATCCGCGGAATGCATATTCCACCTTATACTGGTTTGCCGGAAGGCCGACCAGTACGGAAGTGAACCGGTATCTGCCACTCACGGTCTCATAAATACTATCCTGATGGGTGCCGTTGGCATTCGTACCGTAAGCCAGTCCGCTGATGACTTTTTCGCCGCCTTTGATCATGGGATAGCTTGTCCGGTTGGCATTGTTCATGACCAGTGTTCCGTATTCCTTGAGATGATAGCCGTTCACACCATTTCCCAGCAGTTGTGCTCTGAGGTCCGTACTGATACCGGTCTTAAAGCGGATTCCCGCTTTTCCGGTAATCCGGATGGAAAATCCATGGTAGGTCAGCAGATCCGTAAGTCCCGGCTGTTCTGTGGCCACATAGGCATTGTTACGATATTCCAGGGTCCAGACATACATGCCGATAGGCGCTCCGTTCTCATTATACCGGTACACGACCGCCGACTGGGCATTTCCGTTCGGCATTTTGACGATACGGCGGTTATTCCGCACCTGTGGTGTATAGGCAATACCGTCCACGTAGATCGTGGAAGCATCGTAACCCGACGGTACCTGCAATACCACATTGGTAGAGGAAGTCGGCATCGGGCAGGGGCTGGCCGGCATATTTTCATAGACCGGAATCTTGAAGACAAAGGTATTCTCCAGCGCTCCCGCACTTTCATACAATTTCTTCATGCTCAGTGCCTCGCTGGTGGGTGCTGAGATGTTCTGCATATACTGATGGGTATATACCGGATTGCTGGCAGTGGGGGATACATTGAATTTCTGTAAATACAGGGTATCCTGGCCCTTACGTATGTAGCTTGCGGAGATTACTTCCGCTCCTCCAAGGATCGAGTAGTAGGCTCCATGCCAGTCATGATCTTTGGCATAATTCAATCCATTGCGTATCACTTCTTCATTGGTACTGCCGGAAGCTCCCACATTGAAATAATTGTAATAATGTTCATAACCGGGATAGGTGCCGGAGATCAGCGGGGATGTCCCCTCTCCCTGCTCCTGCAGTACTCTGGCTGCCAGATGGAACGGGCTGACCTGCCGGTTCTCCTCCGCACCGATGGACCAGAAAATATGGTAGAATTTCATTGAGGTCTCCGGTGCGTTCTGACTGCTGTTCATGAAGGTTCCCTCGAGGAAATTCTTTACCGCTTCTTCCGTATGATAGCTTGCGTTGTAGGTCAGCTGTTCAAACTGGAAAATAGCATTCTCCTGCAGGGAATTTCTGGGGTCCATGTATAATTTCAGTACATCTTCCGAAGCGAAATACCAGTTGGGGCTGTGCTGTCCTTCCTTGCAATAATCCCCGTAACTCTTATAGACCAGACTTTTTCCGCCCTGAAGCTCATTGTTGATCACCGTCTGGAAATCCAGTCCGGTATTCTGCCGTACAAACGTCCAGTTCGGATGCTTTTGTTTCAGAGCCTCCAGTGCCGGCCGGTAGCTCTCCGGGAACTGCTCGATGTCCGCATAGACACCGGTGGCATTTTCCTCTGCCAGCATAACCGCCGCTCCGGGATTCATGCCGTACAGTTCTTCCCATTCCAGAAAACGTTCATCCGAGCATGCCAGATAATCCCGGGGGATATATCCCTCGTAGACCTTGCCCTTTACCTCGGCGGATACTTTTTCCCAGACCTGATAGTCTTCATCCACCGTCACATCCCGGATCTCCACCATCTGTCCACTGGGCACGGTGACCACTTTTGTGCTGTCTTCCGCCGCTTCCGCGCGGATCGTCAGATCATCGCACAGATAAACCAGTGCCATGACCTCCCGGTCTTCTACGATATTCTGCAAAGCCCCTCGTGCTTCTTCGATCCATGCCTGATCTTCTTCATCCAATGCATGCGTCTGATAGGTATTGCCCTCGTAGGTGAATATAAATGCCGCCAGGAGAATTGCTCCCAGAAATGCCAATTTTCTCTTCATGTAACGTGACTCATTCCTTATTTTATGGTTGCTGTGTTGCCCGTTCTATCCTGCCTCTACGTCGGGCATCACTCTATGTGCTTCAGTTTCTTATGCAGTACCCGGATTCCCTTCGGTGCAATGGCAAACAGTGTATGATAACACTTGTTCTTTTGGGTAGCCAGGGATTTTTCATGGCTCTCCACCAGCCGTGACGCAAGTCACGCACCACCCTGCGGTAGAATGCGTTGTCCCCGGTCATCTGTGCAATAGGGATGTGCAGCAGATAATCCAGCCGCTGGAAGATGCCGAACCGGAATGCGATTTCCGACAGCTCCGGATATTTTTTATCCACCAGTGCAAGCACCATGTCCGCATTGTCGATATTGTCGGCGAATACTCTGGAGAACCGGTTCTTGTCTCTGGTATTGCTGTCCGGACGATAAAATACATGATACGCCTGTCCGGGAATGCATGCAATCCCCGGAACTGCACTTTCCTCCCGGGTCAGCATTTTTACTAATAAATGAAAATCTTCATTCAGTGCCCCCACCGGAAATTGTTCTATGGTAAACAGGTCCTTCCGCAAAAGCTTGGTACAGAAGGAACAGTCTCCGCGGTGCATCAGAAGTTCCTTCAGAAAACCTTCTGCCGGGATCACCTGTTCCGTTGCCACCGGCTCGCAGATATTCGGTAAAATATTGCCGTCTTTGTCGATTTCATCTCTGCCGACCTGCGCTACGGGCATTCCGGTCTTTTCGATTGCCCCGTACAGCCGCTCATACATATCCGCATCCACGTAGTCATCGCTGTCCACAAAGCCCACATATTCTCCCCCGGCCTGCTGTAATCCGAAATTCCGGGCGGAAGAAGGCCCGCCGTTCTTTTTATGGAAGACGCGGATTCTCTCATCCTCCGTTGCCAGCCGGTCACATAATGCCGGTGTCTCATCCGTGGAACCGTCATCGATCAGCAGGATCTCCAGATTTTCGTAAGTCTGTGTCCGCAGGCTTTCCACGCAGCGGGGCAGATACGGTATGATATTATACACCGGCACGATCACGCTGATCAGCGGTTGCTTGGTTACATTACTGTTCACTGTTTATTCTCCTATACATAGACCGCTCCGGGATTACAGGGGCCGGAGAGCAGGGGCCGTCATTCCATAATTGTGGAATCACCGGGGCAGGTGTTGTGATGTCCTGCATCACATCCTGGCCGGCATCCGGCATTTCCTGTTCTTCTGACATTTCTGGCAAGAACTTCATTTTCCGGCACAGTTCGATCAATCTTTCCGCAGCCGTCCGGGCATTCCATTCCCCGGCAATGGTCTGCTGTGCGTTTTCTCCCAGTCTGCGGCACTCTCCGGGATCCCTGAGAAGCCGTTCCACGGTCCGAAATAATTCCTGTTCCTCACCGTCCCGGTACATCCTGCCGTTTTCTCCCTGACGGATCAGCCAGGGAGCCGCTCCGATCATATGATCTGCCACCACAGCACAGCCGCTGTTCATGGCTTCATTCACCACTGCCCCCCAGCCTTCTTTGCGGTCACTGGTGACCAGATAGATTTCTGACTTTTCCATGGCCGCCCGGACTTCTTCCGGTCCTTGAAAACCGGGAAAGGTGATCACGTCGGTCACTCCGAGTTCCTCTGCCAGGCGATGCGTCTCTTCCTCCAGTTCCCCTCCGCCGATCATGGTAATATGAAACGTATTTTCTTCCAGATGTTCTTTTAAATAAGATGCTGTTTTCACCACCAGCTCCGGATGCTTCCAGTCGATCATCCGGGCCGCCCACAGAATACTGCCCGGTTCTTTGTGATTGAAGGGCTGCCCTGCCTCGTAATGCCTGGTCTCCGGGAAATAGCCGAAGCGCAGCATTTTGCCGGGGTAGGCATGGATCAGGTGATAATCGCAGGGCACATAGGCTCCTGCGCACAGGAAATACACCGGTGCCTTACGGTATCTGGTGTGATCCTTGTATTTTTGCAACAGGCCTCTCGGAGAAACAGCCTTCCATTGCCCTTCCTTATATAAGCGTTCATTATAACGGAAGATCAGTTTTCCGGCAGTCAGTCTCTCCTGAATATAGCTTTCGTCATCGCATCCGCCGAAGATCACCACATCCGCGGTAAACAATAGTTTCTCAAAATCTTCCGCACCTGTGACGGCGTTGCTGTTCGACTCAGAGCCGGGCGTTTTCTCCCCCCCAGACTTATATGCACACGAATTCTTCGCAGCGTAGCGCACGTAGGGACGTTCCTCGGCCTGCCAGCCCATCTTCACCCGCTCTTCTTCCATGGGCTGTGTCTGGAGGAAACAGAAATCTCCCTCCAGCAATTCATACAGAGCATCACAGAAGGGCAGCTGATGATGATTAAAATAGTTTGAGACAAATATCAGCTTCATTCCTTCCTCCCTGCTATGTTTGCATAGATTTCCTGCAATTTTGCGAAATTCTGCTCTTTATCATGGTTTTTTCTTGCATGTTCTCTTGCATTTTTTGAGTACTCCAGCATTTTCTCCGGAGAACTCCACATTTCGATAATAGAATTCGCCATGGAATTTACAATATTTTCCAATTCTTCTGTTTTTGTCGTTTTATAATTTCGCATGTTATTTTTACTTTCAGAAGCATCTGACGCATATTTGTCATTTTCAGCCACTTCCGACAGCTGATGTCCCCGGCACCACAGGCCGTCCCTTCCGCCATCAAACAGGCTGGGGATTCCCCCTACCTCCGTGCTGATGCAGGGAACTCCCAGAAGCATGGCCTCTCCCAGGGAATTCGGTGAATTTTCCAGAGAGGAACAACACAGGAACAGATGACTTTTCAGAAATCTTTCCTTCATTTCTTCTCCGGTCAGTTTTCCGAGGAAGTGTACCCTGTCCTCCAGCTGTCCTTCCCGGATCAGTCTGCGCAGGTAACGGCCATATGCCGATATTTTCAGCTTTTCCTTCGACGTCCGGTATGCCGTCAGATCATTTCCTGCCACATACACCTGTACCCGGGGATATTTCTCCCGGATCTGTGGCAAGGCCTGCAGCAGATAGTGCAGTCCTTTCAGAGGATAATCCGCCTGACTGACGAAAATGGAATAGGGTTCACAGTGCTCCGGCTGCCATTGTCCTTCATAAAAGGAAGCCCGCAGGGTCTCATTCATCGTATAATAATGTGCCTTGGGATTCCACGCGGTAGTCACTGCCCTGTCCCAGGCGGTTCTTCCGGTGATATTGCCGGCAAGTCCTATTGCTTCCCTCTCCATTACACCTCTGCGGGCAAATTTTTCCTGCTGGCTGCGCAGGGTATCCTTCTTCACCAGATCCCGGAAAGTGGTCTTGTGGATCTCCGATTCCGGCATATCGGCAAAATATGCCTCCGCACACAACGTACAGATTCCCTGAATTCCCACCAGTATCTTCTCCTTGTGGGGAAACACCCGGCATACTGCCAGTGTGTGTGGATATTCCGTGCCGAAACAGTGGATCACATCCGGTGAAAAGTCTTCCGTGATCCGATGCAGTTCTTCTTCCAAAGCAACGGCTGATATCTGTCGGGGTGTACGGTGTCTTCGTGGAATCCATAACATGTGATATTATATGTTTCAGCATCTGTATTTGTCTGTAAATGCTCCCGGTCTTCTTTTTCCCGTGGCATTGCTATCTGCAGTCTCCAGGGCACCTCCGTACCTGCCGGCACCGGGAATGCCACAGCCAGCTCCAGGTCACTGGAATTCTCCGCGGCTACCTGCTCCAACAGACCGGACAGCCAGCCCTCTTTATTCGAAGCTTCTTTATGCAATGCTTCGGCTATGACCGGAAGCATGATATTGCAGACCCACAGCACTTTCATAAATTAAATCCTCTTTTAATTAAAGATCCAGTTTAGATACGGAAGCAGCCGTATCTCCACATCATACATTCCCCGCAACAGCATTACGAAATACAATAGATATGCTACAACAACGCCAATAATACACAGGGTTCGGAACCATCCCTTTCTGGCATCCTTCAGCACACCCGGAATCAGGAAAATCTGGCTTTGGATCAGGTAATATGCCACTCGGGATACTTCCGGGATAAAGGAGCCGCAGGAATAGAGCACCAGTCCCGCCAGATTCAGGTAGAAGTAATAACGATTTCTGCGATTTTCCTGAACGCTGTCCTTCCAATAGATCAGGCACAGTATCAGCACTGCCAGGCATTTGGTGATGTTGACATAGGATAATTGTCCGTTGTCGAACATGGAATCCTTGTAATAGGGATAGAACCGGAAGATAATATTCCGGTACACATCCTGTCCGAAGATCAGAGATAAGATCAGTAATACGCCAACCGCATAGTGCCACTTTCTCAGCCGGATCCGGGACAAGAGATCTATCACAATATATGCCGGGATGACCAGCAGTACCGATTTGTGGATCGTACAGCCCAGCAGCACCCAGAGAAGAAACTTCCCATATTCTCCCCGCAGCACATATTTCTGCGCATACATGACCAGTGCCAGTGCGAAATAGTAACGTACCGAATTCATACTATTAAAGTAAAATCCCTGTGTCAATAACAGAAACAGGGAAAATACATACCAGTCCGCCTGATCATGCAGTGCCTTCAGGAAAAAGAAGACCGTAATCAGGGAAAAAAAGCCAAAGATCGGAAGATAAGATCCCTCTCCGAAAATCAGATGGAAAAATTTCACCAGATACACAAAGCCGGTTTCGTAGGAGACATGCCTTCCCTGATCGATCAGCTGAAATTTCAGCCAGTAGACCCAGTAGTCACCGCCCACAGCAATGCGGCAGGCAGAAACCCCGGCCAGGAGACAGAAGATGGCGAATTCCGCCACAGCATTGCACGCCTGCTGTCTGTCCGGCCCGGCCGCCATCAGATCCCCGGAGGTATTCCCACGAAAGGAGCGTCTGCCGGACAGATATTCTGTCGTATAGTCACGATTTTTTACCAGAAAACCGAATGCTACGGTAACAGCTGTCAATATGATATACACCAGTGCGCTCTTCTCCATGTGGAACCTCCTTTCTTTATGGCCTTTTTTTCCAAAAAGCAAGCTATCGTCCTCCTGCCTCCTGGATGCCGTCACGCATCCACTGTCTGGCCTGCTGCAGGCTACCTCTGTGCACAACATGCCCTTATGCGCATATAAAAACCTCAGCGCCAAGCGGCCATTCCAGCCATCCATACAGATAATGATACAATACTCCTCTGTCATGGAAAAATTTTTCATTATAGCCATGAAACCAGGTGGATTCCCCGGCTTCCTCTCTGCCGATGGTCACCGGTGCAGTATATACCCGGTAGCCTTTTTTAATAAACTCTGTCAAAAACAGGCTGTCTTCTCCATTGCTGTATTTTGCTCCACCGCCAAACAGCAGGGAGAACGTAATACCAGATTGCAGCAGGCTTTCTCTGCGTACAGCAAAGCTGACTGCTCCGTACCGCCCGCAATTATACCAACGTACCGGTTTCCGTTCCGTAATATGGTAGGTGCGGCGTTCTTCCTCCACCTCGATATTGAAAATGATCATATCGGCCCGGGGATTCCGTTCAAACTCCGCAAGAACAGCCGCCTCATAACCATCTTCATACACAATATCCGCATCCGAAAAAAGGCAGATGTCCCCTTCCGCCCGAAGAATGGCCTCATTGCGGCTTCTGCCGATGCCACGGTCGGGAAAACTGCAGAAACGGATTCTTCCGTTCCCCGGAGATATCTGCATTTCCTCCTGCCCCAGCCGGTCGCACTGATTGATGATCACCGCGTCCGATTGCAGGTTCATATGTTGTACGGTCTCCGGAAGAGAAGCATTCATTACCGATGCCAGAACTTCTACCTTCATGCCTGCTCTCCTCCGTGTTCTGTATTCTGTGTCTGTATGGCTCCCGGCAGAAAATAATAGCTGCGGATCAGCTGTTCATCCGCATTCCACAGGAAGGCTCCGTCCACAGGGCAGTCCTGGGTATGCAGATACTCTAATACCGCTTCCAGTCTCTTTCCCACCCGTTCTCCGGCCGGCACCGCCAGCAGAAATGCATCTGCCTTACGAAGTGTCTCTCCACTCTCCGGGCATAACAACGGACTGGGAACCGCTACATATTCCACCGGTATTCCCTTCCGGGTCTTATCTGTCTTAGCCAGCTTCTGCAAATCCTCCACGACTTCCTTCGGATCCGCTTCCGGCAGTGCCACACATACTGCCACACGGCAGCTTTCCGCATTTTCGGACTCCTTTGCCTGCTTTTTATCGTACACTTTCTCCAGCGTATACATCAGATTTTCCGCAAATCCCACACTGCGCACCGTTCCCAGACTGTTCAGTCCGTAGCGTCTGCGAAGTGTTGCCGGCAGCCAGATGCTGTCCTGCGAGATCTCCACCAGCAAAAAGAGGACTACTGCAAAACAGAGACAATACCGCCGCCAGAATGACTGCCCGCACCGGGCGCACATCCGGTACCACGACTTCTGCAAAATCTCCGTGATCCAGCACTTTGATCCGGTCGATCTCCACGATACTCTCTGCAAATTCGTCACACATGGTATCCTCCACTGCATGGGCCAGAGCAATACTCATCTCCGGATCCTGAGTTGCCGCCTGTGTCACCGGAACACTGAAATCCGAGGGAAGTGTTGCCGAGAGATCTGCAATCCACTGGTCTCTGCCCAGAGACAGTGCTTCCGAAGCTCCATTGTCTCCCCGTTCCACAGCCTCCTGCAGATGCTTCTCCACACCATCCAGGAATTCTCCCGTATGGATCATGGTGTTCCATGTAGCCTCGTTAATGTAGTACGCACCCGCCGCATTGGGGTTTTCTTTATATTCTACCTTATAAGTGGAAGAAGCCGCATACCCGGGATCGGGCTGCAGCACCACATTTTTTACATAATAACCGCCGCCGAACAGTAATGTTCCCACTACTGTCACAGCCAGTATTTTCCACAGATTGCGGCATAGCCGCAGACACATAAGTCTCAGGTCGAAGGGCTCTTTTCCGTAGCTTACTTCCATGCGTCTACCTCCTGCCTTCTCAGTCGTCATCCTTCTCGGCACGACCATCGTAGGCTGCCTTGAAAGCCGTTACCTGTTCGCTCTCCACACCCTCGGTACTGTCCGGCCAGAACAATACCTTCAGTGTCAGAAGCATCAATTTAAGATCCAGCCACACAGAATAATTCTCGATATATGTTAAATCCAGTTTTAATTTATCATACGGAGAAGTATTGTACTTTCCGTATACCTGTGCGAAACCGGCCAGTCCCGCTTTCACCTTCATACGGAATGCGAACTCCGGCATGACTTCCATGTACTGTGCAATAATCTCCGGGCGCTCCGGTCTGGGGCCGATGAAAGACATATCTCCCCGCAGAATATTGATCAGCTGGGGCAGTTCATCCAGTCGGCATTTGCGGATCACCTTACCCACGGGAGTGATACGCTTATCCCCCTTCTGTGCCAGGCGTGCCACGCCGTCCTTCTCGGCATCAGTGCGCATACTGCGGAACTTCATAATATAGAATTCCCTCTGTCCGATGGTGCAGCGTACCTGCTTGTACAGCACAGGACCGCCGTCATAAAGCTTGATGGCAAGCGCTGTCAGAAGCATCAGCGGTGAAGTCACCACCAACAGGATCAACGAGCAGATCACATCGATAGATCGCTTGATGAACCGCTGCTCCATACTCAGGGAGTACTCTCTGGTCAGCAGGATCGGCGTATCAAATACATGCAGTTCCTCGGAGCCAACTAAAATAACATCTGATATTTTAGGCATGACATAGACACGGATGGAATGGGCATAGCAGAATTTCAGGATAATATTACGATCCTTTTCATTAATATCCCAGATTACTACCGCATTGATCTCACCGTTCCGGTAATTGTCCAGAATCTCCCGGCACAGTTCTGTCGTACCTTTTTTAATGTGCTCACATTTTGTGATCTTATATTTGTCCTTACGGCTTTCAAATTTGTTGACAATGTATTCGATGGGACGATCGCCGTGGATCAGCAGAAGCTCTCTGGGCGGGAATGCTGTACGATAGATCTTGTTGGCAATATTGGCATAGATGATCACCGCTATGATCTGTAAAAATACCATCAACAGGAACATATCCGCCGGAAAAATGCTGCGGGCCATCATACACAGTTCCGCATAGATCAGCACATCCGCCATCAGGGTTGCAAACACCTGGGAGAAAATGATCTCCGTGTTTTTCATGTATCCCAGACGCATGCCGCCGTAGGTCACGGAGAAAAATATCAGGATTGCACTGTAGATACCGTTTTCCAACAGAAAGCCACGATACCAGATCTTCTGCAGGGGATCTACCAGCTGGAACTGGAAATGGAACTGCCACATGTAGGCAAACAGGCTGATCTCCAGCAACAGACAGATCATTGACAACCCTATATTGATCAGACGCTTAAAGGATTCCCTTTTCCGCAGTCGGTTTTCATAATAATTACCGTTTGTATTCAAAACAAACTCCTCCTATACTCTGCGTTTTACGGCGCGTACCGCCCAGAAGCAGAAATGCCAGGCACTGTTCGGCACTGACATGCCTTCCGCCTTACGGTACAGATTCCAGATCCTCCGCAAAGCTTCCAGCTTATTCGATGACAGGGATTTCCCTGCTCTCCGATATTTTACCAAATTTTGATCCAAACCACAAGCTACATAACCCTCCCGCAGTATTCTCCACCACAGGGCAGTGTCCTCACTCTTGATCTGGGGCATCTGCAGTTGTTCTTTCGACAGCTGTTCCATATCGAACATCACGGTACTGGTAAAGATTGTGGTATTTTTCAAAGCTTCTTTATAAGTAATCGTGGCCGGCACACGGACAATCTTTCCGGTGCCCTTGCCATTCTCATCGGCGAATTCATAGCCGGTAAACACAAAGGCTGCCTGTTTCTCTTTCAGAAAAGCCAGCTCTTTTTCCAGCTTGTCCGGTGTCCACAGGTCATCTGCATCCAGATAGGCCAGATACCGGCCTTTTTGCTTCGTTGACTCCCAGATTACGTGCTCTCGCCGCCCCCAGATTCGCAGAGTAAGTCAGCATGCGGATTCTCGTATCTCCGGTTCTCTGAATATATTGTTCTATGATCTCCCTGCTGCGGTCCGGGCCGCAATCCTCCACCAGCAGCAGTTCCCAGTGTGGATACGTCTGTGCCCGGACGCAGTCCATCGTTTCTTCTATATAACGTTCTGCCCGGTACACCGGCACCACAATACTGATCAGTTCCTGTTCCATTTTGCTTTCCTGTTCCTAATTCTTACAAATCGTTATAGTTTTCCTTATCTTTCCGCAAGATGCTTACTTACATCTCGATCAGGAAATATCCGCCAAAGGACCTCAGTCTGCCGTCCGCAGCCTCTTGCAATTCCTTCTGTACATCCTCCGACAAGTCCTCCGGCAATAAAATGTAGTCTATACCGGCCTTCCCGGCGCTGTCAAGGCACGCAACAAAATCTATTTTCCTGCCACCGGCTTCTGTCGTGGTATTTTCATCTGTCCGCAGATATTCCGTCTCCCCGGTAGTCTCCAGGTGGCTCATCCACAGATACATATCTTCCTGCCAGGTCTCATAGGTATCATAGGAGTAGCTGCCCAGCGATGCATCCCAGATGCTTCTGCCGTATACCGGGTGGATCTCAGCGCTGTAGGCTCTGGCAGCCTCCATGACCTCCTTCGGCGCCCACAGACTGTATTCCCGTGAGTTTCCTTTTTCCGCATTGTATACAGAAAGCTGCTCCAGAATTTCCCTGGCGGGAGTTCCCTGTTGCTGTCCGGGCATTCCCGTCAGTGCCGGTATCTGCGTTGTCTGTGCCACGGTCCATTCCGACACCGGGTTTCCACCCAGGAACAGGATGCCCAGCAGGATCAGCGCAGCCATCCCGTTTCGCAGGCTTTTCTCTTTTAATAAGTTACACAGAAAGTCCGTTGCTGCCCATGCGATCAATGCTGTCTGGGGCACCGCCGCCCAGATCCATACATAAGAGTAAAAGGCGGTCTGGTATTTTAACAGGATCAGTGCCGTTACGGGACAGATACAGCCAAATGTCACCAGTGCCCCGTAAAGATACAGCCGTTTCCGTGCTTTTTCCGCCCCGGATGCATTGGCTTCCTTTCCGGAACCATAGAGGACAAATCCCAGATACAGGATCGCCAGCAGCAAAAGTGCCGCAAATTTTCCATGTTGTGTATAGTCGGTCCAGCCTGTCAGGGCGGACTGCAGAAGTGTCATCATTCTGTAGCCTCCTCTCCTGACCTGCCATGTGCATCAGTCATTTTCCGTTTTTCCCATCGTTTCCGGAACTGGGAAACCAACGCTCCAAGCATCAGCCATGCCACAGTAACAAGCAGGCAGACTCCCGCGCCATACAGGGTCCAGACTATGCAGGCCTCCGCCAGGATGCAAAGGATCACGCCCGTATATTTTCTGTCCATCAGACAGGACAGCAGATACGGAAGCAACACCGCCGCCCGGATCGTCACACCGCGGAATCCTCCGTAAAACACATCAAATCCATCCACTCCGGGCATATAGGCCCCTGTACTGAACAGTATTCCCACGATCAGCAAAAACGTCCGTCTTTTCACAGAATTTTCCGGAAAAAGTGCTTTCCCCAGGCTTCCGTAAGCTACATAAGACAACAGCAGCGTAATGCAGGGGAGCAGACGATACACCACGTCTACGGGTGCCATACCCGTAAAACGGCTGATGGCCCCGTACAGAGTGGGCAGGCACAATATTTTCAACCGTAAGGACATCCCCATCGAATATGCCGTCCCCGTGAGAGGATTCACGGTATAAACAGCATTTTCCCTGAGAAATGTGTTCACGGTCTCCACCGTCATATCTCCGGTCAGCCACATGCGGTTTCCCGTCAGTATCCGCAGGATCTGCAGCAGGATCAGAAATGCCAGGACGCCTGTGAGAATCTGTGTGCTTTTTCCTTTGCCGTGTCTGTCCCGCTGTTTTGATCCGCAACCGGATCATTTTTACCGGCTGTGGCCCGTTTTCGTCTCTGTCTGGATATTACAGACAATAATATCGCCGCCAGCAGAACGATTCCCACCTCTGCCAGCAGCAGATCCGTTACAGTCAAAAAAGACCACCCTAACAGGCAGCCTGCCAAATGGGCGATCTCTGTCAGCCCGATAATGATCAGGCTCCCCCCGATCAAAATATCCGATGTCCGAAAAGTCATTTCATCTCCCATACCCGCCTTTTTCTTACACGGGCTTTTGTACATCTTACCATATTTATATGGACTTGACAAATATAACAGCATTTCCCTGCAACAAAAAACCGCGTACCGGAAACTTCCCCATTCCGATACGCGGTCTTTCTCAGTCTGCAGAGGAGAATACTGCATCTGCTTAATTAACAAACTCTCCCTGTTCCAAACAATTAAAATCAATATGTTACATAGCCTTATAATCCAGCCGGATGTTGTCGGCGATACGTGCGATGTACTCGCTGTTCGTAGGTCTTGTCCTTCCGGAGGCTACAGAATAGCCAAAAATCTTTTCGAATGTCTCCACATTTCCTCTGGACCAGGACACTTCAATGGCGTTCCTGATCGCACGTTCCACTTTCTGATCTGTGGTCTTGAAATGTTTCGCGATGGTGGGATATAACAGCTTGGTAACGCTGCTTACTACCTCCATGTCTTTCCCTGACAAAATGATTGCATCACGCAAATAGTGATAACCCTTCAAATGCGCCGGCACCCCTATCTCCAACATGATTTTGGTTACATATCTCTCTAACTCTGAATCTTTTACTGCAACAATATCCAAAACAAGTCCCCCTTTTTACTTGTCGAGTATTGCTCCTCTGCAGTGACTGATAGAGAAATCATATCATAGCTGTCGATATTTGAAAAGACATTTTTCCGTTAAAATATAGTTAAGAAACTAAAAATGTTACATTTTACCCCTATTTTGTAACATTTTTACGTACATAAAAAACGGATATTTATGCGGTTTTTCTTAAATTTCCTCTTTTACCAGGTAAATCGGACGGCGTTTTACTTCCATGTATGCCTTTGCCAGATACTGCCCCAGAATACCCGTACAGAAAAACTGTACGCCGCTGGTCATCAGGATGATGCACACCAGAGAAGGCCAGCCGGACACCGGATCTCCGAAGATCAGCTTCCGCACGATGATAAATATGATCATCAAAAAGGCAATGATGCAGAACAGCACGCCCACAAAGGAAGCGATCAGAAGCGGTGCCGTGGAAAATGCGGTGATACCGTCAAGGGAATATACCAGAAGCTTCCAGAAATTCCACTTGGTCTCGCCCTTGGCGCGCTCTACATTCTCATATTCCAGCCATTTGGTCTTAAAACCGACCCAGCCGAAGATTCCCTTGGTAAAACGATTATATTCCCGCATGGACAGGATGGCATCCACCATCTGTCTGGTCATCAGGCGATAATCTCTCGCTCCGTCCATCATTTCCGTCTGGGAAATCTTCTTCATCAGATGGTAAAATCTTCTGGCAAAAAAGCTGCGGATCGGCGGTTCGCCCTTGCGGGTCACGCGGCGGGTCGCTACAGAATCATACCCCTGCCAGATCCATTCAAACATCTCCGGCAGCAAGGAAGGCGGATCCTGCAGATCCACATCCATCATAACCACATAATCGCCCTTCGACTTTTCCAGTCCGGCAAACATCGCCGCTTCCTTTCCGAAATTTCTGGAGAAAGAGACAATATGCACACGGGAATCCTGTTCGATCAGCTTTTTCACTTCTCTCACAGTGCCGTCTTTGGAACCGTCATCAATATAGAGAAGCTCCAGTTCTATTTCCTTTTCCTTGAAAAAGGGATCATTTTTCGTCAATTCCTGATAAAACAGGGCAACGCTTTCTTCTTCATTATAGCAGGGAACGATCACGCTCAATAAGCTCATTTTGTAATCTCCTTATGTTTTCCTGTCGCTTTTTCAGGCTTATCTGCGCCACTGTGCGACAGGTAACAGTTATATTATACTATCCTTCGATGCATCATTTCAAGGTCAACACTGTACTTTTTCCGCTTTTTGGATTATACTGGATTTATATATGTCTGTTCTGCAAAATACAGCATATAGGAAACGAGGTTATTTATGACTTTTTTTGAACAGTTTTTCAGCAATACCATTTTCCTGACTGCAGCCTTCGGCTGGCTGGTGGCACAGGTTCTGAAGACGCTGATCCATTTGATCGTCTCCAAGAAATTCGTTGCGGAGCGTCTGGTCGGCAGCGGCGGTATGCCCAGTTCTCACTCTGCTACCGTATGTTCCCTGGTAACAGCGGTCTGCTACGAATACGGTGCGGGAAGCTTTGAATTTGCCATTTCCCTGATCCTGGCGATCATTGTAATGTATGATGCTATGGGAGTACGCAGAGAGACCGGTATTCAGGCACAGGTATTGAACGAAATGCTGAAGGTCTTCGAAGATATGGGCCGCAGTGAGATTTCCGCCCATGATAAATTAAAGGAATTCGTGGGACATACTCCCCTGCAGGTGTTGATGGGTGCGCTGTTAGGCATTTTATGCGGCGTGGTCATTTACAGCTTCTTACTCTGATAACCGATCGAGGTGTGATTATATGTGTAAATATAAATTTCGACGGCAGTTTCTGCGGACTGCGGTACCTCTTCTGCTGACTGTCTCCATGATGCTTACCGGATGTGGACAGACGGGTAACTCCGATTCCCTGGTCCGTCCGATCCTCCCGGATAACAGCCCGGATTCCTCCACGGTTTCTTCCGGGGAAAAGCTTCCGGATCCCGTAACGATCGTTGTAGAGGATGATTCCACTCCTCCCGCTGAGGGCATGGTCCGCAGCCGTCTTACGAACGAATGGGTGGATGCCGATGTGGCTGCTACACGCCCCATTGCCGTAATGATTCCTAATGAGGCCTCTGCAATTCCACAATACAGTCTGTCCGATGCTTCTATTATTTATGAGGCGAATGTTGAAAACCGTATGACCCGGATGATGGCAATCTACGAAGACTGGCAGAATCTGGACAAAATCGGCAATATACGCAGTCTTCGTGATTATTATGCTTACTGGGCATTCGAATGGGATGCTTTTATCGTACATTTCGGCGGTCCGTTTTTCATCAATGAGCTGCTGGCGCAGCCGGATACTCAGGATGTGGACGGTACGTCCGGCAGTGATGAGGCTGCCTTTTTTCCGTACTACCGACCGCAACAAGCCCCACAATGCTTATGCTTCCGGTGAAGGTCTGCAGAAGGTGATCGAGAAAAAGGGGTACAGTCTGGAATACCGCGGACTCAGCGATGAGAATCATTTCAGGTTTGCCACCAAGGCGGAACCGAACACCCTTGGGCAGTACGGTGCCAAAGCAAAGGATGCCACCTATATCGATATGTCCGGGTGTTATCCGCTGACAAGGTGTTATTTTGAATTTAACGAGGATGACGGCCTCTATTACCGTTCCCAGCATCTGTCCGGAAGCACAGACGGCCCTCATATAGATGCCGCCACCGGAGAGCAGCTGACTTTCAAAAATATTCTGGTACAGAATACGTTTCACGAGGAACTGGGCGAGGGGTATCTGGCTTTTCAGTGTCATGACACCACCCGGGACGGCTGGTTCTTCACCAATGGCAGAGGAATACATGTGAATTGGGAGAAGACTTCCGATTACAGTGCCACCAGATATTACGATGACAACGGGGACGAGATCATCCTCAATACCGGCAAGACCATGATCTGTATTATCGAAGATGGAGATTCCTTTACGTTCCATTAATGTAAATGGAAAGTTACGAAAGCATAGCCGCGCATAGGCATAGTGAAGACAGCGATGGGCGCTCGCGCATGATTCGCTGTCTTTACTTATGCCGAGATGCGGCGAACGCCGCGATATGAAATAAGATTGGCAGCGTTTTATGCTGACAATCTTATGAATAGCGTGGCTCATTGCGGAGGGTTTTATCTTCGGGACATAGTAGAAGAAAAATGTAGATTATGCCCCGCTTGTCGGAAACTTCCAGGGCTCAGCAGAGAAAAAACACGAATTACGCCCCGCTTGTCGGAAACTTCCGGGGCTCAGCAGAGAAAAAACACGGATTTCGCCCCACTTGTCGGAAACTTCCGGGGCTCAGCAGAGAAAAAACACGGATTTCGCCCCGCTTGTCGGAAACTTCCGGGGCTCAGCAGAGATAAAACATGGATTTCGCCCCGCTTGTCGGAAACTTCCGGGGCTCAGCAGAGAAAAAACATGGATTTCGCCCCGCTTGTCAGGAACTTCCGGGGCTCAGCAGAGAAAAAACACGGATTTCGCCCCGCTTGTCGGAATCTTCCGGGGCTCAACAGAGAAAAAATGTAGATTACGCCCCGCTTGTCAGGAACTTCCGGGGCTCAGCAGAGAAAAAACACGAATTACGCCCCGCTTGTCGCAAACTTCCGGGGCTCAGCAGAGAAAAAACACGGATTACGCCCCGCTTGTCAGGAACTTCCGGGGCTCAACAGAGAAAAAACACTGATTTCGCCCCGCTTGTCAGGAACTTCCGGGGCTCAGCAGAGAAAAAACGTAAATTACAGGGCATTTCGTAACGTAGGCTATAATAAATGCCGCGATGCCCACCGCGGAAGGATGTTCCGTTTGCTGTGGACGTTCGTGGATTTGAAACTACCCTCCGCAATGAGCCACGCTATTCATAAGATTGTCAGCAAAGAACGCTGCCAATCTTATTTCATATCGCGGCGTTCGCCGCATCTCGGCATAAGTAAAGACAGCGAATTGTGCGCAAGCGCCCATCGCTGTCTTCACTATGCCTATGCGCGGCTCATTGCTCGCGTAACTTTCCATTTACAATATAATTACATTCGCGCATTTCACATCATTGGCGAGGTCGTACACTTTGCCGGTGGTGAGACCCAGAACTTTGGGGCGCAGCACCGCATTGGGAACGTTCTCCACAATACGGGCGGTCTCTCCGTTGCTCAATGCCACATCTGTGCCTACCGGATAGAGAATAACGCTCTCCAGGAAGCACCGCATAACTGTAATATCCAGCTCTTCCGTCATGGACATGATCATTTCCACGGCATCTCTGGGAGAAAACGGCTTCTTATACGGCCGCTCCGTCACCAATGCATCATAAATATCCGACACAGAGATCAGTCTGGCAAACAGGTCGATCTTGTCCCCTGTGATCCCCATAGGATATCCTTTTCCGTTCATTTTCTCATGATGCTGTAACACACCCAGCTTGATCTCCATGGACAGATCTTCCTTAGACTGCAGAATACGATATCCGTACACGGAATGCTGCTTCATAATGGCAAACTCTTCATCCGTCAGCCGCGCCGCCTTATTCAGGATCTCATTGGGTACTTTTGATTTTCCGATATCATGTAAAAGTCCTGCGATTCCGATCTCGTAGACCTGCTTGTCATCCAGTCCGTATTTCCGCGCCACGATCATGGACATCGTTGCCACATCCACACTATGTTTGAAAGTGTACTCATCACTGATCTTCAATGCACCGATATCCACTGCTACTGCATCATTATCCTCAATAGCCCGCAGCAGGTCATCCGTAATACTCCGGGAAGCATTGGTAAAATCCGGTGACTGCGTATCCTGATACAAATACTGCACTCCCTGTGCCACGCGGCTTCGCACGCTCTCTGAGATCTGTACCTTGGCAGGATCCTTCACCTTCACCTGTTCATATTTTTTCTGTAATGGTTCCGGCAGTTCCTGCGGCTTGTCCGCATCCGCCGGCTTCACATCCTCTGTACCCTCACAGGTATAGATTCCTGTAACCCCCATTTTCTTCAGCGCATCGATATGGAAATCCTCCAGTCGGGTACGTCTGGCGATCAGTACACGGCCTGCACGGTCTATGATTGCCTGATCGATCATCATCCCCGACTGCACAATGCGCAGTGGAACATATTTTCTCCTGATCATCGGTCCCTTCCCCTTTCCGAATGATTTTGGTCCATGCTTTATTGTAACATATCTTCATGAATTCTTAAAGATATCTGTCAAAAAGCTTAAAACTGCTTAAAAGACTTTTTATGGGACAATCCTTTATACTCTTCTATAGAAAAGACAGTTATTTTGTCAAAAAGGTTCTAACGGGAGGGATTTCTATGAATGCAAATGCAGCTTATCAGGTTCCGGTGCAACAACGCCGCCGCAGAATTTCCAGGCAGGAGATGCTCCGCAGGAAGCGGGCGATCCGCAGAAGGAAACGCATAGTCTGCTTCCTCCGGGTCTCATTTGCCATCGTGTTGCTCCTGACCGCAGTCTCTTTCTGGCAGGATTACGGCCATGAGATTCTTCCTGCCGTCAATCATCTGTATTATCAGCTGACTGCCCGGTATGATCTGCCGGTTGTCCAATATGATTTTGCTGCACTGCGGGAAGAAAATGAATCTGACGCTGCCGGAAGTCTCTCTACCACCGCAGAGACCGTAAACATCACGGAAGCACTGGCCGAGCTTGCCCAAAATAATGCCGAAGCCGCGGATTTCGTGGCAGACTACCCCAACAGACAAAATTATCTGGGACGGTCCATCGATCTTGCTTCCGATGTTCTCATTGGACAGGTGCCTCTGCTCCTGCAATGGGACAAGCGCTGGGGCTACGAGTCCTACGGTGATAGCATCATCGGTCTCGCCGGCTGTGGTCCCACCTGTCTGTCCATGGTCTATGTCTATTTCACCCACGATTTGAACGGCACCCCGAGAGAGATTGCCTCCTACTGTGAAAAGAACGGTTATTATACGGAAAATGGCACCAGCTGGTCCCTGTGGACCGAAGGGCTTCCTGCCCTCGGCCTGTCCGGCAAGGAACTTCCCCTGGTTGAAAACAGCATGAAAACAGCCCTGGATCAGGGCAAACTTATCGTATGCAGCATGCGGCCGGGGGATTTCACCACCTCCGGCCACTATATCCTGCTCTATGATTATGATGACACGGGCTTTTGCGTCAAAGATCCCAATCGGGTAAGCAATTCTTCCCGCACCTGGGATTATGACACGCTGTCTCCGCAGATCAAAAATCTGTGGACCATCAGCCCCACTGGTTTTTAACAATGTCTGCCAGAATCTTTGCTGTGCCGTCGATGCCGAACCGGCTGCTGTCGATCATGAGATCCTTATGGTCGAAAACGCTCTGCCAGCCGGGAATATAGGCTTTGTGGTAACGGTTTCTGGCAGCATCCACATCCCGCATCATTTTCTTTGCCGTCTGGGGATCCATCTGCAGGTTCTCCACACAGTTTTTCAGCCTTGCCTCATCGGGGGCATAGACATACACATTCAGATGATTCGGGATATCCTCCAGAATATAGTCCGCACAGCGTCCCACAATGATGCAGGATCCCTTGGCTGCGAAATCCCGGATGATATTTTTCTGGGTAAGAAAGATCTCATCCTTGAGGCTGGACATTCCCATTCCGAGCGGATACTGCCTCCGGAAGAAAGTAGACTTCATACTCTCTTCTTCATCGCTGATGACAGATACCGGAAGGCCCATGCGCTTCGCCGTAGCCTCCACAATATCTCTGTCCAGGAATTCTATTCCCAGTATTTCGGACAGTTCCCTGGCAATGGAACGTCCCATACTTCCGAATTGTCTTGAAATCGTGATCACATACTGTTCCATGGATATCCTCTTTTCTTTTCTCGTTTAATCTGCGGTCACACGTACCGGTCTCTTCCGCCGTTTCTGCATGGTACGTACCACGCAGGACAGTGTGTAGTTGATGATAAAATAGATCAATGCAGCTACACCAAACAGCACAAATACATCCGATACGTTTACATTGCCAGTACCATTGTAACGGCTGGCTGCGGAAAGCAGCTGTTTGGTCCGGGCCATCAGTTCGATAGTCGCCACATTTGCCAGATAGGAAGAGTCCTTGATGGTGGTGATCACCTGACTCAACAGGGTAGGAATGACATTGCGGTAAGCCTGCGGCAGAATAATATAGATCATGACCTGTACTACATTGAATCCCTGTGCGTGGCCGGCTTCAAACTGTCCATGTGCGATGGAATTCAGTCCTCCGCGGATGATCTCCGCAATAACGGAAGAGGTAAACAGGATCAGAGCAACTGCTGCCTTGAACAACAGCTTGGTCTCTACTGTGGTCAGCCCGAACAGTTTCCGGTTGAACAGCTCCGGGCAGGGGCAGAATACCAGGCATATGAAGATCCACAGCAGCAACGGTGTATTTCGAAATACTTCTATGTATACAGTGGCAATCATGCCAAATATTTTCGTCTTTTGCTTGTGCAGTAGTTTCTGCACAGGGCCAGTACCGAACCGATGACGATTCCCAGCCACAACAGCGATCAGGGCAATGATCAGAGTGAATACCGTACCCTTGAGAATGTAGGCCATAACACCTTTCTGTCCCAGTATGGAAAAGCTTGCTTCCAGGTTACTCATTGTCCGTCACCGTCCCTTCTGTTCTCTGAAATGTCACCCGCTGGTCTCTTTTCTTCAGATGGATCTCCCAGACACTGGCTGTCTTGGAGAGGGGATAACATATAACGAAAAATAACAGTCCACTGACCAGATAGGCCGGAGCATAGGCTCCACCGGTATTTTCACCGGTGACAAAGCTGTAAGTCAGCGAGATCAGATCCGCTCCGCCGATAATATACAGGCAGGAGGTATTTTTGATCAGGTTTACGATCTGGTTCACCATGGGCGGCAGAATGATCTTGATGCTCTGGGGCAGGATAATATAATACATCCGCTCCACATAAGTGAATCCCTGGGACACAGCCGCCTCGAACTGTCCCTTGGGGACGGCCTCGATGCCCGCACGCACCACCTCGGCCATATAGGCTCCGGTGTATACGCCCAGTGCAACGATACCTGTCGGCAGGATTCCGATACTGTGACCGGAAAAAGCCAGCGCATAGTAGAAGAAACACAGCTGAAGCAAAATCGGTGTATTCTGCATGATCTCCACATAGACTCTGCTGATGATCTGCAATACCTTTTTTCCGCTGGTAGCCATCAGGCCAAAGATCACACCCAGTGCCAGCGATAACAGGATCGCAAAAAATGCTGTCTCCACAGTATTCAGAAGTCCTAACAGGAATGTGCTCCTGTACGCCCAGACCTTGCCCCAGGCTCTTGCTGAAATAATACCAGACATAGTGTTTCCTCCCAGTTACTTTTTTCTTTTTTACTCTAATCCGTTCTCTGTGATCAGGCTGTCAATGGTACCGTCTGCCAGCCATCCCTGTACCAGTTCATCCACGTATGCAGAGAAGCCGGAACCCTTGGTGGTAGCCACGCCATATTCCTGAGGGGAGAACTTGTCGTCGATGTAGGAACGTCCGTCAGTCTTGTAAATAGCCAGAATGGACTTATCTACACAGAAGGCATCTACTTCACCGGCACTCAGTGCGGTGGAGATTGCAGGGTAGTCATCATACTGCTGGAAAGAGATTCCGGTAGTCCACAGTGCGGGATCAAAGGTATCTGCATCAAAGCCGCTGCCATCGATCAGGCCTGCATCGATCATAGCCTTTACCAGTGCCTTTGCGGAAGTGGATCCGGAGGATACACCGACCTTCTTGTCTACCAGGTCTGCCAGGGAGCTGATGCCGCTCTTATCCTCTACCAGTACGGTTACATAGTCTGTAAAATAAGGAGTGGAGAAATCCCAGCTCTGCTTTCTCTCATCGGTGATGGTGAAAGTAGCCAGTACACAGTCAATATCGCCGGAATCCAGAAGCTCGGTTCTTGTAGCTGCGGTTACGGCGGTGAACTCTACATCCACGCCAAGGCTCTCTGCGATCTTCTCAGCCAGGCTGATCTCCAGTCCGGAATACTCACCGGTCAGGGTATCCTGGAAGCCAAAGCCTACTACTGCATTTTTAACGCCGACTCTCAATACACCACGGTCTACGATTGCCTGTACGTCTGCTGCCAGCTCGCCGTCTGTTGCAGGAGTTTCCGCTCCTGTTTCTGTGGTTGCTGCTGCGGTACTTTCCGCTGCAGGTGCTGTTGCCCCGGAAGCGGAGGCATCAGTGCTGCCGCATCCGGTAAATAAAGTTGCAGTCATTGCCATGACTGCTGCCAATGCAGTCCATTTTCTTAGATTTTTCATAACGTTTTCCTCCTTTAATTCCCTTTACTTATATATCTAAACACGAAGCCTTCTGACTGACATGCTGTAAATATGACTTCGTGGATAGACCTGCTGTTATGTAATGCTGCGGTCTAACGGATGATCTTGCCCAGGAACTGTTTTACACGTTCGTTGGAAGGATTGTCGAAGAAATGATCCGGCGTACCTTCCTCAATGATCTGTCCGTCTGCCATGAATACGATACGGTCCGCCACCTGTCTGGCAAATCCCATCTCGTGGGTAACCACTACCATGGTGATGTTTTCCTTAGCCAGCTTGATCATGACATCCAGTACTTCCTGGATTGTCTCCGGATCCAGTGCGGAAGTCGGCTCATCGAAAAGAATGATCTTCGTCTGTGCACACAGGGCTCTCGCTATGGCGATTCTCTGCTGCTGTCCGCCGGAAAGTGTTGTGGGATACACATGAGCCTTATCCCTAAGTCCTACCACATCCAGATAATGATAAGCCAGATCCTCGGCTTCCTTTTTGCTCTTGTGATGCAGCTTCATGGGTGCTATGGTCAGGTTCTTCAATACCGTCATATGCGGATACAGGTTGAACTGCTGGAATACCATGGAGATGGACTCCCGGATGATCTTGGTCTTGTTCGCATGGGTCAGCTTCTGTCCATCAATATATACTTGACCACTGGTAGGCTCCTCCAGGAAATTCATGCATCGCACGGTGGTGGATTTACCGGAACCGGAGGGTCCGATGATAACCAGCTTCTCGCCTTCTTTTACTTCCAGATTTACATTTTTCAGTACCTGGAGATCTCCGAAATTCTTACATACATTTTCCAGTCTGATCATTTTGCTCCTCCATTCTACGTTCCGGGCAGGAATTTTTGATAATAGAAAAAGGCGCTTTTACCGATCCGGTAAAAACGCCTTTGTTTTTATGGGTTACATATTATACAGTTTTGTGCGCTTTGTCAAGACTTTTATTTCATTAATTCTTTCAGGACCTCTTTTGCCTTCTCCAGCTGATTGTCCACCGGATCATCACTGTTGTAGTATGCTTCCCCGTCAAACTCGCATTCCACATCCGGTTCAATACCGGTTCCTTGGATATTGCGGCCATTGGGAGTATAGTAAGCGCTGATGGTGATCTTGATGGCGGATCCGTCGGTGAAGGGCATGATCTGCTGTACGATTCCTTTACCGAAGGTCGTGGTACCTACCAGGGTTCCAACGCCGTAGTCCTGGATTGCTCCGGCCAGAATCTCGGAGGCACTGGCACTGTTCATATCCACCAGTACCACCAGAGGTACTTCCAGAGGAGTCTTGCCGTCACAGGTATACTCTGTGCGCTTGCCTGCCTTGTCCTCGGTATATACGATCATGCCTTCCGGGAGCAGCTTTCTGGCAATTTTAACCACTGCATCCAGACTTCCACCGGGATTGCCCCGCAGATCCAGGATCAGGCCTTCCATGCCGGAGCCCTTCACGGTTGCCAGCGCATCGGTAAACTGGTCTATGGTCACATCGTCGAATTCCACGATCTGGATATATGCCATATTGTCATCCAGCATTTCGTATTTTACGGTGGGACTCTCTACCTTGGCTCTCTCCACGGTGACGTGCAGATAATCCCCGGCGCCCTGTCTGACAATGGTCAGATCCACTGTGGTCCCGGCTTCTCCGCGGATCATATTCACCGCTTCCGTCAACGTCTTACCTGCAGTGGAGACACCGTCCACTTCATAGATAATATCGTTGGCACGCAGATCCACATCAGCTGCCGGTGCTCCTTCGATCACGCCGCTGATCTTGGGCAGATTGGTCTCGGAATCCATGCTGACATAGGCACCGATGCCAAAGTAAATGCCCTGTGTCTGTTCCGTCAGTTCATTCAGCTCCTCTGCGGTATAGTACTCGGAATACGGGTCATCCAGAGAGTCCATCAGGCCACGGAACATACCGTCTTCCAGCTGTTCATTGGTGACCTCACTCAGATAAAAGTTCTCCTTCACAGTGTCTTCCAGCAATTGCAGTTTTTTAATGGTCTGTGCATTGACCGCAGAATCTTCTCCATAGGATACCTGTGCTGCCACATCATCCTTCATGGTCATGATGTTGTGGATCTGAAAAGCGATAAAGATACCGCCCACGATCAGCAACGTGGCCGCAAAGCCAACGATAAGGCCACTGAGAAATAAGCCTTTTTTCTCGCCATTATTTGCCGCCGGAGTTACAGAAGCCTGTTCTTCGGTGGTGGTTTCCAGTTCCTTATTTTCCTCCATAAATGCTCTCCTTTATTTCCAAGATATTGTCGCAACACGTCGTGCTTCTTGCCGCAACACGCATTTCTCCGTGCTTCGCACTCCCGAAATGCTGCATACATTCGCATTCCGGGCTATCGCCCTACTTGCTCATGTATGTTTGTTCTGTTAATCGCCAGAGCACTTTGCCTGCAAGCAGTCACGTGCCCTGCGATTACAGAACTATTGCGACAAGTAGTTCCAGGGGGATGTGTAAGCTCCATCCTTACGCACGCTGAAGTGCAGATGGTTGCCGGTGGAACGTCCGGTGGAGCCCACTGCGGCTATCGTCTCTCCTCTGACCACAATATCGTCCTTGGATACATATAATGCCGAGGCATGCATATAGATCGTATACAGTCCACCACCATGGTCGAGCATCACGTAGTTGCCCATGGTGTTGCTGTAAGTGGCTGCCACCACCTGTCCGTCATAGGCCGCATAAATAGCCGTGCCCTTGGGCGCCGCGAAATCCACGCCGTTGTGGAACTGTTCGATTCCCAGTGTCGGATGGATACGGTTGCCGTAATCATCCGAGATCCGGGTATAGGTTGCCAACGGGAACTTAAAGGTACCGCCATCGTAAGTCAGCACAGTACCACTGGCCTCCAGGATCTTTTTTTTCTCTGCGGCAATGGCAGCCTCCAGGGCTGCAATCTCCGCATCCTGATCCGCAATGGACTGCTTGTATTCCTTAATGGCCTGTTCCTTGTTGGTAATATCGGATTCGTAAGCGGTGATATCCCGGTTCTTCTGGTCGATCAGAGCCTCCATATTGGCCTGCTCCTGTTCCACGCCGGCCTTGGCCTCATCCAGAATGGCTTTCTCCTCTTCCAGTTCCTCTTTGCAGAGTTCAATATATTTACGGTTCTCCATGAAGTCTTTCCATTGCTGTCTGTCATAAGCCATGATCAGATCCATGAAATCCGCACGGTTCAGGAAATCACTGAAGCTTTCTGCTTTCAACATCATATCGAGGATGTAGGAATCCCCTTTCTCATACATAATTCTTATGCGGCGGATCATGGCATCTTTCTGATTTTCTTCTCTCTCCAGTGCCGCATCCAGTTCCGCCTGGGTCTTTGCAATTTCTTCTTCTTTTGCTGTGATCTTATTTTTCAGATCCGCAATATTCTGTTCGATCTGGCTCAGATTCTGATCCAGCTGGGTTACATAATTTTTCAGATTGGTCTTCTGTGTCTCCAGGTCTTTCTTGATCTGCTCCAAATTGCTCAGATTGCTTTTCATCTGTTCACGTTCTTTTTCCGCCTGTTTGATCTGATCCTGTTTGTCCCGGATACTGTCAGAGGTAATGGATGACATATTGGTCGCATTTACCCGCAATCCCTGCATGCCGAAGGAAACCGTCAGGATCAGGCACAGTGCCAGGCACAGGAAGCCTTTTTTCTTTTTATTCAATTTGATTTAGTCTCCATTCTTAAAATGTCATGATGCAGTGCAGAGCCACACTCCGCACACATCATGACAAATAGGATCCGGGTTATCTGCTGGAATTGTATTTACACGTGCAGATGCTTTCTTACAGTAGCGATACTTCCCAGGAAACCGATACCCACACCGACACCCAGAGATACCGGGATCAGGAAATGGAATATCTCGTCCACAGACAGGAAATTCAGGAAGCCGCTGAGTACCGTAAAACGGTTGATCACATAGTTCAACGCATAATTGTAAAGGGAATAGATCAGTCCCAGCGGTACTGCCGCACCGATCAGACCGATCAGCATACCTTCCAGCACAAAGGGCGCACGCACGAAAAAGTCGGTAGCGCCGATATATTTCATAATATTGATCTCCGCAGAACGGACAGAAATACCGATAGCTACGGTATTGCTGATCAGGAAGATGCTGACTGCCAGCAGGATCACGATGATTCCCATGGACACGTAGGCGATCAGAAGGTTCAGACCGCTCAGTGTGTTGGCTGTCATTTCGGAATAGTTGACCTTGCGCACCTCCGGAATGGACTGCAGCCAGGTCACCAGTGCATCCTGCATGGAGACATCACTCAGGAAAATCTCATAAGTATCCTCTCCTGCCAGTGGATTCTCGGGGAATCCTTCTGCATAATCCTCACCGAAATAATCCGGTCCGAAGGTTGCCCATGCATCATCTGCAGACTGGAACTGTACCTCGGATACCTCTGCACGCTTGGCAATCTCCTGTCCGATCTCTTCCAGGCGCTGTTCGGACGGGATCTGTCCGTCTACATGACTCTCACAGTTATCCATATCACTGTGGAAAAATACCGTAACGGATACACCTTCTTCTGCAGTCTTCAGGATATTCTGAAAGTTGGCCACGATGCAATAGAACAGTCCAAACAGAAACAGACATGCGGATATCGTGGCAATGGATGCCAGAGAATACCATTTATTCCGGAAAATATTGGCAAATCCCTGCTTGATCGTATAAAAAAGTGTACTAATCTTCATCGATATACCCACCCTTCTCTTCGTCACTGATGATCACACCTTTTTTCATGGTGATCACTCGTTTCTGCATGGCATTGACGATTTCGCGGTTATGGGTGACCACGACTACCGTGGTGCCGCTCTCATTGATCTCCTCCAGCAATTTCATGATCTCCCAGGAATTATTGGGATCCAGATTACCGGTGGGCTCATCTGCCAGCAGTACGGAAGGATTGTTCACCAGCGCTCTGGCCAGTGCAACACGCTGCTGCTCACCGCCGGAGAGCTGTTTGGTCTTGGCCTTATATTTGCCTGCCAGTCCCACAGTTGCCAGAATCGCAGGAACATTTCTGCGGATCTCACTGACGGGAGTCTCTACGATACGCTGTGCGAATGCTACATTTTCATAGACATTGCGGTCATTCAGCAGTCGGAAATCCTGGAATACGACACCCAGGTTACGACGAAAACGGGGGATCTGTCTGTGCTTTAATTTCGCCAGATCATTTCCCATAACATAAACACTGCCGCTGGTTGCTGTAAGCTCCCGCAGCAGTAATTTGATCAACGTGGATTTACCGGATCCGCTGTCACCTACAATAAATACAAATTCCCCTCTTCCGATGCTTAACGACACACCATTCAGTGCCGGAGAACCTGAGGAATAAGACTTGCTGACGTTGTCCAGGAAAATGATTCCGTTTTCCTCAATAATCCGCTCTCTTTTCAGCCTTTGTGTTTCTTTTCTTGTCATTTTATGATCATGCCTTTCTATTGTCCGTAAGATCCCACCCTGCGGACAGTTGCTGCCTTTGTGCTACCATATTGATCCCTATTCAGAGCCTCATTCGCAAAATCGCATCTACGATGCTCTTCTAAACAACAAGTTAACTTGTTGTTTGCTCATTTGAGGCTTTCTCGCCAAAGAAATAACGTCAAATGTTCTTACGAATGCAAGCATTCGACGCACACTTTCCGCTATTTCATGGCTCCGCAAGAAATCAATACTCATAAGTTTCCATATACTTCATGTATTTTACGACCATCAGTGCGATCTTGAAGGTGATGGCATCTTCAAATACCCGCAGATCCAGCCCTGTACTCTTCTGTAACTTATCCAGACGATATACCAGCGTATTTCTGTGAATAAACAGCTGTCTGGAGGTCTCTGACACATTCAGACTGTTCTCGAAGAACTTGTAAATGGTCGTCAGGGTCTCCTCATCAAAATCATCCGGGCTCTTGCCTCCGAATATCTCACGGATAAACATTTTGCACAGAGGAATGGGCAGCTGATAGATCAGACGGCCGATTCCCAGTTCACTGTATGCGATAATATCTCTCTCGTCAAAGAAGATCTTGCCTACATCCAGAGCCATCTTTGCTTCCTTGTAGGAACGGCTGACTTCTTTGATCTCATGTACAATGGTACCGTATGCAATACGGATCTCACGGATACCTTCCTTCAGGAGAGCCGCTTCCAGTGCTCTTGCCGATTTTTCAATTTCTTTGCCGGTATCGGTCTCTGCGAATTCCTTCACCACGATCACGTTGCTCTCGTCTACCGCTGTGATGAAATCCTTGCTGTTGCTGCCAAAATGAGTTCTGGCCAGTTCCAGGACATTATTATCCTTGCCTCCCGCAGATTCCACGATCATGACCACTCTGGGCACGTCTGTCTGAATATGCAGCTTCTTGGAACGGCTGTAGATATCCACCAGCAGCAGATTATCCAGCAGCAGATTCTTGATGAAATTGTCCTTATCAAATCTCTCCTTATAGGCCACCAGCAGATTCTGGATCTGAAACGCAACCATTTTGCCGATCATATAGACATCCTCACCGGTACCTCCGGCTACGAGAATATACTCCAGCTGCTGCTCATCATAGATCTTGAAATACTGATATCCCTGGATCTCCTGGGAGTCCGCCGGTGATGCCGCGAATTCCACCGCGGGCTTGGAACAGTTGCCCATATCCATGGTGGCTGCTACTTCCTTGCCATCCACATCCATGACACACAATTCCACTCTGGCGATTCCTTTCAATCCTTCAATGGTGTTCTGTAAAATCTGATTTGATATCATCTTCTGCTCCTTCAGTCCCCAAACATACTTCTCTTTTGCTATAACCCCGAAAAATGATATGAGAGTCCATATCATATATAAATTTACAGAAAAACTGGTAAAAATGCAATAGTTTTTTATGCATTTTTTAGTAAAAATGCCTTTTTCTTTTAAATACGCGCAAAAAAAGAATTCGGAAAACTAATATTCCGAACTCTTTTTGTCTTAGCGTTTATTATGTATTATTTCTGCGCTAAATCCGCAGATCGATATTCGCACCAAGTTCCGGTGTTACGCTGCGTTCCATAGCAGCGGAATCAATCATCTGGACGATTCCCTGTCCCAGTGCTTCGTTCGTATCCATCGCCTTGCTCAGCACAGCCGTTCCGATTTTCGTCTGCAGATTATTTGAAGCCATTGACATTGATAATCCTGCGATATCCATGATAACACCTCCTGTATCTGTTCATATCTCTCAGATTACGTTCTTACTATAGCACACTTTTTTTGTTTTTTCCACACTATCCTCGCACTCTGCGAATATTTTTCTCCGTGATCTGGATCTTGCCTTCTTTTAACAGATGTCCTACCGCGCGCTTGAACTCGTTCTTGCTCATGCCGGTCTCATGGGCAATGACCTCCGGCGCCGCCTTATCATTAAACGGCAGAGAACCTTCATAGCTGTCCAGCAGTCTCTCGATCTTCTCCGCATCCTTCTGAATCTGCAGATAGGCTTTTTCCCGGACACTCAGTGTCAGCTTACCGTCTTCCAACACTTTTACCACTCTGGCAGTGACCTGATCGCCAATCCTGAGCTCAGTATCTCCGAACAGTTCTTTTTTCGGGATCAGTCCGGAAAAGCAGTTATCCACTGCCACAAACGCACCGAAATTCTTGCTGATCTCATAGATCCGGCCGGTTACCTTATCGTCTTTTTTGTACGGGCTGTCCGTGCGCAGATGTTCATAGACATTCATGGTCGCACACAGTCTGCCGCTCTTGTCGATATAGAGGGCTGCCAGCACCTGTTCTCCGGTCTTTACCTTGCGGGTCTGCTGCTTAAAGGGCAGGAGCAGATCCTTCTCCAGTCCCCAGTCCAGGAAAGCACCTACTTTCCCTACCTGTACTACAGTGAGCAGAGCCACCTGTCCCATACACAGCTTCGGGGTTCTCGTCGTAGAGATCAGACGGTCACTGGAATCCCGGTACAGGAATACTTCCAGTTCATCTCCGACCTTTGCTCCTTCCGGCACCTGCTTCGCCGGCAGCAGCACTTTGTCCTCCGGTGCTTCCTTCGTTGCCAGATACACTCCGAATTCTACTTTTTTCACTATTACCAGCGTCTGTTTTTCGCCTAATCTCAATTCCACGTTCTCTCCTGTTCTGACAGCATAGGATTACTGTCCCTGAAATTCCACTGATACATAAGGTTTCCCGGCTTCGTCCTGCAGGCAGATGACGTAGTCATTCTCTGTAGACACTACATACGGATGCAATACATCATCCAGGAATGCCTGTTTCTTGTATTCCGCCCGCATCTGACGGATCACAAAATCATCCGGCAGATACTCCATGGCAATATTTACATACTGCCCATTGTTTACATGATGGTTGGTGTCCAGGTGGTGTTTTTTCACCACGATGGGTTCCAACAGTTCTCCACCTTCCGGCACGGCAATTTTGCGGGGGGCATACTCCATGTCCAGCTTTTCGTCTATTTCGTAGCCCTTATGCATGGCTTCGTTCACCATTACCGGTTTGCCGGTGCCGACATCCAGCAGACTCCATAAGGAATTGGCTTTCGCCAGATATTCTCCCTGTTCATCCAGCATGGCAAAATTACGGTATCCCAAAAATACTTTTAGCTCATAGGGCAGCGTCACGATCTTTACTTTTTCCCCTAATTTCGGATAACGGTTCACCACGATCTGCCAGGAGGAAAGGACCCAGACCTGACCAATCTCCTTCATATAACCGATTCCCAGCCCCACATCCTCCGAATGGAAGGTGGAACAATCCTGAAAATAATTCAGTAATGCGTCCAGCGTAAGATACCCTTCACTGTCTGTCTCGCTGTAACGTATTCTACTGTCAAATGCGTACATAACTTCCGATCTCCTTTGCGGCGATGTTCTGCCACAGCCGTTCTTTTTACAGATTTCCCGTAATTGCCGTAACAATCTCCGGGAACATCTGGATAATGATCATGGCGATCCAGAAAATACAGTAGCATATCATTCCCGGATTGCCGATCACGGTCTTGAATCTCCGTCCCTTTGCAATCTGTCCCGGCTCTAATTTCAGCTTCTTACGATATACAATGAACAATACGATTCCCGTAACCAATACTGCCAGAATAAACAATACATAGATCATATAGCCGATCCAGCCCGGCAGGTACTTCATCATGTAGTCCATGACAGCCTGTGAATCTGCCCCGTTCATAATGACTTCCTGGTATTCCTCCAGATGGATTGCTTTCAATAACAGTACACTGACTACGGCACCCATAAAATTAATGCACATATGCAAGCCGATGGTCACTTTCAGTTCTCCGGTCTTCACATACAGAAATGCCAGAAACATTCCCAGTAAAAATGCGTAGGCAAACTGATTCAGGTTGCCATGGAACAATCCGAACATCAGACCGGACAGAACAACAGCTACTCCCTGTCCGTATTTTACGGTACGATCCACGATCAGTTTCCTGAAAATATATTCCTCAAGGATCGGCGCGCAGATCACCATATAGAGAAATGTAACGATCATATTGGATCCGGTGGCATAGGTCATCAGTGCATTGTCCACTGCGGAGCCTTTTAATGCCCCTACGACAGTGGTGATCAGCGTTCCCACCAGATTACCACAATACATCAGTGCAAAACACATGATCAGTGCCAGAACAAACTGTCCCGGTGTAATGCTTTTCTTCGCGGGTGCTTCCCCGGGCATCCGCTTTACCACAGCGATCAGAACCGGCATACCCACAAGATACAGTGGTAATACTGCCAGGATCAGGCTTATGGTGGTGTCCTGCAGCCATTCCGGCTTCACCGCACCTACGATGGTCATTACTCCCATCTGCACTGCGTAGATGACCAGTGTTCCGATCAGGAATCGGAAACCTAAGCTGGAAAAACTTTTCTTCATGCTTTTTTCTTCCATTTAATTTTCTCTCCCTCATGTACTATAAACTTTTCAGAATCACATTTTCTAAATCCGCTCTGAATAGTTACAGCATAGCATAAATCCTTTGTGTATGAAACTATTTTTTCCATGGCTTAAGACAGTTCCATAGGAAAAGGCTGCGCATCTTCAATATGCACAGCCTCTGTAATCTTCCTCTATGACGATCCTGTTATTCTCCCAGACCGTTCTCTACGGCTTCTACCAGGGTCTTCAGGGCTTCTGCCTCATCCTCACCCTCACATACGAATTCGATCTCATCCCCACATTTTACGCAAGCACCCAATACACTGAGTACGCTCTTGGCATTTGCAGTATTTTCACGAAATTTGAAGGTGATCAATGACTTGAACTGCATTGCCTCCTTGCACAGAATTCCGGCGGGACGCAGATGCAGGCCCGTGGGATTCTTGATTACGACTTTCTGACTTACCATATAATAAACCCTCCAATATCTATATTATTCTGCATTATTTTCTCTAGTGTTTATGATTTTACTTTTCATTTACATTTCTATCATAGCATGAATGAAAAGCATTCACAAGGGCTTTTACCAGACAACTTTCGGAATCTGTCTGCTAGAACATGATATCCTGTATCAGGTTGGCAAGCTTCCGTGCTTCTTCCTGGATCACCTGCTGATCCTTTCCTTCGATCATGACTCTTACCAGCGGTTCGGTTCCGGAAGGACGGATCAGGACACGGCCCTCTCCGGCGAATTTTTCTTCCAGTTTCCCAATGGCTGCTGCGATCTCCGGATATTCCATATATTTCTCTTTTTTGTGATTGGCCACTTTGGCATTTACCAATGCCTGGGGCAGTACTTCCATCACCTTAGCCAATTCTGACAGAGGCTTTCCGGTATCCACCATGACCTGCAGCAGATGCAGTGCACTGAGTAGTCCGTCTCCGGTGGTATTCTCATCCAGGAAAATAATGTGACCGGACTGTTCGCCGCCGAGGCTGGCGCCGATCTCCTTCATGCGCTCCAGTACATAGCGGTCACCTACCTTGGTCTTCTCCATATGGATGGCATTCTTCTCTGCCATCAGGAAGAATCCCAGATTACTCATAACGGTTGCCACGATGGTATCCTTCTTCAGAGTACCCTTGCTCTTCATGTAGTTGCCTACGATTGCCATGATCTGGTCACCATCGACGATATTACCGTTCTCATCCACAGCCAGCAGTCTGTCTGCGTCTCCATCGAAGGCCAGACCGACATTGGCCTTTTCATAGACCACTCTGGCCTGCAGTTCTTCCATATGGGTGGAACCACAGTTGGCATTGATATTGGTACCGTCCGGATTGTTGTGAATGGCCACCACGCTGCCGCCCAGTTCTTTCAGGCATTCTACGGATGTATAGAAAGAGGCACCCTCTGCACAATCCACCACGATCTTCAGTCCGGTCAGATCCACATTGACCGCTCTCATGGCATGATTGATGTACTCTTCTCTGGCATCGGTACGGTACTTGATCTTGCCGACTCCGGGACCGATGGGAAATTTGATACCGGGCATATTGTTACGGATCAATGCCTCGATCTCATCTTCCATGGCATCGGGAAGCTTATAGCCGTTACCGTCAAAGAATTTAATACCATTGAACTCTACCGGATTGTGGGATGCGGAGATCACAACGCCGGCATCTACTTTGTATTTCTTGGTCAGATAAGCAACCGCAGGAGTGGGAATCACACCTACGTAGACACAGTTGGCTCCTACGGAGCAGGCTCCTGCCATCAACGCATTCGCCAGCATATCTCCGGAAATTCTGGTATCACAACCCACCATGATCGTGGGTTTGTGCTCATTTTCCTTCGTAAGTACATAGGCACCTGCCTGCCCCAGTTGCATGGCAAGCAACGGAGTCAGTTCCTCGTTGGCAATTCCTCGTACACCATCTGTTCCAAACATTCTAGCCATGATAAAAAACCTCTCATTCTATCTTTTAATTATTTGTATCCTGATTCTTCAGTCGGATGTGGATATTGACATCATTTTCTACCATGATATCCTCCGACAGGTTAAACGTCACAGGGATCGTGTAATTTCCCGGTGTCAGTTCTTCTACATTGTTGTCATCCATCCATTTCTCCAGATCCAGTACTCCCGTCACCGTATCATCCCGCAGAATACTGATATCTCTGTCCAGGCCGGATACCGTGATATCATAAGTCTCCGCCTCTGTAGTGATCTCTGCCTCCATTCCCTCCGGCACACCGCTGATCGTAATGTTCTCTGCCGGTACGGACAGGTCCTTGGTCGCGATCGGTTCAATGTATACCGTTGCAGTGATCTTGCCGTCAAAGCTCTTATCCGCCAGTCTGACGTTAGCGGGCAGGTACTCCTTCAGATTAATGATATCCACCAGATCGCTGGACTGTCCGGTAATATTCATACGATCCTCCGGTACGGTAATGGCAGATACTCCCAACAGTGCTGATGCCGTTCCGGCGATCTTCACTGTAGACCTGCTACTCTCTACTTCACCGGTAGCCATATAACCGTCCTCAGGTACACCCATATATTCAATCTCTACCGGTACTTCCTTCGTTGCCAGCACTTCTACTGTCATATGCGCAGAATCCACGTTTTTCTTGACAGTTTCCAGAGATAGTTCATTGTCGTCCGCATCATACAGCTTAATGTCCACATTAGCCGACAGACTGCTGGTGGAATCTGCTACATTGATGTCCACTCCGGCATGATCGATCTGTGAGATCGCTGATTTAGGTCCGGTTACTTCGATGTTGGTCTGATCCAACGTTACATTGCCGATCATATAACCGGATGCCACCTCTCCCAGCGTGGTGCTCTCCAGTTTGATCCATTTGCTGGCCTTGTCTTCCACATTCAGGCGCACGGAATCGTGATTACCCCTGATCTCCACGGAATCGTTGCTGATATTCTCACAATAATAAGTGATGGCGATCGTATTGATATCTGTCAGTTTGCTCATATCCGCTTCCGCTACAATATCGTTTCTGCGCAATTCGGATTTTACAATACTCTGGGGGCCTGTTACCGTTACTCTTACCAGATTACTGTTGTCCAGCACCTCATATACTTTTCCTTCTTGCTCCAGCAGATCTGTGTTAATCAGTCTGACCTGGATATTATTGAAGGTTACCGTGTCCTTCGGATCATAGATCTGTGCCACCAGAAACCACAATACAAAGGCCAGCACCAGAGAAGCAAGCTTCAGTCCAAGATTACGTGTCAGTAATTTTTTCATTTCTTCTCACGGCTCCTTCCCTTCCAGATTCGCAGATTTTTGTGTTCCTCTCCGGTATTGTTCAGGATCTTATGCATTCTGTCGCGAAGAGTCTCCGCATCCAGATTCCGCTCCAGCTTTCCTTCGTATGCAACGCTGATCTTACCCGTCTCTTCGGATACGATCACCGTCAGGGAATCTGTCACCTCCGAGATACCCACACCGGCACGATGTCTGGTACCCAGTTCCTTGCTCAGTCCCAGGTTATCCGACAGCGGCAGATAACAGGTGGCAGAGGCTACCCGGTTCCCCTGTACGATCACAGCACCGTCATGCAGCGGGGTGTTGTGCTCGAAAATATTGATCAGCAGCTGGCTGGTCACGATACCATCCACATCGATTCCCGTTCTCTCATAATCCCGCAGGGAAACCTTCTGTTCGATAACGATCAGGGCACCGGTCTTGACCTTGCCCATCTCCACACAGGCTTTGGTGATCTCATTAATGGTCTTCTCGGAAAATCCCTCGTCCACACGATGATTGTTGTCAAAAGGTAATACAGAACTGATAATATTCTTCTTGCCCAGTTCCTCCAATGCCTTTCTCAATTCCGGCTGTAGCACCACTATGAGGGCTGTCACCGCAAATCCCAGAACATTCTGGGCCATCCACAGGATGGTAGTCATACGGAAAAAATAAGCCAACAGCAAAAAAATGAGGATGACAACCAGACCCTTGAGCAATACCCATGCCCGGGTCGTCTTCATCCACACTAACGCATAATACAGTAGTACCGCAATGATCAGGATCTCGGCCACATCGCCGAAATCCATGGTTGTGCGGTAACTGCTGAAATTTTTAATATATTCTGCCAGCTTATCCCCTAATTGCATTTTCCATTAATCCCTTCAGAACAATTCTTCATAATCATCGGAGTCATCCTGAGGATTCGTGTGATTGCCGCCTATGGTGACACTTCTGCCACCGGACATCTCGTGTCCGCGGTAACCGCCCTGCTGTCCGTAAGGAACTCCGTTTCTGGCGGGGGTACGTTCTGTCACAACACTTCGGCCTGTTCCTTCTGAGGGCCTGCCGGTATGTGCCGTACTTCTGTAGGTCTGGCCTGCAGATCTCGTACCCTGTCCGGAGGTTCTGGTCTGCTGACCTGCCGGACGTCGCTGTGTATTGATTTTCTTCACTGTATTGGTGGGCGCCGCAACTGTCATTTTGGGCACTGCCTTTACATAGTAATAATACTCGTCATCTTCAAACTGTACTTTCTCCGTTCTGCTATAGTCCAGACAGAATCGGAAAAATTCTATGATCTTGCAGGCGATCAGCGTAACAACGGCACCTAACAGTGCGCTGACGATGGAGAGATTGGTATCGTACATCAGATCTCCCACCAGCAGGATCATCACTTCGATCATAACGCCGGCAACCATGGCAATGGTCCAGGAGTGATCCACACTCATTCTCCGGATCAGATACACCACGATCACGGTAATGGCAAATGCTGCGATCGTCACCAGCATTGCCTTGTTCCCCAGCATTCCGTCAATCAGCAGGCGCAGTTTGGCAGTGGCTTCCTCTGCTCCCATGGAGTTGATGGTCGGAGCATTGGTGATCACCGTCTGGAGCAGATAATACACCACAACACCGCAGCCTACAGATACGCAGGACGCCGGGGTTCCGATCAGTCCCATTGCCACAGGCATCACATAGGGCAGCTTCAGCATACAAAGCACCGGGGTCAGTACCACTACCAGTGCTTCCTTCGCGGTAAATCTGAGAAACAGCAGATACAGCAACAGGAAAACAACCAGCCCAACCGCCGCGGTTTCAATAGAGAGTGCATACATATGAAGCACTGCAAACATCATTGCAAAAAAAGCCATAAATCCGGTGGGCAGGAAAGAACACAGCAACGATACGATCAGCACGATGGCCATGTTATCCAGCTTTGTCATATATCCCATTTTGCCGTTTATGATGCTCAGCACGATAAAGCTGAGTAAAAACTTGATCACCGGCAGAATAAAAGCTTCATTTCTGCTGTAGATCTTCTTGAGATTCTCTCTTAATTCCAGTAAAGCAGTCATATTTCCTCCAGGTCAATCTGTGTAGGCCGTTTACTCATTGTAAATGGAATTCAACTTCTTCAGATTGTTATAATAGCATTTCAGGCTCTTTTTCGCCCGTGCATAGCGCAGAGAGCAGATCAGATAAGATGCCGCTCCATACACTACAACCGTTATTCCATAGTACAGCAGAACATTTTTTCCAAAACCGATCAGGTCCATCTTGTAAATATCCTGCATGAAATTCTCAAAATCATAGAACACAAACAACGCAAAGCAGACTCCATACGCGATCGTCGCGCACAGAATGGACTTCAACACCTGTATGGCAATGTAGTCACTGCGGAAATAACGGCCGATGGCCATATTCTTTTTGCCTTCATTCTCTTCATAAGATGCCATTTGCGTCATCAGTATGACTTTTTCTTCGTTCAGCATAATTCCTCCGCTTACAAATGCTTACAGATAACGCATTCTTTCTCCGTCTCTGGATGTTCTGGGGCTCTGCTGGGGCGCAGTCTGCTTCTTCGGCAGTACACTCTGCAGATCCATGGCCATATCATATTTGCACTTTTCGCAAAATCTTCCGCTGCGGATCGGTGCTCCGCATTTCTCACAGTTCAGCAGAATACTGGATCCTTCTGTCAGTTCCAGTCTCTCTTCTCTCAGCCACTGCTGGATCTGGGACGGCTCCACGTCACAGTTCTCCGATACATCCTGAATACTTACACCGGGGTTATTACGGATGTATTCCTTTACCTCCTGGAACTTGGCTTCCATCTTCTCACGGCAATGCGGGCACAGAAACGGTCCTGCCACATAGTTAAAAATATGTCCGCACATTCTGCAATTTCTTATATTCATAGTATCTCACACCTTCCTGATCATACACCAGACCCACAGGCCAATGTCACGCAATACACTTTTGACACTCCGTGCTCTTTTAACAGTGCTGCGATCTCATCCAGGGTCGTACCTGTTGTATAAATATCATCCACCAGAATAATCCGGTCATATAATTTTACATCATTTCTGCCTATAATAAAAGCCTTTTTCAAATTATTTTGCCGTTCTGTGGGATTTAAATGCTTCATCGGTGCTGTATTTCTCACCCGTTTTACCAGTTTCTCATCCACCGGCAGTTCCAGGCTTCTGCCCAAAGCCCTTGCCAGACATGCTGCCTGGTTATATCCTCTTTTCCGCAGTTTCCCACGGTACAGCGGCACCGGAACTATAACGTCCGGACGCACCCGGCCGATAAAATCTCCCAACAGACGCGCCATTTCTTCTCCGAAAAAATCGCCGTATTCCTGCCGTCCACTATACTTAAAACGATAGATTGACGGAGCCACATCCCTGTATTCGTATAAAGTTCTGGCTCTGTCGTATTTATGTTCCCGGTGCATACAATCACCGCAATACTCCCGTTCCTCCGCCAGTTTCTTTCCGCAACGCATACACCACGGAGCCGTCACCGGCTTTAATTTAGGCAGACATTCCGGGCAGATTTTCCTGCCAAAAGGACGGACGATCCCGTCACAGACCGGGCATCTTCCGGGAAACAGCAGCTGTAATCCCGTTTCCTTTATTTTGCTTATGGTTTTTCTGATCTCTTTCTGCAATCTCAGGCTCCCGTTTTGTTTTCCGTCTACGGTGTATCATTTTCCGGCAGACAGCAGATCTCCCGGATCCGCTGCTCCAATCCCGTATATCTGCGATTCTCGCTGACATTCTCGATCATGTTCCGCACGGTCTCACTGCTTCCCAGAATGGTGACACAGTTCCTGGCACGGGTAATTCCGGTGTACAGAAGGTTGCGGTTGAACAGCATTCTGGGGCCGCCCAACAGTGGCAGGATCACCGCAGGATATTCGCTTCCCTGGGACTTATGGATCGTAATGGCATAAGAGAGTTCCAGTTCCTCCAATGCCGAGAAAGGATAGTTGACCCGTCTTCCGTCATCGAATTCCACCAGCAGTGTGGACATGGTATCATTGATTTCCTTAACCCTTCCCATATCTCCGTTGAATACACCCATTCCCTTGTCGATGGGAATATTGTATCTCCCGACGATCTCCCATTCGATCTGGTAATTGTTTTTGATCTGCATGACCTTATCGCCTTCCCGAAAAACGGTATTGCCATAGGCATGCTCCTTTTTATGAGGATCCGCCGGATTCAGATAACGCTGTAAGATCTCATTCAACGTCTCACAGCCCAGACTTCCCTTCCTCATAGGGGTCAGTACCTGAATATCAAAGGAGGTGGCTCCCACATATCTGGGCAGCATATCCTGAATCAGCTGGATCATGTGCTTATATATGACATTTACGTCATTTCTTTCCAGTAAAAAGAAATCCTTTGACTTATTGTCCAGAGTGATCTGCTCTCCTCTGTTAATCCGATGGGCATTGACGACAATGTCACTTTGTCCGGCCTGCCGGAAGATCTTCTCCAGAGTTACCATGGGGAACGCCCGGCTGTTCATGAGATCCCGCAATACCTGTCCGGGTCCCACACTGGGCAGCTGGTCCACATCTCCCACCAGGATCAGTCGTGTTCCCGGAAGAATTGCTTTCAGAAGCGCCTGAAACAGTTGAATATCCACCATGGACATTTCATCAATGATCACTACATCCGCCTCTAAGGGGTTCTCCTGGTTCCGCTCGAAATTTGCCTTTCTGGTGTCGTCTTCCGACAGGGCACTGTTCAGTTCCAACAGACGATGAATGGTCTTCGCCTCAAATCCGGTGGCTTCCGTCATTCTCTTGGCTGCTCTGCCCGTAGGTGCTGCCAGAAAAATGTCCATGCCTTCCGATTCAAAGAATCGGATGATCATATTAATGGTGGTGGTTTTTCCGGTGCCGGGACCTCCGGACAGGATAAACAGGCCATTTTTGATACTTTCCTCCACCGCTTTCAGCTGCAGTTCATCCAGTTCCATGGACAGATTTTCCGCCATGCGTTCCAGACGTTTGCGGATCGCTGCATCCTGGGAGGGAAGATTTTCTGCCTCCACCATAGGGATATTCAGATTCCTGAGCATATTGGCACAATTCAACTCCGCATAGTAATAAGAGGAAGCAAACACTGCTTCTCCCTTTGCCACAAGCTTTCGGTCCATGATAAGGTTATCCACCTGAGGACGGATATTTTCCTCTGATACCCCCAATAGTTCGGAAGCTCTGCGCAGCAGAAGATCCAACGGCAGATAACAATGACCTTCTCCCACCGCCTGCAGCAGGGTATACAGAATGCCACTGCGGATGCGGTAATCCGAGTCGGTATGAATGCCGATCTTCCCCGCGATCTCGTCCGCGATACGGAATCCCACACCACTGACATCCTCTGCCAGACGATAGGGATTCTCCCGCATAACACTGTACATTTCCATACCATAGGTATTATATATTTTTACGGCAAGAGTATTACTGATTCCGTATTGTTGTAAATAGACCAGTGCTTCCCGGAGATCCTTTTTTTCTTCCATCTGGATAGCGATCTCCTGTGCCTTGCGTTCGCTGATCCCCTTTACCTCAGCCAGACGCTCCGGCTCCTCCTCGATGATGCGGAAAGTATCGTCTCCGAATTTTTTTACGATTCTGGCTGCCAGTGCCTCACCGACTCCCCGGATTGCTCCGGAACCCAGATACCGTTCCATTCCCACGCGGTCGGTCGGTGTTACGGTCTCGTAGCTCTGGATCTTGAACTGTCGGCCGTATACGGGATGTTCTATGTATTCTCCCTCTGCGGAAATATTTTCTCCCTGGGTCAGTCCTTTGCACATACCGACACAGGTCATCTCTTCCCCTTCTGTCGACAGGATCATTACCGTATATCCGTTTTCACTGTTTTGAAACACAATGTGGTCTACAAAACCTGTAATCGTCTCCATTTTTATTCCTCATACTATCTGTCTGTTGATTTGTGGGTTTCAAGGCTGTTCTCTCCGAATTGGGAAGAGGTCACCGCGGTGGCGGCGTAAGATAAAAAAGATCAGGGCTGCCAGAAATGGCAGCCCGAAGTCGCTACTCAAGATTGTAATTACGCTTCATCTGCTCATATAGCATCTGTGCCAATCCCAGACTGTTCTGCTCCGTAGAGTCGGATGCGATCTGCTGTACCATCTCATCCTTATAGTAATCCATAAGCTGGGAGTTGGAAGAAGAAGTCTCATCGCTCTCAGGGATGGTCTTCATCATTTCCTTGAACATCTGCTCCAGGAAATAAGCCTCGAACTGCTTGCAGGCATCCATCAGTTCATCGTCTGTTGCTTTGGTGTAATCCGAACCGTTTAACTGGTTCTGCAATTTGGAAGCCGTCTGGTTCGCCGCATTGGTGTATGCGGTGCTGTCCAGAGCGGAACTGCCGTATATAGAAGAGATATCCATAATTTATCCTTTCTAAATTCCACGGTAATGCGACGGGCATTCGCCCTATCAAACCGCAATCTGACGTTTCCGCCTGCAAGCAGGCGAATCGTCCCTACGGTAATGCGACGGGCATCCCTGCAAGACGAGCTTGCAGGGATGTCGGGCATTCGCCCTGTCAGGCCGCAATCTGGTGATTTCGCCTGCTAGCAGTCGAATCACCACCTTGCACCCTGCCCCGTCTCATTACCTACGCAGGTTGTTGGCCTGCTGTAGCATCTCATCGGATGCTGTGATGGCTTTGGAGTTGAGTTCGTAGGCACGCTGTGCAACAATCATGTTGACCATCTCGTCTACGACCTGTACATTGGAGCTTTCCAGATATCCCTGGATAATACTGCTCTTTTCTACATTATTATTTCTTGCTTCGTTGATAGCCTGTCCGCTGGCTGCGGTCTGCTGATACAGGCTGTCTGCCAGTCTTTCCAGTCCGTTCGGATTATTGAACTGGAAAACACCTATTGTGATGCCGATAGGCTGGGGATTGTTCTTTGCATCGGGATAACACAGACTTCCGTCCTTGCTCACCGTAACATTGCTCATCACATAATTACTGCCCAGTACAATGGGTCTGCCCTGTGTATCCAGTACCGGAAGTCCATCAGAAGTAGCCAGCATATTGCCGCCGTTGGCTGCAAGAGTAAACTTCAGATTACCGTTTCTGGTGTAGTAGGTATTGCCGTCCGCTCCTCTTACTGCAAAGAAACCCTTGCCATCAATTGCAAATGCGGTGTCGCTGTCGGATGCTGTCAGACTTCCTTCCTTAAATACGGAACTGATGGAAGCATTTCTTACACCGAGACCTACCTGCGCACTGCCGGGCTTGGTATCTCCGTTTGCGGAAGTTGTCTTCGTCTGGATGTTCTGGTATAACAGGCTCTTGAATTCATTCACCTGTGTTTTGTAACCTGTGGTGTTTACGTTTGCCAGATTGTTGGCAATCGTATCCACATTTGTCTGCTGTGCGATCATGCCGGTCGCTGCTGTCCATAAGCTTCTGACCATATGTAGTCTCCTCTCACAATGTCCCTTATGTCATCCATGACCTGATTTTTATCCTGAAAATATTCTATAATCAGTTATCGGCTGTCCCAGCCGAATTCATTACTACAGTTTACCAATCTGGTTCGCTGCTACATCCAGAGTGCCATCAATGGTCTGAACCACCTTCTGGTTGGATTCATATGCTCTGGTAATGGAGATCAGATTTACCATCTCGGATACAATCTGTACATTTGCCATCTCCAGATAGCCTGACTTCACCTGTGCATCTGCCGTAGTCGTTTTGGCCCCTTCAATGGGCTGATAATAGGTCTCTCCATATTTTTCCAGGTAATCATAATCTTCAAAGTCCGTCACCTGAATTCTGGCAACTGCCTGATCGTTCTGATAAATCGTACCGTCATCGGTGATCTTGGAATCTAGCAGTGTGTTCAGGCGGATCCTCCTGTTCTGGGTATCCAGAACATAGTCACCCTCTTCCGTTACCAGATATCCATCCTTATTCAGTGTAAACTGTCCTGCACGGGTGTATTTGGTGTCGGTCTCTCCTGCCTTATTGGTAAATTCAATGGCAAAAAAGCCATCTCCGGCTAATGCCAGATCATAGGTATTATCCGTAATGCGGAAAGATCCCTGCGTATAATCGGTATAATTCTCTCCGATCTTCACTCCGGGATTTTTGATACCGATCTTCTGGACATTTCTCATGCCTACCGACTGGTCCTTGATCTTGACCGTCAGCACATCATTAAAGGACTGGCTGGTGGATCCTTCCTTTTTATATCCGACGGTAGATGCATTGGCCAGATTGTTGGTCATGATATCCATTCTGTTCTGTTCGTTTACCATACCGGTGTAAGCGGTATACAAGCCTTTAACCATTCATATCCTCCATTTGCGGCTGCGATCCTTCGACAAATGTACGGCATCCTGCCTTAGTCTATCTTTTCCGGTTCCCCGGAGCTGTCTGTGTTACTCTCTGTAGCCTGCCAGGAACTCTACGTATTTACCGGTTCCAATGGCCACTGCTGTCATGGGATCCTCTGCTGTCATGGTGTTGATACCTGTCTTGGCAGAGATCAGATCTTCCAGACCGCGCAGCAGGCTTCCACCTCCGGTCAGTACGATTCCTCTGTCTGCAATATCGGCTGCCAGCTCAGGGGGGAGTCTTCTCCAGTACGCTGTGAATGGTCTCCACGATCTGTGCGGTAGTCTCGCGCAATGCCTCCTCGGTCTCCTCGGAAGACACCTTAACAGTCTTGGGCAGACCGGTCACGAGGTTACGTCCTCTGACATCCATATAATCCACTTCCGCTCTCTTGTAGCAGGAACCGATCTTGATCTTCAGATCCTCTGCGGTTCTCTCACCGATGAGCAGATTATGTTTTTTACGCATATAACGCACAATGGCTTCATCAAAATCATCGCCTGCGATCTTAATGGAAGCACTGACTACAGTACCTCCCAGAGATATGACTGCGATATCGGAAGTACCGCCGCCGATATCTACGATCATATTACCGCAAGGCTTGGAAATATCAATACCCGCACCGATAGCAGCTGCGATGGGTTCCTCAATAATGGAAACCTCTCTGGCACCTGCCTGGTAGGTAGCATCTTCTACTGCCTTCTTCTCTACCTCTGTAACGCCGCTGGGAACACAGACAGCGATACGAGGCTTACGGAAAGTTCTCTTCCCCAGCGCTTTCTGGATAAAGTATTTCATCATTTTCTCGGTTACGGTATAATCAGAGATAACGCCCTGACGTAACGGTCTTACGGCTACGATGTTGCCGGGAGTTCTTCCCAGCATCAGTCTTGCATCCTCACCGATGGCTTTAATCTTATTTGTATCTCTATCAAAAGCTACAACAGAGGGCTCCTTTAATACAACGCCCTTTCCTCTGATGTATACCAGAATGCTGGCGGTACCTAAATCAATTCCGATATCTGTGCACTGCATCTTTTTTATTACCCCTTTCCGATGGTATCTATCTATAAGTCTTGACTCTACACGCTATTTTAGTCATATACATCATATTATAACTGAATTTTTTCCATTTTCATAGAGGGTAATTCTTAAAATTTGATAACTATTCAGAATCAGGGAGCCATGAAAGAGCGTTTTGCGAATGGGGGTCTGAATAGTTATCGTAGTTTCTTGTCCTTCTCCAGCATCTTTTTCACATAGTAACCGGTGTAGGATTTTTTCACCTTGACGATTTCTTCCGGGGTTCCCTTGGCGATCACTGTACCACCGCGGTCTCCGCCTTCCGGTCCCATATCGATGATATAATCCGCGGTCTTGATCACATCCAGATTATGCTCGATGACAACCACCGTGTTGCCGCCGTCCGCCAGTCTGTGCAGGATCTCCACCAGCTTATGGACATCCTCAAAATGCAGTCCTGTGGTAGGCTCATCCAGGATATAGATGGTCCTGCCGGTACTTCTTCTGGAAAGCTCCGTGGCCAGCTTGATACGCTGTGCCTCACCACCGGACAGGGTAGTGGAAGGCTGTCCCAGCTTTACATAGGAAAGTCCCACATCATACAGGGTCTCGATCTTTCTGCGGATAAACGGTACATTTTCGAAGAAAGGTAATGCTTCTTCCACCGTCATATCCAACACATCAAAAATACTCTTGCCTTTGTATTTTACATCCAGTGTCTCACGGTTGTATCTCTTACCGCCGCAGACCTCACAGGGCACATAGACATCCGGCAGGAAATGCATCTCGATCTTGATGATACCATCGCCACCGCAGGCTTCACATCTTCCGCCCTTGACATTGAAGCTGAATCGTCCCTTGCTGTAACCCTTGGCCTTTGCGTCCGCCGTAGAAGCAAACAGATCGCGGATCAGATCAAATACTCCGGTATAAGTAGCGGGGTTGGATCTGGGAGTCCGTCCGATGGGAGACTGGTCAATGTTGATGACTTTGTCCAGCTGTTCCACACCTTCGATACCCTTGTGTCTGCCGGGAATGCAGCGGGCACGGTTCAATTCTCTCGCCAGATGCTTGTAGAGGATTTCATTCACCAGTGAACTTTTTCCGGAACCGGAGACACCGGTGACACAGGTCATCACACCCAGAGGAATTTCTACATCTACGTTTTTCAGGTTGTTTTCCTGAGCTCCCAGTACTTTGATCCAGCCGGTGGGAGTCCTTCTGGTCTCCGGTACGGGAATCCGCTTTTTGCCGCTGAGGTACTGTCCCGTAATGGATTCCGGAATCTGCATGATCTCTTCCGCTGTGCCGCAGGCAATGACCTCTCCGCCGTGGGAACCGGCTCCCGGACCAATGTCCACGATATAATCCGCTGCAGCATGGTGTCTTCATCATGCTCTACCACTACCAGAGTGTTCCCCAGATCCCGCAGGTTCTTCAGAGTATTCAACAGTTTGTCATTGTCTCTCTGGTGCAGGCCGATGCTGGGCTCGTCCAGAATATAGCATACCCCCACCAGTCCGGAACCGATCTGGGTAGCCAGACGGATACGCTGTGCTTCACCGCCGGACAGGGTAGCCGTAGCTCTGGCCAGGGACAAATATTCCAGTCCCACATCCACCAGAAATCCTACTCTTGCGCGGATCTCCTTCAGCACACGCTCACCGATGAACTGCTGCTGTTTCGTCAGCGTCATGGTATCCAGGAATTTCTGCAGATCACGGATGGACATGGATGTGATCTCATAAATATTCTTGTCGCATACGGTAACCGCCAGAGATTCCTTCTTCAGTCGCATGCCCTTACATTCTTTACAGGGAGTGATGCGCATGAAGGTCTCATATTCCTGTTTGCTGCTCTCGGAAGCGGTCTCACGATAGCGGCGCTCCACATTTTTGATCAGGCCTTCAAAGGCTACTGGATACACACCACTGCCGCGCTGGCCGGTATAATGCACCAGGACCTCTTTACCGTTGGTGCCGTGGATCAGAATGTCATGAATCTTCTGGGGATAATCCTGGAAGGGAGTATCCAGATCAAAATTGTATTCCTTCGCCAGTGCCCGCAGAATAGCATTGGTAAAGCTGGACTTGTCCGCACAGGACTGCCAGCCCATGACCGTGATGGCTCCCTCATTGATGCTGAGTCTCTTGTCCGGGATCATCAGATCCTCGTCGAATTCCATCTTATATCCCAGGCCGAAGCATACCGGGCAGGCACCGAAAGGATTGTTGAAGGAAAAGCTTCTGGGCTCCACTTCGCTGACACTGATACCACAGTCCGGACAGGAAAAGCTCTGGCTGAAAGTCGCCGGTTCGCCGCCGATCACATCCACCACCAGCAGCCCCTCTGCCAGTTCCAGTACGTTTTCAATAGAGTCTGTCAGACGGCGCTGAATACCATCCTTTACCACCAGACGATCTACCACGATGTCGATATTGTGCTTGATATTTTTATCCAGTTTGATCTCTTCCGTCAGTTCATACATGCTGCCGTCGATCCGTACCCGGACATAACCGCTTCTCTTGGCGCGCTCCAACACCTTGGCATGCTCGCCCTTGCGGCCTCTGACCACGGGGGCCAGCAACTGGATCTTCGTGCCTTCTCCCATGTTCATGATCTGATCCACCATCTGATCTACAGTCTGCTTGGCAATCTCTCTGCCACACTTTGGGCAGTGGGGAATACCGATTCTCGCATACAGCAGACGGAAATAGTCATAAATCTCTGTTACCGTACCTACGGTAGAACGAGGGTTACGGTTGGTGGATTTCTGGTCAATGGAGATAGCGGGGGACAGTCCTTCGATGCTTTCCACATTGGGCTTCTCCATCTGACCCAGGAACTGTCTCGCATAGGAGGACAGGGATTCCATGTAGCGTCTCTGTCCCTCTGCATAGATCGTGTCGAATGCCAGAGAGGACTTACCGGAACCGGACATACCGGTCAATACCACCAGCTCGTTTCTGGGAATGTCCACATTAATGTTTTTCAGGTTATGTTCATTGGCACCCCGGATCTTAATGTACTCCCGGGGACGCATCTTCTTTGCTTCTTCCATTGTCTTGCCTTTCTTAAATAAAATATCGTTCTCCAATTATTCAGAGCCCCATTCGCAAAATCGCATCTTTGATGCTTTACTTTTATTCCATATCATTTAATTGTTTCTTTAATTCAAGCATTTTATCTCTAAGTTCTGCTGCCGCTTCGAAATTCAGGTCTGCCGCTGCTTTCTGCATCTTCTTCTGGATCTCGCCGATCAGCTTCTCCAGTTCCTTCTTCGTCATGGATTCGGGATCCTTCTCAAAGCGTACCTCTTCCTTGGCGATTACCTTGGAGATGCTGATAAGATCACGCACCGCCTTTTTGATCGTCTGGGGGGTGATACCATGTTCTTCATTATATTTCATCTGGATCTCACGACGTCTGTTGGTCTCATCCAGTGCTTCCCGCATGGAGTCCGTGATGGTGTCCGCATACATGATGACATGGCCTTCCGCATTACGGGCCGCACGGCCGATGGTCTGGATCAGGGAAGTCGCACTTCTAAGGAATCCTTCCTTATCCGCATCCAGAATGGCCACCAGAGTGATCTCCGGAATATCCAGACCCTCTCGCAACAGGTTGATACCTACCAGTACATCGAACACATCCAGACGCATATCCCGGATGATCTGGGCACGCTCCAGCGTATCAATGTCAGAATGCAGATATTTCACCCGAATACCGACTTCCTTCATATAATCCGTAAGATCCTCTGCCATCCGCTTGGTCAGTGTGGTGATCAGTACCTTATGATGCTGTGCGATCTCCTTGTTGACCTCTCCGATCAGGTCATCGATCTGTCCCTCTACCGGGCGCACCTGTACTTCCGGATCCAGCAGACCTGTGGGACGAATGATCTGCTCTGTCCGCAGCAGTTCATGATCCTTCTCATAATCGGAAGGAGTGGCGGATACGAACATCATCTGGTCGATATGCGCCTCGAATTCCTCAAAGTTCAACGGTCTATTATCCAGTGCCGAGGGCAGACGGAAACCGTAGTCCACCAGTGTCTGCTTTCGCGAGCGGTCCCCGGCATACATACCGCGGATCTGTGGGATCGTCATATGGGACTCGTCCACGATAATCAGGAAATCATCCGGGAAAAAGTCCAACAGCGTCATGGGCGGTGCTCCCGCAGGAAGTCCGTTCAGATGTCTGGAATAGTTCTCGATACCGGAACAGAAACCGGTCTCCCGGAGCATCTCAATATCGAAATTCGTCCGTTCCGCAATCCGCTGGGCCTCGATCAGCTTGTCTTCGCCCTTGAAAAACTGTACCCGTTCCTTCATCTCTTCTTCGATATTGTCACATGCTGCCTTGATCTTCTCCTGAGATACCACATAATGGGATGCCGGGAAGATCGCCACATGATTCAGCTCTGCATGAATTTTCCCTGTAAGGGGCTCTACCTCTGCGATCCGGTCGATCTCATCCCCGAAGAATTCGATACGGATCAGATAATCGCCGCCCTGCGCCGGATATACTTCCACCACATCTCCGCGGACACGGAAGGTCGCACGCTGGATATCCATATCGTTACGGTTATACTGAATATCAATCAGTTCCCGCAGCACCTCATCCCGGTCCTTCACCATACCGGGGCGCAGGGATACGATCAAGTCCTGATATTCGTCAGGGCTTCCCAAGCCGTAGATACATGACACGCTGGCCACCACTACCACATCTCTGCGCTCCGCCAGGGATGCCGTAGCGGACAGGCGCAGTTTATCAATTTCATCATTGATGGAAGAATCTTTTGCAATATAAGTATCCGAAGAAGGCACATACGCCTCCGGCTGGTAATAATCATAATAGGAGACAAAATATTCCACCGCATTCTCCGGAAAAAACTCCTTCATCTCCCCGTAGAGCTGACCTGCCAGCGTCTTGTTATGTGCAATGATCAGCGTCGGCTTGTTCAGTGCCTGAATGACATTCGCCATCGTAAACGTCTTACCCGAACCGGTGACACCGAGCAGCGTCTCGAACTGATTGCCCTGTTTAAAGCCTTCCACCAGCTCCGCAATGGCCTGCGGCTGGTCTCCGGTAGGCTGATATTCGGAATGTAATTTGAAATGATCCATATTCCTTCTCCTGATTTTCGCTTCTATCTGTAAAACTCTATCTGTAAAAATAGGAAGTCTCTATCATCTTCTTAGTATGATTACCTGTCTAGTATATCATTCAAAAATAAAAAAGTACAGAGCAAAATCGAATGTTTGTTCTGTACTTCTTATACCCTGATGATAACACGCAATATTTCAACATTTTCATAACACTGTACGCTCAGCCATTGCATCATATACTATTTTTTCCAGATATTCTCTCTTTGAGAAATTACTGCCATCCGCAAAATATGCATTATATGCTACCAAGGCCATTCGAACATATCTGCTGTTTTTTCAAATAACTTTCTGTTTATCTTTAAGCCAATCGCATCAGCATATTGGCAGCAAAATGTTATCGTTGTTCTGGTGTTTCCTTCCCGAAAAGGATGTACTTTCCATAGTCTTGCCAGAGAATCGCAAAATTCGACTGTTGCACGCTTTCTATCCATATCTTTCCAAGGCTTTCCTCGCATATCTGAAAGGATATTGTGAATATCCTTCACGATATCAAACGGATCAGAGTACTCTACTGACATACCTCCGAGGACATCTTCCTCCTTATAGATAGCAATGATACGTGGTTCTCCTGCCCATTCATATAAATCCTAAAATATAATGGTGCATCCTTAAAAGATGTTCGGTATTATATTCTCCCGGCAATGGATTCATTGCTAACTCTTTTAAACGATACACCACGTAATCTGCTTCCGCATCATTCAGCCCATCCTGCGTTCTGATATCCAGTTTGTTTTTTAATACCTCTGTATTTTCATACAAATACGGATCACGCATTCGCAGGCTCCTTCATCTTATATTTCTTATCAAGAAATTTTTTAACATCTTCCATCGTTGCCTCACCTGTTTTTTCTTTTTCGATATATTTTTTTAAATCCTCTGTAGGTTCAAGTCCATCTACCCTGATCATTCCGATTGCATAATCCCAAGCTTCTGCATTAGTCATTGTATCAGTCCTCCTTTTCTGCTCTTCTTATTATATCAAAAATTCTTAAATTCTTCACTATTATTTCATCATAAAGTTGCTCTACCAGCGCCTCGAAAAACTCCATCATTTTCTTAGTATGATTACCCGTCTAGTATATCATTCAAAAATAAAAAAGTACAGAACAAAATCGAATGTTTGTTCTGTACTTTTTTATCATACGCCTCTTTACTGCATGATATCGCCAACACCATTATCCCGAATCACCTGCTGATACCAATAAAAGGAATCTTTCGGAATTCGCTGCTGTGATCTATAGTCCACATAAACTAATCCAAATCTCGGGTCGCATCCTTCCGCCCACTCAAAATTATCTGTAAATGCCCATGCTGTATATCCTATCACAGGAATCCCATCATTCATTGCACGATACAATTTACTCAGATAGCAATACATATAATCAACCCTCTGAGGGTCATGTACCTTACCGTCACTCATTACAAAATCAAGATTGGACATACCATTCTCCGTAATCAGAATTGGAAGATGATATCGTTCATACAGGAATTTCGGAGACCAGTAAAGTACCTCGGGGGTAATCGCCCATCCTAACTGTGTACGTGGCATTCCGGGCCAGCCGAGATCGGGAGATTTTGCATCTGCATTATAATTGTTAGCAAAATAAATATTATACCCAAAAAAGTTCAACGGCTGGCAGATTACTTTCAAATCCTCTTGTGTCAAAACCTTTTCCAGATACTGTGGTGCTTTTCCCAAAATCATTGGATCTGCCCACCAGTTTACCGCCATGGAAAATCCCTTTTCAATATCAAACATTTCACTTCTTGCTTTTTCGATTCCATCAGTCGTTTCATCATACGCCACAAAATTGCGTCCATTCAAGGCGAATCCAATCTGCGGATCTGCAAGTTTCGAACGTTCTCTAATAATTTTCACCGCATATCCGTGACATAATAATACATTCCTGCTGATGTAAGCCAGATCACTGAATCGTTGCTCTTTTGTCATCGTATTTGTCTTAAAGGGAGCTTGTCGACCTTCAAAATAACCGAACCCGATAAAGCATGCCGGCTCGTTGAACGTTATCCAATAACGCACTTTATCAGATAAAGCGTCTACCACAGTCTGAACATATTCTTTAAATTCATCAATAATCTGTGGATTCTCCCATCCTCCTTCGTTGTAAGCCCACATAGGAAGATCCCAATGATACAAAGTACACAGCGGCTCAATCCCGGCACGACGCAGTTCGCCTGTCAGATCTCGATAAAACTGAAGTCCTTTTTCGTTGATAATACCTCTTTGAGGCATAACTCTCGGCCAACTGACGGAAAACCGGTAACTCTTCAATCCCAGCTCTTTCATCAGAGCGATATCCTCTCTGTAACGATGATAATGATCACAAGCCTTATCCCCATTTAGGTTCCGCTTGATGTGTCCATCTGCAGTAGCGTCCCAGATACTGTCGGTCTTACCATCCTCATTTCTGGCTCCCTCTATCTGGAAGGAAGCACTGGCTGCTCCCCATAAAAAATTCTCCGGAAATAATTTCATTTTCCTGTTCCTCCTGCTCTTGTTATTTTTTGTGATATAAATGTACTTCTCCGCATAAACCGATCTGATTCTCCGGTTTCCAGTTCTCCTGTTTTCTCTTTGGTGGTATTCTCCGCTCCAATGTAGTAGCAACTTCGATTACAATCCGGTTTTTTCCTGTTATAAGTAACTTATCAATCTCATACCGATACGGTGGAATAATCTGGATTCCACAATCTGCTCCGTTTACAAATACTTGTACGGCTTCCCCTGCGTCACTGATTTCTAAAACTGCATGTTGTATTTCTTCCGGTCTCAGTTCCACTTCCTGTTCATAACGAATCACACCGCCGAAATCCGGCATTTCCTTCTCTGCATGATCTGGTAATTCTACCGCTACAGGCTGTTCAAATACAGGATAATGAATGCTATCGCACACCGAGCGTGTCCATCCTTTATTCAGATTTCTGCCTCCTGTTACCGCATACGTCGATTGCTTTTTCAAACAGTCCGGGGTTTCCGTATCAAATATGATGATCCAACTTTTTCCGGGTTCTATCCGCACATTAAACTCTATCGAATTTCCTTCTTTTAGCTGTAGCTCTTCCAGTTCATTTTCCCATGCATTATACCGATAGCATATCTCTCTTTTATCTGACAAGAGCACCGTGCCTTCATATATCGTCGTTCCTTCATTCACAAGGTACAAGAGTTCCGGGTCTCCATGATACCTGTAACTGCGAATATCTTTATTCTCCGGAATCATCTGTATTTCCGGCATCCTGTGCTTTCTCATGTACTCCAAAAGTTTCGTTACCGGCAATGTTTCTGCGTATTTGCGTATTTGTGACAACCTTTCCGCTTCACTATTACTGTCGATCCAACTGCATATTCCTTTGGGATAGGCATTTAGGAATACACAGGGGAATCCCTGTTTTCCCAGTCGGATAACAGCTTCTGCCGTTTCCTTTGTTATATAATCGGTCTGTGGAATAATGAAAATCTTATATTTCTGTGTATGGACCTGTAATCCGTCACTCAGATCCGTTTCATAACAACTGTCTGTAAAAATATCTGACGGCAAGAAGTCAAATCCAATCTGTGCTTCCGTCAGAATTCTCGCCGGTTCCTGAATATACATGCATGTCATTCCCGTCCACTCGGCTTCGCCATGATACAAAATCGCCGCTTCGCTCTCATGATGTCCACCGTTTATCAGATTGCAGATACGATTCATATAATTCATCAGCACTCCAAAGTGACGGTATTGCGGATTATGTCCATGTGCATAAAAATGCGGTGGGCAGTCCTGATCCGGGAAATCCTTGGCCGAAAAAGCATGCGGAACAAAATGATTCACACCTCGAACCATAAAATGATCCGCCAGATATGCCTCCAGTCTCACCCCTTCTTTCCAGCCATAATTTCCAAAAATTTCGCACATGGAGCGATCTTTTTTACGACGATCTATTGCTGCCGCGCTGGAAGCAAGACGCCCCAATGTGAAATGATAAAACACACCGTCACGCGGTGTCCCCAGATGAGAGACATAAGCAATATCTTCTCCCTGTGGTAATACCTGTCCTCCAATATCATCTATTCCTGACATATCCTGTCCTGCCAGTCCGCGGAAATAGTGTCCCAGACTCGATCCGCAGCGAGCATGCTGGTTATTGTCTTCGATCAGGTGGCCTATGTATTCGACACCGTGTTTGTGACACCAGTCTCCTATCTGCCGGGAAAAATCCCTTTCCACGCATCTGGTAACTTTATCCATGTAACTGAAACGCACCTTGGCCGTCAGATTCTCATCAAATTCCCTTTCCCATAAAAGCGGCAGATATTTTGCATATTCCGTTCCAAACGTTTTCTCAAGATCCTGTGCAAGTTCCCTGCTCCAAGGTTGATCTTCCATCTGATATATCTTCTGATCCATCTGATAGAGATGACCGTTCCCGATCTCCGGTTCATCCGAGAAAAATCCTGCAATGGTATCTCCGAAATCCTCTTGATAATGTGCATAGTGTGGCTCATACACAGCCTCGATCAGTGTATGACAGGCCTCCTCATCCAACATATTCATGTAATTACGATGTGACCCACGATTTCTCGTCAGATGAAGTGCATATACTTTCCATTCTCCTTCTGTCGGTGCAAACGCTATCTCTCCGTTTTTTTCCTCCAGCAATATCAGATCTTTCTCCACTGATCCGTTTTTCCGCACCGCTATTATCCCCAGTGTCTGATCTCCCGGGAATGTTTCAAATTCCATGTGAAAATAATTCTCGATCCAGGATGGGACAAACGGTTCTGCTCTATCGTAGCTTGGTCTCTTCCAGACTTTTCTTTCTCCCGGAGCCACCCTGTCCAACACTCGGTAGGTCAGGAACCATCTCTTGCAGGTGTCCGGTTTTTCCTCAATTTTTCCGTTACAATATCCTGTGGGGAAATGACTGTCATCCAGTATCCAGACCTTCATTTTCCGTTTTCTTGCTTCCTCCAAAATAATGTCCATATCCCGCCACCAGCCGGCTCCCACAAAATCCGGATGTGGGCGGCTTTCTATACACACCGCACGAATATTTGCATCATAAATTACCTGCATGTATTTTCTCAGCACTGCTTCCGATTCACCGTGTTGCCAGAAAAAGGGAAAAATATAATTTTCCATCTCTCCATGCAACAGGCTGTTTATTTTGGAATTCATAAACGCCTCCTCATCTGCTGTCAGTTCTCTTCCTGTTTGTATTTTTGTCTGTACTCGCTGGGTTTCATTCCTTCCACCCGTTCAAATGTCTGATTAAAATGGTTTACATCACTGTATCCCACCGCTTTACACACCTCATAAATATGCAGTTCCGTCTCTGCCAACAGCTTTTTGGCACGATCCACACGATAATCTGTCAGATACTTCTGATAGGTCATTCCGGTTTTTTTCTTAAACAATTGACTGAAATAGTAAGGATTAATATAAAATTTCCCGGATATGTCATTCAATGAAATATTCTGATTATAGTTTTGCCTGATGTACTCCTTTGCTTCTGCAATAACGTCCTTCTTTTTCGGCATATTATCTTTCAGCATAACTTCATTGACACTGCTGACCATATTCATGATCCAGTTTTCCAACTGTTCCATTGTCTTGAATTTTTCAATACTCTTCAAAGTAAATAAATTCTTTCCAAAGTATTCATTCATCTGAAGCTGTGCCGTCGGTATGTTATGTAATCCCAGAAGCACAATATTCAAGCTCAGTTTCTGCAATTCCGGAAGTGTCAATGTATTCTCTGAAAGAATTCTGTGAAAAATTCCTTTCACGGTAATCCGGAAGCCATTCTGGTCAAAACGATCAATTCTATCCTTTAATTGCTCTGTCTCTTCTTCCGTAAGCAGTTCCGGCCGGTTTTCCATATTGCAAAGTTCTTCAAATAAAATAGCGGTTCCGCAGCCTTTCAAAATACGGTAATTGATAGCTACACAAGCTTCCTCATATGCTTTAGGGAGATCTTCATACTCTTTATAAGTACTTCCGATTCCTATACTGAACCGACCTGCGTCCTTCGTGTTTTGAATCATATACTTTCCGACAAGCGTCTTCTTATCTTCCGTCGTAAAATTGTTTGCTCCGATGATTACCGCTGTTTGTGCATTCCCGATGCGGATACTGTAAAGGAACTGTTCCCCCTGTAGAATCAAGCCTTCTACAGGCAGTATATTCTCCTCTTGATTTTCTGCAGCAAGTACCAGACAGGTATACTGACTGTAATTTTCTAAAACTCTCATTTCCTTCAGGAATTCTCCCACCTTATAGCGGCTGTCCGTGCCACCTGTCAGGAAATCCCTCAATGCATAGTTACGCATATCATCATTCAATTTTCCCAAGGAATCCTGTGTCTTTCTCCTGGTTGCAATTTCTCCGCACACCCTGGTTATTGTCTCACTCAGTTCTTTCTCATCAACCGGTTTTGTGATAAAATCTCTGACTCCCAGTTCGATTGCCTTTTTTGCGTAGCTGAATTCTGCATATCCGCTTAATACAATAAACTCAGCTGAGCATCCTGCCTTTTTCAGTTCCCGGATCATTTCCAATCCGTCCATTTCAGGCATTCTGATATCCGTAACAATAATATCCGGCTGCTCTGCGGTGGCTTTCTCATATCCTTCTCTTCCGTCATGTGCCAGCAGAACCGGTCTGCACTCCGGATTATACTTTCCAGTCAAATAGGCAATTCCGGTTGCCTTTTCCTTTTCATCCTCAACAATCAATAACTTATATGCCATATTGATCAGCCTCTTTCCTGCTCCATATAAGGAATTCGAATTTCCACCACTGTTCCGTACTCATCACTTGATAAGATACTCAGCTTTCCTTCATTTCCATAGCGCAATCTGATCCGCTCTGCTATATTGCGAAGACCGATTCGATGAGAGTTTTGTGTTTCCTCGCTCTGTGATGTTTCCGACAATGCCTCCAGGCTGTGTCGTACTTCTTCCAGTCTCTCACCGGACATACCGGCACCATCATCCTGAATGGTAAACACCATAATATGTTCATCAACCAGTCTTCCTGATATAGATATTTTGATCGGTATACCACTCTCTCTGCTTCCGTATTTGAATGAATTTTCAATGACCGGCTGGAACAGAATCGGCATGATACGTGCCTGACAGAGCTTCTGATCCACATCCTCATGCAAAGTAATCACATTGTCAAAGCGGATATTCTGAAGGCAGATATAAGACCGAATATTGTCAAGTTCATCGTTTACTGTGTAATTCTTTTTATCACTGTCCAGGACATTACGAAACATTTTTGCCAGAATCTTAACCATATCGGCCACATCATCATCTCCGTTCAGGATAGCCTTAATGCGAATGGATTCCAGGGTATTAAACAGAAAATGGGGATTAATCTGGGTACGAAGTGCCAGAAACTGTGCATTTTTCTGGCGTACACCTGCCTGATATATCTCCTCAAGCAGTGCTTCCATCTTACCGACCATATGATTATAGCTTTTTACCAGGCTTCCGAGTTCATCATTTCCAACTGTTTCCTCAATCAACTCATAGTTTCCATTTTCCAATCTTTTCATACTACTCTGCAACTTCCGGATTAAATATACCATTTGTTTGCTGAATAAAACGGAAGCGGAAATAATGATTGCAATCAGAACCGCCACCAGTATCCATGTCACCTTCTGGATAAAGCTGACACGCAGATACATCTTGCTCCTCGGGATCACAGTATTCACCTTAATTCCCAACTGTTTCGTCGTATCTTCTATTACGATATAATCGTCAGGGTTCTTTTCATAAAACAGCAGGCTTTCTTTGTCAATCCCGCTGTAATGAACTCTGCCACTGGACAAATCAGAATCATATATCAGTCCCCCTGTGCATCTGTAATATTAATTTTGATATTATATTGATTGCGTTCCAGAAGAAACATATCACTCAATTTGATAATACTGGACGGAGCAAGGTCTATCAGTATCATCCCGGCATATTTTCCGTTTACACCGTATACACGACGTCCAAATGTAACCAATATCTGATCTCTGTTTCTATCATAATAAGAGCAGTCATGCAACGGTGCCAGAAACAGAACTTCCGAATTCTCCTGTTCCTTTAAAAACCAGTCCTGCCGCAACAATTCTTCATAACTCAAAGATCTTCCGGTACGATCATACTGAAAATATCCGCCTTCCTCATTCATGATCGTCACAGACTGAATTTCACTTTCCATCGTCATCAGTCTCATTACCAGTTCACGATAAAACAGTTTATTCTCTATTCTCTGTGATATCGGAATCTCTGTGTCCAGACGATCCATCAGACCTTCATTCACCAGCAGAGATTTTGTAAGCGCATCATAATCGCTGATAAACCCATTCATGTCAGAGGCTATTTGTGAACTGAAAATAGATGCAGTTTCCTCCATGGTGGATTCCAGACTATTAGCGGAAATATGATATAGTACAAAGCTCATAACCAACAATGGCATCACACTGACCATCGAGAATACAAGAATCAATTTTGTCGCTATATTCAGGTTGTTCCACATTTTCTTCATTGTCATCACACCGCCCATAGATTATTCGCTGTTCTATTCTAAAGAGATTTCAAGCATATCCAACATTCCCCGTCCGTAATATTCCAACATCAAAGTACCAATACCTCTCCATTCTTTTATATCGGTTTGGTTCTTTTCCCAGTCTTCTGACGGTGTCACAAGAATACGCCCTATCTCCTTATCATTTTCCTGTATTCTAACACAGATCTCTCCTTTTGCGCATCCTCTGGTCGTTATTGTTATCTTTTTCAGGTCATCGAATTGAAAATATTTATACCCTGCGCATCCTCCGTCTTCTATGCAGGTAATGTATTGCTTGGGCGCTGCATTTTCATCTTGTATTTCATCCGGATTTTTATCCGGAGTATCCTGTGTCACATAGGGCTGCGCATTGCTGTCCGGCCTGGATATCTCAGGTTCTAATTTTCCATGCAGTATGCATGCTATGGACGCAGGATATGTACCTTTTTCCAGCGGAGCTCCGTTGAATCCCTGTGATGTCATCTCTGCCTGTTGAAACCTGCCATCCGGCAACATAACTAACTCTTCAACGCAGGCTTGTCTTGAAAACTGTGTCTTATTAGTAGGTCTATGATAAAAGACGTACCATTTACCATTGATCTGCTCAATACTTCCATGATTGTTTCCCCACATGATCTGTATCCGGTTCTTATCCTGTTCTTCTATTACGCCGGAGTTATCGGACAGTACTCCTGCATAACGATACTCACGATCCGGTTTTTCACTTATGGCATAGCATAATTCTCTCGACCGAACAGAAGAATAAATCAAATAGTACTTTCCGTTTATCTTCCTGACAGAACTTGCTTCAAAAAACTCATGTCCCTCAAATCCGGTATCCTTTGCTTTTCCCAATATTGGAAGCAGAATTCTTGGTTCTTCTATGACTGTAAGCATATCGTCACTTAATTCCATGACACAGGAATTTTTAGGTGTTTTCCCTATATCCTTCTCTGTCTTTGGACCATTTCCTGAATACAGGTAAATTTTACTGTCTTCATCTATAAAAACACCGGGATCAAACTGCCAGATATCCCCTTCCCGTTTTCCGATCCATTGTCCTTTTTTATCCTGCACAATTCCATAGAATTGATATTGTCCTGCAGGTTCATTGCATACAGCTACACCGATTGCCTCTCCGTCACCGTCCGGGCAATAATATAAATAGTATCTTCCATCCTTGCCTCTTGCGACATCCGGTGCCCAGATTTGTCTGTTACCATCCGGCATTCTTGGATCCTGGCTGCTCCGGTAGATAATGCCTTCGTATCTCCATTCCTTTAGGTCATGAACATTGGCAGACCAACAGACATAATCGTTCATGCAATACTTATTTCCGCCAAACCCGTCATGGCTTCCGTATAGATAAACCCTGTCACCAAATACATGTGGTTCTCCGTCCGGAATATATTCCCACAAAGGCAGATATGGATTATAGCTCTGCATTCTTTTGTACTCCTGTTTCTACAAAGGAGTCCTGGGGAAATAAACTCTCAGGACTCCTCATCTTCTTGCAGAATATTACTGTGCTTTTTTTGCGTACCACTCTCTTGCTTTCTCAGTTACTTCCGTTCCACCGGTGGCATACCATTTTTCTACAAATTCATCAAACTTATCAATGGAGTATTCTCCGGTGATAATCTTGGTAGCATATTCAATATATAAAGTCCGGTTAGCAATATCCGGATAATCAGAAGTAATCGATTCCGGCATACCGTCCCCAGCAAAACTCTTTACATATTTCTGGTTTTCCTGAGCATTCTCAATTGCCTGAGATACTGCCCATGCTCTGTCATCTGTTAACTGGGAAGACAGTACATTCACTTGGAAATCAATGGTTGCAATTTGGTTGAAAGGTACTAATACCAAATTCTGCTGCGTGGATGGATCATCCGGCAGACGAACGGATTCCCCGTTTACCACTTCACTGTGCATACCTTCCACACCATTATAAAATTTCATCCACAGATCCTGGTTTCCATAAGCATCTAATACTTTCATGATTCTGTCAATCTTCGCTTCATCATCCGTATTTGCTACAACAAATCCTCCGCCGTTCATCTGACGCATTGTATAATACCCTTCATATCCGGGTGCTGAAATGGCAGGTAATACAGCGATTTCCGGTTTTACTCCGGTACCATTATAAATATTTTCCGCATAATTATAGCATTCCTGAGGCAAATGTTCCCAAATACCAACCACACCTGAATTGATTTTACCGTCCCACGCAGCCTTATCATTTAGAAAAGTCTCTGGGTCGAGCAATCCTTCTGCATATAACCCGGACATCCACTCCAGACAATCTCGCATATTCTTGGTTACTGCAGAGTAAGTAAGTTCTCCATCATAAATATCCCACTGAGGATATCCTTCCCACATTGCAATTCCGTACTGTCCAAACAACTGTCCCATCCATCTTGCTTCTGCACGACCACCTGTAGGGATTTCATCTGCCACCCCATTGCCATTGGGATCATCGTTTTTAAATGCTCTGAGTACTTCTACAAACTCTTCCTGGGTTGTGGGCATGTCCAGACCGAGATTATCAGCCAGTCCTTACGAATCATAGCGCCATTTCTTCCGTAACTCATAACCTGCGGAATCACATAGATGCGGTTTTGCCCGGTCGGATCATTCGCTTTTACTGCGTCCCAGACATCCTCCGGAATGCTCTCCCACAAATGAGGTGCTTTTTCAGGCAACAGATCTGTCAGATCCAGTAATGCTCCATTCGCAATTAATTCTGTCTCTACACCATTCCAGGGAGTAAACATATCCGGCATATCTCCGGCAGCAATTCTGAGATTCAACTGCTCCAAATAGGTTTCTCCACCATTCCACTCTACATAAGGCTGTACAATCCCTACACCTATGATATCTTTATAAAAATTATACAGTTCACTTCCTGCTTCCACCGGAAGGTATCCATTGTTGGTGCTCCAGATTTCAATATCCTCATCTGTAGAAGCCTCTGCCGTCTGTTCTGTTGCTTCTGTGCTCTTAGAATCAGCACTTCCACACCCCGACAACATTGACATCACCATCACCGATGCCAGCGTTGCACTCATTAGTTTCTTTGCATACCTTTTTTTCATACCTTTCCACCTCGTTCTTTCTTTTGGTAATTCTATTTTATCAGCTCCTATTTCTTTTGAAATATGGGCTTTTTAGTTCTTACTCTGTGTTTTTTTAGTTTTTATTTATCCCTTTACAGACCCTAGCATTGCACCTTTCGCAAAATATTTCTGTATCCAGGGATACGCGACCAAAACCGGAAGAATCGCAAATACAACCGCTGCTGCGCTGAGCGTTGCGGATGTATAATTTGCCGTCTGTGCCATGGTAACTGCCTGTAATTCTCCACCTCCGTCAACAATTGTTCGAATCTTCATTTGTAAAGGAAACAGGTTCATATTTTGTATAAACATCATCGGATGCTCATATTGGTTCCACATTGTCACTCCGTAAAATAATCCTACCGTAGCCAAAGCACTGCTTTCGAAGCCGGAAGCACAATTTGAAGCAAAATACGAAATTTTCCACATCCATCAATCATTGCAGCTTCTTCCAACTCCCGGGGAAACTGTTTGAAAAATGTTCTGACTATAATCAGGTTATACGCTGTCATAATATGAGGAAGAATTAACACCCAGTAATTATTGTATAATCCATAAGAACGTAACGTCAAAAAATAAGGAACTTTAGGAGCAGCAAACACCATAGTAAATACCACAAATAACATAATATATTTGGACGGTCGGAATTCTGTTTTCGACAACGGATATGCCATTAAAACATTTAGTAATAATGCTATCGCCACACCCAACACTGTGGAAGAAACCGAAATCAAGAAAGGCATCCATATTTTTCCTTTCATAAAAAGATATTTCCAGGAATCAAACGTAAATCCTACCGGTAATAAATTAATCTGATTCATCTGTGATGCCGTTTTGGAGCTCAAGGATACTGCAGCCTCAGAAATAAGTGGGATGGCCGTAATAACGGCAAACAATATTAGAATCAAGCTAATTACAAACCCAAAGATTTTATCGTTTGCAGATTCCCGTACATGTGATTTTTTCGTATAAGCCTTCATTACCACAATCCTCCGTCTTCTGAAACTTTATTTGCAATTTTATTGAAAGTAACTACCATAAACAGACCTACTACCGACTGGAACAATCCTACCGCTGTTGCGAAACTGTATTGTGCCTGTTGAATTCCGACACGGAAAACATACGTATCAAAAATATCTGCCACTGAATAAGTCATTGGTGTGTATAAATTATATACTTGATCAAATCCAAGTGTTAAAAAGCTTCCGATGTTCAAAAGTAAAAGTGTAAGCACCGTAGGCACTAAAAGAGGAAATGTAATGAATTTCATTTTCTGGAATCGCGACGCACCATCAATAGAAGCTGATTCATACAAACTCGGATCCATTCCGCTAATTGCCGCCAGATATACTACCGTACCCCAGCCAGATTCTTTCCATATCGTAGAAAGAACATAAATAGGACGAAACCAGCTTTCTTTCTGCATTACCAGTAAGGGAGACATTCCCAGAAATTCTCTTACGTTATTAAACAGTCCACCAATGCCAAAAATATCGAATACCAGTCCTCCTACCACTACCCAGGATACAAAATATGGGATACAAATAATCGTCTGTATTCCCTTTTTCACCTTAGCATTTCGTAGTTCATTTAACATCAATGCCAAAATGACGGGAACCGGAAATGTCAAAACAGTCTTCAGCAATCCCAGAACAACCGTATTTCTGAGGATTTTGTAAAAATCCGGATATGTAAACAGCTTTTTAAAATTAGTCAATCCACACCATGCACTATCCCAAATTCCTTTATATGCAGAATAATCTTTAAATGCGATTACGCTACCAAGCATAGGAATATACTTAAACATAACAAGATATATAATTCCAGGCAACATCATCACATAATAAGGCCAGTTTCTTTTAAAATGCTCCTTTAAATTACCGGATCCAGCCTCCGTTCTTTTCATTTTTGTTTTTCCCATAAACTCACTCCTGTCTTCTTTCTTTTTGGAATGATTTCATTTTAACATTTGTGTTTTTTTTGAAAATATGAGAATTTTAGTGATTGCTATGGTTTTTTTTAGAATTTGACACAAAAAAACCTCAGCAGATTTCTCTACTGAGGTCTTCTTAGCAGGTCAACCCCTGCTTCGCAGGGCTACAAGGATTCGAACCTTGAAATGACGGAGTCAGAGTCCGTTGCCTTTTTTAGCGCTATTCCCGTAATAACAAGGCTTCCACAGATTGTCCTGTTCGGAATTGACCTATGAATTGACCTATCGCTCTCAAAACAGCCCTTTTTGTACCAAGTAATCCTTCACCAGTTCGACAACTTCTTTTGCTACGTCGATCTGCTCCAGGGCATCTTCCCTACTCGCAATATAAAAGGTATCATAATCACTCTTATGACGGATAACCTCCAACCGGGATATTTTTCTTCCTATCTCTCTGGGGAAGATTTCCTTGTTGACATAATTTTTGTTAAAGTATCCCAACGTGTCCTTGTGCTTTTTAAATGCAATCGGCTCCATCGCCAATACTGCATCTATCGCATGATAGCAGGAATAGTACGCTCTGTTATTGGCTGCCTTATATTTTCCAGCCTCTAATAGGATTTCTGCGGTTTCCAGGTCATCTTTTGCCTGCTCCCATTTATACCTTGCCACATCCGCAAAAGTTCCTTCCGATTCCGATTTGTTCAAATAACTACCCCCTCTTTCTCCACATTGCGGTAAAACATATCCGCATTCTTCCAGTAGTCGAAGTGATCCTTGCTCTGCACTACCGGCATGATATCCGTCTCATGCTCATTATTGAAGTCATAAGTAATATCGCAGATCTTTCTTTCCAAGGGGCTTACATTGTCCACATTCGCATCCACCAATACCATGACATCCACATCTGAATCCGGGCGAAAATCTCCTCTCGCATACGATCCGTATAGAATAACCTTTTTTACTCTGTCATCCGTAACCTTTTCCAGTTCCTCCCGATAAATCTTCAATAAATTTTCAAGTTGCTGCGGCATTACCTACACCTTCTTTCCATTCATAATATGTGCCGTTTCCTATAATCATAGTACCACAAGCCTCTCATTTTCTCAATGGCTGCCCTATGATATTTTCTGTGTCCGCCTTTGAACAGGTACTGGTACAATCTGCGTCACCTTCCCCTCGGAAATAATCTTTTTTCTGACAGCAATATAATATTTTTCTGTAGTAGCCTCAGAATCACCGATGTAAGAAGCAATCTGTTTAATTGGTGCTCCATTATCATACATATCTGTTGCCAAAGTTCGTCGAAGTACATGAAGACTGCCTCCCAATTCCTCGAGATCTGCTGCTCGATAAATTGCTTCAGCTCGATGTTCCAGGTTGGTTACCGTATTGCACGCACCCGTTTTGGTGGGAGTGACAAAATCCTCTATATCAACACACGGCGATTCTTTATAGATCAAGCAGAGTATCTCCAGCGCCTTATCTGTAAGACTAGTCTTTACTGTCAACGCATCAACAAAGCTAAGAAACAGCTTTTTCCGCATGACCTTTTATCAAAGCTCCAGCAAATAGCCCCTTTCGAAAACACCATATAGGGGCTGATCCTGTCACCCCTGATAATGTATTCGTTGGGAAGTTTAGCCAATATCCATACTCTTCTACCCTCCGACAAACTGCCGGCTGTCTCATATCTAACTCCTGCACCCAACAGCCCATCGGTAAAGGCAAAAGCATCTTCATTCTGAATTACGGTATATCGGTCTGTTACTACTCCCAAAAGCTTGTCATCTTTGTCACGAATATTAGCAAAATATCCCGGAACCGGGCTTCCATCATAAGTTGTCAGCGGTTTCTGCACCACGTGCCAATCTAATCCAGCCTTCGTTAAAGCTTCTTTGGATGTCAATGCCTCTGCCACCCTTATTCCTAATCCGTGCCATGGTTTTTCTCTTGTGTAAAACATAGTTTCTACATTTGCTGCCATATCATTTCTCTCCTTTCGTTCCAGCAATTACAACCACTTGCCATATCTTTACTTCGCAAATGTCTGTCCGTATAATCAAATTCTTTTGCAAGCTCCTGCAGGTTCGTACCATCATAACGACGTTTCACTTCTCCTGCTACATAATCCGCCTTGTAGAATCTCTTCGGAAAGGTGACCTGTTGCCCACGGAACTCTTCAAATATCAGTTCTGTATCCTCCGGTCCTACCAAATCCATAAGGGTTCTATAAATGTCTGCTGCTCCCTCCTTGTGTCTTTTTTGATCGTTCATGTACATTACCTTCTCTCATAAATTATCTGGTCTTATCCCACCTCAATTCCGATAATATCATTGAGTATTGCTTATCATAGGATAAATTATAGCGTATCCTCATTGTGTTCTCATTTGAGATTCTGTTGCATTTTCTCCTTGTCTTTTTCACTTTTTTTCGACAAAATAGGGCAAAAACCGAAATTTTTGCCCTTAGAACCGTCATATTCATTTTTTACTCAAAACCATTACCTATGAATTGACTTATCCATAAGTAAATTTTCAGCTTGCTCCGCAGAAATCAGTATACATCTTCCGCCTCGTTCTATAATGCTTCATTACTCGCTTCCTAAATCTGCTTATTCATAATTCCTGTAAATCCAATATTTTCCGGACACGAAAAAACCTCAGTAGATTTCTCTACTGAGGTTCCTATTCGCAGGTTAACTCCTGCTTCGCAGGGCTACAAGGATTCGAACCTTGAAATGACGGAGTCAGAGTCCGTTGCCTTACCGTTTGGCGATAGCCCTATGTCGTTTACTTGATGAAGTATACACTATCTGTTCCCATTTTGCAATACCCAATTTAAAAAAATTTTAAAAAATATATGAAATTAGAACAATTTCCGTAAAATCATCGCGTAAACACCGTGATATAGGGATAGTCCTTCCTTTCTGCCGGCTGGAAATCCTCCATCAACCAGTTCCAGATAAAGCTGTTCTCTCCTTCCTGGGCAATATCTCCATAACAGCTTTCAAATACCACCACATCCGGATATCTGTCCGGATTGATCTTCCAGTAGTCCAACAGACGCTCATCATAGATCATGGAGCAGATCGTATCGGGGGATGCCTGCTTATGTTCTCCGAGCATACAATAGAACTGGGACGGTCCCACATAAAGCACGGTACTGCCGTCCGGCACGGCCTCCGGCCATACAGCCAGATTATTGTTGTAACGGTATGCAGTCATATAATCCGTGAGGATTCCGGCGCGTAATCCCTCTCTGCTGATGCCACGCACATTTTGAATCACATAGGCATGATATTCCTGGGATCCCAGAATCAGCCATGTATAGGAAAATGCATTCCCAAGCACAAGGATCAGGCACAGGATCTGAATTGCCTTCTTTCCTGCGGTGTTTTCCTTCTGCCAGTAGTCTCCCAGACATACCAGTCCGGCCACTGCTCCCATAATGAGATAGGTGACCAGCAGCATCGGTCCCCAGTTAGACAACAGAAGTACCGAAAAATAATTGACAAATGCCAGTAGGATCAGTTCATAGAACAGCCTTTCCGTTTTGTCTCTGCGCAGATAGGTATAACATCCCGTCAGGGATACTGCCATCAGCAAAAGCTGCGGGTAAATTGCATTAAAGGAACTGAACAGCCAGAACCAGATCTGGATCAGAAATACAATTACGAAAAACAGCATGCCCGGAAGCTGCAGCAGTCCGGGAAGTTTTTTCTTCCATACCTTCTCTATAAACCATCGGATCCCCAGAGACACCAGCAGGGCACACAGAAGGATCATGGCCATCTCGCCCAGGCTTGACCCCCATCCCAACAATTTTTCTCCCACAGTAGTCTGATGGGACCCCTCTCCCAGAATCTCGCCTGCCATCTCCAACATTTTCTGCGGTGTCATATAACTCAGAAGATATGTAAACATTACTGCCGCACTTGCCACACAGGGCAGTACATAAGCACAGAGTTCTTTCCATTTTTTCTCTGATCTGCGCACCAGCAGAAATACCAGGCAGCACAAAAATACCAGTACCATACTGGGATAAGCCAAAGACATCACAGGTCATGAATATACCTGCCAGCACCAGCCACCGCAGCTCTCCTGCTGTCTGTCTGCCCTTGGAGTCCTTCGCTCCGAAGTATCTCAGAAGGCACAGCACCATAAGTGCAAAGAACCAGTTATGAAGATTGGAATACTCCGGAATAAAAATGGACTTGGGTGTTGTCACATAGTAGAGAAGCCCCATCAGTGCTGCCACATTCTCATCCATCTGCGGCACCGTCCTGCGGATCGTCTTATACAGAAAGACGCTGACACCTGCCTGAATCGGGAAAAATACGAGCCTTAAAAACAGGTTCAGGTAATTCACTCCACCGGTCAGCATCACAAACAGCCTGATGAAAACTGCCGTAAAAATGGCGGAAGTCTGGTGTGGCTCCCACATTTCAAGCAGCAGCCGGTCTCCCATGGCAAGACGATAGCCCACCATAATACCATAGCCTTCGTCCGTATCAGCACCAATAAATAAATTTTTTGCTGTATATGCAATGATTGCAAGAATACAGATAATTTTCCAGAATTTCTTATTTTTCAGTATATTTTTCATCATGCAGTTATCATAACACAGGATTTTCCCCATAGCAATGACAAGAAACATACATAACTGCAAAACGAGGCCCACCGTCCTGCGGCAAGCCCCGTTTTTATTCAACACAATGAGAGAAACGTATGATGGTATTTTACAATGCTGTTTATACTTCAAAGATCAGATCACCATAGGCAGGTACTGGCCATACCTTCTTGTCAACCATCATCTCCAGTTCATCTACGGGAGTTCTCAGGTCATCCATTGCGGTATGTACCACATCTTTATAGAAGAAAGCAAGCTTCTTGGGATCTTCGATGCCTGCTGCCTCAGCCAGCTTATCCTCCAGAGCAGTCTCTGCAGCCTGTGCCTCAGCCAGCTTCTCGGAAATGCTCTTCAGTACAGTGGTCTGTACGGTTGCATCCGCACCTGCACTCTTAACAGCCAGTACGGTATCCGCCAGAGTCCTGGTATACCCCATAACTGCGGGAATGTACTGCTTCTTCGCCATATCTACCATGGTCAGAGCTTCGATGTTGATGGTCTTGGAGTAGGTCTCATACAGAACCTCCTCGCGGGATTCCAGCTCAGCTTTGGTGAAGATACCGAACTTCTCGAACAGTTTGATAGACTTCTCGGTGGTCAGGGTCTCGGAAGCCTCTACCATGGACTTGATGTTGGGAAGTCCTCTTCTGGCTGCCTCTTCTACCCACTCCTCAGAATAGCCGTTGCCGTTGAAGATGATTCTCTGATGCTCGGTCAGGTACTTCTTGATCAGATCGTGTACGGCAATATCGAAATCGTCTGCTTTCTCCAGAATGTCTGCTGCCTCGCAGAAAGCTTCTGCAACGATAGCGTTCAGAGTGGTGTTGGGGCTGGCGATGGAGTCTGCACTACCTACCATACGGAACTCAAACTTGTTGCCGGTGAAAGCAAACGGTGAAGTTCTGTTACGGTCGGTGGCATCCTTATCCAGATCCGGCAGAGTGGATACGCCGGTCAACAGTTTACCGCCCTGGATGGAATGAGTAGCATCACCGGTCTCAACCAGCTGCTTTACCACATCCTCCAGCTGCTCGCCCAGGAATACGGAAATGATGGCAGGGGGTGCCTCGTTAGCTCCCAGTCTGTGATCGTTGCCGACATCGGATGCACTCTGACGAAGCAGATCTGCATGGGTATCTACGGCTTTCAGGATACATGCCAGTACTAACAGGAACTGGATGTTCTCGTTAGGAGTATCGCCGGGATCCAACAGGTTGACACCGTTATCGGTTCCCAGGGACCAGTTGTTATGCTTACCGGAACCGTTCACTCCGGCGAAAGGCTTCTCGTGCAGCAGGCAGGTCATACCGTGACGTCCTGCTACTTTCTTCATGGTCTCCATAACCAGCTGGTTATGATCTACCGCAATGTTGGCGGTCTCATAAATAGGAGCCAGCTCGTGCTGTGCGGGAGCCACTTCGTTATGCTGTGTCTTGGCGGTTACGCCTAGCTTCCACAGTTCAATGTTCAGATCCTTCATGAAGGAACCGATTCTCTCGCGGATAGTACCGAAGTAATGATCCTCCAGCTCCTGTCCCTTGGGTGCGGGTGCACCGAACAGGGTACGTCCTGCGAAGATCAGGTCTTCACGCTTTAAGTATTTGTCTCTGTCTACCAGGAAATATTCCTGCTCCGGTCCCACGCTAGCTACGACCTTGGTAGCTTCGGTATTGCCGAACAGTCTTACGATACGCAGTGCCTGTGTGCTGACTGCTTCCATGGAACGAAGAAGCGGTGTCTTCTTATCCAGTGCCTCACCCTTGTAAGAACAGAATGCAGTGGGAATGCAGAGGATCACGCCGGTTGCATCCTCTTTCAGGAATGCGGGAGAGGTGATATCCCATGCAGTATAGCCTCTTGCCTCGAAGGTAGCTCGTAAGCCTCCGGAGGGGAAGGAAGATGCATCGGGCTCGCCCTTGATCAGCTCCTTACCGGAGAACTCCATGATCATCTTGCCGTACTCATCGGGATGGGTTACGAATGCATCGTGCTTCTCTGCGGTGATTCCGGTCAGAGGCTGGAACCAGTGGGTATAATGGGTGGCACCGTTCTCGATGGCCCAATCCTTCATTGCCTTTGCTACAACATCAGCGGTGGCCAGAGACAGCTCTCCGCCGTGATCAATGATCTTCTTCACTTCTTTGTATACGCTCTTGGGTAATCTTTCCCTCATCTTACCCAGAGTGAATACCTTACTGCCAAAGATTTCTTCCACGTTTAATACTTCACTCATCTTCGTTTCCTCCTTATTCTTGCTATTTTCCATGCTTCCTGCGACTTACTTGCACAGTTGCTATTCAGAACTTACATGCGCAAAATCGCATCTTCGATGCTTTCCTTTTGCTTATGTAAGTTACTTCGCCGAATAACTATCGTTACATCTTCTTGCGCATGCAAGCATTCGCCGAAGATGTACGATAGTTACGGCTCTGAATAGCAACAAAAAAAGGCGCTACACTTCCTAGTGTAAACGCCTTCGTTTCGCATTGAAAAATATTAACTTGTGAGGATCGCTCCTCTATGGCTCATTACTATACAACAGATTTTTTTTGAATGCAATACCTTTTTTGAAAAAATTGTAACTATTCAGAACTCCATTCGCAAAATCGCCTCTACGAGGCTTTACTTTTGCATCCGAAGCGATCTCTGAAGTGCTCTATACCTCAAACAACAGATCCGCATAGGTCGGGAACGGCCAGTACTTCTTGTCTACCAGCTTTTCCAGTTCATCCGCAGGTTTTCTCAGTGCGTTCATTGCCACCATGACTTCATCATGATAACAGAATGCCTGCTCCTTGCCTCTCTCCATGGCGGATGCCTTTTTCTCCACCTCGAGAAGTGCCTCGGATGCCTTTTCCATCTCTGTCAGCTTCTGTGTGATCTGCTGCAACATACGGGTAGGCACGTAGGTGTCTCCGCCAGCTTCCGTAATAGCAATAACAGCATCTGCCAGCGACTTGCTGTATTTCATTACTGCAGGAATGATCTGCTTGTTTGCCATATCCACCATAGTCAGTGCCTCGATATTTATGGTCTTTGCATAGGTCTCGTACAGTACCTCCGCGCGGGAACGCAGCTCTGCCTCGGTGAAAATACCGAACTTTTCAAACAGATGGATAGCCTTGGGAGTAGTCAGAGTATCTACTGCTGCTACCATGGAAGGAATATTGGGCAGTCCTCTTCTGGCTGCTTCCTCTTCCCATTCCCTGGCATAACCGTTGCCATTGAAAATAATACGCTGGTGCTCCGTCATATATTCCTTGATCAGATCATGGACTGCCATATCGAAATCTTCCGCACCTTCCAGACGGTCTGCAGCTTCGCAGAACGCCTCTGCCACAATGGCATTCAGGGTGGTGTTGGGGCTTCCGATGGAATCCTCGCTTCCCACCATACGGAATTCGAATTTATTTCCTGTAAAGGCAAACGGTGAAGTACGGTTTCTGTCGGTAGCATCCTTTACAAAATCCGGCAATGTGGATACACCGGTGCGAAGTACACCGCCTTCTTTCAGATTGTCTGCTTTACCGGTCTCCACCAGCTGTGCCACCACATCCTCCAGCTGTTCGCCCAGGAAGATCGAAATAATGGCAGGGGGTGCCTCGTAACCGCCCAGTCTGTGATCGTTACCTACATTGGACGCACTCTGACGCAGCAGATCCGCATGGGTATCTACAGCTTTCATGATACATGCCAGTACCAGCAGGAACTGAATATTTTCATTGGGGGTCTGGCCGGGCTCCAGAAGGTTTACACCATTGTCCGTAGTGATGGACCAGTTGTTATGCTTACCGGAACCGTTTACTCCGGCAAAAGGCTTCTCATGCAGCATGCAGCGCAGACCGTGCTTGCCTGCCACACGCTTCAGAGTCTCCATTACCAGCTGGTTGTGATCCACTGCCACATTGGCAGACTCGTAGATGGGCGCCACTTCATGCTGTGCGGGAGCCGCCTCATTATGCTGGGTCTTGGATGTTACACCCAGCTTCCACAGCTCGATATTGACATCATGCATGAAACCACCGATACGCTCACGGATAACACCGAAATAGTGGTCATCCATCTCCTGTCCCTTGGGGGCGGGAGCACCGAACAGGGTTCGTCCGGCGAAAATAATATCTTCACGCTGCAAAGCCTTGGCAGAATCTACCAGGAAATATTCCTGCTCCGCGCCAACGGAGGGCAGTACTTTGGTAGCTTCTGTATTGCCGAACAGGCGGACGATACGGATCGCCTGCTTGCTCAGAGCCTCCATGGAACGAAGTAACGGTGTCTTCTTATCCAGTGCTTCGCCTTTATAAGAACAGAATGCTGTAGGGATACAAAGGGTCGGACCGGTAGCGGTCTCTTTGATAAATGCGGGGGAAGTGATGTCCCATGTAGTGTAACCTCTTGCCTCAAAGGTAGCACGTAAGCCTCCGGAAGGGAAAGAAGATGCATCGGGCTCTCCCTTGATCAGTTCTTTGCCGGAAAATTCCATGATCATCCGGCCATCCTCATCAGGATGTGTCACAAAAGCATCATGTTTCTCTGCGGTAATGCCGGTCAACGGCTGGAACCAGTGGGTATAATGAGTGGCACCGTTCTCGATGGCCCAATCCTTCATGGCACTTGCCACTACATCCGCAGTTGCCAGGGAAAGTTCTCCTCCCTGATCCATGATCTTCTTCACTTCTTTGTAAGTACTCTTTGGGAGCCTCTCTTTCATCTTGCCCAGGGTAAACACCTTGCTGGCAAAAAGCTCCTCTACATTCAATTCTTCGCGCATGTCCCTACTTCCCTTCGGTATACAATAAAATAATATCGAATACAGTGTACAACATGTGCGTTATAATGGTCAATTATTATTTTCGAGGTTTTAGTGATAAGTTTTTCCAAAAATACTCTATACTCAGAACACTTCCCAGCAGGATTCCGGGCATCTGATTGTACATCTGTCTTCCACTGGCTTCCCAGAACATTAAAAAAACAACGATACCGATAAATCCCAACTGACAGATCATCAGCATTACAGGTGGTTCCTGATCTCTGATAATATTGCGAAGGCTGAGGATCATTCCGATCAGTAACAGCACATACATGGACACCAGATAGCAGAAACAATACTGACAGGTGCGCCAGTAGTATTTTCCCCAGGGCGAAAACATTTCCCAGAGCAGGGTTCCATCGCTGTACTCCACGTTCAAAAATGCACTGGCCCCCAGATTTCCGTTGGCAAAATTATAGCTTGCCTTTTTGCGCAAATGTACGGGATTCCAGAATTCCGATCTGTTTTCGCGAATATATTCCATACTGTATTGCTGTTTTTCCTGTCTGGTGGAAAATTCATACATATGATCCACAAACTCTGTGTTGTTGGTCCAGGAACCGTCTTCCTTCATTCCCAGTGCCACCCAGCTGATCACAGGATTGGCTGTTTCAGATGCTTCCTTTGTGATCTCGTAGGAATTGGCCCAGAGCTGCAGAGCCACTCCCAGAATCACGACAAAACCTCCAAACAGCAATGTCACTCGACGGTCCACCGACACTCTCTGCCACAAGAGGATCACAGCGCATGCGATCAGCGGTATGATCACTGTGATCTTCCATGTGCCTGCCAGTACTGCCACACCGGCCGCAAGCAGCGCCCACAGGATCTGCCGGCGCTTCCCCCTGGATGCTGCCGCCAATTTCAGGAAAGCCAGTCCCAGGATTCCCATACCGAAGCTCATGGAATCCGTATAAAACACGGCAGTCATCTCCCACATCGGAAGCAGAAATACAAAGGCAAGCAGGATCGGAAATCTCCAGCAAGTATCCCCATTCCGTTCCGCAAGATAACCACAGGCACATGCCACCAGCATCACCAGAATTACATTCCGCAGCAAAACAAAATAAAACGGGGACACATCCATCAGCAATGCCATCCGAAACAGAACGGAAAGCAAAAGCATCGGCTTCAGATTATTCGAATAGGTCAAAAAATAATTGGTGTCTTCCAGTTCTCTCCCGTTCGCCAGATTCAGGGCATCCCGATAGACATAGGTGTAATCCAGCAGAGTATTCTCATTCCCCTGCCGGCTCAATGAAACCACATAAAGCAGCACCCCAAACAATACCAGCGCTACGGCATACAGCGAATTTCTCCGGCCTGTCACCGTATATATTTTATTCCATGCCGCACCAGCCGCCAGCAGCAACACTGTAGCAGCCGCCACCCCCAAAGCCATCTGCCATGGGATCAGATGATTCCCCGGATACCTGAGTACTGTCCACAACAGCAACAGCATAAAAGCGATGAGAATACTATAGGCACCTATGGACACTCCTTTATGAATTCTGCCTTCCCTTTTCATAAGGCGTTACCTCCGGTCACTCTTTCTCAATCAGCATTTTTCTGACGCAGCAAATCAAATTCCTGCGGCGGCATGGATAACTTTATCCACAGCACCTGCTTGGGATGGGGTGCACTGTCCACACTTTCTCCCTCCTCGGTGTACATAGCTTCCACCGTGACCGGTACATTGGTGCCGTCAGGCTTCATGATTTCTATGGAATCGCCCACGCAGAATTTGTTCCGCTGCTCGATCCGGCACAGAGAATCCTTTACTGCCTCCACAATTCCCAGATAAATATATTCGTTCACGTAAGTGTTATTATCATAGATCTGCGTATTTTCATCCGGCTTGCCGAAATAGAACCCCGTCGTAAACTGACGATAGGTGCACTTGGAGATCTCTGCCTTGTACCAGTCCATATTTTTCTCGTACAGCTCCGGATCGGCAAAATAATCATCAATGGCCTTCCGGTAGGTTCTGGCTACCGTTGCCACATACAATGCGGTCTTCATACGCCCCTCGATCTTGAGACTGTCGATTCCTGCCTCCACCAGCTCCGGAATATGTTCGATCATGCACAGATCCTTGGAGTTGAAAATATATGTCCCCCGCTCATTCTCGTAGACCGGCAGATATTCTCCGGGACGGGTCTCCTCCACCACCGCATATTTCCAGCGGCAGGGATGTGTGCAGGCACCTCTGTTGGCATCTCTTCCTGTAAAGAAATTGCTCAGCAGACATCTGCCGGAATAAGAGATACACATTGCCCCGTGGACAAAACTCTCAATCTCCATTTCCGCAGGAATCTTCTCCCGGATTCCCTTGATCTCTACCAGTGACAGTTCTCTGGCAGACACCACTCTTTTGGCTCCCAGCTTCCACCAGAACAGATATGTCTCATAGTTGGTATTGTTGGCCTGCGTGGAAATATGCACCTCCACCTGGGGCCAGACTTCTTTGGCGATCATGAACATTCCCGGATCGGAAATGATCAGCGCATCCGGCTGCTCCGGCTTCATATCCCGCAGCTCGGCAAAATATTTTCTGGCTCCCTCGAGATCATAATTATGCGCCAGAATATTGGCCGTCACATAAACCTTCACTCCATGTGCATGGGCGAATGCAACTCCTTCCACCATTTCTTCACTGCTGAAATTTTTTGCCTTGGCCCGCAGTCCAAAAGCTTCTCCGCCGATATAAACAGCATCCGCGCCAAAAATAACAGCCGTTTTTAATACTTCCAGGCTGCTGGCCGGGATTAAAAGTTCCGGTTTTTTATATGTCATTTTATTTCTCCTCTTCTGCAACAGATTCTCTTTCCTGATAAGCACACCATGTCAGATTTAGCGGAAGCATTATCATCACCGGCAGCATATAGCGCAGTTCTCCGTTGACCGGGGAAAGAATGCATACCGCAAACACCAGCAGTGTGGGTACTATCAGCAAAATCCGCTTTCCCTTTTTCGATCCCAGCAGATACACCACATATCCCAGCAGCAGGTATCCGTGAAATCCCGCATTATACAACAGGGAGATCAGCGGGAAAAGTGGGATGATAATCCCACGATATGCGAATATTGGGTAGGATTGTGGGAGTGCGTAGCACGGAACAATCCGTAGGCATCAAAGTCGGGGGCTTTTGACCCCGACATCATAATATATAAGGATACACGAGATGAAGAATTTATGCAAACAAAACTGGTATCAGATCACATTACTTTTTCTGTTTTGTGTCACAGTATTTTTAAGATTCTATAAACTGACCGTTTTACCGGATGTTTTACATATAGACGAAGCCGCTCTTGGATATAACTCCTGGTGTCTGGCCAATTACGGTACCGATCGTTATCTCAATGTGCTGCCTTTCTATCCGCAGAATTTTTACGGTGGCCAAAGCCCTCTCTATACTTACCTTGTCGTATTGCTGATCAAGTTTTTCGGGAAGGGGAATCTGTCCGTTTTTCTGGTAAGATTTCCTGCTGCCTTTGCCAGTCTTCTTCTGTGGATCACCGGCACCAGGAGCATGTCCCTTATCTTTGATAATAAAAAAATCACCCTCGCTGCTGCTCTTTTTCTGTGTTTCTGCCCGTATTTTGTGATGTCCGGACGTTATGCCCTGGACTGCAATCTGATGTTGTGCTGCATTTCCTGTTCTGTTCTTGTACTGCTTTTGTATCTGAAAACAGGAAAACTGCATACTTTACTTCTGTCCGGAGTCTGCTTCGGTATCAGCTTGTACTCTTATGCATTGAGTTATCTGATCATACCTATTTTTCTGGTTCTGATCTCTCTTTACATGCTTTACCATAAAAAAATCACGTTTCCCAGAATACTGTTGTGGGCGGTCAGTGTCTGCATTACGGCATTGCCCGTGATCCTTTTTGCCTACACACTTCTCTTCCATGCAGAGCCAATTCATTTTCTCGGCTTTACAATTTCTCCTATTTCCGGCAACCGCATGGATGAAATTTCTTTTTCCTCATTGGGTGCAAATCTGTGGAACAACCTTAAGATCACTCTGACATACAGTATTTATCCTATGGATTCCGTGGATAAATTCTATACCTTATACCCGGTTTCCATCCCTTTTATCCTGTTGGGAATGTTATGTTCCGTTTATGACTTCGGAAATTCCTTCCGGACACGCTGTTTTCATTCCGGCACAGTATATCTGTTCTATTTCATCAGCTGCTCCTTTGTGGTTGCTCTGACACCTACAGATCATCTATATCGTGCCAACAGCATCTATATCTGTTATCTGTTCTTTTTTCTCCGTGGTATCCGGGCATGTTGCGATTTTCTTACCGTTTACCGGAAAGCATTTCTGAGCATTCTGGCTTATGGCTATGTGCTGTGGATTGCTTCGTTTATGCGTTACTATTACACTATATATTCCGTGCTGGATCTGCATACCTATGCAAATTCCTTCTATTTTGCCGATATTTCCGACATTGTCACCTATATTGACGAAAATCTCGGGGATAAAGAAATCTATGCGGACTGCGTTGATGTAGAGGAGTTTTTGTATTTTTATTATCCTATTTCTCCTTATGAGCGCGTTCCCCTGTCCGCCCGGGAAGAAGACGATGAAATCCCCAAGCATTATATACTGAATACTTCCACTCCGCTCTCTCCTTCCGCAGCCTACATTGTCCGCAAAGAAAATCAGGAATTTATTTCTTATCTGAACGGTTCCGGATTTTCCTGCCATACGGTAGAATTTTCACCGTATTACTTATTTTATTTTGATTGATTGCGAGGTATCCACAAATGAAGGATCTGAAATCTCTGGTGAAAAAATACTGGTATTCCGCAGCCATCCTGCTGTTGTTTCTCATTGCGGTCTTCCTGCGCGTTTATCGTCTGGAAAGCCTGCCTGACGTTCTTCATATCGATGAAGCAGGACTGGGTTATAATGCCTGGTGTCTGGCTCATTACGGAACCGACCGGTATCTCAATGTACGCCCTTTTTACCCTCAGAATTTTTATGGTGGTCAGAGTCCTCTTTATACCTACTTACTGGCTCTGCTGATCCGGACAGTCGGACAGGGCAACCTGTCTCTTACGCTTCTCAAAATTCCCGCCGTCCTTGCAAGCCTGTTGCTGTTTTTTGTCGGGACCAAAAGTATCCGTCTGGTGTTCGATGATCAAAAATGGAGTATTGCTGCTGCTTTCCTGTTGGCAGTCTGCCCCTATTATATCATGTCCGCCCGTTTTGCCCTGGACTGTAATCTTATGTTGTGCTGCTCAGCTGTAGCATTGCTGTTTTTCATCCGTTTCACACAGACTAAGACCCTTCGGAACCTTATATTATCCGGAGTCTTTTTTGGCATCACGATGTATTCGTATGCACTGAGTTACTTCCTGATCCCTATTTTTCTGATCTGCATTTCCCTGTATCTGCTATACACGAAAGAAATATCCTTCCGCCGGGTTCTGCTCTGGGCTGCATGTGTATGTATTACAGCTCTGCCCGTAATATTATTTGTATGCTCCCTGTTATTCCACTAGGAAACCATTCATTTTCTGGGGCTTACCATATCTCCCATCGCCTCCGAGCGCATGTCCGATGTGGGAGTCACTTCTTTCTGGGAAAATATAAAAGATATCATAAAGATTACCTTGACATGTGGTTCCTACCGTTTAGATGCCGTACCTAAATTTTACACGCTTTATCCCTTATCCATTCCTTTTATTGTTCTGGGATTTATCGGTGCAGTTTACAGTTTTCTTGTCTCTCTGTACAAGCGGACTTTTCAGGCCGACAGCATCTATCTGCTGTTCTTTCTCAGCGGTCTCATCACCATTGGTCTGTCCGGATCCGGCTATGTCTACCGGGCTAACAGTTTCTTTATCAGTTATCTCTTCTTCCTGATAAAAGGACTTTTCCTTTGCTGCCGTTTCCTGTCCTCTTATCACACAGGCTTTATGCTCCTTTTGTCCGCCGGTTATCTCTTATGGTGCATCTCTTTCTGCAGCTTTTATTTCCGGGTCTATACCATGACCGACGTCTGCCCGAATTATCTGTACTCCATCTCCTTCCGGGAGTGTGTGGATGATGTGAATCTCAACCTGGATTATGCGGATCTCTATGTGGATCTGGTCAACATGAAGGAGTTTTTCTTCTTTTATTATCCCGCATCTCCTTATGATACTCAGGATGAAGAAACCTTTACCGACGGTATACACACTTATCATTTTCTCACCGACTATTCCACGGAGATCAGTCCTTCTTCCGTCTATGTGGTATACAAAAAGAACAATGAATTCCTGCAGAATCTGTCAGAGTCCGGACTGGCTTACCAGACCTGGGAATACCCGTATTATTATGTTATTTATTTTGAGTAACCGTGCTTTCCTCTTTCTTCGTACTCAGTGTCACTCCATCACCTACCGGCAGGATCACCGTCTCCAGTTCCGGATGATGTTTCAATTCATACAGATATTCCCGCATCCTTGCATGAATGGTCCGGTTCCTTCTGGTTACGGCAAAACGGGATTCTATGATATCACCGTCCTGTAATACGTTGTCGGAGATCAACAGTCCGCCGGGGGGCAACAGGCGTAAGATATCCGGCAGGAAATGAATGTACTGTCCCTTCGCCGCATCCATAAAGATCACATCATAGGTGCCTTCCAGTTCCCGCAGGATCTCCGTAGCATCACCCTCCAGCAGAGTGATCCGGTCTTCCCTGCCTGCCTTACGGAAGTTCTCCTTTGCAATAGGAATTCTTTTCTCATATTTTTCGATCGTCGTGATATGACAATCCTCCGGTGCATATTCACTCATCAGTAACGCAGAAAAGCCGATAGCAGTCCCGACTTCCAGGATGCTCTTCGGCTTTGTAAATTTCAGCAGAAATTTCAGCAGACTTTGCATGGATCTGCGTATGATGGGAACCTGTGTCTCCAGAGCGAATTTTTCAATCTCATTCAGCCACGCCGGATTCCCGCTGTCCAGGGAATCGATAAACGCGGACATTCTCTCGTCTATGATCATACTGTCCCTCATTTCACACTTTACTGTGCAACTGCAGTGGTATCCTGTGTCTCACCGGTAATCGCACTGCCGTTGTCTATAGTCTCCACTGTCTCTTCCGTTGTGCTTTCCGTCTGTCCGGCCATGACTTCCATCATCTCTTCTGCGGTCATGGCTGTACTCAATTCGTAGGTTCCGGGCTTCCAGTCCTTTTTATACTCGGATAGCAGATACTGTAATGCAAACAGTCTGCCATCTCTTACCAGACCTTTTTCCTGCAACGTATTACCAATTTCTGTCGCAGACATGTCTGAAGTCAGGGTCACGGTGATCTTGCGGCCTTCTCCGCTGGAGATCGCAGGCTCCGTAAAAATACGATAACCATAGTCGTAGCATGTAGACGCTCCGGTGTACACCAGATATACCACGATCACTGCAAATGCCACTTTTAAGATAGCGCCCAATACGGCACCTGCCAAATTTGCTGCCTTCATGTGTTCTGTCCTTTCTTATCCAAGTAATCCGCATTTCGATCCATACATTCGCAAAATCGTCTCTTCGAGACTTTCCTTTTGCTCACTCAAAATGCATCTGATCGGTAACGTAAAGTCCGATCTCCTGCATCATACGGCAAAATGCCAGCTCCGCCGCCAGAAAATCCGACACCAGTGGATTCTCCCGGAAAGCTTCGTTTTCTCTGGTAAACTGATCCAGCTTATCAAAGTTGGTGTCCTTGCTGGTCTGCAATTCAAAATTTCTGGTCCGGAATTCATCGATCTGTCTCTTAAGTTCCGATTGTTCCTTCACGCGGGCCAGCTGCTTCTGATATTCCAGATAAGCGTCGGTATTACGAATCGCCTGTACCATCTGCTCTACAGCCTGATTTACATTTTCGTCCGATGTAATCTTCATCTGCTTACGACCTTTCCAGCAATCGCTGCTATTACACTTCCATAATGATTGGAAGGATCATGGGACGTCTCTTGGTCTTCTTCCATACATAATCGCTGAGGACATCCTTGGTGGTGGTCTTCAGTTTACCCCAGTCCGTAATTCCTTTATCCAGACATGCCTGCAGCGCATCATCCACGGTGCGTCTGGCTTCCTCGATAAGTTCATCGGATTCCTTCACATATACAAAACCTCTGGATACAATGTCGGGACCTGCTACCAGTTCTCCACTGGCCTTGTCCAGACTCATGACCACGATCATAATACCATCTTCTGCCAGATGCTGTCTATCTCTCAATACTACATTTCCGACATCACCGACACCCAGACCGTCGACCAGAATAGCTCCTACGGGTACTCTGCCGTTGACCTTGGCCTGTTCCTCGCTGACTTCCAATACATCTCCGGAGGACAGGATGAAGATATTGTCCTTACTGATGCCCAGACTTTCTGCAATCTTGGCCTGTGCCTTCAGATGCTTGTATTCACCATGCACGGGTACTGCGTACTTCGGATGGATCAGGGTATAGATCAGCTTGATCTCTTCCTGGCAGGCATGTCCGGATACATGAGCATCCTGGAAAATAACATCTGCGCCTTTGCGGAGCAGCTCGTTGATGATCTTGGTGACGGACTTTTCATTGCCCGGGATGGGGTTGGAGGAGAAGATTACGGTATCCCCCGCACCGATCGTGATCTTACGGTGCATATTGTTGGCCATACGGGACAGGGCTGCCATACTTTCGCCCTGGCTTCCGGTGGTGATGATCACCTGCTGCTCATCGGGATAATTCTTCATCTGATCCAGATCCACCAGTGTATTCTCGGGAATATTGATGCACTCCAGCTTGATGGCGGTATCCAGGATATTTACCATACTGCGGCCTTCCACAGCCACTTTACGGCCAAATTTGTATGCCGTATTGATGATCTGCTGTACACGATCCACGTTGGATGCGAAAGTTGCCACGAAAATTCTGGTGTTCTTATGTTCTTCAAATAAAGTATCAAAGGTCTTACCCACTGTTTTCTCAGAAGGGGTAAAGCCGGGACGCTCTGCATTGGTGGAGTCGCACATCAGTGCCAGTACACCCTTTTTGCCGATTTCTGCAAAACGCTGCAAATCAATGGCATCTCCATATACCGGTGTGTAGTCTACCTTAAAGTCTCCGGTGTGCACCACAATACCGGCAGGGGAATAAATGGCCAGTGCTGCGGCATCTACGATACTGTGATTCGTCTTGATGAATTCCACACGGAAATCGCCCAGATTGATGGACTGACCGAACTTCACTACTTTACGCTTGGTCTTCTTCATGAGATTGTGCTCGGTCAGCTTGTTCTCGATAATACCCATGGTCAGGCGGGTAGCGTAGATGGGAACATTAATATCCCGCAGCACATAAGGCAGTGCTCCGATATGATCCTCATGTCCGTGGGTGATGACAAAACCCTTTACCTTGTCGATATTGTCCTTCAGATAAGTCACATCCGGGATGACCAGATCGATTCCCAGCATATCATCTGCAGGGAAAGACAGACCACAGTCCACCACAATAATACTGTCCTCATACTGGAAGGCAGTAATGTTCATACCGATCTGCTCCAGGCCTCCCAAAGGAATGATCTTCAGACCTGAAACGTTACTATTCTCTTTTTTCTTTTTCAACGAAATTACCTCCAAATTCTATACGTCTATACAACTGTTCTTAGTGTATGTATCCCGGCGTTAGAACGGATTGTTATGCTCTGCAAACAAAGACCTGTGATTTACCTCCTGTTTTCACGGCTCTCTTCTCAAAGACTCCCGTGGAGATCAGACATCCCAGATCTTACGATTCCATCAAAATAACGGCATCTCTCATGCCCTTCGTGTATTCCCTGTCACTTTTAGCACAAAACCATTATATGCTGAAACCGGCAAAGCCTCCAATATCCCTCTCTGCCAATCATACAAATCATATATAAATATAAGACCGTCCTTCTCGCAGAACTGCCTGTATTTATCATATATCAAGGTCATAAGCCTGAAAACACAACGTGCTTGCACGGGAGTGATTTTATGGCTTAATGACCTGCCCCAATATGATCTAAATTAAATCAACGTCCTCTAACATATCCGCAAATACTCCGGATACCGCTTCCAGTTCTTCATCATCGGAGACTACATCATAAATGCTCTCTTCTTCACCATCCTGAGACATATCCTTCAGGATCAGGGCATCTCCATCGCCCTCTTCCACATCAGTCACCAGGATGTAATTGTGTCCTCCGATCCTGGTCTGTTCCAGTACATAAAATTCTACAGGTTCTTCGCCTTCGGGGCGAAATGTGATCTTTTCCAATTTACTCATTCTGTTTCCTTTTTCTTCTCATTGTTCCTGCGATCCAGATAGCCCTGCAGGATCAGAGTAGCTGCGATCATATCCACGTAATCCTTACGGTTCTCACGGCGGATTCCCGCTTCCATCATGGCTTTGTCCGCTGCCACAGTCGTCAGTCTCTCATCCCAGAAATATACCGGGAGACCGGTCCTGCGCTCCAGCTTGTCCTTGAACTCTTTGGTCAGTTCCACGCGGACACCTTCGGTATCGTTCATGTTCTTGGGAAGTCCCAGTACGATCTCTTCCACTTCATTCTCGACGATCAGTTCCTCGATCCGGGCCAGCGTCTGTCGTAATTTATTCTCTTCTTTGCGGCGAATGATCTCCACACCCTGCGCTGTTAAGAGCAGACTGTCACTGATCGCCACGCCCACGGTACGTGAGCCGAAATCCAAACCCATGATACGCATGTGGGTCCTCCTGATAACTGTAATTATTTCCAGTGTTTTGTCCTGATATACTCCGTGAGCAGTTCTTCCACCAGTTCGTCACGCTCTACCTTCATGATAAGGCTGCGGGCATTTTTGTGACTGGTAATATAAGTAGGGTCCCCGCTCATGATGTAACCTACGATCTGGTTCACCGGGTTGTATCCCTTTTCCGTCAGTGCCTCATATACGGTAGAGAGCACCAGCTTCACGCCGGTCTCAGGTTCTGTCTCTACCTTGAAGTATTGTGTATTTCCTAAGTCCTGCATACGATCCTCTTTTTCTGCCATAGGGCAAATCTTTCCGTTATGCCTTATATTACCGCATTTACTTTGAAAATTCAAGGGGTGATAGTAATAGGATTTCATCCGTCAAAAACCCCTGTACCCTGCCGCATATCACGGTATTTGCAACATTTTTTTTATTTTCCTTCACAGAGACAGCCAGTTTGACATAATCTCTTGTATGTCCCAGCAGGTATTCCGTTCCGCCGATCTCCTTGGTCTCCTCCAGAAGCACCTCCGCCTCCCGTCCCACATAGTGGGTCCGGAACTGCTTCGACTGTTCCTTCTCCATAGCCAGAAGTTCCGCACTTCTGGTGGTCTTCACGGGATCCGGCACCTGATGAGACATCACGGCCGCTCTGGTGCCTGCCCGTTTGGAATACTTGAAAATATGCATCTCGAAGAATTGAATCCGGTCTAAAAATTCCTTTGTCTGCGCAAACTCTTCCTCAGTCTCCCCCGGGAAACCCACAATGACATCTGTGGTGATGGCAGGATGATCAAACACCTTGCGGAGCAGTGCTACGCTTTCCGCATATTCTTCGGAAGTGTACTTACGGTTCATACGGCGCAGTGTCGCATCACAGCCGCTCTGCAAGGACAGATGGAAATGGGGACACAGCTTCGGCAGTGCCGCCATTCTGGCTGCGGTCTCTTCTGTGACAATGCGGGGTTCCAGGGAACCGATACGGATCCGCTCAATACCTTCAATATCATGGATCCGTTCCAGCAGATCGATCAGCTTACTGCTGCCGGAATAATCTCTTCTCTCCTCATCTTCTTTTAATACGGAGACACTTTCTCCCCGCTTCCAGGCTTCCTCGTCGAAATCAATGCCGTAGGAACTGATATGGATACCTGTCAGTACGATCTCCCGGTATCCGTTCTGTGCCATGCCGGTGATCTCCCGGATGATATCTTCCGCCCTGCGGCTGCGGACTCTGCCTCTGGCATAGGGGATAACGCAGTAAGAGCAGAACTGATTGCATCCGTCCTGAATTTTAATATAGGCACGAGTGTGCTCCGCCGTCTGTTTCAGAGTCATTTCTTCGTATTCTGCAGTATGGTTAATGTCTATAACAGTAGTGTCATGCAGAGTCTTGTCCACACCATGCCCGGCATTTTCTGCATTCTCCGCCACCGCATCTTCCTGTTCCAGATCCTGCAAATATTCCTCCAGAATGGACGCCAGGTCCTTCTTGCGGTTGTTGCCGATCGCCAGATCGATGCAGGGATCCTGCTCCACATCTTCCCTTCCGGTCTGCACGTAGCATCCCACAGCCACCACCAGTGCCGCCGGATTTTTCTGCTTCGCACGATGAAGCATCTGTCTGCTTTTCCGGTCTGCAATATTGGTAACTGTGCAGGTATTTACAATATAAATATCTGCGGTTTCATCAAATGGTACAATAGTATAACCTTTTTCTTGTAACATTTGTTGCATTACTTCTATTTCATAGGAATTAACCTTACATCCGAGGTTGTGTAATGCTACACTTTTCATAGGATTCCTCACTTTTTTTGTATTGTTTTCGTCTTGACTTTTGAGCGTTCCCCCATTAATATAAAGTCAGAAGGTATGACACACATTAAGGAGGTAGTCAACATGAAGACAGTTCAGATTTCTTTAAATTCTATTGATAAGGTAAAATCTTTCGTAAACGATATTACTAAGTTCGATTATGATTTCGATCTTGTATCCGGCAGATACGTAATTGATGCAAAGTCCATCATGGGTATCTTCAGCCTGGATCTTTCCAAGCCTATCGACCTGAACATCCATGCAGAGGATGGCGCTGATGAGGTTCTGGAAGTATTAAAGCCTTATCTGGTATAAGTTACCGATTCGGAATTCCGAATACATAGTAAAACAGAGAACACCTTGAGAGACGCAATCCTCTTGAGGTGTTTTTTATATGCCATTCCAAAAAAGTAACTATTCAGTACCTCTGTTTCCCCGGTTCTGAATAGTTACTCTGCATTCGCACTTATGCTTCCGCAATGATCAGTTCTTTGGTCTCCAGTGCGGTCTTCACCAGTTCATCGATCTTCTCATCCAGATTGTGTTCATGTCTGCGGATCACCTTCACGTTGGGTTTCGTCACAGGATGCTTTGCCACGAAAATGGTACAGCAGTCTTCATAAGGAAGAATGGAAGTCTCATAGGTTCCGATCTTCTCGGATACTTCCACGATCTCCTGCTTGTCAAAACCGATCAGCGGACGATAGACCGGCAGCTCGCAGACTTCATTGGTGGCGATCAGGGAATTCATGGTCTGAGATGCCACCTGGCCAATGCTCTCACCGGTGATCAGGCCCAGGCACTCAGTCTCTTTCGCGATCTGTTCCGCAATCCGCATCATATAACGGCGCATGATAATGGTCAGTTCCTCATGAGGACATTTCTCATAAATATATAACTGAATATCGGTAAAATTGATCACATGCAGATAGATCGGTCCGGTGTAACGGGCAACGATCTTCGCCAGATCCACTACTTTCTGCTTCGCACGCTCACTGGTGTAAGGCGGTGCATGGAAATATACCGCATCGATCTTGACGCCTCTCTTGGCGATCATATAACCTGCCACGGGAGAATCAATACCACCGGAGAGAAGCAGCATTCCCTTGCCACCGGTACCTACGGGCATTCCTCCGGGACCGGGCAGGATCACGGAGTAGATATAGATTTCTTCACGGATCTCAATGTTCAGCATAATATCGGGATGATGTACATCCACCTTCATATTGGGATAAGCCTTCAGGATAGCTTCTCCCATATCCATGTTGATGGTCATGGAATCCTTGGGGTAATTTTTCCGGGCACGTCTCGCTGCCACCTTGAACGTCTGATTGCAATCGGGATATACTTTTGCAATGTAGTCAATCACGGTCTCACACAGCTTCTCAAAGCCCTCATCCTGTACGTGCACTACCGGGCAGATCCCAGAAATGCCGAAGACTCTCTGCAGGTGCGCTACCACTTCATAGTCGAATTCCGACTCTGCATCCACAAAGATACGTCCCTGCGTCTTGTGCACCAGGAATTCTCCTTCACATTTTTTCAGTGCGTATTTGATCTGGCGTACCAGAGCATCTTCGAACAGATAACGGTTCTTTCCCTTAATGCCGATCTCGGCATATTTTATCAAAAATGATGTAAACACGTTCGTTTCCTTTCTGAGTGTTTCTCAAATCGCTTATCTGCGACTGTATCTGCGTAACATAGGTACTATATTGTACAATGCCTGGAGACATACGTCAATCTCTTCTTCCGTGGTAAATACGGAAAAACTGAAACGTATGGTGGAATCCAGCAGGGATTTATCGATGCCGATGGCTTTCAGTGTAGCAGAAGGCTGCGGCTTGTGTGCAGAGCAGGCGCTTCCTGCAGAAACATAGATTCCCTTGTCCTCCAGTGCATGCAGGAGTACTTCACTCCGGACTCCCGCAAAGGATACACTGACGATATGCGCCGCCGTACCCTCTCCGTAAGGAGCATCCGGCAAAAGTCCGTTGACCTTCACCTGATCCAGTCTTTCCACACCTTCAATGAATCGTCTCTTGCAGGCGCAGAGTCTGGCATGATCCTCATCAAAATGACTATAGAGCATTTCCGCTGCTTTTGCAAGTCCCGCAATACCGGGCACATTCTCGGTACCGGAGCGGAGGTTCTGCTGCTGTCCGCCACCGAATACGATGGGCTGGATCTTCACCCGTTCCCCTACATACAGCAGTCCGACGCCCTTCGGTCCGTGGATCTTGTGTCCACTGACGGACAGCAGATCAATGTGCATCTTCTTGGGATAGATCCGGGATTTTCCGAATCCCTGTACCGCATCCACATGGAACAGCGTATCCGGGTTCATCTGTTTGATCAGAGCTCCGGCTTCCTCAATGGGCTGCAGGGCTCCGATCTCGTTATTCGTGTGCATGATAGATACCAGAATGGTCTCCGGTGTCATGGCTCTGCGTAAGTCTTCCAGCCGGATACGTCCGCAGGGATCCACCGGCAGATACGTGACACGGTATCCCTGGCTTTCCAGATAGCGCATCGTCTGTAAGATTGCGGGATGTTCCACCTGTGTCGTGATCAGGTGATTACCTCTGCGGCAGTTCGCCAGTGCACAGCCGATCAGTGCCATATTGTCCGATTCCGTTCCTCCGGAGGTAAATAACAGTTCCCTCTCCTCCACCTTCAGAATCCTTGCCAGAGTCTCCTTGGCATAGCGGAGGTATTTCTCTGCCTCCACTCCCTTCATATGCAGGCTGGAGGGATTACCGTAATCTTCACACATGATCTTCGTCATCAACTCTGCCACTTCCGGGAATGTCCTTGTGGTAGCGGAATTGTCCATATAGACTTCCATTCTCTTCTTCTCCTTGCTATCTATCTCTTCAGTAACTATTCAGCGCCCTATTCGCCAAATCGACTCTTCCGGGCTTTCCTTTTGCTCTGAATAATTACTATATTCTTCTTATGATTAAAATATGCCGCAGGCAGGCGATCCGTGCCGTCCGCTGTCTAATTTTCCAACTGATACATCAGCCATGCGATAGTCGTAAATCCGGCCGTCTCCGTCCGCAGGATCCGTTTTCCCAAAGTGATCGGTTGAATTCCCGCCTCCGTGGCAAGTCTTATCTCCTCCGGATCAAATCCGCCCTCCGGGCCGATGAAAATAGCGATCTGCTGTCCGGGTCTTGCGCTTTCGATGAGCTGTTTCGTCTGTGGCATTCCTTCCGCCAGCTCGTAGGGCACCAGTTTCAGATCCATTTCAGAAGCCGTTTTCACCGCCTGCACATAACTCATAACCGGTGCCACCGTGGGGATCACGCCACGCTTACTCTGCTTGGCTGCTGCCTCCGCAATTCCCTGCCAGCGTTTGATTTTTGCATCCGCTTTTTTCTCATCCAGCTTGACCACGCAGCGCTTCATGGACACCGGGATCACCTGAAAGGCTCCCAGTTCCACGGCCTTCTGGATGATGAGCTCCATCTTGTCCGCCTTGGGCAGTCCCTGGAACAGGTAGATCTTCGCCGGAAGCTCTACTCCGTCTTCCTTGATAAAACGAAGCTCCAGACGGACACAGTCCTCTTCCAGTGCAAGGATCCCACAGCGATATTCCTTCCCGTCGATTCCATTGCTGACAGCCACTTCTTCGCCGGGGCGCATCCGCAGTACATTTTTGATATGATTCACATCGGTTCCCCGGATGATAACGCTCTTCGCTGCCACGTCGATCTGTTCCGGTTCTACAAAAAACTGATACATAGAAACTCCTATTTTAAGCACTTAATTCTTTCTTGCGGTAACGCTGACCCATTCTCCCTGGTAGGTCACTTCCAGTACTTCCAATCCAGCGGCCTTCACAGCCTCCACCACGGTCTGCTCCTTGTCATCAATGATGCCAGAGGTGATGTAGATACCGCCCTTCTTCAGCTGATGTACGATGACAGGAGTCAACGGTACCAGTACATCTGCCAGAATATTAGCCACCACGATATCATAACACTCATAGCCTACCTTGTCCTGCACTTCTTTGTCTGTAATGATATTGCCGATCATCATGTCAAACTGTGCCGGATCGATTCCATTCACTTCGCAGTTCTGTGCCACAGCTTCCACAGCACAGATATCCAGATCGGTTCCCACGGCATGTTTTGCCCCGAACATGAGGGATAAAATTGCCAGAATACCGCTGCCGGTGCCGACATCCAAAAGCTCTGTCTCAGGAGTGATGAACTTACGCAGCTGACGGATACACAGCTGTGTGGTCTCATGCATACCGGTGCCAAATGCCGTACCGGGATCGATATGAAGCACCATCTTGTCAGTATCTTCCGGTTTGATATTTTCCCAGGAAGGGATCACCAGGATATCATCGATATAGAACTGGTGGAAATACTGTTTCCAGTTGTTGATCCAGTCAATGTCCTCCGTCTCATCTACCACAACAGAAGCCTCGCCGATATCCATAAACTGGCGTAAGTCTTCCAGTTCCCGCTTTACATCCGCAAGTACAGCTTCGGTCGTGGTCTTCTCCCCGGCCACTTCCAGACTGCCGTCCTCTTTTTCCTCTACAAAAAAACTTAAATAGGCAATGCCGTCATCCTCCGGTCCGTCCGGCAGGATATCTACAAACATCTGCTCCTTCTCCATGGCGGTCAGGGGCACCTTGTCTTCGATCTGTGCCCCTTCCAGTCCGAGATCGTACAGGGTGCTGATAATAATATCTTCCGCTTCCGTTACCGTCTTTATTCTGAATTTAACCCACTTCATTGTTCTTTTTTTCCTTTCTTTTCCATTGTTCCAACACAGCATATATCATTGCAGCCACTATTGCAATAAAACTGTCGATTTCCAATACGCTGACCGCATCCAGCTTCTCTCTCCAGGTGTACCGGTTCAATGCCTGTCCGTCCACAGTTGCTTCATGTACCACCAGTTGCTGATTTTCCGGTACATGCGCCTTTTCCGTAGTAGTATATACTACCTGCGGCAGATTCTCGGAAATACTTTGATTCACGATCCGGTATTCATACAGGGCACCTTTTTTCAATCGGGTCTCAATGACCGCCGGGAAAAAAGTCACCGGTTCCATGGCATCATAAGGAATCACACCTTCATATATCTTCTGATCCTCTTTCCATATCTCCAGACCCAGAAGTCCGTTCCGTTCTTCCTCCTGATTATAGTTCACCGCGATTTCCAGTGTTTTCAGAAAATCTGTCTCCGCAACAAAATACTGCGAAGCATATTCTCCCACCTGCAGGGGCTCTGTATATCCATAATCCTCACTTAAGGAACTGTCCTTTTTATCTTCACGGATTCCTCCATACGGCCATACAAACAACATGGAAAGTATCGCTGCCAGCAGGACTCCTCTTTCCACCCATTTAATCATTTCCCGTTTCCTCCGTTATGTTCACCTTTAAAATATCAAAATCCGTATTCCCATCCATATACTGAAATCCATAATGTCCCATATTTTCATAGGTTACGGTATATTTATCCGATTCCTCCAGCAGATGTCCGAAACACTGGAAATACCAGACTCTTTTCCCCACCAGTTCTTCCAGATCCGGCACCTCTTCCATGGTATAAAAGATCTGGTCCGGCATATAGCATCCGAATAGCTGTCCGAAGCGGGAATCCGTATCGTAGACGACAACATCTCCCGGCTCCATATTCTCCGCTATAAATGCCTTCGTCTCTTCCAGATATGAGATTGTACCATATTCTTCATGATAAGAGATTCCGTAGGCCGACACTCCCATCCACACAGTGAAGGACAGACAGGCGATCCATTCCTGTAAATTGATCCTGGATAAAATGATAGCCATTCCCAGCCAGAACAATCCCATGCTATGCATAACATGGCGGTAGGTAAAAAAGTGGGACGCGTGTAATGCCAGCAGCGCCGCCATCAAATAGCTTACTGGGAAAATACAGGTACACAGAACCGCAAAAACACCGTTTCTTCTCCCCAGCCGCTTCCAAAAGAGAATCGCGCAGACCAGTGTCAGTACAAAAAGAAGTTCTCCCATTTTGGTCGCATACTTCACTCCGGTTCCGAAAATGAAATCAAAAAATTCGTAAATACCGAATTTGGACCGGTTCGTCGGGTTTCCATCAGAAACCAGCAGATGAAAGAAATCGGATTTTATCAGCCATGCCACAAAAAGCAATACAACGGAACCACCACAGACAAACGGCTTCCAGATCTGTTTTCTGTCCTGCTGCCAAATCACCGCCACCAGATACAGGTAGATAAACAGGTAACTGAACGCGGTAAAGTAATGACTGAAAATACCGCAGAAGGTCGTCAGAAACAATATCGTCCACAGGGCCTTACTGTTCAGCCGCTCCCGCAGGAAATAAGCGGTCAGTCCGCAGACGGTAACTCCAAACACCGTCCAGGAATACATTCTGTTGTTCACACTGATCTTCATCATTGCAGGTGTCAGACTTACCATGATCATATAAAGGGCTGCTGTCTTCGCTCCCCACTGCCTGCGGATCACAACAGGCCCCAGCAGCATGGACAATACCGTTCCCAGCAATGCAAACATTTTGTAGGCAATAATGCCGTCTCCTACCAGAAACGACCACAGCCGCAATCCCATATACCATACCGGCACATCCGTATCATGGGCCGCCAGTACCACGCGAATGATTCCCATCATCGTATTGTCATGGGCGGTGCGATAACTGTATGCTTCATCATAGTCGATCCCCTCACTGAGACACAGGGAGAACAATACCGCCGTGCACAGAATGAGGATCAGCCATAAGCCAATGGTTGTAATTTTATGTTTCTTTTCCGAAGTCATTTTTTTTCATCTTCATCAGATCATTAATCCTGTCTTCTCTTTACTCTTCTCTATCATATGATTCAGCTTGCGGAACGGCGGCTCCAGTGCCAGTCCCAGCAGCAATGCTACGATCAGGAACAGTGTCATTTTTCCTACATTGATCCAATAATCCACACCGTACATTCCTGCAATACATTCTTTAAACGCTTTCATGCCAAACTGGAACGGCAGGAAAGGATAGATCCACTGGAATACCTGCGGAAGAACCTCGATAGGGAACGTTCCGCCGCTTCCCGCCACCTGGATGACCATGACTACAATAGCCAGTGCCTCACCCACGTTTCCAAAAGCGAAAGTCACAGAATACATAAAGCAGCTGAATGCCGCACTGGCCACGGCTGCCGCCAGCCAGTATAAAAACCTGTGCTGACACTGTATCTCAATATAATAAAGGTTCCCAAGAACAATAAGCAGTGTCTGTGCCTGTCCGATCATGAAAAACAGCAGATATCTGCCAAAATATCTCTCATGCGCCTTATAATGATCCCCCGGTTCAATGGGTTTCACACCCACGTGAATAATAGCCACCAGGAACAGCGCTCCCACCCAGATTGCCAGGATCGTATAGAACGGCGATGCCGCAGAGCCGTAATGATCCACCGGATAAACAGGTACCGTCTCCAGTCTGACCGGAGAAGATACGAAGTCTGCCACCGCCGTCGGATCGGCAGCCATAGCGCTTAAAATATCCTCATAGGTCTCCGCACCGGTGATCCGTTTTATATTATCTGCTATTTTGCTGACCTTGTCCAGCAGTTCCTGTGCGATCACCAGGGAATCCTGCAGGCTGACATTACCTTCCTGCAAAGTCTGCTGATACTCTTTCAGAATATCGGAAATTTCATCCATATTCACATCCGTACCGTTCATCATCGCTGCGGCATTCAGGAAAGCCTGCTGCATGGATTTGCCGGTAGCCCGGAAAGAAGGTCTGACATTGTTATTGTAATCACTCATCAGATTATTCAGCTGTTTGTTGCAGATCTGGATCTGTTCCCGGATCTGTGCCCGCAGAGTATTGATATCATGATCCACATCTCCCTTGCTGTCTTGCAGCTGTTTCAGATCCGCTTCGATCGTTTTCAGAGACTGGTTGATCTCCTGAATCTGAGCATCCTGTCCGGTGATCAGGCTTCCCAGCACATCCATATTGGCCTGCATGCCCTGTACCAGTCCGATGGCCGTGCCCAATCCGGTGTCCGTGGTGCTTCCAACATTGTTGCTGCCCATCTGCTCCAACAATCCATCAGAAAAGACCGACAGATACTGCAACGCTTCCGTGACCATGTCCATACTGCTGCTCACCATATCTCCCATAACGTCAACCGCATCGACGCTGGAATTGATCATGGTCTGCATACCGATCATGGTATTTCGTCCATTCTCCAGCATATTATCCATATCCGGAAGCATATTCTGGCTGGTCTCCATGATCATCTCCGCGGAGGTCATAATACTCTGGAAGGACTGTAACATAACCACATAGTCCTGCAACTGTGCCTGCATGGTATCCAGAGATTCTTCCACACTGGTCTGCCCGCCGGCATTCACCACCGAAAGGGCATTTCCCGCTTTCATCACCGCTTCTGCCACAGTACTGATAAAGGTGGCATTTACCTGTTCCTGCACAGCATTTTTCGCTTTGCCCGTGATTTTGGGGGCAATACCATTCTTTTTCTCATTTTCATAGTAGTAAATGGTGGGATGATCCACTTCACCGTCGATAAATCCCAGCATTTCCTGAGTAAAAGTCTCCGGAATAATCAATGCCGCATAGTAATCACTGTTCTTCACACCTTCCAGTGCTTCCTCCGTGGTCTCCGGGAACACCCAGCCGATAGTGGTATTGGCTCCCAGAGCCTCCAGCACACTGTCTCCCACGTTCAGAGACAGCCCCATGATCTCCGCCCCGGCATCATCGGAAGCCACGGCTACTTTCAGCTGACTGGTAGCTGCGGGCTCGTAAGGATCCCAGTTGGAGAAAATGTTGAACCAGGCATACAGTGCCGGGAGGATGCTGAGTCCCATGATAATAACGACCGCCACCACATTATTGCTGATCCGACGGATGTCGGTGGTAAATATTTTCCAGATATTATGCATACTATTCACCATCCTCCCAGTCTTCGGTCTCGTCTTCGTTTTCCTCTTCGGTTTCGTCTTCCGGATTCTCTTCGGTCCCGGTCTCGACCGGGGAATTCAGGCCTTCACCAATCAGTTTCCGGGTCTCCCGGATGATCTGCGCCGCCCGGTCAAAGTCTGTCGGAGTCACCGCTTTGAGATCGCCTTCTTCTCCTTTGAGCTCCATGATCTTCTCCTGCAGATTATAATCCATATATTCCACAACGATCAGATAGATTGACAGGGCAAACAGCGACACGATCCACAGGATCAGGAAGATGACCTTGTTGCTGCCAGTCAGGAACAACAGTGCCAGAAAAAACAAGGGGACGATCCAGATACATTTCAGACCGATCTTTATTCTTTTTCTATTCTTCTCATGAAGGGCCTGCTCGTAATCCAGAACCTTCTGAAAAATTTCTTCGTAATTTCTCTCCATGATTTTACCTTTCTGCCTGTTCGGAACTTCATTCACAAACCCACTCCTGCGGAGCTTTCGTTTTCATGGTTCTGAACAGGTGTCACATTAACTCAGTGTCTTCCATACGCTCTTCCACAAAATGGTTCAGTTTTACGAACGGGATCCGGATCACCAGGCCGATCAACAGTCCCTCGATCATAAACAGGCTCAATTTTGCCAGTGCTTCCATATAGGCAGTACCGTACATACCCGCCAGTGCCTCACGCATGGCCCGGATGGCATAGGGGAAGGGAAAGAAAATATAAATCTTCTGGTAGGTGTCCGGTAGCAGTTCGATCGGGAAGGTACCGCTGGAACCAGCGATCTGCAATACCATAACAATAACGCAGACGGCCTTGCCCACATCTCCGAATGCCAGTGTCAGAGAATAGATCAACAGGGAAAATGCCGTAGCCGTAAAGCTTGCCGCCAGGAAAAACAGCCCCGGTTCCACAATGTTTACTTTTAACAGCCACAGATCTCCGGCCACAATGATGGCTGCCTGAATCTGTGCCAATAAGAAGAACAGCAAATATCTGCCGAAATACAATTGATAGCTCTGTACATTTTCAAGCCCTTTCGGAGAGGCTTTTACTTTCACCAGTGCCACCAGGATCGTAGAACCTACCCAGATCGCCAGTGTGGAATAGAACGGTGTCATGGCAGAACCATACGTAGCCACCGGATACATGGCTATGGTCTCCATGGTTACGGGAGATGCAAAATATGCCCCCAGACTATCCGGATCTCCTCCAAGGAAACGCACCAGAATATCCATCATTTCCTCTTCGGATGCACCGTCCAGCTTCTCTGTCAGATCTGTAAGTTTGGCGCTGATATTATCTACCACATCTTTGATCTGTCCCAGACTCTCACTGGTTCCGGACACAGTGTCACCGACACCTTCCATGACAACTCCGACATTTTTCACCGTATTGCTCAGGGTATTTACCAGATTGGTCACCTGATTCAGAGAATCTGACATATTTGTCAGAACCTTCTGCATCTGGGGCACTAGATTATTCTTATAGATTCCCTGCATATTACTTACAGAAGTCTCGCAGCTGTCAATGGCGCTCCTTAAATTATTCATGGCATTGTTGACATTGACCTTTGCATTCTCCGCAGCCTTGTCGTCCGTGGATTCCAGAACGCTGCCCACTACGGTATTCATCAGATCCAGTTCCTTCTGCATGGCTTTCAATGCTTCCATAGCCGCATCAGTTGCCGCTGCGTTGATATTGCTGCCGGTGCCGCCGTTCGCAGCATTACCGTCAGAGACGCTTTCCAGCTTTTGTTGGATCAGTGCCGCCAGCAGTGTATTTACTTGTCCGTTCAGCGTATTGGTATCTCTTGCCACCCGGTTCAGATCTCTCGTCATCTGGGCGGTATCCTCCGCCAGTTTGCTTTCATCCAGAGCCTTTTTGATACTTTCCAGAGAGTTATTGATATTGCTCATGGAAGTATCGATGTTGTTGCTGAAATTGCCCAGGGTGTCTCTGGTAGAAGACAGATCCTGACTGCTCTGGTTCAGACTGGCTGTGGTGCTGTCCAGTTTCTTCTGCATCGCGGGAATCTCATAGTTGACATGGGTGATGGCAGACTCCAGCCGCGCATTGCCTGCCTGAAAGGAGTCGATCATGGCACTGTATTCCTTCAGATTGTCATTCAGTTCCTCCAGTTTGGAACAGAATTCCTCTACATAACTGTCCCCCTGTACCTGATCCGACACCGTATTGCCCTCTTCAAATACCGTGGTAGCCGCCACCTTGATAAAGGTCTCATTGATGGTATTCTGCAGAGTTCCTGCCACCGTATCCGTGATTTTGGTGGCAATGGCATTGCTCTTCTGATTCTGATAATAGATCAGCGCCGGATTCTCAAAATCATCCGAAAATACATTGTACATACTATAAGTAAATTTATCGGTAATGACGACGGCTGCATAATATTTTCCGGCTTCCACGCCCTCTTTTGCTTCTTCCTCGGTATCCAGAAAGATCCATTTTACACTGGTGTTGGAATGCAGGCTTTCCAGTACGGATTCTCCCATATTTACCACCGATCCGTCTTTCAGCGTATAGTCCTGATCCAGGGATACTACCGCCACAGGAATTCCTCCGGTATTGGCATAGGGATCCCAGTTGGCAAATATATTAAACCACGCATACAGCGACGGTATCACGCACAACCCGATAATAATAACCAGCGCAAAAGGCTGCTTCACCAGTTTTTTCAGATCTCCGGTAAAAATCTTCCAAATATTTTTCATATAGCTTCTAGCAACTCCTCATCCGTATCCATTTGATTGGTTTTGGTCTTTTCTCCCCGGGCCGCCGCTTCACACAATCCCAGTATCAGGAAGAAAAGCGGCGCATTCAGCACCTGCTGAAAGCTGATCAGGGAATGTATCCCGTAGGTAAGCAGTAACAATACTGCGAGAAAATTCTTTCTGTATGTCTGCAGCGCCGTGATAAAAACAGCTGCATAGGCAGCCACACCCAGCAGTCCCATATTGACCAGTGTGGTGAGCCACTCATTATGTGCATTGGTAAAAACAGAACCTTCAAAATATCCTTTATCAAAAAGCACCGTGCCTCCCGGCAACAGTTCTCCCAGATACGATGCAAAACAATCCGGGCCTGCTCCCAACAGCTTCTGATGCAGATTTCCTTTCCGGAAACCCATCCATGCCATCTGCCACAATCTTCCCCGGCGATTGCCCCATTCCGCAAAATCGATTACCGACAACCGATGCAGATACCATGCCAGCACTACCGCTATTCCTGCCAGTGCACAACACAATACTCCCTCTTGCAATATTTTTTTCTTATTCTCCGGAATCCTGTGACAGGCTCCCCAAAGCAGCAGACACCCTGCTGCAACCGGAATCCATCCCTGCCAGGCTGCCAGTTTTTTGGCGATGCCATTCTGCAGGAGAATGTCAAACGTTCCCAAATATAACATCCATTTACCCCAACAGCACATTCCCAGCGCCACCGCTGCAAGAAAAAGGAAATATACTTCCCAATGTCCGGTTTGCTTCCGGTCGAGCCAAAAGCACAACCCCATGACTGTGCATGCCACGATCACACCGCTGTCACTTCCCTGTAAAAGCAGAAGCATCATGGCCAACATATTACACGTTCCTGCCAGCAGTGTGGGACCTTTTTTCCCCGCTTCCACTGCCCGGTGAAACAGCGCCATGGAAAAGGGAAACATCACACTGTAATACCCGCTGAGCCAGTTGCTGTTCCCCAGCGTGGTCAACATATGGGTAAACTCCCAGTCCCCCACAACGTAACCCTTGAGAAGTCCCAGAGGATCATAGCCCAGCTTCTGCAACAGACCGATCAGGGTGACCGCCACAAAAGCCGCCTCTCCTAACCATATCGCCGTTTTACAACTACCTCCGTACTTCGCCGTCAGTAAAAAACCTCCGATCATCAAACAGATCGTGACAGCTCCCATGTACCATTCCCGCTCTCCGTTCCACGCGATACTGCCATAGGGGCTGCAGATTGCAGAGAGTAACGCACAGATTCCGTACAGGCAGACCGCCATCGTTACCGCATGTGTTCTGCATTTATCGACCGATTTTTTCACTACTTCAGCCAGAGATCTGGCAAAAATCCGATGTTCCCCTGTCCACCGGCTGCTTACAGCAAAGACACACATTGCCAGCAATGCGATCCCCTGGCAAAGCAGTGAAACATTGCGATACAGGTAATATTTGGTATCACCCAGTTTATAATATCCATTCCAGGGAATATAATAAAGAGGCAGCACTGCCAGAATAACGATCAGATAACTCTGACATACAATTTTCAGAAATTCCTCTTTCCGGTTCTCCATCCTGCAGGCTCCTTCGTGTCACAGACAGCATAACTACTTGAATTGTAAGCGTTTCTGCCCATTCTGTCAAACCGTTCACCCTGCCTTTTGACAAAAAAACCAAACTGTATTCTATATCATTGACCTTCAAAGATACCTTTCACTTTTTCCCAACAAACCAGTAGCCCCGGCTGGGTGTAAGAATAAGCAGTGCCGTAAGCAGACGTCGGTACCATAGCGTCCCAAGGGACGCATTGCGAGGGTACTTTCCTCACTTATGTACCGCTACGCTCTGCGATAGAGTGCGAGCGTGCCGCGTTTCTTACCCCAGCCGAGGCTACGGGGAATTTTATTTATTAACTTTTACTTCCAAAACTTTTTCTTCTTGCCGTCCCTGGAGTCATTCTCCTTGGACTCTCCCTCTCCGCTTTCCGTTGCTTTCTTCACAGCATTCAGGGAATCTCCGGTCAGTACATCGAACTGCTTTAGCAGTTCCTTTGCTTCCGGTTTCAACTTGTCGGGAGTCTGAACCACCAGTGTTACATAATGGTCACCGCGGACATCCTTATTTCTCCAGGAAGGAACACCCTTGCCGCGCAGACGGATCTTGGTGTCAGTCTGGGTTCCGGCCTTTACATCATATACCACCTTGCCGTCTACCGTATCAATCAGCACTTCGCCGCCCAATGCCGCTACTGCAAAAGAAATAGGTACGGTAGAGAAAATATCGAAATCCTGTCTCTGGAAGATAGGATGACGACCTACGATCACTTCTACCAGACATCGCCTCTGGGGCCACCGTTGACACCTGGCTCACCCAGTCCCGGCATACGGGTAGACTGTCCGTTGTCGATACCTGCGGGAATATCCACCGCATAACGTTTCTTCATAGGAATATATCCGGTACCACGGCAATCCGGGCATTTGTCCTTGATCACCTTACCGGTACCCTGACAGTCGGGACAGGTCTGTACATTACGTACCGTACCGAAGAAAGACTGCTTTGGGTAAATACCACCTGACCCTTACCACCGCACTTGGTACAGGTCTCAGGGGCTGGTTCCGGGCTTCGCACCGGAGCCGTTACAGGTCTTACAGGTTTCTTTTACCGTAAGATCGATCTCTTTCTTGCAGCCGAAAACTGCCTCTTCAAAAGTGATATGAACACTGGTGCGGATGTTGGCACCTTTCATGGGGCCGTTATTTCTGGCACCTCTGCTTCTGCCGCCGCCAAAGATATCTCCGAAAATATCTCCGAAAATGTCTCCAAAATCAGCTCCATTGAAATCGAAACCACCGGCACCTCCTGCGCCACCGTCAAATGCCGCATGGCCATACTGATCATACTGGCGTCTCTTCTCGGGATCACTCAGCACGGCATAAGCCTCGGAAGCTTCTTTAAACTTCTGTTCTGCCTCCTTGTCTCCGGGGTTCATGTCGGGATGGTATTTTTTCGCCAGTACCCGGTATGCTTTTTTAATTGCAGCATCATCTGCATTCTTATCTACACCGAGGACCTCGTAATAGTCTCTCTTCTGCTCTGCCATTTTTGCACCTCTGTCATTTAAATCTAAAAACGGTTATGCACAGGGCACGCTTTCGCATACCCTGTGCCACCTGTTATTCGCAATCACTGTTACACAGCATTTACTGTTATACCACGATTTGCGTTATTTGTGAAGTTTAATTATACTTCTCTGAAATCTCCGTCGATCACATCATCGTCTGCGTTAGATCCAGCATTGCTACCGGCCTGTGCATTCATGTCAGGGCCTGCTGCACCCTGTGCACCCTGCTGTGCCTGAGCAGCCTGCTCATACATCTTGGTGAATACAGACTGAGCACTCTGGGTCAGTTTCTCTTTTGCAGCCTTCAGCTCATCTACATCGCTGTCGCTCATCTCCTGGTCTTTGGTTCTCTCCAGAATAGCCTTCACAGCTTCCAGATCAGCCTGTACCTGGGTCTTGTCACTCTCGGGTACCTTGTCACCTACTTCATTCAGAGCCTTCTCGGTCTGGAATACGAAAGAGTCTGCTTCGTTTCTTGCCTCGATAGCTTCCTTACGCTTCTTATCCTGTGCTTCGAATTCAGCTGCTTCCTTGACAGCCTTCTCGATATCGGAATCGGACATGTTAGAGCCTGCGGTAATGGTGATGTGCTGCTCCTTGCCGGTACCCAGATCCTTAGCGGATACATTTACGATACCGTTGGCATCGATATCGAAGGTAACCTCGATCTGAGGGATTCCTCTGGGAGCTGGAGCAATACCGTCCAGACGGAACTGTCCGAGGGACTTATTATCTTTGGCGAACTGACGCTCACCCTGTACTACGTTGATATCTACTGCGGTCTGATTATCAGCAGCGGTAGAGAAGATCTGGCTCTTTTTGGTAGGAATGGTAGTATTTCTCTCGATCAGTCTGGTAGCGACACCACCCATGGTCTCGATGGACAGGGACAGGGGCGTTACATCCAGTAACAGAATATCACCGGCACCAGCATCACCTGCAAGCTTACCACCCTGGATAGAAGCACCGATTGCTACGCACTCATCAGGGTTCAGAGATTTGCTGGGCTCTTTACCGGTCAGGGCTCTTACCTTATCCTGTACCGCAGGAATACGTGTAGAACCACCTACCAGCAGTACCTGACCCAGATCAGAATAGTTCAGGCCAGCATCCTTCATAGCGTTCTGTACGGGGATAGCGGTCTTGTCAACCAGATCTCTGGTCAGTTCATCGAACTTAGCACGAGTCAGGTTCATATCAAAGTGCTTGGGTCCTTCTGCGGTTGCGGTAATGAAAGGAAGGTTGATATTGGTGGTCATTGCGCTGGACAGCTCTTTCTTAGCCTTCTCAGCTGCTTCCTTCAGTCTCTGCATAGCCATCTTATCACCGGACAGATCTACGCCTTCTGCCTTCTTGAATTCATCCAGCATCCACTGAATGATCTTGTTATCGAAATCATCACCGCCAAGGTGTGTATCACCGTTGGTAGCCAGTACTTCGATGACACCGTCACCGATCTCGATGATAGATACATCAAAGGTACCGCCACCAAGGTCGTATACCATGATCTTCTGTTCTTTTTCATTGTCCAGACCATAAGCAAGTGCTGCTGCGGTAGGCTCGTTGATGATACGCTTTACATCCAAGCCTGCGATCTTACCTGCATCCTTGGTAGCCTGACGCTGAGCATCGTTGAAGTATGCAGGAACTGTGATAACTGCCTCGGTAACCTTCTCACCCAGATAACTCTCTGCATCTGCTTTCAACTTCTGCAGGATCATTGCGGAGATCTGCTGAGGAGAGTATTTCTTGCCGTCAATGGTACGGCCGCGATCGGTACCCATATCTCTCTTAATGGAAGAAATGGTCTTCTCTGCGTTGGTAACTGCCTGACGCTTTGCAGGCTCACCGACCAGTCTCTCACCGGTCTTGGTAAATGCTACAACAGAGGGTGTGGTTCTTGCGCCTTCTGTGTTTGCGATAACGGTGGGCTTACCACCTTCCATAACAGCTACACAGCTGTTGGTCGTACCTAAGTCAATACCAATAATCTTACTCATAATATTTTCCTCCTGTTTTTACTCTCTTTGTTATGTTCTATTCTGAAAAATATTTGTTAACGTTGTTACTGTACTACGCCTACCATGCTGTGTCTTACGACCATGTCATGGTATGTGTAACCCTTCTGAAGTTCCTGGGCTACGACACCGGATTCATACTCATCGCTCTCCACCTGCATCACTGCGTTGTGAAGGTTCGGATCAAATTCCTGTCCGACTGCCTCGATGGGTTTTACACCGATGTTCTCAAGCTCTGTCATCAGCTGTTTGTAGATACGGTTCATACCGTCTACAAAAGGATCTTCTTTGGATTCCTCGGGAACCGTTGCCAGACCTCTTTCAAAATTATCTACTACCGGAAGGATCTTTTCGATCACACTCTTGGCACCGGTATCGAACATTGCCTGTTTCTCTTTGTCGGTTCTCTTACGGAAGTTCTCGAACTCTGCCATCTGACGCTTTACTCTGTCTTCCAGCTGATCGATCTTCTCCTTGTAGGAATCTTCCTTTTTTATTCAGCTTTGCCTGCTTCTTTGCCGCCTTTTTGTCTTCCTTGCTCACAGGCTCCTCATCCTCTGTCTCTTCTTCCTTCAGCTCTTCGGCATCTGAAAGATCCTGTTCCATTTCTTCCTGTAATATTTCTTTTTCCTGATCTGCCATTCTTACTTTCCTTTCTGGAATCTGTCTATTCTTTGCGGTAAAGGTCATCCAACTGAGTCTGCACCGTCCGCAGCGTTCCGATGACCTTGTCATAATCCATTCTCTTGGGACCTATGATTCCTATGGTTCCCTTCATGCCTTCGCCTAATTCATAAGTAGCTGTGACAACACTGCAGTCCTTCATGCCCTGTACCGGAGTCTCGTCTCCGATGTACACCTGGATACCTGTGCTGCCCTCGTCTGCCAGGGATTCCTGGATCAGACCGCCTAACTGCTGCTTCTCCTCGAAAGCATTGATCAGTTCACTTGCCTTGGACTGATCTGCCAGTTCCGGATACCGGAAAATGTTGTTCGCACCGCTGGTGTAGATCTCCAGGTCTTCGTCTGCCTTGATGGCATCTGCCACGGCATCGATCACCTCACTGACGATCTCACTGTGGATTCCGGCCTGCTGCTTCATTGCTGCGATCATTCCCAGATTGATCTCCTCCATGGACAATCCATTGAGGTGGGTATTCAACAGAATGTTCAGCTTCAGCAGTGTCTCATCATCCAGTTCCTGATTCACCGCCAGGATATTGTTCTTGATCACATTACCTTCGGCTACGATGACCGCCAGAATCTGTCCGGCATCTACCCGGGACAGCTGGATGAACTTTACCTTGTTGCGATGTACCTGCGGAGCACTGATCATGGTGGCGTATTGTGTGTTCTGAGCCAGGGTCTTCACCACCTGTTTTAACAGGTTCTCCAGCTTATCCTGCCTCTCTAAGAGCATATCCTTCATCTCATTGACTTCCTGCTCTCTGGTAGCCATCATGGTATCCACATAGAAGCGATATCCCTTATCGGAAGGAATTCTTCCTGCGGAAGTGTGCGGCTGTATGATATAACCCATCTCTTCCAGATCCGCCATCTCATTGCGAATGGTCGCCGAGCTTAAATTCAGATCTGTGTATTTTGAAATGGTCCTGCTGCCTACCGGCTCTCCCGTTTCCAAGTAGTTCCGGATAATGGCTTGCAATATAATTGTTTTTCTGTCATCCAATTGCATTCCATCACTCCCTTTGGGATTATTAGCACTCATCTAAAAGGAGTGCTAACATCTTCTTACCCTAAAATAGCACTACAGGGTATTATTGTCAACTGATTTTCCGGAAAATAATTCTAAACAAACTATTAAAAAAAACTATTCAGAGCCTCATTCGCCAAATACAGATTCTTGTGCAAGCACAAATCTGTACTTGGCTCATCGTATACACAAAAAAGGACCGGCACTATTTCAGTACCAGTCCTGTCTCCAGATATACGGGAAGTGCCCGTACATATACCATATCTATTGTGCCTCCGACAAGGATCAGAAAACATATCGCAACCCCTGTATTCACCAGCCACCGGGGAAAGGTTCTGCCTTTGATCTTCAGTTCCGAAAGTTTTTGAATTCCTTTTATCATATAATACATCAGGGGGGAGCAGCGCTGGGAGCAGGTACCGTCCCTGATTCTGATAATCCGTGGTGTATGCATAATAAATCGTCAGAAATGCCGGCATACAAATGCAATAAAGCATATTAATATGGAAGAACCATTCTCTTCCGGATATTTTGCGGTGCTTCTTATAGCAGATCACATACAGAAGGCTTCCCGCGGTGCCAAGCACAAAAAATGCTTTATACGCCCGATACAGCCAGATGCTTCCGTAGATGGACATGGAGCCGAAAGCTGCCACGAAGCTGTGGAACAGACCGGACAGCGTGTAGCGTTCCCGGAACATTTCACAGCACCGTATAACCCATGGACTGATAAGTCTGCATGGTCAGCGGATTGACACTCTCCACCGCATATTGGATCGCCATCTTTTCCCGGGTGGCCAGTCCCAGCAGATCTCCGTCCAGAACGATATAACTTCGGATGAACCACCAGCCGATCCCCGCCAGAACTACTCCGGCGATCAGACAGCCGTATTTCAGCATATTCTTCCAGTCATAGAAATAGCCGCCGTTTTCCTTCTTCTGCAAAAAGGACAACAGAAAGAGTAAAATGCAGCTTACGATATATCCGTAGGCATTATAATAAGAAAGAGCACACAGAATAATACCACCGCTCATCCACAGACTGTTGCGGAGATTTATACCATCCTGATATACGCATACCAGAGCATATACCATCATGGCCGTGGATAACATACAGCAGGAATCCGTATTCACATAAGTGTGCAGGAACAATCCCTCCGGCAGGTACGTTACTGCAAAGCAGAACAGCCAACGGAATCGGTCATCCCGGAACACTCTTTTTCCAATCAAATATACCACTACTGCCATCAGCAGGCCAAAGGTTACGTTCACCAGTCTTGCGGTATAGAGCAGTACCACTTCCGATTCCGTAAACAGGCTCACAAAGCGCATGAGATATCCCTGCACGATATAGGGAAATACGTTATACAGAGCATAGGAAAATCCGTAGGCCGGAATCCGCACCTCTTCCTCCCATCCCGTAGGGATCTTCCCATACTTGCAGATAAACTGCGGGATCAGATATCTCGCATGTTCATCTGGCGGATTACCATACAGCGGCGGTGTGTTGGCCAGCGGCTGCAACAGTGCAAGTGTAAGTGCCAGTGCCAGGAATCCCAACAGATATAATGTAAAAATAATCTTTTCTGATTTTTTCTGCATTCTGTCATCCTTTAACATTTTTATAGATACGAAGACCCCAAAGTGGTAAATTCAACTTTGGGGCCTGGTAAACTATTCAGACCCTATTCGCAAAACCGCACCTTCGGTGCTTTCCTTTTGCTCATAGGGTTACTTCGTAATATAAAAATAAGTATATATCCTTATGAATGCAAGCATTCAACGTATATATACTTATTTTTTATTACTCTGAATAGTTTATATGTAGAAGCTTCCGGTGATCTCTTTGTTCATTACATAGTAAACCATGTTCTCTTCGGGCTTTACATACAGCTCTACGCTGGTCAGGTCAGCTGCCTTCTGCTTCAGATCGTATTTCCATACGTCCTTGGCGATCTTCAGCAGTTCTTCCTGAGAGTAGGACTTTCCACCGAACTGAACGCTGATCTCACTCTTTAACTCTGTCTTCTTGGCTACGGGCTTCTTAGCCTCTGCCTTTGCAGGTGCTGCCTTCTTGGTCTCTTTCTTAACTGTTTCCTTCTTGGCTGCAGGCTTCTTAACCTCTGCCTTTACAGGTGCTTTTTCTTCTGCCTTTGCTACAGGGGCCTTCTCAGCTTCCTTCACAGCGGTCTTGGTTTCTGTCTTAACTGGAGTTGTCGGTGCTGCTTTCTTAACTTCTGCCTTAGGCGCTTCCACTTTAGCTGCTACAGGTGCTACAGTTTTCTTAACTACTGCCATGTTACCGTCTCCCTTCTGTACGAATCATGTACAAAAACATTTTCATTCTCCTCACAAGTACCGTATTTCGGTGCTCGATAAGGGTAGTGTATTCCTTTTCCCTATAATTGTCAACTGTTATGCGAATACCAGAAAGTACAGCAATACGATAATACCCAGCACAATACGATACCATCCAAAGACTTTAAAGTCATGCTTTTTGATATATCCCATCAGGAAACGAAGTACGAACAGGGATACAATGAAGGATATCACTGTACCGACCAGCAGGCAGGCAAGCTCCATTCCCGTGAATGCAAATCCGAACTTCAATACCTTCAGAAGACTCGCTCCAAACATAACGGGAATCGCCAGAAAGAAGGTAAATTCCGCTGCCACCGTTCTCGATATACCAATCATAATAGCACCCAGGATCGTAGCTCCGGAGCGGGATGTTCCGGGCAGTGCCGCAGCCACCAGTTGGCAGAAACCGATGATCAATGCATCTCTGTAGGTCAACTGTGACAGTGTTGTGGTGGTAGGTACACGATTCTTGTTCCAGTTCTCGATCACGATAAACAATACACCGACCAGTACCAACATAACTGCTACCACGATGACCTGGATCGTTACTCCACTGGTTCCGATCTCTTTTTTGAAGGCTTCGCTCACCGCATCATCAAACAGCAGGCCGTAAACGACCGCAGGGATACATGCTACAACGATCTTCACCCACATCCAGAAAGCATCCATGCTCAGTGCCACATTTCCTACCGTAAAATCTTTTTTAGATCTTACAATACCACCTTTTTTTGTCTGCTGATTTTTCTTCATATAAAAAGGCCAGATCTTGTTCCAGAACAGAACGACTACCGCCAGGATAGCTCCCAACTGAATGACAACATCAAACATATCGAAGAAGCCTTCACTGGTCTCCTGAAAAGGAATCAGACGCTCCACCAGGATCAGATGTCCTGTGCTGCTGATGGGCAGCCACTCGGTGATGCCCTCCACGATACCGTAGATAATTGCCTTGATAATTTCTAACATTTTGTTTCTCCTATCTTTTTTATTTTCTGACGAATCAGAGCTTTTATTTTTCGAGATATGCCAGCAGATCTTCATAGCAGTTCTCTGCTTCCTGATAGCCCTCTTCATATAATGCGATCAGTTTGTCCTTGTCTTTCTCTATCCGTCCCACATCACTCTTCTTATGAGGTCTGATCACGAAAGCCTGACCGTTTTTCTCCTGTCTGTCAATATAGTCCAGGCACTCGTTATAACGGATATGTCGGTCTGCCATGAGTTCATATACTTTAGGATATTTCAGGTATCTGAGTTTTATGAGTCCCAGCTGTGACGCAGATGCGGGCTTTCTCACGAATCCCACCTCTTTGGTCATGACCAGGATGTTCTTCCGGTTGCCGTCCAGAATAGATTTCTCCAGAGGAATGGCATCGCTGATGCCACCATCCAGATACAGCTTCCCATCGATCTTCACATTCCGTGCCACCAGCGGCAGGGATGCGGATGCCCGGATCTTGTCGATATCCTTGCGGATATCACGGACACGCAGATACTCCGGCTGTCCCGTCTCGATGTTGGTCACCACGCTGTAGGCCTTGCCAGGATATTTTTCAAAGGTATCGTAATCATACGGATACAGGTAATCCGGAATCAGGTGATAACAGAAATCCACATTGAACAAATCTCCGCTGGTCAATAAGCTTTCCAGGCTGCAATACCGTCTCGTATCCAGATAATCCACACTGACACTCAGCGCCCGTCCCTTTTGTCTGGACAGATAGCTGCACATATGGCATGCACCGGCGGATACTCCGTAGATGTGGGAAAAATCAATTCCCTTTTCCGTAAAAAAGTCCAGTACGCCGGCGGTGTATACACCCTTCATTCCGCCGCCTTCCAATACCAGTCCTGCCTGATACATTCTCATTACTCTCCTTTCTGCTTCTGCAACTATCCAGAACCCCATTCGCAAAATCGCATCTGCGATGCTTTCCTGAATAACAAGTTCTCTTGTTATTTGCTCATGTGGTTATTTCGTCACATCAGCATATCGAAAGGCTCATTCGTGCAAGCACGATTCGCTTTCGATATGCTGCGTGACTCTAGATAGTTGCATACTCCGTCTTCACAAACTTCCGCAACGCTTCCAGGGATCTCTCCACTTTTTCGGTGTCCACACAGTAGGCCATGCGGAAATATCCCGGTGCACCAAAGCTATCACCCGGTACCAGAACGAGATCATATTTCAATGCTTTCTGGCTGAATACCTTGGCATCCTCTTCCAACGCTTTCGGGAAAATGTAGAAGGTTCCGCCGGGCTTCACACAAGTGAATCCCAGCTCGGTCAGTTCTTTATACAGGATATTCATATTCGTCTCATACACCGACAGATCCGCTGTCTTATCCAGTACCTGTGCCACTGCCAGCTGGATAATGGAAGGAGGACAGTTATGTCCGATACCGCGGGATATCTGTCCGCACATATTGATCATGGTCTCCGCATCCTCACATGCCGGGTTCACTGCCACATAACCGATACGTTCTCCCGGCAGAGACAGGGATTTGGAGAAAGAATAGCACATGATGGTATTGTCATAAAAATAGGATACGCAGGGACTGTCTACACCTTCAAACACGATCTCACGATAAGGTTCATCAGAGATCAGATAAATAATATGACCGTATTCCTTGGACTTTTCGCTCAGGATATCTGCCAGTCTCTGCAATGTCGGGGTGGAATATACCACACCGGAGGGGTTGTTGGGAGTATTGATCAGTACTGCCTTGACCTTCTCCGTCAGCATCTCCTCAAACGCCTCGAAGTTGATCTGGAAGTTCTCCAGATTGGGGGGAACCACCTTCAGTACCGCTCCGGTGAGATCCACATAAGGATGATATTCCGGGAAAAACGGTGCAAAAGTCAGGATCTCATCTCCCGGCTCCGTCACCAGACGAAAAGCATGTGCCAGCGCTCCTGCCGCCCCGGATGCCATGAAAATGTGCTCCTTACGATAAGGCAGCCCAAACCTCTTCTCCAGGTTCTCCGCAATTGCCTCCCTGACGCTTGTAATACCGAGGCTGGGACTGTAGCCGTGCAGTTCCAACGGTTCCTTCGTCGCCAGCATATGGATCATGCGGTCAGTAAATTCTCTGGGAACCGGAACGGAAGGATTCCCCAGGCTGTAATCAAATACGTTCTCGTATCCGATTTCCTGTCCCCTTGCCGTAGCAAATTCCGAAAGCTGCCGAATCACTGATTTTCCGGACAGCATATCTTTATATTTCTGAACTAACATACTAATCTCCTTTCCGCAGACGATTCCTTTCGTCGGAGGAATCGCAAATCAAATTTCAAATTTGATTCTGCGCTGTTTATTTGATCTCTATAAACTTATCTCTGAACCTTTCCGTGGACAGACAGATACTGTTTCTTCCACAGCTTTTGGCCTTATAGAGAAGATCATCCGCTCTTGATGTGAAATCCCATTCCTTGTTATTGCCCACCGGAATCCGCACAAATACTCCCTGGCTTACCGATACATAGTTGCTGCAATTACCGCATTCATGGGGAAGTTTCAATTTGCGGACCTCCCTCAAAATATCTTCCGCCACTCTTCGTATCTTCTCCACCGTCATTCCTGTATAGAGGATCATAAATTCATCCCCACCGTATCTGGCACAGAAAATCTTACCCGGAACCTGCTGTTTCCGCAGAACTCCGGCAATCGCTTTCAGGCACTGATCTCCGGCCAGATGTCCGTAATGATCGTTGTATTCCTTGAAGAAATCAATATCCATGAGTTCTACTCCCATGAGCTCATGTTCCTCATAGGCATGTTCAAAACTGCTCGTAAAGTATTCATGTAAAAAGGTCCGGTTTGCCAGTCCCGTCAGTTCATCATGCATAGCCAGACTTTCCAGCTCCCGGTTAGAAGCTTTCATGTTCGTCCAGTCCAACGTAACGTTTTTCAGCCGGTTCTGCAATTCTATGACATTGATCAGCGCTTCTCTGTTTTCCTGTTGGTATTTCTCATAAATATCAAAATACTGGCGGGTATAATCTATGTATTCCCAGGTGAGACCCTTCTTCTGCAGAAGTTCACTCTTGAAAGGATACAGATCCAGGAAAATATTATAATGCTCTTCGATATGCTTTTCATCAATGATCCGGATCAATTCTTCCAGATATTTTCCATCAGGCAGGATTGCCAGGATTCCCGCCAGGATCACCAGTTCATCCAACATTTCTTCAAAAATATCCCGGTCTGACAATTGCTCCAGAAGATCTGCCGCAAGCTTTAAAGCCTCTTCCTCATGCCCTTGTAACAATTCGCAGGAAATACGATACATTTCTAATGTTATTTTCGAATAATAGCTTTCCGGTGCCTCTCTGATGATCTGTTCTATTTGATTCCAAAGCCGTAAAGCCTCTTCCATTTCTCCCATATACATGTGACAGCAGCCACATTCGATCATACAGTTGATCCTGTTATAATTCAGCTGATATGTTTTCTCTGACTTACTATAGGAGTCGATTGCTGTACGGTAATGCTGTATCGCCTCCTGCCGCAGGCGCATCCTGACCAGGGTATAGGCAATATTACTCTCCGCCATGCCCTGGATATAATAAAAATGGTATTTTTCCGCATATTGAAGGCAGTTATAATAGGAACTTAAAGCCACCATCCGGTTGTTCTTCCGATCGGACACCGCTCCCATCATATTATAGGTTCTGGCCAGCAGTTCATACATCTGCTCATTTTTCAGATAACCGATACTCTCTGTCAGACATTGCAAGGTGTTTTCATACTGGTCGTTCTGCCAATAATATTCTGCAAGATAATAAAGCCCCAGGCCGGCCAGCTTCTGTGAGCCGGTATCTGCTGCATATTCCATCACTTTCTGACAGGTCTCGTTGTCCGGAAATTTACCGTTTTCCCGGTTTTGGATGGTTTCCTCTATGAAATTTTGAACGGTCTGTGGTAAACCCTTTAAATCCATGCCGGTTCCTTTCCGGAATCCCCAAGCTGTCATTGATCATCCCCTGTCAGAGGCCATCATAAACAGCCATGGTATTCTAAATAGTTATCATACCACAGTACTTTGTCACTTTACAAGATTGCTCCGCCAAAAATACACGTCACCCGTAAAAAATTAAGGTTTTATTTAGATTTCATCCTCTGCCCATGCAAGAGCACATTTCACCGCACGATGCCAGCCCTTTAACAGTTTCTTGCAGTCTTCTTCATCCATTTCCGGTGCAAAGGATGCTCCGATCTGCCAGTTCTCACGAATCTCATCACGATTCTTCCAATAGCCTACCGCAAGTCCTGCCAGATAAGCCGCTCCCAGAGCAGTCGTCTCGATACATGCCGGACGGCGTACCTGGGTGTTGACGATATCCGCCTGGAACTGCATAAGGAAATCATTGGCACTGGCACCACCGTCTACTTTCAGGCTCTTTAAATCAATGCCGCTGTCCTTCTCCATGGCTTCCAGCACATCTGCCGTCTGGTATGCGATGGATTCCAGCGTGGCTCGGATGAAATGTTCCTTGGTACAGCCTCTGGTAATGCCGACGATGGTTCCTCTGGCATACTGATCCCAGTAGGGGGCTCCCATGCCCGCAAATGCCGGAACAATATAGACCCCTGCGGTATCCGGCACATGCTCTGCATACTCCTGGGACTGTGCAGAGGTCTTGAGCATACGCATACTGTCACGAAGCCACTGGATCCCGGCACCGGCTACGAACACGCTGCCCTCCAGGGCATATTCTACGTTCTTGCTTGTGCTGGCAGCAATAGTGGTCAATAGACCCGACTGGGAGGTAATGGCTTCGTGTCCGGTGTTCATTAATAAGAAGCAGCCGGTTCCGTAAGTGTTTTTCACTTCTCCCTGCTCAAAGCAGCACTGTCCGAACAGCGCCGCCTGCTGGTCTCCCGCCGCACCGGCAATAGGAATCTCGCCGCCCAGAACGGCTGCATCGGTCCTGCCGTAGATCTCACTGGAACAGCACACCTTCGGCAGCAGACTCTCCGGGATATTGAAGCGCTTCAGGATCTCCTGATCCCAGCAGAGATTATGAATATCGAAAAGCATGGTCCGGGAAGCATTGGTATAATCCGTCACATGTACGGCACCCTTGGTCAGATTCCAGATCAGCCAGGTATCCACCGTACCGAAAAGCAATTCCCCCCGCTCTGCCCGTTCTCTGACACCGGGTACATTATTCAGGATCCAGGCAATCTTGGAAGCACTGAAATAAGCATCCGGGATCAAGCCGGTCTTCTTCCGGATGATCTGATCAAAGCCGTCTTTTTTCAGTTCCTCAATCATATCGGAAGTACGGCGGCACTGCCATACAATAGCATTGTATACAGGTTCGCCGGTATTTTTATCCCAGATAATCGTGGTTTCCCGCTGGTTGGTGATGCCGATGGCCTCGATCTGGTCATCGGTGATACCCAGCACCGCCATACTTTCAATGGCCACTCCCAGCTGGGAGGACCAGATTTCCATAGGGTTATGCTCTACCCCTGGCCTGGGGATAGATCTGTGTGAATTCTTTTTGTGCCATGGAACAGATATTTCCCTGTTTATCAAACAGGATACAGCGGGAACTCGTGGTTCCCTGATCCAGTGCCATGATGTATGTCTTTTTCTGTGTGTTATGTGTATCTCCCATTGTGTTATGTAACCTCCCGTTGTTCGTTCCAGGCTCTGCCCATAGCATATCCCAATCGTGTCATTGGAATATATTGTGTCCATTGCCCCAAATATGCTCCATTCTCAATAGTTCTGTCCTCTGTCACCCACGAAACGACCGGGTTGCCACTATATTGACACCCGTGTCTGCTACGTTTTCCACAATGACATCTCCTACATGAATGGGTGCAGCCGCAGTGACATCTGCCAGGGCTTTCATGCAGTCATCGATCCTGCCTTTGGGAATATCGGAAGCCGTCTTCACGGATACTACTGTGTCTGGATACCCTTCCACACGCACGGTGGAGGTGACAATCCGGGTAGGATTCGTGACTTCTTTTTCTCCGTAAGCCGCCCCTCTGGGGCACCGGTTGCCGGTCACTGTGACACTATTGTCACCTTCTATGGTCACAGTCAGAGCACACCCCACCGGGCAGCAGATACAGGTCAGTTCTCTTTGTGTTGTGTTCTTCTCTGCCATCGTCTCACCCTCTTTTCTGCCGAATATATTCTACAGCGTAGTTTCCCGCCTTTTCCGCTTCTGTGGATACATGGTCTACCAGTTCGTGTACATGGAGCACATTGCCGCAGGCGAAGACGCCGGGGATACTGCACTCCAGATTCTCTCCCACTACCGGTCCTCCGGTCTTGCCGTCCATATCCGCTCCTAAGCCCCTGGTCAGTTCGTTCTCCGGGATCAGCCCGCAGGATAACAACAGAGTATCGCAGGGAACCTCCCACTCGGATCCGGGGATGGGTTTTCCATTATCGTCCACTTTTGTCAGGGTCACACCCTCTACACGGTCTTTGCCGTGGATCTTTGCTACCGTAGTATTCAGATACAGTGGAATATTAAAATCATCCAGGCACTGTACGATATTACGCTTCAGGCCGCCACTCTGGGGGCGAAGCTCTGCCACGCACTGTACTTTGGCACCTTCCAGCACCATACGTCTCGCCATGATAAGTCCGATGTCTCCGGAACCAAGGATCACCACATATTTACCGGGCATCCGCCCTCTGATATTTACATAATACTGTGCCGTTCCGGCGCTGTAGATGCCTGCCGGTCTGCTGCCGGGGATATTCAGTGCTCCCCGGGAACGTTCTCTGCATCCCATAGCCAGGATCACGGTCTCCGTCTCGATTTCCAACAGGCCGTCCTCTTTGTTCATGGCAGTGACTTTCTTGCGTCCATCGGAGCGCAGGGAAATATTTGTTACCATGGTATTCAACAAATAAGGGATTTTTGCTTCTTCTGCCATGTCAATATAGCGTTCCGCATACTCCGGTCCGGTCAGCTCCTCTTTAAAAGTATGCAGTCCGAAACCGTTGTGGATACACTGGTTCAGAATGCCTCCCAGTTCTCTGTCACGCTCTAAGATCAGTACTTTTTCACAGCCGGCCTTTCTCGCAGACAGCGCTGCTGCCAGTCCCGCGGGACCGCCTCCGATGATCACAATATCTTCCGTACGTTTACTCATGGAGTGCCTCCTTTCCGACCGGTGCCTGTGGCTTTTTCCACGCTCCGCCCTCTCCGGGTGCGGTTTCTTTGTTTTTACCAACTAAAATCTCGGAACCGATCCCCTCCTTGGTGATCTGTGCCGGATCCAGCTGCAGTTCTCTCGCTAGGATCTCCAGGGTCTTGGGAGAGCAGAAGCCCGCCTGACATCTGCCCATACCGGCTCTGGTACGGCGTTTGACGCCATCCAAGGTCGTCGCTCCCACCGGACGGTGAATGGCTTCCAGAATTTCACCCTCCGTCACCAGTTCACAACGGCAGATCACATTGGCAAACGCGGGATTTTCACGGATCAGGGCTTCTCTCTCCTCTTCCGTGGCAAGTGCCATGCTGGGAATTCCTTTTCTGCTGTCAATAAAATCCGTCTTACGTTCTGCGGGATAAATATTTTCAACAATCCGTGCCACATACTCACCGATTGCCGGTGCACTGGTCAGTCCCGGGGATTCAATACCCGCCACATCGATGAACCCGGGATGCCCTGCTGCCTCTTCAATAAGGAAATCCGATTTTTCCGCAGGAGCTTCGTGTACCAGATGAGCTCGCAGTCCGGCAAAAGAGGTGATGGTCTGTCTGCCGTCCAGCGCGTCCACACTGTTACTTCCCAGATTCAGAACCTTCGTCAGTCCTTCTGCTGTCGTATCTACATCTTCTTTGTCAGGAATATCTTCCGCTGTGGGACCTACCAGTAAATTGCCGTGTACCGTGGGAGTAACGAGGATCCCTTTTCCCATTTTGGACGGGAGTTGGAAAACGGTGGAATTCACCAGATTACCGCAATTTTTGTCCATAAGACGGTACTCACCTCTTCTGGGGACAATACGGATCCTGTCTTCACAGATCATGTTATGGATCTCATCCGCATAGACACCTGCCGCATTGATAACGATGGGAGCAAGGAACATCTCTCCATCCGCCTGTACCTGATACATCCGGCCTTCTTTCTCGGGTGGATTCTCACTCCATACCGGTCTCTGTTCCACAATGGATGTCACCTTATGGTTCCGATAGAACTCCACACCATTCTCCGCTGCATTCTCCGCCAGTGCAATGTTCAGTCCGAAGGGACAGACGATACCACCGGTGGGTGCATACAGGGCTCCTACGATGTCACGGGACACCGCCGGCTCCATTCCCCAGACTTCCTCCGGGGACAAAAGCTTCAATTCTTTTACCCCGTTCTCCATGCCTCGCCGATACAGTTCTTCCAGACCGGACATGGCATCTTCTTCAAAGCATAACACCAGGGATCCGTTCCTGCGGAACGGGAAGTCCAGCTTCTTCGACAGTTCCTCCATCATTTCATTGCCCCGGACGTTTAACTGTGCCTTGAGAGTCCCCGGTACTGCATCATACCCCGCATGCACGATACCGCTGTTGGCTTTAGAAGTACCTTCGCAGACATCACTTTTCGCCTCCAGTACAGCGATCCTTAGCTTTCCCTTCGCCAGTTCCCTGGCAATGGCGCAGCCACTGACTCCGGCGCCGATAATGATCACATCATAATCCTTCATAACCTCGCCCTGCCTTTCCTATGTTTACATTTATATTTGAATGTCCACCTTTACCTTCTGAATATCCGTTTTCTCTTTATGAATGTCCATTTTTTATTTGTCGCAAATGTCTCTTTGCTATTTATTTTACCATATTCTGCGGGAAAACACGACCGAAAACCAGCAACACTCTGTGTAAAATGTAGTCGAAAAAACCGGACAGCAATCGCTCACCATCCGGTCTCTTATTATTGTTCTATTTTTCTTCTATAATCGCATATCCCATACTTCCAAGCTTTCCGGCTTCATAGGATTCACTCAAAAGCACGCTGCCCTTTCCCAAATACTCCCGCAGATCAATCGTTGTACTGCCATTATTGAGACAGACTGTAATCTTGTGATCTCCCCAGGTTCTCTGATAGATATATCCTCCGTCATGATCCATATATCGCAGAGTGTAATCTCCATAGGTCAGCTCCTCATGTTCTTTACGAATAGCAATCAGCCGGGAAAAGAAATCATCCTCTTCATCCTGCACCTTTTCCCAGGGCATGGGCCCCCGCAGTGTTGTCTCGCTACTTCCGTCCATTCCCAGTTCATCCCCATAGAATACGCAGGGGATTCCGGGAGAGGTAAACAGGAACACCTCTGCCAGCCGGAATCTTCGCAGGTCTCCCTCGCAGTACGACAGGAACCGGTTGACATCATGGCTGTCTAACAGGTTTAACTGCCCACGCAGCGTTCCGGTACGATATCGCAGTAGCATCTTCACGATACGATCATGAAATTCCTCTGCGGAAATTTTCCGAAGGGCAAAGAAATCACGACAGTTCTTCCGGAAATCATAATTCATGGTGGAATCAAACATGTCTCCGTTCAGCCAGGTCTCCGAGCTCTCCCATATCTCCCCTATCATAACACTCTCCGGATTTTCCTCATGAGCAGCCCTACGAAAATCTCTCCAAAATCCCCGATCCACTTCATTTGCCACATCCAGACGCCAGCCATCCACCTTAAATTCCCGAATCCAATAACGGCATACTTCCATAAAATAAGCTCTTTCCTCCGGATTAGAAGAATTCAGCTTCGGCATCTTCCGCTCATAAGCGAAACAACTGTATGTCGGCTTTTCTTCTTCCGTTGCCGGGCGTATCACCGGAAACTGCAGCCGATAAAACCAGTTGGCATATTCGGAGCTTTCTCCTTTTTCCACCACATCGCTAAACTGCGGGAAATACCAGCTGCAATGGTTGAACACACCGTCAATGACAATGTGCATTCCTCTGTTGTGAATATCCTGCACCAATTCCCGGAACTCTTCGTCCGTTCCCATATTGGGGGACACATGAAAATAGTCTAGCAGGTCGTATTTATGATACTCTCCCGCCGTGAATACCGGGTTCAGGTAGATACAGTTGAATCCCAGCTTCTGAATATAATCCAGATTCTCCCGGATCCCCTGTATGGTTCCGCCCAGACGGCTTTTCAACCGGATGCCGTTCTGCCATTCCATCTCTTTTCCCTGTCCTACGATCTCGCGGTGTCCGCTGGCAAAGCTGTCCGGGAAAATATTGTAAACGATTGCCTCCCGGAACCACTTCGGTTCCTCACAAATCTCTTCTCTGCGGATAAACGGATACTGGTAAAATTCGCTTCTCTCTACCGGAAGATATTTTGCGCAGATATCTGCATAATAGAACCTCGTCTCTTCCGGGTCTTTCAATTCAAAATAGTAGCATACCCTGTCATACGGAGTCTCAAAAGTTGCATCATAATAGTCAAAATGCATATCCGACAGTATCTTCTTCATGTACACTGCCGTAAACACAATAGGATCACCGGGTTGTACGCGGTCTCCGTACCACAGAACACAATCTGTCAAATTATCCTTCGCCACCCGGATACGAATTGTAAGATTCCTCTCACTGTTCGCAAATGCATACTGCGACAGCGGTATATGTAAAATTGCTTCTTGTAAAATCATAAGTTCCTCCTGCTTTTAACCTTTGACACCTCCCGAAGATAGTCCCGATACCATGTATTTCTGCACCAGGAAAAACAAAATCAATACAGGAAGTGTTGTCAGAATTGCCGCTGCCGAAAAAAGCGGCCAGTTACGCGTATAGTCCGTAGCCTGCAGAGAATACAGCGCTACCGCCAGTGTATTTTTCTCCGCGCCTGACAAAAAGACTGTGCTGAAAATATATTCATTCCACACATAGATCACCACCAGAACAGAAGAGATGATGATGCTTGGCCTTGCCAGCGGCATGACGATCTTCGTGATCAATTGTCTGTCATTCACACCATCAATTCTCGCTGCATCCTCGATAGCCTCAGGAATACTGTCAAAATATCCCTTCATATTCCAGAAAACAAAAATCGCCATACTTCCCGCATAGATAAATACCAATCCCATATAAGAATTCAACAGATTCAGAGTCTTGATAATCCGATAAATTGCAAACATGGAGAGAATTGCCGGGAACGCATTTAACACCAGTAAAATATATAAAGTCCTCTTTCGTCCGGCAAACCGCATTCTGGAAAATACATACGCAGCCGGCACAGCCACCAAAGCATAGTTAGCAGAACGGTCAGTGCGCTTAGCAGAAGACTGTTCACAAACCATCTCCCAAAAGGTCTCTCCGTCAGGATCGTAATATAGTTATCCATAGTGATTGTCTTCGGCAAAATATGAAATTCTGTGGAAATAATACTGTTACTCCCACTGATAGATATACTGAATGCATACAGGATAGGAATCAGTGTCAGGAAAGAAAGTAAAATGAATCCTATATTCAGCAATATCAGCTTTACTTTTTCTTTAATTTTCCCTGTCATATTCCCCTCACTGTTCCGAGATTGAAAACTCTCTTCGGTTCATGGTCTTGTAAAGCACCAGTATAATCACAAATACAATAAACGCCACAGCGGATGAATATCCATAGTTGCTGGTAATAAACGCTTTTTCATATACATAGGTGATTACCGTATTAATATCTGCACCAGTCTTCGAACCGGTCTGCATCGTCATCAGATACACAATGTCAAACTGCTTAAACGCCGTGAATGTAGCCATAATGATCACCGGCATCAGAATGGGAAGAATCTGTGGAATGGTCACATAGAAATGTTTTTTCCAAAATCCCGCACCATCTAATTCCGCACTTTCATAGATATTCCGGTCAATACTCTGCATGGCACCGTCCATCATCGTGAACATATACGGAACTCCCAGCCACAGGTTCACCACCAGACAACTGATAAATGCCATACCGTTTGTGGACAGAAAATTTACCGTTTTGCCTCCAATCTGTTTCAGTATCTGATTAAACAGTCCGAATTCCGTATTAAAAATTCCCATGCGCCATAACAGAATTGATACATATGCCGGCATCGCCCAGGGCACGATCAGCAGAGTCTTGTAGACCCTTCTCAGTTTTAATCCCTTCGCATTCAGCCCAACGGCAACGAAAAAGCCAAAGATCAACTGTAATGCCATACTGGATACAGTCCATAATAGAGTCCGTAAAAAAGCAGGAAGAAATCCAGAATCAAAAGCCAGCAATGCCTTTTTATAATTGTCCAGTCCAACACAATGATAATCCTTCCAATGATAAATACTCATATTGGTAAAGGATATTTCTACGGTATACAATAAGGGCACGACAATCATCAACCCTACAATGATCAGAAACGGCATACTGTAGAACCATGCTTTCTTCTTTCCTCGTTTCATCCTGCTTTCACTCCTTACCTGTCATTACATCTGCAAATTACTGCATTGCAGAAATCTGTTCCAAAGCTTCCTTCTGATGTGCATCGCATGCCGTCTGCACATCCTCTCCACGCTTATTCACTGCTGCCAGCAGGTCATCTGTCACTGACCACATCACATCCATTTCCGGAATGTTGGGCATAGGTACTACATTGTTTGCCATAGTCTTCAGTGCCATGATCATTTGGTCCTCTGACACAGATGCATCTTCATAAGCTTTACTGTTGGCAGGTGCACAGCTTGCGGCATTTGCCAGTGCCACACCGGTCTCCTTGGATCCAAGTACCTTCAACACTTCTGCCAACGCCTCCTTTTTCGTCTCTGCTGCATGCTTCAGTACATGAACGCCCTGTACTCCGGAAAAAGGTGTCAGAGATGTGCCGTTCGGCAGGACCGGCATCGGCGCAATTCCCAAGTCAATACCGGCTTCTTTGATACCCGGTACCAGCCAGGGACCTCCGATAGTACTTGCTGCTTTTCCTTCCGTAAACAGAGTTGTCACGGTATTGTACTCACCATCTGCCGGCATATATGACACAAACTGCTTATGATATTCCATAGCTTCTACCGTCTGGGGCAGATTCAATCCCGGCTCTCTGTTCTCATTGATCAGATAACCGCCAAAGCCCTGGATCCAGGCTGCTGCATTATAGGAAGTGGAATGCTGCTCGACAAATACATACTGATCTGCCGTGGTCTCATTCTTCATAAGTTCCAACAATTCATCCGTGGTCGCCGGTGCAGTCTCCATCAGATCCTTATTGTACAGAAACAGCAATGCTTCATAGTACAACGGTAATTGATATTTGTCTCCCTGATACTCCCCGGCGCTTAACGTCATAGGAAGGAAATCCGCCAGATCATCCTCCGTCAACACATCGGTAATCGGAGACAGGATTCCCATCTGTGCAAAGGTACCTACTTTATCATGTGCCCACATAAACATATCCGGCGCACTTTCCTGATCGTCACCCACTAATTTTAAGGCATCCGACATATTTTCTTTTCTTTCAAAAGTGACTACAATCTCCGGTGCCAGTGCATCGACCTGCTTCTGTAACGTATCGGCAATAGTGGCATCCGCACAATGCCATACGGTAATATTCACCGGCTCTGTCGTCTGCGTATTCTGATTTTCCGTTGTCGTGGTTACATTACTTTCTGTATTTACGGTTGCCTCTGATCCGCATCCGCTTAACATGGATACTACTAAAAGTGAACTTAGCAACATTGCAATTTTTTTCTTCATAGCTTCCTCCTTTTGATAAAACGTTTTTCTACTTTTATAAAACACAGCGCTATGTTTAAAAAATATTGAATCTTCTTTGCGAATTCGATATACTAAAAATAGCAGACCGCCTGCGAAATAGCAACGAAACAGCCCATAAAAAATGCACAATTTACGCAAACGTTTTACCAATGGAGGATCTCAGATGGCAGCAACAATCAAGGATGTAGCCAAAAAAGCCAATGTATCTATTTCCACAGTCAGCCGAGTACTGAGCAATCAGATGCATGTCTCTTCTTCCACTTATAAGCGAATCCAGGATGCCGTAGCCGAATTGAATTACATTCCCAATTCTTCCGCAGTATCCCTGGTTAAAAAAAGCAGCACAACTGTCCTCTATGCTGACAGTTTTTACAAGGGACGCCCCTACGAGAATCCCCATATGTTCGACATTATCTCCGGTTCGTCCCATGAATTACGCAAAAAAGGATATTTTCTCGGCTTATTGGATCTGGATCGTTCCAAAGAAAAATCTGAAGAGCAGATCATCAACGCCATACAATCTAAAAAAGCAGATGGCATTCTGATCAACGGTTATTACGTAACTCCTGCAATTGAGAAAGTACTATTAGCCACCGATTTCCCGCATATCTGTATCGGAAAACCCTCTTTCGACTCCATGCTGTCCTGGATTGACACCAATCATTCTCTGTCTTCTAATCTGGCAATCACTCACCTGGTCTCTCTCGGGCATAAAAAAATTGCCTTCGTCGGCGGTTCTGACAAAGACAATATTTACAGAGATCGTTTCCTGGGATATCGGCTGTCTCTCGAGCGCAACAATCTCTCACCCCGAGATGCTTATGTCATCCCTACTTCTTCCAATCTGGAAGAGATCATCCAACATACCACGGAGCTTCTGCGACTACCGGAACCTCCCGACAGCATTCTGTGCTTTAACAGCCTTATCGCCGTCGGCGTCATCCAGGCAATCCGTCAGTTCCGCCTGCGCATTCCGGAGGACATTTCTATTGTCTCCTTCGACAATTACCCTTATGCACCTCTGATCACACCATCTCTGACTGTCGTGGATATTGATATGTACAGTCTTGGCACCCGTGCCGGAGCATCTCTGCTGAAAAAGATACAGAACCCGGAGATGCTGATCCAGACCTATACCGCCTTGCCACATTTGATTCAACGAGACAGCACGGTGTTACACAGTGAAACATAATTCGTATATATCCTTAAATCTTGCGGAAAATGTTCCGAATTTTAATAAAGACCATAGCTTTTCACTTAACATTTGCTCATTAGAATTAATCAGCAGACTGGCTCCTTCATCATATGCGATATCAAAACAATATTCTTCCTGCTCAATCTGCTTTCGTATAGAAATCATTTATAAAATCTCCAATCTGATGGTTTCCATCACCATGTTTGTCTTTGGCAGTTCATATGCATATTCCATAATTTGTGTCATGTCCATTTTATGGATCAGCTTTCTATAGTTACTTATTATTTCTTTGTATAGATCAAAAGAAAATTTGCGCTTATTACGTATTAATTCAATCAGCAGTCTCTCTTCATTATAAATTGTTATATCCACTCCATCATACTCTATCGTTGTCTTCCCCATTTCAAAAGCATTACTGTTCTCATAAATCTGCTTCACCCGTACATCTTCAATTTTTCTATTACTTTTGGGCGTTGCGACATAATAATGATCCGGTATGGTGTCGGTCAGTCCATAATAATAAAATGCGCTGTTAAGTGTCAGTATTGCATTCGGATATTTTTTTCATGATGATCTCTAATTCCGGCACATACCTATCCTCTGAATAGAGACCCTTTTCTGTTATAAATAGATGACCTTCCTGTATGTTTTTTTAATTTGATAATCTGTACCATATTTTTCCAGACATTCATGATATGATAATAACATATTCCCCTCCTGGTTTTAGCTATTGTAGGTAAAATATATTTTTTACCTGTTTCTATTTCAATATCATCATAACTTATTATATTTGTCCCTATTTACCTTTGTGTGTCTAATATCAAGACAGTATAATTATGCATTTCACGAATTGCGTATGCAGTTAGAAAATCAAGTAGTCCAAATTCAAATACAATCCTAAGAGGCTTTTCAGATAATCTGGAGAGCCTTTTTATATTTTTAGAAACGTTAAGTTATTATTTTGTTCTTGTGTCTATAAATATTATAATGTCTATACTTCATGTAGTTGTACATTTAAGGCAATGAATACACATCTTAGGTAATGTCTATGAACCATTTTTTCAACACCTCAATATAGAAAATATAATTTATTTTTGAAAGGAACATTTTATGGAAAGCAAATCACAGACATTAGTTTGGCTGTAGTGCTTTTTATCAACATGTGTTAGACTACTGTTATACAAAATCGATATTTGTGGAGGTAAAGAGTGTATGAAAAAGGAACTGCGTATTCTGGTTATTTTAATTGCTGTGTTATTGGTAGGAACAGTAGGTTACTATTTCATGCCAAAGAAATTCGGTAAGAATGTAAATCCTTCTGAGGTAGACCATATAAATGTGTTCGATGGAAATACAGGAACTGGTTTTACTATCACCGATTCAGAAGATATCGAATATATAGTGGCGAATATTCAAGGTATTTCAATGAAAAGAGATGGCATTTCACTTGGAAGAACAGGATACAGTTTTAAAATTAGTTATATAAACAGCAACGATAAAGATATCATACCTGTATTTATTCTCAATAGTGATAATACAATTTGTAAAGATCCATTTTTCTATAGATGTGATGGTGGATTATGCTTTGATTACTTAAAAGCATGTGAAGAGAAATATAAAACTAATGCAACAGAATCTATAGAAGAAAAATAACTTATTGCTGATAAATGTTTTGATGGGGCGATGGTTTTTACATTGATAATAATGGTAATTATTTTATTGGTTTTGATACCTGTAGGAATTGTTGTAGATAAAAAGATTGAAGCTTATTTTGAAAATAAGAGAGAACCTTAAATTCTTATTTATGGAGGTATATATTATGAGAGTAATCATTTCAATCATTCTTATGGTAATTGCAGCGTTGGTCGGTTTTTTCTTTGGTGCTGGAATGAACGAAGCAATGGGTGGAGCAATACTACTTTCAATGATTACAGGTTTTGCTTGCACTATTAATGCTATTGAAAAGAACAAGAAGGACTGACAACTTCCTGTTTTGAGAATTGAGAAAATCGATACTTGTAGATGGAGGTAATCAAAATGAAAGAATATCAATATTTGATTGGAAAAATTATTGTCGCAGTGGCAATTATAGTTGCCGCAATCATTATAGCGCAGGCTATTGGTGGAGCTGGAGAAAGTATCCGTAGTAGCTTGTTGCAATTAATGGATGCTCTTCGATAACTTCAAGTTTGGAGAATTGAGAAAATCGGGATTTGTAGAATTAGTAAATCTCGATTTTGGGAAATACAAGAATGTGTCTCATTATGGTTTTAATGCGGTTTGTAAGGAGAAACAATATGATTGGGTTTGTTATATGGTCACTTTTGGGAGTGTTTATAATTGGATTAGGAATAAAAGATATGTTTTCTAAGAATCCCGTTGGATTCTGGGCTAATACCGAAACAATAAAAGTAAAAGATGTTAAAGGTTACAATCGTGCGAGCGGACTATTGTTTATAATCTATGGAATCATTTTTGTTATATTAGGAATTCCGCTGTTAGATGGTCAAAATACACCATACGTTCTGTTGTCGGTTATTGGTGTGATGGTGGAAACAATTGTAATTATGGCTGTTTATAGTTTAGTTATCGTTAAAAAGTATGAAGAGAAGTAAATAACTTTGAAGTTGCAAGGAGGAAATTATGAAATTTATGCAAACAGAGAAAAAACAGCTATTGATTTATGTGATTATAGCATACGGAATCACATATGTAATGGGACTTCTGATGTGGTATGGCTATGGAAAAGGTCTTGATCTCAGCGCTTTTCCAAATGCGCAGATGCTGTATCCAGCAGCAGGTGTGATGATGGCTTATTTAATTACCAAAAAAGGAGATAAAAATCTTCCAACGGCTTTTTTCATATTCTTTGTAGCTCTCACGGCGGTGCTGGTTGTCTGCACGGCGGCTTCTGTTCTGGCTCCCCAAAATAGAGATCTGATGAGCATGCCATATTCTCAGTGGGCAACGATCATGGAGTACGTTATAATAGGTGGCAGCGTTATTTTCTGGATTCTTCTTCTGCAATCCGGTAAAGAAAAGCGCAGATCCTATGGACTGAACAGCGAACATTGGAATATATCTATTCGTATGATCCTGTTGTTTATTGGATTATATCTTCTCAGATTTGTGATTGCCTGTGCTCTGAGCGGCCAGCTTTCTGAATTTGGCAAAATAATGGCAAATCCTACTACCTGGATCATTTTTTTTACTGTTTTGGTAAACTTTTTCCTGTCAGTAGTGGCATTCTTTGGAGAAGAATACGGATGGAGATATTATCTTCAGCCTCTTCTTCAGAAAAAATTTGGACTAAAAGGCGGCGTAATCCTTTTGGGCTGTGTGTGGGCTGTATGGCATCTGCCAATAGACTTCTTCTATTACACTACGCCGGATATGGGGCTGGCGGCTCTGGCAAGCCAGTTTGTTACCTGTATTTCACTGGGGATTTTTATGGCATATACTTATATGAAAACCCAGAATATCTGGGTTCCGATAATTATTCATTTTCTGAATAATAATATGGTGGTAGTTTTTTCAGGAACGTACTCTGCGGATGTACTTCAGAATCAGCAAATCCACTGGGGAGCTATTCCTGTGGCACTGGTAATGAATCTGCTGATCTATGGGTGGGTGATCTTTCTGAAGTCATTTAAGGAGAAAAAAGCATAATATTGAATTCATTCAAATTATTTAGAACAATTTGCAGGAGTACCTGCATTTTTAGGAATAGTTATTTTAATTTCATGTATTGCAGATTGGATGATATTTGCAAAAATTGAAGTGGAATAACTTATAATAGGTTAATCATAATTGTAATCAAAAATCAATGTCCATTCTGTGGCAAATCATTAAGGGTTGTACCTATAAATAGTGAAGAATATTGTCCACACTGTGGTTGTAAAATAGAACAGGAGCATAAGAAAATTCAAGTTTGTAACGGAGGTATTTGCTATGAAAGGAATTAAGGTTGAGTTATTGGGGATTGCAACAATACTTTTAGGAATTGCTGTGACAACAAATAATTTCTTTGGATATGTCCTAGGTTTTCTTGGATTTGGCGTCGCTGTAGCTGGCTGTTTTCTAAAAGATAAGCACTAATAACTTCCAGTTTGGAGAATCGAAAAAAACGGAATTTAGCGATAACATCTCTTACTACAATGCTGGAAAGAATGGAAAATCAAGGGCTGATAAGCCGTGTTCAGTCTGAAACGGACAAAAGGAAAACACTCCTGTTTCTGACTGAGAAAGCACATGCCTTAAAGGGCGAGTACGATTCTGTATCTGATGAGATGGGCAGTATTTACTACAAAGGTTTTTCAGAGGAAGAAATTACCCGGTTTGAGGAATGTCTCGACCGCATCAGAAAGAATCTTGAGGAGTGGCAGAAGTCATGAGTATTTGTATCAAAGATCAGATTCAGAACATGAATATCGTCATTGGCTGCACAGTGGGGTGTACATATTGCTATGCCCGCAACAACGTGAAACGCTGGCATATGATTGATGACTTCGCTGACCCTGAATTCTTTCCGGGTAAGCTCAAGATGATGGAAAAGAAACGTCCGCAGAACTTTCTTCTTACCGGCATGAGCGATCTCTCCGGATGGAAGCCGGAATGGAGAGACGAGGTACTTGCAAAGATCCGTGAAAATCCACAGCATCAGTTCCTGTTCCTTACCAAGCGACCTGATTTGCTGGATTTTGATACCGATCTGGAAAACGCATGGTTTGGCGTTACGGTGACGAGGAAAGCAGAACTGTGGCGTATCGATGCCCTTCGGAAAAACGTCAGAGCAAAACATTACCATGTTACCTTTGAGCCGTTATTCGACGATCCCGGCACAGTTGACCTTTCCGGAATCAATTGGATCGTTGTCGGCACCATGACCGGAGTTCAGAACAGGAAGATTCATACGGAGCCGGAATGGGCATGGTCTCTGGCGGACCAGGCACATAAGCTCGGCATTCCGGTGTTTATGAAGGAAGACCTTGTCCCTATCATAGGGGATGAAAATATGATTCAGGAAATGCCGGAAGAATTTAATAAAGTGTTAGAGGTACAGAAATCATGGAAGAAGTAATAAATGGAATCCTCATTCGTGAGGTGGAAACAAAGAACATCATGACTAAGTCTAGTCTGCCGGTAGGCGGTTACTCGGTCAATCCCTATGTGGGCTGTACACATGCCTGCAAGTATTGCTATGCTTCTTTTATGAAGCGCTTTACCGGGCACAAGGAGGAATGGGGCACATTCCTTGATGTGAAGCATTGGCCGGAAATTAAAAATCCGAAGAAATATGCCGGACAGCGGGTGGTCATCGGTTCTGTGACAGATGGCTACAATCCACAGGAGGAGCAATTCGGGAATACCAGAAAACTTCTGGAGCAGCTGATCGGCAGTGACGCAGATATTCTGATCTGCACAAAGTCTGATCTTGTGGTACGGGATATTGATCTGCTGAAAAAGCATGGACGAGTGACCGTTTCATGGTCGATCAACACACTGGATGAAAATTTCAAGAACGATATGGACTCTGCTTCAAGCATTGAGCGTCGTATCGCTGCTATGAAGCAGGTATATGAAGCAGGGATCCGTACAGTCTGTTTCGTATCCCCGGTATTTCCCGGTATCACGGACTTTGAAGCGATCTTTGAGCGGGTAAAGGATCAGTGCGATCTGTTCTGGCTCGAAAATCTCAATCTTCGAGGCGGTAATTTACAGATGTGGGTAGATGCAGAAGACTCACTAGAGTTATAATTCTTATCCATATAAATAATATGCAAATATATATCCCATCAATATAGCGAATATACTGAAATAAAAGTATCTTTATAATCAATTTTAACCAAAAGAATATGTTCTTAGAGGAGGTGTCTCCCGAAAGAACATATTCTTCTATTATGGGTAATTATAAATATAGAACATGCTTTTCTTGTGCTACAATTTCTTCACTATGAGTTACAACAATAACTGTTTTTCCCTGTTCACTTAACTCATGCAATATATTCATAACAATCTCACTATTTTTTTTGTCTAAGGAACCAGTTGGTTCGTCTGCTAATACAATCGAACATTTCTTTAGCATTAAACGAGCTAACGCAACTCTCTGCTGTTCGCCACCAGATAATTGATAGACTTTTTTGTTAATTACTTTCTGTAAACCAACTTTTTCAAGAGCTTCATTTATTGAAATATCCGTTCTACCTGATTTTTTTATTATTTCTAGATTTTCTTTTACTGTTTTGTTTTCCAAAAGGGCAAAATTTTGAAATAAAAATCCAACAACTTCTTTGAAATATTTCTGCTTTTTTCCTTTTTTTGCCACATCAAAACCATTCACAATAATAGAACCTTTGTCAGGAGTTTCAATACCTCCAATCATATTAAGTAAAGTACTTTTTCCGCATCCACTTTCGCCACTAATTACCAAAAAACGGCTATCTGGAATTTCCAAATGAAAATTTTTGAACAAAATTTTATCATTATATGCTTTGCATAGATTTTCAATTGTTATCATAAGCAACCTCCTTTTAATGATTTCGGTATGTTTGTTTTTTCAACAATTGTGATATTAAAGAAAATAATTGTAAATTCTATTAGTGCCATAAATGAACTAACAAGAATGCTAATTCCTACTTCAGTCTGTACCGATAATAAAGAATAGATAAGCATACCTACTAATATCACAAAATTTTCCACTACAATCATTTTAAGAAGTGTTTTGTGCCGTTCAAATAAACTATATCCAAAGATTTTCATCAAGGAAATTTTCATTGCATTTTCTCGGAACTCTAGTCTACTTACTGTAACAATAATCATAATATTTAAAAGCAATACAATCGTACAAAGAGAACTTAAAAATCCCACGAGTTTTATTAAAAATGTGTGATTATATAAATACTGTTCATGTACGTTTGTAATTACTAGCTGATAATTTCCAAGCATATCTTCATACTTTTTGCTGATATTTCTTAGCTGTTTTTCATCACATTGAAATAAAACTGCTCCTGCTTTATAGCTTTCAAGATACCCACCATTGACTGCTAAATCTTTGTTTGCCTGATAAATAATTATCGGATTTTTGCTTTTTTCGATACCATTTATTCTACTTGTATCTAAATAGGAAAAGTATTCTGTTTCGCTATACTCTATGTACTGAATATTTAATTGTTGTAAATTATCATGATTTAAAACATGGCTCAAGGAGTCATAGGCTAATTGCTTGTTTTTAGCAAAATATCTATTCTTTGGAATGAAAATAATCAAATCAGAAGATTCATTCTCTACTGCATTTATCTGCTTCGTAAAACCTTGTAACATATCTTTTGCATGATTATTTACATATATCACATCATTTTTATCATTTAAAATATTCAAGCATATTACAGGCTTTAATGTGTTATATTCATTCTTGTATAGTTTATTCCAAAAAGCTTCTTCTTTTTCAGCATTAAAATCAGTAGTCTTTACGGTAAAATAATTTGCATCATAATATTCTTCTAACAAATGTTCATTTGTAAATAGGTTATTATGAATACTACTAATATTAGTGGTAATTGTAAAAACAGCGGCTACCCCTGCTATAAATTTTAACGAATAAATTAAAAAATCCACTCCTCTTTTGTGTGTTGCATTTGCGAATGCCTTTCTAATATCAAAAAAGCAAAAAGAACAATATGGAATAGTGGAAAGAATAATTCCAATGGAATATAAAATTGTGACGAGTCTATTCTCATATGCTCCCGATATATAATTTGACAGCAATATTTTTGCAACAATAAATAATGCAATGTCAAAAGTTACATCGAATAAAGCAGCCTTAAATGCTATGAAACCAGCACTTTCTCCTAAGGAAACTCGTACAACAACCTCTTTTTTTCGCCTAACCACTTCAATTACATTTAGAACAATCATCAATGCAATAATCATACCCCATATAATAAAAATCATGTCCTTTTCCGTAGAATTCCAATATTCTGGATAAGTTAAGCTATATTTTTCTGATAATTTCTGATATGCAGAGATAATATTGTCCTCATTTCCTATGTATGAGATAAAGTTTTCATAACCCACAGAGGTACTTTGCAATTCTGAGAGATTATGAAATTTTACTTTCGTAATTCCGGAAACTAAAGCGGTATATTCTGATTCTTCTATGTTTGCAGTATTTTTTAATGTTTGTCTGATTACTTTATCATCGCCATAAATATGAAGTGTTGAAAGGTATTTATTATTGATTTCATTGTACTGAGAAAAAATATGTACATCATTCTCCGTTGCAGTTTCTGATACATCTTTCAGAAACTGCGACATATCTTCACTAGCAACTTCATAGCGTGATGACGTAAAATATGCTGTAGAAAAGTTCCAAAGCTGATCTTGAAATATTTCAGATTGCATAAGTATTCCAAAAATCAGGAAACAAAACAAACATAAGTTTTTAATTGCTTTCATTTATTTCAACCCCAGATTCCATACTTTATTTGCTTTTTCAAATATCGTAGTCAATATTGTGCTATTTTCATCAACAATCCATTGATCTTCTTGATCTTCAGCTTTTTTGCTACTTGACAACATAATTTGAGTATTCAAATCCTTATAGTCATTAAATAGCACGCCTTGACTTATTCCTTGGTGAAATGGTTTTATCCAAATAATTAGTGCATATCGAACATCTGACTCAGCTATCGCAAGATTTCCATTCCAAAGCAAATAATCAGGGACAGACACACTATACTGGAATCCATCTTTATCTGTGTAAATTTTTACTCCAGATTCTTCTATTTCAGGGAAGTCTTTCTGAAATTCGTTATATGGTTTATAACTCCCGAAGTACCAAAATAAATTATAGCAACAGAACAAAATAACCAAAACAATTCCTATATATTTTATTTTTTTCTTCATTTATATACACTCCACAAAAAAGAGTGGTTGGAATTCCAACCACTCAGCCATTATCCCGAACCTTTGTTTAGTAGCTATTACCGTAGGTAATACTATTTCCTTTATGAGCAACCTCAATTTTAGACCAATTACCTTTACCAACATTTGAACCCGAAAAAGAACCATTTCCATTCTTGACATATGCGTAATGATCTTTAGTTGAATGATATGCGTGTGCATAATCTTCATTAATAGCAAGAGTATTATAACCATAAGTCAAAACACCTTTTCCGCCATCAGATGTAGTGCTCAATTCCCACTTTTTATCAAACTTCTCCAAAATAAATGATGACAGCCGCACTTGTCAGTATCATCAGTAGGGTAATAACATCCCAACAGTTTTTCTTATATAATTCTATAACCTTTATTTCTATCAGTATTGCCAGTATCCCTGTCCCTGCCACACATATTCCAACAACCAATATCATCAATAACCAATATATGATTCCGGCTATAATCTCATTTGGAATTTTTGTGCTAATTTGTGCCACAGATTGCCCGACCTCAATCGTCCAACCGATAAAAGTTTGTATGAATGACGCTGCATCATGGAAGAATGATTTGCAATCGGAAAGGAGCACATCTGACTGTACTGCCTGAAAAAGAGTGGTTGTCAGCGAATACCATGCAAGAAGGAACAAGGTTGTTTGGAACATTACCGTTTTTGCTTTATATTGTCCTGCAAGTCGCTCTTTTTGTGTTTCGTATTCTTGCTTTTGCATTCTGATAGTCTGTCCGGTCACAGGCTTCACATTTTTCATAGAGTACCGGCTTTTCTACCGGTATCTCTACGATTTTCTGATGTGTCCGGGCATAATCCCGTTGTTGTGTTAAGCATCGTATTTTATCTTGACATTCCCCTATCGTGACGTTTGCGCTTCGCAGCTTCTCTTTCTCGCTCCGCAATGCTCTGTCTGCCAGCTTCAAGTCGTTCTTTAATGCTTGAATATTCCCGGCTCTGTTCTCTTTGTTTAATTTCTCGTTCAAGGTCAGAGATTCGTTGAGCTGCGTCTTTAGTTCCACGATAAGCTGGTCTTTCTGTTCCACTCTTCTTGTATCTCCTCGGTCAAGAGCAGAAGTTCTTCCAACTGTTCGGCGTTCTTTAATTCTCTGGATTCGTTCATCTATATCACGTCCTTTCTCTACCTGCTGTTCCAGTTCAGCAATTCGGTGTTCTGTTTCAGTAATAAACTGTTTTCGCTGTTCAGTTTCTGTACCAATTTCTGCCATTGCTGATTTTCGTTTTCCAAAAGTTCTATCTTCGTTTTCTGTTCTTCCATCTTGGAAAGTAGTTCCTCGGTATTTGGCAAAATGTTGAGCAGCTCGGATAACTCGCTGTTTAATTTTTGCAATTTCTGATTCTGTTCCTGCATAAGAGAGAGTTGGGTGTCCCGGTTCTGCATTTCCAGAATCATTTCTGCCATTAAGGTCTGCTGTTCTTCGATTTGCCCAATCATGGATTCCATTAAGGGTATAATTTCCCGGCTTTCTTCTAATGTCATTTAATCGCTCCTTCCATAATGATAATGCACCCGATACTTTTCCAAAGGTGTCCAGTATCTTTTGCAATAACGTGTTTTGTTGTTTTATGATTTGATTTTCCGCTACTTTCCACGAACCTTTTATTTCCTGCCCGGCAAGAAACTTTTGTTCAATCTTTCTTGCGTCAGCACCTTCATGGATGGTAGGAATCTGGAGTTTTCCCTGCTTTTCGTAAGAACGGTGATCGACCTGATTATGCAAAGGCAGATGTTCATTACACACCTTTGCCCACTCGCTCCGCCACAGTTCACAGTTTTTTGGATTGTTCCATCCCGTAGCATCGGTCAGTACCCGTTTCCATTGCAGGCGGTTTCTTGCACCCATCTTCTGAATTCCGTTTTCGTCTAATACAGGGATACGGATTCCATGACGGTCAGGGTTTTTCTTATCCTGCCACCAGTTCGGATGGGATTCATCAATCACGATATTTCCGCTTTTATCTCTGACAAAATCCCAATCTTTGACTTCTTTCTTCCCCCAAGAATGATCCGGGTTAAAAGGGCGCATTGTCAGAAGCAGATGGACATGAGGATTGCCATCCCCTTTGTCGTGGATACTCCAATCAGCACACATTCCCTTATCCACAAATGTTTTTTTGATATAGTCGGCTGTATATTGAATCTGTTCCTGTCTGCTCCATTCTTTGGGGAGGGCAAATTCAAATGACCTGCCAAGTTGGGCATCTGCACTTTTTTCAATCTTCAATACCTCATTCCATAACCTTTGTTTCTGAAATGTGATTTTAAATTTTTCTAAAGCAGCTTCTTTATCTTCTGATCTTTTGTATCGGACAGATTTTTGAAAGCGTTTTATATTTTCTTCTGGTACTATCTGCCATTCAGGAGGTGCGTTTTCGCACATCATCAGCCTGGTGTAGACCACTTCTTTTTTAGAAGTGTAATAACTGATTCTCCCGGTTTCCTCGTTTTTCATCACATCCCCATTGAGATATGCGGAAGCGGAGATAACAGATTTCCCTTTACTTCGTCCGACTATTTTGACTGTGTAATGAAAAATCGCCATGTCTGGATTCCTCCTTTCTGCACATCCGGCATAGATTTCCGGCAACATTGCTTTCGGTTTTAGGAAAAGCAGCATTGCCGGAACGCCCTCTGCGTAAGAGTGCCCTGCGCATAGCAGCCTGCATGGAATGCGCCCCTCTGGCGAAGAGTGCCTCCTGCGGCATGAGCAGGTCTGGCTGAAAGCCCCGCCGACGGAACGAGCCCGGCAAGCGTGAGCGAAGACCGGTTGCCACTTGTGGCAAACTTATTGGGACGACCTCTGGTTGTCCATAAGTGCGCCCTTCATGAAAAAGCAATGAAGGGAATGAAAAACTCATCCCCCCCCCGCCATTACACTTCCTCCATATCGGTATGTGTTTCTTTCTGCATTGCCTTTGAAAAAAATTTCCCATTGGCTTCCTGCTTTTTCAGAAAACCAATCAGCTTTGGGATGTCCTCTTCCTCAATAGGCGCACCGAGAACGGATTCCACCGCACCGCCAATCTGACAGAGCCTATGGGTTCGTTTTTTACTTTCTTCGGCTTTCTTTCGCTTCAGAAGTTCTTTCTTCTGTGCCGCATATCGTTTCGCCTTTTCAAGGCTTTCCTGCTCTTTCTTTTCCATTTCAAGCATTCGTTCTTCATAACTTTTTGTTGATTTTGCCATGATTACATTCCCCTTTCTTTTACAAACATAAGTTCTCGGTTGCGTATCAGAAGAAGCACATGGTATAATCTTCTTGCGTGTAGGTATATCATGGCTTCGGTCTGATAGAACCTTTGGCGGTTTCTTCGGAAGCCGCCTTTTTAATTTGCCGCAGTTCTTGTTACGGCTTTTACATTTCCTCTATCCCTCAAATCACGACCTTCATTCGCTTCCATAAACATTTCCAGAATATCGGTTTTAATCAGGACTTTGCGACCAACCTTTAATACTGGAAGTTTCTTCCATTCTACAAGCTGTCTTAAGGTGTTTCTGCCGATTCCCGTATAGTCGGCAGCTTCTTCGATGGATAATGCAATTTTTCTTTGCGTCATATAATCACCTCCTTATAAATTGCATTATGCAATTCTTGTGATGTAAGTATATCCTTTTCATATCTTTTTGTCAAGCGTTACGAAATATTAAAAATAATTTTTAAGTTGCATATTGCAATTACAGAAAAACAATGCTATAATTCATACATACCGAAAAAGGAGGCAGTCAGCATGAAAGATAAAGAACTACGCAAGCTGATAGGCAGCAGAGTAAAACAGCGCCGTCTGGAATTGAATCTGACACAGCCTTATGTCGCAGAAAAGATGGGTGTTACCGCTTCTACAATCCTGCGTTATGAGAATGGTTCGATTGACAATACGAAAAAAATGGTGCTGGAAGGTCTTTCGGAAGCACTCCATGTATCTGTGGAATGGCTCAAAGGGGAAACAGATGAATATGAAACCGACATTACGGATAAGAGAGAGTTACAGATTCGTGATGCGATGGGAGATATTCTGGAACAGTTACCGCTTGCCCTTACCAAAGAAGAAGATGCTTTTTCAAAAGATTTATTACTGCTGATGTTAAAACAATATGGTCTGTTTTTGGATTCCTTCCAGTTCGCCTGCAAAAACTTCAAGGGAAATGCTGGTCAGACGGATATTGCCAAAACAATAGGGTTTGAATCGAATGATGAATATAATGAGATTATGTTCTTAAGGGAAATCACTCACACCATCAATGCTTTTAATGAGATGGCAGACGTTGTAAGGCTCTATTCCAAGAAACCAAAAACAGCAGAACAAAGGCTTGCAAATCTTTTATCAGAAGTCTTATACGAAGATTCCGAATCGGTATAGTAAGACAACCGGAGTTATGATATACTTACACGCACGAAGCATTTCATCAGTTCCGATTGTCTAATATCGAAAGGAGACATACGATTATGGCAAAAGGATCTGTAAGAAAAAAAGGAAAGAAATGGTACTACCGCTTCTATGTAGAGGACGCAAGCGGCAATCTTGTTCAGAAAGAATGCGTTGGAACAGAAAGCAAAAGTGAAACTGAAAAACTGCTCCGTCAGGCAATGGATGATTATGAGAAAAAGAAATTTGTTGCCAAAGCGGATAATCTCACAGTCGGACAGCTTTTGGATGTGTGGGCAGAGGAGGAATTAAAAACAGGTACGCTCAGCAATGGTACGGTGGAGAATTACCTCGGAACAATCCGAAATATTAAGAAACACCCATTGGCAGAACGTAAACTGAAAAATGTAACCTCTGAACATTTGCAATCTTTCTTCGATTTGCTTTCCTTCGGGGGAGTTCATCCCGATGGAAAAGAGAGAAAGGGTTACAGCAAAGATTACATCCATTCTTTTTCCGCAGTCATGCAGCAATCATTCCGCTTTGCAGTATTTCCAAAGCAGTATATTACGTTCAATCCTATGCAGTATATTAAACTGCGGTATCAGACGGATGAAGTGGATTTGTTTTCTGATGAGGATATGGACGGAAATGTCCAACCAATTTCACGAGAAGATTATGAAAGACTGCTTGCTTATCTGCAAAAAAAGAACCCAGCCGCAATACTTCCAATCCAGATAGCCTATTATGCCGGGCTTCGTATTGGAGAAGCCTGTGGTTTGGCATGGCAGGACGTAAATCTGGAAGAACAATGCCTTACCATAAGACGCAGCATCCGATATGATGGCTCAAAGCGCAAATATATCATCGGACCAACCAAGCGGAAAAAAGTAAGGGTTGTTGATTTTGGAGATACACTGGTAGAGATTTTCCGTAATGCCCGGAAAGAGCAGTTAAAAAATCGAATGCAGTACGAAGAACTTTATCACACGAACTACTACAAAGAGGTCAAAGAGAAAAACAGAGTGTACTACGAATATTATTGTTTAGACAGAACAGAGGAAGTCCCGACAGATTATAAAGAAATTTCTTTCGTCTGTTTAAGACCGGATGGTTGTTTGGAACTTCCAACTACTTTGGGGACTGTTTGCAGAAAGGTGGCAAAAACATTAGAGGGCCGATCAGCCGCTTATCCTGTAACTTACCATCATCATAACTCATGGTCAGAGCTTTGGCTTTTCCGCCGGGAAAACAAGTATATACTTTCATCTTTTCCATCCTTTTCTACTGTAATTTCTGTTGTGGTTTTAAAATATGATAATTTTCATCCCACATGTTTTCATCATATTACGACTGGAACAATTTTGCAACTGATAAGAATCCGGCATTAACCCTCTTTATCGTGCAGAATTTTCCATTGCCTTCCTTTCATTCATCCTTTAATATAGTAAAATATACAACCAATAAACGAATTACAATGAGAAGGGAGCATATTTATGAAAAAATTCAACTCCTTCCGTAATCGCCAGAACGGCTTTGAAGATTTAGGTTCCGGCACCGCGGAAGCAGCAAAAACGAAAAAAAGCTGGTGGAAAGTCCCCGGCATCATTCTTGTGATTCTGGTAATCGCTATTTTTGCTTTTAATTCCACTTACCAGATCCGTGAACAGGAGCAGGCGGTTCTGATCACTTTAGGCCAGGCCAAAGCGGTAACGGATCCCGGACTTCATTTTAAGATACCATTCATCCAGCAGGTTCGTAAAGTAAATACCACCATTCAGGGATTTTCCCTGGGATATGATGTAGATTCCAATTCTTCGGAAACCGATGATTCTCTCATGATCACTTCCGACTATAATTTTGTCAACGTCGATTTCTTCGTAGAGTATCGTTTCAGTGACCCGGTAAAAGCTGTCTATGCATCCAAGGATCCCGTACTGATCCTGCGTAACATCAGCCAGAGCTGTATCCGTACCGTGATCGGCAGTTATCCGGTGGACGATGTCCTGACTACCGGAAAAAATGAGATTCAGGCCGCTATTAAAGAAATGATTCTGGAGCGTCTGAGCGAACAGGATATCGGTATCCAACTGGTAAATATCACAATCCAGGATTCCGAGCCGCCTACCTCCGAAGTCATGGAAGCTTTCAAGGCCGTGGAAACCGCCAAGCAGGGAAAAGAAACTGCCCTGAACAATGCCAATAAGTACCGCAATGAACAGCTTCCTCTGGCGCAGGCACAGGCCGACGGTATCATCAAAGACGCTGAGGCGCAAAAGGCCGAGCGCATCAATGAGGCTACTGCACAGGTTGCGCGTTTTAACGCTATGTACGAGGAATATATCAAGAACCCGACCGTCACCAAACAGCGTATGTTCTACGAGACCATGGAAGAAGTACTGCCTGACCTTAAGGTTGTCATCGAAAGCCCCAACGGCAATACACAGACCTTCTATCCTTTGGAATCCTTCACAGGTACCGCTTCCGCTTCTTCGGAGAGCAGCACCTCTGAAGCTGCACAATAACCATTGTCTACAGAAAGGCAGTTTTATAAATATGAAAAAAGTGAAAAATATATCTCTGATTCTATTAGTACTGGCATTGTTGATCATCGGATCCTCCAGCATTGTCGTTACCAACGAAAACGAATACAGTCTGATCCGACAGTTCGGTAAAGTAGACCATGTAGTGAGTTCTGCAGGTGTTACCTTTAAGATTCCTTTTGTACAGAGCGTCGATAAGCTTCCGAAGGAGATCCTGCTCTATGATCTGTCTTCCTCCGATGTCATCACCAGTGACAAGAAGACCATGATCTGTGACAGTTACATTTTATGGCAGATCAATGATCCTCTGAAATTTGCCCAGACCCTGAACTCCTCCATCTCCAACGCAGAGAGCCGTCTGGACACCATCGTATATAACTCTACGAAAAATATCATAAGCAGTACGACCCAGAACGACGTCATCTCCGGGCGTGACGGAGAGCTGGCTGCAGCCATTATGAAAAACATTGGGAACACCACTGAGCAATACGGTATTGAATTGCTCTCCTTCGAAACCAAACAGCTGGATCTGCCCAGTGACAACAAAGCCGCTGTGTACGAGCGTATGATCTCCGAACGTGAAAACATCTCCGCAACCTATACCGCAGAGGGAAGCTCTGAGGCACAGAAAATCCGCAATACCACAGATAAGGAAGTCAATGTTCTCCTGTCGGAGGCCAATAAAAATGCGGAGATTCTCATTGCCGAGGGCGAAGCGGAATACATGAGAATTCTATCAGAAGCCTATTCCGATGAATCCAAACAGGATTTCTATTCCTTCGTCAGAAGCCTGGATGCACTGAAGGCTTCCATGACCGGCGATAATAAGACGGTGATCCTGTCTCCGGATTCCCCGATCGCGCAGATTTTCTACGGAAGATAACATAAAGGCCGGTGTCTGCAATATTCTTGCAGGCACCGGCTTTTTTATGCCAGAATCTCCTCAATTCTGCGTCTCTCTTCTTCACTGAATGCGGTTGCATGTACAATACCGATATTATCCAGGATCTGTGATGGCTTAGATGCTCCGATCAGAACACTGGTAATATCCCCATCCCTTAAGATCCACGAAAGTGCCATCTGTGCCAGGGTCTGTCCTCTCTGGGCTGCCAGATCGTTCAGTGCACGTACCTTCTTCAATGTCTCTTCCACGATCGCCGCTTCTTTCAAGAATCTGCCGTCGGTACGGACACGGCTGTCCTCAGGAATACCGTGGAGATAACGGTCGGTCAGAAGTCCCTGTGCCAGCGGGCTGAACGTAATGATGCCGATGCCATGGGCAGCCGCATAATCCTTCAATCCGTCCTTCTCAATATCTCTTACAAACATGGAATATTTTCTCTGGTTGATAATAAACGGTGTCCCCAGCTCCTTGAACAGTTCTGCTGCCGCAATGGTCTGCTCCTTATTGTAGTTGGAAATTCCCACATACAATGCCTTACCGGATCTGACAATGCCATCCAGTGCACGAACGGTCTCCTCCAACGGTGTATTTGGATCCGGTCTGTGATGGTAGAAGATATCCACATAATCCAGTCCCATGCGCTTCAGGCTCTGATCCAGGCTGGCCACGAGATACTTTTTGCTGCCCCAGTTGCCGTAAGGTCCGGGCCACATATCATAACCGGCTTTCGTGGAAATGATCAGTTCATCTCGATACCTTCCCAGTCCTTTTGCAAGGATCCGTCCAAAATTTTCCTCCGCACTGCCCGGTACAGGTCCATAATTGTTTGCCAGATCAAAATGTGTAATGCCATGGTCAAATGCTGTGTGGCACATGTCCTGCATATTATCAAAATTCCCATTTGAGCCGAAATTGTGCCATAATCCCAGAGAGACTGCCGGAAGCTGCAATCCACTGGCGCCGCAGCGGTTGTATTTCATTTCTTCATATCTTTTTTCATCTGCCTGATACATTTAAATACCTCCTTTTTCCGAAAGAAAATTATTGACATTATTGTAACTATTCAGACCCCATTCGCAAAACCGCCTCTGCGAGGCTTCCTTTTTGCTCATGAGGTTACTTCGCCATATAAAACTGCTTATCTGCCTGAATGCAAGCATTCGCAGAACACAGTTTTGCATGGCTCTGAATAGTTACACATTATTATAAATTTATTTTCATCCCGTTTCTATGCGAATTTTATAGAATAAAGTGCAATATCTTACGAATTATCTCTTACGTCCCACGATCTTCAGCCGGCTGAAAAACAGGTAATACACAATAAAAGCAATACTGGTCACCGTCCAGGTCAGCGGATAGCTGAATACAATGGTGAGAATGTCATTTTTCAGAGGTACGGCTGTCAGGATCCATACCACGCGCAGTGCGCAGATCCCCAGGCAGCATATGATCATGGGAAGCCAGCTGTCGCCGATACCGCGCAGAGTACCGGACAAAATCTCAATGGCAATATAGGTAAAATATGTAGGTACCAAAAAATGCAGAATCTGTTCTCCGATCACTACCACCTGTGCATCTGTGGTAAACAGTTGATAACAGATCGATGCATAATTATAGAGGATCACGGACAACAGTACGGTTGCCCCGGCTGTAATCCCCATACAGGTACGGACTCCCTTGTGTACACGATCCATTTTCCCCGCACCATAATTCTGCCCCACAAAGGTAGTGATCGATATGCCAAAGGCATTGACGATCATCCAGAACAGGCTGTCAATCTTGCTGTAGGCTGTCCATGCCGCTACCGTATCCGTTCCCAGTTCGTTAACGCTGGACTGGATCAGAATATTGGACGATGTATACATCACCGACTGCAATCCCGCCGGAAGTCCGATCCGGATGATCCTGCGGAACATTCTTCCATCAAAACGGATCTTTCTCAGTTCCAGACGATGCATATCCTTCGTCCGCATCAGCACCCACAATACCAGTACCGCACTGAGTGCCTGCGACAGAATGGTCGCCAGTGCGGCTCCAGCCACACCCCTATGCAGTCCGATGACAAATGCAATATCCAGCACAATATTCGTCAGGCAGCTGACGATCAGGAAATATAGCGGTCTCTTGGAATCCCCCACAGCCCGCAGGATACCTGCGCCCATATTGTAGATCAGATTCCCGATAACGCCCAGAAAATAGATTCGGATATAGGTTGTCGACGGTCCCAAAATATCCTCAGGTGTAGACATCGCGCGCAGTGCCCATGGTGCCGCCGTAATACCCACGATCATCATGCCGACTCCCGCCACCAGACTGAACGCAATGGAGGTATGCACGGCATAGCCTACCATCTCGGCACGTTTTGCCCCATAATATTGGGAAATAATGACTGTGGCACCGCTGGACAATCCCACGAAAAATCCCACCAGCAGCTGGATCAGCGTACCGGTGCCCCCACCTACCGCCGACAGAGCTTCTTTTCCGACAAAGCGCCCTACGATCACCGCATCTGCAGCATTATATAATTGTTGAAAAAAGGTCCCGAACAAAATAGGGAAAAAGAACAGGAGCAGCTGCTGCCAGATGACTCCCGTTACGATCTTGTTCTCTTTCTCTATAACATTTTCTGTCTGCTTTTGTGTTTTCTCTGTATTTGCTTCCATATTAATATGCCCTTTGAAAATCTATACTTCTACGATGATAGTATCATTTCCACAAAACCTTTTCAAGAGGGCAATCTTATCCACAGCTCAGGGCAGGAAAATCCCCGGGTGGTGGAAGCACCCGGGGATCCTGTCTGCACCCGGATGAGTCGCAGCATCCGGGCACAGCCCTGTATATACCAAATTGAGGGATTAGATAAAAGCTAAGTTAGGGGCAAGCCACTCCCGTGCAGGCACGTCGTGTCTTAGGGATTATAACCCTGGCATTATTACTCCACGTCTTGCAGGGCTGCGAAGTCTTCTTCGCCGGTACGAACCTTTACTACTTTGTCAACGTTGTATACGAAGATCTTGCCATCGCCGATATGTCCGGTGTACAGAGCCTTCTTGGCAGCATCGATGACTGCGCTTACGGGAATCTTGCTGACAATAACTTCTACCTTCACCTTAGGCAGCAGGGTCGCATCCATTTCAACACCACGATACATCTCGCCGGCACCCTTCTGTACGCCACAGCCCATGACCTGTGTCATGGTCATACCGGTTACGCCCAGATCATTCAGCGCTTTCTTCAAAACTTCAAATCTTGCAAGCTTTGCAATAACCACTACTTTGTAGATTCCGGTTGCAGGAATTGCTGCCGGAGCTGTCTCTACCTTTACTGCCGCTTCCTTCATGGCTGCGGAAGCTGTGTCATAATCACTTACGCCAAGGCTGGTATTTTCATTTACCTCCATGGTCATAGTGTTGGAAATATCCATAATGCTGAAGCCTGCATATGCGGAAGGAAGACCATGCTCACAGGAGTCCAGACCAACAATCTCTTCTTCCTCAGATACACGTAAGCCTACGGTAGCCTTGATGATCAGGAAAGCAATGGTAATAGTTACTGCAGTCCATGCCGCCACACTTACAAAACCTAACAGTTGCAAACCAAGCTGCCTGAAGCCACCGCCATAGAACAGGCCTACCACACTGTCATTGCCGGGTGCGGAAGTGGTTGCAAATAAACCGGTTGCGATAGTACCCCAGATACCATTCATGCAATGTACTGCAACAGCACCTACAGGGTCGTCAATATGAAGCTTATAATCCAGAAGCCATACACCAAATACTACCAGAAGTCCTGCTACTGCACCGATCACGATAGCACCGAAGCAATCCGTCACATCACAAGGAGCGGTAATCGCTACCAGACCTGCCAGAGATGCATTCAGACACATGGATACATCAGGTTTGCCATATTTGATCCAGGTAAATACCATACATACTACAGTTGCGATTGCGGGAGCTACGGTAGTGGTAAGGAACACGGAGCCTAACTGCTCTACGGAAGTACAAGCAGCACCATTGAATCCATACCAGCCAAGCCACAGGATAAATACACCAAGGCATCCAATCGGAAGGTTATGTCCGGGGAATGCATTTACTTTTACAATCTTACCACTCTTGTCCTTTTCAAACTTACCAATACGGGGACCTAAAAGCTTTGCTCCGATCAAAGCAGAGATACCGCCTACCATGTGAATTGCACAGGAACCTGCGAAATCATGGAAGCCAAGCTGTGAAAGCCAGCCGCCGCCCCAGATCCAGTGAGCTTCAATGGGATAGATCAATGCGGAGATCACACCGGAATAAATACAATAGGATAAGAACTTGGTTCTCTCTGCCATAGCGCCGGATACGATGGTAGCTGTGGTAGCACAGAACACCAGATTAAATACAAACTTTGAATAATCAAAATTCTCATAGGCAGTAAAGATGTCCAGTCCCGGCTTGCCGATCAGACCTACTACATCTTCACCAAGTAACAATCCAAAGCCAATCAAAATAAATACTACAGTACCGATACAGAAATCCATCAGATTCTTCATCAGAATATTACCGGCATTTTTGGCTCTGGTAAATCCGGTCTCCACCATTGCGAATCCTGCCTGCATCCAGAACACCAGGGCCGCACCGATCAGAAACCAGACTGCAAATAATTGACCATCTACTGCGCTTAAGATTTCTTCTGTCATAACATTTTCCTCCTCACTCTTCGTGAAATATCTTCCACAATATTTCACCGGTGTAAAAAAATATGCGATACTATGGTCTCATCCTTCGAAGCCCCATTGCATCGCATCCTTAGGGTATAGCAGTTAAACTGTTTTCCACATACCCTTACGCTATTTTTGTCCGGCCACGCGCGTTGTGATACTGCCGGACAATACCCGGGATATACATCCCGGTATGATTAGCGGTCGTCAAGTGACCATTCGTGCAGCACGATGTTCACTTTCCTCGTCGCCATAACAAAAAGGGCGCTACAGTTTTATTCTGTAGCGCCTTTGCTATGTTGAGAGTATAGCACCGTAGTTTTTTTAGTGTCAACATGTTTTTTATATTTTCTTTATATTTTTACAGTTCCATAAGAAGTCGCTCATAGCAAGTTCCTTCCCAGGTGACCTGATCCAGTTGGGAAAATCCCAGTCTTTCCGCAAGGTGCAGGGATATTTCGTTCTCCGGCATCACTAACATCTGCACTCGCTCAAATCCCAATTCTTCTTTCCCGTATTTTAATAATGCCTTGCATACTTCCGTGGCATACCCCTGCCGCTGCCACGGGACACCGATGACGAAGCCCAGCTCCGGATCCTCGTAACCCTCGCGGTTGGAGAATCCCGCTCTGCCGATCACCTGTCCGGTCATCCGGTCACAGATCGTCCAGACGCCGTAATTATAAAAATAATACATATTTTCCGTATAATCCTTCAGATAGGCCTCTTCTTTCGCCCGCTCCGGATAGAGTCCTTCTGTGTACTTCGTCACAGAAGGATCCGCATAAATCTCATAAAGGGCATCCAGATCCTCCGCACCGGTCTCCCGGATGAGACACCTCTCCGTGGTCAGAATCTCCCAGGGAATGCCCACGTATCTGCGATAGACCTTCTCCAGATAATCAAAATCCAGTTCACTGATATTTTCACAGGCATAACGGACACCGCTAAAATCCTGATCCCTGTTGTCCTCATGGAGCCAGACAAGCACCGGGCAGCCCTGCTCCAAGAGTTCCTGTGCACGTATACCGTTATCTACGATCCAGAGTTTTCCCTGCCCGCTTTCATACCCGGACATCATGCTATCCCGGACGCTTTTCTCTTCGAAGCACTCTTTTCCCGACCCGTTTCTTTGTTGGGAAAATTCTCTTTCCTGTCTCTGTCTGCGAATCGCATCCAGCAGGGCGTGCATCTGCGCACCATATTTTTTACTGTAGCTTTTTCGTTCCTCGTCCGATGCACCTTCCGGATATATTTCTATTGACACCTGCTTTAAAAAATCCATCTGCAGCAATTCTCCTCTTTACGTTTTCCTGGGAATCCATTACAATAATATTTATATTTTATGATGCCAGGGTCAAAAGGTCTAAGCCCACATGAGCTTGCTCATAGGTGGGTGAAAGACCTTAGGACCCGCTCCGATATGAGCATAAAAGTAGGATGATAATCCCACGATATGCGAATATTGGGTATAATTGTGAGAGTGCGTAGCACGAAGCAATTCGTAGGCATCAAAGTCGGGGGCTTTTGACCCCGATATCATTTTATTCTATTTCTGTCAAGAAAGAAAGGAAATTATTATGGCAAAGAATCCTATTGTTACTATTACTATGAAGGATGGCGGTGTGATCAAATGTGAGCTTTATCCCGAAGTTGCACCCGAATCCGTTAACAATTTCATCAGTCTGATCAACAAGCATTTTTACGATGGTCTGATCTTCCACCGTGTCATCCGCGGTTTCATGATCCAGGGCGGATGTCCCGATGGCACCGGCATGGGCGGCCCCGGCTACAGCATCAAGGGTGAGTTTGCTGCCAACGGTGTGACCAATGATCTGAAGCATACCGAAGGTGTTCTGTCCATGGCAAGAGCCATGCATCCCGATTCCGCAGGCAGCCAGTTCTTCATCATGCACAAGACCAGCCCTCATCTGGATGGCTCTTATGCCGCTTTCGGTAAAGTCATCGAGGGTATGGATGTGGTAAATAAGATTGCTGAGACCCGCACCGATTACAGCGATCGTCCCCTGGAGGATCAGGTAATGGAAAGCGTTACCGTAGATACCTTCGGCGAGACCTATCCCGAGCCCAACAAGCTGGACAGATAAGATTTCAAAAAAACAACCTCCGTAGGTCAGATGTTCTCTGACCTACGGAGGTCTTTTTATGTCTATGGTTTTCATATCTGTGGATCAATATTCCACGTTTTCACAATTTTCAATAAAAATAGGAGCTTCCACTTCGCCCTTCATCTCCTCAGTAATCTCATAAGAGAAATTCCGGAAATGAATATTTTCCGCATTGCGGGCATACAGCACTCTGAGAGAATCCTCCAGGATCACATTCCCCTCATTGGGACGCAGATCATGGCAATTCTTCGGCCAGTCCGTCTTCTTCTCCAGTTGGACATGAATACCGTCAAATGTGATATCCCGGATATTTTTCGAATCGTCACCATAGATCAGGATGCCATTCTCTCCGACACAGTTGATATTCTGGAAACGGACATTCCGGATATATCCCACATTCGTCTCCGTATTTCTCTTCACCGCAGTGATGGTAATGGGTTCTGCCTCGCCCCACCAATGTACCTTGGAGAACAGGCGGGTATCGATATTCAGATTGGAGAATGTGACATTTTCTATACAGCCTTTGTCACGTAACTGCAGGGAAATAGCACGGTTGGTGCGCTGGATACTACAGTTGGTCACGGAAATATTCCGGAAAGGTGCTTCACTCTCCGTGCCGAACTTGATAGCGGCACTGGTGGAGATCATGGTACAGTTATCCACTACAATATTTTCGCAGGGACCATATTCCATGGCAGCCGCCGTATTCTTAAATACAATACAGTCATCTGCGCATTCAATATGACAGTTGGAGATTCTCACATTACTGCAGTGATCCGGATCAATGCCATCGCAGTTAGCCAGACGCAGATTATTAATAATACGGATTCCCTCAATCAATACTTCCTTACATCCCACCAGATGAGTGGTCCAGAATGCACTGCCGGTCAGGGTTACCTGCTGGATGGTCAGATGCCTTACATTTTCCAGGAACAGCAAAGGTACTCTTGGATAAAAATATCCGTCAATATGCCATTTGGTCACTTTTCCATAGAATATCTTCTCGTTGCCGTCAATCTTGCCAAATCCGGTGATGGCCACATTTTCGGCATCCTTGCTGTATACAAAATTCAGCGTCGGTTTTCCATTGTAATCACAGGCATTGTAGGTCGGAGTATCTACCTTACTGATCTGTGGCGTTCCCACTTTCAACATATCGAAATCTTCCAGATGGTCACTGGCTTTCAGGACAGCCCCCATCTCCAGATGAAATTCCACATTTGATTTCAGAAAAATGGTTCCGCTCCGGAAGACATGTCCTCCCTGTAACAGGACCTTACCGCCGCCAGCCTGGCTGCAGGCATCAATCGCCTTCTGGATGGCTGCAGCGTCATTCGTCACGCCATCACCTTTTGCACCGTATTCCAATACATCGTATATCATCTCTCTGCTCCTCTCTTAGCCCTTCAGGCCGGAAGTTGAAATTCCTTCTACCAGATATCTCTGCAGGCAGAAGAAGATCAATACTGCAGGCAGAATAGACAAGGTTGCCATAGCGAACATAGCACCGTAGTCGGAAGAAGAACTGGGGTCACAGAACATTTTCAGTGCCAGGCTGACAGGATATTTCTCTGTCTTGTTGACATACAATAATGCTCCAAGGAAATCATCCCATCTCCACATAAAGGAGAAGATACATCCGGTGATCATGGTAGGAACCATCAGCGGGAAGATGATCTTGGTGAAAATAGTATAATAGGAGCAGCCATCAATCTTTGCTGCCTCATCCAGTTCTCTGGGAATGCCTTCAATAAAGTTTGTCATCATATAAACGAAGAAACCCTGAATAGCAAAGCAATAAGGCACGATCAGCGGCAGATTGGTTCCAACCCAGTTCAGCTTCTGATACCAGAGATACTGAGGGATCATCAGCACCTGTGCGGGCAGCATCATAGATGCCAGCATTGCTGCGAAGAGAAGCTTTCTGCCGGGGAATTTGCATCTGGCAAATCCATAGGCTACCACAGAGGAAGACAGTACAGTTCCAATGGTGGCGGTAATGGAGATAAACAGGGAGTTCTTAAAGAAGGTGCCGAATCCTACCTTGGCAAATCCCTTCCAGCCGTTCACATAGTTCTGTAACGTGAACTTCTCCGGGATCAGACTGGTGGCCGTAGTGAAGATGGTGTTCGTATCCTTAAAGGAGCTCATTACCATCCATACCAGAGGGTAAATCATTACCAGTCCGAAAGCACATACTAAAACATGATATATAATATTACTGATTGTCTTTTTTCTTTTCATAATAACACCCACTTACGCATTGCGGCGTACCTTTCCGATTCTATAAACCGCCATCGTATACCCACAGTTTTTTGGTTGCAAACAGGATCCATGTAATAAATGCGATCAATGCCAGCATGATCCATGCCAGTGCTGCGCCGTAGCCGGTACTTCCGAAGAGGAATGACTGCTGGTACATGTATACCGTGTAAAACAGAGTAGAGTTCATGGGTTTACCCTGTGTGATGATCAGGCACTGTGTGAATGCCAGGAAGCCGTTGATCATCTGCATTACCAGGTTAAAATGGATCGTGGGGGTCAGAAGCTTCAGTGTGATCTTCCAGAACTGCTGCCATCCGTTGGCACCATCCACTCTTGCCGCTTCATAAAGGCTGACAGGAATCTGTTTCAATGCAGACAGGAAGATCAGCATAGAAGAACCGAACTGCCATACTGCCAGAATGATCAGAGTCCAGATTGCGGTTCTGGTATCTCCCAGCCAGGCTACCGGCTCTTTCATTCCGAACACCATCAAAAGTTTATTTACAAGTCCGTCTACCGCAAACAGTCTCTTCCAGAGGATTGCTACTGCTACAGATCCGCCGATGATGGAAGGCAGATAATACAGTGCACGGTAAACGCCTGTCATTTTCGTACTCTTAAATAAAAGCAGCGCAACGATCAATGCGAAGATCAGTCGTAACGGAACCGAAATGATGGCAAATTTGAAAGTTACCACCAGCGACTGATAAAACGTTGCATCGGAAAACATTCTCTTAAAGTTCGCCCAGCCTGTAAATGTAGGGGGCTGTAAAATGTTGTAATCGCAGAAGGAATAGTACAGCGATATACACATGGGAATAATCATAAACGCCAGAAATCCAACGATAAATGGCATAGTACATACGATACCTGCAGCCTTTTCCGTATTCAGCTTCTGACGGATAGTCATATGCTTTGTTGTCTTCATAACGTTACCTCCGTTGCTGCAGCATTCATAGAAGCAGCCTTTTTTTCAGAATGGGTACTGTGGGATCTTCCACAGTACCCATTTGGTCTTTCTAAAAATGTTGTAATACTTATACTGTGCTACTGCTTATGTAAGCCCTGACAGCTTATCTGGACATGATCTGGTTGCCCATCTTGAACAGATCTTCTGCTGCCTCCTGTGCGGTCATCTGACCATAGAGGATCTTATCAACCAACTGGTTGTAGTAATCATATACTTCATTTGCTCCATCAGGGATCGCAGGGCTGATAGCGGAGCAGTTGGGAGTTACTACGTCATTTACATACTTGGTAACCACCTGTGCAGTCTCATCCTGCAGAGGAGCAATGGCGGATGCTACTACGGAAGAAGCAGGCACACCTCTCTCACCAAGAAGAATCTTGTTAGCATCTTCAGAGTTCAGCAGATAATTTACAACTTTAACAGCTTCCTCTTCATTAGCACCGGCATCTCTGGATACTGCAAAGAAAGAACTGGGTTTTAAGAAGTTAGACTTCTGAGGATCCTCGGAAGGCCATGTGGTGATACCGATCTCCATGCCTTCGGGAGCGGCTGCTACCATTGCAGACAACTGGTTGGACCAGAAGAATCCGCACCAGGACTGGGTTGCTTCGGAAGAGAAGTATACCAGCGGGCTCTGCTCTACGGAGTTGGAAGTCAGTTCAGCGTGAACATCTGCACCGATAACCCAGCCATCCTTAACACCGTCTTCATAAATCTGGAAGCCGGGTACCAGGCTTGCTGCATCTGTTACGTTAAGGGAGTCTTCATTAAACAGCTTGGTTACACCATGAGCACGCATTGCATAAGGCAGATAGTTGTCACCTGCGCTGTAAGGAAGGTCGGTCTTAACACCGGATTTCTCATAAACTTCACGTGCAATACTCTCAAACTCATCTACGGTCATGTTATCTTTTACAGTGATTCCCAGGCTGTCCAGTAAGGTTTTGTTATAGAACAGGGCGGGTGCATTCACACCGGCACATACAGCATACATCTTACCATCAATAGAACTTGCATCCTGAATACCCTCAGACACATTGGATACATCCAGTGTACCGTTCTCTACATAGGGAGTCAGATCTACCAACAGATCAGCTGCTACATACTGTGCCAAATAGGAGTAGTCCATCTGTAAGCACTCGGGAAGGGAATTACCTGCTGCCAGGGTGGACAGCTTGGTCCAGTAATCATTCCACTCAGCGGGCTGTGTATCAAAGGTTACACCGGGATTCTGTTCAGAATACAGATCCAGAACTGCCTGAGTACGCTCATTTCTGATCTGGTTGCCCCACCAGGTAAATGTCATGGATACATTTCCGGCTGCTGCACTTCCGCTGTTGTCAGCAGTCGTGGCTGCGGTATTACCGCTGTCGGTGGAAGCGGTAGCTGCGGGTTCATTGGAAGAACCACATGCAGTCAGTCCGACGATCATGGCGGATGCCATTAACAGGGATAAAACTCTCTTTTTCATTAATATAACCCTCCTTTTGGTATCGAAAGGTAAATCCGCTATGGATTTACTTCTTTTTGATGTTCTAATTATAACAATTCTTACTTTTTCCAGGAATATACTTTTCCGTCTATTTGCACCAAAAAACCGATATCATTGTTGAAAACATGTGCATGTTGTGTATATAATCAATAAAGAACTGATGGAGGCTTGTATATCATGTCATTTTTTAATAAGAATATCTCGAGAAAAATAGCAAATCAAAAGTTAGAAACCAAGTTACTGCTCTCTACCATAGGGATTGACCTTCTCTTTCTGTTCTTTTTCCTGGTAGCTGCCTTTTCCATTATTACATCGCGTTATCATAAGCTGCTGTATCAGTCCATGCAGTCTTCCGCGTCGTTAGTCTCCTATGAATTTACTAACCGGCTGGAGGATCTGGTGACCATGACCAATATCGTCCGTTCAGATTCTACAGTCCAATCAACACTGGATGAAATCTACCAGCCCCAGGAAGACTATGCTGTACATTATTACTCTGATATTTATTCTGCTTTACAGAAACACTACCTGGAATACCGCCAGCCCTACCTGAAAATGGCGGCAATTTCCTGCCCCAGATTCATCACTTATACCAATGAAAATATTGCCTGTCGGCCGGATGCGGATCTGACTAAAGAACTGATAGCTCTGGCAGAGGCCGGGGAAGGCTCCCCGGTATGGGTAACTTCCCATGCGGAAGACCACGGTATATTTCTTGTCCGGGAGATCAAAAAGATCAAGAACTTACGACTGGATAATCTCGGAACATTGATCATCAATGTAAATCTGGGAGATCTGGTAACGGAAATGTCCAAGATCAGCAATGAATATAAAGATTCCTACTGGATCATCTATGAGAAAGACCAGCTGCTGTTCTCTTCTCCGGAATTGGATACAGAGGAAGTTCAAAAAATCAATGATAAAATCAAAAGTTATGCTGTTGTCACCCTGAATGGCAGAAAATATTTTGCCATCCGCGGTACCATGGACATCAACGAATGGAATTATCTGCATCTGATCTCTTATGACGAAGTGGCAAAATCCCAGCAGATGACCGCATTTCTATATGTACTGATGCTTTCCTGCGGTTTCCTGTGTTCCATTCTGATGGTTCACGTAATCGTACGCAAGATCACCAGGCATTTTGATCTGCTGCTCTATCGCATGCAGCAATTCGGTGAAGATTCCACCGTACTGGCACCGGTTCCCTACGATTACACCGATCGAACCGATGAAATCGGTATCCTACACCGGCAATTTACCCATATGGCGGAACGGATCCAGACATTGGTGGTCGAGAATTATCGTCAACAGCTTCTGACCAAAGATGCACAGTTAAAAAGTCTGGAATCCCAGATGAATCCGCATTTTCTGTATAACACGCTGGATGCCATCAACTGGCGGGCCAAGGCCATCGGAGAGCCGGAAATATCACAGATTGCAGACTCCCTGGGTCATTTTCTGCGGATGACGCTGAACAAAAAAGAACGCTTTACGTTGAAGCAGGAACTTGATATTATACATTATTATATGACTATACAGCAGCTTCGTTTTGACAACCGTCTGAATTTTACGGAAAGCATTCCGGATGCTTGTCTGGATGCACAGGTTCCCAAGCTTTCCATTCAGCCGTTGTTGGAAAATGCCGTACACTATGCGCTGGAGCAGATCACGGATGAATGTATCATCAATCTCACCTGTGTGTATTCCCAGGGGCTGATGCAGATTTATGTGAAAAACAGCGGATCTGAATTCCCCGATGATTTATTGGAGAATCTCCGGACACATAAGATCCGGGAACAGGGTCTGGGCATTGCGTTGTTAAATATTGAAGAACGCATCCAGCTGATGTTCGGCCAGCAATACGGGCTGCACTTCTATAACGAAAATGATTTTGCTGTAGTAAAAATGGAGATACCTTATGTTAAAGATGATTATCGTGGATGATGAGAAGATCATACGTGAAACGATCCATTCCCTGATCGACTGGAATTCTCTGGGAATTGATGTGGCTGCTGTCTGCAAAGACGGTATTGAAGCCTTTGACTGTATTCTGGATGAATACCCGGATATTGTCATGACCGATATCAAGATGCCCGGTTTATCCGGGCTGGATCTGATTGAAAAGGTCCGTGCTGCCCAGTTGAACACAGAGTTTATCATCCTCTCAGGATATGGTGAATTTGAATTTGCACGGACCGCCATGCGCTATGGTGTGAAACACTATCTGTTAAAGCCTTCCAATGAAACAGAGATCACGCAGGTCATCGTATCCTGTGTGGAAACCTGTAAAAGCAAGACTGCTTCCCGGGTAGATTCCCTGCTGACACAGCTGTTCCTCACGGAAATGCCACCGGAAAAACTTTTGCAGAGAAGATTTTTCACAGAATTATCCGGGGAACAGGATGTGGATCTGGCCAAGACCCAGATAATCCGTCTGGTAATGGAGGCCTCCAAGAAGGAATATTACCCGCTCAGCAAACTGCAGACCACAGACAGTCTCATGGCAGTCAACGTCTGTGTCACCATGAATGACCTGATTCCATCTGCGGAGCAGATCATGACCTCGATCTTCTCTGTGGAACCGCAGCACAAATACACGGACTGTGTGGAAAAGGTCATAAAGTACATCGGAGAGCATCTGAGTGACAGCAACCTGTCACTGAAATGGATCTCGGAAAATTATCTTTTTATGAATCCGGATTATGTCAGCAAAATGTTCGTCAAACAGACTGGCAGCAAATTTTCCGCCTATGTAACAGAGCTCCGCATTCAGGAGGCGAAAAAACTTTTACTGGAGCACTCAGAAGAATCTCCCTATGCGGTAGCGGAAATGGTCGGTTTCGGCAATAATCCCCAGTATTTCAGCCAGATCTTCAAGAAATATACAAAGCTGTCACCAAAAGATTATGTAAAGTCGATGCTGGAACCGTAAGACCGCAGCTATTCAGAACCCCATTCGCAAAATAGGCCGTTGTTCATATTTTGTTTACAAATCATTCAAGGAATTTTCAATTCCACAACACGTTTTGGACATTTCTGTTTCATATACTATAACCATAGAAACAAACAAAACAAAAACTTAAGCACACAACAGTTTCTTGTTTAAAAAACTTTTTCATAATAAATGCCAAGGATCCTGATCCTTGGCATCCTCCCTTTCTAGGGGTTTTTTCAACTATCGCAGAGCAATGCGGATAGTTATTTTTTATCTTGTTCTATATGTAAGTAACTTTATCCCTGTAAATCATTCCTCATATAAAAAATCAAATTATTAACATGATGTACTATGTCTTCTTTTACAACGCCTAAATTGCAATAATACTCATTATGTAAGGCAACTGAAAGCTCTACATAACTATTCCACACTCTCGCAGATGCAAACAATCTCAACAAGTTTTTCTTCCCACTTTTATCAAATTCTTCTAGTTTTTTATGTAGCTCTCCCATTTCTTGCAAGTACTCTTTTTGTGTCGCTTTATTCTATACTCCCAATTACTAATCTCTATTTCTACTTCATGCATTTCGTTGTATGTATGCTGGCTCTCTTGCATTATTTTTAGTCGGTCCTCTGCATCATGCAATTTCATTTCCATAATTACAATTTTGTTTTCCGCAGTTCCACCCAATTGACAATCCTGTAAATAATCAGACTGCGTTATACATGTATCTATAATAGGTAATATGCTCGCCAATTCATAATATATCTGTTTTCTTTCTTCAAAATATTTTTCTTTTTTAACATTTTTCAATGCCCAAAGGGACCCTAAATAGGCTGCTATAAATGTTCCAGCCACCGATATTAGCTCTATGATATAATTCTCCATCTCTTATCCTTTCTGGAAATTTTTTATCGTCGCATCAATATATGTTGTACCCTCTACTTTTTCAAGGCACAAGTCTCATTTCTATAACATCTATAACATAATAACTCTATTTTTCTTAGTTGCTATAATCTTTTCCTGCTTATCTATGTAAATGTCTACTCCATCTTCTCCAATTTTCTCAACAAAAAAAGTTTTGGGAATGTAATATCCCAATGTCTCATCTTTCTTTATTCCAAGATGTATAATTGCATTTTCATCCTTTGTATAAAACAAAATATCGCAGTCGATTTTTGTTGGAGGACTTACATTTTCATTTTTAAAATTAACTGCAACCGGATTTTCTAAAATATCCGGCATGAGATAGAAATAAACAAATTTTGCCTTTATGCTTTTAAATTTGCTCTTATTCATCCTTTTCAGATCATTAAAACAAAGACCTGTATTCTGTATATAATCCCAGCCGCCTTGTCCCTTGTAATGGTGTATTTCTTTCTTCGAAACTGAATATTTTACAATCGATTCAATTCCTAACAAATGACAGAAGTTTTCTTCATCAAACCTTAATTGAATAGAACTCTGCTTCTCATTTTCTGTTATATCATATTGATAAATGAACGGATTTAAAAATTTTCTATAGTAGTCTTGCAAAACATCCAGGTCAATATCGTTAATTTTGGGTTTTATTAAAAGACCACACAATTCTTCGGCTTTGTACAAATTAATCTCCTTTTACAAAAAAGACTCTGAATCTCTTCAGAGTCTTTTTAAGCAACTTTAATTTAATTCTGCTCATATTTAAACTCTCCGCAGCGGAGAAATCAGGAGTTGCATCCCAATTATATAAATAGCATATGCTACTTATTTCAAAAATATTTCTTATATAAGTATAGTATACCCTCAAACTTACTAAGTCAAGCTTTTTATCTCAGAATTATTCAGCCTTGCCAACAGATCCGAACAGTTCCATCTTCTCCTTAACAGTAGCCTTGATAGCTTCTGCGCCGGGAGCCAGAAGCTTACGAGGGTCAAAGCCCTTGCCTTCCAGATCCTTACCAGCTTCGATGTACTTGCGGGTAGCATCAGCAAATGCCGCTGGCACTCGGTGTTAACGTTGATCTTGGATACGCCAAGGTCAATTGCTTTCTTGATCTGATCTGCAGGGATTCCGGTACCACCGTGCAGAACCAGAGGAAGCTCACCGGTCAGCTCCTGTACAGCTGCCAGAGTCTCGAAGCTTAAGCCCTTCCAGTTAGCGGGGTATTTACCATGAATGTTACCGATACCTGCTGCCAGGAAGTCAACACCCAGATCAGCGATAGACTTACACTCCTTAGGATCAGCGCACTCGCCCATACCGATAACGCCGTCTTCCTCACCACCGATGGAACCAACTTCTGCCTCGATAGAAAGTCCCTTGCTGTGAGCAGCCTTAACCAGCTCAGTGGTCTTCTCTACATTCTCAGCGATAGGATAGTGAGAACCATCAAACATGATGGAAGAGAAACCAGCTTCGATGCACTTGTAGCAGCCTTCAAAAGAGCCATGATCCAGATGCAGCGCAACGGGAACATCAATGTCCAGATCCTTTAACAGTCCGTTGACCATGCCAACGACTACATCATAACCGCCCATGTACTTGCCGGCACCCTCGGATACACCCAGAATAACAGGGGAACGAAGTTCTTTAGCGGTGAGAAGGATGGACTTTGTCCACTCCAGGTTGTTGATGTTGAACTGACCTACTGCATAGTGGCCTGCTTTCGCTTTTTTGAGCATTTCTGTTGCGGATACTAACATTTTAATACCTCCATTTTATATACTCATTCTTGTTACGATATACGAAATGTTATACATTCGTAAAAGCACGAAAAACACATTTCGAATAATCACTTTGTGACTATCCAAACTATAACACATTCTTTTCAAAAATGGAACAGCTTATTGTTAAATTTTTACCAAATTTTAAGATTCCTTCTGCTCCACCCGGATGTCTACGCCCCGGCAGATGTTCTCAATCACTACTTTTGTATGGGTTCCGCCATATTCTCCATCCAGAGTCCAGGAAAGAGGCTCTGCGGAAGTGATCTCCACCTTTGACGTCCGGAAGCAGTACATAGCATCGGTATCGATATCCCGGTTCAGCAGGGATACCATAATGTTATTCAGTTCAATCGGGTTCTTCGGACGTTTGATCAGCGTTACTTCGAAAACGCCGTCATCCAGCCTGACGTTTTTGCCGGTGATCCGCTTAAATCCTCCTACCGATGCGGAATTGGTCACCATTCCGAAGATAAAATCATCCACGATCGTAGTATCGCCATAAGTAATCCGCATGGGATAGGAACGGATCGCGGACAGCCGCTTCATTCCTTCCAGCAGATATGCCATATGCCCCAAAGCACATTTTTTCATATCCTGTCCGGTCTCATAAGAGACATCCGTGAATAGTCCGAAAGCTGCGATATAAACGAACACATCCTCATTAAAGGATCCCACATCACAGGCGAAATCATTCCCATTTACAATATTTTCCGCAGCTCTCACCATATTCTTCGGCAGCCCGAGGCTTCCTCCGAAATCATTGGTGCTCCCGGCCGGGATATAGCCAATAGGCGTACGGAAGCCACTGCGGATCATGCCGGTGACCACCTCATCCAGCGTTCCGTCTCCGCCGCTGCAGACCACGATATCATATTCTTTGCTGCGCTTCTCGGTCTTCTCCATGGCATCCTCACTTCTCTGCGTGGGATATACGGTGATCTCATAACCGCCCTTGGTGAATACATCCAGAATATCCGCCAGTTTGTTGCGGATTTGTGCCTTTCCAGCTTTGGGATTATAGATAAATAACATCTTCTTCATAATACTGCCCTCAAGATACAACAAACGGGACTAACAGAATTCTCCATCAGCCCCGCTTCTTCTCATGTTATGTTCTTAAGCCACCTGACCGCTCAAAAACTTTTCAATGTTGTCCACAGCGGTCTGCTCATCTGCACCCTCTGCAGTTACTGTAAGCTCTTCGCCTGCACAAAGTCCCAGGCTCATCATACCCATAATACTCTTGGCATTGATCCGCTTATCGTCTACTTCAAAATAAATGTTGCTTTCGTACTTGCTGGCTTCCTGTACTAACAGTGCCACCGGTCTTGCGTCCAGGCCATCTTCCAGTCTGACCGTAATACTCCTCTTTGTCATAATTTTCCTCCTCTTTTACGCCCGGATTCTATCTGCCAGTTCGCTGAGTTTACGTAATCTATGGTTCACACCGGATTTTCCCACCGGCGGATCCAGATACTCTCCCAGTTCCTTCAGCGGAGCGTCCGGATTCTCCAGCCTGACCTCTGCCATCTGGCTTAAGGGCTCGGGCAGATTCTCCAGTCCGTAGTGATCCCGGATATAAATAATATCCTCTATCTGTCTGGTCGCCGCAGTTACCGTTTTGGTAATATTGGCGGTCTCACAGTTCACTCTCCGATTCACAGAATTGCGCATTTCTTTCACAATCCTCAGGTTTTCCAGCTTCATCAGGGCAATGGGTGCTTCGCACACATTGAGAAGATCCACAATACCGGATCCTTCCTTCAGATAGACCACGTAATACTTCTTCCGAAGCACAATCTTGGCTTCTATGTCAAATCCCTGTATCACACTCTGTAGTTGTCTCGCTTTATCCTCATCGGTGCATACAAATTCCAGGTGATAACTTTTCTGCGGATCGCTCATAGAACCAATGCAGAGAAAAGCTCCTCTTAAAAATGCTCTTTGACAGCAGGAATTTTTAATCAACAAGGGGCTCACAGGCTCAGACAGATCCCCGATCTTATCGATCACACTCCGCATCTGTTCCTCGCTGATTTTAACATCAGTATCTATATTATATGTTTTTTTCAATAATGTAAAGCCTTTTCTGACAACCGCCTCGTTTTCCGTCTGGAAACCGATCATGAAATCTCCTTCTGCGGAGCGTCCGTATTGTCCACTGAAGTTCATGAGTGCGGCCAGCTCAGCGATCTGGCAATGTCTTGCCGGGCTGATGTGTTTTGCCAGTTCTTCCTTTACTTCACTCGAAAATGACATGTCAGATTCCTTCTCTGGGTACATCACGGTGGTACAGCTTGATACCATAATGACCTTCCGCCTTCATACGTTCGTACAATTTATTTGCTAAAGTAACGCTTCGGTGCTTACCGCCGGTGCAGCCGATTGCAATAACCAGACGGTATTTGCCTTCTTTAATATAATTCGGGATCAGAAACTGAATCATGTCGGTCAGCTTGTCCAGGAATATTCCGGTCTCCGGAAAACTCATCACATAATCCTGCACTCCTTTATCATTACCGGTCTGGGGCTTCAGTTCCTCGATATAATAAGGGTTTGGCAGGAATCTTACATCAAAGACCAGATCGGCGTCTGCGGGGATTCCATGCTTGAACCCGAAGGACATGACCGTTACCATAAGACTATTGTATTCTTCGTTCTGTACAAAAATACGATCCAACTCTTCCTTCAGTTCTCTGACTAACAGATTGGAGGTATCGATGACGTAATCTGAATTTTTGCGGATTGTCTCCAGAATCTTCCGCTCCTTGTGAATGCCGTCCTCCACTCTGCCGTCTGCTGCAAGAGGGTGCACACGTCTGGTCTCCTTATACCGTTTTATCAGAGCAGCATCGTCGGAGTCCATAAACAAAATCTCGAATTTGTAGCCTTTTTCCTTTAATTGCTCCAAAATCCGGGTCGCATCCATGAAATTCTGGTCTGCCCGGACATCCAGTCCCAGGGCCACCTTGCTGATCTCACTGCCCGGCATGGCAATCAGTTCCACGAACTTCTCCACCAGAGATACCGGCAGATTATCCACGCAGTAAAATCCAGCATCTTCCAAAAGCTTTAATGCGGTTCTCTTTCCTCCGCCACTCATGCCTGTTACTACTACAAATCTCATATGCACCTCGTTATTCTATCGTAACTATTCAGAATCCCATTCGCAAAATCACCTCTTCGAGGCTTCCTTGGAGAACAGGTCTTCCTGTTCTCTGCTCATGTGGTTACTTCGCCATATAAATTTGCGATTCTGCGAAGATGCAAGCATCCGCAGAAAACAAATTTACATGGCTCTGAATAGTTACAGGAATTTGATCTCGGGTTCCAGCTCCACGTGAAAACGTTCTTTCACTCTTCTCTGTACTTCCCAGATCACATCTTTTACATCTTCTGCAGTGGCATTGCCGGTGTTGATAATAAATCCGCAATGCTTTTCCGATACCTTTGCGCCTCCTACGGAGTATCCCCGCAGACCGGCTTCCATGATCAGCTGCCCGGCAAAATGTCCCTCGGGACGTTTGAAAGTACTGCCGGCACTGGGATATTCCAAAGGTTGTTTTTCTCTGCGGCGAATTGCCAGTTCCTCCATTTTGGCTGCGATCTGCTCCGGATCTCCGGGCTGTAGCCGGAAAGTCACTTTCGTCACGACAAACGACTGGTTCTGGATCACGCTGGTACGATAGCCGTACTCCATGGTACTGTTGTCCAGTTCCATGATCTCTCCATTACGGTTGACTACCGTAACAGTGGTCACCACCTGGCTCATCTCTCCGCCGTAGGCTCCGGCATTCATTACAGCTCCGCCACCGATGGTACCGGGGATTCCCGCGGCGAACTCCAGGCCTGTCAGGCCATGCTCTTTCGCTGCTTTTGCCACCTGGCTCATCAGGGCCCCTGCCTCTGCTTCCAGATAGCAGTCTTTCACTTCGATCCGGCTCATATGCTTACCAACCACCAGAACAATTCCTGCATATCCCTGGTCGCTGACCAGCAGATTGCTTCCGTTGCCGATCACGGTATAGGGAACATCCACCAGCCGAAGGTATTTCTGGATCTTACAGAGCTGCTCTTCGTTTTCCAGATAGACCAGGCAATCTGCCGGGCCACCGATCCGGAAGGTGGTATGCAATTTCATCGGTTCCTGTAACAGAACTTTATCTGCCGGTACAATTTCTTTTAATGCTTCTATCACTGCTGCACTTATCATGTTGTCAGGCTGCTCTTTCTTTTTGTTATAATTATGCCGCGAAAGCCTACTTTAATACCAGTGCTGCCGCACCGTAGATTCCGGCATCATTTCCCAGCTTGGCCAGGGCGAATTTCGTCTGCTTGCAGGGACCGAAGGCACATCTCTTATAAGAAGGCTCTATGTATTTGAATAAAATGTCTCCGGCCTTGGACACACCACCGCCAATGACAAAAATCTGGGGATCAACTACGCTGGCTACTGCGGCAAGTCCCTTGCCAAGATACTCGCCGAACTGTTCTGCGATCTCGATTGCTACTTTATCTCCGGCTTTCACCGCATCAAATACGGTCTTCGCAGAGATTTCACCACCTCTGAGCATGCTGGGAGCATCATCTTTGGCCAGACGTCTGTTGGCCAGACGGGTAATTCCAGTAGCGGATGCATACTGCTCCAGACAGCCCTTGTTCTTACAGCCGCAAGTCTCTGTCTCAGCATCTTCAATATGGATATGTCCGATTTCACCGCCGGCACCGTTGGTACCGGTCAGTATCCTGCCGTCGATGATGATACCTCCGCCGACACCGGTTCCCAGAGTAACGGCTACCAGATTGGAATAGCCTTTACCACCGCCCTGCCACATTTCGCCCAAGGCTGCTACATTGGCATCATTTCCAGCTTTCACAGTTACAGGCAGATCCAGTTCTTTTTTCAGGGTCTCTGCCAGATCAAAGGCACCCCAGCCAATGTTCACTGCACCGTTGACCATATAGCCGTCAGCGTCCACTGCACCGGGAGCTCCAATTCCTACGCCTACCAGTTCTTCTACAGAGATATTCTTCTCCTGCATTTTGTTTTTGATAGATGCTGCAATATCCGGCAATACCTTTTCCCCGCCGTTATCTTTTACTGTGGGAATCTCCCACTTATCCAGCACCTGTCCCTTATCATTGAAAAGTCCTAACTTGACCGTGGTTCCTCCCACGTCTACCCCAAATGCATATTTACTCATCGTCCTCGTCCTCCTCACGTCTTTTTGCCAGAGAGTTCTGTACACGGGTGTATAGCTCTTTTGCTGCGTTGTAGCCCATCTTCTTCTGACGGTGGTTGATAGCTGCCGTCTCGCAGATAACTGCCAGGTTACGTCCGGGACGAATCGGAATGTTGTGGCATACCACCTTATTGCCCAGATATTCGGTATAATTCTCTTCCAGTCCCAGTCTGTCGTACTCTTTGTCCTTATCCCAATCTTCCAGACGGATGACCAGGTCAATGGTCTGGGTATCTTTTACGGACAGTGCACCGAACAGTGCCTTGACATCCACGATGCCGATACCACGCAATTCAATAAAGTGTTTTGTGATATCCGGTGCAGAACCTACCAGCGTATCATCACTGACCTTACGGAGTTCTACCACATCATCGGTTACCAGACGATGACCTCTTCGGATCAGCTCCAGTGCTGCCTCGGACTTACCGATGCCGCTCTCACCGGTGATCAGGACACCTTCACCGTAGACATCCACCAGTACACCGTGCACGGAAATGCAGGGAGCCAGCTTGACATTTAACCACCGGATGATCTCAGACATAAAGTCAGAAGTGGATTTTTTCGTAGATAATAACGGAATCTGATGTCGGATCGCCGTCTCCAGGAATATAGGATCCGGTTTCAGGTCACGGCTGAACACAATGCAGGGAATGTCATAGGCCATCAGCTTCTCATACGCCTCCCTGCGGGTCTCGTCTGTCAGTCCCTCCATATAAGTATATTCCACAAATCCAACGATCTGCAGACGCGTGGCATCAAAATGCTCAAAATATCCTGCCAGCTGCAGTGCCGGACGGTTGATATCCGGCTGTGTGATCTTCACATGTTTCACATCAATCTCCGGTGTGAGATTTTCCAGTTTCATTTTTTCGATAACACGGGTTAAACTTACACTTGCCATACTAATCTCCATACCTTTCCGCGAAAAACCCGCCCCGGTTCCCCGCCCTTTTCATTATTTTTTAGTGTACCACAGGTTGTCCTGTCTGTGAAGCAAAAAAGGTCACGATTTCCTCTGCCGTACGCTCATTCATTTCGGGAATTTCCATCAATTCTTCCACCGATGCCTGCCGGATCTCCTCCAGTGACTTAAAGTGCCTCATCAGGGCCTTTCTCCGGGCCGGTCCCACCCCCGGGATATCATCCAGTACGGACTTCACCTGAGTCTTGCTGCGCAGGGATCTGTGATACTCGATAGCAAAACGGTGGGCCTCATCCTGAATTCTGGTGATCAGCTTAAAACCTTCGGAATGGGTATCAATGGGAAGCTCAATATTATGATAATATAAGCCTCTGGTACGATGGTTGTCATCCTTGACCATGCCGCAGACTGGAATGTCAATTCCCAGTTCTTCCAGTACGGACAGCGCAATATTCACCTGTCCGCGACCGCCATCCATCAGAATCAGATCCGGGAACTTCGTGAAGCTTCCGTACTCCTGATCCATCTCCTGTTCTTCCAGCTCTTTGCTCTCTTCCATGCCGTGGCGGAACCGCCTCGTCAACACTTCCCGCATGCAGGCATAATCATCCGGGCCAGAGACACTCTTGATTTTGAATTTACGGTAATCGCTGCGCTTGGGCTTCCCCTTTTCGTAGACTACCATGGAGCCTACATTTTCAAAACCGTTGATATTGGAAATATCGTAGGCTTCCATCCGGGCCGTGCCGGTCAGCGGAAGCTGCAACAGATCTGAGATTTCCTTCACCGCACCGATAGTACGGCCTTCCTCACGCTTCAGTTTCTCCCTGTCCTGAGACAATACCAGTTTTGCATTCTGGGCTGCCAGTTCCACCAGTTTTTCCTTACTGCCGATCTTTGGCACCTTCAGGTAGACCCTGCTGCCTTTCCGTTCAGACAGCCATTTTTCAATAAGTTCTGCGTCCTCAATCTCATATTGCAGCATCAGCTCTCTGGGAATAAATGGGGTCCCCGCATAGAACTGCTTTACAAAATCCTGTAAAATCGCTGGTTTGTTATTTTCCGGCACATGTGTCATATAGTAATGTTCCCTGCCGATCAGCTTGCCATCCCGGACGAAAAACACCTGTACCACCGCTTCCGTCTCATCCTGATACAGTGCCAGGATATCTTTATCTTCACCGACGCCCTCGGTGATCTTCTGTTTCTGGGACACCTGGCGGACACTGGAGAGCAGGTCACGATACCTTGCGGCATCCTCAAATTCCATAGCCTCCGCGGCTTTCTTCATCTTCTCTTCCAGATCCTTCAGAATCGGGCTGTAATTGCCGTTTAGAAATTCCAGTGCTCCCGCCACCTGCTGTCTATACTCCTCCTTGCTCACATAGCCCTGACAGGGAGCCAGGCACTGTTTAATATGATAATTCAGGCAGGGGCGCTCCAGTCCGGTGTCTCTCGGCAGCACCCGGTTGCAGGTACGCAGCTGGTACAGCTTGTTCAGCAGCTCAATAGTATCTTTGACCGCCGCAGCACTGGTATAAGGACCGAAATAGCGGGACTTATCCTTCTTCATGGTACGGGAAAACAGGATTCTGGGATAATCCTCCCCCACCGTCACCTTGATATAAGGGTACGTCTTGTCATCCTTCAGCAGAGTGTTGTATTTCGGAGAATTCTCTTTGATCAGATTGTTCTCCAGTACCAGTGCCTCCAGTTCAGAGTCCGTCACGATATATTCAAATCGCGCGATCAATGATACCATCTGGTCGATGGCGGGACCTCTGCCGATATTTTCGCGAAAATAAGACCTTACACGATTGTGCAGGTTGATGGCTTTTCCCACATACAAAATGACATCCTTGTCATCCCGCATGATATATACTCCCGGCTTGCGGGGGAGCTTTTTTAATTCTTCTTCAAAGTTAAACATAAATATTTCCTCGCATGCTTCTATCATACCGATTCTTGAGAAAAATACAACAAGGGATTTTTATCTTGTACAAAACAAAAGCGGTGTCTGCCAGCAACTGCAAACACCGCAAAGGAAAGGTAATATATGGTATCAGCCTTTTACACTGCCACTTGTCAGACCTGCCACAAAGAATTTCTGGCAGCAGATAAACACGATAAGTATGGGTAAAAGACTAAATACTGACAATGCAAAGACATAGCCCCACTGTGTAAATTGATGTTCTCCAAAAAATCCGGAGATTGCAATTGGCATTGTCCGTTTCAAATTATCATTTAAAACCGTATTCGCCCAAGGAAATTCCTCCCATGCAGTCAAAAAATTGAAAATAGATACCGAAGCGATTCCGGGTTTTGCAAGGGGAATTATGATCCTTCCGAAAACCGTAAAAACACTTCCACCATCCATATAAGTTGCTTCATCCAATTCTCTGGGAATCCCTTCCACAAACCCCTTTATCATAAATGTGGAATAAGGAATTGTCCATGCTGTATAAAAAGGTACTAATCCTGAAAGAGTATTGATTACATGTAATTTTACCGCCAGTTCATACTGTGGAACGATCAATGTCAGCCCGGGAACAATCATTGTTAAAACAATAAATCCAAACAAAAAATTCTTTCCCGGGAATTCAAAGCGTGCAATTACATATCCCAGTGCCGATGCAATAGCAGCTGCAATTAACACCGATGCCACAGATACACACATACTGTTTAAAAAATTGCGGTAAAATTTTCCCTGTCCTAAAACATATCTATAATTTTCTAAAGTCACTTCGTCTAATGAAGGTAAAAATCGTGGCGGATATTCATACAATGCTCCATTCGGTTTTAAAGAGGTACTAATCATATAAACCATGGGAAGCACAACAATAACCAATCCAACAATCAGAATCAAATGAAGAAATATCTGTGTCCAAGTTTTTCTTTTCATATGCGCACCCACCTATTTTATTGATCTTTTTGCTGCATAAGTTTAAACTGTACTACTGCAAGTAACGCAAGTACCACCGTTGTAATAAATGATAAAGCTGCTGCATAGCCAAATTTTCCTGTACTAAATGCTTTGTGGTACATCCATGTCAAAATCACGTCTGTCTGATGCCCCGGTTCACCGCCTGTTATCATCTTGACCGAAGTGAACACATTAAATCCACCAATCGTCAGCATTACCAGTGCAAACAAAATCGTTCCTTTAATACTGGGAATCGTAACATTCCACATTTTCTCCCATGCTGTAGCTCCATCTATTGCAGCTGCTTCATAAAGATCTGTCGGTACTGTCTGTAATGCTGCCAGGAATACAACCATGTTCCATCCTATTCCCTTCCATATTCCCAACAACATAGCAACAGTCATACCGCCCCATCTGGTATCCAGCCATCTTACATTTGCGCTGGTAATATGTACTACATTCATGAGGAAATAGTTCAGCAATCCTTCCGTATTGAACACATATTTAAAAATCAGGGAAGCAACTACCCATGACGTAATTACAGGCAGATAATACATCACACGATATCCTACTTTGAATCGCGTAATCTGGTTAAGCAAAAGCGCAACAAAAAAGCCCACCAGCATCTGCCCCGGTACGGTTACCAGCGTATATAACAACGAATTTATAAAAACAGTCCAAAAGTATTCATCTTGCAATACTTCTTTGTAATTTTCCAATCCAATAAAATTGTGACTCAGCATGCTGCCAAAGTCCCACTCAAAAAAGCTCATGATAAACAATTTCAAAATAGGATAAATTGTAAAAATACCAAATACAAGTAATCCGGGTAAAAGTAATAGTCCAATCTGTATTTTGCTTTTCCGTGATATCTTCATAGAAATACCTCTTTTACAGTTCGGGACAGTACCTAGTAGTACTGTCCCAGACTGCTATTTGACTTTATACATATGGCAAGTTATAATAATTATTATTCAGCAAGAAGTTCATCAAAGCGCTCTGCAAGCTTATCCATAGCTTCCTGTGCCGTCTTCTTTCCGTTCATTACATCCGTAACTGCTACAGATAATTCACTATCCATTTCTGACCAAAGCATGCTACGGTAGGACGGGATTTGGCCGTTTTGATAGCTTCCAGGAACGGCGCATAATCTGCTGCTTTTACGGTATCACTTTCCAGTGCTTCTTTGTTTACAGGGATCTGACCACATTTTGCCATTTCCTCTTCTGCAAATTCACTGGTCATAAACTTGATAAATTTCCAAGCAGCATCTTTATTGGCACTGTTAAACATGGCAATATCTTCACCACCAAGAACAGATATGGAGCCAGCATCTCCGGCAGGCATTTCTGTGGTTGCATATTCAAAATCAGGATAAGATCCCTGCATTTCTGCAACTTTCCAAGGACCTTCCAGGAGCATCATGTATCTTCCGGTTCCGAATCCATCTGTCATCGGAATGTCACCTGCATTCCATCCGGTGATTGCACCTGCCTGATACAATTCAGCCAGTGTCTCAATTGCTTTTACAGTCTCAGGACTATTGATATACCCGGATGCTTTGGTTTCATCTTCATTTGTAATGGAACCACCCATGCTCCAAATGAACGGGCAGAGATTCCAACCAGCCAGTGCAGGCTCATCATATCCCCATACCTGTTGACCGTTTGCATTGGTTCCTGCTAATTTCTTTGCTGCATTGATGAATTCATCCATTGTTTCAGGAGCTTCAATTCCTGCATCCTTAAATGCCTGCACATTATAGAAGAGAATTTTGGTGGTCGTATTCAGTGCAAGTCCGTAAAAATGGCCATCCACTTTTGCAGTACTCATAGCGCTTTCCAACAAGCCGCCGGATACCTCATCAAAATCAGGCATTTCCTCATCGAGTGCTGTCAGTATTCCCATTTTTTGGAATTCCGGAACCCATGCACTATCCAGTCTGGCTACATCGGGTAATGTATTGGACTGTGCACTGATCAGAATTTTCTGGTGCAGATCTGCCCACTCATGAGATACTGCGTTTACTTTGATTCCCGGATTTTCTTTTTCAAATTCCGGAATCAGTACATTCATCAGAGTTTCATTTTCTGCCGACTGTGCACTATAATGATGCCAGAAATTAATTGTAACATCCTCCTGCGATGTATTTTCTGTAGTTGCAGGAGCTTCCACCGTTGCTGATACCTGACTCTCTGAGCCAGTTTCAGATTCTACTGGTGATTCTCCACATCCTGTTAAGGCTGCCAGGCTCATTACGGTTGTGAGTAGAATTGCCAGTAATTTTTTGTTTTTCTTTACCTTCATCATTGTAAACATCCTCCTATTGTTTTTTGCTCGAGTTCGATGAACTCATTATGACTTTTACAGAATACGGCTCCATTTGCAACGTAACTTTGCCCTTGTATTCTGTTATGTCCTCATTCAACAATTCCGCTTCTCCGATATCTTCCTCTCGTAACAGTTCCCCTGAAAGCACTTCTGCAAAAACTCCTCTTTCCAAAACCGGACATTCTATTTTACAGTTTTTTGTTCCTCTATGCAGAATCACATAACAGCTTCCAGTCTCATCTTTACGAACAAATCCATAAGTATCGGTTGTTTCGTCTGCAATAACAGTTCTGAAGCTTCCGGATCGAATGCAACTATAATTTTTTCGCAACTCTATTATTTTTTGGTACCAGTTCTTCACATCTTTATCCGCATTTTCTTCCCATTCCATACACCTTCGGCAATCAGGATCATTGTCTCCTGTCATTCCAACCTCATCGCCGTAGTAAATTGCAGGGGAACCCGGAAATAGTATTTGAAATGCTACTGCCAGTTTCAGAAGTGTTTTATCTTCCCGGCACAGATACAGAAAACGTTCTGTATCATGACTGTCGATCAGGTTATACAAAAGACAATTTGTCTCGTCCTTGTAATAAGCCAGCATATGATTTAGTCTACTGTCAAACTCTGTTACGGAAATTGACTTTTCTGCTATGTAATCTCGGAGAGCATCCCTAAATACATAATTCATTACAGAGTCCATCTGATTGCCTCGCAGCATCTTTCCGGCATATCCCCAGGTCTCACCCAACAGAATCTTATCCGGATATTTTTCCTTGATCTGTATTCTCGCCTCTTCCCATACAGAAGGGTCTACTTCATCTGCAACATCCAGTCTCCAGCCATCAATTCCATAATGATCAATCCAGTAAAACATTACTTTTAGTATGAATTCCCTGACCTCCGGATTGGAGGTATCCAGTTTTGGCATCCATTTATACGCTCCCACACATTCATAATTATGGTGACTGGGTTCCACCGGATAATGATTGATATGAAACCATTTTACATAACGGGATTTTTCCTGTTTTTCCAGTACATCCTGAAATGGTTTAAAATGCACTCCCGTATGGTTAAATACGCCGTCCAACACAATCCGGATTCCGTAACTGTGACACGTATCCACAAGTTCTCTGAATGTCTCTTCGGTTCCAAACTGGGAATCTATCTTAAAGTAATCTGTGGTTGCATACTTATGATTAAAGTCTGCCTCAAATATAGGATTCAGGTAGATGCACTCTATTCCCAGTTCCCTCAGATAAGGAATCTTTTGAATGATTCCCTGCAGGTCTCCACCCATATGATGTTCTCTGTCAGGCAAAGTTCCCCATGGTTTACATCCTTCCGGATCATTTCCACGATTGCCATTACAAAATCTCTCCGGAAATATCTGATAATAGATCACTCCTTTTGCCCACTCCGGAAAAGTAATGACATCCGTCCCATTGACATACAAATATTCAAAGAAACCAGACTTGGGAATTACCTGCTGCAATCCATTTGCCGTATAATACATCATATTTCCACTACTGTCCGTCAGTTCAAAATAATATTTTTGATAACGCGCAATCTGATGAAATATTATTTTCCCCTGAAAATAATCAAACAACCCATCTCTGTAGCAGCATTTCAGTTCCTGTCTCTTTTGGTTCTCCGGTTTTGTTCTGTCCCAGTAAACCAAAATACATTTCGATATATCCTTTTTTGCACAGCGAATCTTAAATACTAATTCATTTCTCTTTACCGGATATATGTACTCTTCCGTATTGAAATGCTGTATTGCTTCTTTTTTTCACTTCTTCCGTTTTTCTCCTTTCATTGTAGATTCCCTCTCAATAATTCTCGTCGAAAGCAATACCTCCTTTCTGTGTTGTCCCAGATTCTGAATAATGGAAAACAACGTATTGGCAGCTTCTTCTCCCAGCTTATACGTGTCAATATCCACTACCGTAAGTGGCGGATCCATATATTCTGCCAATGGATAATTATCAAATGTGATGATTCCAATTGATCCGGGAATAGCTATATTTTTCTTTTTTAAAAACTTCAAAGTCTCGTAAGCAACCACATTATTGGTACATATAATACTGTCAATATCTGGATACTTGTTGAGTGCCCTTTGTATCGCTTCACCGATCTGATTACTCTCCACCCCACATTCAACAATTAAATTCTCAGCCACATCTTTCCCATTTAGCCCTACCGCTGCCTGAAATCCCTGGATTCTCTTTCTTTCAAACATTGTTATGCGATTTTCAACAAGTAAAATCGTCTTTTCATATCCCATCCGGTGTAGATAATTTACAGCATCTTCTGCCCCCTGTTTATTATCCATATCAATCCAGTGAATACCATCTCTTACGTTATCCGGTTCGCCTAACACAATAAACGGAAAATGATTACCCAGCAGTAGGTCTATCAGTTCCTCTGTTGCCGCAGAAACAGGAAGTATAATACCATCTATCTTTTTCTCTAAAATCAGATTTTTGACGGCACTATTATCCTCTTTATCCGAATCGCTGGTAATCAACAGGTTAAACCCTCTCTGCTGCGTTACCGCTTCTATTGCCGAAACACTTCGGATAAAAAAAGCATTTGAGAATGCATCACTGTTACCGGCATCGATTACCAGCCCTATCGTAAAAGTACTCCCATTTACAAGGCTTCTTGCCAGGCTGTTGGGATGATAATCCAGTTCTTTCATGGCATCTTTAATTTTCTGCCTCGTTTCCTCTGAAATACTGGCTGTTCCATTAATTACTCTTGATACTGTTGACGGATTTACTCCTACTTTTTTCGCGATATCCTTAATCGTTGCTGGCATTTTATCCTCACCCGTTTTCTATGATTGTCACTTGTTATGCAAGCGTTTGCATAACCTTGTAAAAAAATAATGCAAACGTTTGCATTAACTATGATTTGATATTATCATGTAGCTATTACTTTGTCAATATTCTTTCTCACAAAATTTACAGACAACATTTATTGTTTTATTATACCTTGTAAATTCCAAAATCGTTTGTTATAATCAATTCAAAGCATATATTCTACAATTCAGACAGCAAAAGCTGTTCTTCCTATCTATTATCGTTTCAATGGATTCTATGCTTTTACACCACTTTCACGCGCATAGTACATTGAAGGATAGCGGATATGGAGTAGGATCATTCCTCTTGTTTTCATGTACTAACCATACGAACAGGAGGTCCCTATGAAAAATAAACATGACAATCGCTCTCTCCCGGCAAACCGGAACTATAAGGATACTATTTTCCGATGGCTTTTTTCCGACAAAAATAATCTGCTTTCACTGTATAATGCAATAGCAGGAGCACATTATCAGAATCCGGAAGCTCTTAACATTGTAACGTTGGAAAATGCCGTCTATATGGGCATGAAAAACGACCTTGCCTTTGTGTTGGAAACTGGTCTCTATTTGTATGAACATCAGTCTACTTACAACCCCAATATTCCCTTGCGTGATCTTTTTTATATTGCAAGCGAATATCAGTCTCTTATAAATCAGAGAACCCTGTATTCATCTACCTTACAGACCATACCGACTCCAAAATTTCTTGTATTTTATAATGGTACTGACGAAAATATTCCGGATCGTTTAGAGTTACGTTTATCAGATGCTTATGAAAACTACTCCGAAAATCCAGATCTGGAATTAAAAGTTACTATGTTGAACATTAATTCCGATCACAACTTCGAGCTTTTGAAAAACTGCCATGTCTTATGGGAATATTCTCAATATGTAACCAGAGTTCGTAAATATGCTACTATGATGTCTCTTAATGATGCAGTAAATTTGGCTATAACAGAATGTATTCAGGAGGGAATTTTGACAGAGTTCCTATCGCATAACCGCGCGGAGGTGTTGAAGGTGAGCATTTTTGAATATGACAAGGAAAAAGAAGAAAAATTAATTCGCAAAGCTGAATTCGATTATGGAAAAGCCATGGGACTGGCTGACGGCGTAATATCGCTTTTAGAAGAAAAAGGAAGACTCTCTGAAGACCAAATAAATAGCATTCGGCGCGAAACCCGTCCGGAAAAACAGACGGAATGGTTCAAACTTGCCATAAAAGTTGATACAATAGATGAATTTTTCAAAAAAGCAAATATAAAAAGACAGTAGCGGCTTTCGCCGTATAAAATCAAAAATAAGAGTCATTTGTCGTAAGCAAGCTTCCTCAAATGACTCTTATTTTTGATTTTGCATGGACTCATGTGCTATACCATCTTGAATCCCTTTGCCCTCAGACAGATTTCCACTTCCTCAGGATCTGCGGTATGCAGGATCATGACGGGGGTGGAAGAATCACGGTTGAAGGACAAGTAGGTATAGTCCACATTGACATTGCTGTCTAAGAGAGCTGTCAGCAGGGTATTCAGTGCACCGGGCTTATCCTCGATCTCTACAGCCAGGACATCCACGAAACGGCAGAGGTAGCCCTTCTCTGTGAGGACCTCTTTTGCCTTGTCAGGATCGGAGACAACCATACGGTTGATGCCGTACTCCGCACCGTCGTTGGTAACAGAACCCCAGATATTGATGCCTGCTTCATACAACGCATTGGTCATAGTCTGCAGGGCTCCTTTTTTATTCTCAGCATAAATAGATAACTGTTTTAACATTTCGGTATTACCTCCTCATTGCAATCTGACTGTTATGCAGTCTGTCGGAAACTTCCGACACTTTAATATGATAAAGCATTATTACAAAATAATCAACTCGGAGTTCGCATTTGACTAATGCTCTTTGCTAATTACTCTATTTTATAGATGTCGGGGGCAAAAACCCCCGACATTTATAATGTTCCATGGGAGAACAGTCCTACCGGTCCCTGAGGAGGATCCTTAGGATCCTTCGACTCCTCGGCAGCATCGCTTTTCTGCTCTGTGGATTCCTGTTCATGCTTCTCCTGTGCGGAAGTCTCTTCTTTTGCGGATTCTGCAGGCTGCTTTGCGGTATCCTGCGCCGGTGCAGTCTGCTCCTTTGCTTCCTGCAGGCTGTCTTCGAAAGTCAGGGGTTGGAAAGTTGAATCGGTGGAAGTCATGACCTGTTCCCCAATGGTCACATCCACGCTGTTGCCCTTTACTGCACTGCCCGCAGCATTTGTTTCTGTCACATCTTTCTTCTCTTCCTCTGGGTCAGGCAGTCCCTTCTCTCTGCGAAAGATCTCCATGAATTCCTTACCGGTGATGGTCTCACGCTCGATCAGGAACGCTGCCAGCTTATCCATCAGTTCTCTATTCTCGCGAAGCATCTGCAATGCCTGATCGTAGCTCTCCTTGATCATGGCAACGACTTCTTCGTCAATGGCTGCTGCCGTTTCATCACTACAGTTCAGCGCGGTTCTTCCCTCCAGATATTGGCTCTCTACGGTAGCCAGACCCACAAGACCGAAACGTTTGCTCATACCGTAGCGGGTGATCATGTTGCGGGCAATGGATGTAGCCTTCTCAATATCATTGGCTGCACCGGTGGTCACAGTGTCGAATACTACTTCCTCAGCGGCACGTCCACCCACCAGACCTACCAACATATCCCGAAGTTCTGCCTCGGTATTGAGGTATTTTTCCTCCTCCGGCACCTGCATCACATAGCCCAACGCACCCATGGTACGGGGGACAATGGTAATTTTCTGTACCGGCTCGGAGTTTTTCTGTAAAGCGCTGATCAGTGCATGTCCCACTTCATGATAGGATACGATGCGACGTTCCTCTTTGCTCATGATGCGGTCTTTCTTTTCCTTACCTACCAGCACCTGTTCCACAGCCGCGAACAGATCCTTTTGGCTTACAAATTCTCTGCCTTCCTTGACAGCATTGATAGCTGCCTCGTTGATCATATTGGCCAGATCGGAACCGACCGCTCCGCTGGTAGCCAGTGCAATCGCATCCAGATCTACGGTCTCGTCCATCTTCACATCCTTGGAATGTACTTTCAGGATTTCCACACGGCCCTTGAGATCCGGCTTGTCTACGATGATACGGCGGTCAAAACGTCCGGGACGTAAGAGCGCCTTGTCCAGGATCTCCGGACGATTCGTTGCCCCCAGGATCAGGATACCTTTGGAACTGTCGAAGCCATCCATTTCGGATAATAACTGATTCAGCGTCTGCTCTCTCTCTTCATTGCCTCCACCGTACTTGGAATCACGGCTTCGTCCGATGGCATCGATCTCATCAATAAATACGATACAGGGCGCGTTCTTGGTCGCTTCCTTGAACAGGTCACGGACACGGCTGGCGCCCACACCTACATACAGCTCAATAAAATCAGAACCCGTCAGAGAGAAGAACGGTACATGTGCTTCTCCTGCCACTGCCTTGGCCAGCAAAGTCTTACCGGTTCCGGGAGGGCCCACCAGCAATGCTCCCTTGGGCAGTTTTGCACCGATCTTGGAATATTTCTGTGGATTATGCAGGAAGTCCACGACTTCCACCAGAGATTCCTTTGCTTCGTCTTCACCGGCCACATCCTTGAATGTAACGCCGGTCTCCTTCTGTACATATACCTTGGCATTGCTCTTGCCCACGCCCATGGGTCCGCCGCTTCCGCCCATTCTGCGGAACAGAAAACCTGCCACGATCCAGATCAGTACCACCGGCAATACCACGGTTACCAGAATCTCCATCAGGAAATTGGAAGTATTGCTGGTCACGCGATTCCCCTGTACATCATGCTCCTGCAATCTGGCTGTCAGGGTATCCAGATCCTCCATCAGCATTGTATAATATACAGTCTGGGACTGTGTCACCTTCTGGGTAATTCCATAGAAGCTGACATAACTGCCCGGTGCCGGGGTGGCTGCAGCTTCCTGCTTCAGCTGTACCGTCACCATGCCGCTTTCCTTATTTACCTCCACCGCAGCAACAACCTTGTCCGCTTCCAGATCCTTCAGGAAATCGGTATAAGATACTTCCGTTCCGGTATTGGTGCCGAAGAACGCATTATACAGCATCAGTACAACGATCACTGTCATCAGTCCCGACAGGATCAGCATCAGGATGCTTTGGGGCGCTTCGGTGAACCATTGCCGTTGCCTCCGTTACTGTTATTGCCGTTCCCGCCATTGTTACCGCTGCCGGGAGCTCCGTTGCCATTGCCTCCGTTGCCGGGGCCATAGCCGTTATTATATGACTCAATTAATTTTCTCATGTCATCTCCATTTTCTATTTTATACGCTATTGCACTTCCGTTATTTCAACTGCACAGTTGAAATCTGAGCAATCATATCTATTATAGAGATAACCTGTGGATAAATCAATAGCTCAAATATGAAAAAACTCTGAACTATTCCCGGAAATAACGAATACCCGGAAACCATGTTTTTCTACAGTTTCCGGGCATTCGCCAGCAACAAACAACTCACAACAACCAATTATATACTAACGCCCTTCAAACATAACGTTGATCTCCGATTGATACAAAGTCCAGGTATTGATCAGGGTATTCATACCTTCGTTGGGTGTCTGGATCTGCAGTGCAGCGTATTTCTGTTTCCAGTAGGCTGCCAGATCGGTGTAAACTGCGTCCACTCTTTTCAGATCGCTGTATTTTACCCGGATCCGTCTGCCCTCTTCACGATTGCCCTCTCCCAGCATGATCACAAAACGGGCTTCTTCGCCGGGCTGTAATTTGAAGTTCTTCTGCAAGCTGCCGCAGTGATTGCCACCAAGTTCTGTGGAACCTTCCCGAGTTCCTCTCTCCAGGCCTGCCGGATGATCTTCGGTACCATAGACTCCCAGGAATTTCTCTCTGACGCAGTCATAGCCGTCCGGTGTGAAGTTGGCGGTAAGATACTGATACCCTTTTTCTTCGTAGAACAAGTCCTCCTCGATGATGCCGTCTTCATAGGAAGAACCGGCACAATACAGACTCATCTGAAAATTCTGGTTGTCTATCATAATGTGATGGAACGAAAATTCCATGTAAGTAAATAAGGAAAGATTTCTGACTGCATCGGTGGTATTTTTCACCTATACATCCCACAACAGTACATTTTCCCCGCAGGGAATAACCATGGTCTGTGAGGATGCCAGTCCGTCATATTCGCTCTCGTAGACGGTGTAAGACAGTCCGTGGCGGCAACGGTATTTTGCCTTGGATAAATCCTTGGCTACCGGCTGCCAGGAGATGGAATGGTAATCCTTCTTTTCATTATCCCTGATATATACATAGAATCCCGGGCGGTCCATGGCTACCCCATTCCCACGGAACCGGCTGATCCTGTGATACTCCGGTGTTTTGTAAAACAGATAACCTCCCGCCGTATGGTTGATGACCGCCGCCATGTCCTCGACACCCAGATAGTTCGTCCAGAAACACGGCAGAGCCACGTTGTCGATGACGTATTCTCTTTTTTCATTATCGAAATAGCCGTATTGCAAAACGCGTCCCTCCCGTATATAGTTTTTTGCATTTTCAGAACTTTTTTGTTCTGTATTTATTGTAATTTCATGTAACTATTCAGAGCCATGCAAAACTGCGTTCTGCGAATGCTTGCATTCAGGCAGATAAGCAGTTTTATATGGCGAAATAACCACATGAGCAAAAGGAAGCTACGAAGTAGCGGTTTTGCGAATGGGGTTCTGAATAGTTACAATTTCATTATAAAAAGGGATCTCTTTGTTGAAAATTGCTCATTATGTGATTATTTGCTTAAAATTGTTAGATATAATAATGATTTCCAAAAAAAATTTTACTTTCCAGTAGATTTTTGGGAAACACTAAACTATAATAGAACATCATGGGATTTTAGTTGCAAAGATCCGCAGAGAAAGGTGTCAGCAATGTACAAGATAGGTTTTGACAATGACAAATACCTCAGCATGCAGTCTGAGAAGATCAAGGAGCGTATCGCGAAATTCGGCGGTAAGCTGTATCTGGAGTTCGGCGGCAAGCTGTTCGACGATTATCATGCATCCCGCGTATTGCCCGGTTTCCATCCGGACAGTAAGATCAACATGCTGGCACAGCTGAAGGACGAGGCTGAGATCGTCATCGTCATCAATGCAGCAGACATTGAGAAAAACAAGGTTCGTTCCGACTTAGGCATCACCTATGATCTGGACGTGTTACGTCTGATCGATGCGTTCCGCGGCTACGGCCTGTATGTAGGCAGTGTGTGTCTGACCCGCTTTGCCGGACAGCCCAGTGCCATTGCTTATCAGAAAAAACTGGAGTCTCTGGGAATGAAGGTATACCGCCATTATTCCATTCCCGGATATCCTTCCAATATTCCGTTCATCGTAAGTGATGAAGGTTACGGTAAGAACGATTATATTGAAACCACCCGTTCTCTGGTGGTGGTGACTGCTCCCGGACCCGGAAGCGGCAAGATGGCTACCTGTCTCTCCCAGCTGTATCATGAATACAAGAGAGGCATCAAGGCCGGTTATGCCAAATATGAGACCTTTCCAATCTGGAATATTCCGTTAAAGCATCCGGTAAACCTGGCTTATGAAGCCGCTACCGCAGACTTGAACGATGTTAATATGATCGATCCGTTCCATCTGGAAGCTTATGGTGAGACCACGATCAATTACAATCGCGACGTGGAGATCTTCCCCGTAGTCAGCGCTATGTTCGAGAAGATCATGGGGAGCTGCCCTTACAAGTCTCCTACCGACATGGGTGTCAATATGGCAGGCTTCGGTATTGTCGATGACGAAGCTGTCCGCGATGCCGCCAAACAGGAAATCATCCGCCGCTACTACCACACTTTGTGCCAGAAGCGCCAGGGTACCGCCAGTGACGACCAGATCTTAAAGCTTGAGCTTCTGATGAAGCAGGCAGGTGTCACCATCGACGATCGTGCAGTAGTCAGCGCAGCCAATATTAAAGCAGAGACCACCGGGGAACCGGCAGCTGCGATCCAGCTTCCGGACGGCAGAGTCCTCACCGGACGGACCAGTACTCTGCTGGGTGCTTCTTCCGCATTATTATTAAATGCCCTGAAAGCTCTGGCAGGCATTCCGGACGAAGTACAGCTGATCTCACCTACCGCCATCGGTCCCATCCAGGATCTGAAGACGAACTATCTGGGGAACCGCAATCCCAGACTTCATACAGATGAGACGCTGATCGCCCTTTCCATCTGTGCAGCTTCGGATGATACTGCGAAGGCTGCTGTGGAGCAGTTGAAGAACCTGAAAGGTTCCGAAGTGCACTCCAGCGTGATCCTGTCCCAGATTGACATGAATACCTTCCGCAAATTGGGTGTGAATCTGACATGCGAACCTCATTACCAGAACCAGAAGCTTTATCACAACTAAACATTTTGTCATGCTACTATAAATTATGGCAGTTATTGAGCGAAGGTGCTCCCCAAGGGGAGTTCTTCGCTCTTTTTATATGCATAACTATTAAAAAAGCGAAGTAACCACCATGAGCAAATAACATGCAAGCATGTTATTCAGGAAAGCTCTGAAAGAGCGATTTTGCGAATGGAGACTGAATAGTTACTATATCAAAAGGAGGAGAAAATTATGGCAGTAAAGTACGTATTTGTGACCGGAGGAGTCGTATCCGGCCTCGGAAAAGGAATTACCGCAGCTTCCCTGGGAAGACTGTTAAAGGCAAGAGGTTATAAGGTAACCATGCAGAAATTCGATCCTTATATCAATATTGATCCCGGCACCATGAACCCGATCCAGCATGGCGAGGTATTCGTCACAGAAGATGGTACAGAGACCGATCTGGATCTGGGACATTATGAGCGTTTCATCGATGAGAACCTGGATAAGAATTCCAATGTCACCACCGGTAAAGTATACTGGTCCGTATTGCAGAAAGAGCGTCGTGGTGATTACGGCGGAGGTACGGTACAGGTCATCCCTCATATCACCAATGAGATCAAGAGCCGTTTCTACCGCAATTTTACGGATGACGAGACCCGTATCGCCATCATTGAGGTCGGTGGTACCGTAGGCGATATCGAGAGCCAGCCTTTCCTGGAGTCCATTCGTCAGTTCCAGCATGAAGTCGGCCATGACAATGCGATTCTGATCCATGTAACGCTGATTCCTTATCTGAGCGCTTCTCAGGAATTGAAGACCAAACCCACCCAGGCCAGTGTTAAGGATCTGCAGGGCATGGGCATCCAGCCGGATATCATCGTCTGCAGAAGTGAGCATCCTCTGGATCAGTCCATCAAGGACAAGATTGCTCTGTTCTGTAACGTACCTCAGAGCCATGTATTGCAGAATCTGGATGTGGAATATCTGTATGAGGCTCCGTTAGCTATGGAAAAAGAGCATCTGGCACAGGTAGCCTGTGAATGTCTGCATCTGGATTGTCCGGAGCCGGATCTGGCAGACTGGAAGAAGATGGTAGAGGATCTGCGTCATCCAACCGATGAAGTGCAGGTGGCTCTGGTCGGAAAATATGTCTCTCTGCATGATGCCTATATCAGTGTCGTAGAGGCTTTGAAGCATGGCGGTATCACCAATCATGCGACCGTACACATCAAATGGATCGACTCTGAGACGGTAACGCCTGAAAATGTGGAAGAACTGTTAGGTGACTGCAACGGTGTCCTGGTACCCGGCGGCTTCGGTTCCCGGGGCATCGAAGGCAAGATCCTGGCGATCCAGTATGCAAGAACCCATGGGATTCCCTTCCTGGGACTGTGTCTGGGAATGCAGCTGACAATCGTGGAATATGCAAGAAATGTCATCGGGTATACGGATGCCCACAGTGTGGAACTGGATCCTAACACCACACATCCTGTGATCGCTCTGATGCCGGACCAGAACGGTGTTGAGGATATCGGCGGTACCTTAAGACTGGGTGCATACCCTTGTGTACTGGATAAGGATTCCCGTGCTTATCAGCTCTACGGACAGGAGAATATCTCCGAGAGACATCGTCATCGTTATGAGGTCAACAACGATTATCGTGCCGTCCTCACCGAACACGGTCTTCGTCTGTCCGGTCTGTCCCCTGACGGACGTATCGTGGAAATGTGCGAGCTTACCGAGCACCCCTTCTTCGTAGCCACCCAGGGACACCCCGAGCTCAAGTCCAGACCCAACAGACCCCATCCGTTATTTAAGGGATTCGTGGAAGCGGCTTTGGAGAATAAGCACCGGAAATAAATTGAAAGTTAATTAATAAATCTGTTTTCAAATCTCCGTAGCCCTTGGCCGGGTATAAGAAACGCTGACATCGCTTTCGCTCGGAAACAGATCGCAACGGCACATAAGCGAGGAAAGTACCCTCGCTAAGTGCCGGCGTCTGTTTACGGTCAGCTTATTCTTACACCCAGCCGTGGCTACTGGTGTATTAACAGGCTTTCGAAACGCAGAACTCCCGGAGTATGCGGTGCCATGTCGAAGATGTTTGTCGGAGGATGTTGATATTTTCTAGAAAAGTGCTGAAAGGCAGGGGGAAAGCGGACACGATGTCCGCGTCAGCCGATTGTCGACATGGATGTCGACTGTAGGCGGCCCCGTCATGACGAGAACTACTCATCACTTTTCGTAGAAAATTCACATCCGGAGACCTTACATCGAGACATGTGTATCGCATGCTCCGGGAGTTCGTGGATTTTGCCAATGTATTTAACTAACTCTCAATTTTGCAATCTTTACCATCAAAGCAGAAAATATGTCTATGGTGTACAAATATTATGAAAAAAGCTGAACTTCCTCCTACTTTTTATCCTTTCGCAAATACCTCAAAATTCCATGGATCACTCTGCCAAGGCATGCTCCCACCACTGCCCCGGCAATGGTGATTCCCAGTATTTCTACATAGCGAAATCTGTTTGCCGAAAATGCCCATACGCATGCTACGATGCCGCACAAAACGATCAATCCGATATAGATATCCTTTATACTCTTATTCTCCCTCGAACTCCCGGATGACATCGCATCATTTCCCACCAATTCATCAATGCTTATGTCGAATTGCTTTGATAAGAGAATTAATTGCTCCGGGTTCGGCGCAGTCTCTCCTAATTCCCAGTTTGATATCGTCTGCCTTGTAACATTGATTTTTTCTGCCAGCTTCTCCTGCGAAAGCCCCTTCTTTTTTCTTAAGGTCTGAATATTGTTTCCTAACTGCATCCGTCACCTCTCCTTTCGCATGAAGTATAGCATGCAATAGCTATGCAGTACTATCAACATCTCCGGGAATTTGCGCAAAGGAACTTAACATTTCCGCAAACCTCAGCGTTTCTATTGATTTACCGGTTTCTGCGGTACCAGTCAATGTTGCCTGCTCATAGTATGCCGTGCCGTTACAGATATATTCGAACACCGATGCATAGTTGGTAATCCCATAGCGTCCGGGGTAGCTGTTATATCCCTCTCCTCCGATCCAATAAGCAAAATTTATGAGTTTTTCATTACCCAGGCAAATGCCTTCGCGGTCCGCAGGCCCGGATCTCTGAAATGATTCCCCGGATTCCATTCCAGCGTACTGCCGATCCCACACTGCTGCAGCCACGCATGTGCCTCCCGGATACAGTCACCTACAGTAGCCATAACAGGATTTTTCGTCTTTTCCTCTTTGTCCCCCAGGCTTAAGTAAACTGCCCGACTCTGATTCTCGTGCTCTTTCATATAGGGCAGAAACCCTGGGAACCACACCGAGGGCGATGCCGCCGCTATCCCCGCAAACCGATCCGTCTGATAAGATGCCCACAGAGAAAACAACCCTGCAAGAGAATATCCTCCAAGATAATAAGTTTTACTTTCATCCGAGCATAAACGCAAAATTTCTTCTAACAACGAGGCTGCACCATCGCCAAAATCCTCTTTTCCGAACACCGCCGGTGATCGCCACGGAGACAGATCGAGGTTCCAGTCATCCACTTTCACCGCAATCATTTGAAAATCCAATGCTGTCAGCTTCCGGATTTGTGCCACTTCGCCCTCTATTTCCGGAAGATCATGATCTCCCACGGGCTGGATCAAAACAATGGGAGCCTCCGGATTCCCATATTTATATTTAGTCATGCCGTCCTCTTTCTCTATCAAATATCCTTTTCTATCAAGTATCCATTCTATTTTATCAGTTTCAGAATCCTTTGCCTGTTATATCGCTGCATGATCACAAACATCATATCAAACATGGCCGCAAGGATCGATGTAATGATAAATGCCGGATATCCACCCAGCCAATGACCTGCCACAATCGGTGCAAAGCTGAGCACTACGATCGTCTCATGCCCCAGTTCCGCCTGACATGTGACCTGCGCTATTTCCTCCCAGGTGTGTTGTCTCGGATCAAACAGGCTGGGATTATAGGTAGGCATGCGATTCTTCCATTTTTTCACACGCAGCTTTTCATATAATTTCATTTCGGATTTACTTACCTGATACCAGCGTTTTCTGTAATCTGCTCTGTTATGCATGATGGAATTGTAGATAAATGCAACCACCCATCGCATGATAAAATGATAAGCTGTGGTTCCAAAGGTAATGGCAGTCGTCAACCAGATTCCTAACAAAGTTTTTTGATATAAAATAGCCGTGACCATAGTTCCGATCAGGAACACGACAGGCGCTGCCTTTAAGAATTTTATCATAGGTCATTCTCCGTTTTTTCCAACTTCATATACCCATTTTCTTAATGAGTTTTGAATAAATATGTTCCACGAACCACGGTTCCGTAGATTTCTCCAAAGCATCTTCCGGAGAGAACCACATCACTCCACTATTCTCATCGGCTTTTACGGATACCTGCTCTTCCGAATCTGCCTCCAGTAAATACGTGATATTCAGATGCAAATGGCTGGACACATAGTTCCTTTTTTCACATGTCCGTCCACCGTCAGAGATTCCAGAGAAAAAAATCTCCTCTGATACCGGTCTCACATTGGAAATTCCCGCCTCCTCCTTCACTTCCCGGATGGCAACGGACAGCAGATCCGTCTCCCCATCCGCATGTCCTCCCAACCAGGACCAGGAATTATAAATATTATGATATACCATAAGTACCTTGCTTCTGTCCTTATTTACCACCCAGGCAGAAGACGTAATATGCGCAACTGTATTTTCTCTGGAAAATGCGTTCTCATTGTTACTGATCCATCCCAGGATCAAAGCTTTGTCCTTTTCTTCCTGTTCACTGAATGGGGGATAGTTTTCTATTTGTCTGATTAAATTTTCTTTCATCATGTTTCCCCTTTCACTTATTAACAGTACCTATCCGAATAACGATTTTAATCCGGTCGTCATCAGACCGTAATTTCGACCTGGTTGCCTTCCATTACAACGATGCAGCTTTCGTAATAGCCGTCTCCTGTAATTCTGGGTCCGCTGACAACTTCATATCCGTCTGCTTTTAATTCTGCAGTCAAAGCATCCACCTTTTCCCGACTTCCCACGCTGAAGGCAATATGTGCATATCCGGTTCGGGCAGCTTCTTTCGGCAGGTTTACCATTTCCGGTCTCTGCATGATCTCAAGTCGGGCCCCATCCTCGAAGGAAAGAAAATAGGAACGAAAATCTGTCTAGGGATTATGGTATCCTTCGTTTGATTTCGCCCCTAGATACTTTATAAAAAAATTTCTGGCTCCTTCCAGATCCTCTACGTAAGTGCAATGTGTTCTATTTTCATCCTGTTGCCCTCATTCTATGTTCCTCTTTGCCTTTTTCATCTAATATAATCCTTCTGTCGCAAGCCTTGTCTTTGCCACGACATTTTCCCCATGCTTCGGAAAGCTTTTCAAACAACCGGTCAATCTCCTGCCAATCCTTACATCTCACAAACCTGTCATTGGGAAGCTCTGCCCGGCTGTTCCATGGCCGGTCGAACACGGCTGTCCTGCAGTTGTCAAAATGTATTACATGCTCAAACGCCGCCGGAGAATCCTCTACCGCAAAATCAAAGGTCATGTTGTAAAGTTCCTCCAATGTCATATTATATTTGTAGTCCTGTTTCGCAGTTTCGCGCCCGTATTTGTCTACACAGAACAAGGGAACTCTTTCCAAATGATGTTCGTCAAGCCATTTCCTCGATGGTTCATAGGAATTGAACGGCCTTCCGGTAATGATAAAAACCTCGTGTCCCTGATCCACCCACTTATTAATTGCTTCGGAAGCCCCCGGAGTCTCCTCGTAATTCAGTAGATTTTCCGGCAAATGCCCTGCCTTCATTAGAGCTTCATACTGCTCATCATTTAGATCAAATGATTTCTGGAGATTAAAAAACTGAACCTGCCGGTAAGGAACGTCAATACCGAACATTTTTTTTGCAATTTTCGTAAAATATTCAGCGGTTTCACATAATACATCGTCAAAATCTATGTAGATTTTCATTATTTCTTTTCTCCTATACCTTCGCATTATTCTTCTAATAGATTTTTAAACACCATTGTGATTTCCGACTCTCCCCCATGGTTCCATTTAAACTTAACATCACTTCCTGCCTTTGGTTTTTCATTAATATCACCCGCCAATTTTGCAGGAATGAGTTTTTCCCAATAACGTACATTATATATATCATTTTCTACAGATTCAACCACACCTAAATGTTGCTCAAAAATCTGCATAAAACCCTCCTTAACTTTTACTTTGCGGTACTCGGGAAACTCTTCACTGATTCTAAGCAACGCTGCTTCATCACCGAGCTTTTCAAAATCAGAACTTTCAATGAGCTTTCCTCTGATTAATGAAAAATCATCATTTAATGGTAATACCATTATTTCATCAAATGATTTTCCCCTGGCATCTGTAATTTTATATTTGGAAGCTCTCTCAAATCCAAAATGCGGATAATAATAAGGTTCTCCAATAATTACAATTCCAGCTATTCCCTGCTTTTGGGCCAGTTTTATTGTTTCACACATAAGCGCTCCACCGATATCGTTTCCTTCCCATGTTGGTTCAACTGCTAATGGTCCAAATGTAGCAATTTCATGCCTACTATTTCCGTCTACGATCCACGCTTTTGTGTAATATATGGCTCCGACAATCTGGCCATCAATTTCTGCAATTCGGCTTATTTCCGGTATGTAGTCTTGAGAATCACGAATAATGCGAGTCAATAAATGCTCCGTGCATCCGGGCCAATATTTATTCCAAAAGCTTCTCATTATCATTAATTCCGTTTTTTTATAATCTTCTTCGGTCTCTTGTCTAATGATTAAATTATTTATCATTGTATCCTTTTCCACTCCACAGGCCTCAATTCTCCTAACCATTTAAAACTAAAATTTGTCAGTTGAGTTCATTTTCCTCCGCATCATTGAAAATATACTTCGATGTTTCCTTTGCAAGGATTTTAATCTTTCAATTCTGCCTCAATCTCTTCAATTGTAGGCAAGCTTCCCTTAAATTCTTCTGGTATCAACTTAGATAATTCATAGCTGGATATTCCCAAAGGTTGACTTGTTGATTCCAGTGCATACTGTGCCTCGACTTTATCCATATCTTTACAGATTAACAATCCTAAAGTTGGATTATCATTCTCTGTTTTCATTTGGTGATTAATTGCGACAACATACGTTCCAAGCTGTCCGGCATAAGATGAGTCAAATTTACCTGTCTTAATTTCTACAACTACATAGCAATGTCTTTGTGTATTGTAAAACAACATATCGATGAATTTCTCTACTTCCCCCACTGTGATACGGACTTCGCGCCCCATATAAGCGAATCCTGTTCCGAGTTCTATTAGAAAGTTGTTTACTTTATTAATTAATGCATCCTTTAATTCCTTTTCATCATATTGTTCCCGTAATGTCAAAAAATCAAAATTGTACGGATCCTTTGTAATTGCCTGCGCCAAATCACCCTGCACTGAAGGTAATGTATTTGCAAAATTTGTTATAGCTTTTCCTTGTCTTTCAAATAAATCCGTATCTAAAAAATTTACCAGGACATCACGAGACCAATTATTTTCTAGTGTTTTTCTCACATAAAACAATGCCTTATCCACATTGTTTTTACATTTGTCTATTATTGTTCTATTATGTCCCCAAGGAATTCTAAAAACGATAGTCGAATCGTCCACAGCTTGTGGACGATTTCCGGCACAAGGATATAATTCATAGAAATAACGCATATATTTTAAATTGGTTGGTGAAAATGACTTAACATCCGGTAATACCTTTTTTAAGTCATCACTAAGTATCTTATAAAATCCTGATCCATATCCGTATTGCTTGCTCATGGTTGAAATATTTTTTCCCGTTTCACCACAACTTTTATCACCGCATCCACGATGGATTCCCCCGGCTCGATATGACCTCCCGGAAGTGTATATCCCTTCCAGTCATTTTTTATTCTGTCCTGTAACAAGTATCTGCCATTTTTATGTATTAAGCATAAAACGGTAAGTTCGACGCTTTCTGTTCTCATTTACTTTCTCCTGCAATGTTTTCGACAATTTGGGAATTTCCACTCTTCCTACAAAGAATTTCCACGCTGCCATACCATTACATAGTCTTTTTCCCTGGTAACTTCATCCAATCCTTCTCGTTGAATTTCAAAACCTTCTCGTTGATAAAAGTGAATTGCACGTGTATTCTTTTGGTAAACATTTAAGTATAATTTCGTCTTTTTTTCTTTTACAAAATTCAACAGAAGCTTACCTATACCCTGCGACTGCATTTCATCACGAACAAAAATGCCTTCCATATATTCATCATTCAACCCTATAAAGCCTTCTATCTGGCAGTCATTCTCATACACATAGACCTCTGCCTGTGGCAACATTTCTTTCACTAAATTAATATTATCTTTCCAATATTGACCCGGAATAAAATAATGTGCTTTTAAGTTGGTATCTAACCATATATCAACAACTCGTTCGATATCTGCTTTTTGTAATACTCTGATCATACTTTTTCAAACACCCTGTTCTGCTACAATTTACAAAATCACCTCGAAGATCGTCCCTCCGGATGGATTGGACTTCACCACAATACTGCCATCATGCACTCTTACAATTTCACGAACCAGGGCAAGTCCCAGTCCTACTCCACCAAGCTCCCGGCTTCTGGATTTATCCACCCGGAAAAATGGTTCAAATACACGTTCCTTAAGTTCCTCAGGGATTCCGGCTCCCGTATCCTCTACTGACAGATACACATGGTTTTCCTTCCGGTCTGCGGTTACTGTAACCTGCCCGCCCGAATGATTATATTTTATGGCATTCTCAACAAGATTGTATACCAGCCGGTAAATAAGGATATCACTTCCGACCATCGTTATATCCTTGCATTTTCCGATCAGTCTTATATTTTTGCCCTCTGCGAGCGGTTCCAGATCCTCCAATACCTCATCCACCAGAGCATCTAAGATGATTTCATCATCCCTTCCTACCGTCTGAAGCTCACTCATGTCGAGAAGTGTCTTTACCATTTTGTTGAGTCTGTCGTTCTGTTCGGTAACCATCTTTATCATCTGTACCGTGTCTGCATCATTGTCCGGATGTCTGTTGGAATGATACAGATCCAGCTGTACCTGCATCAAGGCTAATGGAGTACGAAGCTCATGGGCTGCATTTGCAGTAAATTGTCTCTGTATCTCAAATGCAGCCGAGAGACGTTCCAGCATCCGGTTATACGAAACGCTAAGCTGGTTCAGTTCTTTCACCTGGTTTTCTTCTATCCGTGAATCTGCCAGATTTTGCGCCTGCACCTTTTCGATTTTGTCAGAAAACTCTCTGATCGGTCTGAGTGCATGCCCACTTATAAAATAGGTTGCCACTCCACCCAGAAGAGCCAATACTGCTGAAATGATCAGGCTGTTTTTCCTGTAATCCGCCTTATTATTATACACCTGAACAGAAAAGTCATTGGCGAACTCATCCCATTTGTCCTCCGGAATGCTGATGTATATTTCCTCCGCATCGTCCGACTGATCATCTCCCCGTGTATCCACAGCCTCCTGCAGAGAATCCATATAATATACACCGTTTTTATAGACGAGCATCGTCACGCATCCACATATCACAGCTATATATAATGTAATGATGCAGGTAAGTCTCCACTGCAGCGACATTTTTTTCATCTATCGGACTCCTCTCGTATTTTATACCCTTCTCCCACCTTGTTCAGAATCGGATCATATCCCAGCACAGCCTTAAGCTTTTTTCTAAGGGAAGACATGTGTACTCTGATCGCTCCGCTAAAGCTATCCACAGATGCATCCCAGACATGCTCCATCAATTCCTCCTGGCTTACCGGTCTGCCAAGATTCAGAAGCAGATATTCCAGAATACCATTTTCTTTTCTTGTCAGGGATACCATTTCCCCTTTTGCATATGCCTCACGCCTTAATGTATCGAACTTTATCTCACCGCTTTCCAGACATACATCCTTCTGCACAAACTTCCTTCTGGTCAGGCTTCTGATACGTGCCTCAAGCTCCTGTAGATGGAATGGTTTTTCCATATAATCATTTGCCCCTGCATCCAGCGCCTCAACCTTATCCGCTATCTGCCCCCTTGCAGATAATATAAGAACCTTCGTCTCCTCATTTTCCTGCCTGAGTTCCTTCAGGATCTCCATTCCATCCATGCCGGGCAGATTCAGATCAAGAACGACCAGATCATAGTTCTCCGTCAGGATACCTGCAAGAGCTTCTTCCCCATCATAGCAGGTATCCACCTCATATCCTGCGTCATACAGACTTTTCGCAACTGTATCACATATTTCTTTTTCATCCTCAACAATGAATAATCTCAAAATTCCTTCCCGCCTTAACAAAGATTTTACAACAATTATTGTATAATAGCGAAGTCAACTGGTCAATAAATACCACGATCGAAAGGAGTAACAATAACTTGAAGTGCAGAAAAATATCTCAGATCGTTCTGCTCGTCACCGGGATCACTATGATCGGCTACGGTGCAGTCAGAGGCGAAGCTGCTGTCGTGCTTGGTAAAGCAATAAAATTATGTCTGGAGTGTGTCGGAATTGGATAAGAGAAAAAAATCACTGTCAGGGCAGACAGCCGGGATACGCGGGTGGATACAGGCTGCTGCCACACTGCTTACTAATATTCACATCCCTAATTTTTTTAAGGGCAAAATATATCAGGGAAACGCTAAGACCGTATGTGTACCGGGATTAAACTGTTATTCCTGTCCTGCTGCCACTGGAGCATGCCCCATTGGCGCATTTCAGGCGGTGATCGGATCCTCCCGATTTAAATTTTCATATTACGTCACGGGATTTTTTATTTTACTGGGTGTGACACTTGGAAGATTTATATGTGGATTTTTGTGTCCGTTTGGATGGTTTCAGGATTTACTTCATAAAATCCCGGGAAAAAAATTTTCCACAGCCAGACTGAAGCCGCTAAGATATCTGAAATATATGATTCTTATCGTTTTCGTTATCCTTCTGCCGCTGCTCGTAACGAACTCTATAGGAATGGGCGACCCTTTCTTCTGTAAATATATTTGTCCACAGGGCGTTCTGGAGGGAGCCATCCCGCTTTCCCTGGGAAATGCAGCCATACGGTCCGCACTTGGAAAACTCTTTACTTGGAAATGCTTTATTTTGATCACAGTTGTCGTGTTAAGCATTTTATTTTACAGACCCTTCTGTAAATGGATCTGTCCTCTTGGCGCGATCTACTCACTGTTTAATAAGGTCAGCCTTCTTAATATTAAGGTAGAGGACAGCAAATGTATCGGTTGTGGTCAATGTTCAAGGGTATGTAAAATGGATGTGGATGTTTGCAGGCATCCAGACCATCCGGAATGCATACGTTGCGGAGCCTGCATAAAGGCTTGTCCCAAGGATGCGATCCACTACCGGTTTATGGGAAAATAATCTTATTACGATTACTTAAAGGAGAATATAATCATGAAAACAAACAAAAAATTCCTTACTATTTTAACACTTTTAACACTCTGCATAGCTTTATTGCTTACAGCCTGCGGCGCAACGGATGCTGCCGGCACGGACAAAACCAATGAGTCTCTGACGGAAACCGGCACAGTATCCGCAGACAGCTCCAACACTTCACTGGATGATCTGTATCAGCAGGAGAACCAGATTTTTGCAGATCATGAGGCTGTATGGAACAAGGTATTCGGCATGATGAGCAAAAGCGATGCTGATCCCAGCAAAAATTATGCTGATTATCTGGCTGATACCGTCGAAGCAAACAAGGACTCCTTTACAGAGGATGAATTGAAAACACTTACGGACGATATGGAAACCATACGGAAAATCGAAGAACAGATAACAGAACTGGAACAGGGAACTACCCCAACCGATCATACTGCTCCGGAAAACAATTCCGAAGCTGACTCTCCCTTCCGGAATTTCTCCGGTCAGGATTTTGATGGTAATTCTGTCGATGAAAGCCTGTTTTCCGCCAATGCAGTAACCGTCGTCAATTTCTGGTTTACCGGCTGTAAGCCCTGTGTTGCTGAGTTGTCTAAGCTGAACGAATTAAACAATACGCTCAAAGCAATGGGCGGCGAAGTCATCGGCATCAATACGGAAACCTTCGACGGCAATGAAACTGCCATGAAGGAAGCTGCCGCCGTTCTTGAAAGCCAGGGTGCAAAGTACCGCAATATTTCCATTGACTCTGCTTCCGATGCGGGTAAATATGCCTCTGATATTATGGCTTTTCCTACAACCATACTTGTCGATAGAAATGGCAATATTGTAGGGGATCCGATCCTTGGGGGAATTGATAACCAGGATAACTATGACTCTCTGATGCAGCAGATTCAATCGGTAATTGATGCAGACAGTGCAAACCAATAATGCAAAACACTCCCTACGAATTCTTCATTCACCTGTTGACACCGGCAATTGATTTTGATATTATTTATCAAGAATTGAATATTCCATGAGGGAGTAGTTAGCACGAAGGTGTGATTTGTCAACATTCTGATTATAATTTTAGAGTATAATCTGGCAAATCTTAAATAATGAGACTCATGTATATCTATTAACGGGCTGTGTATAATACACACTGGCAGATAATTGATATACATGAGTCTTTTTTATCTCTGTCGATACTTATCATCGCACAGCTTTCGGCTGACAACACTATAATGGATCACGCAAAGGAGAAAAACATGGAGAAACTTATTAACAATGCCCCGTTTGCCCTTGTTCTTGTATTCCTTGTAATCGGTTTTGTACTGCTGATTAAAGGTGCGGACTTTTTCGTAGAAGGAAGCTCCAGTGTAGCAAAGAGACTGCATGTTCCGTCCATCATCATCGGTCTTACCATCGTAGCAATGGGAACCTCTCTCCCCGAGACAGCGGTCAGTGTATCGGCTTCTATCACAGGCAACAATGAGCTTGCGGTCAGTAATGTCGTCGGTTCCAATATCTTTAATCTGATGGTCGTGATCGGCGTATGTGCAATGATCGCCACCGTAGAGGTTGCGCGGGAAACTATCCGGAGAGATATCCCCCTTTCCCTGATCTGTGCCGGTCTTTTACTGCTTTTGGGGACCATGGGACTTGGTGATCAGGCCAACATGACACTGGGACATTTCGATGGTGTGATATTCATAGGTCTTTTTGCCGGATATATCTTCTACATGATCAGAATTGCCTTAAAGGCAAATAAAGAAGGAAAAAAAGTAGAGATTGAGGGCGGTTCCGATGAAGAGATCAAGCTGATCTCCGTACCGCTCAGCATTGTTTTCATTGTCGGCGGTGCTGCTGCGATCGCCTTCGGTGGGGATCTCACTGTCGATGCTGCATCCAGAATCGCAAGCGACCTGGGAATGACGCAGACACTGATCGGACTTACCATCGTTTCCATCGGTACATCTCTTCCGGAGCTTGTGACTTCCATCGTTGCAGCCAGGAAAAATGAAGTCGATATGGCACTGGGTAATGCCATCGGTTCCAACGTATTTAACATCCTGATGGTACTGGGTATCGCTTCCGCCATCAGTCCTATCAGCATCATTACAGAAAACATCATTGATCTGTGTGTACTGATCGCATTTACTGTGTGTGTATGGATCTTCGCAGGAAGCAAAAAGAAAATCGGAAGAGTCGAAGGCTTCTGTATGGTGGCTCTTTACGCAGCATATGCGGTTTATATCATAATCAGATAAATGAGGGCCGTACAAATGATATTGTTTTTTAAGGTATTTCTCACGGAATTCATCGCAGAGATGGGTGACAAAACACAGCTTATGCTGATCGCCCTTACTTCAAAATACAAATTAAGAGATATTATATTTGGAACCGCTGCCGCAATCCTGGTACTGAACGGTCTGGCTGTCCTCGCCGGCGGGCTCGTCAGCGAATTCATTCCCGGCTGGCTCATCAAGATCATTGCTGCACTTGCATTTCTTTATTTTGCCGCATCAACACTTGCAGGCAGCAATGATGAGGAAGAGGAAGGCAGCGGCAAATCCAGGATCCGGTTCGCACCGCTTGCAGTTTTCTGTACCTTTTTCGTAGCCGAGCTTGGAGATAAGACACAGCTTACCGCCATCACCTTTGGTGCCAATGAAGGTATGAGTTCCGCACTGATCGTATGGATCGGCTGTTCTCTGGGACTGTTTTTAGCAGACATCCTGGGAATGCTTTTAGGCTATCTGTTAAAGAGCAAGACTCCGGAAGGGCTGCTCAATACTCTCGCCTTCGCCATCTTCTCTGTATTCGGCGTCTTCACACTGTATCAGGGACTGAAGCTCATCAGTACAGATATCCGTTCCATACCGGTACTGCCGATACTGATCGTCGCAACGATTGCTTTTGCCGGTATCTGTGTGTACCTGTTTTTAAAGAGAGAGAAAAAGGCAAAAGCAGCAAACTAAAAACGAACCCCATTCTGTTTTCACGGAATGGGGTTTATTTATCTATTCCGTTCGGAACTCAAAAGAAAAATAGTACACATAATCATCCATTTCAAGGGCATCCAGCTGGTCGTTCACAATATAACTAAAATCAAAAGTTCTCGCTTCGTCATTATCATAGATCAGCGCAAGAAGCGGCTGCTGTTCATCATAGACAATATCTGTTTTCTCCTGAATTTCCGTTGCAGCTCTTCCATATCCATAGTGCTCTCCTTCCGGAACATCCTCCAGGATTGGGATTAGCATATCTACCTGCGATTCATCATCTGCAATAATAATTTTCACGGTACGATCCTTAAACTGCGGTACAATAATAATCGTTCCATTCTGCGGTGAATCCATTCCTTCATACGAAAGCCCTGCCCTTTGTCTGTCTACCAGCTTTCCTTCCCGGTATTGCCAAATATGAATATCTAGAGTTTTAAATTCATTCGTTGCCGTGTATTTATACATAAAGGCACCGTCTACGCCTGACAGCATTTCCGCCGTTTTCATTTCAATACTGTCCTTGTCCACCGGGACGATAAAGTTCTGTGGCATATTTTTCCGGAATATCATGATTCCGACCGTCAAAACAACAATCGCCGCCGTGACAAGCAGAATACCTATAATGTATTTCAATCGTTTTTGCTTCTGCTTACTGTCCGTTGCCAGCCCGATAATATTTTCTTCCGATTTTTTGTCAATATTTTCCCGGACAATATCTTCTCCTGCCAGGAATTCATTGATGCTGATACCGAGGATCTGGCAGAGTTCCGAATAGACGGATACATCCGGCAGACACACGCCCCGCTCCCACTTGGATACGGATTTGTCACTCATACCCAGTTTTTCGGCGAGCTGCTTCTGCGTCATACCTAAGTCTTTTCTTTTGCCTGCAATATATTTTCCTATCTTGACGAGATCCATGTGCTTACCTCCTGTGTCTGAGATCATACTATTCTCTTTTCAGAAATAAGTACACCTCCCGGAAGTAGAATCCCGGTATCTACTGTGTTTTCCATTGTATACTCTTCTATTACACCTATTTCTGTTCCACCAATTTCTTCCAGTCATCAGGAAAACCCATCGTTTTCACATCTACTTTTTCATATTTATCTATTAGCAATTCTATTTGATCTACATAAAGATTCCAATGCTTGTCATTCTTTAAAATCTGTTTCATACACAATAATACACCAAACATTCTATTGTTTCCTATACCGGCTTGTGTATATTCTTTGTAAAGAATAGGCGTCTTTGAAAGTTTTGCATTATACAACCTCCCATAATGCGCACAAACATTGCGAACATAAGAAATGCTCTCCAACCAACTTTCCAGATATGTATATCCAATTCCAAAACTCTTGGCAACTGCCTTTTTGTCAGCATTTTTCATGTTTTTGTAAAATTTTGAAAGAGTGCCAAAACTAAATACCTCCACCAACGCATATATAGGCAAATTTCCACCTGCATAATTAGTTTTGAAATTTCTCACAAACGGCGCCTTTGAGTTTCTCCGAACCTCCTCTTCGATATCAGCCATAAATGCCCGATGATATTCTTCGTCCACAAAATTTTGGGGTTCCATATATCCAAGAACTCCATAAACTTCCGCAAAATAATTTGCAATTCTGCATCTGACATTTACTTCTATTTTTTCTATCTCAGCAAATGTCACTTGTCTGAAATTAGCATTGAACAGATATAACTCTACAATCTGCTCAAATGTTACGCCTTCTTCATATTTCCCATTTTTAGGTTTAAATCCTAAACTATACGCCTTAATTAATCGGAAATAGGATATGTCATTTAATATCTTCTTGGCATATTCCTCATTCTCAATAATTAAGCCAAGTGATTTCAAGTTTTCTATTTGTTCGTCTATTGTCATCGGTAATGGATGTTGCTTTAGTCCCCCAATATATTTTCCCCCTTAAAATTAAAAGACCCAACGTGGTCCGCATCGTTGAGAGGCGTGTTGGGTTCTGTTATTTTTAGTATATTCTATATGTTGTAAAAATACAATGATTATTTCAAATTACTTAAACTTTTTCTTATACCCGCAGTCGCAATAAGATCCGCCGGAAGCCAGGGTGTATTCCCTGACAAAATTGGTGACACCGCCCGCCTCGCTCATGGTGTAGTCAAACTGGCACATGGCAGGGATCAGCTCAGTAAGTCCCAGTTCCTTCATAAGGGTACAGATTCCGCAGGTCGTAAATCTTGCCTCGTAGCCGCTGCCATCCTCCCTCTAAAATGTAATTTGCATATTCTGTCCCTATTCCCCGGCATCCCTCGCCTTGCTGTGCTTATGTCTCTTGCGCACTTCTCTGGCGTGATCTCTGCGGGCGGCGATAGCTTCTGCCTCTTCCTTAGGTATCAGCTTCGTGGTCTTGACGATATATACGCCGCCATCATATGCCTTGCGTACCCGGATCTTGCCCTTGAGATAGCCGTGCTTCTCGCAATAAGCCACGCAGTAATAATGCCTGCCGTTAGCGCTGAACCATTTGATCTTCTTGCGAAGGTTACGATGGCAGAGATAACATTTGCTGGACACGACTTCCTTATCTGCGAAAGCTTCTGTCTTGTCCTTGAATTCCCTGGAAATATATTTTACATAGGTATCAAACTGCGCTTTCACCTCGTCCCTACGGTCCTTCGGAGGACAGAAGGTATCGTAGGACAGGTTCACCACTACCTCCGGGTGCTCCTCCAGGATCCGGATCAGGATCTTTGCCGTATAGTAGGCATCACTGAACGCCCGGTGGAAGGGAATATCCTTCTCAATATGCAGAAAATCGATGGCATATTCCAGATTTCTGCGGATCTTGCGCTCCTCATAGGCAATGGCGAACAGCTTCTGCACATCCAGATAGGGCAGCGGTCCCGGTGCCAGAAGCGGCATCTCATAATATGCCATATTCCGCTGTAACTCCGTCAGATCCAGCGTGCCCCAGGTACAGAACAGATACTCCTCCTGTCCGCACCATCTGACAAAATCTCCTCCGACCTCCGGGAATGGTCTCCCACGCTCCAGCTCCTGCATCTGAATATGGATCAGTTTGCTGGTGATCTTGTGCATCTCATGGTAGACCTGTGGCTTGATCAGTTCATTGAATTCGCTGACCATGACACGTTCATTATTCAGTTTGATGGCACCGATCTCTATGATTTCAAAAGGCAGCTTCTCCACAGCATCCTCTTTACCGGTGTTACTCTGATTCCATTCCAGATCCAGAACGATATATTCCATACGTTCCTCCATATTTTTAACTACTAACAGGGGTTATAAATGTCTTACAGTCTTGGCAGTGCGATATCCAATACCTCTTCATGCCAGCAGTGGTCTCCCTCTCTGACATCGTGGAGCGGGTATTCCTCTTTTCCGTACAGACTGTAAGCCTTCCGCACAATATCTAACTGCTCCGTCACATTCATCAGTCCTCTGGGACCATTCAGATGGTCATCCCGGCAGGACTGGACCGCCAGCGGTCTCGGCGCAATGAGCGATGCAATATCTCCCATATCAAAGTGTTCCCACAGATGGGGAACATAATTACAGCTGCAATTACCGTTGAGTAATAACAATGCGTCACGATATCCATAGAGATATCCGCTGATGATACATTTTTTCACACGGTCATCCAAAGCAGAGATCCACAGCGTCTGCATACCACCGCCGGAAAATCCCACGACGCCTAAATCGTCAGTATCCCATTCGCCCCGTTCGTAGACATAATCGATCAGCCGGGAAGCATCCCAGGTACACATACCTGCCACGGTCTCTCCCAAAGGCTCAGCCATATGTGCCAGATGAAAACAGGTACTGGTCAGAAAGGACTTCTCATCCGTTCCTTTCTGCAATGCCTCATCCCTGCGTTCTCCGAAGCCTCTGCAGTCCGGACAGATTGCCACATAACCACGCTTCGCCAGCTGCATACCGTAATCATAATGGTAGAATTCGATCATCCGTTTTACCGCGGGAATATCATTGCGTCCTGCCACGCTGAATTTACCTGCTCCCTGATGCCCCGGAAGGGCAAGAAAACATTTCTGCTTCTCTTCGCTCTGCTTCGGCGGGATCAGTATATACATAGGCATATACACTTCCGGCTCTACCTGAAGGATCACTTTTTCCCGACGAATGCCGTTCTCCAGCTCCACGACTTCTTCCACGCGGGGGGCCAGATCACAGGTCTCCATGTATTTCCACCCCAGAAGGTCTTTTAATGTCTCTCTGGAAGTCTCCTTCCAGGCTTCCCATTCCTCTCTGGTGGATCCGGTGAACGCATCCTGCCTTGCATATTTATCAAATTTGTCCTGCATTCCCTTCAGACTTCCGTAGAAATGAGGGATCTGAATGATCGTATCTGCCTGTTCCATGACTGCTCCTTGCGTTTTCATTTTCTCTTATTGCTATTCTTACCATTCTCTGCCCTGTGCGTGCAGTCCGTCTTCCACATCTCCTGCAAAAAGGCTCTCCAGCCAGGTATGCGCCAGTTCAACCCAGGAGGTGCATTCCTCCTGTACGGCTCTGCCATCGTTAGTCTCTGTCAGCTTATTCGCCAGTGCCAGTCCATGCGCTCCCTTTTCATACATATGGAATTCCGTGGGCACTCCGGCTCTGCGGAGAGCGCTGACGAACAGCAGGGAATTTTCCACCGGTACCGACTGATCCGCAAAGGTATGCCAGATGAAGGTCTTCGGCACTTTATTTGTTACCTGTTTCTCCAGGGACAGCTTCTCTCCCAGCTCCTCCTGTCTGCTGCCTAACAGATTCTCAAAAGATCCTCTGTGGGCAAACTCTCCGGAAGTGATGACCGGATAGCATAACAGCAGTCCGTCCGGACGCAGCAGCTCATGCTCAGATGCCGAAAGTCCCTGACTCTCTGCCAGAAAATCTTCATCCCAGAACACCCCAAGGCTGGCTGCCAGGTGTCCTCCCGCAGAGCAGCCTTCCACTACGATCTTGTGGGGATCAATGTGCCACTCTTTCGCATGCTCCCGCAGGAACTTGATGCTGTAAGCCAGTTCCTTTAAGGAAGTAGGATATTCCGCAGGGGTGCAGGAATAGCGCAGCACTGCCGCATGATAGCCCATCGCCAGGAATTTCAGTGCCATGGGTTCCGCCTCTCTGTCGGAGGTTCTGGTATAGCCGCCTCCCGGGCACAGCAGGATCAGCGGTCTGTCGTTAATGGCCATTGCCTCCGAATACTCCTGAATATAGGTAACTAAATGTGCTCCCGGCAGGGAACCCTCCTGATGCATTTCAAATGTATTATAGATCATCTTTTTCCTCATTTCCGAGCATTGTCATTGAAAAATAAGGCGCAGACCATGTAGCAATACTACTGGCCTGCGTCTTCATCTGCCTTATTAATATTATCATAACTATTCAGAACCCCATTCGCAAAACGCTCCTATGGAGCTTCTTTTTTGCTCATGTGGTTACTTCGCCCTATAAATATCATAAAATATTCTTACGAATGCCAGCATTCGACGAATATTTGATGATATTTACATGGCTCTGAATAGTTACATATATCTTAGTATGCTCTTCCCCAGTATACCATCTTTTTCGCAGGTTTTCCACAACATACGCAGGTATCTGCGATCTGTTCCTGTTCAAAAGGCATACAACGGCTGGTTACAGCAAGCTTTTCCTTGATCTTGTCTTCACATTCCTGGCATCCGCACCACATAGCCTTGACGAATCCGGACTTTTCGTTGAAGATCTGCTCGAACTCTTCCATGTTATGTGCCACATAAGTATGGCTGTCACGATGTGCTCTTGCTCTCTCCAGCATTTCCTTCTGCATGGTCTCCAGGATCTCGGCTGCCTTGGTCTCCAGATCCTCCAGAGCTACCTCGGTCTTCTCTCTGGTATCACGGCGGCAGATCACGCACTTGCCTGCCTCGATGTCCTTAGGGCCGATCTCCACACGGATGGGATAACCTCTCATTTCAGCCTCTGCGAACTTGAAGCCGGGGGTCTTGTCACTGTCATCTACCTTGACACGGAAATCCTTCGCCAGGCGGTCTCTCAGCTCATACGCCTTGTCGAGAACGCCTTCCTTTTTCTGCATAACGGGTACAATGCAGATCTGGATGGGTGCCACACGGGGAGGGATCACCAGACCTTCGTTATCACCGTGTACCATGATCAGTGCACCGATCAGACGGGTGGTCATACCCCAGGAGGTCTGATGTACATATTTTAAAGTATTGTCCTTGTCAGCGAACTGGATGCCGAAAGCCTTGGCGAAACCGTCTCCGAAGTTATGGCTGGTACCGGACTGCAGTGCCTTGCCGTCATGCATCAGTGCTTCTACCGTATAGGTTGCAACTGCACCTGCGAATTTCTCCTTCTCGGTCTTCTGTCCCTTGATCGCGGGGATAGCCAGAACCTCCTCCAGGAACTTCGCATATACATTCAGCATCTGCAGAGTTCTCTCCTGAGATTCTTCTGCGGTAGCATGTGCGGTATGTCCTTCCTGCCACAGGAACTCTCTGGAACGCAGGAAAGGTCTGGTCTCCTTCTCCCAACGTACCACGGAACACCACTGATTGTATACCTTAGGCAGGTCTCTGTAGGAATGGATGTCATTCTTATAGAAATCACAGAACAGGGTCTCTGAAGTAGGTCTGACACAGAGTCTCTCGGGAAGCTCGTTTAATCCTCCCTGGGTAACCCATGCTACTTCGGGTGCGAAACCTTCTACATGATCCTTCTCCTTATCCAACAGGGACTCAGGAATGAACATGGGAAGATATACATTCTGTACTCCGACTGCTTTGAATCTTGCATCCAGTTCCTTCTGGATCAGCTCCCAGATCGCATAGCCTGCGGGCTTAATTACCATACATCCTTTTACGCTGGTGTAATCACACAGCTCTGCTTTCTTCACTACATCGGTATACCACTGGGCGAAATCTTCTTCCATGGAAGTGATCGCTTCTACCATTTTCTTGTCTGCCATTTTCTCTCTCCTTTTCTTTTTCTGAAAATAAACTGCTCATACGATCTACGGAAACGAAAAACGCCGGGTCATCGCTCCCGAAAAAGGGACCGATCACTCGGCGGTACCACCCTGATTGATACAAATATGTATCCTGCTCTGTCACCGTTAACGCCGGTTCTACGCTATGCTTCGCCGCTTCCAGGTACATTGCGTCTCGCACAGGACTCCAAGGGAGGTTTCCGATCCTCTGTCATAAGGGGTTCCCAGCCGCACGTCACCGTGTCCTTCCCCTCTCTCTGGGATGCTTTCCGATCGTACTGATCCTTTTCATCGTCATTGTCGTATGCAAGTAATTGTAGTGCATGCTTCCGTGATTTGTCAAGGTCTATCTGCTAATAAGAAGATACCTGCCGGAGCTGCATAAAATAAAAGCAGATAATAACGCACCAGGGATATGGGGCCCAGAAAGACCGTAAGGCACAGTGCCAGAACCAGCAGCCAGCTGTTCCATATCTCTGCCCTCCGCCGCCGGATACCGTAGAAAAACAGGATCACTGCCAGCCAGAAATAGGTGCCGATTGCAAACAACGCACGGATCACTGGAATTTTCTGGTAATAATATTTCAGCGATATCTTACGATAAAATTCTGTCAGCCGGGGACTGATTGTCTTCATTTCCAGTACATTTCTTCCCTCGAAATCAAAGTAATAAATATCACCGTCCGGATCCTCCACAACCGATGTCCCCGGATACCAGGCCTGATACGTATTATCCAAAAAGGCTCTCAGATAACATCCCGGATACTGCCATCCTTTTCGGAACCATAGTCTCAGATACTCCCACTTATTTTGAAGAAGTTCTTCATTATTCACATAATTTTTGATCCGGTCTGCCAGAAACGGATTATATTGTGACCACTGTTCTCTGTCCATGATCTGATCCAGCAGCTGCAATTCCTCACTGTCAAACGCCGCTTCTCCCTTATCTGTATATACCCTTGCAATCTCTTTGGAGCGGTACACACAGAGCCTCTACCGCGGAACCTTTTTCCGCATGGAGCAGAGTTTCCATTCCCACAGACAATAGCATGGTCAGCAGAATCGTTCCCGCAAACAGTGAAATGATCTTTCTTTTCTGCTTTTTACAGAAAACCGCGCACAACACCAGATAAAGAAAAACCGCATAAATTACATTTTTCCGATACAGCGCTCCCACGATCAGGCTGCACGATAATGCTGCGATTTTCTCTTTCTTCCGAAAAAATCCCTCCGTATTCTCATACAATTCATACAACAGGTGAAATGCAATAAAAAGTGCCAGAGAGCATACCACATCCTTGGTCGTACTGACGGAAAACAAGGCAATCGTCGGCAGAAAAGCATAAAAACAAAATCCGACTCCCAACAGCCACTTTCTATTCAATCGCCGATACCAGAAATCCAGACTGTAGGAAAAGGCCGCCGCACAAAGTGTCATCTGGAAGCAGGAGTGCAGAAATACTGCCTTCTCCATCGTCCCGAAGATCCGGTATCCTAATGTGATAACGCCTCCCATGACCAACGTGCTGAGTAACGAATGGTGTGTATTATACGGCACCTCCGGATACATCACCTGAGGCACCTGCCCATAAATATCATAATTATAAAATCCGGGATCATTGGAAAGGAGCACCGGCAGCCAGGCTATCAACAATCCTGCAAAAATAAAAAATATTCTCTTTCCGATACCTTTCCCGATACCGTCCTCCTGAACTGCCTTGTCTCTCCCTGCATGTACAAACAGCCATCGCAGCATCTGTCCAAAAAGTAATGTCTCTGCTATCCACCATAAAATCCAGCCTGCTATAGGAACCTGTTCCAGCCAAGACTGCATCGTTCTATGTACGGAAGTATGGTATTCTATACTGATCCGGCATCCCACTGTCTGACAGGTTGCCAGTAATATCGCAGGTATTCCTACAGCAAATCTGTCAGTCCAGTCCAAGTCTTTCCCGGATGCTGTCCGCTGCAATATTCCAGTCACCCATTTCTTCATATGCGGCATCCATCTTCTCCTTTTCTCTGGCAGCTCGCTCCGTATCTCCGGTCTGAAGAAATGCCTTATACATGGACGCCGCCTCAAAATATCTCGCCACACCATAGCATTCCTTTTTCGTTCCGGACAGCAAGCCGCCGTACACCATATCCTCATGATAATTTACTACTAAATAAGCATAATTTTCACTCTGTACATTATTCTCCATCCAGTTGGTCTTCGCAGGACGGGAAAAGGCGTCATTTAATTGCCGGAACATATGAATGGTTCCCCAAAACAATATCAGGCACAGGGCTATGATCACAAGATTCATCACAAGCAGCGCGCCTCTCTGCTTCTGTGCCTGTTTCAGCTTACTCTTCAGATTTACCATAACCCATCACCTCGCCTTTTTCTTCCAGGAATAAGATTTTTTGTGCATTTGACATCGTACCGAAATTCTCTGCCTCTTCCGGGGTCATGCCAAAATAGGTCTGCAGCAGTGCCTTTTCATTCTCTTCCATCCGGAGAATGGCTTCCTTCTGCTCCTCCGGCAGTTCCCGATATTGTTTTGCCCTATAATCATTATCCACAGGATGCAGAATCCTTTCCAGCTGCTCGTAATAATCCGAAATATTTTCATACAGACCGGGAAGTATGGATACATTGCCAGAGTTGATAGTAACTGCCTTCATCAGACTTTCATAAAAGTAACGATACGCTCCGCTGGCTTCCATGAGCAGCTGATATTTTTCATAATTATTATTACTGCTATAAGGCCGGATGTAATGCCTGTCGCAAAAAGCTGATAAACCTATGTAATCCTCATCTTCCAGATATTGTTCCATCTGTTTCATATAGCTGCTCTGCCGGATCCCTGCATCAAACTGCAGCAAGCCTCTGTGGATGCTCCAACTACGTGCAGATACTACAAACACCACCACACACAGGATCACCAGCACTGTGATGATTATCATATGTGACATGATCTCCGTATTTTTCTCCGCCACTTCATAGACATCACTTTTGGTATCCTCAAAGTTGCTCTTGTAATGCTCCATGTCCTTGACATGCTGTGCGGCTTCTTCATTCGGTCTTCCGCAATGCGGACAATATGCCTGCTCCAATGTCAGATTGCCCCCGCAATATTTACATTTCATCATTGCTTTTATGATCCTTTCCTATTCGTTATGCTTCTTAATGTATTCCTCGCAATCCTCATATCTGGGATAACCGTAATTATTTCGCAGACTATCCTCGAATTTTTTCTCTTCTTCTGCGGTAAACGTATAACGGTCTGCCAGACTGTTCAGGGTTGCTTCCACATAAGGACGGATATACTCCCTGTCTTTCTCCGTCAGAATGACCTCGCTGTAGTCCAGTCCCCGCATCATCCAATAATCATCCAGCAGCAATGCCTGCTGATACTCATTCAAAGTCTCTCCACTCTGCTCCAGTGCCAGATATTCCCTCGCATCCCGACAGCTCATGAGCCAGCGGAAAATACCACTGTGTTCCCATCGGTCTATGGTTCTGTTCTCTTCGACAGCCTGCTCATAAAAATCCATCAGTGCTTCCAGATCCTTCTCCTGATAGAGACGGTCCAGTATCGGAAAGTTCTCTTTTTCCCACAGATAATCTGCTCTGGCATCCCTGGGTTCTATATACTGCACCCGGAACACAATTACCGCAAGTATCGCTGCCAATGCCGCCAATAAGATCAGAAGCTTAATCACAAATTTCTGTTTCTTTTTCAGTTTTTTCTTCAGTTCCTTCTCCGGTACCTGCTCCAACTGCTGCATATCCTGCCGCATGCTTTCCAGCTTCCCCAGATATTCCGCTTCGGCGCCCTTGTAATTCAGGCTTCCGCAATAGGGACACTTCGGAAGGGTATCCTCAAATTCTGCCCCACAGGAACTGCAGATGATCTTTTTAACTGTGGTATCTGCCATACAAATCCTCATATCTTTCCACAACCTGCACACTTTGGACTGCCGGTGCAAAGCTGCTTATTGTTCACAATCATTATTAATATACAACACAAAAATGACACGTGCAATGCAGAATCACTTTTTGCACACATCTTGAGGTTTTTGTCTCTTTCCTGTAAAATAAACTCAGTCGAAAAACCTGCCCGCAGTTCAAAATTGCGGGTTGCTGAAAGGAATGACGATCGATATGTATGAGAACAATTTTCTGGATCCGGCCTATATCACACCGGAGGAACAACAGATTTTAGACGGTAATATTGCCGTTCAGAAGAATCTCTACACCAGCAAACAGGATTTTGTAGTAGAGAGTGATAAATTTTTGGAACACTCCGAAGATGATATTACTCTGCGTCGCCACACCCGCTTTGTGGATTTTCCAAAGCATAAACATGATTACGTGGAGATCTTTTATTGTCTCTCCGGTTCTGTCACACATGTCATAAATGAAGAAGAGATCTGTCTCCGCCCCGGGGAACTTCTATTTATGAACCAACATATCGAACATGCGGTAATAGCCTGCGGCCAGGAAGATCTGGGCATTAACATCATCATCCGCCCCGCCTATTTCCAGAATATCCTGACTTTGATCAACAAGGATAATATTCTGGCGGATTTTATCATCAATGCGCTGGAAGGTGACAGTTGTGTCGGTCAGTATCTGTACTTTACCGTCTCCGACAATCCCTGCATCCAGAACCTCATCCACAATGCGGTCTTCCTTCTGTTACAGCAGCCTCAGAACTGGCATAAGCTCTCGGAACACACCTTTGCCCTGCTGTTCATGCATATCTTAAGCAATGCGGAAAATATTTTATTAGACCAGAAAGATGAGCAGAGCAATGTCCTGATGGTGGTGGTACGCAGATACCTGGCGGAGCATTATGATACCGGAACTCTTCACGAACTGGCTGCACAGATCGGGTACACCCCCTCTTCCCTGAGCCGTATGATCAAAAAATATTCCGGCACTACCTTTAAGGAAATACAAACACGGCAGCGTATGCGAGTCGCTATGAATCAGCTGTCCCACACCGCGCTGCCGGTGTCTGAGATTGCCCTGTCTGTAGGCTATGAGAATCAGAACTTCTTCTACAAACAGTTCAAAAAAATGTATGATATGACACCTAACGAGGCGCGTTTAAAATCGCGCCGATAACGTCAGGCATTCAAGATATAACGGTTCGAGGCTCCTTCGTGTGTCCCTCGGATCGTTATTTTTCATATAAGAACTCTTCCGGAAGGGTCACACCGAAGTCCTTTGCCAGATGGCGAAAATCATCGGGGGTAATGGTCTGTCTCTTATTCGGCTGCATGGACAACATCTTCACCAGAATTTCTGCGGATTTTTCTACGGTATGCATCAGACCGAAGGTCAGGTCGAAGTCTTTGCCTGCGGCAAAGGTTCCATGATGTGCCCAGATGGCCAGATCGTATTTCTTCATCAGTTCGGAGGTAGCTACTGCGATCTCTCTGCCGCCCGGTACCATCCAGGGCACTACGCCCACACCATCCGGGAATACTACGGGGCACTCGGTTGCCATCTCCCACAGTTCTCTGGTGAATACCTTATCCTCCAGAGGAAGCACGAAGGTCAGCGCAATGATATTGGTGGTATGTGCATGATATACCACACGGTAGTCGGGATCCTGCAGCTTCTTCACTTCCAGATTCATCAGGTGGCTGGGGAGCTCGGAGGTAGGTCTGCCCCCGTTTACCAGACCCCATACGATACGGTAATTCTCACCCTTGTCGTCAAGTTCGATCATGCAGATAGAATCTTCCGGCTTAATGCTGACATTACGAAAATATTTGCCACTGCCGGTCACCAGGAAATACTCTCCTGCCAGTGCGGGAACTGTGGTGCCGATGGGCTGGAACTCCTTCGGCTCAAAGTTCTCCTTTACCAGTTCTACCTCTTCCGGCTTCACACGGTAAGACAGGTTGCCGCCGTTACGTTCATGCCAGCCTTGCTGCCAGCCGTCATCTGCCATTCTGATAAATCCCTGTACAAATTCTGCATCTAAAAATTTCATGATAATACCTAACCTTTCTATCGTCTGCAACCTCCCGGCCGCAGACATAATTTTCAAAATTATAAGCATTTTCTACACAAATGCTATTATCTGGTAATGATATCTACCGGCACATTTAATATTTTAGCAACCTTCAGGATCGTGTCAATATGTCTGCCGGCTGCCGCTGCCATATGATGGGTAGGGCCTGCCTCGCTCCAACGGTTCACGAACTCTCTGCAGGGGATTGAGAATTTGGTACGCATATTGGTGTCACCGAAAGTGAAGATCGGGCCGGACTGATTCTCGCCTTCTGCCACAACGAACTTGAAGTTGCCGTCCTTATCCTGCGTGATAGCCAGATAGGTCACAGGGCCTACGGGAGGATAGAACTGAGTCAGATATCCGCCGCCTACCTTGCCGTGGAATACCTTAACGATCTTCATGGTGGGCTTATGTGCCAGAGAGATATCCGCATCGCCGGATCCGGAATGACCGATGATGCAGATATCCTCGTTGAAATCAATGGAGTACATCTCGGACAACTGTCCCATACCGGAGATCGTCTTCAGAATGGACATTGCCATGGCTACTTTCATATCACCTTCTACGGCACATGCGGTACCTTGCTTGATCAGCATGGAAAATGCAGGGATCAGCATGGAATCCAGTTTACCGGCTACTCCCTGTGCCTTACCGGCATAATGGGAGGCGATCATGCTTAAGTCTTCATCCTTCGCCCACTGCTCGAAAGCAAGCACATGCTTTGCCATATCCAGAATATCTTCGTCATCTGCGGTAGCGCCACCCTCTACTTCGAAGGTATCGATGATGTCCTGTGCCTTCGCCTTAATAGCTTCGGTATCGGTAATATCATCTGCAATAGCCCACATATCTTCCCAGTCAAACTGCTTGGTATACAGGCCCATTCTGTTGTAAAGGTTGGTCTCATCGATATAGAGATCCATCATTCCGGGATAAGGGCGGCCGATCTGGGCAATATTGGTCTGACGGAAACGTCTGCGGACCTGAGCTGCCTTACACCAATCTTCGATCTGAGCTGCCACCTCGGGGTCGCCGCCTTCTACCACGCCAGTGATTACAGCATGTCTCTTGCCTGCACGCTCCAGGTCTGCCACAGCCTCACCTACGGCACCACAGGCATACAGGTCACCTAGCCAGATGGGAATATCGGTATTGGCATAGTCCGGCGCCAGCTTCTTCTGCACATTGATACATACTACAGGCACATCCAGATCACGGATCGCGGGAAGTACGTTATAGGAAGTTGCATAGGTCAGCAACTGCAGGAATACCAGATCTACGTCTGCAGCACGGAATTTATCACCTGCTGCCATAGCCTGTTCCTTGGTGGTCACCATGCCACCATCAACGATATCTACAGTATCGGGAATCGTCTTCTTGAAATCCTCATACTGTGCCTCGAAATTAGGCACCAGCTGGGGGAACTGGGGCAGATATGCTCCCAGAGCGATGGAAAATACACCGATCTTTGCCTTTGTGTTTACTAACATTTATAATTTCCTCCTTTTATAAGGTTATTTTTATGATGTCGGGGTCAAAAGCCCCCGACTTTGATGCCTACGGATTGCTCCGTGCTACGCACTCCCACTTCTACGCTCCGCTTCGGTCCGTGCTAAACATGTGCCACTGGCACATAGCACCCTACCCAATATTCGCATATCGTGGGATTATCATCCCACTTTTATGCTCATATCGGGGCGGGTCCTAAGGTCTTTCGCCCACTTATGAGCAAGCTCATGTGGGCTTAGACCTTTTGACCCTGGCATCATTTTTATTATTTTGCCGGAGCAAATGTCTTAATTTCAAAAGACTCCCGGACACATTTTCTGGCACTCTTCAGATCTGCAAGATCTCCTGCATGGATCATCTGCGCCAATAGGTTGCCGATAGCGGTTGCCTCACCGGGACCCGCATATACGGTCTTGCCCGTAGCATCCGCTGTCAACTGATTCAGATATGCTGCATTGGAACCGCCCCCGATGATATGGATGCTGTCATAGGTCTTCCCGGCGATCTTCTCCAGACCTCTTACGGTCTCTCCGTAGGACTGTGCGAGACTGCGGTATACTACGGAAGTCAGCTCTCCCACGGACTCCGGTACCGGTTGTCCTGTCTTATGACAGTACTGTCTGATGGCTTCCACCATGCTGTCCGGAGAGAGAAAACTCTGGTCATTCACATCCACTCTGGAAGGGAACTCCTTGCTTTCCTCCGCCATATCGCACAGCTGTGCAAAAGAGTATGCATCGTTATATTCGTGTCTTACGGACTGGATCATCCACAGTCCCATAATATTTTTCAGGAAACGGAACCGGTGATCGTAACCGCCCTCGTTGGTAAAGTTGGCCGCTGCGGCATCCTCTGTAATGACCGGTTTCAGGGATTCGATTCCCATGAGAGACCAGGTTCCCGAGCTGATATAAATGCCGTCTCCTTCTGTCTGAGGAACTGCCATTACGGCCGATGCGGTGTCATGGCTTCCGCACAGTACCACTTCCAGATCGAATCCTACTTCCTTCTGAATCTCCGGAAGCAGCTGGCCCACTTTCGTTCCGGGCATCTGCAGCGGCAGGAAAATATCCTCCGGGTAACCCAGCTTACGGATCAGCTCCTTATCCCACTGGAAGGTATCGGGATTCACCAGCTGTGTCGTGGAACCGTTCGTGTACTCCGACAATTTATTGCCCGTCAGACGGAAACCGAAGTAATCCGGCAACATGAGAAGTGTCTTTGCCTGCTGTAAAAGCTCCGGAGTCTGCTGCTTTACTGCCATCAGCTGATAAACGGTATTGAAAATCTGCTTCTGGATACCTGTTTTTCCATACAGTTCGGTCTCCGGCAGGATCTTCGCCACCTCCGCGTCCATGCCATCCGTGCGGTGATCACGATAACCGTAAGTATCACCCAGAATTTGATCCTTTTCGTCTAACAGAACATAATCCACAGCCCAGGTGTCAATAGCCATGCTCACCGGGATCTTTCCCAGTTCTTTGCATTTTTTCATGCCGGCAACGATCTCGCCGAACAGACGGTTCACATCCCACAGAAGCTTTCCGTCCTTATGATCCATGCCATTCTCAAAACGATAGATCTCTTCCAGCTCTATTTTGCCGTTCTCCAGGCGTCCCAAAATATGTCGTCCACTGGAAGCACCGATATCCACGGCCAGATAATATTTTTCCATAAGATATCCACAGCCTCCCTTATCTGAAACTGAATACCTGTGTAAGAAGCGGCTGTGCTCCTGTAACAGGATCCTTCTCCATGATCAGAATGTCTTTCATATACTCATCCCATTTTTTTACCACATCGCTCTCCGCCTGCACTTTTGCAGCGTACTCTACACCCTTTTCACATTCATAATAGCCGAACAGCTCCTCGCCCTGCATCCAGATAGAGTAATTTACAATTCCAGCGTTTGCCAGAACTTCCTTCATCTCCGGCCAGATATTGTCATGTCTCTTCTTATATTCTTCCTGCATTCCCGGTACAATTTTTCCGCGCCATGCGTATTTTTCCATACTAACCACCATACCTTTCTATGTATTCCGATGCACCTTTGGGCGGACAGACCGCCCGATCGTCATTGATTCTGTTTTTATTGTAGCTCTGCACTTTAGATTTCGAAATGACATTATTTGCTCCGGGCACTGTCCGATTTTGCCCGAATGAAAATGGCGCCGTTCATTCTGTTGTGCACAAGATACAGGAATTATGTTATGATGAGTAATCATAGAGAAAGAGAGTTTTTCATGGAACGAACACTAATTTATACTGCTGATAATTCCATAGTCTCCATGCCGGTCAGCCGCTTTCTGAAGCAAAAAGGCTTCTCCTCACAGAATCTGGTGCAGTTAAAAAAAGACCCCTACGCTGTACGGGCAAACGGGATTCCCTGCTTTATGAATCATATACTGCAGCCCGGCGATACCCTGACACTGCATATCCGGGAAAATCATTCTTCTGAGAAGATTCCCCCGGTAAATCTGCCATTAAATATTGTCTACGAGGATGCGGATCTTATGGTGATCAACAAGCCTGCGGGAATGCCGATCCACCCTTCCATGAACAATTATTACAATTCCCTGGCGAATGCCCTCGCGTACTATTTTGAACAGCAGAACTGTCCTTTCATCTTCCGCTGCATCAACCGCCTGGACCGGGATACTTCCGGACTGACCATCGTGGCGAAGCATTATGTCAGCGCCGGTATACTGTCTGCCATGATTGCCAATAAAGCGACTTCCGGCATCACAAGGGAATATCTTGCCATTGCAAAAGGCTCGGTACGTCCCTTAGAGGGAACCATCACCGCACCCTTAGGGCGCAAGGAAGGCTCGATCATCGAGCGGACGGTGGATTTTGAAAACGGGGAATCTGCGGTTACGCATTACAGAGTACTGGACGAAAAAAATGGGCACAGCCTGGTCTCTCTCATCTTAGAGACTGGCCGCACCCATCAGATACGGATTCATATGAAACACCTAGGTTATCCCCTGATCGGAGATTATCTGTACAACCCGGATATGGAACGGATACAAAGGCAGGCGCTGCACGCATGGAAGCTGATCTTCCGCCATCCCATCACATGGGAAATACTGTCCTTTACCGCACCGTTGCCGAAGGATATGGCGATGGTAGCGGGAGATACCCCGTGGAGCATATCCTGAATCTGCTTAGTCTGCAAGCAGTCATGCAGATTCCTATGGTGCAGTATTATGCACGCAGTTTCTTCAGTGCTTTCTCCCGGATCAGGCATTCACCGTGTTCTTCCAGATATCTTATCTTCTGCTCGTCTGCGGCATACAACGCTGCGAATTCCATAGCCTGGATGCAGGCTCTGCTGTAGCGCTCGTAGGACGCACCGCCCTTCTGCACATAGACATAGCAAGTGCCGTCTTCCATCCGGTACAACGTGCTGTTGATCCGCAGGTTCGCCGGTAATACGGCGGCATATTCGATCACTCTGCCGATATTGCGGAAGGCAAAAATTGCAAACTGGGGCTTTGCCGCTTCCTCTGCTTTTCCCTTTGCTTTCTTATTTTTCCCGGCATTGTTCTCCGTTTCTTCCTTCGCCTGTTTTCCCAGCGTAGCGCCGATCTCTGCCTTTTTCTCCTCGAAGACACGCTTCATCTCCTGCAACGCCTGTAACAGCTGTGCACCGTTTTTATTCTCCAGCGGTTCCTTCTCGGAAAATACCAGCATCAATCCTTCATCCGGTACCATCATGATCTGTAGGTCAAAAGCATACTTCGGCGGCTTATAGCCCACCTCTTCCTCGGCCTGCTCGATAATCTCCTGCACCACTTCTTTTGCTTTATCACTGCGGGTCACAAAATCTTTATAATCAATATCGTACTCTTCCAGCTCTTCGTTGGAAAGAAAACACTTCACGGTCTTATCATCAATTCGTTCTATTTTCATAGCTATCACCTCTTACTGTTATATGTATGATAGCATAAAAATGTTGTGATTTCCACTGTCCAAATTATGAAAACACTATAAAGCTATTCTGACAACTAACTTTTGTGAAACTTATTAACTTGAAAGTTAGTGAAATAATCCCCGTAGCCCTTGGCAAGGTATAAGAAACGCGGCACGCTCGTACTTTAGTACGATGCGCTCCTGTCGCAGAGCGTAGCGGTACATAAGCGGTCACAATACGACCGCAATGCGTCCCTTGGGACGCTATGGTACCGACGTCTGCTTACGGCACTGCTTATTCTTATACCCCGCCGGGGCTACTGGTTTTTTTGAAAGCTTTCCAAAACGCAGAACTCCCGGCGTATGCGGTGCCATGTCGAAGATGTTTGTCGGAGGATGTTGATATTTTCTAGAAAAGTGCTGAAAGACAGGGGGAAAGCGGACACGATGTCCGCGTCAGCCGATTGTCGACATGGATGTCGACTGTAGGCGACCCCGTCATGATGAGAACAACTTACCACTTTTCGTAGAAAATTCACATCCGGAGACCTTACATCAAGACATGTGTATCGCATGCTCCGGGAGTTCGTCGGTTTTGCCAATATTCACTAGCTCTCAATTTAAAATGCAAAAACCTCTAGATAACTTCCGCATCCACTCTGGTGACGATTTCCTGGGGTCCCTTGCGGATGTGGTATTTCACTGCCGGGATCTTGGTCTTGGTGTAGAGCAGGTTGGTGTTGGGATCTACGGTGATCATGTAGCCTACGGGCGGTTTGTCTGCCACTTCGTTAACCTGTGTATTTTCATCCAATACCGCACTGACAGTACAACTGCAGAATTCGTTGCTGGCCTGGGCGGACATACCGTCCACCTTTTCCGCAAAGCCGACCTCTTCAAAATCACCTCTGCTGACTGCAAATCCACAGTCGTAGGCCACGCAGTCAATCTCGCTGGTGATCTTATGTACTCTGGTATGTCCACCGGCATCCGGGGTGATCGTGGTCTCTACCGTAATGCCGGGATAGGGACTCCACTTCGACCATACTCCGTTCTCCGTGATCTTTGACTCCTCGCAGATCCGGCGCACATAGACATAACCATCGATCCAGAACGCCAGCATATTGTCCGGGGCATTCTCATGCAGCTCGTAGCAGGACTTTGCCACGCTGATACTGAACCGGGTATCATAAGCAAACTTTCCGTATTTTGCCACGATCTGGCCGTGTCCGTTAGGGCTGTAGACGCCTGGTGCAAATGCTGTGGTGTGATTGCCGTAATGGTAGACAAACAGATCGGCATACTTCTGGGGACAGGCCGGTGCCAGCTTCGGCAATGGTGCCTCTTCCACACTCCAGAAGGGATGATCATCGGGAAGCAACAAAAAGGCAAACACCTTCATGCCCCAGTAAGGAGAACCGGGGGCATTGTACCGCTCCGCCATGGTCAGATTCGGATATCCATAGCCGATGGTCAGCACATGATCTCTGTCGAAGATCGGACGCTTCAGCCAGGTGCGCAGATGCCTTGCGATCAGACCTTTCATCACGGGAACCGGGAACGGCTCCAGTCCTGCCAGCAGGCAGACACTGAAAAAGCTTACCTGAGAGAAACGATAGGTCAGGGATCTGCCGAAAGGAATGGCCTCACCCTCTTCATCGAACCAGTAGATAAACTGTTTTGCAAATTCCATGGCTCTCGCCTTGTATTTTTTTGCCCGCTCCGGGTCATCTTTCTCCATAATCACGGCATAGATCAGGCTGTAAAAATGGATGGCAAAGGAAATATAGTAATCCTTCTGACCGGAATCTCCGTCCTGATACCAGCCTTCACCCAGATAGAAGGTCTCCAGCCCTTCCAGATATTCTTCCAGCATCTCGGGGCTATACCGGCGTCCCACCTTTTTCATTGCAATGTTCACCAGTACGGCGAACAGGATCCAGTTACACACCGGCAGAGGATGCTCATTGATCTTATTTAAATAGTTGCAGAGATTCTCCTTCTGTGCTTCCGTGAGAGGATCCCATACCACTTCGGGGGCAAACATAATGCCATAGGAAATGGCTGCCATCTCCACGAATCTCTGATCAAAAGAGGTGCATTCTCCCCAATATTCCGGGTTCTTCTCATCGGTTCCGGCCGTCAGGCCCTTGCGATAGATCTCTTCGAATTCCGGCTCTTTTCCACCGCCTGCCCAAAAGGGCACCAGTCCCCATAAGGGACGGGAAAAGGCTTCCATCCATGTGGCACCGATGTCATAATGTGCCATGGTAACGCCCAACGTCAATCTCGCCTTTTCTTCACTGTAATAGGGTTTTAACGGCTCCAGGATAGATAACATACAGTCCTGAAAATCTTTTTTGCTATGTAAGTTCATGCAGTTAGTCCCTCCAAAATAACAAACGTAGTAACTATATTCCTATATTAGAAATACTTCTTACAGAAGCCCAGACAGGATGCCATGCCGAAGATGTTTGTCGTAGAGTGTGAGATTTTCTTGAAAAGTGGTCTGGCAACAGGGCGAAAGCGAACACGATGTTCGCGTCAGCCGATCGTCGACATGGATGTCGACTGTAGGCGGGCCCGTCATAATGAGAAAAACTAAGCCACTTTTCTTTAGAAAATCCACACTCGGAGACCTTACATCAAGGCATGCGTATCTGTATGGGCTTCGTATGATATCAATTTAATATAATCTACCAGTACTCTCTCCAATCCTTCAATAACCGGGTCAGTGCCTCCATGTAGAAGTAATCTCCCCAGGAATTGCACTCGTCTACGCCGTAATGATTGCAGGTATTGTAAGGAGAATGGTTTGAGTAGGTGCTGTGCAGCACCAGTCCGTTGGATTCCTTCGGATCCTTTACGGCATAGCCCACATAGACAGACCGCATGATCTGTTTTGCCAGTGTAATGTAATGCTCTGCTTCTTCCGGCTCCAGATATTTCGCCATTTCCAGCATACCACAAGCCGCGATGGAAGCGGAAGAAGAATCTCTCGGCTGGTCATCCCCGTCGGTGAATTCCAGATCCCAGTAAGGTACCAGATCTTTGGGCAGATGTGCCAGAAAATACTCTGTTACATGCCGGAACAGATCAATATATTCTTTTCTTCCGGTATAACGGTAAGCCAGTGCCATACCGTAGACGCCCCAGGCCTGACCTCTCGCCCAGGCGGAACCGTCACGGTATCCCTGACAGGTGGCACCATGATCCGGTGCTCCCGTCTTCATATCAAAAAAGAAGGTATGCCAGGTAGAATAATCCTCACGGATCACATTGGCAACAGCGGTATGAATATGTTTCTCCGCAATGTCACGGTATTTCGGATCTCCAGTCTCATCGGATGCCCAGTACAACAGAGGCAGATTCAGTAAACAGTCAATGATCAGGTGGTAATTCTCCGGTGCATCCATGGGTCCCCATGCCTGAATAAACTCCCCTACCGGATGATATCTGGTGATGAGCTGGTCTGCTGCCTTGATGGCTGCTTCTCTGCCCTCTTTGCTGCCGGTCAGCTTATAAGCTGCCACGCAGGAAGGGGAATACAGAAATCCCATATCGTGATGATCCACTTCGATTTTCTTGTCTATACGATCCAAAAAGCTCTTTACCTGAACTTCCCCGGCTTTTTTCAGCCTTTCATCCTGAGAATATTCATAAGCCAGCCAGATCTCTCCAGTCCAGAACCCACAGGTCCAGTAATTGTTCGGAATCGGCTGATAGAAACCGTTCTCGCTGTATGCTTTCTGGAACTTCTCTGTAAATTCCGGCAGATCCCGGATTACCTGCTCCGTGGAAAACTGCAGAGCGTCTTTGATCTCCGCATCTGTGATCTGCGGATATTTCTTTTCGTCAAATGTTATCATAGTCTTATCCTTTACCTTATTATGCATTTTTATTATACAAGCCTGTGACATGGAACCGGCACAGGCTTGTGAAAATACATTGTTATCTGTTATCCCTTCAGTCCCGTAGAGGCAACACCCTCTACAAAGTATTTCTGCAATACCAGGAATACGATCAGTACCGGGATCAGCGACAATACCGATCCTGCCATGATCAGACCGTAATCGGAAGAGTACTGGCTGATGAACATTTTTAATCCCAGCTGGATGGTCTTCTTCTCCTGACTCTTCAAGTAGATCAGGGGTCCCAGATAGTCGTTCCATGTCGCCACGAAGGTGAAAATCGTCAGTGTGGACAATGCCGGCTTCGACAGTGGCAGCATGATGCTGGCATAGATCCGGTACTCACTCATACCGTCGATTCTGGCGGCTTCACACAGATCGTCGGGAATGCCTTCATAGAACTGCTTCATCATGAATACACCGAATGCGGAAAACGCCTGCAGGCAGATCATAGCAAGCAGCTTATCGTTCAGTCCCATTCTTCTCATCATGATGAACTGAGGTACCATGTATACCTGCCAGGGCATTGCGATGGTTGCGATGTATGCCAGGAACAGTCCGTTCTTATGACGGAAGTCCAGTTTTGCAAAAGAGTATGCTGCAAAGCTGCTAGTCAGTAACTGTAAGAAAGTAACGATCAATGTCAAGTATACCGTATTTCCCACGAATCTGCCAAAGGGAATCTTCGTCCAGATCTTCACGTAATTGTCCCACTTGGGGTTCGCAGGGATCCATACAAAAGGATTCATCTGGAATACTTCTCTGTCACTCTTGATGGATGCGGAAAGCATCCACAGGAAAGGAATGATCATGACCACTGCGATCAGAATGAGAATCGCATATACGATCACTTTGCCAAAAACGGCTTTTTTATGTGCTGATTTCATAATCTGTGCGCCTCCTAACGTTTTACCCTGCCGTACACTTCAATCTGACTCAGTGCCGGGAAGGGGGATGGATCTTCTGCTTTGATCAGGTTGCAAAGCTCCAGCCAGGTGATCTCTTTCTCGGGGATCGGCAGTACATGTGCCCTGCTGCTCTTCTCTAAGGGAAATTCCTGTTCACTGCCATCGGAAAACCGGATCGTTACCTGCTGCCACCAGTTGTCATGCGGGAAATCGGATCTGGTGTACAACACGATCCTGTCTGCCAGTACCGGTCTGCCGAAGTCCAGCTTCATAGCTGCATCATCCTGCATGTTGATTCCCCAGGATTCGTAGGGCCATTCTCCGTGGGAGCGGTTCGCCCGGACACCGTCAATGGCGTTTTTCGCTGCAAATACGCTCTCGCCTCTGGTCTCCACATTGGCTGTCGCATGCGGATAACAGGGAACATCCATATGTTGGTCTGCAGGATTTAGTGCCAGGTTTCTATAGACTGTGATCTCATCTTCTCTTGCGACTTCCGCATAGAGATAATGTTTATTTCCGGAAAATACCTTAGGGGACATGCTGATCCTTTTTTCCCCGAAGGGAACATAATAGGATACATTGTCGGTTATGTATACGAAAGCATCCCCAAGAGCATCATCCACCTGTAAATGTACATGTATATTTTTCTCATCGGTCTCCAGCACGATCCGGTCACCCTCTTCATAGGTATGGGTGCAGACCAGATCCACAAAATCCTCACCGCTGCTGACGCAGATGGTGTTGCTGTCCTTATCGAGAACCTTCAAAGCCAAGATTGCCATTATGCTTTCTCCCTCTTTGCCTGACCGCGGAACTGAATGATCGTTACGAACAGTACCATCAGGAACAGTACCATTGCTACAGAGCTGGAGTAGCCCAGATCCCAGTCAATAAATGCTTTCTGATAGATGTAGTATACAAGAACGGTTGCTGAAGTGGTTAATTCTCCGCTTCCACCGCCTGCCAGCATGATGGCGATATCGTACACCTTGAAGCAGTTGATGGTCAGCATGACTACTACGAAGAAGGTCGTGGAAGACAACTGCGGCCAGGTCACATAACGGAATTTCTGCCAGGTATTTGCACCGTCCAGACTGGCTGCCTCATACAGTTCAGAGGAGATTCCCTGTAAGCCTGCCAGGTAGATTACCATATAATAACCCATATATTTCCATACACTGAACAGAATCATGGAGAACAGTACCAGTCCGCCGGTGAACCACTGGGGAAGCTGATCCTGCGGTACATTGAAAACATTCAGCAGAATGTTGTTCACAGGTCCTTTCGAGGGGTGGAACAGCATTTTCCATACTGCGGTGATTGCTACCAGAGAAGCTACATATGGGAAAAAGGAAAGGGTTCTGAAAATACCTCTTCCTATTACTTTCTGATTTAACACGATGGCCAGTGCCAGAGATGCGATCATGGTCAGAGGCACGGTACCGATACAATAGATAATGGTGTTTTTAAATGCTGCGATAAAGAAGGTATCTTTCCACAGTCTTGTAAAATTACTGATGCCTGCCCACTGGATCGGGTTACTCCCGTCCCACTTCATGAAAGCAAGGGCAAAGGCAAAAATAATGGGGATCAAAGTAAATACGCAGAAACCGATAAAGTTAGGTGCAATAAAGGAGTAGGCCACCAGATCTCTTTTGGTTTGACGGCTTAATTTCCGCATAACAATTCTCCTTTCAAACGCTTTTTGTGTCATCTTTTGCGTCTTTTTCTGATAAGAAAGGGGCCGTAGGTACGACCCCTTAAGTCTTATTCAACATTCAACAAACATTCAATACTTTTATAGAGAAGATCTTCATTACTGAGCCTGAAGGTCAGCTACCGCTTTATTCATTGCAGCAATACCATCATCAATGCTCATCTCACCGGTCATGATGCTTCCATGATAGGAATCCAGAGCGGAGTTAATCTCAGATACATTGGGAGCGTAAGGAACTTCCAGATACAGGTTGGATACAGTCAGAGCCTCCTTGCTGGCTTCATCAGTGGGGAATCCTTCCAGACCGGAGATCATGTCTACTACTTCATCAGTCATCATTGCAGGGAAGTTACCACTGGAAGCCATAACTGCTGCGCCTTCTTCACCGCTTACCCATTTAACGAAATCCCAGGACGCATCGGGAGTATCACTTGCAGTGGTTACAGCCAGACCGGTGATGGTACCCAGAGTAGAACCGGGCTCTACGCCTTCTGCATGGGGATACTTAACGATACCCCAGTTACCGCACAGGCTGGAATCATATTCGCCGGACTTCAGGTTGGACATCATGGTTGCGATGAACCAGGAGCCCATGTTCATCATTGCTACGTCTCCACCGGAGAATGCTGCGGAATAATGTAAACCTTCGGTCTTCAGATCCGTGTACTTTCTGCATACACCGTCAGCTTCCTGATTCAGAACCATCTCATAGTAAGGTTTGAAGAAATCATAGTTTCCATCCAAAATAGTATGCTTACCATCCAGAACACCGAACAGCTGAACTGCACTTCTCCATGTGTGATAATGAGCACCGTATACCTGAGAGCCGAAGGTGGTATCGGTCATCTCTCTTGCCAGAGCATCGTACTCATCAAAGGTCATATCGTTGGTAGGATAAGCAACACCCTTGGCATCAAACAGATCCTTGTTATAGAACAATACCCAGAAGTCATTTCTGAAAGGCAGCTCATACAGGCTTCCGTCTACAGTTACCTGATCGGTAACACCTGCGTATTTGCTTAAATCCACGCCATCTTTGGAGATGTAATCATCCAGGGAAAGAATAGATCCCTTCTGTACCAGCGTTGCATATCCGGGTACATCCTTGACGGTTACTACATCGAAATCGGAGCCGCTGCCGGAAAGCTCAGTTGCCAGAACGGTCATGTAATCGGTAGAACCAAGGTCTACCATCTCAATGGTTACACCGGGATGAGATGCTTCATATGCATCTTTAATGTCACCCCAGTACTGTGTGGTCTCCTGATCCCAGATAGCCCACTTTAAAGTAACTTCTTCTGCAGGTGCTGCTTCCGTGGAAGCTGCTGCAGCCTCAGTGGTTGCTGCTGCGGGTGCCTCACCGGTGGAAGCTGCTGTGCTGCCGTTATCGGAGCTGCCGCAGCCTGCAAGCATGGTGGTCATCATTGCTGCTGTCAGTACTAAACTTAATACTTTCTTTTTCATGTAAACCCTCCTGTTAATTTGATACTATGTTACGTCTGTTACGAATCCGTTGTTATCGGTTCCTTGACTGTAACTAAAGTATAACGAAAAAGGCCGAGACATGACATGGAAAAATTTATAATAGTATTCACAATTTTTTATAATTTGTTTACATTTTTTCAGAAAGCGCTTTCAGAAAATGTATTTTTTTATTTTAACATGCACTTTTTTTAGTATCTTGTTTTTCCAACTACCTTTTTTCTTTCGTTATGTTATACTGAATGCATGAAAAAGACTGTTTATCACTCAAAAAGCATACGAAATCGCATATTGATTTTCACGCTGAGTGCCATTTTGGGAATGTGCCTGTTGATCAGCCTGTTCAGTTATTACATATTCCGGCACTATCTGCAGAACACTCTGATCCAGTCCACCGAGACCAGCCTGCGACTGTTGTCGGAATCCATGGACAACAGTATTGATGAAGTGTACCGGTTGGTCAGATATTGCCAGACAGATTCCAATATTGCCAATTATATTGAACATAACCCCAATCCCGGCTCTGTCCTGTCCGTATCCACTTATGATTCCTTCTACGAGGAATGCAGCCGGAATTCTTCTTATAATTATATGCCCAGAATTGCCATTGTCTCACAGGAGCATTATCTGCAGGTGGTAACCGCAACGTACTCTTCTACCGCAGATCTTGCAACGCTGATTCCGGAGCTTCCTTATTATGAAGAATTACTGACTGCCGATGATTATGATTTTTCGCCCGGTATTGTATCCGATCCTTTTCACCGTGCGGGACGTAAAGTATTACCTGTGATCCGTCCCATTACCTACCAATACAATAACAGGCAGGCAGGATATCTGTTCATCGAAATATCCGCAGATCTGTTCACCATACCTTTGAAGGATTACAGTTGTCCGTCAGACAGCTTTCTCTATCTGTCCATTGCAGGACATACCTATATTTATGAAAACGGAGGCTTGCAGGAATTTACGCCCGAATATAGTATTCTGGATGACCTGAGCACATATTCTCTCACGGGCACCACACAGATTTCCAAAATCCACAGTGCTACCATGGGAGAACAGATTCTGGTCACCACTCCGTTAAATATGCCGGACTGCTACTTAAGTCAGAGTATTTCACATGCGGAGCGGACCAATCAGGCGGTTTTGTTCATGGGAATCCTTGCCTGCATCCTGATCGGCATTTTGTCTATCGGTGTCGTTCTGATGCTGTTGATGAATCGTATGATCACGGTACCTGTATCCAGGCTGCAGACACGGATGGTACGCATCGCCGGCGGAGACTTCTCCAGAGACCCTTCTGTGGAATGGGATCACGAACTTGGGGATATCGGACGGGGAATCAATGATCTGTCGGAAAATGTATCGGAACTTATGGAGAAACGACTGGAAGATGAGAAACAGAAACAGGATCTGGAATACAAGATGCTGCAAAGCCAGATCAATCCTCATTTCCTGTATAATACACTGAACTCTATCAAATGGATGGCAACCATACAGGGGGCAACCGGTATCTCCGAGATGACCACCTCCCTGTCCCGTCTGTTAAAAAGTATTTCCAAAGGCACCAGCCTGTTGATCGATATCCGGGAAGAATTATCTCTGTTGGAGAACTATTTCACCATTCAGAGCTACCGCTACGGCGGCACCATTACCATGGACATTCAGGTGGATAATGAATCTCTGTACAACAGTGAGATTATCAAGTTTACATTGCAGCCTCTGGTGGAAAATGCAATTTTCCACGGTATCGAACCGAAGGGCTGTGCCGGACACATCCGGATACATGTCGGCTATGAGACATCGGACAACACCGAAAAGATCCGTATTGATGTCACAGATGACGGTGTAGGCATGACAGCGGATAAAGCTGCACAGGTATTACGCTCCAACGACGACAGTTCCGCGGATTTCTTCCGGGAAATCGGTGTCAGCAATGTGCATAAACGCTTACAATACCAATTTGGTGCAGAATATGGCATTACCATAGAAAGCAAAGAAGGGGAATATACGACTATGTCCATACACATACCGAATATTCCTCTGCATAACAATGAAACTGTTTCATCCGAAACTATTTCATCTGAAAACACTTAATCCGGACAGGAAGCTGTCCAGAATGGAGTTACTATGTATCAGCTTTTAATTGTGGATGACGAACCTCTGGTTCAGGCTGGAATCCGTTCCATGCTGAACTGGAACGAAATGAATATCGAGATCTGTGGAACTGCCATGAACGGTCAGGCGGCGCTGAAGATTATTGAAGAAAAATCTACTGACATCGTGATCACGGACATTAAAATGCCGGTCATGAACGGTCTGGATCTTGCGAAAACATGCAGAGAACGCTATGGGGATAACTGCCCTTATTTTATCATCCTCACCAGCTATGAAGACTTCCAGATGGCAAGAGATGCCTTGTCTTATCAGGTATCCGATTATCTGGTAAAGCTGGAACTGACACCGGAAGTACTGAAAAATGCCATAGGCCGGGTGCTCACACAGATTTCCCAATCTCGGAAAAAGCAGCTGTCCGCCGTAAATATTCATCCTTTTTACGACAAATTCCTGATCAGTCTCCTGCATGACCTGTTCGAGTCCGAAGAACAGTTCCGTCTGCAGGGCAGAGATCTGAATCTGAATTTCGATTACGGTGCTTATGTGTGCTGTTACGGAGAGATTATCAGCCCTCAGGCCGACCAGATGTCTGCCGAAAAACAGATGCCTCTGTTCACCAGTTCGTTACAGATGATACGGGAACTGGGGGCTAAATATCTGCCTCTTTATGCGTTGTCTCTGGATCTGCGCCATTTTGCACTGATTTTCTGCTTTGCGGAATCCTCCGATACCGATGATTATGTGGAAAGTCTGACAGACATTCTGCAAAGCATCAGCGGAACACTGCAGAATTACTATAATGTAACACTGCGTTGCGGCATCGGCATCCCGGTTCAGACTCCCGCTACCATCTGTGACTCCTACCAGTACGCGAGACAGATCTTCCGGAATACGGAACCCAAGGACGCAATTATAGCTTTCGATACCGATCATTCGCAGGAAAACGCCAAGAATTCTTTTAACATCAGCCTGTTTAAAAATGATCTCACCAGAGCCTTTGAAGAGTATGATCCGGATATTCTGCAGACTACAATTCAGTCCCTCTGCGATCTGTTCAAGGATCATCCGGGACATTATGTACAGGCTCTGGACGCTGCCAGCAATATTCTCTATCTGTCGATTTCGCTTTTACAGGACGGGGAATCTATTGTGTCCGGCTTTTTTGCGGGAGATCCGGATGGCTACCGTTCCCTCTATAAGCAGTCCAATGTGGATCACGTGATCCAGTGGCTGCAATTCTTCTGCGGACAGCTGTGCGAATTGTTCCAATCCCGTCGAAAGGATTATAAAAACCACATCGTAACTAACGTCCGGAAATATATTAATGAACATGTTAGCGAGCGGTTGTCTCTGAATGAAGTAGCAGCGGTATTCGGCATCAGCCCGAATTACTTAAGCCAGCTGTTCAGCAAATACAACGATACCGGCTTCAGTGAATATATCAACATCTGCAAGATTACGGAAGCCAAACGGCTGTTGGAAGAAGAAAATATGAAGGTCTACGAGGCCGCAGAGGCTCTGGGCTTCGAGAGTGCCTTCTATTTCAGCAAGGTATTTAAACGGGTGGAGGGTGTCTCCCCCACGGAATACGTCAACAATAAGTTCAGTTAACTGCTATTACGGTTTGTCTCTTATTGGGAATTATGAATATGGAAAGGCAGGATCAGAGAAATGAATTCACAACCGATAAGTATAGAAAAGCGTTTTTTGGAGACAGCAAATGCATTCCACGGAAACAGCCACCCTTTTCACCCATTTCCGAAGGCTGTGGACCGAAAGGCTTATGAAGGACTCCCGGCAGCATTGAAGGAACTTCTGATTCAGGCCGGTGAGGCAAAGCTGGGATATGAATTCCCGGTGATACGTGCCACAGATTACATGCGTTTTAAAAGAGACGGTGACCGGGCTGCTTTTGAAGCCCTCTATTTTGCCAAACGTAATGCCTTAAATGATCTGATCCAGGCAGAATGTGTAGAACATCAGGGACGTTTTCTGGATGATATTCTCAACGGTATTTATTCTATCTGCGAAGAGACTGCCTGGCAGCTTCCCGCGCATAACTCCTATATCCGCGACACCCCGCAGTTGATCCTGCCGGATGTGACCAGGCCCGTCATGGATCTGTTCGCCTGCGAGACCGGAGCTTTGCTGGCCTGTGCGGCTTATCTGCTTTGGAAGACGATTTGAATGCGGTCAGCCCTTTTATCCTGACCTGCATCGAGGACAATCTGAAGCGCCGGATCCTGCTGCCCTACCTGACCGCACATTTCTGGTGGATGGGACATGACGATGAGCCTATGTGCAACTGGACCGTATGGTGTACACAGAATGTACTGCTGACCACGTTCCTGATGCCCTGGAGTGTGGAAATGTCCTCTCGGTTGTCCTCTCCGGTGCGCACATTCTGCGGAAATGCTCCGTTGTTCCTGCCAGAGAATACGTCTGACACAGTTGTCACATTACAGGCGATTCTGCATAAGGCCGCTGAAAGCTGTGATTATTTTCTCAAGGATTACGGCAATGACGGCTGTTGCGAGGAGGGTGCCCAATATTATCGCCATGCGGGACTATGTCTATACGGTGCCATGACTGTGCTGAACACGGTTACCGACGGTCATTTCGACACTCTGTTCCGGTGGGATAAGGTAAAAAATATTGCATCCTATATTCTGAACGTGCATGTGAATGATAAATACTATTTTAATTTTGCTGACTGCTCTCCTATAGCCGGCCGTGCCGGAGTACGGGAATATCTCTTTGGCAAGGCCACCGGGCAGGAGGATCTCTGCCTGTTCGCCGCAAAAGATTTCCAGGCGGGACAGGGTCAGCTTGTCACAGATGAAGTGAACGGCGGGAATCTGTTCTATCGTATGCAGACCGTATTTCATTATGAGGAATTGATGAAACAGGACACTTCCGGAACGCTTTCCCACCGGGATGTCTATTATCCCAGCGTAGGGCTGTTCCTCGTGCATTCCGATACTCTGGATCTGGCAGTCAAAGCCGGAGACAATGCCGACAGCCACAACCACAATGATACCGGCAGCATCACCTTATACAAAAATGGACTGCCCATTCTGGCGGATATCGGTGTAGAGACCTACACCCGGAAGACCTTCTCTCCCAGACGTTACGAGATCTGGACCATGCAGTCAGGGTATCACAACCTGCCTACAATCTGCGGTACGGATCAGAAGGACGGTGTGGAATACCGTGCGGAAAATGTGATGACAGTTCTGACCGGAGCCGAACCTTCTATTTCCATGGAACTGGCTGCCGCCTATCCTGCCGCACAGTCCACCGTACCGGATCTGACCTATGTCCGCAGGGTGACATTAAAAAAGTCTTCCAACACTGTCGTATTGGAAGACCATACAAATGCACAAGATGTTATTCTTAATTTTATTACTTATGAAAAACCTGTTATTCTTTCTGACGGTAAACTCTCCATCGGAGAAGCATCTGCCTCCTTCGAAGGGGCTGATCTGCTTGCCATAGAAACTTTACCGATCACGGACGCACGCCTGAAAACGGCATGGGATCATGATCTGTACCGGATTCGGCTGAAGGGCAACGATGCTGGCTTCCGGCTGACTATTCAATAAAGCCTAAAATTTCAGGCTTTTCTCACGAAATGTTTATTCTTGTACATTTCATCATCTGCCCGTTTTATGGTTTCTTCCAGAGTTTCTGCTGTCTTGCGAAAGGCTCCGCCGATTGCAAGACGGCAGTAAAACTCTGCTGTTACATCCGATAAATTTCCTTTCTCATCTCCACGCATGGTACTTACCAGTTCCTGTACTTTTTCTTCCGTACAATCTCTGATCAGCATTACAAATTCATCTCCGCCGATACGGAATCCGCTTGCCTGCTCCGTGAGATACCTCCGGATAAATTCCGCTGCTTTCAGGATCACAGCATCGCCTTTTTCATGTCCGAAGGTATCATTCATGCGTTTCAAATTGTCAATGTCGAAATAAATTACACCGATGGTACAGTCATTCTGCAGTTCTTTTAACTGTTCTTTGTAGTGTCTCTTGTTGTAGAGCTGCGTCATGCTGTCATGATTGCTGTTCCAATCGGCAATAGCCAGCTGGGAACTGGACGCAATGATATCATGCTCCATTTTCTTCATGGATTCACACAGCCGTTCCAGTTCATCTCCGGTTCTGATGTTCATCCGGCTGATGGGAGATTCCTTACCATCCCGCAAAATGGCAATAGAATAGCTGGAAGCCGCCTTGGACATGGCATTTAACGGTCCCAGCACATTGTGCTGCATAAACCAGATCATAAAGACTCCGAAAAGCACCGTAATCGATGTAACAATGATGGTAATATACCCTAAATAAGTCAATTGCTCCCTTCTGACATTTTCTGTGGAAATTCCTACGATAATATAAGCCACCGGAATATTGTATGAGGAATTCAGCGGAATGTAGTAATCGCTTCTTCCGTTATACTCTAACGGTTCTATTTTCTCACATGCGATCAACTCGTCTTTTATAGCATTCTGTACCTCATCATAGGGGCGGATATCTCCTAAAAATGCTCCGTTTTCTGTCAGATCTGTGTCATACACATAACAGCCTCCACCATCCCTGAAATTGACCACGCTGATCTGCAATACATTTTCACTGGTGTTGCGATAGTCAATGAGTTTATTCCATACCTCGTAATACGCCGTATTTCTCCGTCTGTTGTCCAGATAGCCCGTTACGCTGTCTCCGTCTACCACCAGTCTGCAGGTATTCGCCACAGTCTGCGCCAGAGAATCTGTGTAATTCCGATTGACATTCATATAATTGACGTAGTTTACAAATATGAAGCTCACGTCCATAATGCATACGATGATAACAATCGCCAGAACGATTTTATACTTTAATGATTTTTTCATTCGTAATCCTCGGAAATCAATACTTTCTCTGATCTATATAGTCGGCTGCATTTTCATAGGTATAGATGTTTTCCTCAGTGTTATAGATCTTGTCCACCTCTCTGCCGGCTTCCAGTTCTTCTATGACCGTCTCCACAGTGGATGCCAGCAGCGGATTACACTCCACGGTGGCATGTAATTTCCCCGCCATCATATTTTCAAAGCTTTCGTGCAAAGCGTCAAAGGAGATCATAATGATGTCTCCCTCAGGCCCATAGCTCTTGCCGTTCCGGTCCAGTGCTTTCATGGCACCAAAGATCATGTTATCATTTTCCGAAATGATAACATCAATATCCTTTACCGTTCCTTTGCTGAGCAGATTTTCCATATAGGTCTGGCCTTCTCCCTGAGTGAAATTGGCACATCCCCTGTCTACGATAGTCCAGTTCGGATGTTCCTCCACTCCATGTAAAATACCGTTCGTTCTTCCGATGGCAGCGGTAGCTCCTTCAGTTCCTTCCAGCAGGACAATGTGGATTGTCTCGTTTTCCCGTCCCTGCTCTGTTAAATACTGATCCAGCCACGTTACAGCTTTCCGGCCTTCCTCTTCAAAATCCGAACCGATCCAGGACACGTATTCCGTTTCATCCACAGCGATTTTACGATCCGCTACGATGACCGGTATCCCAGCTTCCTCTGCGGCATGTATGGCATCCTCCCATCCGGTCTCCACGATGGGCTGCAGGATAATATAATCTACTTTCTGCTTTGGATCAGATCGTACATGGCTTTTACCTGGCGCTCCGAACTGGAATTGCCGTCGATATAGATCAGATCGTAGCCTCTTTCTTTGGTGAACGTATTCAGATAATCATTGGTATTGGCATCTCTCCAGTCAGACTCTTTTCCTGTCTGGATCATCCCCACCCGGATGAGACCGTCATTATACCCCGGTGCCGCACCCCGGATCAGTTGCTGCGTTTTGTCGGCTCGTTCAGTCCCACATCCGATCAACCCCAGACAAAACATCAGCACACAAGTCACGGCAACTATTCTTTTTTTCATGTAACCACCCCTGGTTCTTTATTTATCGTTATTTTTACCGTTATCTTCTCTTTTCCAAATCATGCCTCTTACGTTTTATAGTACCATCTTCCTGTATAGGGTGCAAGCCATCACCGGTGGTCCTCAAAATAATTTTACGCTTTTTTTATCTTTTTAACAAGGTCTACCTATCGGATACTGATCATCAGTATCGTCATGATGATCCTGTTCGTGGGATCCAATCTATATCCGAGCCGGATCAATTCTCAACAGCTGGAAGCTACCATGTATATGAACCAATACCGTCTGGGTTCCAAAACGCTGACCACTGCCGTACAGCCTTATGCCGTCACCGGAGATAAGACCTATTACAACAATATGAAGGAATTACACGAGGACAAGAATTGTGACATCGCCTGGGAAAGTCTGCAGCAGGACGGTCTAACAGACAATGAACGGGAGGAGATAAATCATATCGCCGAGATTTCCGAGACCTTAAGAGCCTACCGAAGAATATGTCGATGGCTTCGTACAAATCAAAGATTCCATGGTGAAGATCATTACGGATAGTGAAAGCCTGAATGATTCTGAAAAAGAAGCCTCAGGCTTTTGTTGTTTTCCTATTCTATTGAAGTGCACTCAGATCAATTGAGTAAATATATTCTTCTATTTTCTCTTTTTCCAGAAATCCAAGCATGTAAATCGGCAGATATGTGATCTTATCCCTGCAGGTAATATTCTCGTTACAGAATACAAAAGCCTGTGGAATTGCATATCTTTCATCTTTCAGGACATTGTCCAAAGCATTATGCCTTGTGTACGCTTTTCCCGACTTTATCTCCAGCGGTAGTACATTCCCCTGATATTCTATAACAAAATCTAATTCTCCCTGTTTCTTGCTGTTAAAATAATACAGTTCAAATCCATGCGCCTTTAACTCCTGTGCCGCAGCATTTTCATAAATGGCGCCAAAATTAATGTCTTTTTCCCTGTTTAATATCTTAAGCTGTAACCCATCCACATACATGGATGCCAGTAAGCCGACATCTGATAAAAACAGTTTAAACAGGTTCGTAGATTTCGATAAAAGCAACGGTATCTCCGGCTCCTGCACACAATATACGGGAAGCGCAACCCAGCTTCTTTCAGCCAGATAAAGCTGTTTTCATAACGTGAGAATCGGAAGCTCTCATTGAGATCCTTCATAATGAACCGTTTATTCTTATTATTCAGCTCACTGGGAATCAAAGTAAATATTTCATCCAGATACAGCTTATTGTCTTTATCATATTTGGCAATATCCTTGTAATACAGCTGTACAATTCCCTGCTGGATCCGCAACACTTCCTTTAAATTATTCGTGTGTATATAAGCATCCACCACAGCCGGCATTCCGCCTACGATCAGATACAGCCGAAACAATTCCATCATTTTTTCATGGATCAGTTCATCCACCGGCTGCTTTTTTTCAAAGCATTCTTTCAGCTTATCCATGACTGTCTGTGACACTCTGTTCGCTCTACAAAATTCCCGGAAATCCAAGGGATACATTTCCAAAATTGACAAATAGCCCACCGGCATCGAACGAATGTCCTTTAATTCCACGCCAAGCAATGAACCGCTTAATATATAACGATATTGTCCGTCTTCTACCAGAAATTTTATCGCCGTTACGATCTCCGGGCATTCCTGTACTTCATCGAAAAAAATCAATGTCTCTCCCGGAATCATCGGTACATCCGTCAATGCAGAAAGCCGCAGCAGAATATCCTTACTTCCCGTGATATTTTTAAACAGCTTTACTGCCTGCTGATTCTCCACAAAATTGATCTCTACAATATTCTTATAAATCTCTTTGGCACATTCCCGGATAATATAGGTCTTCCCTACCTGTCTTGCTCCGGTTACCATCAGGGCTTCCTTTCGATCACTTTTCAAAAAATCCCTGATTTCCTGCTCTATACGCCTCTCCAGCATCAGCCTTCACCTCTTTACCCTTACTCTTTGAAGCTTTGATAATATCAGTATGCCACGTTTTTCGCTTTTCCACAATATTTTAATCAGTTTTTGTACACTTTTCCAACATAATTTCATCAATTTCTGTACACTTTTCTATCATAATTTAAAACAGAACAGGCAAATGCCTGTCCTGTTTCTGTTTTCCGTCCTTGTTATAATGCAATCTTGAATACCGCTTTCTTCACTTTACCGACACCGCCCGACCGGACACAGGGCTTGTGTGCCTCTCCCGGAAGGAGTATGACCAGTTCTCCTGCGTGCAGATCCAACAGAGATGCTTTGCCATCCTTCCAGAACCGGATATCTGCCTTAGGATCGTACTTGGTGTCCGGTGTGGGAAGTGGCTGCTCTGTTACCCAGATCTGTTCCTTTCCCTGCAGAATACACTGGATATCCGCATATCTTTTATGTGTTTCAAAGCGGCAGTCCATGTAGGACTTTGTCTCGTACTCCTGGATGCTGACATAGATCTGTTCCCCGTCGATCTCATATTTTCCGCAGGGCTGCGCCGCCAGATCCCGGGAGTTTACATATTCGCTTACCTTCTCTATGCACTCTGCCGGTATTCCGACCTGGGAATACTGCGGCAGAGCGTCCATATATCCTTTGACCATTGTGTATCCTTCCGGCGGTATTATTTGTACATGGGACCGTATGCGGCACAGGCACGATAATCCTGTCCCTCTTTGTCCATTCCGAAGGCATTCCAGGATGCCGGGCGGAAAATTTTCTCCTCCGGTACATTGTGCATGCTGACCGGAATACGCAGCATGGAACACAAGGTAATCAGATCGGCACCCACATGCCCATAGCTGATGGCTCCATGGTTGGCTCCCCAGTTGTTCATAACATCATAGGCACTCTTGAAGGGTCCCTCTTTTCCGTTGCATCTGGGTGCAAACCAGGTGCAGGGCCAGGTGTAATCGGTACGCTTCCATAAGATATCTGTCACTTCTTCCGGCAGTTTCACCGTCCAGCCTTCTGCGATCTGTAAGGTGGGGCCGATGCCTTTGACCAGATTCAGACGGATCATGGTCACAGGCATCTGTGCCTCTGTCACGAAGCGGGAGGAATAACCGCCTCCGCGGAAATAGCCGAAGTCTGCCTCACTCCAAGTCGTTGCCTCCAGCATTGCCTTCTGATCTTCTTCCGTCACCTCGTACCAGGGCTTCATGACAGAGTTACCCTCTGCATCCCTGGCTTGTCCGCTGGCATCCAGACATGCCGCACCGGAATTGATCAGATGGATAAAGCCGCCTGCTTCCTTCGCCACTCCTTCGACTTCGTAGCCGGCTGCCTTCTTCACAGCCTCCGGGCTCCAGTAAGTACGGACATCCGCAAAGATCTGTGCACGGTTGGTCAGAAGCTTCAAAAACAGCATTCCCAATCCGTTTAATACATCGTTTTCCGTTGCGAGAATATAAGACTCTCTTGCGCCGTTCCAGTCAAAAGTAGTATTCAGCATTGCCTCGGCAAAATCCGTATTGGGATAGTAATCCGTCCACTGTCTCTGTCCCTGGAAGCCTGCAGCAATGGCATTGTGTCCCACCATTTCCTCTTCTCTTCCGGCGGGTAATCTGTCATTACCGTTCATCAGATCCTTGATGATGCACATGGTCTTTACAACGAATTTCCAGTCCTCTTCCTTCTCTTCGGGAGACTTCCGGATCTCCACAGGATTCTTGTCCAGTCCGTCCGGACAATGCTCCCTCGTCCACTTATAAGCCTTCTCAAATTCATCCTTGTCATAAATATCCTGCTGGATACGGCGCAGAATCTCCACTTCATCCACGGATTCCACACGCATTCCCAGATATTCCTCAATGAATGCAGGATCAATAATGGATCCACCGATACCCATACAGATAGAACCGATCTGCAGATAGGATTTGCCTCTCATGGTAGCTACGGCCACGGCTGCCCGGCCGAAGCGCAGCAGCTTCTCCTGCACATCTTCCGGAATCTCTGTAGCATCCGCTTCCTGCACATCATGTCCATAGATGCCGAACGCAGGCAGTCCCTTCTGGGCATGGGTTGCCAATACGGATGCAAGGTATACGGCACCGGGTCTCTCCGTACCGTTAAATCCCCAGACACCCTTAATCGTATTGGGAGACATATCCATGGTCTCCGCTCCGTAACACCAGCAGGGGGTCACGGTCAGAGTAATGGCAACGCCTTCCGATTCAAAAAAGTCCGCACATTCTGCCGCTTCTGCCACGCGTCCGATGGTGGTAGGTGAGATCACTACCTTTACCGGCTCTCCGTTGCTGTAACGAAGATTTTCTTCGAACAGCTTTTTGGCAGAAGAAGCCATATTCATGGTCTGTTCTTCCAGTGAGCCTCTTACATTCAGATAACCACGTCTCGCATCGATCACGGGACGGATTCCGATCACCGGGTATTTTCCTATGTATCTGTTTTCAGCCATATTGTCCTCTTTTCTGCGCTGCCTCTTTCTTTTTCATTTCGTTGTTCTGCCTCTGCCATGGGACTGCGGTAGCAGCGCCGGTGCAGTCCTGAGATCTCCTAGCGGGCAATTCCCAGTTCAATCTCTACCTCTGCGGACAGACGAATGAGCTGCTCTGCTTCCATCCGCTGTGCGACCGTCAGTTTCTTCCAGTCTAATCTTCTGCTGTGCAGCGTCATGGGAACTCCCATCTTCTGTAATGCATATTTGGCGTTCACGGGATAGCTGCTGTTCTCGATCAGGGAGCACATGGTCAGCAGATCTGTCACTTTCCGGGCTTTCTCAGGCTGTGCGGCATAGTTTTTGCATAACCAACTGTACAGTCTCGGATGGAAATTCGCCATGACTCCACTGTAGCCGGCGGCTCCCTCCTGCAATGATTCCAGTAAGGTCGCAGTATTGGCATTGTAAAGCTTCAGATTGCTTCCCTGGATCAGCTGCAATTTTTCGCTCATGCTTGCCATATCACAGCTGGTATCCTTCAGAAAATAGAATCTCTCACTGTCTACCAGAAACTTCACCACTTCTCTGCTCAGTACTCTCTTGTAGGGATAAGGACATTCATAAAATCCAAGCGGCAGATCCTTCGGAAGCTGTTCCATCAATGTCTGCAGCCTTTCGATCATCACCTGATCGGATTCCTGCTGTGCAGCAGGCCTGTTAGAGATCAGGATCAGCGCGTCGATTCCGGTATCTGCCATGCGTTTCAGTTCTTCCGCCTGATCCTCCATGGAATCAGAAATATGCCCGGATGCAATCACCGGTTTCCCGTTGGCATACTTCTTTACTGCTGCTGCGATTTTACAGCGTTCTTCCAGTGTCAGCTGGAACATTTCACTGGATTGGCATACCGCAAACAGTCCGTCACAGTCATTTTCAAAATACCATTCGGTCAGTTTCTCCAACGCCGGATAGTCAATTTTATTATCCTCCGTATAAGGAGTCAGCATCACCGGCCATACTCCATTAGGAAATTCGTTTTTCATTATTGCTCCCATCTGCCCGCCCTGCGGACTTTTTTATTTGTATCTTACCTTTCCATCAGTACCGGTGCCTTAAGGATTCCGTAGGGTTCCACCTTATATTCCGGTGTATATTTTTCACCGCTGGTACGAAATACAGAATCGTTCGTCACTTCCGGTCTGCCTCCCGCGAGATGAAAAGGACCGAATACATTCCGCAAAGAACTGTAAATTTCTATCTCAAGGTGATTGTCACCTTCTTCTAATGCCTCTGTAATGTCGATCATTCCCGCTGCTCTCCAGGGAACTTCATAGGAAGCCATTCCCAGTCTGACCGTAGCGCAAGTACCCTTGAAATCTTTCAATTTCAAATAGATCCGGCTGTCCGCTCTCCTTTTACAGCGTGGATTCCATCGAAAATCATACAGATATTTGACGCTGCCTGCATAATGGTACAATCCCTGAGCCGTCCAGTCTCCGATCAGCAGTGCTGTCGGCTGTTCTGTAATCTTCCGTTCCGTATTTACGCCGAACTCTCCGCAGAGATAACAGTTTTCCAGTTCCATGGAATTACGATAACGGCAGATCAGCCGCAGCCTGTTCTCTCCTTCTGCCCAGCCCGGAAGCGGAATCCTCTTGATCCCTCTGTCATACAGGCATCCCGTGATCCGCTGTTCCACCGGCTGTCCGTTCAGATAGATCTGAAAATTTTCCGGATGTTCGATTGCAAGTTCCGTGTAGCCTGTAATTTTTTTCACCGTCTCAAATGTAAATTCCAGTGAGACTTCCGTTCCGTCCGCAGGATGAGGTTCTCTTACCCAACGGTAACGCTGTTCTTTTCCAAGGGCTGCTATGGAGCACATTTCCAATCCGGTGCGGATCTGTTCCTGTGCTTCCCAGACCTGCATAGGTTCTGACCAGTGCCCCTCCTGTATGCGGTATCTGCAGCTATCCAGAGTATACAGGTTGGGATCGGTCAGACGGATCACTGTCCGTTCCGGCAGCACCTGAAGTTCTGTTTCGTCAGCCTCTGCAGGCACTACGCTTGCGCCAGCTGATTTTTCGGCGTTTTTCTCCATTTTCTCCAGGAAAAACAGGCGCGAAGTCTGTGCTTCCAACCGTGTCGGAAAAACAGTCTGCCCCTGTCCGGTGACAGCTTCCACCGTATTATGAGTTCCGGTGAGTGCGTCCCACTCTTCTACAGAAGCTTCCAAGGGTACGTGAATCTCTACCTCACAGTCTTCCGTCCGGTGATAGTTTGTCACGAACAGAAGCTGTCCCTTTTCCAGAAATTTCTGCAAGGCGATACAGTGGGTTTCTTCCCTGTCTCCGTTCCGGATGCTTACTGTCCGCACTCCTGCGTCTTCCAGTGCTTTTATAAGTTCTTCATCACTGTGTACCGCCACACAATTTTTAGCGGTAAACAGTTCTGCCGGAAGGTCGCTTTCCATGGCATCCAGCAGGACCGATTCCGGATCGGTCACGATCAACTGACCGCCCTGTTCCACAAATTCTTTCAGAAGCCGGCAGGTACTGCCCAGCATAGTACGGATTTTCGGCAGAACCACTGTCCGGTACTGCATTTTCCCCAGGATCAGTCTGCCCTGTTCTACAGATCCGTGCCTAGCCAACAGAATCTCATCCCCCAGATCGGGATCCAGATGATGATTGCAAAGCTTTTCCAGCAGCGTATTATATTCCCATCCGTATTCGTTGACCTTCTGCAGATCCCGTTCCTTGCGGCGCACAGGATTGCCATAGGGACTGGCCCCCATCATGCTCCATGCCGTAGTCGCCGGATGCAGCAACAGATACTGCTGGCTGGGAGAACCTTCTTCCAGCACGGCACTCAGCCGCCCGAAATAATCCTCCACCACATGATCTTTACTCCACCAGGGGATATTGTAGCCGAAGCCAGGAGGACAGTCTCTCTTCCTGCCGCCCGTCAGGGAATATAACGCCAGATGCTGGCAACGCTTATTCACGCCCAGTGCGTATTGCCAGTCTCCGATATGCCGCTGTCCTTCGAAGGTAAAATCCCATCCGGTCACGCCATAGGTCTCGGAGATGACATTCTTTTTCCCCATCTGGTGTGCCACACTGACACATTGCTTCACGGTAAGAAATTCGTCCGTCTTGTCCTGAAGGATATCCACTCCGGGAATATCCTCATATTCATACAGCGGCATCGTTGCTCCGCTGACTCTGGTAGACAGTCCCAGCTTATCCTCCTGAAGAAAATGTCCTGTCATGAGAAGATGATGTTCTCTGCACCATGCGGCAATCTGTCCGGAATAATTCTCGCTAAACCGCAGTGCGATGGCATGCCAATAGTCATGCCTTATCTTCGCACTGCCCTCTCCTTCGAAGAAAAATAGTGGGATTTTGTCAATCGGATCATAGCCGTTCTTCTCCCGGAAATAATCTGTGAATCCGTAAGTCCAGGGAATCCAGCTCCGGTCTGCCCCAAAAGCAGAATGTGTGTCTGCCAGACTGGGTTCATCTGTAAAAATTCCCGGAATCGTTTTCCCGAATTCCTCTCCAAACCGTTCCAGATATTTATCATGGGTCAGATGCAGGAATCTCTTTACTGTATCAGGATTCAGATTATCTACCGGAGTCTCCCCGTTAAACCATTCACTTTTCGCCGATATTTCCAAACGTAAAATAAGAAATACCTGCCGGCATCCAGGGTACTGTGTATTCTCTTCCGGCTCCGGAACTTTTGTCATGTCATTCTCCAGTCGCTCAAGAAAATAAATGACATCTCCCTGTACCAAGGCGGTGAAAACTGCAATAAGGTGTTCTTCCTGCCATACCGCAGGATCACAGGTATCACATACCTGCAGGGTCAATCCTTTCAGGCGATAGGCATCTCCTCCGGCTGCCACCATTCCTCCGGCATTCCCTGAGGGCCAGCGGTCATCATCATATAGCCAGGCCGATATACCAAGCTGTTTTGCTTCATCCACCGCTGCTTCCACACAGTCCATCCATTCCCTGCCAAGATAGGGAGTCTCCAGACCATCCCGAGAGTGAATGAAGAATCCTCCGACCCCCTGCTCATAAAGCTCTCTCACCTGCCGTCTGACTTCTTCCGGAGTCATTTCTGCATTCCAGGACCAAAAGGGTGTTCCCCGGTATTCTCTTGCCGGATTCTGAAATTTTCTGTAGATATCTTCCTTTGTCCTGCTGTCCTTCATAATCAGTCCTCTAATGTAAAGCTTACATATACGATCTTTTCCCGTTTCCAGGTATAAGTGATCATAATCTTATTGTCATCGTTGCATATTACGGAAGGATAACAATAGTCGCCTCTCTGATCCTCTAATGTACAGATGATCTCGAAGGTCTCTCCGTTGTCTCTGGACAACGCAACGCTGAGCGGGGTTCTCGGTCCCTTGTAATAACCTGGCAGATTCTCTCTGGGATTATAGACTAACACAAGATCTCCATTCTTTAATTTGACCAGATCGATACCGCTGTTATTGTTGGGAAGTCCGGTATCATATGCCAGACACCAAGTTCTTCCGCCATCCTCGGAATCGCTGCGGATGATACGGGAGCTGCTGCTGCGGCAAAGCATATGTACTTTTCCATCCCGATCCTCCCAGAGGGTAGGCTGAATGATCCCTTTTCCGTAGATATAATGTCTGTCATAAGGTCTGTCGATCACCTGCACATTATGAACGCCCTTATCTGTGATCGCCAGTCTGTGCAGCGGCACCAGATCGCTTCTCTCCCAGGTGCGGCAGTCATCTTTGGAGATATCCACGAATCCGTCCCACAATTCCCCTTCCAGAGATCCGGGAGCCAGTACGGTGCCGTCACTTAACCGGATAGGTTTATTCTTGACAGGACCTCTTCCTCCGATATCTCCGGGTACCAGTTCCTGCGGCTCTGAAAAGGTGTGTCCTTCATCTTCGCTTTCCATATACCAGGTCACCCATTCCGAGATCAGCTTGCCGACCTTATAGAAAAGGATAATTTTTCCATCCTCCTTACGGAAAAGTACGGGATTCCACATGGCAATTCCTCTTACATCCGCTGCCTTTACCGGTTGTCCCCAGCCGTCCTTATCACGTATCGCTGTCCAGATCGCTACGTCCGGGTTCTTTTCCCATGCACCGCCAAACCATGCCGCCAGAATGCCACCGTCCTTTAATTCCAGCAGTGTTGAGGCATGGGCACTGTCAAAGGGTTTGTTATCATCTGTGATAAATTCCTGTGTATAATTTGTAATCTTCATACTGTCAGTCACACCTTCCATTGCCTGATTCTCTCTTTTTAGCAGAATGAACGGGTAACATGCCCGTTCACTCTGCGTTATGTTCTGTTACTTTCTTTTGTTCAATAACTTATTTGGTTCCTGCTACAGCACGGGCTTCTGCGTCATTCCACAGCTGCTCCAGTTCTCTTACACCCATATCTTCTGCCTTCTTGATCAGTGCATCCCAGTTGTCGATAGATTCCTTGCCGGTAATGTACTTATCATATTCCTGCGTAAAGAAAGTATCCAGATCCGTTGTCAGTTCTTTCACACGGTCTGCTTCTTCGGTAGTAAAGGAAGGTGCGATGTGAGGCTGTACATAAGCGTCATCATCATTGATGATCTTCCAGTAATCTTCTGTCAGATCAGACCAACTTCCGGTGATCATCTGGATCTCACGCTGGGTCTTGATGTTACATGCATACATTGAGAAGTCCAGCTTACCTGCACCAATATCTGTCCAGCATGCATAATAGTCAGAAGGTGATGCATCCTTGAACTGCATTACATAATCGGAAATATATTCTGCCTCGCCGTCTGCGTTGTACTGGAAAGTCTCACCCTCGATACCGTAGTTGGTAATGTCGGAAGCCTCCATGGAGTACATCCAGTCGATGAACTTAATGATCTGATCTTTGTTCTTAGCATTTGCATTGATTGCATACAGCTTACCAAATCTGGTATCGTAGGATACGGCACGTCTCTCACCCAGGCTGTTCTCAGGAATCGGCAGTACCTGGAAAGTAGCATTCTCATTTCCGGCAATCTTACGTAATTCGTTAGTGTAGTTCTGACCGAAGCCACTGTTATCTACGAAGAAGAAGGACTGACCACTGCTACACTTAGTCGTCATCGAATCAGAATCAGTCGTTGCATATTCCTGATCCAGAACACCGGTGGTATATGCCTTATTCAGGAACTTCAGCACTTCTTTGAAATTGGTATCTGCAGGACCGTATACATACTTGCCCAGATCCTCATCCCAGTACATACCTGAGCTTGCAGATACGGAACCGAAACCGGAACCTAACATATAGGAAGTGGTCTTTAACAGGTTCGCAGTTCCCTTTCTGATTGCCCATGGAGTGCTGTCAGGATAGATCTCTTTTAACTGTGCCAGTGCATCCAGTACTTCATCCCATGTGGTCGGGGTTGCGATGCCGTTCTCTTCCAGAAGGTCGGTACGGATTACGGGGCCGAATCCGTTGGCCCACTCATCACGCAGTACTACAGGGAATACATACATTTCGCCGTCTACCATGTATCTCTGCATTTCGGGATACTGCTGCCAGAACTTGTAGAAGTTCGGCATGGTCTCTTCGTTGATATACTGGCTCAGAGGCTCAAAAATACCCTCGGATGCGAAATCGGAAATATCACTTGCGCTTCTCAGATAAATGATATCCGGGAAATTCTGTGTAGACAGCGCAATGTTTCTTCTCATCATAGCTGCTGGAAGGAACAATCTGGAAATCCAGCTTTACATTGGTTGCTTCAAAAATTGCCTCGTGGGACTTGCTGTCCTGTGCCATGGGCTGCTGGCTGGAGTCCATGACCATAATACCAATCTCCAGAGGATCCTCGCTGATCCAGGAAGGATGCTCGCTGTTTGCTTCCTGTGTCCCTACACTTGCAGCGCTCTCCTGTGCATTATTTGTTGCGGCATCATTGCTGCCGGAAGCATCGGAACCACATCCTGTCAACAGAGATGCGCTCATTGCTGTTACTGCCACTAAGGCTGTCAATTTTTGGAATGCTTTCTTTTTCATTTAACCTCTCCTTTTCTTAAATACATTCTTACTTTATAGTTTGTTTCTTTATCCCTTAACTGCTCCGACCATAACACCCTTTGTGAAGTACTTCTGTAACAGAGGGTATACAAGCAGAATAGGTACGATGGAAATAATGATCACTGCATATTTATAGTTGGTTGCGATGATATTGACACTTCCCGTGATCTCGGAAGTGTCACCCTGTATTACGATGTCACGCATGACAACCTGTACAGGATATTTTTTCTGATCATTCAGGTACAGCATGGAAGGGAAGTAGCTGTTCCAATGGTACACGGCATAGTATAATGTCATGGTTGCGATAATCGGTTTAGACAGCGGCAGGACAATCTTGCTGAAAATCGTAATGTCGTTCGCACCGTCCAGGTATGCAGATTCTACCAAGGAATCTGGGATCGCCTGGAAGGAAGTTCTCATAACAATCATATTGTAGGTACTGATGGCGGGCGGCAGAACGATAGCCCACATAGTATTGATCATATGAAGCTTGTTGATCACCAGATAGGTTGGGATCATACCACCGTTTACAAACATTGTGATCATGATCAGCACGGTAAATGCCTTTCTTCCGTAAAAATCTTTTCTGGAAAGAGGATAGGCGCACAATGCGGTAAGTACCAGGCAGATCAGGGTTCCCAGGCCTGTGTATAAAAAGGTGTTCTTATAGCCGCTCCAGATTCTCTGATTCTCGAATACCGCCTTGTAGGCATCGAAATTGATTCCTCTGGGGAACAGTGTTACCAGTCCCTGATTGATATACTGAGAAGAACTGATAGACACAATAAATACATAAAACATCGGGTAGAACATAATGAATCCGAGAATTGCCAGCAGAAGATAGTTCACAACATCAAATATTTTACTGCCGATTCCCTGCGGTTTTTTGCTTTTTATTTTTACTTTCTTAGCCATTTCTGTCCTCCTACCACAAGCTGCTGTCACTGAGTTTTTTCGATATCTGGTTGGATGCTACCAAAGCAGGATCACACCGATGACTGACTGGAACAGACCCACCGCTGTAGAATAACTGAAGTCTGCACTCAGAATACCTCGTCTATATACATAAGTGGAAATGACATCCGCAGTCTCATAAGTAGATCCGTTATACAACAGGATGATCTTCTCATATCCCAGGGACATCAGCCGTCCAATCTGCATGATCAGCATAATGGAGATGGTCGGTGCGATGGAGGGGAGCGTTACCGACTTAATTCTCTGGAAACGGTTTGCTCCATCGATCATTGCCGCCTCTAGAATCTCCTGATCCACAGAGGTCAAAGCAGACAAATAAATAATGGAAGTCCAGCCACAGGTCTGCCAGATACCGGATGCGGTAAATATGGTACGGAACCATTCGGGTAATACCATAAACTGGATCTTATCAAAACCGAATGCTGCAATGATCTGGTTGATGATTCCATCCAAAGACAAGAAGTTCATTACCATACCACAGACAACCACGGTGGAAATGAAATGCGGAAGGTAGCTGACAGTCTGGATCGCTCTCTTGAACTTTGCATTTGTTACTTCGTTCAACATCAATGCCAGAAGAATCGGTACCGGGAAGCCCCACAGCAGTCCGTAAATATTTAACAGTAATGTATTTTTCACCAGTTTCCAAAAATAAGGATCCGCCAGGAACTTCTCGAACCATTTAAAGCCGACCCAAGGGCTTCCCCATACACCCTTTGCAATCTTGTAATCCTTGAATGCGATCAACACCCCGTACAAAGGCAGGTAATGGAACAGGATGTAATAGATGATCGGAAGCAACATCATAATGTACAGATATTTGCATTTCTTGATCTTCTTCCACGGCGATGTTTTCATGTTGTCTCTCCTTCTGTGCAATCATTGTTTCTTATTGTTCTCTATTAAAGAACACTGTTCTCTAATATGTTTTTTTGAAAAGGATTGATTTCTCAATCCCCTTTTCACATTTTTAGCTTAATAAAGAATGTTTTGTAATTCCCTTATTTTATTCTGTAATTCCTTTGCCAGTGACTGGATCCGTTCGTCATAAAATCTCAGGGACGGTCCAGTAATACTCACTCCCGCTACCACCTGACCGTTTCTGCCGAGTACCGGAACTGCTACACATTTCACACCAAATTCATGTTCCATATTGTCTATTGCATAACCGCGCTGTCGGGTCTCTCTGAGTTCCTTCATCAGTGCATCACCATCCGTGATGGTGTAATCGGTATAGGATTCCAGCTTTCTGGCTGCATAGGCCCTCTGTTTCTCCTCCGGGAGGTATGCCAGCATTGCCTTGCCCAGCCCGGTGCAATGCATCTGCGCATGTTCACCCATGATCGGTCGCATAAGGTCAATGGATGTCTTCGGATAAGCAGAAGTCACATAGAGAATTTCCTGTTCATGCGGGATCGCAAGATAGACTCTCTCACCTGCCATATCTGCAAGTTCCTGTAAATACGGAGCTGCCACACTACCGATGCTTAAGTTCTGTCCCAGAGAATAACACAGGGAGTACACGCTGAGTCCCAGCTTATATCTGCCGCTTTCATCATCCTGATCCAGATACCCCATTGCTTTGAACGTCGTCAAAATGTTATGTACATTACTTTTGTTCAGATCCAGCTGTTCGCTGATCTCTGTCACACCCCAACTGCTTTTTTTCGTAAAGCAGTTTAAAATTTCAAGAGCTTTCTGCAGGCTCTTTACTTTTACTTCTGCCTCATTTACCATCTTGTGTTCTCCATTTGGTAATTGTGTTCTTCATTTCGTAACCACATTATATAATTTTTAAAGTTAAAAAAGCAATAGCACATTTTGATAAATTCGTCTTACATCTTTTGTCTATAATTAACTTCTTGTTCTGTAATAGAGAACTTTCTCATTACAAAATCTCTTATTTACATTAATGATAGCACAACCTCTTTCGTTGTGATATGATGGAACAAGACAATATTCGACAATCTTCGACGAAAGAGGTGCCCCTATGACAATAACCTGGTTATGCCTGTTCTGGTTGTTTTTCTTCTATTCCTTTATTGGATGGTGTATTGAGGTATGTGCTGCTGCAGTGCAGCATCGGAAATTCGTTAACCGCGGATTCGTAGCGGGTCCCCTATGCCCGATCTACGGTTTTGGTGCCATATTGTTCGAGATTTTCCTGCCGGAACTAACGGAAGACCCGTTTTTCCTGTTCCTGGGTGGCTTTGTACTGGCTTCCCTGTTGGAATATTCCACCGGCATCTTCTTCGAAAAGGTCTATAAGAAAAAGCTGTGGGATTACTCCCGTTTCCGCTACAACGTAGGTGGCTACATCTGCCTGCCTTTTTCCCTGCTGTGGGGTGCTTTAAGTGTTGTGACGGTAATGTTTGCAGATCCGTTATTATGCGGACTTTTTGACCGCATTCCGCACTTGCTTTCCGTTGTACTTCTGTTGGTGCTGGGCGGGCTGCTCCTGTTGGACACCGTTGGTTCCGCTTTATCTACTTTAAGCCTACAGGTACAGGCAAAGCACCGGGTGGAGGCCTCTCTGGAAAAGCAGACCGCCCGCCTGGATCAGATTACAGAAGGGCTGGGCCAGACTTCCCGTTTTCTGGAAAATGCCCTGACAAGACATATACAGAAGCGACTGCAGAAATCATATCCTTCTATCAGCCTGGATGCTCTGGTAAAAGCCAGAGAAGAACATAAAAAATCCACCGTCTTTGCCGAGGGCTGCTGCTTTTACAAACTGTTTTCCCTCTTCTTCATCGGTGCATTGTTAGGTGACATTACGGAAACGATCTTCTGCCGCATCACCGCAGGTGTCTGGATGAGCCGCAGCAGTGTCATCTACGGGCCTTTCAGTATTGTCTGGGGTTTGGGCTGTGCCTTCCTTACCCTGCTGCTCTACCGTTACCGCAACAAGAGCGACAGTACTATTTTTCTGGCAGGTACCCTGCTGGGCGGTGCTTACGAATATATCTGCAGTGTCTTCACGGAAATGGTCTTCGGTACAATCTTCTGGGACTACAGTGGATTTGCCTTTAATCTGGGCGGCCGTATCAATCTGCTGTACTGTTTCTTCTGGGGAATTGCCGCTGTGGTATGGCTGAAACTGATCTATCCGAAGCTTTCCGGCTGTATTGAAAAGATTCCGAAAAGAACCGGCACAATTGTCTGCAATATTTTGATTGTATTTATGATTGTGAACATGCTGATCTCCGCACTGGCTCTGGCAAGATATACTGAGCGCAACGATATTTCTTATTCTGTGGAGACCACAGAACTTAACGGATTACAGCAATTTTTAGATGAACATTATCCGGATACCCGGATGGAGCGTATCTATCCAAATGCCAAAATGGTGAACTAGATGATTTTGTAAAGATGGGAGACCACCGACGATGCAGATCGATGACTTGACAGCAGGATTATCCCTTAGCTTTTTGATCAATCTTAATACCGAGCAGCTTCAATTTGAATCCAAAATTCTGGAGGTATATCCTCGCAAGCACACTTTGCTGGCGCAGGGTGTGTTTACTGATGATAAAATTATCTCTTTCCGTGGAAAAGGCCTGATTGTAGATCTCATTGTCACACTTCCGGAGGATAAACCGCAGCTGTTCAAAAACGTTACTACCAATGTAGTAAAGCTTTCCGATGGAACACTGTGCTATACTGTCTCCTCCATTGCCGGAAGCAAGACCTATAACCGACGACAAAGCTACCGATGCTATATTGGCATTGAGACTGCCGTACAATGCGGTCTGAACCGTGCCGCCCACGATGCCATCATCAAGGACATCAGCTACAACGGCTTTTCCGTGGTCAGCAAAGAAGATTTAAAACTGGAGGTCAATCAGACCGTCCATGCCGTCTTGAATGATCATATGGATGAAACCGCCGAAAATTTCAACTTCCATCTCTATGGACTGGTTGCACGGATACAGGAACTGGAAAACGGGCTGTTCCTCTACGGCTGCCGCCTCAACAATCCGGTGCCGGGACTGGAACAATATATTATAAAAAAAGAACGGGCTGTCTTACGGAAAAGACAGTCATCCTGAGATTCTACGCAACTATTTCGTATAACGCAAAAAACCGCTGCCCCTTACGGGGCAACGGTTTTTGTATTCAAAGGATTATCCCTCAATAGCGATGTATTTATTGGTCTCTACCGCAGGTTTTGCTTCCTTCTTAGGAACATTCAGAGTCAGGATACCATGTTTGAACTCGCCCTTGATATCCTCCTGAGTCAGGTTGTCACCAACATAGAAGCTACGCTGGCAAGCTCCGGCATAACGCTCCTTGCGGATGTATTTACCGGTCTTCTTCTCCTGCTCATCCTCATCCAGACCTTTGGCAGCCTCAATGGTCAGATAACCATCCTCCAGAGAAACCTTGATCTCATCTTTCTTGAAGCCGGGCAGATCAACGATCAACTCATAGTTGTCATCGGTCTCCTTGATATCGGTCTTCATTACATTATGTGCATGTCTGCCATACAGTTTCTTCTCTATCTGATTCTCTGCTCTGTTGTCAAAGAAAGGTACATCATCAAAAAAGTCATCAAATAAGTTCTCTCCAAAAATGCTAGGTAATAACATAAGTCATCTCTCCTTTTCTATTAAACATATGTCGGTGTCTTTCGATACCTCTTACCTTTTGTCCTCCGGCAACCGCCGGAGAATTTCGGAACCTGTCAGAGGATCTTCGATCAATCTCTTGATCTTTCTTCCTCTCCCTTGTTCTAGTTGTACTATAACACGCATATATAAGTATGTCAATTAAGGAAAAATTATATAATTATAAATTAAAAATAAACTGCAAAAAAGAACCAGAACACTGTGATCCACAGTACTCCGGTTCTTTTTTACAGGCAAAACCGCCAGTCTTACTTATTTGTTTTCTCTTACTTATCCTTTGCAGTAAAGAATACGAAGAATACATCTCCCTCAGTGTCATTGGAGAACTGCTCCAGATAAGAAATGGAATAATCCTTGGAATCTTCCGGTACTTCATATACCAGCAGACCGGTTTTCTCTTCGTTAACACCCAGATCATACTCTTCCGGCAGCTGTTCGTCACTTACAGTGTTACCATAGTAGGTGATAGGTGCAGCGTATGCGTCATCGTTATCATCATCGCCCCACTGGATCTGGAAATCGGTGTCATACATGGTAACGGTAGAACGATCGGTGTTCTTAACGGTTATTTCTGCTACTAACAGCTTATTTCCCTCGGAAGGGGTATATCCTTCATAGTCATTGCAGGTATATGCGCTGTTTACAGTGTAATCGAAGAAGTAAGTTCTCATTACATCTCCCATACGTCCTTCTGCATAGCCGTCATCATCTGCGGTTACCACACCACTCTTGCTGCTGGTATTGGATCCGGAACTTGCAATATTCTGAATTGCGCTGTCTACAGGACCACATCCTACCAGACTAAATGCCAGTACAGTTGCTACAATAATTCCAACAAATTTTTTCATTTTCTTTCTCCCTCTCATAACCCTTATTGTGCATGCAGTCATCTGCACGCGAACCCAGTATAGCACACAAAATGGCAGAATGCAACGCTTTATTGCGCTACTTTGCGAATGTAAGTGCTTACTCACGGGTCAGACGCAGGATCACATCGCTGTGTTCCGGATATTTTTCCAATAGTTTTTTCCGTTCAAACAGTTCAAATTCTTCATATTTAAAACAGGGTGAAACCATACAGCCCACCAGACTGAAACCCTCTTCCTCCATGGCAGACCCGAAGATCATTCCCTTTGGAACCAGTACCTGCGGGACTTCTCCCTTTTCCAGGTCCCAAGTTTCGCCGCTGTGAGTTTTCCGGCCTCATCGATCATATAAATCGTCAACGCATTGCCGTCATGATAATACCATACCTCATCCGACTTCAGGCGATGAAAATGGGACACTTCCCCCTTTGCCAAAGCATAAAATAAATGCTGCTCCACAGGTTCCTCTCTTCTTTTTCCAGCAGGCATTCCTTGAAATAACCGCCCTCCACATGGGGCTCCATTTCCAGATGCTCTATATAATATTCCGCTGAATGCTTCATACTCTTATCCCTCCGGCTATTTTCTTTTCTACTAAATTAGTGTATACTATGCAGAGAAAAAGCGCAATTATTAACCTGAAAGATTGTGCGGAATGGAGAATATCATGGAAAAAATAGCAAGCTTCACCATTGACCATATCAAGCTTCAGCCCGGTGTCTATGTATCCCGCAAGGATCACATCGGTGCAGAGGTCATCACCACCTTCGATCTGCGTATGACCAGTCCCAACGAAGAGCCTGTGATGAATACCGCAGAAGTACACACCATCGAGCATCTGGGTGCAACTTTCCTGCGCAATCATCCGGAATACAAGGACAAGACCGTCTACTTCGGCCCCATGGGATGCCGTACCGGCTTCTATCTGCTGCTGGCCGGAGATCTCTCTTCTAAGGATATTGTTCCTCTGATGGTGGAAATGTTTGAATTCATCCGCGATTACAAGGGTGAGGTACCCGGTGCTTCTCCCAAAGACTGCGGCAACTATCTGGATATGAATCTGGGTATGGCCAACTATCTGGCAAAACGCTATCTGGATAATGTGCTGTACGGCATTGACGACAGCCGTCTGGTATATCCGGAGTGATTACAATTATTTAAGAAAGAACAGGAAACACACATGAAAAAAATCGGAATCATCGGTGCCATGGAGCTGGAAGTGGAAACTCTCAAGGCTCACATGACCACCACTAATATCACGACCAAAGCAACTATGGAATTTCACGAGGGTACCCTGAACGGTACTCCCGTAGTCATCGTCCGCAGCGGTGTCGGCAAAGTCAATGCCGCTCTCTGCGTACAGATTCTGGCAGACCTTTTTCAGGTCACTGCCATCATCAACACCGGTGTGGCAGGATCCCTGAATGCCGCTCTGGACATCGGAGATATTCTGATCTCCAAGGATGCCCTGCACCATGATGTAGATGCCACCATTTTCGGTTACAAGCCTGGGGAAATTCCCCAGCTGGGATGCCGGGAATTCCTTGCAGATGAGCATCTTATCGAGGTTGCTGCCAGCACCTGTCAGGAGGTCAATCCGGACATTCACGTTCATACCGGGCGTGTAGTCAGCGGAGATCAGTTCATTTCCAGCAAAGAAGTCAAGGACCGCCTGATCAAAGAATTTCAGGGGGACTGTGCCGAGATGGAGGGTGCTTCCATTGCCCACGGTGCTTACCTGAACGGTATTCCCTTTGTCATCATCCGTGCCATTTCCGACAAGGCGGATGACAGTGCCGAGATGGATTATCCTACCTTTGAAAAGGCCGCAGCGCTCCACTCCGCCAAGCTGGTAGAGGCTATGATGCCCCGGATCTGATCCGGGCGGCTGTCCTGTGGATCGAAAACAATGCCTGCTGCACAGACTTTGCAGGCAATAGAAAGGCATGCATATTAACATGAAAAAAGAAAAGAAATACATTGAATATATCTTAAAACAGGCCGAAGCCCTGCTGGCTATCGACAGCCCTTCCGGCTTCACGGAAAAAGTAACGGATTACCTCTGTGAAGAGTACAAGCGCCTCGGCTACAAACCGGTCAAGACCAAAAAGGGCGGCGTTCTCGTAGAGATCGGCGGTAAAGGCAACGCGGTTCTGACCATGGCCCATGTAGACACGCTGGGCGGCATGGTGGCAGAGATCAAGATCAACGGCCGTCTCCGTCTGACTAAGGTCGGCGGCTTAAACGCCAACAATATCGAGACCGAGAACTGCCGTATCTATACGCTGGACGGCAAAGTATACGAAGGCACCGTACAGCTGACGGATGCTTCCATCCATGTCAACGGCGATTACCAGAAGTCCGAGCGTACCTTCGATTCCGTAGAAGTCCTGTTGGATGAAAAGGTATCTTCCAAGGAAGATGTCAAGGCACTGGGTATTGAGAACGGTTCCTTCGTCTGCATGGATCCCCGGACCCGCATCACGGAGTCCGGTTACATCAAGAGCCGTTTCCTGGATGACAAGCTCAGCACCGCAATTCTATTAGGATTTGCAAAATATGTAAAAGATGAGGATCTGAAGCTGTCCCGCAAAGTCTACCAGCATATCACCGTCTTCGAGGAGGTCGGCCATGGTGCCTGTGCTTCCGCTCCGGAAGATGTGGAGGAACTGCTGTCCGTAGATATGGGCTGCGTCGGAGAGGGTCTGGAATGCACGGATCGTCAGGTATCCATCTGCGTCAAGGACGGCCACGGGCCTTATCATTATGATGTAGTCAAAGCCCTGATTCAGGCAGCGAAGGACAATCATATCGACTACGCCGCAGATGTTTACCCCTACTACGGCTCCGATGCTGATGCCGCATTAAGCGCCGGTATTGATGCCAGACACGGACTCATCGGCCCCGGTGTCTACGCTTCCCACGGCTACGAGCGTTCCCACAAGGATGCAGTTGCCGCAACGCTGGAATTGTTGAAGGCTTATCTGGCATAGCAGAGAAATAGAATGCACACAAAAAGCAGTCCGAAGACCGACAGATTTTCTGCCGTCTACGGGCTGCTTTTATATTATGTTCTACTATTGATCTACTTATTTGGCTTCTTCCGCTTCCGTATCTTTTTTCTTATTGAATACGAACAGCTTACTGAATACATAGTTGCCGATAATGACCAGAACTGCGGAGATCAGGGTTGCCACCAGCAGATTTACACCGATTGCGGTCAGTACCTGCATCACTACCATATCCAGAATCAGCGTGGATACTCTGGAAAGTACGAATTTCGGTGCTTCGGACAGCATCGGAGCATTGCTCTTGAATACAAACTTACGGTTGGTAAAATATGCGAAAATGACACCCGCCGTCCAGTTGATAACACTTAATACAACATTCTGAAAGGGTGTGGGATACATTGTGTTGTCAAATAACAGGAAGTTTGCCAGGAATTTTGCTGCCCAGGATACGACCGTGGTCAGTCCGCCTACGATCAGGTATGCAATGATCTCTTCATACTTGATCCAAAGTGCCTTTATTTTTTCTACCATATTGTTCCTCATTTCTCTGTGTTAAGGTTAACAAAACTATTCAGAACCCACATTCGCAAAATCGCCTCTGCGTGGCTTTCTTTTTGCTCATGTGGTTACTTCGCCCTATAAATAGTTAACTACAAATAACAAATATACACAAATATCCCCTTAAATGCAAGCATTCCAAAGACATTTGTGTATATCTTAATCACTGTTTATGAAATTCTATACCACCGTATGGCTTATAAATTTACCACGTTACGATTCTCACCACGCATAAATGCCTTAATGTTCTCGTAGACGCCCTGTACGCAACGGGTACGTGCCTCCACGCTGGCCCATGCCAGGTGCGGTGTGATGATCAGCTTGTTACTGTCTTTTAACTGGCTTAAAGGATTAGATAACTCCAAAGGCTCCTTTTCCAGGACATCCAGACCTGCTGCCTGAATCTCTCCGGCCACCAGTGCTTCATAGAGATCAGCGTTATTTACCACGGGGCCTCTTGCCACATTGATGAGGATTGCTGTCTTTTTCATCTTACGAAGGGCTTCCTTATCAATGAAATTACGGGATAAGTCACTTAACGGACAATGCAGGGACAGGAAATCGCTCTCTTTTAACAGGGTATCCCTGTCCACCTGCGGATAATCCGTACAGGTGCTCTTGCCCGTGATGGAATAAAAGATTACCTTACAGCCGAAAGCGGTAGCGATCGCTGCGGCTCTCCTGCCGATATTCCCCATTCCTACAATGCCCCATGTCTTACCTTCTAATTCATAAAAAGGTCTGTCAAAATTAGAAAAACGATCCTGTGCACTGTAAGCGCCGGATTTTACATATTCATCATAGTAGGGCATCTTCTGGCTCAATGCCAGCGCCAGAGTAAAAGTATGCTGTGCCACCATGGCTGTGGAATAGTCCACCACATTTGCCACCTTGATACCTCTGGACTTGCAATATGCCAGATCACAGTTGTCGTATCCGGTGGCAAGCTCACAGATCAGCTTCACATTGGGGCAATCCTTCAGGGATTCCTCTTTCATGGGAGCCTTGTTGCAGACAATGACATCCGCATCTCCCACACGCTCTGCCACTTCCTGTGCAGTAACGGTATTCGGGTAACTGGTCACTTCTCCCAATTCATTAAAGCAGTCCACCGGCACATCCGTGCCGGCGCTGTTTCTCTCCAGCAATACAATCTTCATCTCTTGCAATTTCTCCTGTCTTTTGTTTTCTTTTCGTAATAGTATAATAACATAGTAGAATAAACGATTTCTCCGGGCTATCGCCCTACTTACTTATTCCATCATACAGCAACAGCGTAATGAAATCAATTCATTACGCTGTCCTTTTCTGCTTTTGAAACATATTACTGCCGGGGTGATCCCGCCTCTGTGGCTTACAATCTCTTCAGCAGTTCTTCTCTCTGTGCCTCATAACCGGGCTTGCCAAGCAGAGCGAACATATTCTTCTTGTAGCTCTCTACACCGGCTGGTTGAAAGGATTTACACCCAGCAGGTATCCGCTGACACCACATGCGAACTCGAAGAAGTAGAACAGCTCGCCAAGATAGAACTCATTTACCTCGGGAACGGTTACCATGAAGTTGGGAACCTGACCGTCGGTATGTGCCAGAATGGTTCCGTTCATAGCGCTCTTATTGACGAAATCAACGGTCTTGCCTGCCAGATAATTCAGACCATCCAGATCTACAGGCTCCTCGCCGATGGTAAGCTCCTCTCTCGGAGTGTCGATATTGATCACGGTCTCGAACATTACACGGGAACCGTCCTGAATGAACTGACCCATGGAATGCAGATCGGTGGTCAGATCCACGCTTGCGGGGAACAGCCCCTTGTTGTCCTTACCTTCGCTCTCACCGAACAGCTGCTTCCACCACTCACTTACATAGTGAACAGCGGGCTCATAGTTCGCCAGGATCTCGACACTCTTGCCCTTGCGCAGTAAGATGTTACGCAGAGCCGCATACTGCAGCGCATCGTTCTCTTCGAAATCATTCTCCAGGGCACGCTTTCTTCCGCTGGCTGCACCTTCCATCAGCTTGTCGATATCAGCACCGCTGACAGCGATCGGTAACAGACCTACTGCGGTCAGTACGGAGAAACGTCCTCCTACATCATCGGGTACTACGAAGGTCTCGTAACCTTCCTCATCGGACAGATGCTTTAAGCTTCCCTTCGCCTTATCGGTGGTAGCATAAATTCTCTCTGCCGCGCCCTTCTTGCCGTATTTAGCTTCCAGCTTCTCCTTGAATACACGGAAAGCAATAGCGGGCTCTGTGGTGGTACCGGACTTGGAGATCATGTTGATGGAGAAATCTCTGTCGCCTACTACATCCATCAGGTGCTTCAGATAGGTGGAGCTGATGGAGTTACCACAGAAGTAGATCTCCGGAGTCTTACGTACACTCTTATCCAGTACATTGTAGAAGCTGTGGCTTAAGAACTCGATAGCCGCTCTGGCTCCCAGATAAGAACCACCGATACCGATAACCAGCAGAACGTCGGAATCACTCTGGATCTTCTTCGCTGCTGCCTTGATGCGGGCGAACTCTTCCTTATCGTAATCTACGGGAAGATCGATCCATCCCAGGAAATCATTGCCTGCGCCGGTCTTGGATACCAGGGTCTCCTTCGCATCCAGGGTAAGCTTCTTCATGTAACCGATCTCTTCTTCAGAAATAAAAGAGCCGGCCTTGGAATAATCAAATGTAACTTGTCTGCTCATAATGCTCCTCCTTATATCTTGCAGATATATCACGCATTCTTGCGTTACTTACTTAAAAAATCCGTTTTTATTTTAACAAAGTTACATCTCATTTTCAAGACATATCTATAGATCCGGGGAATGTTTTCTGAATTCTTTCGGACGTCTGGCATTTTCCGCTATACTGTAAGTAATTCCTGAAGCAATGCCTGTAATTCTTCCTCCGTGACTCTGGCGGGATCCTCCGGTCTCTGCGGCAGCACTTTTTCTCCCGGCTTTTCATGTGCGGCATTTTCTACGGAAAATACTTCTCTGTCCAGACGATCTGCCGTCTCCTCCGGCTGCACCGCTCTGCTGCGGATCGGCATCAGTTCCACCGTCCGTCTGCCGGAAGTCCGCTGCCTTCTTCCCGCCTTTCCGCCGGTTGCGATCTCCTCCACCAGACTTCCCGGGCCGTAGAGTCTCTCATAATCCTGCTCCGTAACGGGGATCCGGCCCGACAGATGATTTTCCAGATAATCAATGAGGTTCGTCTTTAATATTCTGCGTTTTCCCTTGATATCCACCATGGCTGACAAGGAAAAATAAAGATACATTCCTAAGAAGCTTACTATATAAAAAGGCAGGATTTCCCCCAGCATCCTTCCGCCCATGATCCCCTTGCAGATCCCGACACCGGCAAAAACAATGGAAAACAGCATGCATTGGCCAGACAAATGATACCAGGCATCAAAGGATAGGTGTCCAAACGCCAGCCGGTTGAGGAACTTGTCCACAAACACCGGAATGTTTGATACTCCACCATTTAACTGGTAACAATTTGCAAATTTTACTTTACACTGTTTCAACAGGCGGTTATTCGTCGTTGCCATATTATCTGTCTCTTTTATCATCGTATGGTAAAATCCTGCCAGAAGCAGACGCACCAGAATACTAAGTCCCAGAAATACCAGAATTCCGGTTGTGATCACTTTTTCTTCTTTGAAAATCGTAAACATAACCTGCGCTCCTTTCTATCGCTTCCTTAGAGTATAACGTATTAGAAGCTTGTTTTGTACGTTTTTTCATCGTCATTCTTCTACGTTGCCGAACAGAAAAAGTATTTCTTTTACATTTTTCGTGAAAAGAAAACCTTGTACATATTGTTGTATAAATGCCGAAAATCTGCTATAATCACTCCTTAGAAATTCAGTTTGAAAAGGATGGTTTTACATATGATATACAAGACAAAAGGTACCTGTTCCACTTCGATCGATGTAGAATTAAAGGATGGTGTTATTGATTCCGTAAAATTCACCGGTGGATGCAACGGTAATCTGCAGGGAATCAGTGCTCTGGTAAAAGGAATGAAGCCGGAAGAAGCAATCAGCCGTCTCAAGGGGATCCGCTGCGGTTTCAAGCCTACCTCCTGTCCTGACCAGCTGGCTCATGCCCTGGAAGAAATGATCGCACAGTAATCTCACCGACAAGAAGGATTTTATTATGAAAAAAATCGTATTGACCGGCGGCGGAACTGCCGGACATGTAACCCCCAATATTGCTTTATTACCGGCGCTGCAGGCGGCCGGCTATGAAATTGCCTATGTGGGATCTTATGAAGGCATTGAGAAAAAGCTGATTGCGGATTTCAACATTCCCTACACAGGCATTTCTACGGGCAAATTCCGCAGATACCTGGATCCGAAGAACTTCTCCGATCCGTTCCGTGTCATAAAGGGATTTGTGGAAGCGAGAAATTACCTGAAAAATTACCAGCCGGATGTAGTCTTCTCCAAGGGGGGCTTCGTAAGCGTCCCGGTCGTCCGCGCTGCAGCTTCCTTACATATTCCCTGTATCATCCACGAATCGGATATGACACCGGGACTGGCCAACAAGCTGTGCATTCCCGTAGCGGAAAAAGTGTGCTGTAATTTCCCGGAAACCATGAAAAATATCCCGGCAGACAAGGCCGTCCTCACCGGTTCCCCCATTCGTGCAGAACTGGCACAGGGCAGTAAACTGGCCGGACTGAATATGTGCGGCTTCACCGCCAACAAGCCCGTGATCATGGTCATTGGCGGAAGTCTGGGTGCAGCTAACGTGAACAAGGCTGTCCGCGATGCATTGCCGAAGCTTCTGGAGGATTTTCAGGTAGTCCATCTCTGCGGCAAGGACAAGATCGACAACCTGCTGTTAAATACCCCCGGATATAAACAGTTCGAATATATCAAATCGGAATTAAAGGACATTTTCGCCATGGCAGACGTGGTGATTTCCCGTGCCGGAGCCAATGCCATCTGCGAACTTCTGGCGCTGAAGAAGCCCAATATCCTGATTCCCCTGCCTGCTGCCAGCAGCCGCGGAGACCAACTGTTGAATGCTGCTTCCTTCGAGGCGCAGGGCTATTCCATTGTGCTGAACGAGGATGATATTACGACGAATCTGCTGGTGGATAAAGTACACGAGCTTTACTTCAACCGCCAGAAATACGTAGAAGCCATGAGCCGCAGCCACCAGATGGATGCGGTCAACACGATCATGTCGCTGATCAATGAAGCAGCAAACAAGAGTCATACGCAATAATATCATGTATTACCATGTATGGATTGAGGGGAATTATTTTGAAAGGATTATTGGAAATCTGCTGCGGCAGCTTCGAAGATGTGAAAACCGCCTGGCAAAATGGTGCAGACCGGGTAGAGCTTAACAGCGCACTGTATCTGGGTGGTCTCACACCTTCTACGGCCAATCTGATCTGCGCAAAAGAGCAGTGCAGCATCCCTATTGTAACAATGGTCCGCCCAAGAGGAGGCGGCTTCTGCTATTCCCAGGATGAATATGAGACCATGCTCTTAGATGCCCGCATACTTTTAGAGCACGGAGCTGACGGTATTGCTTTCGGCTTCCTGACAGCGGATCATGCCATCCATAGGAACCGGACACAGGAAATGATCGACCTCATCCATAGCGCCGGAAAAGAAGCAGTATTTCACCGGGCGTTTGATTGTGTTGCACAACAGGAACGTGCGGTGGAGGCATTGATCTCCCTTGGTGCGGACCGGATCCTCACCAGCGGTGGTGCACCTGATGTATGGTCGGGCAGAACGCAATTGCAAAAGCTGCAAAGCCAGTATGGTAAGGATATCTCATTTTTAGCGGGAAGCGGCGTGAATTCACAAAACGTAAAAGCGCTGATGGAATATACGAGGATAGAACAGGTTCATACATCCTGCAGAAGCTGGCAGCCGGATGTAACTGCCTCCCTGCAGGATGTGGACTTCTCTTATGATAGAAACCGAAAGAATGCATATGAAGCAGTGGATGCCGGAAAAGTGAAGGAAATGCGGGCAGCAATGCCTATATTGTAATCAGCCCATGTTCTAAGCAAAAATCGTAGACTCCGTCTTCTTCCACCGATCTGCACGTGCAGGTGGCGTGGGCTTTGATCTCATCCTTCGCATTCCCCATGGCCACACCGGTGCCGACTGCTTCCAGCATCTCGATATCATTGAAGCCATCTCCAAAAGCGATGGCTTCCTCCTTTGTAAAGCCAAAATGCTGAAGTACCGCGTGCACAGCGTTTCCCTTCCCACATTCCAGAGGAATGATATCAGCCGCTCTATCCCACCACGCTGTAATCTGTGTATGGTGCGTACCATAGAGAATCCTCTCATACTCTTCTTCCCGGCAGGCACACATCATCTGATAGATATCCTCATGAACCCGTTCATCGAATTGTTTATCGATTTTCAATATCTCATTACCGAATCTGAAATACTGCTCCAGATCCGGATCTGTACCGTTGGTGATGATAAAATGTTCGTTACTTATCGCTACCGCCCTATGCATGCCTTTCAGATTCTGAAGGATCTGAAGCTTGTCCATCCGATCAAGCGGGCACTTAAAAATAATCTCGTCTCCTACTGTTACATAAGAACCGTTAAAGGTCAGAAGAGCATCGAAATCAATTCCCGGAAAACGCGGCGCCGACAGATATCCTCTTCCGGTCGCCATACACAGCTTCACCCCATTCCGACGAAGAGAAATTAATGCATGCAGCGTCCGCTCACTTAATTCTTTATGGCCCATCTTCAGAAGTGTTCCATCGACATCAAAAAATGCAATTTTAATCATGCTTGCCACCTCCGTCCGGCTCACAGGATATATTCCATCTGCCGTTCTTTTGTCTTCATTCCCATCTTTTCATAAAAGTGCTCTGCCGAAGTGTTGCCTGCCCAGACGTTCAGGGTTACTTCATAGCAGCCCAGTTCTTTTGCCTGCTGTTTCACATATTCAAACAGGCTTTCCCCGATATGCTGCCCCCGTGTCTGCTTGTCAACGCAAAGGTCATCGATAAACAATGATTTAAAGGGCACCATATTAGTGGAAAAGGGCTGCTCCCTGAGTTGGCAGAATGCATAGCCCATGCACAGATCGTCCTCGTCTACGGCAACATAGATAGGGTGATCCTCCTGTTGCAATAGCTCTGTCAGCTCGCAGGGGGTGTATTTCGTAGTACCCGGTATAAAAATATCCGGTCGGATCTCTGCATGTATCTGTAATACCTGCCCCAACAGTGCAAGAATTCTTGGAATGTCCTTTTTCTCTGCCTTGCGAATCTTCATTTCTATTTCGCTCCTTTATTCGACAAATCCCGTTTTATTACTTCTCCCAGTGTTATAACCCTTCCATGTCTAGATCCACGATTAACTTTCCAATTTTCCGTTCTTTTAAAAGATAGCACATATAGATAGGAAGATATACCACGGCTCCCTCCTGTTCCATATTTGCTACCGATAAAACATATGCTTTCTCAATATGATAATCAGAAATTTTCATAAAGTTATCCAAGGATTTGTGTGCCTTGTAAGCTTTCCCGGATTTCACCTCAATGGGAACCACTTTCCCATCCATTTCGACCAAAACATCCAGTTCCCCTATATCTTTCTTTTTACAGAAATAAGGTTCCAAACCATTGGCCGTTAATTGCTGTGCCACAGCATTTTCAAAGTGAGCACCGTTATTTACTTCGCTGTTTTTATTGATCAGTTCCAGTTTGGTTTCCGCCGGATATGCACTGGTAAGCAAACCGGTGTCATTGGAAAAAAGTCGGAACACATTACTGCTCTTGCTCGCTTTGAGAGGAATAACAGGAGCTTCCACGTTATACACCGGTAACGCAACTCCGGCATCTTTCAGCCATAAAAAGCTGTTTTCATATCTGTCAAACTTTAACTCTTTATTCAGCATTGTAAATACAAATTTTTTATTCTGTTTATTCAATTCTGCCGGAATGATATCATAAATAGATATCAATTTCAGTTTTTTATCTTCACTCTCATATTGAGAGAAATCCTCTTTATATAGCGCAACGATACCCCGTTGTACCTTATCCACTTCCCGGATATCTTTTGTAGCAATATAGATTTTTACCGCATCCGGCATGCCTCCGACAATTAGATAGATAAAAAACAGCGACAATAGCTTCTGATGTATGAATTCATCCACGGGCTGACATGTTTCAAATTTCGCTTTCAACATTTCCAAAGTTGTTTTTGACACATTATTTGCTATCATGAATTCTTCAAAATCCATCGGATACATTGTCAAAACAGTTAAATATCCAACCGGAACCGACGTTATTCCCTTAAGCTCTACTCCTAATAAGGATCCGCTCATTACATATTTGAAGCTGCCTTCTTCTACAAGGAATTTTATTTTTGTCACTATTTCCGGACATTTCTGTATCTCATCAAAAAAGACGACCGTTTCCTGCGGCTTACAATCCTCCGGCATAATCATTTTTAATTTCACCAGAAACTCATTCGCACTCATTTTTACATTGAGATAATCCACCAAATCCGGCTGATCTATAAAATTAACTTCAAACTTACGATATCCGCTTTTGGCAATTTCCTCTCTTATCAGCCAGGTCTTTCCAATCTGTCTGGCGCCTGTTACCAATAATGCTTTATCCGATCTTTTCAACCATTCTTCTATTAGTCGAGTAGACTAAGACCTCTCAATCCTAGCCCCTCACAGATCCGTACGTGCGGCTTTCCCGCATACGGCTCCTCATAGTAACATTCGCTTCAATATAAACAATAGTACGTTTTAGGTTTTGCTAACGGGTAATACTTGAGCATTTCCACAAATCCATTCCATGTGTATGCCCGTCTACAACCTCTCCTATTCATGGCTTTGAATAGAAACTGTTGTACTCTATGCAGGAATGTTGTTATCTTTCGAAAATTCCATGTAACACCATAATACCGATAGTGTCCAATTAGTTTTACATTCAACTCTTTAATTATTTCTCGCATTGGTCGATTTCGATTATCGTAAATCCAGTTCTTGTATGCTCTAACCTTTTGCTCAAACTTCTTTCTTGAAGTCTGTACCTTCGGCACGAAACCTCCCTTTCGAGTTTTGCTACAGTAGAAGGTAAATCCCAGAAAATCAAATGTTTCAGGCTTACATTCTCCTCTTGCTCTACGATTCTGCTCTGCAAATCTCCCAAATTCAATCAGTCTGCTTTTACTACTCTCAAGTTCCAGACCAAACTTTTCCATTCGTTCCTTTAACTCTTTATAGTATCTTTCAGCTTCTGACTTATATTGAAATCCTGCAACAAAATCATCCGCAAAGTTGACGAGAAAACACTCTCCCTGCATTTCCCTTTGCACCACCAGCTTAACCCACAGCGTCAGCACATGATGCATGTATATATTTGCAAGCATCGGACTCATTACTGAGCCTTGTGCCGAACCTTCCTCTGTTGGCTCGAATTTTCCTTGCTCCATTATTCCTGCTTTAAGGTATTTACGTATTAGCCACAATAAGTTCTTATCCTGTATATTCCATTCAAGGAACTTCATCATCCAATCATGGTCGATATGGTCAAAGAAACCTTTGATATCGGCATCTACGATATAGCTGATTTTTCCATAGCTTATCCGTTGGTATACTTCTTTTATTGCTTCGTGACACCCCCTATTCGGTCTGAATCCATACATGCAGTTTAGGAATCTCGGTTCATAAATAGCACCCAATATTTTCTTCACTGCCATTTGTACAATCTTATCTTCATAGGAAGCAATCCCTAATGGTCGTTTCTTTCCATTTCCTTTAGGTATATATACCCTCAGTGACGGAAGTGGCTTAAAGGATTTGTTTTTCAACCTCTGTACCAGTTCCTTGATATTTCTATCAAGGTTCTTCCCATACTCATCTTTGGTTACCTTGTCAATTCCGACTGCTTTGTTCCCATCTAATTCCTTATGACATTGCTTTAACATATCTTCATTTATCAAATGGTACACTGATGTAAATATAGGATGTTTTGTTGTTGCTGATATTTCAGCTATTCTTACTAATTTCGTTTCCATTATTTCCTCCGTCCCTGAGTACGGATAATGTGTCCTCAGTAAGACCTTTACTATGCAATCCCCTTCCCTCCATCGGCATTGCCCGATTTCTACAGTACTATGGGATTGTCCGACCACCTACCATTCATTTGAAATACTCCGTTTTCAGTTGCAATTTCATACTCTTCTTCGAGAAATGGCAGGTTCTCCCCAGTTGATGTGTATTCACAATGTAAAACATGATTGGTTCTCTGACTCCGCAGTGCCACATAACACTCGCCATATCGCATTACATGATATTGTCTTCCGCACCAGTTAAGACGTCGACCGACTGAAGTTAACGTTTCGAAGCTCAATCACTATTCAACCCTGCTTTCTTGCTGTCTACGCTTGTCTAATGCCGTTACCGGCATCATCCCAAGACTCGCTATTATCTGGTTGGCTAAACCTTGGATAAACCGGAATCCCACCGGCTTGACTACACACCCTTAGCTGGGCGCACAACTGGAATTTACTTGCTTTTCTTCTCTTTGCTGCATCTCACTAATGCGATAAATAGTTCAATAACTCCGCCACATAGCCATATGATACCTAACGCAATATTTTCTGCCCAGAACCAAAACGGTGACATAACAATCCATGTAATCGCTAAAATAAAAATTCCCCTACTGCTCATGATTTTCCTCCTGAAACTTCGATTGTTGCTTACATTATACTTCGTCCATCTCTCTAAGGACAGTGGGATGTTGTGATGAAAGTGAGAGAGATCGCTTACCTGTCAGACAATTTATCTTACTATATTTTTTGCACGATAAATTTACTGATTTAATATCTCTGCAATCGTGTTTGGTGCATATTTATTGAGTTCATGTCCTGCATTTGGAACGATGTGCAAAGTAGCTTGGGGTAGCAATTCTTTTAGCCTTTTAGAAGCCTTTAGATTGGCAGTATCCTTTTTGCCACACAAAATTGTTACTGGACAACGAATATTATTTAATTGCAAAGTAAAATCCAATGACCGCATAGAGTGAGCCAATTTTATGGTGCTGCTTTTTGATAGTCCCATACTTTCAAAAACCTTGTTTGGCATACAACGGAAGATAAGATTTTGAAAATCTATCAGTAAACTTGGAACTTTATATTGTGCGCCAATCAAAACCAGCGAATCCACTTTTTCCTCATGTCGAATAGCAAAATCAATCGCAAGAAGCGCACCTAACGAAAGACCGCAGATACGAAGCGGCTCTTTTACTTCTGAATACCGCTGTTCTAAATCACCCAAAATCTGCGAATAGGATATTTCATCTTCTGTTGAAGAAAAAAGTTCTGGGCAATCGACATCAGAAATTGATAGTTGTTGGGCTACTTCTTTCCAGTCCTGTGCAGTTTGTCCCAACCCATGTAAAAAAACAGTTTTCATTAAACGCCTCCTAAGCTCAAGATAACCATCAATGCACAAACAAACTTGAAGTTGCGCGTTTCTACAAGCGGTGCATAAATGCAATGAATTGGCTGATGGGAGCTTGCTCACATTCGGACACATTCATTTGCATTTATATAGCGCGCCAGCGCGACATGAGCATGAAGCGTAGCGAAATGCGAATGACACTGCTTGGATAAGCAAAAATTTTATTGCTTACAAACAGACATTATCTTGCATATAAAATATGTAAATCTCCGTCAACAAATCCAATGCCTATTGCTTGATATTCTTTTAATTTTCCAGAAGAAAGGTATTCATTCACTAAACCAATAAAAAAGGTTTCCACTAATTTCCAATCACTTTCACACTCTATTACGAAAGGATGATCTCTTGTAGTAAAGACTTCATCACAAGCCCAATCATCATTATCCCTATCGAATGAAAATGTGCCGACCAATTCAACAGACCATTTATTATCTGTATCTTCATATAAATTAAAGTTAATTGCTTTTATTTCACTATTCAATTCATTCTTCAAAATTAAATCTAACCATTCAAAGAAATCTTTGGTTTTATTCAGTTTTAACCTTTCAAGTAATCCCATAACTTCACCCTCCACAAACTTCGATTTCTCAGTTTCAAAAACTGGAAGTTGTTAGTTGTTTGGAATCACTTCTCCATTTTCATCTAAAAGATAGATTGCATAAACCGTTCCTATCTGCAATGGATCACTTTCCATTACATCACCATTAAATACAACACGGATATTATCATCTACATTCAATTCTGGTGCTCCTCCTGCTGATACTACATCTTTTGTAACAGAAAATTCCTCATCAACAGAAATCCCACTATTAAATGCTTCTATACACCTAACATCAACATATTCTTTATTTACTTCCAAAACTTTTGCATTAAAATATGCTTGTTCTGCTTCATTTTTACATCCAGACAACGCTACTATACAGCCCAATACTGCTAAAATAGATAACCACCTTTTCATACTCAACACCTCTTTAAATCCCGATTTTTCGTTCTCTGCGCCTTCCCAATAAACGGGAAGTTGGTTACTTCTTGTAATTCATTTTCTTACTTAATACCCCAAACAAAGCCAATAAAAATATTCCTATTCCAAGCAATACGCCAGCCACTTTCATTAATTCATTGTTTGTATACTCTGTATCCGGAAGAATCCCATACTTGTAATAAGAATAACTAACATGGTCTGTGGTATATGCAGCTATGGAATCTCCTACATTATATTCCGAATATACAAATCCCGGTACTTGCATTCGCTTGTGATAATCATTCACTTTTCCATTGTTGTAGTAGAAGAAATAATTCTGAGATATCGTATCAGCCGAAGCATCTTCAGCCCTTTTACCTGTAATCACAATATCCTCCATATAATAATCTTCTCCCAGTACCATCTCTTCCATTTGTGTATTAAATGCTTTAGATGTCAAAAGTATATTTATCAAGACTGTAATGAAAGATATACTTAAAATAATGAAACAAATCCAAAACAAAATTTCCTTTTGCTTTCCACTTAATAGTTCTTTTAATTCTTGATGCTTAACCAATTTATTACTCATTCCATAATACCTCTAAAGTACTTTTCCTTCTTCCTTCCCTTCGCCCAAGAAGTGTATCTCACTCAAAGAACTCGGGCAATCCCGATTGTATAATCACTTAATTTAAGGGTTTCATTAGCTGTTATATTTTATTAATAAACTCCCCGCTAACCCTTATAAACACTAACTTTTCTGTAGGTGAGCTTTCCCTTAGGTATTCCCTTGTGTTATATCGTTTCACAAGGCTTTACGAACCCTCGTAAGGGAAAAAATAAGGGAAGCAAAATCGCATAACACATTATAGCATAATATGAACGGACTGTGTGAACTGCTTGAAATGCTTTTTGAATTTTACAGAAAAGAGGATTGATTATGCAAAGGCAGAGGAAGGATTAAAGACAACACCTAATTCAGAGTGTGCCTTGAATGCTTTGGCAATAGACAATCCTGTGAAGTATGCTCGACTTTATCTTGACGGTACTATACAGATGTGGATAGATGCGGAAGATTCGTTGGTTTCTTTAAGGGGCATTTTTCTCCCCATAGTGTTCTTTCATCTGGCAACATTTAACTGTCACATGAACATAACAGCTATTTCTGCTTATTCGCATTGTGGTTCATTATATTGAATAAAAATAGCATAAAACACAACGTAATCGGAAACAGGAGTCCAATGCGCATGCCCACATGAATACTACCTCCAAACATGTCCGCAACCCTTCCTACAATGGCTGGACCTATGCTTCCTCCAAGATCACCTGCCATTGCTAAAAGTGCAAACATTGCAGTTCCTCCTGTTGGAAATGCCTTGGAAGAGATGCTGATTGTACCGGGCCACATGATTCCTACAGAAAACCCACATACAATACATCCAGCAAGTCCAATGATCGGATTTTCTGAAAATGACGCTAATAAATAACATACAAAACATAAGATACCGGAACCAATCATAAATCTGTTTAGTTTCATTTTATCACCGGCTTTTCCAAACAACACTCGTGAAATTCCCATCGTCACAGCAAACATACAAGGTCCGGCAATATCTCCCACTGCCTTTGAAAAGCCTAGGGCTGATTCTGCGTACGCAGATGCCCATTGTGCCATTGCAAGCTCCGATGCCCCGGAACAGACCATCATCACAATGGCAATCAGGAACATGGGATTTGAAAATAATTTTCTGATTTCCATTCCCTGTCCTTCCTCTACTAATGATTCAATCGGACAAGTTGCAAAATTAATAATATTGATAGCAGGAATTAATGCAAAAATAACAGCAAGCCATTTCCAGCTGCCAATTCCAAATAGCAGAAAGAAAACGGTCGAAACAAGTATAGTTCCAACTGCTCCCCAACAGTAAAAGGAATGCAGAAGGCTCATAGTAGCCTCCTTGTTCTCAAACGGACATGCTTCCACAATAGGACTTCCTAAAACCTCGATTAAGCCACTTCCAATCGCATACAAAATGACACTTATAATAATACCAATAAACGGAGATGGAATTATTTCCGGTAAAAATGCCAAACCTACAAGGCCTGCAGCCGAACATACTTCAGAAGCAACAATGCATACTCTATATCCAATTTTGTCCACGTACTTGGCACAAAACAAATCTACCAAAAGCTGTGTAAAGAAAAAGGATGTTGATATCATAGCAATGTTTCCAAGTGAAATATTGTAATCTGTATGAAATTTCAGAAATAGTAAAGGTGCAAAATTCGCAGCAACTGCCTGCGTAATAAATCCCAAATAACACGCCAATTTTGTCTTTTTATAATTCTTCATCATTTTTCCTAAACTCTCTTTGTTGTTATTCTTAGATAATGCTCATCTCCACACCAAACACTTCCCTCATAGAACGCGCCTACGTATCTTGGTTCACAATTCACTATAAATGACTTTTCAATAAGCATTAACATAAATTCATTTACCTGTTCCTCATTATCTAAAATGATAGAAATACATTCTTTTTCATCACATAAACCAAATTCAACCTGTGCAAACATTTATCTTCTCCTTACGGCTAAATAGAACTATATAGCAATTTTGTTTATTTTTCACTATATAATATCGCAATTATGCTGTATAATATCGTAAAACAGATTGTTCAGGAGGGGACTGCCATGTCGCAGAAAGAAAAGAAAAAGCTTGTAAGTATAAAAACCGATGATACACTGATGGAAACTGCTTTACATGGGACTCATCTTTTTCCATACAAACTCTATGATGATAACATAACCGATTATGATTTTAACTGTATTGACTGGCATTGGCATACCGAATTTGAATTTGTATATATCGAATCCGGTATAGTCCACTTTAATGTAGGAGAAGATAATTTTGACATGTCCGAGGGACAGGGAATATTTATTAATTCCAAAGTTGTTCATAAAATGCATTCCGAAAATGACGCTGTAATTCCAAATTTTCTCTTTCTTCCGTCTCTGATTGCTCCGAAAGAAAGTTTAATCTATCAGAAATTTGTGTTACCCTTTCTGAACTCATCTTTGGGTTATTACATTTTTTCTTCTTCACAGGAATGGCAGAAAGAAATTTTGTCTGAAATGCAAAAGCTTATACAGTTTAGCAGAGGTGAAATAAATGAACTACAAATATCTGTTCAATTACAAAAGATATGGGCACTCATAACTTCAAATGTTATTTGTTACCCAGAAACTCAAAATGTGAATTCTTCCTCACTTGCACGGTTACAAATGATGATGCAGTTTATACATTCGAATTACCCTGAAAGCATTTCTCTTTTGGATATTGCCAAAGTTGGGGAAGTGAGTATCAGTACTGCCTTGAATTTGTTTCGTAATGTACTGAATACATCTCCTGTCAACTATCTGATATGCTACAGGTTAAGGAAGGCAGCATTACTTCTTACCAATACAGAAAAAAAAGTAAGTGCCATTTCAATAGAAACTGGATTCAGTAATACAGATTATTTCTGTAAAACATTTAAGAGAATGTATTCCTTAACTCCTACAGAGTATAGAAACGTAAAGAAATGAATTATCCGACGAAAAAAGGGCGACTTATCTCGCCCCTTTATCTCTGCTATGGTAATTCCTTTGTGTATGCTGCTGATCAGCTTCTCTTTCACTTCCACACATTAAGGCATACCTACACCACCAATCTTCTGTCAAACGGAGCACAGCCAAAGGATGTCCAAGAGTTGTTGGGACATTCCGATGTTAGTACCACAATGAATGTTTACGCCCACGCAACGAGGGAAGCAAAGCGAAATTTCGCAAGACTTCTGGATAAGGTTGCAGGGCAATAAACAAAGGATTGAGATTTCACCTGTTTTATTAAGGAATTTAATAATTGTTATATTTTGTTATCAAATTTCTCACAAACTATTGAAAACACTACGTTTGTGGCAGGTGAGTTTTCCCTTATATGTTCCCTTGTGTTATATCATTCCACCAGTGTTTACGGACTCTGGTAAGGGAAAAAGCAAGGGCACAAGATGTCCGGTGGACATCTGCTCTGTGCCGACCGAAGCGGCAGCGGAGACCAACAAATCATATAACACAGTATAACATAAAATGAAACTGACATTCAATAAGCTTAAGACCGAATTTCATCAAATATGAATTTCGGTCTTTTTACTCAGTTTATATATAAATACTTTTTAAAATTTTCCGTTCTGGTGCTACCATGGCTTATTAGGATTTCCATTTACTTCCGGTTCCAAAGCGTCAGCAATTGTTCGCGGATCGGTGCATAATGCTCCCCCATAAGTCCGAAATCCATGTCCTTATAAGTCCAGACAGCACAGCCGATACCGAACTGCCGGAATACGGTATCCACATCCGTGAACCAGCGCAGGGTATCTTCTACAGGAGCCTGATCAATAACACCGAATTCTCCACAGTACAAAGTCACTCCGGCATTTTTCGCAGCAGTAACCGCTTCCATTACCATTTCCGTGATAAATTCGGTTCCCATAGTCTGTGACTGTGCCTTGCAGACTACTTCTCCCTGATATCCGATGGGCAGCGACTTTGTACGATAATAGTCCATTGCTTCCGGATAATAGATATCTTCGGTCTGGCTAATGGTCGGTACCCAGTGTGCTTTCTGATGGGTAAACAGCAACGGCTCATAGAAATGGAACGTGAACAATATATTTTCATCCTTGGGCTTCTCTAACAGCTTCAATGTCTTCACACTGTTCCATTGAATTCCGCCGTATATAATAATGGTGTCTCTGGCTATTCGGCGAATAGCGTCCACCGTTTCCGCAATGAGCAGATTCCACGCTTCCGCATTTTCCTGCTCTACCACTTCATTCAGCAGTTCAAATGCAACATGTGTCTCGTTCGCATAATGCTCTGCAATCTTGATCCACAGATTTACAAAACGCTTCTGCACCATTTTATTTGTAAACAGAATATTCTTTTTCTGATCCCCGGCATTATTAAAATCATAGCCATACGCTTTATGCAGATCCAGTACAATGTTCAATTCCTGCCGTTTACACCATTCCACCACTCTGGTCACATAGGCAAAGCCCTCTTCTCTGGTTCTGCCATATTCATCTTCCAGTACTTCATAATCAATTGCCAGACGTACATGGTCAAATCCCATGGAAGCAATCTTACGAATGTCTTCCTCCTGAATAAATGCATCGTAATGTTCTGTGCTATGCACACACTGAGATAAATAACCACCTAAATTAATACCTCTCTCTAATTTCATGCTCTTGCCCTCCTGATCCTTCGCAACGGAAAATTAATAATCCTGCAATTCTTCTTTTCTCTATCCTATAATTTCAAACATCATTTATATATCGTTTCTATATTATTTTTGTCGTTTTTATGCTATATTATTTATAGCATCAGCGTGCCACTATCTTCACTCCACAAGAGAAAGAATCGCAAAGCGGTTTTGAAAAGCATTTTCATAATTTCAGAAAGGTGTCCATATGAACATTCCTCAGGAACTTCTCTATCAACAATATGTCCGCAGAGAATTAGAGACTTATCGTGCCCCTTATGATCCGGAGCTGGAATTCTACAGCTATGTCAGGCAGGGAAATACCGAAAAAGTAAAAGAATTATGCCGTGAATCTTTTCAGGAAAAGAAAGGCCTGGGTATCCTCTCGGATTCTCCTCTGCAAAATCTGAAATACCACTTTGCCATCACCGCTGCTATACTGGCAAGATACTGCATCGAAGGAGGTATGCAAGTCACAGAGGCTTATGATCTCAGCGACTACTACATTCATAAGGCGGATCTAATGAAATCAAAAAAAGAAATTTCCGCCCTGCACCAGCAGATGTGTCTGGATTACACTACTCGTATGGAAAAAATGCATAGAAATCATGCCTGCTCCCGTCCGGTTGCCCAGTGTCTGGAATATATCTATGATCATTTACATAATCGTATCACTGTCCCGACGCTCGCCGCTCATGCCGGCATATCTCCCGGTTATTTAAGTCACCTGTTCGCAAAAGAGATGGGAATTTCTGTCAGTTCCTATATACAGAGCAAAAAAATAGAGACCGCTCAGAATATGCTTTGCCATTCCGATTATGCGATCTCTGTAATTTCAACCACCCTGGCGTTTCCCAGTCAAAGTTATTTCACATCTGTATTTCGGGAAAAGACCGGGAAAACACCAAAGCAGTATCGTGCAGAACACTTCCTCACTTCCGGCATCCAATAAATTGCTGATCTGAATAAGATTAGTAATCTCAGGATATACCTGTCCCGATTTCCATTTTGCCACAGCTTGCCTTGATACTGATAATTTTTCTGCCAGTTCTTCTTGCGTTAACCCTTTATTTTTACGAATCAACTGTAGTTTTTCCGAAAAATCATTCTTGACCACCTCCAGAATCATCGTGCACCAACGGGGAATCTAATCCAATATATTGCAAGTTGCAATTATGCTACTTATATTATACATAAACACCATCTTAACGTCTTAATTTTCGAATATTCGGATTGACATTTCTTCTACCATATTATATTATCTATTCATAAAAGAAATGGGTTTTGTGCCAAGTAAAGCCTTATGGCTCCAACGGGGTGCTCGTTTCGTTTTTTTTATATCCAGAATATCACACAAATACATTTTTCCATCATTTGCATGCCTTATTATCAAAGATGCATGAAATACGTTATATCTTTCAATATCTTCATTATCACCATATACCGGTAATGCAAAATAAGTATCATATCTATACCAGCCATTCCTTGCATTCCAATTATGTTTCCCCTTATTATTTTCTCTAAAATATCTGCCTGTTGAAATTTCTATCATTTCAGGAATTCCCTGTGTTGCATTCGCTTTAGCCTTTGCAACTGCTCCATTCAGCCTTTTGGTATATACTGATCCCGAATATTCACTTGGCAGATCAGATCCGATATATATAACATCACCGGTAGACGCCACCTTATAAAAATCGCCGACATATTCTTTCAAATATGCCCTCACTTCCTTCCAATCGATGGAACGTTTTCCTTTAAACCGGATATCATTAATCACCACAATACTATTCCCATCAATATCCTGAACAACCGAAACATTCCTCTGTTGTGACTGGTTACTATCGTTGATTTGTTTACAAACATCAAAAAGTGCTAGGTAACTGATGATTCTTCGTCTACTCTGTGTATCAGATTGCCGAAACAGTTCAATCATATAATTTTCTTCTGACACATAATCGTTGGTTGCGGTCTGTTCTTCATTTTCTTCTACACAAAGCAATTCCACAAGCGTCATATCTAGTGCCTTGCATATAGACACCAGTTTATCCGCCTGTGGATTGATTTGTTTCTTTCGCCAGTCACTGATCGTACTGGTTGCGATACCTGTTCTTCTGGACAGTTCCGTCTGGCTCATATGTAATTCTTCAAGTCTTGCAAATATTTTCTCATATATCTTCATGGCGCAATATCCTTTTCCCAACCTTCCCGTTTCCGATTTTTCGGATATTGTATCATGAATAATCTCTTTTATCAATACTCTAACAGTACTATAGATCCTGAGTTATTGTTCTATTTGCTCTCCGACAAATAGGAAGTTATCGAAGAGCATCCCTTAATTGCAACAAGCTACTACGGATACTTTCTCCAGCTCCACCAATAGCCTGTGCTATAATGATTGCGGCAACTATAATTGCCACTGCGACAATAATTTTTCCAATCAAATATTGATATTCTTTCATTTTGATTACCTCCATCTACAAGTATCGATTTTCTCAATTCTCAAAACAGGAATTTGACTTGCCTATTTTCTTAAAATCTCATGTGGAGCTTCTATTTCATTTGCCAAGGTATGCTCTGTTAATTCTGACATCAATTTCAATTTTTTATTAATCAATGGTCGCATACAATTAGGAACATGTTCCTGATGCGCTCTGTGGATTGCTACACATTCCTTACAGTTTCCGTGATAACGACAGGCTTTCAGGCAAGGACAGTGATCTTTGTCTTTATACTCCTTACGAAATTTCGCTGCAAATTCTTCTTGCAGTCTCAGTCCCTCGACACGGTTTCCCTTATGAAATTCTACCATTGCATCCAGTTCTTTCTGGTTCCCTTCAATCTTCATGTTATTATAGCGCCTCCATTTCAACTCTTCCTCATTTTCTGATAAATTCCGATTGAGATTTCACCTGTTCTAAGAAATTTAACAACTGTTATATTTTGTTATCATATTCCTCACAAACCATTGAAAACACTACATTTGTGACAGGTGAGCTTTCCCTTACATATTCCCTTGTGTTATATCGTCCCACCAGTGTTTACGGACTCTGGTAAGGGAAAAAGCAAGGGCACAAGATGTCCGGTGGACATCTGCTCTGTACCGACCGAAGCGGCAGCGGAGACCAACAAAATCATATAACACAGTATAACACAAAATGAATTTCGGTCTTTTTACTAAGTTTATGTATAAATACTTCTTAAAATTTTCCGTTCTGGTTCTGCCATGCTGACTTATCAGCGATAGGCTCCATTATATCCCAGTGCTCTGCGGTTTTTCCATTCTCAACTCTGAAAAGATCGTAGTAGCATGTGTGTGCACCGACAAAGCTGCCCTCTGACACTGCCAGTCCATAGTTGCCATCTGCTAGTACCTGATATGTCTTGTCATAAATCATCTGGATGTGCTATATTTTAACAATGAAGAATTAGACTGGATTGCTGACAAATGCGGTTTCGCCGACAGTAATACTATGGGCGGCACATTTAAAAAAATCATGGGCGAAGCGCCCGGAAGCTACAGAAAGAGCCATTAATTATATTTTTTTATTTTAGAATGGAGGTTATTATGGCAGATTTTATTTTACTTGATGAAAATTTCTCTGATTTTCCTATTGGTGAATTTCCTTATGATAAGAATCATTCAGCAATGGGTGAGTATCATTTTATCCATTATCCTGGATATTATGGTAAATGGTATGACCCAGTATGCAACCACACTTATAAGGTCAGGGGCTTCCTGGATTATTTCTGAATATAATGGAAAACATTTTATGGAGCAGATGCGTATCCGCAATGACAAGCCACACCGCACATTTCCTATGCTCACAAGCGGCGACAGATTCTGGCGCGATTATACTATAACTGCAAGTGTCCGTATGTTTACTACCAAATGGGGTAATGCCGGCATTGGTTTTTGTTGTCAGAACTCTGCTAATCTTCTTGTCCTTGTTTTTGAAGATCATGAGTTAAGACTTGAGTATCGTCATAAGGAAGAGGTTAGTATTATTGAATCTGCACCTTTTGATTATAATTGTGATGATACTTATGTACTTAAGGCTGAGATTAAAGGCAGCCATGTTATTTGCAGCGTTGATGATAAGGTCTATTTTGACATTGACACTGAATATGCAAGGCAGGGTGGCAAGGTTGCCATTACTGCAACTATCCCAACACAGTTCGGTTTTGTAAATGTTACTACTTCTGAAAGTACTGCTGCTTCTATTGATGCTGCAAGAAATGCTTATAAAGCTGAATGTGAAGATGCACAGGCACATTATCCTAAGATGAAGCTTCTTAAGAAAATTGACCTTAAAGGCTGCGGCACCGGAAGACAGCTTCGTTTCGGTCATCTGCTTGGCAATGGCGAGTATCAGATGGTTATGGCTCAGTGCCAGAAAAGAGTAAACCGTGATGCTTATGGAACAATCAGCTGTCTCACCGCATTTGACCTTGATGGCAATATATTATGGCAGCATGGTGAACCTACTGATAATCACGACATTGGAACTATATCAGCAGATATGCCTATGCAGATATATGATATTGACGGTGATGGCTTTGATGAGGTTATTACAGCCAAGAATTTTGAAGTGCTGATTCTTGATGGCAGAACAGGTGAAGTGAAGAAACGTGCCAAAACACCTTTCTCTACACCAGAAGAGGACGGAACTATTATCGGTGTTCCTGATAAAATCTACGCATTTGACAGAATTAATCCTGATGGTATGCGTATATGTAATTTCCGTGGTCTTGAAAAGCCACGCGATATTCTCATTAAGGACCGTTATTGCAGGGTGTATGCACTTAACGATGACCTTGAGGTTATGTGGCATTTCCAGAGTGATAAGAATACCGGACATTTTCCTTTTGCAATTGATATTAACGGGGATGGACATGATGAACTTTTAGTTGGTTATAACATGCTTGACTACAACGGTAATAAAATGTGGACTATGCCTGTTAATGAAGACCATATTGATGAAATTGTTCCAGGCAGATTTGAGTCAGGACCACACAAAGGTACTAAATTCTTTGCCTGTGTTGCAGGAAAGGAAGGCTTCCTGATATCTGATTTTAACGGAAAACTTCTTAAAAAGGATGGCATAGGCCATGCCCAGCGCGTCAGTCTTGCTAATTATCTTCCTAACCGCCCAGGCTATGAAATAGTTGTTGTTAATTTCTGGGGACATCAGGGAATTATATATTTCTATGACAGCGAGGGTAATCAGTTATGGGAAATGGAGAACGAGCTTAATGGTAATCTCTTAACTCCTGTAAACTGGACTGGTGACGGTCAGGACTTCATCCTTCTTAATGCTGATGTAGAGCGCGGAGGAATGATTGATGGCAATGGTATCCAGGTTGTTAAATTCCCTGATGATGGTCATCCTACCATGTGTGCTGAAGCTGTAAACCTCTGCGGCGATACCCGTGATGAGATTGTCACATGGGATTATGATTCAATGTACATATATACACAGGATGATGCACCTAAGGATGATGTATATGCACCTTTCAAGTATCCTGATTATAATGCTTCTAATTACCGCGGAGAATATTCTTACCGTGAGAAATGGTGGTAAATTAAAGAATATAAAAGTAGCAGGATTGCTGAGTATATCACGCTTTGCAATCCTGCTGTTTTAATTTTATTGTTTCTTAATCACTCTCTGGTTGAAAGCATAGCGTAAATAACTGGCAGAAATATAAGTATAAGCTGTAATGGCGACCCTTTCATTATAATTCCGTATACAAATATAATAACAAGACAGGCAATACTTATGCAATCTTTTCACTTACATTTTCCAACCCATACAACATCTCTGGATCTATATCCAGACACTTAGTGCAATCTCTGGTTCCAGTAACATCCCATGCCAATGTCCCATTCAAAATGGTGCATGCATTCATAAAAAAATTAATATCTTTCAATGGTTCAAAAACTTTCTTTTTCAATAACGTTTTAGCATCATAGCATACAATCTTTCCATCTTCAAAATATACATATACGGTATAGTCTTCATTAGGAATTACCTGCACAATATCATAAAACATATCTGCCTCCTACACTAATGGATTAATCCTATTAAGCGGAAGTCCATCTTTGGACAGCTCCCAGTTTTGCATCAGTTCATCCTGATGTATCACACACCATGCTAATATCAATTTTAACTGTCTGGATGGTAAAGCCCCTTTTATTACTCTTGCTTCGATAATATCTACAATCGCTTTATTTCCATTATATTCTGCATGAAAATGTGGTGGATTATGATCTTTATGGCTACCTATATTATATCAATAATTTATCCTTTTGACCATAATTGTATTACTTCTATGGTGCTTCATACCTTTTTATTCCAAAATAATTATTCTATCATCTCTACAAACTGGAATTGAGATTTCATATATTCCAAGGGATTTAATAACTGTTATATTTTATTATCAAATATCTCTCAATCCCTTGAAAACACAAAGTTTATCGCAGGTGAGCTTTCCCTTATTGTTTCCCTTGCGTTATATCGTCCCACCAGTGTTTACGAACTCTGATAAGGGCAAAAACAAGGGCAAGAAAATTATATAAAACAGTATAACACAAAATAAAAGTGACATTGTGAACTGATTGAAATGCTTCTATATTTTTATTGGTTTAAAGGAGACACAACATGAATACCATTTACGCAGAATACAACATGTACCACAACAGCATTGACATTTATACAATATTTATTGTGTCAGGCACCATTGTTTTCAAACTGCATAACATCATCCGGCGGATTCAGAGCATACAAAAGTTCATACGGCGAGCTGTATTCCCATTTCACTGGGATACTGACAAGCGCCGGGTGGACATCCTGCCAACATTCCAGTATTAAGAGAACATTCCCGGTTTCTATACAGCGGTTAAATACAGACATATCATAATATTTATTGTGTCAGGCACCATTGTTTTTTCATTCTCGGCATTGGAAGAACTTCTGCATATCTTCTGGTGAAAGAAGAACATTTCAGTTCCATTCCTCTGCCAGCAGGAAGTCACGAATATTGCGGTGTTTGATTCCATCTCGGCTCATATCCAGTTCGTCCATCGTTACAACGTATTTCGGGAAATTGTCACGAACACCGGCAAACGCCCCAAACTCACGCTGGATGGTTTCCTCCGAGGCAAGTAGATAGGAAACCTGAACATACAGCTTTTTCCCATGATCTTCACATACGAAGTCAATCTCCTTGTCAGAGACTTTCCCAACAGTCACAGAATAACCACGGCGCAGCAGCTCCATGTAGACAACATTTTCAAGGACAAGGTTAATGTCCTTCATGTTGCCACCGTACACGGCTTCCCGGACACCATGATCTGCAACATAGTATTTCTCGTTGACGGTCAGGATTTTCTTTCCCTGGAGGTCTTGGCGCTTCACCTGATAAAACAGGAATGCGTCCGTGCAGGCTTTGATGTAGTTCAGTACCGTTTCTGGTGAAACGGAGCGCCCTTCACTTTTCAGATACTTGGAAATTGCTGTGGAAGAAAAGGTAGTGCCGATGTTGGAAGTTATATAAGCAATAATTCTCTCCAGCATATCCACATCACGGATATTGTTTCGCTTGATAATATCTTTCAGCTCTACGGAGTTGAACAAGTCCCGCAAATACTGACGACTGGCGGCATCGTCGTAGCGAAGGTTGCTCAAATAGGGCATTCCTCCCAGCGTCAGATATTTTGTAAAGCATTGTCTTTCGTCTGCACCTTCGTAAACGGTGTGATACAGCTCCATAAACTCTCTGAATGAAAACGGGTAAATCACGAACTCCACATACCGTCCGGCAAGATAAGTGGCAAGCTCACCGGAAAGCAGCTTGGCGTTGGAACCGGTAATGTATATATCACAATCCAGCTCCACCCGGAAAGAGTTGATACATTTTTCCCAATCAGCCACCTCTTGGATTTCGTCGAAGAACAGATAAACCTTGCCGCTGATTTCTTTTGTTCTGCGAAGGATTTCATCATGCAATGCAACAGCCGTACAAAGGTGTGCATTGCTCATGTTCTCAAAATTCAGGGAAATAAACTGTTCTGGTTGGACCCCGTTTTGGGCAAGTTCCTCTTGGATCAGGCTCAGCATGACAGATTTTCCACTACGGCGAATCCCTGTCAGAACCTTTATCAGCTCATTTCCGATAAAAGGACGGATACGGCTCATATAAATTTCTCGTTTAATCATGTAGACCAGCCTCCCTTCTGAAACTGTCTATATGGTACCACGGCTATAACTGATTTTCAATACCGCAAATCCAGTTTTATCAGATATAATTGATAAAATACGAATTTCGACACAATCAGGCAGTTATACCGAGCGAAGTTTGGCTATGCGTTTTTATTGTGTCAGGCACCATTGTTTCATATTGAAATATAGTGTCTCTGTGCATGTTCTATATACCTCTGATTATATAATATTCAATTTATATAATCTCTCAAATGCTTTTTTATCAAAGTCTGCTTCTGTAATATATAGCTTTCTATCGCTATCAATGTCATTCTAACTCAATAGTCATATCAATTATACAATTAAAAGCAAAGATGCTGCTAACTGAATAACAACATCTTTGCTTGTTTAGAATGGGGATTATAAAATTTTAATGATAGTATACTGTGACATAAATATTTTTTAATGTTGCTGCTGCAACAGTTCCCGTTGAATACCTTGTAGATTCAAATTGAACATAATAATTTCCAACAGGGCTTAAATTATAATTGCCAAAATCTGCAAAAGTAAGAGAACTATTCCAACTTTTGCTGTCTGTATATCTGTCAAATGTGCCATCTCCATTATCCTCATCTTTAGCAACAAATAATTCGATGTTTCCACTACTTCCACTACTTTTTGTGGATGTAACCACTATTTTACTGATTGTGGAGCCTGACGGAACAGATGTGCTGCTGATTGTAAAAGAACCAAGTGCGGAAGTTGCCACTGTATCATTTGTTCCAAAAAAGGAATTTAACATTCCAACAGAATGTCGTGATGATCCAGAAGTTAATGCTGTCGGAGTTATTTCAAATGTCATTGTTTTCTCCGTCTCCGAATAATTTTCCTGAGTTTCTGCCGCAAAAGCTGTGACATTCATTGTAAAAAGCATGACAACACATACAATAATAGAAAAAAAAACGTTTTCTTATAATGAATCTACCTCCATACTTTATGTAATCATCCCCATCTAAATATACTAAATTGAAAAATCAAATCTTCCACCGATTTTATTATCCTCTGGTTTGATAGAATTCCATTCAATATTTTTAATTTTATCCAAAAGTTCATCTTTTGAATTTGCTTGAACAATAGCTTTTTTTACTTCAATTTGCTTTAATTGTTCCTTTTTCTTCGCCTCTTTCTTCTCCGCAGCTTTCTTTTCCTGAATTTTTTCAAGATATTCTTTCTGACTAGCTGATGTTTTTTCTAATTGAGCAAAGAATGTTGTAGTTCCATCACTATTAAAAGAAATACCAAACTTTGTTATTTTTGTATCAGTATCTGCACTGTTTTCTATTCCGTTTGTCTTACCAAATGCTCTTTCAAATCCAAACTGAGCATTGATTTCATCCGACATACGCAAAGCACCTTCAATACTATGCATCTTTTCAGCATAATATTTGGGATCGGATGCCATCTTCTCCATTTCTTCCTTTGAGAAAATAACCGTAAACTCTTTATCACTTTGTGCATAAAATATCTTTAGCATTATCACCATTTTCAAAATCTGCAACCATAAAGTCCATATCTGTTCTTGAGCCACGCATATCTTTAAGCATTTTTTGTGCCTCTTTACTTAGATTTTTTTCGGCTATACTTTCTGTCACATTTTTCTTGACCTTATCATTTTCTGTTGTTTTCGCTGTTTCTTTTTTCTTATCTACTGTACCTGCCTTGTAGGTATTCTGATAACTTCCATAAACAGTACCCGTTGTATTCACATTCATTGACATATCCTTTGTCCTCCTTCTCTGAATCCGTTCTTTATTATTTATTGTTTCTAATATTATATATCGGCTTTATTCCGAAAACTATAATCCTCCCTGTTATTTTTATCCCATGATTATTGAAAATCTAAAATTTGAAATTCACTCTTAAATCAGATTATGCATTAAATATTATTGCTATTGACAAACCACCTAAATATGAATTAAAAGATACTTCTTGCTCAACAGAAAAAAGCAGCCTATTGCAAGTTTATTGTGTCAGGCACCAATTGTTCCAATGCAATTTCGGCATTTTTATCGCAAACGAAGCGGCAGAAGAAAACCTGAAAAAGAAACGGGATGGCAGCAACAAGTATCTCTATGAACTTGACTTTTCTTCAGCATTAAAAACAGCCAGAAAGTTCTTCATGCGCAGGGATTCTGGAAGGCACATCGATATTATCCGGCTGATGATGAAATATGTCCACGCAGTGAAAGACAGGTTCCGGCAGTTTCAACGGCCTCTCCGTGGAATCAGCGCAATTCATTTTGGATATCGGTAAGTTCTGCAACTGAATATCCTTCTTTTTGGCAGATGGACAGCATCTGTCTTTTTGGCATACCTGTTTTTGGCTTTTTGAGTTCAAAATATCGGATATTTGACAACAACTGAGCTATCGAACAAAACTTCGAACAACTGACTTAATGGCATTGCCATTGTTTTTCCATTTGTTCCTTTGATGAATCTTCTTTTTTATCTTCTTCACCAGTTCCTGAATCTTCTGGAAAGATTCTTCGCTGATTGTATGTTCCATCCGGCATGCATCATGATTTGCAGTTTCTGGAGATACCCTATCAGTTCTAAGAATTTATTAAGAAATTCTGCCGTTCTCCATTTCATATACTACATCGGCCACGTTCATTGTGGATACTCTGTGGGATACCAGGACAACCGTTTTCTTCTTGGCCGATTCTTTCAATGATTTTAAAATGATTCCCTCGTTTAAAGAGTCGAGGTTCGATGTAGGCTCATCGAGCAGGATCAGAGGGCATTCATGGAGAAATGCTCTTGCAATTCCGATTCTCTGTTTTTCACCACCGGACAGCGTATCACCCAGTTCTCCGACTTCTGTATCATATCCTTTCGGAAGTGTCATTATGAAATCGTGGATAGACGCTTTCTTTGCAGCTTCCATAATCTCTTCTCTGGATGCTCCCGGCTTTGCGATTGCGATATTGTTTGCAATCGAATCATGGAACAGGTGCGTTTCCTGTGTGACATAACTTTCCATATCTCTCAAATGCTTGGTCGGAATCTTGCGGACATCTGTACCGTCTACCGATACACTTCCATCCTGCACATCCCAGAACCGCATCAGCAGTTTTAAGAGCGTAGATTTTCCGGAGCCGCTCGCACCATGAATCCCTGTGATTTTACCCGGCTGTAATTTCAGTGAATAGTTATCTAAAATAACCTCATTATCATAAGCAAATGTTACATGCTCTGCCTCTGCTCCTGTAAATTCATGTTCCATGCTCTCTGCACCGGAAGTTTCCACGTCACCCGGAATTTCTTCCACAAGCGGTGTCTCTTCCAGAAGAGAAAGAACACGCTCACCACTTGCCAGTGTCTGGTTCAGGTTATTGGAAAGGCTTGATAATGCTACTACCGGTCCGAAAGAACCCATCATTGCGATGGTGCAGGTTAAGATTCCCTCGAATCCCATCGCACCTTTGTCGTACAGCCAGATCGTCAGTGCAAGCATTCCAAAAGATGCAAATAGTAGCTTGCAACCATACCAACAAAGAATACAAAAACATTGATGCTTGCTCTTATTGCAGAATTGCTATAAATAGAAATACACAGTGCAATCAATATCCAGATTGCAAAACGCCCAAGAAAATTACCAATATCTAAGACTCCATTTATTGCCATAAGCACACCTGGAAGTTCAGTTTGACGAAAATCCAGATATTTTGAGAAAGTTCCCAAAGCTATTCCGAGAAACAATATCGCTATGGTATTTATAAGTTTTCTATTATTGGATATTGGATTTTCTGCATTCCTTATATCATTCAAAAAATTTATCATAATTACCCTCACAGTCGAGTAGACTTACACCTCACAATGTAAGCCCCTCACAGAACCGTACGTGCGGCTTTCCCGCATACGGCTCTTCATAATAATATTTACAGTTTCAAAACAAGCTGACATAAATCTTTGGCATTGCCAATGGATAATATTTCAGCATTTCAATGAATCCTTCTCTTGTATAACTCTTTCTGTCACTTCGTCTATTCAGCACCTTAAACAGAAGTTCTCTCACTTGTTGTTTGTAGTTTGAAATCATTCTGCCATTAAAACTTATGCCATAGTACCTATAATGACCTATTAGTTTCAGATTTAGCGTACCCATTAGTTTCTTTAGCGGTTGGTCTCTATTCGCATATAACCATACCTTGATGTCTCGAATTTTCTGTCTGAATTTCTTAGAGCTTGTCTTTGGCATTATATATGGCATGCCTTTGCGTGAACGCCCACAATAGAATGTGAATCCCAGAAAATCAAATGTTTGTAATCTGATACACTCACCGCTCTTTTGCTTTGCCCTTGCAATATAAGCACCGCTTTGTAAGAGACGACTTTTACTATCTTCTAATTGCAAACCGAACTTTTCCATTCGTTCTTTAAGAAGCTTATAGTAATTCTCTGCTTCCCATTTATATTGAAATCCTGCAACAAAATCATCTGCATATACAATTAGAAAGTTATCTCCCTTGCATTCTTTGGTAATAATAAACTTATACCATAGTGTCAATACATTGTGCATATATATGTTTGCTAGGATTGGACTTATGATATTGCCTTGGGCTGAACCTTCCTCATTCACCATAAGTTCACCATTATCCAGCACTCCCACTTTAAGATACTTCTTGACAAGACCGATTATGTTGGGGTCTTTAATATAAAGTTTGAGAAACTTGATAATCCATTCATGCTTCATATGGTCGAAGAAGCCTTTGATGTCAGCGTCCACAATATAGCAGATTTTCGTATTGTTTAAGCTCTTATACAGTTCTTTTATTGCGTTATGACATCCTCGATTTGGTCTGAATCCGTACATGCAATTCAGAAATCTCGGTTCATAGATAGCTTCCAGTATCTTCTTTAATGCTAATTGAACTATTTTGTCCTCATAGCACGCAATTCCTAATGGTCGAAGTTTTCCATTGCTTTTAGGGATATATACCCTAATTGATGGCTGTGGTTTGTATGATTTTCTTTTCAATCTTTCTACCAGGTCATCTATGTTTTGCTCCAGATTCTTCTCGTATTCTCTCTTCGTAATCTCATCCATACCAACTGCCTTACTTCCGTCTAATTCTTTGTGACATTGCAAAAGCATTTCTTTATTGATTAGATGATACAACGATGTGAACTCTGGTCTCGGCGAATTTGCCGATATTTCTGCTATTCTTTCTAATTTTGTTTCCATCAATACCCCCGTCCCTGAGTACGGTTGATGTATCCTCAGAAAGACCATTATTATGTAGCTCCCTTCCCTCCATTGGCATTACCCAACTTCTACAGTACTATGAAGCTATCCGACTGCCTACTGTTCTTTTGGCATTCTCCTGTTTTGCAGTTGTTTGCCATACTTGCAATGGCAAGAAACAATAGGCTCTCCCCAGTTGACTGAATAATCACAATGTAAAACATAAAGTGCTCTTTGACCCCGCAGAAGCAAACCATTTCTCACCAATGCGAATTGATTTGTATTGCTTTCCGTCGAAATTAGAACGTCAGCCTTCTAAATGTCAAAATTTCGAGGCTCAATCACACTCTCTATTTTCTCGCTGTCTACGCTTAGCAACTACCATTACTGACAGTCACCCAAGACTCGCTACTGGCGGTTGGTTAGACCTTACCAGACAGGCATTCCACCTGCTAGACTACTCGCCCTTATCTGGGCGCACAATTCCGATTTATTTAGCTCATTTTATCAAAAACGGTAAGAGATAAAACGGTTTCAACAATAAATTTTCTTCTTTTCCTGCTTCTTTCTGTGATATTAAATACGCCTTGCTAATATTCTGAGAGAATTTTCTGCGGAATTCCCTTATGGATTCATGTTTTCCGGATCCTGAGGACTTAACTTCAAATGCATTTATTTTACTTCCTTCCGAAATCAGGAAATCCACCTCATAATAATGCGTACTCCCTTTTTTCTCCCAGGTATGATAGTACAGTTCTCTCCCGGAGGCTGTAATCATTTGAGCAACCAAATTCTCATAAAGATATCCCAGATTTGCCGGTAATTTATCGGAAAGTAACTTCGCATAAATATCATTTTCCGTCACCGGACGGTCAATAAACATCAGTGTAACAAATAATCCTGTATCCGAAAGATATAATTTGTAACTGTCAAAATCTTTCGTGTCCGTCAGGCTGACTCTTGGATTGGTAGAATTATAGCATGGCAGAACCGTTTTTGAATCTATCAGCTCGTATAATAATTCTTCTGCTTTCGTGTTATTTCTTTTTCCGATTGCTGTGGTAATCCGATATTTTCTTGCATCCTTTGCCAACTGTGCCGGAATCGCATGATATAATGCCGATATTCTTCCGGACGCATCAATTTTCTTAAAGTCTTCCTCATACAGAGATATGATCTGCCTTTTTACCATATCTATTTCTGAAAAGTTTTTTCCATTAACATAGTCTTCTACTGCCTGTGGCATCCCCCCTACTGCCATGTAAATTCTCAAATCTCTCATTAATTTACGGTTAGTTGCCTGTCCAATAGCTGCTCCGCTATCATAAATCTGTTGCAGCAGCCCATAATTACTGCCCGTGGCATCACAGAATTCTTCGTAATCCATGGGATATACTTCTATCTTCATTTCCTCGGATGGAATCAGGATGTCCTTTACATTTTTCTTTATCGAGATTAAAGAGCCTGTTTCCAAATAACTGTATCTGCCGTCATGTATAAGATGCTTTATTGCCTGTCTGGCTTTTGGAAATAACCGTACTTCGTCAAAAATAATGAGGGACTCGTGTTCATACAATGTGATTCCGGTTTCTGCCTGCAGCCTCAGAAAAAAGATATTCAAATTTCCTATATCATCGAAACATTCCAGAATATTACTTGTTGTTTTGGAAAAATCAATTAAAATATAAGACCTATATTCATTTTTTGCAAAGGTCTCCGCAATAGTCGACTTGCCAACTCGCCTTGCGCCTTCCAACAATACCGCATATTTTTCTGAATATAGCTTTTTCCATTCCAATAATTTATCGTATACTTTTCTTTTAAAATACATAACTACCTCCACCATTATAAATATGTTATATCACATAATATACGTTTCTTCAATTTGCATATTGCATATTATGTGCATTTCTTCAATATTTATCGCAACGGTTTTGTGCTTACATTCAAAAAGTTCTGTAGTTATGGTAAATAAAGTCCCATAAGCTTTCCAGTCGTTATTTTTCGTCAACAATTTGAAAGCTGAAAGCTTTTAGCTGATAGCTTTTATTATTTTCTTCTCATGATCTTTGGTAAATTCACTCAATTCATACGATCGGATTCTCTTATTGACTAATATAGGAATCACAAATCCATTTTTTACCAGTATCGTCAGTCTGTTAATAATCGTTTTATTTGTTACCGACAATTCTCTGCTAATTTCAATCGGTGTAAACTCTCCCCGATAGTTTTTCATTAAAAACAATAATAGCTCCTTTTCTTTCCCTTTCAGAAAAGATAGACTTCCTGCAATATCTTCCTCCTCAGAAACCAACTGTAAGTCACAGACTTTTCCCGAATACAGTTTCACCATTCGCAGAAAATAATTAATCCAGATCTCCGGATGCGGAGGATTCTCTCTTCCGGAATAATACAATGCCGGAAGTCCCATCTGAATAGATTCATAATATTCATCTATATCGTATGCAAAATATTCTTCTAACGATCCGATTCCATTAAATCCGTAACCGTTCAAGTCCATAATATAACCGGATAACAGTCTTGCCGTTCTGCCATTGCCGTCTTCGAACGGATGTATTGTCACTAATTGATAATGCACCACTGCTGCTACGATCAGAGGGTGATCATCCGTAGTATTTACATACTCCACTAATTCATCCAAAAGTCCCGGAATGTCACAATATTCCGGGGGAATATAATCCGGATTCCCTGTTTTGGAATCATACACGGCAAACAGAACGCCGGGCGGCATAGCTCCTCTGAGACCTATTTTTTCTTTGGACGCCCCCTTTTCCACCAGTTTCTGTACATCTAAAATAAGTTTTTTGGAAAATTTTTCTTTATTCTTTACCTTTTCTTCGAGAAAATTCAACGCCAAAAAATAATTCCGGACTTCCTGCTCCGGTTTCAGATAATGCTTTCTTTCATCACTTTCTATTACTTCGTTCACCTGTTTTTCCGACAAGGGATTTCCCTCAATCTTGTTCGAGGCATACGAACTTTTTTTCTTTGAATTATTGCGAAGCTTATTCATAACTGTTTTAGAGAGCTTTACTGACGAAACTTTATATCTGTTCTGCTCAATTTCTGTAATATATCTTAAAATTTCATTCGTTAAAGTCACTTTAATCATATAAAAAAGCCTCTCTTTCAAATATTATTATATCCAAAAGAGAGCGCTTTTTCCATTAATTTTTCACTATTTTTTCACTATTTTCCGCTTCTACTTCTCATCAACCACCTGGAAGATGTAGAACTTGAGGTAATAACTCTCGTCCGCTGCCCACAGGATCGGATGATCCGGACCCTGTGTCTTGAATTCTACCTGGCGGAGACGCTTATGCGCACCATGAGAAGCTTCCCGGATTGTTTTGGCAAAAAGCTCGGGATCCATGAAATGGGAGCAGGAACAAGTTACCAGGAATCCGCCGTCCTTCACCAGCTTTAAGCCCCTAAGATTGATCTCACGATATCCTTTTACAGCATTTTTGATGGAATTGCGGGACTTGGTAAAAGCGGGCGGATCCAGGATCACTACATCATATTTCTCGCCCTGCGCTTCCAGCTCCGGCAATAACTCGAAGACATCTGCACATCGGAAGCTTACCGTATTTTCCAGTCCGTTCAGCTTCGCATTTTCTGTTGCCTGATCCACAGCCAGCTGGGAAGCATCCACACCCAGAACACTCTTCGCTCCGGCGATTCCCGCGTTCAAAGCAAAGGAGCCGGTATGGGTGAAGCAGTCCAGCACCTTTTTATCCTTACAGAAACGATGAATGGCGGCACGATTATTCTTCTGATCCAGGAAAAATCCGGTCTTCTGTCCGTCCTCTACATCCACCATGTAATGCACACCGTTCTCCACGATCTCTACTTTCGTGTCAAACGGTTCGCCGATGAAGCCTTTATAACGCTCCATACCCTCCTGTAAGCGTACCTTGGCATCGCTCCGCTCGTAGACACCACGGATCACAATGCCATCCTCCGCCAATACTTTCTTCAAAGCATCAATGATCACAAGCTTCCACTTATCGATTCCCAATGCCAGAGATTCCACTACCAGTACATCCGAGAATTTATCAATGACAATACCCGGCAGGAAATCCGCCTCTCCGAAGATCAGACGACAGCTGGAGGTATCAATAGTCTCCTTGCGGTAATTCCAGGCATCCCGTACCCTCTGCTCAAAAAATGCCTCATCGATCACCGTATCCTTCCTGCGCGCCAGCAGACGGATCGTGATCTTGGAGTTGGTGTTAATATAGCCATATCCCATGAAGTAGCCGTCAAAATCATGGATAGCTATAATATCACCATTCTCAAAATCTCCCATAATGGATGCGATCTCATTGTCAAAGACCCACATCCCCCCGGCTTTCAAAGTTCTGCCCTCTCCTTTTTTCAATGTAACGATTGTATTATACATAGAATTTCCTCTCTTGATTTCGTGATTTTATCGTTTTTGCAACTTTTTCTTTTATCATATTCGTTTTTTGCTTGACAATCAATGGGTTTTTATTTATTATTTTAATGTTGGCGCAATTAATGTTCACATCGTCGCGTGGCTCAGTTTGGTAGAGCGCTGCGTTCGGGACGCAGAGGTCGCAAGTTCGAATCTTGTCGCGACGACTAAAAATACTCCCTCACACATGTGTGAGGGAGTATTTTTGTTCTTGCAACTATTCAAACTTACGACCTCTAACTGGTTCGGACACACCGTTCGGCCTGAACCGACCGAAGCGGAGCGGAGACCCACGAGGTCCGGGGGACCTCGGCCTAGACCGACCGGAGCGGAGTGGAGACCGCAAATTCAACTTTCACTAGTTCAATCACGGGCTGAACGCCGCAAATTCTCTCCAATCCCCATAATCACAAACACCGTCGAAATATTCATCACCTGCTGGAAGCTGAACATATTGTTCACCGTATAGGCCAGCACACAGAACCCGCAGGCTCCCACCAGCATCGACTTTTTCCCGGCATGTAGGAAATTACGGATTACTGAGATCATCATTCCCGCATAACTGACCAGCCCCAGCACTCCTATATCCACCAGGATCGTCAGCCATTCATTATGTGCATTAGTGAGGCGGTTTCCATAGAAGAAATCATACACCATATTTTGCAGCTCCGGGCTGGCCTCATTCGACAGAAACGCATACATGCAATCCGGCCCTACGCCGAAAATCTTATGTAACAGATCTGCTTCCCAGAAGCATCTGGCTCCCGTCGACCAGGTGGCTCCCCTGTTTGCTGCCCCAGGCCGCGCTGAACACCAGCCAGTTGCTACCCCCGTCACCTGCTGTCTCCGTCAGAAAGGACGTCAGTTTTCCGCCCAACAGCGTATTCGCCAGGATAAACGCTAATAATGCCACGCTCACAACCGGCAGTGCTACGCACAATATCCGATAGATGCCCCAAAAAAGTTTCCCACGGTATTGATTTCTGTTATTGCTGGTATGTACCAGCCACAGTACCACTACTGACACGATCGTCATAATCACACTGATTGCGGAAAACGTCAGGATATCCGTCACTTTTTCCATTGGCAGTTCCTGCGAAAGCACATTGCAGCTCCGCAGAATATATGTGATCAGACATGCCACCGATAACAATGTCATTTCCTGCCAGAAGCATTCCATTTTTCTGCCATCTTTCACAGACATGCCAAACAATACAAACAGCATTACGGCTAAAGTTACAACACCACTGCTACTGCCCTGGGTTACCAGAGAAGCAAAACCAATCGTCACATACCCCATCAGCAGCGCTCTCTTCCAAGTGATCTCCGATCCCATCCACCATAACAGATAAACTCCACCGAACAGCACCGTCACCAGATAACCGCAATACCAGTTAATATTTCCCACGGTAGAAATAAAGGAGGAATTGATGATCTCCTTATCTACAAGGCACAGCCCGAATTTATTCATATATCCGAGGAAAAAAACAATGGTCGACACCGGCAATGTCAGGATCACGATCCAGTCGTTTCTCTGCCACATCCGTGAGATCATAAAATATACAATGACCGCTCCCAGCTGGGTCCACATCCCCATCCTCCAGGATGCCGTCCCCCACAGTGCCTCCTCCCGATACCGGGTAAACACATAGGACATTACCACGGCAATCCCGTATAGAGCAGCAAATTTATCCGTGGTGTTCAAAGCCTGCCAGATTCTTTTCGGAATAGTCCGAAATTCCGGAAGCTCCTGTTTCTGCTTTGCCACAATGAGGCGAAGGATCAGCCACAACACAAATACCGGAAGCAGACATTTCCCCACATAAGTCATAGTCTTAATAAAAAAATTCTCCTTGTCTGTTCCGATCTGGGCATAGCCCCTGTTGTACAACGGCAGTACAGCCAATATCACAAACAGATAAATACCGATCACAAGATCACACAGGAAGCGGCTGAAGCTGCACAACGTCTCCGCCACTGATTCCACTGTTTTTTTTCCTTTTGTATTTTTTGCCATAGGTCCATCTCTCCAAAGCATGCTTCATCTAATACTTTTATGATAGCTTTCGCCACTTCTTTCGTCAATCTTTTCTCATTCCCGCCGGCCCTGCTCCCGCTGCCGGTCATACATACGGGCCAGGCTGTGATAAGTCTCATAGATGAGCACAAATCCCAATGGCCCCTTGATGATCCCCCAGACGCCAAACAGCCGGATTCCGGCATATAACGACACTAGCACTGCTATGGGGGATACCCCTATTTTCCTGCCGATGAGACGAGGCTCCATGACCTCCCGCAGAAAAATGCAGACCACATACAATACACCACAGACCAGCGCCCGGCCCCAGTTGCCATCCAGGATCTGAAACATGCCCAGCGGAACCAGTACCACTCCCGTTCCGATAAAAGGCAGCGCATCTAAAATCCCCGCCAGGATCCCCCACAAAATACCATGTTTTATTCCGGCGATTCCTAATGTTGCCGCGGCTGTCATGGCAATCGTGGTCATAATGATCCCCTGGGCCTTTACAAAAGTGGCAATATAACGGACGATTCCGCAGATCACCTCCAGAAGTACATGACAGGCCTCCTGATCCAGCAGACGGTTCATAATACCGTCATAGTCTTTCGCCAGCAGCACCGAAGCGATCAAAAACGTCACCAGAAATCCTCCCAGTTCCGCGAACCACTGCACATACTGCATAGACTGGGAAAGCATTCCCGGCAGAATATTTTCTTCCAGTGAATCCAGCCCCTCCTGTAGTCTGCCACTGACCGTATTTTCCAGATACGCAGTGTCCACACCAATAATCTCTCCCACGCTGCGACACAGCCCCCGGACGGCTTCCAGCCACTCCTGCTCCCGCAGTTCCAGATTGCCGATCCATACCGGCAGGCTGCCTAGCATCCAGGACACCAGAATCCAGAGTAACCCCACCAGCAACACTGTTGCCACGATGAGAAGCACTATGGCACTGAGGGGTCTGGGAAAATGCAGACGCTGATTCATCCGCTTCATCATTGGCCCAAAAATTGTGACAAACAGCATGGCCAACAGTACCGGTGCCGACAGAGGTGTCAGATATTGCAGAAAAAAATAGACTGCCCCCGTTACCAGAAGCAGTACTATCATCTTTTTTCCTATTATTTTTTTGCCAAATTCTCCCCAATCCATGCCGCACACTTCCTTTTTGGGATTAGTGTGTGCCGGACAGGCTTTTTTATCCTTCGAAAATATCCTCCGAAGGAATTTTTGTAAATTTTTCAAATGCAGGATTCTGCGGTTTCACCCGGAATGACATCTTTTTGCCGTTGCCGGGATGGGTAAAATCCAGAGAATATGCGCAAAGTGCCACGCCGCGATATGCCGGACTCCCCGCCGTTCCGGCGACTGTAGTGTTCCCGTATTTGGTATCTCCCAACAACGCCCATCCCGCATGGGCAAACTGCACGCGGATCTGGTGGAACCGTCCGGTCTCAATGCAGACATCTGCCAGTGCCAGCGGCATAGGCTGATTAATTTTCTCCAAAATGCTATAATGCAGTTTTGCGATCTTTGCGTCCGGAAAATTCATCTCTCTGCCGGTGACTGCCACTGCCACGCTGCCCTCTTTCCGTAGATAATCCACAAGCTCCCCTTCCGAAGCATCAGGATATCCACAGAGTACCGCATAATACTGTTTATTCAATGTGCCCGCCGACAATTGTTTCGTCAGAACTGCTGCCGACTTTTTCTCTTTGGCGAATACCAGCACACCCTCCACCGGCTGATCCAGCCTGTGGATCACCGCCAGATAAGGCTCTCCCTGTCCGGCTCCTGCCTGTTTCGCCAGATAGGACTTCAATTCACTGACCACATCTGCCTGTCCGATCCGGGCAGACTGTACCGCCAGCCCTGCCGGTTTGCGGATCACCAGTATGCTGTTGTCTTCGTATAATATCTCTGTTCTCATTTTCGCAGCCCCTTGGGATAATGGTTCTTCATGATGCCTCCGGCCAGTTTTCCCCAGCCCAGGCTGATGTCGTCCACGCAGATCAGATACCAGCCTTTCTCGCCTTCCGCGGAAAAAGTCTGTCCCTTCAGATAAGCAGCCGCTTCCTCCACGGACAGATTCCATACATGCTTCACATCCTTCGGGCACAGCGCCAGTGCCAGCGCATGAGCCGGTTCGAAACGATTCTTTTTCAAGGTTCCCAGGTGCAGTCCCGGACGCAGCACTTTCAGCCCCTTGACCCCTGGCATTCTCTCCGGCATACGGTACAGATTATCACCGAACGCCAGAAATCCTTCTCCCGCCGTACACAATCCCGCTTCCCCCATCAGCTTCTCCGAAAAAGTCTCTTTTGCAAAAGCAAAATATTCCGCCCAGTCCTTCGCAAGGTTCTTTGCGGGGATTCCTTTTTCTGTTCCCGTTGCGCACACCGGCTGATACCCCTCCGGAAGCTTTCCCTTCTTCTGCAATACCGCGGCGTAATGACCTTCTCCCTTCAGCTTATGAGGCCACAGGCGCAAGGTACCTTCGATTCCCGGCGCGGGATTCTCCACGCAACCCGGAATGCCGTCACAGCCCTCCGGGATCCCCAGTGCTTTTTTATCAATGGGAACGATCTCGAATTCCTCATGCTTTGCCAGAAAACGACTGATGCTGCCTTCATTCTCCGCAGGTGCAAACGTACAGGTAGAATATACCAGTCTGCCGCCGGGTACCAGCATCCGGGCGGCACATTCCAGAATGCCGTCCTGTCTGTCCGCACAGAGCTGTACATTCTCCGGGCTCCACTCCTCGCAGGCCACCTCGTTTTTCCGGAACATTCCTTCTCCGGAACAGGGGGCATCCACCAGAATCCGGTCAAAATATTCCTCGAAAATATCCGCCAGGTGCTCCGGCGTCTCATTCAATACACAGGCGTTGCGGATGCCCATGCGCTCCACGTTCTCCGAGAGTATTTTTCGCCCTCGCCGGGTGGATCTCATTCGTGACAAGCAGTCCTTCTCCCTCCATCGCTGATGCGATCTGGGTACTTTTCCCTCCGGGAGCAGCACATAGATCGAGGATCCGCTCTCCGGGCTGTGGTGACAGTAGTGTCACAGGTGCCATGGCACTGGGTTCCTGAATATAATAAAGTCCCGCTTCATGCCAGGGATGTTTTCCCGGCTGGTCCTCTTTGGTATAGTAATATCCGTTCTCCGCCCAGGGAACCGGCTGCAGCTGAAAAGTCTGCTTGACTTTTTCTGTTATGACAGACATGTCATCCTTTTTTAACGGATTCAGACGCAATGCCTGATATTTTTCATGCTCAAAGCTTGCCAGGAACTCTTCATATTCCGATTCCAAAAGTCCCTGCATTCTCTCTGTAAATGACTGCGGAAGCATAAGTTTCCTCCATCTCTGTCCTCTATTCCGAACTCTGTTCCCATTAACTGTATCACAGCTCCTATTCGGGGGCAATCATTTCTTGCCAAGCTACACAGACACAATTATAATATTTGTTGTAAGTGCTTGTTTTTAGTTCTAAAAGGTAACCCATTGTTTGTATTTTCATTCGTTTATTCTCAAACAAATAGGAAAAGAGGTTATTATGTCTATTTTCAGAAAAACACTCAGCTGTGCCGTACTGGCAGCCTTAGGCACCTGTGCTCTCGCCGGCTGTGGCAGGCAGGATACGTCAAATGAAGCCGCAACATCTGCTTCCCCCGAAGCGTCTGCTGCCATCACAGAAACCGTTAACGAAAGCACCGCTGCATCCGAACAGACACCGGCCCCCGATGCTCCCGGAACGCAATCCACACAGCCTGCGGATGTAACTTCCGAGGCTGACAAAGATAAGGCATCCACCCCCTTCGGGCAGCATGGCGCTCTCCATGTAGAAAACGGTAAACTGACAGACGAAAACGGCAACACCGTTCAGCTTTACGGCATGTCTACCCACGGAATTGCCTGGTTCCCCCAGTATATCAATTATGATTCCCTCCGTACCTTGCGTGACGACTGGAATACTAACTGTATCCGCCTCGCCATGTATACGGCGGAATACGGCGGCTATTGTGCCGGTGGAGACAAAGAACAGCTGAAACAGCTGGTAAAAGATGGCGTATCCTACGCTACGGAGCTGGGAATGTATGTGATCGTGGACTGGCATATTTTAAGTGACTGTGATCCGAACCAGAACAAAGATGAGGCGATCGCCTTTTTCCGGGAAATGGCGGAAGTTTTTGCCGACAACGACAATGTGCTCTATGAGATCTGCAATGAACCCAACGGCGGTACTTCCTGGGACAGCATCAAGTCTTACGCAGAAGAAGTCATCCCGGTGATCCGGGCGCAGAAGCCGGATGCCGTAATTCTCGTGGGAACACCAACCTGGAGTCAGGAGATCGACAAGGCGGCCGCTTCTCCGCTGGATGACAGCAATGTAATGTATACGCTGCATTTCTACGCAGGCACCCATAAAGACGACCTGCGGAACCGCTTAGAGACCTGTGTTCAGAACGGGCTTCCGGTATTTGTCAGCGAATTTGGCATGTGCGATGCCTCCGGCAATGGTGCCAATGATTTTGTTTCCACCACCAAATGGCTGGAACTGCTGAACAAGTACCAGATCAGCTTCTGTTGCTGGAATCTCGCCAACAAAGACGAAAGCAGCAGCGTCTTCAAGGCTTCCAGCACGGCACTTTCCGACTGGACCGACGATGATTTCAATGAATCCGGACGCTGGATCCGTGACTACTTCCGCGGAATGCCACAGAAATAGCCACATATCATTTCTTTACAATAATTCTTCGTCATAAACCGCTCTGCCGCCACCAATGAATTTCGGTCTGGTGCGGGCGCATACCACATGAGCGTCTCCGATCTGTCCGGACCGGAGGCGCACCGGTACTGCCACATCTCTCAGATGCATTCCGATCAGCGTATCCCCGATATCCATTCCTGCTGCCGCCTGAATATGTTCCACAGCCACCGGATGCTCGAAGGCTTTATACGCCGCCGTCGCAAAAGATCCGCCTGCCTTAGGCTGAGGTACCACATTTACCATGGGATAACCATATTTTACCGCAGCCTCTTTTTCCAGAATCAGTGCACGGTTCAGATGCTCACAACACTGCGCAGCCAGATATACCCCGGCTTCCTGCGTGGCCTGGTAAATACCGCCGAAGACCATCTCCGCCAGCTCCGGGCTGGAATAGGTACCGATAGTAGCACCTCCCACCTCACTGGTAGAACAGCCTACCACAAACAGCTCTCCCTGCTCCAGCCTCGCCTTTTCCAAGATCTCCTTGGCCGCCAGATAAGCCTCTTCTGCAATGATTGTCATATCTTCTGTCATGACGAATACCTCCCAGATTATTTTTTAGTTATTGCCATCTTTTCTGCCTTTCCCGGCAGACAGACTGCTTTCTATAGTTACAGCAGACAGTTTTCCAATACCAATATCATTAAAAAAACGATATTTGCTATGGTAAACCATCCAAAATACTTCTTTTTCTCTCCCGGAATCTGTCTGGCCACCTGTTTATAAGAGATCAGACTGGCCATGGATGCGATCAGCGTCCCCAGCCCTCCCAGATTCGTACCGATGATCAATGCCGTTATATTTTCCGTAAATCCGGATAACAGCAGGGCCGCCGGAACATTACTGATCACCTGACTGGCAATCACGGCTGTCATCACTTCTCTACCTCCGATGATCTTCTGCAGGAAATCACAGAAAGCAGGCATTCTTCCCATATTTCCTATAAAAATAAAGAAACCCACAAACGTCAGCAAAAGCGAATAATCCACTTTTATAAGAGTACCACGATCTAAAAGGAGAACCGCCAATGCCACAGTTCCCAATGTCACCGGATAAGGAATCATATGAGCCACAGTCAGCAAACACAACACAAATAACAGCAAATATGCCGGAAGTAAATATTTCTTTTGTTCCAGCTTCTCATCTTCTGTCAGCAAAACTTCGGCTCCCCGGACTTCGATTCCGCTTCGTTTTGCCACAATTACCACACAGATCATCAGTAAAAGCAGTGACACCAGAGAATAAGGCAGCATCAAAAGTATAAATGTTCCAGCGGACATCTGTGTTTTCCCATATAAATACAGATTCTGCGGATTTCCGATCGGCGTCAGCATACTTCCCAGATTGGCAGCTATCGTCTGCAGAACGATCACAGGTACTGCCAGTTTTTTCACAGCTTCTTCGCCTGTCAGCCGCAGCACAATGAAGGTAAACGGTACAAACGTGATCAATGACACATCATTGGTGATGATCATACTGAAAATGAAACACAAAAGTACCAATACCTCTGCCAACTGTATGGTATTCTGTGTATGCCGCAACAGCGTTTTTGCAATATTACGGAAAACACCCAGTTTCTGCAAGCCTGCCATCACCGTCATCAGGCAGAAAAGGATCGAAAGTGTGCGGAAATCAATATATCCTGCATATTCTCTGTCCGGCGGAATCATCACCGCGGACACTATTGCCAGCAGGATCGCTACGGTCAGAACCGTCTCTCTTTTTAGGAATTCACTCAGTTTTCTCTTTACTTCCATACTCATTTGTTCCTTTGCCCCACAACCTCACAAAATAATTTCAGGGGAATATAGTAAAATTAAGAATATTTTCTACGGAGCATGTTATGTCTATTCTGCCCCCTCTGCTCTTCGGCATCTCAGCCAGTCTGGATGCCCTTCTGGTAGGTATGGCTCTGGGCCTCCAGAAAGTCCCTCTGCCTGCCAGACATAATCTGCTGATCAGCACAGTCACCCTGATCGGGACTGTGATCTCTATAGGTCTTGGCAACCTGTTGTTACCCTTGTTTCCCATCGGCATCGGTACCCGGATCGGAAGCAGTGTACTGATCCTTTTCGGTCTTTACTACGTGGGAAAATGGCTGCTTTCCAGATGGTGCTGCAATTTTTCCCCGGATAATAATCTGTGCCAGAAAAAGAAAAAATTTGTCGGGCACCGGGAATTATCCCTGTCGCAGATACTGGCGCTGGGCTGTGCCCTTTCCATGAACAATATCGGCATCGGTTTCTCCGCCAGTATTACGGGACTTCCTTTCCTTCCGGCATCGGTGTCCACCTTTTTCTGCTCCTTCGGATTTCTGGCTTTCGGAAGCCGTCTGGGCAGGTCTGCTTTCCTGCAGCAGATCGGGGAATATACGGATCCCGTCTCAGGTTTATTGTTGATCCTGCTGGGGTTGTGTCAATTATACCACTGATCCGTATAGTTCCGAAAAACCTGGGGAATCTATCTGAATAATAATACCATATACCTGTTTGGCAGTCTATGCAAGTAATCAGAAAGGATTTCCCACTATGGTACAACGCTCCTTATCCACAAATCTATCCAAAAATACAGCACTTTTCCACGCTCTGCTGCCACTGGATGACAGTTTTGACCTGATCACCCGTGACCTGAAGCTGGGAAATACGCCGGCTTACTGGATCGGTGTCAATGGTTTTTGTAAGACGGAGATCCTTCAACAAATTTTTTCCGACTTGCAGGACCCCCTCTATACACTGGATTCCGAAATCCGGGATCTTCCTCGCTATGTGCAGAGCAAACTGGGGTATGCCCAGGTGTCACTGACTTCCTCTATAGATACGATTCTGCAAAATATTCTCAGTGGCCCCTCTGTCCTTCTGGTAGAAGGTTTTGCACAGGCCGTGATCATCGATGTCCGTACCTATCCTGTCCGCAGCATTTCCGAACCTGACACCGAACGGATCACCCGTGGTGCCCGGGACGGTTTTGTGGAGACGTTGTTGTTCAATACCAATCTGATCCGCCGGAGGGTGCGTTCTCCGAAACTGACATTCTCTATCTGTTCTCTGGGTGCAGAAAGCCGCACGGATGTAGCTATCGCCTATCTGGCGGATCAGGTCAATGAGGAATTATTAGATACCTTAAAGAAAAAGCTTTCCCAATTACAGATTACTTCCCTGACCATGGGCAGCAAAAGTCTGGAAGAACTCCTGATCAAAAAACGCTGGTGGAATCCTCTGCCCAGTATCCAGCTGACGGAACGGCCCGATGTGGCCTGCAGCTATCTGTGCGAAGGGCATATTCTGCTCATCGTGGACAACTCCCCTGCCGTTCTGCTGCTTCCCGGTACGATCTTCCAGTTTACCCAGAGTCCGGAGGACTATTACAACAATCCTCTGACCGGAACTTATTTCCGCATGATACGCTTCCTGTGCATTCCGGTCAGTCTCCTACTCCTTCCGGTATTTTTACTTCTCTCCGCCTACTATCCCGAGATTACTGCCTCGCTGCAGCTCACACCCGTCAGCGATCTGTCACCCTTCCGCCTTTTTTTCTATGTGCTGGCGGTGGAGTTCCTGCTGGATCTTTTCAAGTATTCAGCGGCACTCAGCTCCAGCCGCGTCTCCGGTGCTCTGTCCATTGTCGGCGGACTATTAATCGGTGACATTGCTGTCAGTCTTAACTGGGCCTCCACGGAAGTCCTCTTCTATGCTGCCGTCACCATGCTGGCGAATCTGTCCCTCTCCAGTATCGAATTTGCTGATGCTCTGCGGATCTACCGTATTCTTTTGGTCGTCACAACAGGGCTCTGGGGATTGCCGGGATTCCTTATCGGTCTGACACTGGTGACAGTCTCTATTTTGACTACCCCGACCTTCGCAGGCTTCAGCTACTTCTGGCCCCTCTTTCCTTTTAACGGCCCGGCTCTCCGAAGCCTCCTGTTCCGCCGCCCCACCTATAAGGCACAGCCAAGTAAAGTCTGGTCCCGCGGTCATGCGCATACAAAATGAAGCTCCTATACAAACCGGAACAAATACGTATTCCCTTTTGCTTCTGAAATTTTCCATGCGGACCGGAGCGGAGCGTAGACATCGAACTTTCGAGCCCTGGCAGGGCTCGAAAAAAAAGAACGATACCGATTTGGTATCGTTCTTTTTTCAAGCGCGAGACGGGGATCGAACCCGCGACCCCCTCCTTGGCAAGGAGGTGCTCCACCGCTGAGCCACTCGCGCATAATGTACAGGTCAAAACCTGTATCTTGAAGGTATGAAATTAATTGTGTTGACATTCATCCGCAATCTGATGAATGTCTGCTGTGTGTCTCACAGCAAAGACTATATTACATGATGAATGCCAAACTGTCAAGAAAATTTTTGAAATTTTACGAAAAATTCCACCACATCCTATTTATCCGTAGTAAGATGGCTGTATTCTCCCTTTCGATTATAGGAATCTGTCAGGTAGCTTTCATCCGTAAGAATGCATTCGATCTCCTGATCGTCCTCTTTGTACTGGCTTCTCTTCCGCAGATCCTCTTTAGTATGCTGTTGCTTTGTCTGCAGGAAATCTCCGCTATGGGATCCCAGGAATCGTCCCGGCAGTCGGTCCATCAGTTTTCTGGCTACCTTCTGTACCTGATAACGCACTTTCTGCAACGGTGTTGTCGGCACAGCCTCTCGTGTCTCTATCGGCTGGAAATAGGTATGCGTCGCCGCCGTCTCCACCGCCGCCCTGTTCAACGTAGTCTTCACGCCCACAGAATTTCCTGTAACAAGCGTCTCCTGACCCGCGATATGATTACCGCTGCCATCCTTCTGTGAACTTATCGCATCATTGGATTCTTTGCTGTCTCCCCAGATCTTCTGTAAGAGCTGTTTTCCACTATTCCCAATATTCTGTACCCAGGACAACAGGTTTCCCTTAGAATTCTCCTGCAAGGCTTCTGTAGCCGTCTGCGCGGCTCCGGACTTAGCCCCCATACTGCCCGTATCCGTATTTGCCCCATGTTCATGAAGGCATGATGTTACATGATGAGAATATGTGTCATGTCCGCTTCCGACTCCACCGACCTGCATAAGCGCCTCCGTTCCTGTTTTCCGGTTGATCTGTTCTACTATGTATATCGGAAGTATTCACTTTTTTATTCAGTCTCCCAATGAACAGATGGCCTTCTTTTCTTCTGTGGCTGTCCCAACAGCGTCACAATAACATCCGTGCCATCATACTCTTGTATATCTTCTCAAAATTTTGATATCACCTGGTATCAAACCGGACAATACAAAAATAGCGGAAAGCCTTGATTTATCAAGTTTCCCGCTAAAAAAATAGAGCGGGTGATGGGAATCGAACCCACGTATCCAGCTTGGAAGGCTGGTGTTCTACCATTGAACTACACCCGCATGTTTATATATGAAGCAGGGCGGCCATTTTAAGAAATGGTGTCCTGCGAAAATGCCCAGAACCGGAATCGAACCAGTGACACGAGGATTTTCAGTCCTCTGCTCTACCAACTGAGCTATCTGGGCCCGCGACTTAATCCTACTTGCAATCTTGTTTCATGACTGCTCTGCGTCACAACAATCGTAGTCTACACAAATTTCGTCCAAATGTCAAGTACCTTATCAAAAAAATTTTAAATTTTTGCAATTATTCCTCTATCTCCTACAAATGATACGGTTAAAACTCCTCTTTTTCCCCGTACCATTGCAGTAAAAGCTCCACCACCCGGTTGTAGCTGATCATGCCATCCGAAACACCATTCAATTTCAGTGAAGCATTGGTCAGGGTATCTGAAACACTGTCCACCGTCTCCGTATTCACCACAGCTTTTCCGTTGATTCTCTCCCATTGCTCTTCTGTGACAAAGATATTGTCCTCCTGCACCTGCTGTAATACCTGTAACGGATGTACCGCCTCTCTGGCCGCCGCATAGCTGTCCGGATCCGCCAGTCTCGTCTTATACAGATCGTTTGCCACATAATTCAGCACACTTAAGTAACCCGCATATTGAAAAGTACTGTCATCCGACTCTACGCAGGCTAGAAATGCAATAAAATTCGCCTCATCCTCATAGATATACCCCCGGATGTGAGCCAGCTCATGACACATGGTTGCCGGTTTTTCCATGATGTACATGACATCATTGTAATTTGCCTCCATGGAAAACGGGAAATAATAGCCACACATATACATCTGACACATGAAATCCGAGAAAAACATAGCCTTCGGCCGGGGATAATAACCATCCAGCTGGTCATACCTTTTCCCCAGGCTCTGCATCACATCGATGGCTTTATCCTCCATATCCACCGCATTACCCCGGCTGTCCACACCTCCGGAATATACCACTGCGCCGCTGTTGTCCCGCTCCATCTCCATGCTCAGTGCATTGCAATGGGACACGATATCGTTATAAATCCTAAGCAGTTCCTCTGTCCGTTCCTGCGTTGTCTGCTCCTGCGCTTCCTCCTCACCGAAATATTTTTCTGAAAATGTAGACCCGTGATAGATCATGGTACAATTCAGCGTCATAATGGCAAATACGGCAAGCAACGTCCAAGCAAAAAAACCAAAATATTCCTTCACTCCCCGGCAGTACTTTTCCGAATGTCTGCACGCCGGAATCAGCAAACTGCATCCTAGCACAACCGCAGCAAGCACCACCAGAATCCCTGCCACAATCAACCATTCGCCCACGGAAAAGGGAAACAACCCTGTAATCCTTCCGTAGGTATTGACCCAGATTGGGAAAATATAATCAATATAAGCATCGCTGAGGCTTCTGCTGCTCCAGGCAACGACCTGAAGCAGTAAAAGAACTGCAACGATGCTTAAATAAATTCGAAAACTTTTCTTATGGGATTTCTTATTCTCCATAGTACTCCTTAAGTGGCTTCCTCTTTTCCCACCTTGATCCTGGTCTTCTTCCAGATGCCACCGCGGTACAAAACATACAGGATCAACGCAGAAATGCCATTACTGATCACCACGGAATACCAGACACTGCGCACGCCCATATGCAGGACGCTCTCGCAGAACCACAGTGTCAGGAAACGGAATACCCACAATCTGGTCACATCGATGGCCATGGTCACCTCCGTATGGCCGGTTCCCTGGAACAAACCGGAGGTCGTATTGTATATGCCATTGGTAAAGCACCAGAATGCCATAACACTTAAAAAGTCCGCTGCCATGCCCACGACTTCCGCATCCTTAGAGAAGATCCTGACAATAGCCGTGGAGATCATATCTCTTGATAAAATCATACCACCTATGAACAAAAATACAACCGATATCCACATTGAAAAACGATACCCCTTCTCTGCACGGTCCGGCTGCTTCGCTCCCATGTTCTGCCCCACGATGGTGGCCGTTGCCGAGCCGATGGCATTGGAGGGCAGCGTGATCAGTCCATTCACTTTGTTGCCGATGCCATAAGCCGCCATGGCTTCCGTCCCGTAGACAAACACGTTTTTACTCATCAGCAGAAATCCCAGCTGCATGGTACTTCCGCCGATAGCGGTAGGCAGACCGATCTTAAGGATCATTCCCAGTTTTTCCTTCTGTAATCGCATGTACGCACGGTTCAGGCAGATATCATTTTCCTGTCTGCACAGAAGTCCGAAAGCCACCATGGCCGGAATCGCTTTCGCCAATAGCGTAGCCAGTGCTGCACCGGCAGTTCCCAGATCCAGGATGATCATAAAAAACGGATCCAGGAACAGATTCAGCGTAATACCTCCCAGATTAAGGAACATGGGGCGCACCGTATCTCCCTGTGCCTGATGTACTGCGGAAAAAATGTTGACCATATATAAAAAGGGCATATCCCAGATGACCACCCGCAGATAAACTCTTGCATAATATGCAGTTCCTCCGTCAGCTCCCAGCCAGTTGATGATAGCGGGTGTTCCCAGAAAACACAGTGTGGCACAGACCACGGCAAATCCCATGGCACAGGCAAATATCTGATTTGCCATGGATCTGGCATCCTCTTTTTCCCCGGCACCGATATACTGCGCAATGAGAACTGCACCGGCCACGGTGATACCGCTGCCGAAATTCGTAATGATATTCTGCATCGGTGTCACCAGATTGATCGCCGCCAGCTGCTCTGTTCCAATTTTTCCCAGCCAGTAAGTATCCGTCAGGTTATACATCGTCTGCAGGAAGCTGTTAATCACTACGGGAATTGCCAGAGACAGGATCGCTCTGATCAGATTTCCGTGCAATATCAGATCCGGATTATATTTTTTAGCCGTTTTCATCGCCATCACTCCTAAGTTGTTCTTATCTATGTCTTTCCAAATCTAAGTCGTATTATACGTCAATTTTTCAGTGGTTTCCACGGAGATTTTAGGGTTATATGTATTAAAACACTTTTTTATTATCTTTTTAATTTACATCATGGAAAGGCGCATCGCCAGACGGCAATGCAGATTCTTGTGCAGGCACAAATCAGTACTTGGCTCATCGTATACGCAAAAAAACCCTCCCACAGCATCTGCCTGCGGAAGGGATCTTTTTCTTAATTCTGAAGTCATGGTCAGACTTATTTGATTACAAGGCTGCTCCAACCATCGCTGGGGATCAGAGAGATATAGGTCTTACCGGTATTGATCTGGATCTCCTCACCGGTCTTCGCATCATAGTAATGTGTGATAGCATTCTCGGAAGACTTGGTCCAGGTAACTTCGATAGCCTTACCCTGAGTAATGTAGTAACCGGAGCGTCCGGAGTCGATGGCATTGTAGATCAGGTAGCCTTCACCCAGTTCTGCAAAAGTGGTATCCTGCAGAATAACGTTCTCGAAAGTGAGCTGTGCATTGCTGTCAGCATCCTTGTGTGCAGAACCATACTCATAGAAATCATAGGTTCCGGTCTCTTCGTTGTACTTCAGAGTAGAACCGTTGTGCTTGAAAGGAAGCTCAATGGTAGTAGCGCTGATAGCATCACTTCTATCATCAAAGGTAACTTCTCCGTCTGCAAATTTGAAGTGAGGTCCCTGATAGTAATCATTGTAAGTAGTGGTATACTTGGAATTTGCAAAACGCTGCTTCAGACCATCATAGGTCTTGCCCTTCTGGGTGTTGGTGTACTTATCATAAGTGATATACTCGGTGAACTCTGCTGCCTTACCGTTGCTGTAACGGGCAAAGCCGCCGCTGAAGTTCGCGGAATAATCCTTTGCCACCCAGTCATTGATGAAGAAGGGACCACCATCATGACACAGAACTGCATTCCACTCTGCTGCCAGCATAAAATTGGTAGGGCGGGCACTACGAATACTGCCCAGCTGCTCGATCTTATCCCAGTCCTTTACCACTACCATGAAACGGGTAATTCTGTCGTTCAGGGTACTGTTCATGATCTCATATACTACATCGGCATCTGCCACACCGAAATGAGGAAGTGCGGTTCTCTCGTTATCTACCATTACTGCGATGGGGCGCTGATCCTTCAGATCCTCATCGATCCACTCGTTGGTAAGTTCGCTGCGATAGGAGTGCTCCGGTGCAACTTCATCCGCGGAAGACTCAGTTGCGGCAGGCTGCTCTACCTCCTTGGTATCGGTAGCAATAGGCTCTGCTTCTACGGTCTGGATCGGAGAAGAGATCGGCTCACTGTTTCCACAGCCGGTCAGAACGCCTACTGCAAGTAAAATTGCTGCAAGTACTTTCTTTTTCATGAATGCTTCCTTTCATCTGTTTGTTCTATCCGGTCTCTCGACCGGCACTCTAAAATATATTGTATCCCTAAAGTCCTATGTTTGTCCACCGAAAATTCTTAAGATTTTCTTGAGATTTTATTTCGCAAAAAATGACATCTGGCAGTTGTATGCTGATGTCATTTTTGCTTTCTATAATTATTACTTATTATTCTTTTACAGCCCCGATATTTACTCCCTGTACAAAATATTTCTGGCAGAATGGATAAATGATCATAAACGGCAGAATTGCTACGATAACTGCTGCATTTTTTACTGTATTTTCCGTAGCTCCTTCTACCGCAGACGGCAGATCACTTCCCATGATCAAATCACGTAGCTTCATCTGGAAATTATACAAATTTGAATTCGTGATATACAGCTTATAATTGGTGTAATCGTTCCAATATCCTACCGCATACATAAGTCCGATAGATGCAAGTGCTGCTTTCGACAGCGGTAATACAATCTTGTACAAGATTCTGAAATGTGAACAGCCATCAATCTCTGCCGATTCCATCAGGCTCACAGGAATTCCTTCAAAGAAATTCTTCATCAACACCAGATTGTAGACATTTATGGCAGGCAGCAGGATCACACCCCACAGATTATTTGTCAGATGGAACTCCTTCATAACCAGATAAGTCGGGATCATACCACCATTAAATATCATGGTAAACAGCAGTACATTGGCAACAAATGCCCGTCCCGGCATCTTCCACTGGATCAATACATACGCTCCCAACACAGAGATTAACAGTCCCATGACCGTACCCATAACCGTAGTATAACAGGAGATCAGAAACGGTCTGAGCATTGTCGGATTGGTAAAAATCGACTTATATCCTGCTAGTCCGAAACGCTCTGGAAACAGCTTCATGCCATAAGCCGTCTTCAGATCAAAAGAGTCCACCAGTACTTTATATACCGGAATGATCATCGCCAGTGAAAATACCGTGAATATCACGATCAATACGATATCAAAAATCTTCACTTTCTTTTTCATCATACAATACCTCTTCCTCTCGTCTTATGGCTTACCCTGTTACATACCAGCACCAGAATACAGCTTATAATAGAGGAAAACATACCGACCGCTGTGGTATATCCATAGTCCGGTATTGCACCGGAGTTAAATGTCTGCGTATAAATATAAGTCTGCAATACATCTGACACTTTGATCACTGCATCATTCTGTAATACAAAAACTGACTCAAACAAATTCATAACCTTCGCCAGATTCAATACAAGTACCGTCACGATTGTATTGTTCAACGCAGGCAGGGTAATATAGATCATCTTCTGGAAACGGTTTGCCCCATCCATCGACGCTGCTTCATACAATTCCGGACTGATCCCCGCCAGCGTCGCCATGAAAATGATTGTTCCCCAGCCGGTATCCTTCCAGACATTGATCAAATAATATGAAAATCTCCACCACTTTTGATCACCAAGGAAATAGATATTATCCGAAATCAAATGCAGCTTCATTAAAATATCATTGACTAATCCTGCAGATGTAGGAGACAGAATCATCGAAAAGATGGATGCTGCCACTACCCAGGACATAAAATGCGGAATGTATACTATTGTCTGGAATACTTTTTTCAGTTTTAAAAAAACTAATTCATTTAACAGTACGGAAATGATCACCGCAGCACCGGTATTCAAAATCAGCTTTGTAATACTTAGTACTAGTGTATTGCTGAACGCTTTCCAAAATCCCGGCATACTGAACATTTTCGCAAAGTGCTTCAATCCCACAAAAATCGGATCATTGATTCCTTTATAGGTAAAAAAGGCATAACGGATACCGAACATGGGAAGATAATAAAATATCAATGCTGCCACCAATACCGGCGTTGCCATCAGATAGACTCCCCGATATGCACGAGCGTGCTTGAACACAGCTCTTCCAGGCGTCCTCTTAGGCAAAGTTTTTGCTTTTTCTTTCACATTCAACGTTTACCCTCCGTTCCGGCTGCTCTATATCAGCTATTTAAAAATCCCATATATTCGTTGTACTTTGTCTCTTCTGTTTTATTCATATGTACGGTCAGTCCATCTTCCGAGAAATAGAGACGGAAGCGAATGGACGCAACACTTTCTCCAATCAGCCAGCAAAGGATAAACAGCGTATGTTGATCTATCCAGGCTCCGGAAGAAGCACATTTCTCCTTATATATGGGGAACTCTCCCTCTTCCAGATGTCCGATTCCAAAAGGAATCTGACATTCTCTTCCCTCCATTTCATACGAGAGCACTCCTTTTTGATCCTCCTCGGAAAAAGTCACGCCACACCATGTAAATCCATACTTGTTTCGGAGCAGGGGATATTTTTTCCCATAATCTGCACAAGGTTTTCCTTCAAACACTGTACGCAGCACAGGCAACGTTGTTTTCTCCACATCGTTTTCCGGAAAACAATCCTTCAGTAGAACTTCTGTCACAGCATTTTGCATCAGCTGCTCGACTCCGACCATCCCCTGCGTATCTGCTGTCGTTACAACGACGAGATCCATTTCCGGAAATGCCAGCATCATCTGTCCGCCCATCCCCATCATTCCAAAAGTTCCCTCCATCGGAATTGGAATCATATATCCATACCAGCCATCAGCTCCATCCAGCTGTGTTGCTGTTCTCGGCTCTGTCGCTCTCGCTACATAGGAACCTTTTTCCTGCTTTAACATCATACAGCCGGTACGCAGCAGATCCTCGGGAGTAGCCATCAGGCCACTCCCTCCCATAGAGGTTCCAAAGGGATCCTCTAAGATATAAGACTCCTCGCTGAAGCCAATCTGGCGCAGCAGCTTATCCTTCATATAATCCAGCATCTTCTTACCAGTCAGTTTTTCTACCAGTGCACAGAGTACATGGGAGGATGAGGTATCATACATAAAGAGCGTTCCGGGTCTGTGGGTGGGTTCTGTCTGGAAAAAGCTCCTCACCCAGTTCTCCGTTGTGCTGGTCTTGTTATAAGTCGTCATATTGTGGCAGGTCTGCATTTTCAGCATATTTTCAATCGTCATCTCTGCCAGCCAGGGATGTACCACTCCGGGAAGAAATTCCGGGAAATAATCGCAGATATGATCCTGCAGGGAAATCTTCCCCTCCTGCTCCAACAATCCGATTGCCAGAGAAGTAAAGCTCTTAGTCACAGAAAACATTCTCTGAAGTTTATTACGGCAATAGGGTGCATAATATTTTTCAAATATAAGCTTCCCATGCTGCGCTATCAGAACACTATGCAGCGGAACCCTTCTTTTTTCCAACACTCTTACAAAATCCTGCATCTGTCTGTCTGTCAGCTCTCTCATTTTATCTATCATAATGCAACCTCCTATACTGTTACCAGATTATTTATTCAAGGAATCTACGATTGCCTGAGACCATTCAGCTCCGCCTTCCTGTTCAAAACGCTTGTAACCCTCTTCTACAGAAAGACCCTGCACTACACAGTCAGCAATGATAGAATTCTTCAGACTGGTCAGATCGCCGTTATACTGACTCATCATATCTGTTGTTACCGGCAGAGGTGCTGTCTTGTTATTGGCATTAAAGATTTCCATCGATTCCTCATTATATTTCTTGACAGGAACCAGCTTCTCTGTCATAGGGCAGATATTGGTATCTCCCATATTAAGGGTCGTATACTGTATTCCGGGCTGAGAACGCATCTCCAACATATGGAATTCTCCATCCTGATACGTATTGCCACATACTGTTTCTGCCTGTCTGGACCAATGAACGCCTTCTACTCCATAGATCCACAGAGTTTCCATATCTCCATCATCAAAAATGCTTTCCAGGAAATATTTAAATACGCCTTCCGGATTCTTGCAGGAAGAAGTAATTGCATATACCGGTGCACATCTCTGCCAGTATTTTCCAACCTCTGCGATAGGCGGCATAAATACTAATTCACCGTCCAGTCCATTCGCTTCCAGTCCTTCAGACATCGTGTCCGCCCAGCCGCCTGCCCAGTAAGTAAATGCTCCGAATTCACCTTCTGTAAATTTGGTACGGCAGTTGCTGGTCGCATTCGTCAGAGATTCCTTGTCGATATATCCCTTGTTGTAAGCATCTTGCAATCTCTTAATAGCTTCCTTCATGGAATCTTCGGTAAAGCCATCTTTCCATACGCCATCCTCTCCCTGATAGAAGGAAGGATATGCATCCTGATAGAATTCCGGCAGATAATTGGTATAAGGAGCTTCATTTCCTACAAAGCCGGCTGCGGATACGCCAATGGTATTGCCATTGATACCGTCTCCATCCGGATCACCGTTAGTAAAGGCATCCAGCATTTCCAGGTACTCTTCATACGTTGTGGGAATATCCAGTCCACAGTTATCCAACCACTGTTTTCTGACGAAAGTCATACAACCACCACCGCCAGACAGCGCAAGTCCGTACAGATGTCCGTCCAGCATATTACCTTCTACGACACTCACATCCGTATTGGGATTTTTCTTCAGCTCCGAATTGTTCCAGGCATCTGTCATATCCCAGAGAGCTCCCTCTCCTGCATATCCGGAATAATAAGAAGATCCAAGGATTACTACATCAGGCCAGTTCTCCGATCCGCTGGCGAATGTCTGTCCCAAAGACATCATAATAAGCATTGTGATCCGGCTGAATAACTTCCAGTTCAATTCCTGTCATTTCTTCCCATTTATTAATCCATTCTTCCTGACCATCTGCCAGTTTTGTATTAAATGTTCCGTCTACCATAATAGTAATCTTATCAGGTTTTTCTACATCATCTGTAGTATTCCCAACAGTATTTCCCATCTGTGTATCAGAAGTTGTGTTGTCTGCAGTGCTTCCACATCCGGTAAATATCATGGAACACACTGTAATAGAAACCAGTGCAGCTGATAATAACTTTTTCTTTACCATAAATAACCTCCGTCAATATCTTGTTTTTCTTATTTACTGTTTTCTCTATTCAATTTGTTGATCATTGCTACTTCGGCGCCAGAAGTATCAACCTGGTTTTATTTTATCCGTTATTTTGCTAAAATCAAAGCTGCATTTTTTGTGATTTTATGTACATATTTTTCAAAAATAGGGTGTCATTTTTTATGTCAACAGTGCACATTTTACTTTATCGCATTCCGGTTTATTGTATTTTTCAGCGCTTATGATACTATAATAATATCTTTCGGGAGGATTTTATTATGAACACCAGAAAAAAAACTTACTTCACAAAATTAATAACATCCTATAGCCTGCTTTTTGGTAATTGTACTCATTCTGGGAATTGTTTTCCACTTTATTCTCTCAAATAATGTGAAACAGGAATTATTGAACGAGAACATGATTTCCCTGCAAAATGTTACAGAGCAATTCAACGAATGTTATGCCAATATCTATCTGATCTCCAAAAAAATGGCAAATAATTCCAGTCTATCCCGTCTGGCAGAAGCTGATCATGGCGAACAGGCATTCTATTATAATGCCTATATCACTAAACAGACTCTGCTAGATATGTACTCCATTTACGATTATTCCCTGCAGCCGATCCAGACCTACTATATTCATCTCCGCCATACCGATTATGTGATCAGCTATAATAATTTTGAAAACCTATATTATTTTTACAAAAACACCCAAAAACTGGATCCTGCAAAATATGATGAGTGGAAAGCAGCCTTGGAATCCTCCGATAATTATAATCATTTTCTGCCTCTTGACAATTTTTCAACAGACTATACCTCTCACAAAAATGATTATTGTTATACAGTCTCTCTGCAAAATTATACTTTTAAGAACATTAACGCTGACATTGTTTTTGAGCTGAATGCTGATTCTATGCAGCAGATAGCTGATTCTATAGATGTGATGAGAAATGGATGCCTTATTATTCAGGAAAGCAATGGAGAAACACTGCTGACATTCAACAACAATGAAAATTTACTGTCTAAAATTGACAGTTCACAACTTGCTGCTTTGGATTATAATGCGCAGGGTTATTGTAGTACAGTATTTCAAGGTACTTCCGTGTCTGTGCTTCACGCTTCTGCACAAACACCAAATCTGGACTATTATTTGATCATCCCTGCTTCTTCTCTGAAAAATCCGGAAAATAAACTACTGCTTGTATCTTTGTTCATTATCTTCCTGGGGGTTATCGGCAGTTTCTTTATCATTGTTTTATTGTCCAGGGCAAACTATAAGCCGTATCAGGCCATGGAATACCGCCTGCAGGAAATGAATTTCAACCACGAAGAGCTTATGCGGTTAAATGAGTCCCAAAAGATCACACTCCGTAATTACTATTTTGATCAGCTGATCCATGGTACGATCCTGAGTGAGGAAGAGGCTGCATATGCTCAAAATTATCTTTCTATTCCTAATAACACCGATTCCTTCGCTATATTATACTGTAATGTTTATCTGGATACTTTGGAATTAAACAATGGTCCACAGGGAATAATCAATATCCTGTCACCCGATTATGCTGATGTCATTTCCGATATCCTATCCAGTTATTTTACACATTCCTATATCATGCAGGGTCAAAGGAACAGTACTTACACTATTTTATTATATAACAGGGAAGAATTGGACAACGCAGAGAATTTGTTTGCACAGATTCATTCCTCACTACTGCAGGAATATAATATATGGATTTATGGTGGCTTAGGCTGTACTACCAGTGCAATCTCAACTATCTGGAAGTCATACCGGCAGTCCAAAGAAGCTGTAAAACACGTTGTCAGCCCTAATTATCTGTGCCTATATTGTGAGATTCTAGAGTGTCAGGATTCCTTCTTTTATCCGAATGAGGTTGCGGAACAGCTGTATAATTTTGTAAAATCCGGTAACTTCAAACAGACAAAGGCGATTTTTAATTTTATTAAAGATGAAAATTTCAAGAAACGAAAGCTGAATTCCAAGCAAGTAAACTGGCTTTTAGAAAACATTGAAATCACATTGTTGAAAGTAGTGCGAGATAATGATATCTCTTACGATGATTCAAGCTTAGCCGGTCTGTCCGAAGATTCAACCCTGGAAAATTACGAGCAGATTGCTCTGGAATTATGTGAAAAAAACAAGCAACCGGAAAACGACAACCAGCTGATCGTGCGCATTCAGACTTATATTGATGAGCATTATGGGGATCCATCCCTATGTTTAAGCAGAATATCGGACCTGTTCCACATCTCCGAGAGTTACTTCTCCTTCCTTTTCAAAAAAACAGTTGGCGTAAACTTCTCTACGTATCTGGAACAGGTCCGCATGACGCAGGCAAAACACCTGTTGGAAACAACGAATATTAAAATAACAGACTTATATGTAGCTGTAGGCTATAATAATCTGACCAGCTTCCGCCGCGCATTCAAGAAAAAATACGGTGTAGCGCCCAATGCTATTCGAGAATAGCTATTTATTCTTTTTCAGTTGCTTTCTTGCGCAGCACTTCCTCGAACTGTTCGATAGGTACCGGCTTGGAATAGTAGTATCCCTGCTGCCAGGTAGACCCAAACTGCTCAATATAGTCGCTGACTTCCTTATTCTCAATACCCTCAATACAGGTCTCGGTGTTTGTCCTCCTGGCATAATCCACGATAGACTGCACCATGGCCTGATTCTGCGGTTTTTGTTTAATATCACGGATGAAGCTCATATCTACCTTCAGTTCATCAAAGGGCAGCTCCAGTGCCAGACTTAAGGAACTGTTGCCTGTGCCGAAGTCATCCAGTGCAATCTTGATCCCCTGGGAATGGAAAAATTCTACCTCCCTGCGCAGAAATTGAATATCCAGATCTCTGCATCGTTCTGTCAATTCAAGGCAAAGCTCTTCCGGTTTTGCACCGGTCTCTTTTAAAATATTCATAACCGCACTGCGGAACTCTCTGCGCTCCAGCTGTGCCGCCGCCACATTGACATTAACGAAAAAGCCTTCCGTCTCCTTGCGCAGCTTCTGTACATCCGTAAGTGCTGTCCGCAGAATCCAGTTCCCCAGATCAAAAATACAGGGATCCTGTTCCAGCCACTCCATGAACACACCGGGGGACACCATCCCGTAAGGCTCCAGTTCCCATCGGAGCAGCGCTTCCATTCCCCGGATCTTGCCGGTCTTCGTATCGGCAATCGGCTGATAGAACATCCGGAAGCCTTCAAAGTTATGCGTTGCACACTGATGGATCACACCGATCAGCTCAAACTGGTTCTCGTCACTGCCACAGACCTCATCATTAAAAATCACCAGCTCTCCATGATGCTCAAGCCGGGAATGGTTCAACGCATAAGTCAGACGGCTGCGAACCGCGTTCGTCTCCTTCATATAAGGTTCCATAAATATTGCGCCGGCAGATACCTTCAGAGGGATCTTTTTCCCCTCTACCTCTGTATTTTCAAAAGCTTCTACGATCTCATCGTATATCTTCTGCAGTTCCTCTTTGGATACCTTTTTAAAGCTAATCACAAATTTCGCACCGGAGAGCCGGTATACATATCCCTTTCCCTTTAACAGGCGGAGCAGCTCCTGTGCCGCACAGTTCAGAATCTTATCCGAAAAAGCAGCACCGTACATAACATTGATATGACTGAACTGATCCAGTCCGATCTTCAGCAGAGTCCCCTGTCCGCTTTCCTCCAGGAATTCCTTGATTTCCCGATCCAGCGCCGGTTCCGTATGCAATCCGGTAGTCGCATCCACCTCGTCGGAAATACCGTAGTTGTTATATCGTATTACGATCACAAAAGGCTTTCCATCCTTATCATTCAGCATTTTCGCCCTGGCGCTGATCCGGTTGTAGGTGCTTCCGTCACGCACCCGGTACTCCCAGGGCTCGTCCATATTTTTCCCGGCAACTCTCTCCTGGAATCCCCTCCGGAAATCCTCCAGATCATCCGGATGAATCGATCTTTTTGATTTTTCTTGTCCGCGGATGGTATAGTTCTCCTGCATACCAAAATATTCCATCGTCTTCTCGGACCACCATGTCACGCCGTTCCGCAGATTGGTTATGGATATGTAGGACTTTTTCGCCAGAGAAGTAATTGCTTTTACAATATCCGGGAACAGGATATCCATTTCCTCCCAGAATTTCTGTTCATCATATGTATTGATACTCATGTCTCCTCCCGGCACTTTCTTCTGTATGTCCACAGCCTCTGTATGCACCCTAATGTAAATGATGTCAGGGTCAAAAGCCCCCAACTTTGATGCCTACGGATTGCTCCGTGCTACGCACTCTCACTTCTCCGCTCCGCTTCGGTCCGTGCTAAACATGTGCCACTGGCACATAGCACCCTATCCTCTATTCGCATATCGTGGGATTATCATCCCACTTTTATGCTCATATCGGGGCGGGTCAAAAGGTCTTTCACCCACTTATGAGCAAGCTCATGTGGGCTTAGACCTTTTGACCCTTGCATCAAATAAATTATAACATATCGAAATGATGTTTACGATAGTATAATTTATATAAATTTTTTATGAAATAAAATATCTTATGATTGACTTCGAAAACTATCTGTAATACTATGCAATATAGCAATTATTTCAAATTTGAAATATTCATTTTTGTAAAAGGAGACTTCGAATGAATACTGATATCGAATTCGTACAAAAATTCAATCTGGCTTACAACGCCATGTGCAAGCCTCTGTGCCAACAGTTAAAGCTGCCACAGACAGCTTTTGATATTCTCATGTTCTTCGGCAACAATCCGGAATACCACACTGCCAGTGATGTCGTGGAGATTCGGAGAATCAAGGCAAACCTCGTGTCTGTCAATGTAGACAAACTGGTACGGGAGGGCTATCTGGAACGCAGAGAAGCTCCCGATGACCGCCGCAAGACACTGCTGTTCTGCACGGAAAAGGCGCGGGATGTCATCGAAAAGGGCCGCATGATACAGGGCATTTTCAAAGATACTCTGCTCGATGGCACTGATGATGCAAGCAAAGAAATCTTTTTCCACATGCTTCATGTCATGGAAGAAAATATGGACAATATCCTGAAAGGAGCTAAATAAATGCAGATTTTAATCACAATTCTTGTCACCTTTTCGCCGGCATGGGAGCCGGCCTGGGCACCGGTTTCGCCGGAATGAGCGCTGCTGCCGTCATCAGTCCCATGCTGATCACTTTCCTCGGCATGGATCCCTATATGGCCGTGGGTATCGCCCTGTCTTCGGATGTCCTCGCCAGTGCGATATCTGCCTATACTTATGCAAAGAACAAAAATATTGATATCAAAAACGGTCTGATCATGATGGGAAGTGTGCTGGTATTCACCGTCGTAGGCAGCTACGTATCCAGCCTGGTACCTTCCGCTACCATGGGGAATTTCTCCGTATTCATGACTTTCCTGTTAGGTATCAAATTCATTGTCCGTCCCGTAATGACCACCAAGGAAGCCATGCAGGGCGTCTCCGCAAAGAAAAGAGCCCTCCAGTCTCTGGTATGCGGCATGATGATCGGCTTCATCTGCGGTTTCGTCGGCGCCGGCGGCGGTATGATGATGCTGCTGATCCTGACTTCTGTCCTGGGTTATGAACTGAAGACCGCTGTAGGAACCAGCGTCTTCATCATGGCATTTACCGCATTTACCGGTGCTGCATCCCATTTTGCCATCGGTGGTATGCCCGACTGGACGGTATGGATCCTGTGCGTTGTATTTACCCTGATCTGGGCGCGGATCGCTGCACTGTTCGCCAACAAGGCGACCCCCAGGACCCTGAACCGTGTCACCGGTGTGATCCTGGTGGTGCTGGGCATTGCAGTTATGTGTTTTCACCTGTTAGCCTAGCTGATTTCCTATACCGTGTGTATTTTCCGGCGGAGTGATCGTTGCATTGCTCCGCTGATTTTCTATGATCTTGCGGATTTCCGACAGATCCCTGGCAAAATAAATGCCTTCCTGTCTCTCCGGGGAGGACAATCCCATCTCCGTCATATGTGATAACAGTGCTTTCAGGCTGTCATAATAGCCGTTAAGGTTATAGAGAATGCAAGGTGCCTCCAGGTGCTTTAATGACACTTTGGACATCACTTCAGCGATCTCTTCCAGTGTTCCGGTTCCGCCGGGAAAAGCAATAAATACATCTCCCAGTTCGATCATTTTCGTCTTGCGTTCTGTCATGTCCTTTGTGACGATCAGCTCCGTAATGGCATCATACTGGTATTCCATATCAATGAAAAACTGCGGTTCCACGCCGGTCACCTCGCCGCCTGCCTGTAATACGCTCTCCGCGATCTCTCCCATAAGACCGGATTTGGATCCACCGTACACCAGGCGGTTACCGCTTTCACCGATCCAGGTTCCCAGCTCACGCACCGCTTTTCTAAGAGAAGGATCATTTCCTTCATTTGCTCCCAGATATACTGTAATGTTCATCGTATTTTCCTCCTGCTTCCAAGTATAAGGGCTTTCCTTTCTTTTGACAAGGCAGGAGCTACCGGCACAAATGTGAATGACGTATCGGTTGCGTTAATTCAGGCATAGTACACCTGCTGTCCGGATTCTTCTTTTACATAAGCAATAAATTCTTCCGCCACATGGGACAGGGTATGATTTTTATTCCAGATCAAAGCATAATCCGCATGGGCATTCGGATGCTCCACCGGCCGCACGCAGACGTCCTTGTCTCGGATCAGGGAGGAAATCGATGCCGGATAAATGGAGATCCCGACTCCGTGCAGACTCAGCTCATAAGCATTCATCATATGAGCGATGCGCCCCCGGATCACCGGTGCATGCCCCGTTCCCTCGAACCATTTATCGATTTCACCTTTTCTGGATTCTCTGGAGGGAATCAACAGATCATAGGGCAACAACTCCGAGGGCTTCACCGGATCATTTTCCCAGGAATACAATGCATGTCCCTTGGGGATCACTGCCACCCAGGGTTCTTCATACACCGGCAGCACGTGGAATTCCTCTGTGTTATAAGGGGCCGTGATCATGGCAATCTCACACAATCCCTTCGTTACGCGGTTATTCACATCATCTGTGTTGCCGTTCCACAGATTGTACTGTACATGAGGATGTCTCTGCTGAAATCCAGCGATCCACTCCGCGAAAAGTCTGGGTCCGCAGCCCTCTACCGACGCAATGTATAATGTCCCCTGCAGTCCTTCCTTGCGTTCTCTGACATCCTCCTCCGACCGGTTCACCAGGTCCAGGATCTGATTCGCATACTGCAGGAACAGCTCTCCCTCTTCTGTCAGGGACACTTTATGGGGTGTGCGAAGGAACAATGTCGTCCCCAGCTCCGCCTCCAGATCCTGGATCTGACGGCTCAGGGGCGGCTGCGCGATCGCCAGCTGCTCCGCGGCTTTCGTGAAGCTTTTCTCCTCCGCCACTGCCTTGAAATACCGGATATGCCGCAATTCCATCTTCCCAGCATCCTCCTTCCATGCTTTTTCCAAAAACCAACTTAATCTTTCTATTTGTGCAATACGTTTTTATCATACCTATTAGGTATTATTATACTTCTATTATATGTATTTCACATTATAAGCGCAATATGGTAAATTATAATCATCAAAAGGAAGTCAGGCCTGACCCCTTAAACGTAACAACAAAGTCAACAGTTCATTTGTCTTGGAAAGGTTAAGGGTGAATATTATGAAGAAGATTATGGAAAAGGTTAACGAGTTTTTTGACGAGTATTACAAGAGCTTCGCTGAAAAGTTCTAAGTAACGAAGTATCCTTTATTTTATGATAGAAGTGTGTTTTTCACGCTCATATACACAGAGAAAAACAGCAGATCTGGCGGGATCTGCTGTTTTTATATGGTCATTTTTCCAGTGATTTTTTGTCACTATTTTCCGACTGCCAATCTCGGGGAAATTATTCTTACTATAATCAGTAACCTCTATGGAATCCATATAGTCCAAAATATCTGGATATTCCTCATCAACCGGAATTTTAACTTCAAATGTCTTGAACTCAAACACATACGACGTTCCTTCAACAACAAGTTTTCCGGTCAAAATAACCTTCTTCGTAATTCGTATCATGCGTATCTGAACTTTAATCATTATTTAATTTGAGCGTTCTCATTGTCGTTTCAAATTCTGATTCCGCATTTTCATCCAACAGTTTTGCGCAAAACAAAACTTTATTCTTAGAAAATCCAAAATACCATATTTCATCCTTTCCATTTATTGTCCAACCATCATCCAGTGTCCATGATGCAATATTATTAATTGGCTCTGTTTTACTTTTACAGCATACTAAGCTTAAACTTAAAATTGCAATAACGAATATCAATTTTCGTTTATATCTATTCTTCATAACTTAACAGTACAGCTCCCTATATTGGGAACACCTTTAATATTCCTTTTTCCGTTGCATGCTTTTCCCAGTCATTTTCCGTCAATATCTCTAGCGGTAGTAATCTCTGTGGACCGTTCTCATCCTCTTCATATCCCCAGGAGTATCCGCCCAGGAATTTCAGTTTATTGCTATTCATTCGAGAGGGCAGATCTACTAGATAGGTATAAGCTGTCCATTTCAAGTGTCTACACCCAGCCAAATTACAACAGGGAGCATCAAATATTTCTGCCGGATAACCATACGCAAAATATGGATTCCCTTTTTCCAGATTTTCATCACTGACATCTACGGAAAGCTCTCTGTTTTCCCCATAATTTTCAATTCTTTCCACGAATTGAATGAACCCACAGGATCTCCGATAACCGGTCGCATTCATATGTTCAAAGTAACCATGCATTACCGGATAACCTGTGCAACATATTTTATCTATCGGAAATCCCTGAAGGGCATCATAGCCAATTTCCCTGGGATCTGTACCTTGCGTATATTCTACGGTGAGATTTTCTTCTATTCCATGAAGTGTAAAAGGAATTGTTACTCTGCTCTTCAGCGTGCGAAACACTTCTTCATGTGTCATTCTTTCGTTACTATCTTCTGCAAGCCAATCTGCCTCGTCTAATGCTTGTTCCACGGTAAATCCAGTATCTTCCATAATGTTTTTCACATTTGCCGCCTGCTTTTCATTTACACATTCCTTTGCATATTTTTGTACTGCTTCACACATGGTATCAAGATCTCCGTTCCACTCCGGTCGATTCTAAACGGATGTCCACCCGGACATCCGGAACCCTTCCTCTACTTCTTTGAAATGTCTTATTTCCTGTGACAGTTCTTTGTAATGCATATTATCAGGGTCTGTCTGATGAAAGTCCTGCATAAGATGTCCGATTTCATCATCGCCCTTATAGTTGCCGTTTACATAAATTATATGTGATCCGTCCTCAAAAAGTTTCCCCGCCTCTCTTACATATCGGTCGATATGGTACAAAGGCAATCCCTTCAAGGACACACCGTTATAATTTATTTGCTTTTTTACCATTACATTTAGAACACAGTGTCTGTAAATTTGATGGAATTGTTTTTCCTCCTTTGGATACAGGAATGATATGATCTATCTGTAACCCTACTTCATCTGGCATATATTTTCCACAAATCTGGCAGGTATAATCATCGCGAATCATAATCTGCCTCCGCAACTCTTTCGTCATTAACTTTCTCTGATTTTTAGATTCATATTCTGATAGTGGACAAGCCAATTCTATCATTGACAGTTTTCGATATCTATCAAGAAGATAATCATAACTACAGCAAAACATTTTATCTTCATTCATGATTTTGTAAGCTGTTTTTGTATAATTCCTCTGATAATACCGAGTTTGCAGTCTCTGAAATATAAACTGATACGTTTTCCCTTCGTCCAAAATTTTGTTATATTGCTTTTGTCTGTATTCCTCCAACATGGAACTTCGTATTGTATAATTACAATCCTTCTTCCATTTTTTTATTTTCTCCTCATGTAATTTTATAAAATCAAATTTATTGTTGATCAAATAGCGGTCAATATAATCTTCGGCTTTCACATTTCGTTTGCCTGAAATATCAATATAAATTGTCATGTATGGAAATTGAAACGGATTTCGCATAATTGTCATGACAACGAGTAATAATACAAAACACAAAAGAACGAATATAAAAAGGAAAATCAAATCTTTCTGCTCCACAATTATCACCTCAGAATTTAAATTGTTTTTATGAACATAATTGTTCTGTTTAGCTAAAAACTTTCCTTCTACAAAATTCTTATTATCTGCTCATATAATAGGATTTCTCTGTCACTCACATTTCTATTGTTATGATAATGACCGAAAAACCATTTCTTAAATTTTACTTTATGAAGAATCTTTTCAAAGTAGTCTGTTTCTCTGTCAGGTTTGAATGCTGTACCCCCAAGTAATAACTGTGTGCTGGATGCACAGCAATGCGTCACGATATAATCCACTGTATTATCATGTTTTTCAAGGTTCCTACAGCCTTCCATCATCTCTTCTTCTGACGGAAGTTCTTCCTCCCACCAGCTCACATGGTTTATGCGATAAGGCACTTTATCCCGATTTAATTGCTTTTTCTTTTTGCCATACTTCGGATCCATCGGATCCAAAATTCCACCGGTTATGTCATGACTGCTTGCACCGCCGAAGGTAAATATACTTTTACCATCAATCTCAAAAATCTGTCCTCTCATAAGATGTATCACAGAAGGTCTGATTTTATGTACTTTACCTCCATTCCAGGTGTCTACCGGATAATCGGACAGTCTGTCAAAATTTTCATGATTACCATCAACAAATAATGTTGTATATGACTTACATTCGAGCTGATTCAATATCATTGCTTCTTTTTTGCTGTCACCGCTTTTATCCCAGATTCCACCAAAATCTCCACATATAATTACATAGTCTTCTTTATTCATCTCCAGTTGCTCAGGGAAAATATCGGTATTGAATCTTTCAAAGTTTCCATGGCAGTCTCCGGTAATATAGATCATTTCACATCTCCCCTTAACTTTCTACTATTTTACATATTATCATGAGATCTTTTTTCTGTCATTTACTCCAAAACACCAATACTTGCTTTACACCTGAGCATATATCCATATAAACAAAAAAGCGGCAGCTTTGTTTCTGCCACTTTTCATTGTTTAGCAAATTATCTAACAGTAACTTATTCAATATTAGGAATGGCTATCAACAATACATTTAAGCTTTATCTTATTACTACTTCTGCAACAACTGGATAATTGCTTCTCTTTCTTCACCCTGGATTTTTAAAGAATCTAATGCTCGTTCCATTGTAAAACCAGCACTTTCCATAAGGTTTTTCACATTAGCTGCCTGCTTTTCATTTGCATATTCATTTGCGTATTCCTTTGCATATTCCTGTACTGCTTCACACATGGTATCACGTCCTTCCTCTACTTCTTTGAAATGTCTTACTCCCTGTGACAGTTCTTTGTAATGCATATTATCAGGGTCTGTCTGATGAAAGTCCTGCATAAGATATCCGATTTCATCATCACCCTTATAGTTGCCGTTTACATATATTATATGTGAGCCATCCTCAAATAGTTTCCCGGTCTCTCTTACATATCGGTCAATATGGTACAATGGCAAACCCTCTTGAAATTTGTCACGCTTATAAATAAAGATTACATAAGAATCCTTGATTTCCTTAAATTCCTGACCTTCTTTTAACATTCGGGAATCAAGGACACTGCTATGGTATCTTGCTCTCCTTATGTGAGCACCTTCGGAGTTTCCCTGTACCTCAATGTCCATTTTCTCTCCGTTTTCATCCAGTGCATGTACATCAAGTGTGATATTACGTCCCCCGACTGCAGCGCTTTTCATTTCTTCCTGTCCGATTACACTGATAACCTTGATCTTTCTCTCCAAAATAATTCTAAGCAATAGCTCCGTTGCTTCTATATTCTTATCAAATACCCGGCTCATCAGGTCATCATCGAATAAAGTAAGTCCATCGATCAGCTTGTTGATCCTGTCCTGATTCTGCGTAACCTTGCTGTTTTTATCTTCTGCCATTGTTTCCCCTCTTCCTGTCTTTATATTATCATGTTGCATTTTCTACTGCAATTAAATTTCTCTGAAAAATGTGTGGTGAATATTCCAAAGACGTGATTATTTATATATTTGAATCTATAACCGAATGAATGCAGAAAAAACTTTTAAAAATTTGCAAAACCAGATTATTTAGAAAAGGTGCGCATAGCTTTAGGGCAGATCACCCAATAGTCACCCTAAAAAAAATCCTCAAATCCACAATTTTTATGGATTTGAGGAATGCTGGTGGCCGGACTTGAACCGGCACGGGGTTGCCCCCGAGGGATTTTAAGTCCCTTGCGTCTGCCTATTCCGCCACACCAGCGGACGCATTGCGTTATACTCTACTGCATGGACTTACGCGCTAAGCACTGTTCCATTGAGCTCATCAACGCGAATGGATGGAGGTGGATTCGAACCACCGAAGCAAATTGCAGCAGATTTACAGTCTGTCCCCTTTGGCCACTCGGGAATCCATCCATGTCAGGCAAGAGTGCCTTAACAATGTGAAATTGTAGCATATGTTCACACAAATTGCAAGATGTTTTTATTATTTTAGTGTAAAAGTTCAGCCATAGGATGACAGAAGCGACGATTGGGTGCTCGCACACAAAGCGTCAATTCTGTCATCCTATGAGCAGAGCGCCAATCTATGAGCAAAAGTAGTCACGAAGTGACGAAAAAGCGTGCTAACGCAACTTTGCGAATGGCGCAGGCTGAACTGCTTCAATATAATATAAATAGAAAGGATACTGCGACAGTTGCATCAGTCCGTAATCGGTTACCTGATATCCATCCTGCTGCAATCCGGCGATGGCATCTGCGCCAAGTTCGGTCGGTGTAAAATACCAGAACCTGTCGGAATCCGCCTGGTTGTAATCTCCGTTCACGATTTCATTATCCGGATAGTAATAATACAGCACGGTCCAACCCAGATGTTTTACACCATTCGTGACCATATTTACATCCTCATCGGGGGTACCGATCAGATCCAGTGTCTTTTCGGTCTCCACCTTCTGCTGTTCATAGCTGTCATAGCATTCCCGATAGTTCTGAATTCCCAGGCCGAATAATACTACCAGCAATACCGCCAGCACAATTCTGCTTACAGCCTCCAGGCCCTTCCAGGACTTCTTCTCCAGCTCTGCAGCCAGTTCCAGCACACGGCTGCTGCCCACCGCCAGCATGACGATTGCCACCGCGCTTAACGGATACAGATATCTCTGTGCCAGCATCGGTGCCATAACAACACTTAACAAATAAGCAAATGCCAAAGTTCCAAGGATTGTGCAGGCTCCCACTGCCATGGCATATGTCTTGTCAGACCAGTTTCTCACAGAAGGCTTCTGCATATGTACTCCGTCTTTTTCCACAGAGAATACAGAAGAATCCACTGCCAGGGTCACCACCAGAAACAGAATCACCAACGGGAATACGATACCATTCATCCCTCTGCCGCCCATAACGATCTCCAGACTCTGGTCCAGTCCCAGGATCTCTGTCATCCACCAGCCTCTGCTGACATTTTTCAAGCCGGCATAGAAGAAATATAGCCAGGGTGCATAACCTATGAAAAATGCTACGATGGCCAGAACACCCTTTATCCATGTTTTCCCACGGTATTTGATCCATACGGCCACTCCGGTGAAAAACATCATAATGCCTACAGCCACCAGTGCATAATAGTGAGAATACGCTGCTGCCAGTGCCCACAGCACCATGCCTGCCCAGGTCTTCCTGCTGCCGTCAGCAATGACTCTGTAGGAACAATAGAAGCAACCCATTACACACAGGAAAGCCAGCGCATACATGCGGACTTCCAGATTGTACTCCAGACACGCCTGTCCCAGACCGGAGATCATCACAAAAAATGTTGCCGGAAGCAGCCCGAAATGTTTCCGCACAACGGTCAGTGCCAGTACGATCCCGATCACGAAGGGCACCAGAGAGGCCAGGTGGAATACCGGTACCTTATATCCGAACAGGGTCCCGAATAATTTCAGCCAGTAATAATACAGTGGCGGATGATTGTCCCAGTAATACAATACCTGCAAAATGCCATCCACATCCTTGTGGGCCGTATTCGCAGAAAACGCCTCATCCCCACAGTACGCGGTCGGACATCATGCTGAAATTCAGACACACCACCAGCACTGTCAATGCCAGTACTGCCACCGGTCCTATGTATTTGCGAAATACGCTCCACGCCTTGCTGTCGGTAATCTTACTCAGGACGCTCCGGATCTTCTCATGCTTTCCGGCTTTCGCTTCTTCCACGAACAATTCCGCAATGGCATAGACCAGCATCATGCTGATCTCCAGACATAGAACTTTCACTGCATATTCTCTGGATTCCAACAGCTTTCTCAAGATCGTATTGCCGTCATTGCCGGTCAGCGACAACAGGATCCAGGGAATGACCAGCCATACAGAGCAGGCAGGTGAGATAGCGAAGGACATATTCTCCCTTCCCGATCGTGACAGACTGTCCGCTTTTTTTGTTATTTTTTAAAATAGATTGCCGCCAGATCCCAATGGATACCAGCGGCAACAGCAGGGTAATAATGATGGTGAACATCGAATATCCTCTCTGTCTTTTGTATTTGTAACTATTCAGAGCCATGTAAATAGTATCGAATGAGCGTCGAATCCTTGCATTCGTAAGAGCATTTGATACTATTTATAGGGCGAAGTAACCACCATGAGCAAAAAGGAAGCCTCGCAGAGGCGGTTTTGCGAATGGTGTTCTGAATAGTTACATATATTTATTCTTCTACGTATTTCAGGATCGTTGCCGAGGTCTGTGGCATCTCGATCAGAACCTTGCCTGCCCTGATCTCATACTCCGCACCTTCCATGCAATACCCGTCATCCCTGGACTGCAGGATCACTTTCATCTTACCTGTCTTAGGGGTTCCGATCTCCCACACATGAATCTCTTTGGTGATGGGATGATAATTATTATTGATCAGGATTGCGCACTGTCCCTTGCGGTTAAAACGTCCGTAAGAAATAAAGTTGTAGTCATTCTCCAGCATTTTCAGGGAACCGGTCCGCAGCTCCTCGTTCTCCCGGCGCAGATGGATAATATCCTTATGAAATGCCAGCAGTACCTGATCCTCATGTCCCCAGGGATACGTTCTGCGGTTGTCGGGATCCGTGAAACCACAGACACCGGCCTCATCTCCGTAATAGATCGTAGGTGCACCCGTCCATGTCATCTGGATCACAACACCTTCCCGGAAGACCGCTTTATTAATACCCTGTTCCGCAGCCTGGGGTCCCAGTGTGTTGGTACGTCCCACCTTATGATTTGTTCTCGTCAGGAAACGGGAATGGTCATGGTTGGACAGTTCATTCATTGCCACCTGCCAGCTGGGCATGGAGAAGCTGGAGGTATGATGCCGCATAGCACCCCAGAAGCTCTCGGAATTGCCGAGCAGATCCTCCCGGTAGTCATCACTGTGTTTCTCCATACCGGTCAAAAACCAGGTCACGGGCTCCATGAACGCATCGTAGTTCATAACGGTATCCCATTCATTTCCCTGTAACCAGTCTCTGGTGTTGCCGTAATGCTCTGCCAGAATAATGGCTTCCGGATTGGCCTCTTTTACCGCTTTCCGGAATTCCTGCCAGAAATGATGGTTGAATTCCTGACTGTGACCCAGATCAGCTGCCACATCCAGTCTCCATCCATCCACATTGTAGGGCGGAGATACCCATTTTTTCGCTACATGAAGGACATAGTCCATCAGTTCCTGGGATCCCTCGTAGTTCAGCTTCGGCAGTGTGTCATGTCCCCACCATCCATCATAGGAATTGTTATAGGGCCATGCTGCCTGATTGTGGAAATCAAAGTAATTCCGATAAGGGCTGTCAGCACTGACATAGGCACCCTTGTCATATCCTTCCGCATTCTCATAGATGCGCTCTCTGTCCATCCATTTATTAAAGGAACCACAGTGATTGAACACGCCATCCAGAATGACTCTCATGCCCCTGCGGTGTGCCTCTGCCACCACCTGTGCAAACAGCTCGTTGCTGGCTTCCAGATTCGCCTTGTTAGTCACACGGTCGATGTAACGGGAAGCGAAACGGTTCTCCCGCTGTCCGTCGGGAAGCAGATCCCCTTCATCACTGACAATCTTTCCAATATGGGGATCAATATAATCATAATCCTGAATATCGTATTTGTGGTTGGAAGGGGAGACAAACAGAGGATTAAAATAAATCACCTCAACTCCCAGATCCTGCAGGTAGTCCATCTTGTCCAGCACACCCTGCAGGTCTCCGCCGTAGAACTCACGGACATCCATCTGTGCGGGATAACGTCCCCAGTCCTCTACGCGGTGTACCGGTTCTCCGATGTAGCAATATTCATTAGTCAACACATCATTGGAAGAATCTCCATTGCAGAAACGATCCGTATAGATCTGGTACATGACCGCTCCCTTGGCCCAGTCGGGGGTGTGGAAACCGGGAATGATAATGAAATCATAATATTCATTAACTTCCTGCACCAGGCCCCGCATATCAAAGATACCGGTAATTCTGCCGGTCTGCACCTCAAAATAATAAGATACCTTCTGATCATCCAGACGCATTACGTAGGCATAATAGTCAAAATCATTTTTGCTCTCCACACGTACCATAAGATGCTTCTGTCCGCCGCATACCAGGAACACTCTGTCCACATTATTTCTGGCGGTCCGGAAGCGGATCGTCACTTCGGAAAAACAGGCCGGCTCTTCCGGAATCACATATTCCGCACTGGTATCTGTAAAAAGTGCTCTCCTGTTAAATACAGGTCTCATGGCCGCAATGTATTGCTGATTATATTCTGTTCGACGTAATAGCTCCAGATCCATAGTATCTACCCTTTCTGAGACTAATGTCTTACTATCTATATTATGACACTGCTTCTGCCAAAGTGCTTTGTTGTCTTGTGCGCTCCGGCAGTGTGACATGTCCCAAGCTCAAAAGCTCTATTTATTATACCCTTTTTCCTTACATCTGACAACTGCCCGCCTCTTTATTCAGCGATTTTTAGACAGTAAAAAGGACAGTCTTGGGAGGACTGCCCTTTTTAGAGAAGGTATTTCTTTCTTATGGGGTATAGCAAAAAACTATATAATGTATTGGGGGGGTTACGAGTATTATAATAGCATGCACTCCTATTTTTGACTATTCTCAAAATTCACAAATATTACAAAAGTGCATATGCGTTTTTGTGTATTTTTCACAAAACCAGTTTGTACAATACTACCAATCCAACGAAACTCCCGCGAAAACCTTTTCCTATACGAAAAGACCCTCAAACTCTTCTCTGGTGATCTTCTCCTTCTCCAACAGCAGCTGTGCACAGCTATGCAGCACATCCTCATGCTGTAAGATAATATCCTTGGCTTTGGTATAGCAGTCATCGATGATACTCTTGACTTCCTTGTCGATTTCGCCGGATATCTCTTCACTGTGAGCCTTGGCATGAGCCAGATCCTTACCGATGAAGACCTCATCATCGTCATCATCATAACAGATGACACCGATATGATCGGACATTCCGTAACGGGTCACCATACGGCGGGCCGTCTTGGTGGCTTTCTTGATATCGCTGGAAGCTCCTGTGGTGATATCACCGAAGATGATCTCCTCCGCAATACGTCCGCCCAGAGATACCATGATATCCTGGAGCATACGGCTCTTGGTGGCGAACATCTCATCCTTTTCCGGCAGGGGCATGGTATAACCGGCAGCTCCCACTCCGGTCGGGATAATGGATACGGTATAGACCGGTCCCACATCCGGAAGTACATGGAACAGGATCGCATGGCCTGCTTCGTGGTATGCAGTGATCTTCTTCTCCTTGTCGGAAATGATACGGCTCTTCTTCTCCGCACCGATTCCCACTTTGATAAAGGCTCTCTTGATATCCTTCTGTGCGATAAAGGAGCGGTTCTCCTTCGCCGCGATAATGGCCGCTTCGTTCAGCAGGTTCTCCAGATCCGCTCCGGTGAAGCCTGCAGTAGTCTGAGCGATCTGCTGCAGATTCACATCATCCCCCAGAGGTTTGTTCTTCGCATGTACTTTCAAAATCTCTTCTCTGCCACCGATATCCGGGGTTCCCACCGCTACCTTACGGTCGAAACGACCGGGACGCAGGATTGCAGGATCCAGAATATCCACACGGTTGGTGGCCGCCATAACGATAATGCCCTCATTGACGCCGAAACCGTCCATTTCTACCAGTAACTGGTTCAGGGTCTGCTCTCTCTCATCGTGTCCTCCGCCCATACCGGTACCACGCCGTCTTGCCACGGCATCGATCTCATCGATAAATACGATACAAGGTGCATTATGCTTTGCTTCTTCAAACAGGTCACGCACACGGGAAGCGCCCACACCAACGAACATTTCCACGAAATCGGATCCGGAAATGCTGAAGAACGGTACTCCGGCTTCTCCGGCCACTGCCTTGGCTAGCAAGGTCTTACCGGTTCCGGGAGGGCCCTCCAACAGGACACCCTTGGGGATTCTGGCTCCGACACCGGTGTATTTTCCCGGCTCCTTCAGGAAATCAACGATCTCCTCCAGTTCTTCCTTTTCCTCTTTCAGACCGGCTACCTGAGCGAATGTGACACTCTTGTCACCCAGTGTCATCTTGGCGCGGCTTTTGCCGAAGTTCATCATCTTGCCGTTACCGCCGCCTGCCTGTTGGGCATTCATCATCATGAACAGGAAAATTCCCACCGCCAGCACGACCAGCATCGGCAGCATATAGGTCAGGAACCAGTTCTCCCTTTCAATGTCATTGACCATCGGATCAAACCCATACTCACGTACCAGGGTCTCCAGTTCTGTAATGTCCGTTGCGTACAGCTTATGAGATACACCGTTCTTCATCTGGATCTCCAGATATCCGGTAGGTGCTTCTCCGTTGGGCTGCACCACGACTTCCGATACATTGCCGGCATCCAGATCCGCAATGAACTCCGCCTTGGTGTATTCATCTGTACGGTTGTTCAACAGGTTGAGGCCGAAGATCACCAGAAGCAGAAGTATGATAAATATAAAATATGAATTGATTGTTTTGCCGTTTTGTTTCAACTTCACGGGCCTCCTACATCTTTGTATCGCTTAATCGAATTCTACCACACCGATGTAAGGCAGATTACGATATCTCTGATCATAATCCAGACCATAGCCCACTACAAACTCATCGGGAATATTAAATCCGGTATAATCCACATGGACATCGATCACTCTTCTCTCGGGTTTGTCCAACAGGGTGCACAGACGTAAAGAAGCCGGACCTCTGTCCTTCAGCATCTCCAGCAGATAGCTCAGGGTTCTTCCGCTGTCCACGATATCCTCTACTACAATAACTTCCTTATCTTTCAGAGATTCGTCCAGATCCTTCACGATCTTGACTACACCGCTGGACTTGGTATCGCTGCCATAGCTGGATACGGACATAAAGTCCAGAGATACGGGAACAGTGATACGCTTTGCCAGTTCACACATGAAAAAGCTGCCACCCTTCAGTACACATACAAGGTGTACCTGCTTACCCGCATAATCCTTGCTGATCTGCTCACCGATCTCCTGGATTCTCTTATCTACTTCCTCTTCTGTCAACAGTACTCTGATATGCTCTGCCATTTTCTTTTGTCTTTTCGCTTTTAAGCGAACTCCTTTCTTATTAATTGTACCTTTAAAATACGTTTTGTATTCTCCGTTACTTTATAATATTCGCTGATACGGTATCCCACGACCCACAGTACATGCTCTCCCTCTGCCAGGATCGGCAGTCTGTCGCGTTCCGCCTGCGGGATCTTTTGATCGACCAGATAACTTTTCAGCGATTTATGGATCATCCCGCCTCTTCCGTCAGCAATGGTCAGATAGTCACCCGGCTTTCTTGTCCGTATCACCGGACATTTTTTTATTTTATCATAATCAAACCATTTCGTATACTGATTTGTGGGAACTTCTTGGTTTTTTTCATGGGCAGCGGCCAGGTCACACACACAGTATTCCACCGTTCCCACTTCACATTCCACTGTCCCTGTCTGTCCGGGAGAAAGCTGCAGAGTTGGTTGATATTTCTCAGCCACTTCCGTCTTCTCCAAAAGCTCCCTGTCTGTTCTCTCTACTGTCAGCAGGACTTCCTCATATTGCCGTCTGCCCCGGATGCCGAACGGAAGACAGATCTGCCGGTTGCCTTCCCTGGTAAACAAGGTCAGCAGCTCCTGAATATGCTGGTAAGTGATGTCTTTCTGCCCGGGAGACAATTGCTTCACTTCTTCATACAAGAGGCGCTTACGGATCACAGGATGCAGCGCCAGAAACGGTTCCACCGCAATACAGATCACCGCGTTCCGGCTGTCCCCCGTCTCTGCGGACTCTCCGTCACCGTCCGTTGCCCGGATACATCGGCCAGCTGCTTCTTTTGTCTGCAGTTCCAGATAGTCCTCCGTCTCCGCCAGCAGCTCCGCCGTCTGATTCATATGCGCTACACACCCCTTTACAATATTCTGCTCCGCATAAGGCAGAATATGATGCCGAATACGATTTCTGGTGTAGTCATCCTCCTCATTGGTGGCATCCTTGCAATAGGCAATTCCCCGCTGTTGTAAAAACTTCTCGATCTCCCACCGTTCCAGACATAGGAGCGGTCGTATAATCCGATCTCTCACAGGCAAAATGCTGGCCAGTCCCCGGATTCCACTGCCCCGGAACAAATGGAACAGCTGGGTCTCGCTGCGGTCATTGCTGTTGTGGGCCACTGCGATCTTCGTGGCTCCCCACTCCTTTGCCGCCTTTTCAAACGCCTCATATCTCGTTCTGCGCCCGGCTTCTTCCTCAGAGATTTTCTCCATGCGGGCTCTGTTCCTTACCTCTGCCCTGGTCAGGAAAAAAGGGATTCCTCTCTCCTCGCAGAGCTGCTCCACATACCGGGCATCTTCTCCGGCCTCCGCGCGAATGCCGTGATCCACATGCACTACGGCAATGTCTGTAGGTACTTCCTTCTGCCATTCCAGCAACAAAAATAAGAGGCAAACCGAGTCTGCCCCTCCAGAAACACCGGCTACCACACGGTCGCCGGCCTGCAGCATGTGATGCTCTCTGATATATGCAAATACTTTTTCTCGCGTATCCATCCATGTATTCATGTTTTTACTCTATCCTAATTATGGGGAAAAATCAAGGCGGCATCACGTGTTTTCCCACAGGCAGAGCACAAATACCGTCATATCGTCCCGAATCCGTCCCTCTGAGGCACAGATGGCATAGGACAATATTTTCTCTGCGATCTCCTGCGGGTTCTGTTCCTGCAACCCTTCCAGCACCTGTGCCATGCGCTCTTCCCCGTCTTCCATCATATCCAGAACCCCGTCCGTCATCATGACCAGCAGATCTCCCGGCCGGATCTGACACATCTGTCGTTCTATCTGCACTTTTTGAAAAATACCTAACGGCAGGCTTTCGCCGCCGACACAGAGAACCCTTCCGGAGGTCTTCCAGAACGTGGCAACACCGCCCACCTTGCAGATCTCACATTCGCCGGTATACAGATCCAGGCTGCAAAGGTCTATCGTAGGATGATCGTCCTCTTCATTTTGCGCATACAACGCGGAATTCAGGAGATTCACAGATGCCTCGGTTCCGAAGCCTGCCTCCAGCATTTTTTCCATGAGATCCATGACTCTACCGCTGCCCCGGCTGGCATCCTCCCCGGAGCCTGTCCCATCAGACAACATCAGGATCAGCTTCCCTTTTTCCGATTCCATGGTGGCATACTGATCCCCTGAGACTTTCTCCCCTTCTTTTACCGCCCGGCTCACCCCCGTCAGTGCTATGTATTTCGGTTCCTCTGTGAACAGAAAACAATGCGGCTCCTGCTCCACGAGATAAGGGCTCCCTGAAGAGACCTGCAGCTTTTTTCCCAATAATACCGTCAGCATGTCCGCCACCTGTGCCGCCTTATAGTGCCTTTTTTCGGTGGACAGTGTCATACTGATCCCTGCTTCTGTCCCGGAGCTGCTGCCGTCCTTCTCCACATAGCAGAGGTCTCTGGCGATGATCCCTTCACTCTTGAGCGCCTGTACCAGGCTTTTCCTCTTTTTCTCTTCCAGCGGACAATACCCCAGTTCCTCTCCTGCCACCCGTTCCATGATCCGGGCCACTTCCTGCAGATGGTCTCCCATGATCTGTCTGCTCTGCCACAGCATACATTTTTCCAGAATATTCTGCCTGTCCTCTCCTGTAATCTGTATCTCCTGCCGAAAGCTCTTCCCCAGTTCCTCAAAACTCTCCGCATATCCCATCAGTTTCTGTCTGCACAGCAGTGAGATCTGTGCACACTGTTCTCTCTCCAGCCGTTCCTGCTCCTTTTTCCCTATGATCATGGCATCCTCCCCTTTCTGTTTTCACGATTATAGGGCAGTTTTCCTCTTCCTTTTGTCAAATCGAGGGAGGGAGAGACTTCATTTTTTGCGACAAAAAAAGCAGGTTCACTGTTGAGAAACAGTTTCCCTGCTTAATTGTCTTCCTGAAAAAGGATCTCACCTTCGTATACCAGTCCCAGCTTATCCTTCGCCACCTCTTCCACATAAGCTTTCGTCTGAGTGTACTTACCGAATTCCTCGATCTGTTCCGCTCTGGTCTGCTCTGCTTCGATCTGCGCGCCAAGGCTTGCGATCTGGGTATCATAGCCCGCAATCTTCTGTTGTAATTCCACGCTCCGCACCGCAACGACCACCATGATCATCAACACGACCAGGGTCACCAGGAACATACTGAACCGGTTCTGGTGTCTCTTGCGGTAGGCTGCTTTTCTTCTTGCCATACGCGCATCTCCTTTTAATGAATATTTTAAGCATTTTCCTAAGTATAGTCAACTGCTTTTTCAGCCAATTTCCCGTTATCCGCAAGGCTTTCCGGATTGGGTGCAGAAGAGTATTCAGGCCCAGTGCCACATACTTTACAAAAAAGGGACTGATTGTCCTGTGATACAGGTACATTCCCGCCAATGCCCCCAGCACGGCAAACCATCGCAGGTTCCCGTTACTTTCATGAAACATCAGCAGAAAGACCTTTCCCGCACAGTAGATCCAGAATGCCAGATCTTCCAGAGATACCATGCTGGTACTGTGAGCGAACACTCTTCGCAGGATCCGCAGAATATCATACAGAAAAGTGATCCCCACACCCAGCAGAAAGGAATGCAGCAGAAAAACATTTTCATCCATCAGCGGAACAGCCTGCCCAGGAAGGATTCCTGTTTTTCTCCGGATGCTGCGGTATCCGAATATACAAGGCTGTCGATCCGGCCGTCAATATCCACTTCCCCCTTGTCTAATGTCAGGCGGTTCACATGGAGCTCGTTGCCACGGATCATCAGCATCCCCTGTTCCGTCTCCAGCAGGATCTCCCGCAGATCAAAGGAAAGGACGTCATTTACCCCATTCACGGTACATGTCCGTCTGTTGGTCATGGTCACTTTATGCATACGTCCTGTCGCGTTTAAATCTTCCATTCTCTCCATAGCCTCCCATCCTCCGCTCCTTCCGGAACCGGACTTACAATGTATTGTATGGGAAAATGTGGAAATTTATACATAGAGAACCTGATATTATATATAACGGAAAAGTTCTTTGGCTTCTTCTTTTTTCACGGTCTCCTGTACATCCAGGACCTCGACTTTTACTTCCTTGTTGCCGAAAGAGATGGAAATGATATCTCCCTCTTTGACATTGGCGGATGCCTTTGCCGGCTTATCATTGATCAGCACTCTGCCGCTGTCGCAGGCCTCATTAGCCACAGTACGGCGCTTGATCAGTCGGGATACCTTCAAATATTTGTCTAATCTCATGCTTTTAACCTCACGATCATCCGTTTCTGAAAAACAAAAGAGACCCGAAAGGTTGTCCTATCGAGTCTCTGAAAATTCAGCTTCTATTATGCGTTCAGCATATCCTTTAATGCCTTACCAGCCTTGAACTTAGGAGCCTTGGAAGCAGCGATCTTCATAGGTGCGCCGCTCTGAGGATTTCTACCCTCTCTAGCTGCTCTGCTGGATACTTCGAAAGTACCGAAGCCAACTAACTGAACCTTACCATCCTTCTTTAACTCTTCAGCAACAACATCTGTGAATGCCTTTAATGCCTTCTCTGCGTCCTTCTTGGAAAGACCTGCCTGATCAGCCATAGCTGCAACTAATTCTGTTTTGTTCATATTGAACTCCTCCTGTAATGAGTTTTCGTTATTAATTTTACGCTCGAAAATAGTTCTTTTGAAACGCCTATACATATATATATCTGTTTTTATCCCTTTTGTCAAGGTTTTTCCGCATATTTACGGCATTTCTTCCCCTCCCGGAAAGGATCATTCTGTCGATGAAGAGCTGGCCGTCAGGTCTACAAATGAGTAGGATGCATCCTTTTCTTCTTCATCCACCTGTACCGTATAACTTCTGGTTTCATAACCGGATTTTCGCAGGGTGATCACATGACTTCCTGAGGTCTTCTTAAAACTGCAGGGGGAAATTCCCACATAGTTGCCGTCCAGATATACCTCCACGTTTTCCGGCGCATCAATATGCACGCGGTAGTAGGTCGTAGTCGTATCTGCGGTGGAGGTAGATTCCGTTGCGGAAGAGCTGGAAGAACTGCTGCTTTCCGTACTGTCTTCACTGTCGGAGTCCGCCTTATCCAGCTGGACATCCACTCCTGCGGATTCCTGTCCCACCCTGAGATACTGTGTGAGCGACTTATAGCCGTCCGCCTTCGCTATGATCTGATGAATACCGTATTCCAGCGTGACCGGCTGGGAAGCATCCACCTGACTTCCATCGATATACAATTCTGCATCGGAAGGATTCAGGGAAAACAGCACCATACCGTACTGTGCCTCTGCCACTTCCAGATCACCGATATCCAGTGTTGTTTCCTCGTTGCGGTTGATTACGACATTTTTCGTGCCGCCACCTCCGTTATAGCTGATATCTACCTGATAGCTTCCCTCCGGCACAGTCACCAGCATGTCCTCTGTGATCCGTACGATCTGTGTCTGGCCGATTTCCAGCCAGCCACCCACAAAATTCTCATCATTGACCAGTCTGAGGTATCCATGGCCTTTTTCCACCGTTACGCTGAGCACTGTGCTGTCAATGCCGTGAAATGTCAGGATATCCGCCGGATTCAGATCCATTTTTTCAATGCTGTGTCCCTGGGAAAAATACTGGGTATCCCTGGACAACTGGAACACCTCTTCCCCGATGGCCACCTCATTTCGCACGGTATTCATCTCGTAGTGCTCCACATCTTCATACTGCCATGCTGTCTGCGCCAGCTGCATGGAGGTCAGATGCTTCTGACTTTTCAAAAAAGTCACATCCACGATGTCCCCCTCCTGCAGCTGACTCTGGGAAATTGCCTTTCCATATTTATCTGCGAACCGCGTTGTTCCGTCCATGGACAGCGTGTAACGTTTGCCTAAATCCAGATTTAACAGTGTGACAGTGTTGTCAACATTATTGATATCCACCAGTACCGCCGTATCTGCGGAATCATAGCTGTCCGGATTGGTGACAACAAAGCCGGTATCTATCCGCTCTGCCTGTGCCGTTGGCGCAGGTGTTGCCGCCGTCCCGGAGGATGCTGTCTGCCCGCATCCAGCAAATGACATTGCTGTCATAAGCAAAAGGATTACCACTGTCTGTTTCGTTTTCGAATACTTTTTGTCTTCGAATCTTTTCAACGTTTTTGCTTCTCCTTTGTCTCCTGACGCTGCGATCCTGCCGCAACGTCTCTTCCGTTGTCTGCCGTTCATTGCCCGGCTTTTATCTTTGCAGCATTTTCAGGAATTTCTTTCTGGCCGCTTCCTGTTCCAACAGGCGGTCCAGTTTTTCCTGATTCTTCTCCGGGATCCAGGCCTTGCCGGAATTATAATAAAAGTTTACGATCTTCCACAATTTCTCAGGATAGGACAGGCGGTAGACCAGATCCTGTCTCTCATAGGGCTTTAACGGTCTGACACTTTCATAAGCCGCCAGAAGCACTCTGCCCCATTCGGCATCCCATTCACTTTTTTCCAAAAGCTTTCGCAACAGCAGATACAGGTCTCTCACCGGCCCGTCTGCCTGACATTTTTCGAAGTTTACCAGGAAAAATCCACGGTCCTGCCGCAGAATATTATGATATTGGTAATCTCCGTGACAGAAACACAGCGGTGCTTCCTCTCCGCTATCGGAGGCAGCCAGCTCGATCTCTTTCCATTCTTCACACAGTTGTCTTGCTTCCTCTAAAAAAGGATCAATCACTGCAGACAACCGGATCTCGAACCAGGTCTTCTGACTGCGCTGTTTCAAGAACCTGCGGGCTCTCTTGAGCTCCCGGTTATGCTTCTCATAGTCCCGGCTGGGGAGATATCTCTCTATGACCGGTGCCGAAGTCTCCTCCGTCTCCGGAAATACCGGTGTAAATTCCAGATCACCGTGCAGTCTCGCCAGAAGCCGCATGGCTTCCATACATTCTTCCCTGTCACGGATATTACATTCTCGGCCTTCCCACCAGGTCTTCAGAATATATCTGACACCGTCCCGGTCTGTCACCGATAACGCGCCTTCCTTTGTGGCAAGCAATCGCTCCGCAGGAACGGTTCCCCGTTCCTCCAGGTGCTTCAGGACCTGCTCCTGCAGACGCAGCTGTTCCTCGCGTCCTGTATATTCCTTGAAGATCAGGCAGCCCTGCTGTGTATCGCACAGAATCGCTCCCCTTCCTTTTCGGGTACGCAATACTTCTATCTCATACTGCTCCAGCAGTGCCACTGCTCTGTCATTCACTTACAATCCCTCCTAAGATACGTCCTTAACCGTTTTCCGGTTCCTACGCTATCTTATGAGGAAAGCCTGTAAAGTATGCTCAATCTTTGTCTGCCGACAGTTCCTTTACCTTTTCCAGCAGCTGTTCTCTGGTATTCTGCTCGGGATGTTCCAATACCAGTTCCAGCAGCTGTTGCAGCATCTCTCCCAGCTCTCTGCCCGGTTTCATACCGGTGTCGATCAGATCCCTGCCGGTGACCGCCAGTGTTTTCAGGGAGACGCACTGCTTCTTTTCCAGCATTTCCTGATACAGTTTCTTCCAGAGTTCGAGATTCTCCAGTTTTTCTGTTCTCAGGTAATCGCTCTGTGCCAGAATATCTGCCCGTTTCACCGGGAACAGCAACGGGAAAATATCTTCCCCGATCTTATTCACCGCCCGGCGGACAATCCGCAGATCCGGTATCACATCATTGCCATAATCATGGTATCTCACCAGACGGGTGACCACCGCAACGGTATCATTATCAAATCGCAGTCTCCGCAGAATCTTCCGCGCCATCTCTTCTCCCACCGCCGGATGTCCATAGAAATGAGTGATTCCGTCTTCATCCACAGTAAGTGTGGCCGGCTTGCCGATGTCATGGAACAGCATGGCATAACGCAGATTCTTGTCCGGCCCGATCTCCATAAGTGCATGTAATGTATGCTCACCCACATTGTATTTATGATGCTTGTGCTTCTGCGGTGTCTCCATCATGGCATCGAATTCCGGTAGGATCACCTTGGTGACACCCATGTCATAAGCTTCTCTGAGGGTGTCGGGATGAGGGGACACCAACAGTTTAGTCAGTTCCACCTGAATCCGCTCCGCACTGATCTTCTGCAAAGTCGGTGCCAACTTCCGGATTGCCGCCTCGGTGTCTTCGTGGATCTCGTAGCCCAGCTGTGCGGAAAATCGGATCGCCCGCATGATGCGCAGGGCATCTTCTCCGAATCGTTCCTCCGGGTTGCCCACACAGCGGATCAGCTTCGCCTTGATGTCTTTTAATCCGCCGAAAATGTCGATCAGGCCTTCCGTTTCATTATAAGCCATGGCATTGATGGTAAAATCCCGGCGTTTCAGGTCCTCCTCCAGGTTCGGAGTAAACGTCACTTCTTTGGGATGTCGGCTGTCTTCGTATTTTCCATCCACACGGTAGGTCGTAACCTCAAAGCCTTCCTTGTCCAGCATGACGGTTACGGTGCCATCTTTGGATTCCGGTGTCGATGGTGCGACGAAACAGCTGCTTTACCTGCTCCGGTCTCGCCGAGGTGGTAATGTCCCAGTCCTCCGGGCATCTGCCCAGAATGGAATCCCGCACGCAGCCGCCTACCACATAGGCTTCGAATCCGGCATTCTGTATGGTTTCTATGATATATTTCGCTTTTTCAGGTATTTGTATCTGAATCATATATATCCTCTTTTGCAAAAATCACATACGCTCATTGCTCTGTGAGTTTTCGCTTGTTACTGCTTTGTGTCTATTGTTTGTTTCTAAGAAAGGCTATGCCTGCTCCGGGTTCATGATGAACTTATCGATGACTTCCACCAGTCCGTCTTCATCGTTGGTGCCGGTGATATAGTCCGCCGCATCCTTGACCGCCGGCTGGGCATTCCCCATTGCTACGCCGGTTCCCGCATATTCGATCATGGAGATGTCGTTGTAACCGTCCCCGCAGCAGATCGCATTCTCTCTGGTCAGTCCCATGCCTTCCAGCATATGATCCAGTGAGGTTGCCTTGTTCACATCCTTAGGCATGATCTCGATGAAATAGGGTTCGGAACGGTAGATGCTCGCCACATCGCTGTATTTTTCCTGCAGCTGTTTTTCAAGAGCAGGGGCGATCTCTTCCGGTGCCGTCATCAGGCACTTATTAATGTCGAAATTCACGTAATTTACAAAATCAGGTACGACCTTAATGGGAATCTTATTGATCTTAGCCTCCCATTCCACATACTTGTCCGGTTCAAAAGCGGAAATCACGCCTTCTCCCTGATAAGTGATCAGTCCGCAGCCATTCGCTTTGGCGAATTCGTACAATCCGGGCACAATGGACAGGGGCAGTGTTCTCTGATAGACCACTTCTCCTGTCTTACACTCCACGATACGGGCTCCGTTAAATGACAGTAGGTATCCGCCGTATTTTTTCAGTTCCAGCTCCTCTTCGCATTTCCGCATGCCGGGGGTGGGACGACCCGAAGCCAGGATCACCTTGTGACCATGCTGTAAAATATTCCAGATTCCCTGTTTGGTAGCTTCCGTGATCTCTTTTTTTGAATTGGTCAATGTTCCGTCAATATCCAGTACCAGAACTTTTTCCTGCATGTTTATTCATACCTTTCTCAAAGTTATTCTCTGTTCAGCTCACGTAACTGGCAGAGTCACATTATCATGTTTCCCGCCCTTTTGCGACTATTTTTGCTCATAACCTAACAGTACCTGTCTCTTCTGCTTGTGCAGTGAAACAGGTACTTGTCTGTTGTCTATGTTCTGTTCCTGAGCAAGCTTTACTGTGCCTGTGTTGCGGTCTCTTCGGTAGCAGCAGTCTGCTCCTCGGTGATCTCCTGGGTCTCTGCGGTCGCGGTCTCAGCGGCTGCGGATTCCTCTGCCTGCACCTTCAGGTAATTCAGTTTACCCTTGGGATCCTCTACTGTTACATCTGCGGTAATATCCTGCATATGCTGACTCATTGTATCGGATACCAGCGTATTCTTGATGTTGATCTTCCACTCGGGCTGATCCTGTCCGATGTAGTAAAGTACATAGGTGGTGTCACTGACAGTGATGGCTACGGTATCTCCTGCCTGACGGCTGTTGTCGAAGATCCAGTTGCTCAGCTCCTCTGTCATACCGGTCTTGGTCACCTGCTCGAACAGACCGCCGTTCTCTACTGCGGAAGTATCCTGTGTATACTTCTTGCACAATTCTGCGAAGCTGTCCTCGGTAGCTGCACCGTTCTTCCACTCCTCCAGGATCTCTTCACCGGTCTTATCCTCGGTGGGAATGATCACACGTACATCTGCGGAAGGAGTCTCATCCAGATATCTCTTCTCAAATGCCACGGCATAGTAGCAATGACTGTTGTCGTTAGTAATGACGGTGGTGTCTCCTGCCTTTCTGGCATCATCAAACAGCCAGTCGGAGATCAGGTAGTTCACGGAAGACTTCTTCTCATTCTCGTGTGCTTCGCCGTCTTTTGCCACGGTCTGCTCCGCATCGTCAGCCAGTACCTTGGCATCTTCCATGGCCTTGGCGATCTCAGCATCGGAAGGCTGGTAAGCGGTATCCTGTGTGCTGTCAGTAGCTGCGGTTCCATCAGTGGTACCTGTGGTATCGGCAGCAGTCTCCTCTACGGGATCTGCCAGTTCGGTAGGCTCGGTGGGCAGATCAGCTTCGATCGTGGTCAGGCGGTAGTCTACGGAATCGTAGGTTGCCTTATTTTCCTCATAATAGCTCTGGATCTCATCATCACTGGGAGCCTTGTCCTCCTGCAGCTTCTGATAATAAGCGTTCATTACCATGTCGTTCTTCACATATTCTTCGATACGGCCCATGGTTGCATAGCTTCCGTAGATGGAACGTACATATTCCTTCTCGGAGATGCCTGCGGCTGCAGCGGAGGTTTTGATGGTCTCCTTGAAAGTGTTGTACTCATCCGTGGTATCGTAGGTGAAGCCGGCTGCTTTGGCTTCTGCCATCAGCGCCTTATTCTGCTTCAGGCTCTCTACAGCATTCTGCTCAAAATAGTCCTGCCAGGTCAGAGTATCGGAATACATCTGGGTGGACAGATCCTTGCTGGTATCCAGTCCGAAGTATGTCAGATAGCTGCCGTACTGGGTGATATAATTGTTCTTGGTCAGGTTGTATTGGTAATCGAACTCTACCTTGTTTACAGCTTCTCCATTGACCACCACATAGGTCTCATGAGTTGCCAGATAGGTACGGATGGGGAAAGATGCTACCAGACATACCAGAGCCACAAGCACTACGATGCCGATGGCCGTGCTGATGCGCTCTTCCTTTTTCTCCTTTTCCTTCTCCTCTTTACGCTTCTGTACCTTACGGTCATATTTGGTCATGACCTTCTGTTCTGTTTGTTCTTTATTTTCTGTAACTTTTTCATTCTTAGACATTGCTTACATGTCTCCTTCCTGGTGTCTTAAGTCCCAATGACTCCTTATTTTACCGTATTTCTGCGGAAAAAGAAAGCTATTTCACATATTTTTCAAGTTTTTCCACGATATTTTTCACACATCCGGGCTCAAAAGGACTGTCCAGTCCGACTTCTTTGATCATATTAGTGTAAAAATCACTGGCGGACAGCCTGCACAGCTTCAGATAGCTCTTCCACGCCTCTGTAAAATCGGCATCCATCTTCACCTTGTACTGTAGTGCGCAGGTCTGTGCCAGACAATAATCGATATAATACAGAGGGTAGTCGTAAATGTGCAGTTGCTTCTGCCAGAAGCCTCCCTGTCCGAAGAAAGGATTTCCCTCGTAATCCAGGTGGGGCTTGTACTCCCGCTCCAGACGGCTCCATGCCTGCTTTCTCTCGGCCGGGGTCAGCTCCGGGTGCTCATAGACGATATGCTGGAACTCATCCACCATACAGCCGTAAGGAATAAACGCAGCCGCATCCTCCAGATGCATTTCCACGTAATCCTGCGCTCTGTTGCCGAAGAACAGGTTCATCCACTTTTCCGTGAAAAATTCCATGGACATGGAATGGATCTCTGCAGTCTCCATGCCGATATCCGCATGCTCTCTGATAGGATCCTGTGCAGCGAGATACCCCTGAAACGCATGACCACACTCATGCGTAATGACGTCCACATCTCCGCTGGTACCGTTAAAGTTAGCGAAGATAAACGGTGCATGGTACAGAGGCAGATAAGTCATGTAACCGCCAGCTTTCTTGGTCTTGCGGCCCAATACGTCAAACAGTTGGTTCTCCATCATGAAATCAAAAAATTCCGCAGTCTCCGGGGACAGCTCACGGTACATCTTCTGTCCTGCTGCCATGATCTCTTCCGGGGTTCCGGTGGGTGCCGGGTTGCCGTCCTTAAAATATACCTGCTCATCGATATAACTGAGCTTCTCCAGACCCAGACGTTGTCTTCTGCGGTCATGCAGCTTCTCTGCAAAGGGTACGAAATACTCCTTGATCTGCCTGCGGAAAGCTTCTACCTCGTCCTTGCCGTAGCAGTTGCGGTTCATGCGGTAATAGCCCAGTTCCAGATAATTTTCATATCCCATGGTTCTAGCCTGCGCGGTACGGTTTTTCACCAGTTTATCGTAGATGGTATCCAGCTGTTCCTCATTTTCCAGGAAAAACGCGCTCATCTTCTCCCATGCCTGTCTGCGGACATTGCGGTCGGAATTCACCAGATAGGGTCGTAACAGGGACAGATTCAGTTCCCTGCCGTCGAAGTCGATCTTCGCACCGGCGATGAGCTTATCATACTCCATGGTCAGGGAATTCTCCTCCTGCATCAGCGGGATCAACGCCTCGCTCATGGACTTCTGTGCCAGCTCCATATTCTTGAACGCTACCGGACCGATCTTCTCCTCCAGATAAGCTCTGTAGGGGGATTCATATAATTTCTTCTGATAAGCCAGCACCAGATTGCTGAATACCGGCCCCTGCTCGTCGTAGTATTTATGCTCTTCCTCATAAAACTTGTCGGAGGTATCAATGTCAAAGCGGATGTTCGCAATGGTCATCAGCGTCATAACACGATCCGTCAGCGCATAATATCTCTTATGCACCTCGAACTGTTCCTCCCCGCTCTTCGCCGCATCCAGCTCCCGGATCAGTTCTCCCATCTCTTCCTGCACTTTGGCAAAATCTATTCTCTCGTAAGGCATGTCCTGAAATTTCATAATTATAGTAACCCTCTCTTTCTGTGTCCTTAGGAATCTATACTGCTTATCTTACCCAAAATGCCGGGAAAGTAAAACTTTAGAAGCGTTCTGTAACATTTTTCTGGATTTTTTGTAGCCTTTTTGTAACATTTTTCAGACTTGCCAATAAGGAATCCCTATGGTATGGTGGTATTAGAAGTAATTTTTCTTCTTTCAAAAATTCTTATAGACCCGTCAGTGGTCAAAGTTTCCCTTATTATTTATTTTATATGGAAAATATTTGTTTTATTTTTACATTTATTTTGCAACAGAAAGGAGATTTATGGAGTTAAAACAAAATAATATAACCAGCAACTATTTCTCGGAGGAGTATTTGATGAATACTGTGTCGAGATTCTGGAAAAATTTTGTTGCGGAAGAAATTTCGTATGGGAATGCGATAGCTGCTGCGCCGGGGAATGTGGCTGTGGCAATACCTGCTTCCGGAAAGCGAAATTATAAGGATCTGGTGTTCCGGAAAATATTTCATGACAAGGAGAAGCTGCTCTCGCTGTACAATGCGCTGAATCACTCGCATTATGAAGATCCGGAGCTACTGCATATTACAACTTTGGAAAATGCGGTTTACCTAAGCTTGCAGAACGACCTGTCATTTGTGGTGGATTTTGATCTATGGTTTTTTGAGCACCAGTCCACCCTGAATCCCAATATGCCGTATCGCTTTTTGCTGTATCTGGCAAGTGAATATTCAAAGATGAGCACAGATGACCTGCTTTATTCCAACAAGTTACAGATCTTTGGATACTCCACATTTTGTAGTGTTTTATAACGGAACGGATCCTCTCCCGGAATACAGCACCCTGAAGCTGTCCAGCGCCTACCGGAATAAGGAAGAGACTCCTCAGCTTGAATTACAGGTACAGGTAATCAATATCAATCTCGGGTTCAACTCCGAGCTGATGGATGCCTGCCAGATTTTAAAGGAGTACGCCCAGTTTGTCGCAGAAGTCCGTGAGCAGGCAAAGGTGTATCCAAACCGGCAGGCCATCGTTCAGGCCGTGGATGTGTGTATTAAGAAGGATATTTTAAAGGAATTTTTGCTTGAGAATAAGAAGGAGGTTATTGATATGGTGTTTTTCGAATATGACGCCGAGGCGGAAAAGAGAGTTATTTATAAGGATGGCGTAGAGGAAGGCAGAGCAAAAGAAATTGTTCGGTCATGTAAGGACTTTAACTTGTCAAAAGAGGATGCAATCCACAAGTTAGAGACTCTACTATCAATCCCTACACAATCTGCCATTGACTATTACGAAAAATTTTCAAAGGAATTTGAAAATGAATTCTCAAAAGCACAAAAAATTATGTAAAAGGAGTACATTGGTATGAACTTTTTTGAGTATGATGCTGAGCTTTCTATTTCTACACAGGCAGCCATGGATTACTATGATAATTTTTCGAAGGAATTGGAAAGGAAATCTTTGGATGATCAAAAGGCCTTATAAGAACCCAAAAAGGGCAGCCCATCATGGACTGCCCTTTGGTTCTTACATAACTCTTACAGATATGGTTCGTTCCTCTGAGGAAACAACCTGATCTCAGCTTAAGCTTACTGTAACAGAGACAGTACGCCCTGGTTAGCCTGATTGGACTGAGCCAGCATAGCCTGACCTGCCTGAGCCAGGATGTTGTTGTTGGAGTACTTAACCATCTCAGTAGCCATATCGGTATCACGGATCTGGCTCTCTGCGCTGGTGGTATTCTCAACTACGTTGTCCAGGTTGTTGATGGTGTGCTCAAGTCTGTTCTGAACAGCACCAAGTGCGGAACGCTGGGTGGATACCTTCTGGATTGCAGTTGCGATAGTCTTAACAGCCGCATCAGCATTAGAGGAATCTGTTCCATTTACCTGCAGTCCGTTTACACCAATGCCCTTAGCGCTCATAGACTCTAAGGATACTTCAATCTTGTTCTCAGCGGTGGTATCAGCACCTACCTGGAAGCTTAAGATCAAAGCCTTCTCAGAAGAGCTCAATGCAGTGCTTCCAGATGCTCCAATTGCCAGTTTCACATTGACATCAGCATCTGCATCAAGGTCATTAAGATTTCCAGTGTATGTTCCTGAGATAGCGGCGTCAGTAGTTTCAACCTTTAACTGCTTACTGATGGTGGCAGAGCCAGTTGCGTTGTTTTTAACCTCAATTCCATATGAGTTTCCAATCTCAGCAATTGTATTTGTAACCTCTGTACCATCCTTTAGTGTAACGGTTGCGTTTGTTCCATCAGAAGTAATCTTAACAACGTTCTGAGCATTAGACTTATCAGTAATCTCAAAATTAGTAGCATCACTGGAAACTACGTCAACGGTTCCGATTTTGATCTGTGCGCCATCTGTCAACTCATTAGCCGTGCCACCTTTTGCTGCTACAGTTAATCCATCAACCGTTCCTAATACGTCGTTTGCCGCAAAGGTCTTCTTATTGCCATTTGAGGCTGCATCGCCCTTTAACAGATAAGTCTCGTTGAATTTCGTGGTTTCAGATACACGGTCGATTTCATTTACAAGCTGATCGATCTCATTCTGCACATAGTTTCTGTCATCAGCAGACATAGTACCATTTCCAGCCTTTACTGCCAGCTCGTTCATTCTCTGCAGCATATCATGAACTTCGGTCAGGGCGCCTTCAGCGGTCTGTACTGCACTGATACCATCCTGTGCATTCAGGGAAGCCTGTGTCAGACCTCTGATCTGCTTTCTCATCTTCTCACTGATGGACAGGCCTGCTGCATCATCAGCTGCACGGTTGATCTTATAACCGGAAGACAGTTTCTCGGTGGATTTTGCCTGAGAAGCGGTGGTCAGACCTAACATTCTGTTAGAGTTCATAGCTGTAAGATTGTGTTGTACTACCATAATAATTTACCTCCTTGTATTACTGCCCAATTCCTTTTGCGGCAGTGTGCGTATCTGTATTGTTATTGAGAAATCCTTTTCTCCCAGATACTTGTTGTTAGTTTTTATAGTAACCGGAGTAGGAGCTTCCCTGTCGGGCCCTGACAGAGCCGCTCTTCCTCCGGTTATTACCATATGAAATTATTTGTCCGCATTTCCCTTTGTGATGATCACATTTGACTTCTTGCGGTACTTCTCCGGGTGCTCTTCTTCTGCATAATATTTGGGAAGCTTCGCTCTCTCCTCCGGATCTGTGATCTGGTTCTCCAGCACCGTGCTTCGCACGATGTTCACCTCTCTCGGTGCATCGATCATGATACGGAGATGATTCTTAGTTCCTCCCAGGAACACGATCTTGATATTGTCATTGATCATCAGGTATTCTTCCGGACTAACGGTCAGACGCAGCATATAATAACCTCCTTGCTCTGTTCAGCCTTCCTTGCCTGCTGTTTCTCACTGATGCAACATTCTATTATGGAATGTTGCATTTCCCTAATTCATTTATTCTATCAAGGAGGCCATTATGAGCACGACACAACCTATCCGCAGCAAACAGCTTCTACACGATTTCAAAGAGTACTTCCTTACCAAGCAGCCCAACTCCAGGAATTACACTCTCATCCTGATCGGTCTGAACACCGCTCTCCGCATCAACGACATCCTTCATCTCACCTGGGGAGATGTCTATTGCACAGAACACAGCCGCTTTTACACCCATCTCCTGATCACGGAGAAAAAAACGGAAAAAGAAACCAGAATCCTGATCAACAGAGAACTTCAGGAAACATTACTGTCCTACCGGAAAACACAGCCTTCCATAGCCGACACAGACTATCTCTTTCCCAGTCCCAGAAAAGCTGATTCCCCGCTCTCCCGATACCAGGCCTACCGCATTGTCCGCAAGGCTGCCGAGGCCGTAGGGATCGAAGACGTGATCCGGTGCCATTCCCTGCGGAAGACCTTCGGCTACCATGCATGGAAAATGGGAACTCCGCCTGCATTGTTAATGGAAATTTACAATCATTCTTCTTTTCAGATCACAAAACATTATCTGGGAATTGAACAGGATGACAAAGATGCCGTATTTCGTGACATACAGCTATGACATACGGCTTTCATAATTGCTATGATGATATGAAAGTAACGCATTAACGATTTTTGCAAAAAAGACTAAAGTTTTCCCATGGTCAGCCGAAATATGTAATGCAAGACAAAATGCAACATTCCATAATAGAATGTTGCATTTTTCTATTTTAATCCTTTCATTTCTGTGGTATTCTTTTAAAGGCTGTATATTGCTATTTTTCGACAAATACTTTCCTTTTTTGAAACATATACAGTCAGAATCAGGAGTACACATGAAAAGCTTTATATGTCAAATGTTCTATAAGCAGCGGGCGGCATTCGAGCAAAGCTACGCTTCCAGGGGCAGAGAGTATCCTCTTCCTGAAGACGTTTTCCTACAATCGGATATTTTCTATGATGAGAAGCATGTTCCGGCCCATCGTCTGGATGTCTACCGTCCCAGGGGACGGGACGGAGAGATTCTCCCGGTCATCGTCAACGTACATGGCGGAGGCCTCCTCATGGGGAACAAGGAGTTCAATCGTCCCTTTTGTGCCTCCCTTTGTGAGGCGGGGTATCTGGTATTCAGCATGGAGTACCGGCTGATACCGGACTGTCTTTTCTATGACCAGTTGGCTGATCTGCATCTGGCACTGGATTTTATCCGGGATCATCTGACGGAATACGGCGGTGACATTTCCCGCATATATGCCTGCGGCGACAGCGGCGGTGCCTGTCTGCTGACTTATGGAATCGCCATGCAACGAAGCACTGCACTGGCACAGGCTGCTGGAGTAACCCCTTCTGACCTGCCAGTCCGGGCACTTGGCCTGGTCAGCGGAATGTTCTATACGAACCGCCTGGATCAGATCGGACTTTTCCTCCCCAGATATCTCTACGGCCGGCATTATAAAAAAAGTGCTTTTGCCCCCTATGTATCTCCGGAGCACCCGGACATCGTGACCAGCCTGCCACCCAGTCTCCTGATCACCAGTGACAACGATAATCTTCAGAGTTATACTCTGAATTTTGAAAAGGCTCTGCGCAGACATCAGATGCCCCATAAACTGATCAACTACCCGAAGGATCCCCGCCTGACCCATGCGTTCAGCGCTTTTTACCCGGAGCTTCCGGAAAGCAGGGAAGTGATCCACCATTTGATTCATTTTTTTGAACATACCGGAGAGGACTGTAAAGGAGGATATGTATCATGACATACGATGAAAATGTTTTCAAAGAAAAAGCTAATCGGAAAGCCCGTAAGATCTGGATCGTTTTTGCTGTTTTACTGAGTGCCAACTATGGCTCCGATGCGTCCGGGGGATTATATCCCACCACATCTTACCTTATTTTTCTGGCATTGTGCTGGCTGCCTCTGATCTTCGGCGAAGTGCTGTTACGTGTAAAGGGCTGGGCAACGGAACTCTACCGCTACGATCTGGTCATCGGTTACGGCATCTTCTATACCTTTGTTATCTGTACCACAGCTTCCCCGATCGCTTTCACTTACATCCTGCCGGTGACGAGCCTGCTGGTACTATATAAGAACCGGAAATTCATGATCAACTGCGGTATTGCCAATGCCCTGATCATCGTCGGTGCAGCCGTCTATCGCTATATGCTGGGCTTCAACAGTGCTTCCGATATGAAGAATTACCAGTTACAGCTGTCCTGTATCGTCCTGTGCTACATCTGCTATGTCATGTCCATCCGTCATCTGAATGAATCCGACGGTGCCATGACCGACAGCATCAAGGCTGACCTGCACAGAGTCGTAACCACTGTAGAGCAGGTTAAGTCTTCGAGTAATATCATTCTCGATGGCATCACAGTCGTAAGAGAGCTGGCTTCCGAGAATAAGCACGGCTCCGATATCGTCATGCTGGGTATGAATGAGCTGACTGACAACAACAATATGCTGCAGGATCGTACCACCTCATCCACACAGATGACCTCCGATATCCGCGCCCAGGTAGAAAATGTGGTAGCTCTGATCGGAGAAATGATCACGCTCGTCGAAAAAACGCAATCCCATTCCGGCGTCAGCGCAGAAGACCTGAAGAGTCTGGTGAATACCGCTGCTACCATGTCACAGCTGTCTACTGAGCTGGAAAATGTTCTGGAGAATTTCCGTCAGGAATTCGAAATGGTAAAACAAGAGACCGGTACCATAGAGAAGATCACGAATCAGACAAATCTGCTGGCATTAAATGCTTCCATTGAAGCTGCCAGAGCCGGTGAAGCAGGCAAGGGCTTCGCAGTGGTAGCTGATCAGATCCGTACCTTAAGTACTGAAACCCACGCTTCCTCTGAGCAGATCAGGAATGCTCTCTCCCGGCTGGATGCTACCTCCGCGAAGATGACCTCTTCCATTGAAGAGACCTTGAAGCTGATTCAGGTTACCCTGGAAAAGGTAACACATACCGGTGAAAATGTAAATCAGATCGCATCTGATTCCGCACAGCTCGGCAGACATATTCAGGTAGTTGATAACGCAATTAAAGAAGTCGAAAGCTCCAATACCCAGCTGGTATCCAATATGGAACAGGTATCCAACATCGTGGAGACTATCACCGGCTGTATTGCACACTCCAGCCAGACCAGTGAGCGTATGCTCAGTAAATACGAAGAAACCGCTTCCAATATCAACACCATCGAGGATGTCATGGAGAACATGATGTGTGATCTGGGTATCGGCGGCTTCATGGGTATCGAAGATATTCAGCCAGGTATGAAGATCGATCTGAAAGTAGCCGGCCAGGGAGATACGGAATACCTTGGAGAACTGATCGAACAGATTCCGGAGGGTCTGCTGGTATCCTGTCAGAAGGAGCTAGCACTCACAGATACCGCTTCCTGTACCTTACAGATCACCGCAGGCAACATCCTGTATTGTTGGGACAAGGCAGTCATCTCTCCCGCTCCTGAAAAGGGTGCTCATGCCTTCAAAATCATCATTAATACCAGACCCAGGATCAATAACCGCCGTAAATACCCCCGTATGGATCTGAACAATGCCTGCACCATCAAGTTCAAAAATTCTGATACGGAATATGCGGCCACCATGGATAATATCAGTGCCAACGGCTTTGCTTTCCTGGCGACAGACAATATCTTCACCCAGAGCAAGAATGCCTCGATCACTGTCACTATCCATGATTTCGCTCTCCCGGATCACAATGTGCTGGAAGGACGTATCATCCGCTGCTCCGATGATAACGGTCTGTTCATCGTAGGCTGCCAGATGCCGGAGGATAATTTCTATATTCTGGAGTATGTAGAGAAAAATCTGGAAAGTAAGAAATAGTCAAATACAAAAGGGTGCCGCTGTGCGACACCCTTTCTTGTTTGGTTTTATAGTTTCATCTATGGCTTCAGGAGCCGGGCGATCAGGCCCTCGACCTCCTGGAGCTGTTCTTGTGCTCTCCTTGTGGCTTTCCTTGCGGTACTTCGAAGGGGACATTCCCTTCATGGCGTGAAAGGCCTTGGTAAATACCAGGGCATCACTGTATCCGCAGGACAATGCAATACTCTCGATAGGATAATTCGTGGAGTCCAGAAGTTCTCTCGCCTTGGTAATACGGAAGGTAGTAAGGAACTGCTGGGGAGACATCCCCAGATAGTTCTGGAACAGCGTATATAAATAGCTGCGGTTGATACACACATAGTCCGCCACATCCGTGACCTTGATGGGGTTACAGTAGTTGCTCTGGATAAAGGAGACCGCTTTTTTCACATACTGGTTCCCCTTATCCTCTTCCTCCCTTGCCACCACACCGGCGCTGTCGGCGATCACCGACAGAAATACTCCCAGCAGTCCGTTCCGGCGCAGATCATCCGCAATGCCAAAGGTATTATGCTCCATCATATCCCGGACAATGGAATACAGTTCCTCCGATTTATCACAGGAAAAAATAGGATGCCGGTCCGACAGTCCCATGCTGTGTAAGTATTCTTCTGCCCGGCTTCCGGCAAATCCCACCCACAGATAACTCCAGGGATCCTTCGCATCCGCCTGATAAAAAGCCAGTTCATTGGGCTGGATCAGGAAACCGTAACCCGCCTCCAGCCGGTATTCCTTGTCGTGAAACCGGAAATGTCCCTTACCACTCAGGACATAGTGGATCAGGTAATGTGGCTTGGAGGCCGGTCCGAAGCTGTGCAGCGGTGCCGTCTGGGAGCATCCGCAGCAGTTCACATACAGACTTCCTGTTTTATCATTGACAAAATCCAGTTTAAATGCTTTTTCCATGATCGGACCGTTTCCTTTCCGCGTTGCCGCTCTCTCATCTAATTCACGAGAATCCCGCCGTTTTCATCAAATTCGACACCGAAATCCCGGCTGTATTCATTCATACGCTGCAAAATTCTCTTCTTATCCTCACCTGCTGCCGGAGTAGGCTTAAAATCATTCCGGGTGGACACAGAACTCACCATGCAGGGAATGATCCTGGCATTCCGGTCCTCCACCTTCTGTCCGTTTTCGAATGTAAAGGTCTGCTGGAAGATCATGGTATCCTTATCTGCCGGGTTCCGGTTCGCTCCGAAGCAGAAATTCGCCAGGCTATAGATGATATATCTGCCCTTATATTCTTCGATTCCCTGAAGGACGTGGGGATGATGACCAATGACCAGATCCACACCCCAGTCAATGCATTTTCTGCCAAGTACCTGTTGGTAATTCTCCGGATAAGTATCTTTCTCGATCCCCCAGTGACAACAGGCCAGGATCAGGTCCACATTCTGTTCCCGCAGGGTCTCGATATTGTTCTGGATCAGCTTTTCCGCCTGTGCGCCCCACTCTACCTCATTGACAGAGATTATTCCTATTTTCAGGTTCCGCTCTCCGCCGTGGGCTGCCGCACTGTCCGGGATCTCATAGATACCCACATTTTTATCATAAGCATAAATGATCCCTTCCTGCTCTAATGCCACCACAGTATCCCGGCTTCCCTGTTCGCCATAATCCAGGCGGTGATTGTTGGCGAAGCTGACGACCTCAATGCTCCCCAGCGTCAGCAGATGAGCATAGGCTGGATCCCCTTTGATGCAGTAGGTCTGTCCCTCCCGCATCTGTTCCGATGTGGTCAGAGGCCCTTCCAGATTCACGATGGTCATATCGTCCGCCGCAAAGATGTCTCTCACATTTTCAAAGAAATAACCTTCGTCCTCCGCCTGATCATAGGCCTGACGGAAGGAGGCACTGTAGTCTTGTTCCTGATGATTTCCCAACGTTACATCCCCTGCTGCGGAGATGGTGATCGTATAACGTTCACCCGTCAAATCACCGGAGTCATGGCAAGATCCCGATGTTGTTGCGTTCTCTCCACCGGAAGCCGTCCCTGTCTGTGCCCGTAGCAGAATCTTCTGCCGTCTGCCCAGCCTGCGTAGTTGCATTGTAACCGCCGATAGGCTGCGCCAGATCTTCCCTTCCCGGAATGTAGACCTGCTGGGTCAGATCATCGCCACATCCACCAAGTATTATGACTGCCGCTGCACAGAACAGTGCTGCAAACCTTTGTTTTCGATACCCCATAAGCTGCTCCCTCATTATCGTAGCATGATCCGCATCTTTGGTGCTTACCGTTGCTTCGCAACTATCATGATCCCATTCGCCGTTCGTCAATCCTGCTGGCACATTGACTCTCATACGCCAATTATAATATCATTCCGCAGAAGCCTCCGATGTGGAAGTGATGTCTCCGTCTCCGTACAGATTCTCCTGCAGGAATTTCTTGTTGGCTTCGAAATCCACTTCCAGCACTGCCATCTTACGGATGGTCGCATCCTTATAGGTGCCCTCCAGTGGAATGCTGTTCTGGATAATATCGTAAGTCACGGCCTTAGGTGCCATAAGGCTCAGCCGATAGCATTCTGTCTGGGTCAGATTCGTGGTCAGATTCGGCATCAGACCATCGATCAGCTCCTGGGGATTGGTCAGCATTCCCTGCGGAAGCTTGTGGATCACCTCTGCCAATACCTTTCTCTGCCTCTCGGTTCTGCCGAAATCCGTACCGATATAACGGTTTCTGCAATACGCCAGTGCCTGCGGTCCGTTCAGGTGTACCATACCGCCGGAAGTATCTTCAAAATAGTCGGTACCTTCCGGTCTTCCCAGCAGAATGTTGTATTCCACCAGATAGCCGTTGACATATTCCACTTCCTTGCTTTGGTCAGCTCAAGATCCACACCGCCCACTGCATCCACCAGATTGGCAAATGCTTCAAAGTTCACCAGTACATAGCGGCTAATATGAATATCGAAATTCTGCTCAATAGTCTCCATCAGCAGTTCTGCGCCACCATAGGAATATGCCGCATTCAGACGATTGCCCTTATGTCCCGGAATGTCCACATACATATCACGGAGCAGGGATGTCATGTAGATCTTCTTCGTCTTGTTGCTGATGGACAGCAGGATCATGGCATCTGATCTGCCGTCTTCACCGTTTTCACGGGAATCGTTACCGATCAGCAGAATATTGGTCACGCCTTCTTCCTTCATGGGAGAGGACGCTACCGACTCGATCTTCTCATAGTTCATCTCTCCGTAGACCTTTCCTACCAGCACATACAATCCTGCTGCCAGGAATACAAGGATCAGCGCCACTGCGATCAGGAAACGCTTGAGTCCTGACTTTTTCTTCTTTCTGCCGCTCCCGGCTCCCTTTTTATTTCCTTTTCTGTTCCTTTTATCCGCTTTCGTGTCTATCTCCTCACGCTTCCCGGATTTTCTTCCGGAGCGTTTTCTATCGTTATAATCGTCCTCATAGTCCTCTACATAGTCATCCCGTCTGCTGCGGCGGGTTCTGCCTGAGGTCTCCTGTCTGCGGTGATCAGCGTTACTGCTACGGCCGCCACCGTTACGACTCTCTGAAGTCTTACGTGCCGTCTCTCTGCGGGCTGCCTGTCTCCTGCGGTATGTGGGATCATCCCAGTCCTCTGCATAGTCCTCACGGGATCCTGCTCTTCTGTCGGATCCGATCACATCCAGTTCCTCCTCTTCCTCGTCATCTTCCCTCATATCATACATCTGCGGAGCCGGGCGGGCTGCCTCACGCTCCGCAGAGTGTGTCCCCGCATTCGCCGCCGGGCGCCCCGTACTACGGCGGGCTCCCGCCCCGGATGCCTGCATTTCCTGCATCTCCTGTTGTAAAAAGGCTTCCAGACCCTTTTGTATATCTTCCATCTCCTGAATGGAGTCTCTTTCCTTATCGCTCATCCTGTACCTCACTTCCACGTACCTGATTTTGCACGCTTTTATTCCTATTCATCTTCTAGGATAATACCATAATCTGCTGTATTCGTCACGACAGAAATCCTTAAAATTTGTTTAAATGTTATCCGGTATTTCTTAAGAAACGACAACAAGAAAGACCATCTGCGGCAACTACACGATTTTCTTTCGTATGCTTTCCTCAGATGGTCTCTGCATTTTTGTTGATTTATGTCTGCTCTATTTATGAGCGACTCTTGCGTCTATGTAATTTTTCAGAGATTCCACCGTCTCTTCTATGCCCAGCTTGCTGCTGTTGATAGACAGATCGTAATTACGGGAATCGCCCCATTTTACCTTACAATGACTATTGTGGTAAGACTTTCTGCGACGGTCCTTCTCGATCATGCGCTCTTCCGCATGACGGGCATCCAACTCATAGATCCGCATAACACGTTCGATCTTGGCCTCTCTGTCTCCCAATACGAAGATAGAGATCAGGTGCGGATTGTCCTTCAGCACGATTTCGGAACAACGTCCTACGATCACGAAGGATTCTCCTGCCTCTGCTTTTTTCTTAATGTAATCGAACTGCATTCTGGCCACATTGTCTGCTGGAGAGCTGTTCATTCCCATTACACTGCGGTACAGGAATTTATTACGTCTCTTTTCGTCGAACTCAGCCAGCTCCTTGCTGCTTACATTCATGCTTGCAGCCACCTCATCTAACAGGTTGTGATCGTACATCGGCAGTTTGTAATACTCTGCCAGCTTCTGTGCGATCTCATGTCCGCCGCTGCCGTATTCACGGCTGACGGAGATAATCAGTTGTTCACTCATGGATCTGCCCTCCTTATGGCTGGATGTATTTCCAAAATTTTTTAAACTCGTATTCTGCAAATACATCTTACAGATATCTTGCATAGATCATCAGCATAGAGATCCCTACTACTATTATAGTCGCAGGTGCCATAACTTTGCAATATTTTCCCCACTTAATCATATGACCGGCTTTCGCTGCGGTGGCGATACCTACTACGTTGGCAGAAGCTCCGATGGGAGTTGCGCTTCCTCCAATATCGGTTCCCATAGCCAGTGCCCATGCCAGAATGGACAGCTCCACACCCTGGGTAGCGGACAGACTGCTGATAATAGGGATCATGGTAGCCGCAAAAGGAATATTATCCACGAAGGCGCTGGCAATCGCAGAGATCCACAGGATAATAGCGATCATCAGCATCAGATTGCCGTTGCTGATGTCTCCGATGAAATTCGCCATAACTTTCAGGATGCCGGTCTGCTCCAGGCCGCCCACTACCATGAACAGTCCGATGAAGAACAACAGGGTCTTGTAATCGATCTGTTTGATCAGTTTCAGTGCGTCCTTGCCTGCTGCAATTAAAGTCACGATAGAAATGAATACACCAATACAGGATACGGTCAGACCGGTTTGTGCGTGGGTCACCAGCAGAACTACCGCACACAGGAAAATAATAGTGCTGATAATAAATCCTTTTTTATCGGTAATGGCTTCGGAAGGATCCGGGTAGGTCTGGTTGCTGCCTGCTGCAGCTGCCTCACTGGCACGCAGTTCCTTGTGGAATACCAGATAGAAATACAGTACGACCACAACCAGGGAAACGCCTGCGATCACACCGGTATTGGTCAGGAAATCCGTGAAGGAATATCCCAGGGAAGTACCGATGATGATATTGGGGGGATCTCCGCACATGGTAGCGGATCCTCCCAGATTCGCACAGAACACTTCTGCCAGAATCATAGGCACCGGATTGAATTTCAACAGTTGTGACAATTCAATGGTAACGGCTGCCAGGAACAGGATTACGGTAATACTGTCAATGAACATTGCCAGAATACCGGATAATACCATAAAGGTGACAAACAGCGGTACAACCTTATACTTGACCATCTTGGCAAGGCGCATGCACAGCCAGCGGAAGAATCCCACCCGGGCCATTCCCTCTACCATGATCATCATTCCTGCTACGAACACGATGGTCTCCCAGTTGATACCACTGGAAGCCTCTGCGGACTGTCCCGCCGTGTACCAGAAATGACTTGTGAAAAAGCTGCCTAAGTTCAAAGTCTCCAGCACTGCGCTCATACTGTGCATTCCCAGTCCGAATACCAGTACCAGTGTCAGCAGGCCGCAGCCTAATGTGATAATGTGTCTCTCCCATACTTCCAGGACGATCAGTACAAACATCGCCAGAAATATGATTACTGCAAGTATTTGTGCTACCACTTTCCCTGCCTCCTTGCTAATTTTTCTTTAGAACATACAAGAGTAGATTCTATCCGAAATATCGGCATAAGTCAATTCTTCTTTTGGTTTCTATGCATAAATATTCCGTTAAGGTTTTTTTTACAAATTGCGACGCATAAAAAGCTCCGGAAGATCCTGCCTGCATACCGATCTTTCGGAGCCTTTTTATTGCTTATATTGTTTTATTCATTTCGAAAACTTTCGATATCGTTCTTTCCCACATAACGTAAAAACATCCGGCTCATGTCAATGCCGCTTTCTCCGAAATACAACTTCATGTACTTCTCGCCGTCCTGTCGGATTGCCAGAATCACTGTCTGTTCTACGATTTTTCCTTCTGTGCCGTTGATGGTCACGGTCTGCTGTAATGTATTATTCAGGAACACGGAAATAGGCAGCTGCGCCAGCGGGCCCAACGTGGAACTCATCCGGAATACCAGTTCGTACCGTCCGATCTTCGGGAAACGCAGCTGGTATACCGCACCGGTACCTTTCTTCGTGGACAGCTTCTCCAGCGGAAGTTCAATCTCCTCGCCGGTCTTCGGCTCCGGCAGTTCCAGCCGGGCCAGCACCTGTCCACTGTCTCCTGCTCCTTCGGTGCTTATCGGACTGTGAAGCTCCGTACACTCCTCTTCCTCTCTGCCAAGCAGCCTCTCCATGGCAACAGAACGTAACAGGAAGCAGCAGATGTTTGCAGCATTCCGCATAAGCTGCGCTCTGGTCAGCCTGCCGTCTGCCAGTCCTTCCGCAGTGTTGTCCTTATTAGAATTGGATGCTGCGTCTGCGGTCACCATGTAAATATCATTCTGCGCCCGTACCATGGGAATCGTCTGTTTCCCGGAGCCCGGCTCACCTTCCTCATTGATCTTTGCCCACCAGTCGGTCATGACAATACCCTGATAGCCCCATTCCTTACGGAGAATGGTTGTCAGAAGATCATAGCTGCCTGCGGTCCACAGTCCGTTCACCGGGCCATAGGTGGACATGATGCTGTAGGCTCCGCCCTGTTTTACGGCGATCTCAAATCCTTTCAGATAAATCTCCCGCAACGCCCTCTCGGATACAATAGCATTGGCATCATGCCGTTTGAATTCCTGATTATTACATGCAAAATGCTTGATGGTACCGGTAACTCCGTATTTTCCCATACCTTTCAGCTGTGCTGCCGCCATGGTGCCGGTGAGGTACGGATCTTCGGAAAAATACTCAAAATTACGTCCGTTCAACGGATTCCTGTGAATATTGATGCCGGGGCCTAAGAGGGAATCAATCTTGTTCTTGCGAAGCTCCATGCCCTCCATCTCATACAGTTCTTCCACCAACTCCGGATCAAAGGTACATGCCAGCAACGTACCATTCGGCAGTGCATAGGCCATGGTACCGCAGTCCATACGAATGCCGGAAGGACCATCGGAACAGCAGGCCACCGGAATACCGAATTGCTGCAGTCCATCCGTCACACCGCCGAAAGCTGCTGCTGTTCCGGGGGTAACTTTCGGGGAACACATGCCTTCTCCTCTGGTCATGCAGATCAGATCTTCGTCTGACAGCTGTGTCAGGAACTGTTCCAACGTAATCTTTTTTGTCATAGACATCTGCCAGCTTCCATCCCTGATCTCCCATATATTCGCTCTGGGTGGGTCTTTCCCGCAAAATACGTTCCGCCAGATCTATGGTCCGTAAGGGCACATCCTCCCAGTTGGCGATGGCATGCTTGTTTTCTCCGAAGAAGAACGGTCGTAAGCGTTTAAATGCCTGCACCGGAGCCAGTGCTTCCGTAACGGTTTGTACGACCTGCAGCTCCGCTAATGTCACTCTTCCGACTTCTCTTGCACTCCGCACATCGGTACCGACATAGAAGATATAGTCTCCTGCTTCCAATACATAGCAGGATTTATGTCCAGTGACACCACTGTCATCATAGGACGCAAGCTCCGTCAGTTCTGCTTTCAGGATCAGTTCTTCACTTGCTCCGGGCTTCAGTTCTTCCGTCTTGGCATAAGCTGCCAGCTGACGCAGCGGCTTTCCCAGCTTTCCCTGAGGAGCCTCCACATAGACCTGTATGGTCTCTCTGCCGGACATACCGCCAACATTTGTCACTTTCTCAATGACAGTTACCTCGGTACCCTGCACTGCCAGTCCCATGCTCTCTGTCTGGAACCGGGTATAGGACAGTCCAAAGCCAAAGGGATATTTTACCTTGTCTCTGGCAAAGGTCTCAAAATAGCGATAACCTACATAGATGTCCTCGGTATAAAAATTCTCCACCGGATCCCCGAAATTCTCCGTGGAAGGATAATCCTCAATATCTTCCGCAATAGTATCGCTGAGCTTACCACCGGGATTCACTTTTCCTGTCAGGACATCTACTGTAGCTCTGCCGCCCTCCTGGCCGCCCTGCCATACATAGAGCACAGCCTGTGGCTGATACCGGTCGACCCACTTCATATCCATGATATTACCCACATTCAGCACAACGATCGTCCTGGCAAATGCATTGCAGACATTACGAAGAATTTCTTCCTCCGCAGCTGTCAGCAGATAACTGCCTTCCGCAGCACTATTATCCTTGTCTTCTCCTGCGGTTCGGCCGAGAACCACAATCGCCAGATCCGACTGTTCCGCCGCCTGTCTCGCCAGTTCTTCGCTGACGGGCATTTCTTCCTGGTTCCAGGGCTCCATAGCCCATCCCTCTCCTATATCAAAAGGATGATCCTTCAGCCATTCCCGGTACTGTGCCTCCAGTACCTCATTCACCTGTACGGTGCCGTCTTCCTTGAGACTGTCTGTAATATTGGTCACATATGGAGCATTGACCATACCTCCGGAACCCGTACCGCTCTTATAATGCTCGAACTGGGTTCTGCCGAAGATCGACACCCTCTGCCCTTTTTGCAGAGGCAGCACACCGTCTTCATTTCGAAGCAGTACGCTTCCCTCCGCCGCCACACGTCTTGCCAGTTCCGCATATTTCTCATAATCCAATGTATATTTCATATATCTGTTTGCTCCCTTCCTGTTATATCTATATTTCTGTATCTTTTATCCTAATAATAGCATTAATTTCCCAATACATCCAATCGAGTAGGAGGAATTTCTCCTAAATGAGAAATTCCGACCTCTCACACCACCGTGCGTACCGTTCGGTACACGGCGGTTCAATCAATTTAACAAGTAACACACCTTTCAGTATAGTAATCTAACATAGAAACTAATCCAAAACGGGTTAGTCTTTCTTTATTTATTGCAAAATTCATAACTCTTCGCTGACAAACATATGCTATTCGATTACCCGTATAGGCTGTAATCCTTGCTGTATCCTTATCTACTCCGAGTTTTATCAAGTTATTTATGCGGTTCTGCGGAGTTTTCCATTGTTTCCAAATGCACATGCGCAGTCTGCAACGAATTCTTGCGTCCATCTCTTTACAAAGTGTTTTCATACTACCTATCTTGAAATAGTTAATCCACCCTCTGATAAGCTGATTGAGTTTCATCACTTTATAACTGTTGCTAACGCCCCAGCTACGGCACGTGAGCTCTTTCATTCTCTTCTTAAATTTCGCTACTGATTTTGCATGCGGTTTCGCCTTGTATTGATGTGCTCTTGTATCAAAGTAGAATCCAAATCCAAGGTATTTAAGTCCTTGTGGTCTGTCTACCTTACTCTTGGTCATGTTGACCTTAAGCCCCAGTTTCTCCTCAATGAATCGTGAAATATTTCTCATGACTCTGTTGGCAGACATTTCACTTCCGACCATAATGATGCAGTCGTCCGCGTATCTTACAAAGTTAAGCCCACGCTTTTCCATTTCTTTATCGAGTTCATTCAGCATGATGTTTGCCAGTAACGGCGAGAGATTTCCTCCCTGGGGTGTTCCCACGATAGAGTCCTCATATTCATCATCAATCATGATTCCACTGACAAGGTACTTTCTTACGATAGAGATAACATCTCCATCTTTAATAGTTCTGCCTATGATAGTCATGAGCTTATCATGATTTACTGTGTCAAAGAACTTTTCCAAGTCTGTCTACAATCCACTCATTACCGTCATTCATCATTTCAAGTGCTGTTAGAATTGCTTGTTGTGCACATCTGTTCGGTCTGAATCCATAACTGTGGTCATGGAACTGTTCCTCATAGATTGGCGTTAATACCTGTGCAATGGCTTGTTGTACAAATCTGTCTGTCACTGTTGGTACTCCCAGGTTTCTGACACCGCCATCAGGCTTTGGTATCTCCACTCTTCGTACTGGCTGAGGTTTATATTTTCTCGCCCTCAACTGTTCCTTGATGTTTTCGCCGTTCTTTGCAAGATGTTCTTTGAGTTCTGTGTACTTCACTCCGTCCACTCCCTCTGCACCTTTATTTCGTACGACTTGCAGATATGCCCTGTTGAGGTTATCGCTAGATAGTATCTGCTCCATTAGACTACTTGTGTCCATGCGTTCTTTCCTTTCCGTCTCGCTTGATTTGACCACCCTTTACCCGATTGGTTACGGCAGATGAATGTCTCCTCTGCAATACGAGACCTACTCAAACTTATTGATTGTTCGCCCCTTTGCTCCATCCCCATTACAGGAACTTCTTCACTACTACGACCTCTGCTGACTTCTCACAGTTCGTTGTTACTAGGCTAATGGAACCTCTGTGAGATCTCCACGCTTAAGGTGCTCGCTCTTTATCTCCATATATCCGCCACATTTACTCTGCTACTACAAAAGTGATAGTTATTAGATTTCGTTGTTCTTTGCCAACTTATCTCTCGTAGCCTAGCCTTATATGTGATTTCTGTCCGTCGGACCGGAGATTTGCTTACAGCTTCCTTCAGATTCCACCTCACGGTGGACACCCTTGCTGTTCGGCTATACACTTCCCATAAAAAACTGATATTGTCCGCTAAGTTTTTCTACATAATATACGATGCTTCTGGCTCCCAGCCCGTGTCCCGAACGTTCTGTCACCGGAACGCCATCCGCAAATGTGGGAACACTACGCACTGTATTTTTCTCCATCAGAAGAAGATGCCCCACCTTTTCCGACAGAGACAATTCTATGTATCGTTTATCCTGCGGCAGCTCCTGTACGGCATGCATGGCATTTTCCAGCACATTGGACAGAATCGCACAGAACATCATTTCCGAACAGGGAAGTTTCTCTCCAATGCTGACCTGTATCTCCCATCGGATCCTCTGCTCCTCAAACCGCATATTATAGATGGACAGTGCGGAATTCACCATCTCATTTCTACAATAGGTCTTGATCACTGTATCATCATAAGTCTGGCTGACCTCATTCAAATATTCCAGCGCCTTGTCGGTCTCTCCCTGTTGGATCAGTGTTCGCAGCACCGACAGATGATGCCTCGTATCATGCCGTAAAATGGACATCTTTTTCTCGCTTTTTCTCGTATTGCTCATTTCTGTCTGGAATGAATTCAGCTGCATCCGGATCAGTTCATTGTACTGCTCTGCCTTGTTCTTCATCTCGTACTCCCGGAAATATACCAGTAAAAAAAGCAGATACGTCAGGCACATGGCAAAGCCCAGGAACTCCGGCACCGCCTTATTGCCGGAATACAACAGACTGGAAAATTTGGTCGTGGCATAGTCAAAAATGTAATAAATGATCGGCAGGCTTCCAATGATCAGAAGTTCCCGGTCCGTTTTGGCAAACAGCATGGCTGTGGTCTGGCATACATACCGGCATAAAAGGATGAAAGCTCCTACCGTCACCAGAATACGACAGACATAATAACACCATTCCTGTCCCGTCAGAGCCAACGCAAACAGTCCCATCCAGTTACTGCACTGACAACATAGATATGCCGTGAAAATAGAAATCAGGGAAGGAAGAATACGGAATTTATAATGCAAAACCAGTACAAATAACAATGGGGCATGCACGATCAGTGGATAAATCTGATCTACTGTTTCTGTTCCAAAGAGAAGTACACACAGAACATATAGAATTCCTGAAACAACCGCCAATGACAACAATTGCAATATATTTTTCTTATCCTGCTTCACTCCCAGAAAAAATGCCGACAGGAAGATTCCAAACAGCATTGTCGTTGTATGATGTGTATATGTTAATATCTGTAGTACCATTTTCTTCTCTCTTTCGTATTCTTACCATACATTTTTTACGGTATAAACCATTTCTATTATATGACCCACCCCGATATGCGAATAGAGGGTAGGATTGTGGGAGTGCGTAGCACGGAACAATCCCGTAGGCATCAAAGCCGGGGGCCTTTGACCTCGACTTTATTATATAAGACTCTCAACGAGAAATCAATTTGTGGATGATTTGACTTTTTGCGTCACAAATGTCAGCATGTCTCGCCTGTGGGATTCAGTAGCTTCTACGCCTTTCGCCGGCGTCTGGTATCACTGGGACTGACACCATAAGCATTGCGGTAGGTTCTGGAAAAATGCACCAATGACGCAAATCCGGTCTTCTGCGCGATCTCCTGGATCGCCAGAGAAGATTCCACCAGAAGTCTTCCGGCTCTGGTCAGCCGGACATTGGTAAGGTATTCCAGAACGGTGGCTCCGGTCACCTCGCGGAAAATACGGCAAAAATAGTATTTACTTAAATGGATCTGGGATGCGATGGTCTCCAGATCTATTTTTTCCGCATAATGGGCATTGATATAGGCGATGGCATCCAGAATCTCCTGTCTGGGAGCTGCGGAGAGCTCCGGCATCTGTGTCCGCTCCTGCCTCGTATAGTAGTCTCTGCACAGTAGCAGCAGTTCCAGACAATAGTTTTGCTTTAATTTCTCGGCCACAGCATCGTGGCGGTTATAATATTTCCGCAGCCGTTCGAAGATCTCTACCAGTTCTCCGGACTGTTCCGTTGTCAGATGCAGAATATCATTCTGCAGAACCTCTAGGAACCGCTGCTTCTCCGCAGGTTTCAACATTCCATCCAGATAATCCGGTGCAAAATTCAAGACATACCGGGCATAGAAATCCGAGGACAGACTCTGCATATAATGCGTCTGGTAGGGTTTGATCAGGATAATGTCTCCCGGATTCAGCACATGACAGACACCATCCAGGAAGATGTATCGTATCCCCTTCACCACAAAAAAAAGTTCGTAAGTATCGTGATAATGATTGGTCTGCATATCATTTTTTTTGGTTGTCTCTATGTATTCCAGAAACAGATCGGAATAAGGGTCAAAAATCGTACGAAGCATAGTTTTCCTTTCCCGGAATCATTCCAGCAAGATTCATTCGATTGCTTTTTATTACCGCAAGATATGTTAAACAATCTTAAAAATAAAAGATTATAATGGGATTATATAATAAATCTTGTGCCATGTGAAGTATATTGGAAGGAGATAACTTATGGAGAAAAGACCTTTAGACTATGCAAAAGCATCCATGGATACCATGATGCGCAAATGGGAAGCCCCCAAGCTTCCGCCCGAAGGAAGATTCCATTATCATCAGGGAGTATTCCTGTCCGGAATGTACAAAAGCTATGAACTTTGCAAAGAGGAAAAATATTTTGATTACATCAAATCCTGGGTGGATGCCGTCATCACCGAAGACGGTGTGATCAAACAGGCTGATATGGGGCAGTTCGACGATATGCAGCCGGGTATTCTGTTATATCCCCTCTATCATTGTACCGGTGATGCCAGATATAAGAAAGCCCTGGACTCTCTGATGGTTGCCATTGATTGTTATCCCACCACTCCCGAGGGCGGCTATTTCCACAAGGCCGATCTGCCGGAAGAAATGTGGCTGGACGGTCTGTACATGGAAGGTCCGCTGCGCGCGCAGTATGGCGCAGAATTCCATCACCCTGAATATTTTGATGAGGTTATCTTCCAGGCTCTGACCATGCAGAAACATACCCGTGACCCCAAGACCGGTCTTCTATATCATGCATGGTCCTATGACAGGAAAGTAGAATGGGCTGACAAAGAGACCGGCTGCTCCCCCGAATTCTGGGGCAGAGCCATGGGATGGGTGCCTGTAGCCCTCCTGGACGAACTGGATTTCATTCCCTCCGATCATCCGGACAGAGCAAAACTGGAAAAAATGGCAGTGGATCTGTTAAAGTCTCTGCTCGCATTCCAGTCTGAAGACGGCAGATGGTATCAGGTGGTCAACCGTGGCGATGATCCCGCCAACTGGCTGGAGAATTCCTGCAGTTGCCTGTATGTAGCGGCTCTGTGCAAAGCGATCCGCAAAGGTCTGCTGGATGCATCTTATCTGGAATATGCTCACAAGGGTTATGAGGGTGTGATCCGCTCCCTGACCTGGGAAGGCGATGACCTCATTATCGGTAATGTCTGCATCGGAACCGGTGTCGGTGACTATGAGCACTACATTCACCGCCCCGTATCCGCCAACGATCTGCACGGAGTCGGCGCCTTCCTGCTGATGTGTGAAGAGTGCGAACAGGTATTTTAATATCTTGTAACTATTCAGAGCCATGCAAAACCAGGCTTACAGATCCTCGCTGCCGGGATTCCGGCGGCGGGCAGATCTGCTTATATTATTACTTTTTACAGCTTTACTTTTACAAAATCATGTCCCATGGCGGGAAGCACCTTTTCGATCAGATCCGCCGTCCGCATGCGGAGGCTGGAGGTATTGATGCAGGGGTGGCACCCGAAATATTCACTGTCCAGCACCTCTTCATCGATCAACAGCTTCACCTGATGTTCCTTATCGTTCATCAGTCCCAAAGCACACTGACAGAGCCGGGAGTGATATCCAGGAATTTCTCCATGTATTCCGGCTTGGCAAAAGATAATCTTGCCGAACCGATCTGCGCCGACAGATCCTTGGTATGGAACACCTTGGTATCCGGGATCATCAACAGGTAAAATGTGGTCTCCTGACGATTGCACACAGGAACAGATTCTTGCATACCATAGCCTCCAGGATCTCATCAACTTCCTTGCAGTCCTCCATGGTCATGGCCGGAGCATGATCCACGCGGTCATATTCCACCCCGAGCCTGTCCAAAGCAGGTCATAGGTACGGATCTCTTTGTCCAGTCTGCCGATCGTATCCGCAGGTCTTCCTTTTTGTAATTCCAATGCCATGTTCTTTCCCCTTTGCTGTTTAATATCCGATGGTGTCATTTACAAGAATCACATGAATTCTGTCCGTATGTCTGGAATATCTTGTGATCAGGAACTGACAGCAGATGGTATCCGGAGATTTGCAGTCGAAGCATTTTCCGGTCTCCTTGCAGGGAGTCTTGATGTCGAATCTCTGGGCATTGATGGGAGCTGCCACATTTCTTGCACGCTTCATGGCGCTGTCCAGATCGGCACATACCTTATTGATGCCGACGATGAAGATTACCTTTCTCGGTCCCTGAGCAATGCAGGAAACACGGTTGGAATTGCCGTCGATATTGACCATAACACCGTCACTGGTGATGGCATTGGCACTGGACAGGAAAATATCCGCATCGTAAGCAGCCATCAGACCGGCTCTGGCATCCATCTTCGAGCGGTCGATATAGTGGTAATTGCCTGCTTCCAGAGCGGAGATCAGTCCGATCTCTCCGGCACTCATGCATCCGCCCATGGCAATGGTGCTTCCCTCCGGGATCAGCTCCAGTGCCTGTTTCAGCGCGGCTTCTTTATCCTCTGCGTAGTAGCCCGACATGTTGCGGGACTGTAAACCCTTGATGACTGTTTTTGCCAGTTGTTCATTTCTTTTTCTGATCATTTCGTTCATCTCTTAACCCTCTTGTCTTTCCGTAGCCTGCAAGCCTTCCGGTGCTTTAAACCTGTACTTCCGTACACTGTGCAGGCACAATTTGCGCGTGAAAAGTTTATACTGAAAAAATCCTTATTGATCCTATTTTATCACTTTTGTATCTCTCTGGAAATACTGATCCTATTCTTACTCTATTTCCTCTATCCGCTGCTGTTGTTCTTTTTTTACCGTTAAATATTCTCTGGCATAGTGTACCTCTTCATCGGTTGTCAGAATGGCTTCCTGTCCCTGCGGCATGTTAATATCCGTTGCCACAAGCAGGAGGGAATCCTCCTTCAACCAGTTTTCCAGCCCTGTGAAAAACTGCGGATCGTAATGCTCTGCCCCTTTCAGCTCGTTATGATATCTGTCAAAGGAATAGTCCACCGGAGACAGTACATTATAGTCATAATAGCAGATCCCCTGTCCCGTCCAGAGGCTTGTCACCACCAGATAATCGTAGCCGTCCTTTTGCGTAAGGAAAATCTGCGTGTTCCCGGCATGGGCAATAGCGAACTCCTGTGACCACAGAGGGATGATTCCATATTGTCCGTCTCCCAGATATTCGTAGACCTCTACTGTTCCCCAGTTTCCGGCCTTCCGCAATGCTTCCGTGAGATCCCCGTTTTCTTCCTCCAGATAGACCTTCGTTACGACCTTTTCCTTGTAGCCGTTATGAGTCAGATCATAATATCCGGTATAGACTTCTGTCATATCCGGTTCTTCTTTGTTACTATTCTCCTCTTCCAAATAACGAGAATAAGAAGTACGTACCGAAAAATCTCCCAAAGAAAATTTTCCATCTTTTCCCATGGATACCGGTGCCGTTATAAGAAAGCTGGTCTCATAAGCCAGGTCCGCCATCTCATTCATATTTATGCCAACCCATACATTTGCAAAGGGCTGTCCTCCCCGAAATTCAAACCGGACCTGCGCCCCCATACCGGTGCTTTTATAAGTATATCCTTCCATTTTCTGCAGCAGGCGGGTCAAATCCAGATCAATACTTTCCTGAGCATCTATCTCCCCATTTTTATCCAGAAAATCCACATGAAGTGTGTGGAACTCCTCATCCAGCTCCGCCGCAAGAATCCGGCGGTCAAAATCCTCGACCACTTGTGTATATTCAGATACCTTCGGTGTTCCTTTTTGTACATCTACATAATACAGTCCTTCCACATAAACACCGGTTCCTGTCCCCTGTATGGTAGAAATGTAGTACTCCTTGTCGCCATCCCCATCATAATCTGCGGCTTCTACCGCAGGTGGTGCCGAATACATGTTTCGCCAGGGGACATCCACCTTGTATTCCCGGTCACCGTCATGGATCACCAGACAATCTTCTGCACCGTTGCCCCAGACACTGACCGTCTCATCATAGGAATAGGACAACACCCCATATTCTCCTTCCGGCAGTTCCCGGGCAGCATCCACCGAGACTTGATCTGCCAGGGTTTTCTCCTGATATAGTCCGGTCTGATAAGTAAGGTTTTTAGGCTTAGGCTCCGTTGTCGTCTCCGGGGTTGTCTGTGAGGTGGCCGGAGTGGCTGTAGCGGTTTCCTGACCGACTTCCTCTGCCTGAGCAGATTCGGTATCAGAGATTTCCAAAGCATCTCTACTGCTGCCGCAGCCTGTCAGAATGCCACGATCAATACCAGTAATCCGCTGCTTATTTTATTGTGAAGTTTTCTTTTGTGCATACGCCCTCCCCTATAGCCGGTAAATACATTTTCTATCTTTATCATATCTAACGAATCTGGCAAAGTAAACCCCAAAAAGTGCCGACACCATGCTTTTCGGTATCGGCACCTTTTCTTTTTAAAATGCTGAAAATCACTCTGAAGACATTGTAACACCTAAAGCCAGCTTTAGATCAAGAATTATTGTTTTACATATCTCTGATTTTTACTATTTGGCTTTTCCGGCAATGTCATTTTTACTAATCCCAACTCTATGGCAGGCTTGATATAATTTTTTCGAAATGTTTCCTTGGATTTCAGATGCAGTGCCTCCATGATCGCATTAGCGGTATAGGGGACATCGTACTCCATTACTTCCAGCATCCGTTTTACATATTCTGACATACTTTCATTTGTCTTATTTACCTGTATGATAACCTCATCTAATACCTGATCTATCATACTCAACATAAATTCTATAAATACATCTGAATTTCCATTCACATGACATTTTGCTATTGCATCATAATATTCTGCCTGGAATCTTTCAATCTGACTTTCCAACGGAATATATTCAAACACATTTCTCCAACGATATAGCATTACCGTATGCCATAATCTGGCCATTCTTCCATTTCCGTCTGCAAAAGGATGTATAAACACAAATTCGTAATGAAAAACAGCTGACACAATAAGCGGATGTATTGTCCCTTCACTGCTTTTAACCCATGAAAATAAATCCTTCATCAGTTCATTTACCATATTCGGCGCCGGTGCCACAAAAATACACCGATCTCCGGAAAAGACACCCTCTTCCCCTTTTCTGAATACGCCGGATTCCTCTACTGTTCTATAGGTCATTATTCCATGGATTTTTATCAGATCTGACATGCTTTTGGGATTTATTTCCGAGATTTTTTCATATGCAGCATATGCATTTTTCACCTCTTGTATTTCCTTTTGATCTCCCAATACAAGATGACCATTGATGACATCTCTCACTTCAGCCAGAGACAAAGAATTTGCTTCTATTTTTAAGGAAGAATGAATGGATCGGATCCGGTTGTTTTTCCTTAAATGCGGTCTTGCCTCCAATTCCCTGTGACTGCTTATTTTACCTACTTTTTCAGATATAGAAGAAACAAGCTCCAACATTTTATTTGAGATCGTATATGGCGGTTCATATTTTCCCATTTATGTCACTCCATCTTGCTTATTATCTTGCTTACTATCTTACTCGTTTTGGATATCATTAGCAATCTTTTTATTTTTTGTGTGTAGCTCAAGATTATATTAGGTGATCTAATAATATAAATCTGCTAATTCCATTATGAAGAGAGCCACAAAGCACTATACTATCAAGATCATCACACGATAAGTGGTGATCTTTTAACTAAAAATGGGCGGCCGTTGGCTTTGGAAAGCGGCCGTTCTAAAACAAAATTGAGACCGTTGGGCACTGTAAACTGCAGGAAAGCTAGGAATCCAATGATAACCGGTCACTTGGGGAGCTTTTTTTATACTTTTCTGACGAAATGTCTGATATCACATGGATACAGGCTTTTCAAATGCTGCTTCAAATGTTCAGAACAATGCTTTCAGATAACACTGAACTTTCAGACGAAAAAATCGATGAATTGGCGAATGCATTTATGGATGCGCAAGAAAAGAACCTGAAAGATATGATTTTTCAGGTTCCTTCTTTATCATTACGAAACACTTATCTGTAAGCACTTACGATTGCCGTTACATATACTGCAATGATTACAATGCTCGCAACAAATACTGTTATTTTGAAGATGTTTATTCTTATCGGTTTCTGTCCATTGTCTCTCAAATATTGGTTACAGATATTAACACTTTCCATTGCCAGACCTGCCGTTTCCGCAGCGTATGCTGCTTCTGCTGTTTCCGCGCCTACGGAATGTGCGACACTTCGTCCAAGATTCACAGATCTTCCGCGATCTGATAACTCTTTGGCTCCCTTTAACCAGAATCCTAAATGCTGGCATACAATCTGTAGTCTCGCATATGCAATGGCACCCCAGAATAGTGGAACGAAACATAACACAAATGTAATTCCCATTGAATAGAGCCATTCTGATAGATATTCTGTTGGATCCAATATCTGAAATGTTGCTATTGTATATATAAATCCCATAACAATCGTTAATGCAAACGGAATGAGAAACCCAACACCAACCTGCAGCAATATAATTGATCTTCTTGCAATCTTATAACTATTATTCTGTACTTTCTTATATGTTTCGGTGTCGTAGTTTTTCGACTGAAACGCAGCGTCATGCCATCCCATGTATATTTCCTTCCTGGTATACTTTCTGTAATATGGTAAATACGAGTCATTCTGAAACAAAATAATTATATCATGATGTGGAAGCTTGGACAACATTTTGTTATAAAAAATAGATTTCTCAAACTTCGCACATAGATTTTAGCTATGCACCTTGAAAATTCAATACCTGGCAGTTATTCAGTTGTCAATGTTCTGACCTTAAGATAGATTTAGAAATCTGCTTATCATTTTGAATCGCTTGTGTTATACTTTTATTCATAGCATGAGCCTCCGGTTTGTATTGTTTTTTAACAACTCAATTATACCAAAACCATTGGTTTCATGCTATTTTTATACCAGTTATTATTGAATTTTCAAGGTGCATAGGCACATTTTAATGTGCGAAGTTTGAGATACTATTTAAAATTATCATTCTGAGAGAAAGGAATTCCGACTATGGGAATCAGATTAGTCTGCAGTGACCTCGATGGTACACTTTTACAATATGGAAAAAAAGAATTAGAGGGGGAAATTTTTGACCAGATCCGGGCACTTCATGACCGGGGGATCCTGTTTTGCCCGGCGTCTGGAAGACAGTATACCAGTCTGCGGAAGCTGTTCGCTCCGGTGGCGGATTGCTGTATTTTCTTATGTGAAAACGGTGGCGTGATCTACAAGGACGAGCTGTGCATTGCGAAAAAACCCATGCCCCGTGCCCTGGCGGAAGAGATTGCAGAAGATCTGTGGAGCCGGAGTGACGGGCAGGGCGAAGTCATGCTCTCCGGACAGAATACGGCTTATCTGATGGAACGTGGGCTGGGAATGCTGGACAGAATAAAGTTTATTGGCAACAACTATCAGGTCATTCAGGATCCTTCCGAAATTCCGGAAGACATCGTAAAGGTCTCTGTATATCTCCATGAAGGCGTAGCAGCTTATGCTGACCGCTTCGTCCCCCGCTGGGAGCAGGCGAACTGTGCAGTGGCGGGACCTTACTGGATCGATACCACCCTTGCCAACAAAGGCATCGGTGTGCAATCCATTTGTAAAATTCTTGGCTTTGACCTCGCGGATGTCATGGCCTTCGGTGACAATTATAACGATGTATCCATGCTGGATATCGTGGGACATCCCTATATTATGGACGGAGCTGCCGGTCCGTTGAGAGAAAAATATCCGCAGCACACTCCCCGGCCCGAGGATGTACTGCGGAGCCTTCTCTAGTCCTGAGCATCCGCAGTATCCGCAATGATGCCCAGCTTTATTTTCATTTTCAAAATACGCAGAACCGATTCGTTGAGGCGTTCCTCGGTAATCTCACCGGTTTCGACCGCCTTGATGACTGCGGGTACCTGTACTTCAAAATCGGTGCAGCACAGCATATCGTTTCCTGCCTGTACCGCCCTTACGGCAATCTCCGCATCCCCGGCGAACTGCCGTACTCCTTCCATGACCAGATCATCGGTAATGATCACACCGTCAAATCCTAATTCATTTTGTAAAATATTATGCACCGGCAGAGATATGGAGGCCGGCTCCTGATCATCCATGCAGGAAACCACATTGTGGGATACCAGTACCATATCGGCTCCGGCATCGATTCCTGCCTGAAACGGCAGAAAGTCAGAATTTACAAATGTTTCATAAGGACGTTCATCATAAGCAACACCGGTGTGCGTATCGGAGTTATTGCCATATCCCGGGAAATGCTTTAATACACTTCCCATCTGTTCCTGCGACATGGTCTGCACGACGGTCCTCACATACTCCGTCGTCTGTTCCGCATCCTGCCCGAAACTGCGGGCATAAATAAAATCCTGCGGATCCTGTGATACATCGCATACCGGAGCAAAATTCAGATTAATTCCCAGGCTCTGCAGTAATTGACATTTTTCCTGCGTATCACTTTGGATCATATCCCATCCGCCTGCGGTATACAATTCCTGCGATGATGCAAAGGGGGTCTTCCGCAGATTCGTATTTTTGCTGACACGATTTACCGTGCCGCCTTCCTCATCCACACCGATCAACAGAGGCATTTTTGCAGCATTCTGATAGCTTTGAATGGCTGCTGTTACTTCTTCTTTTGTTTTACCGGTAAAATCCCGTGCAAATAAGATATATCCGCCGAGATGATACTGTGTCACCTTGGATGCTGCATCCGTCTCCGGACAACGGGCGATGAACATCTGTCCGACTTTTTCCTCTAAGGTCATTCCTGCCAGGAGTTCTTCTGCCTTCTGCTCTACAAGATCCACCGGTTCCGCCGGTTCACTTTCTTCCGTCTCCGGCAATTCCGTAGGATCTGCACTGTTCTCCGCACCGTTGCCGCTCACATCGGAATCCGATACACTCTGTTCCGACATAGGCTCCGGCTGAACTTCCGGTATTATTTCCTGTGCAGACTCCTCTGTACTTCTTAAATTCCACAACAAAAAAACCAGAATTCCAACACATATGACAGATAACACGATCACTACGATATTCCGCACCTTTTTCATTTCGCATTTCTCCATAATATTATTATAAAGATGCCAGGGTCAAAAGGTCTAAGCCCACATGAGCTTGCTCATAAGTGGGTGAAAGACCTTAGGACCCGCCCCGATATGAGCATAAAAGTGGGATGATAATCCCACGATATGCGAATAGAGGGGAGGATTGTGAGAGTACGTAGCACGGAACAATCCGTAGGCATCAAAGTCAGGGTCAAAAGGCCCCGGTCTTCGGCTGATACTTCATACTCGATACATTATATACGGTAATAAACGCCTTGGGATCCAGTTCATTGATAAATTTCATTAACTTCTGGTACTCGCTTTTGTCCACAATGGTGATGATCTCGTTGTGTTTTTCAAAATGATAGGCACCGATGGCTTCATAGATCGTGGCACCGCTGTGCAGATCTCTTGTAATAAACTGGCGCAGTTCTTCCTCTTTCTTCGTAATAATGCAGACACGCCGCTTGATATTATTGTCAAAAATAAAATGATCCAGAATGATTCCGTTGAAATAGGTACCCAGGATACTCAGCACCACCGTTTTCTTATCATATACCAGTGCTGCGGACAGTGCCACACACATACCGGAGAGAGACATAGCCTTACCCAGTTCCATATGGAGATATTTATTCATGATCTTCGCCACAATATCCAGTCCTCCGGAAGATGCATTCCGGTTGAACAGAATGCTGAGTCCCACGCTGACCACCAGAATATAGCACAGTACATCCAGTTCCTGACTGTCCGTCAGTGATCCAAAGTTCGGAAACAGGAACTCAAAAATCCCTAAGAATACCGGCAGCATCACACTGGTATACACTGTCTTGACCCCGAACTCTTTCCCACAGGTGGCAAAGCCAATGAGCAGAAGCACCACATTCAGGATCATCGTAATGACCGATAGCGGAAGTGGTATAAAATTAGACAGCACGATGCCGAGACCGGAAATACTGCTGACCGACGCGTGACTTGGCACCAGGAAAAAGTAGACTGCTGCCGCGATGATGGCCACCGCCACAGTCAGGATCCCTGTCTCCTTCATTATTTCTGCATAATTTATTTTTTTCTTCATAATAACATTTTCTCCAACGATATATTTTAATTTGTTTCTATACTCTTCTCATCTTATTATTCTTAGAGTACTATTACAGCGGCATCAAGTCCTTCTATTTTTCCATCAAAGGGTTTCTCTCTAAGTAAATCATATTTTTGTGCATACTCATGAAACACTCTTGCGCTGCTGCTGCAGTTGAAGATCAAAGCGAGTGTCTCTTCGCCATTTTTTCTGGTCAGGACGATCGTCTCTTCCCCGTCCCTTGCAACTATTTCCACCGGTTCACCCTCTACGATACATGCATGGTTTTTTCGCACCTTCAGCAGCTGCTTATACCATTCAAACATCTCTTTATCCTGGTATTCTTCATCCCAGTACATACCACGTCTGCAATCCGGATCATTTGCTCCGGGCATCGCAAATTCATCTCCGTAATAAATCATGGGCATTCCCGGTAATAACAATTGAAAAGCTGCTGCCAAATGCTGCTTTTTCTTATTATCCTTACATAGATGTAAAAATCTTGCTGTATCATGGCTGTCGATCAGATTCCACATGAGAGGATAGCATTTTTTGTTTAAGCGCCCCTTCAAATATCCAAGATTCTGTATAAACTGGCTGACATTGATTTTTTCATCTGCAAGCAGATCTATGAGATTCAGGTAAAACGGATAATTCATGACCGTATCCCATTCATCTCCCTCAAGAAAATCTCCTGCATAATGCCAGATTTCCCCAATGATCAGCAGCTCCTTTTTTACTGCCTTAACAGCCTTTCTAAAGCGCTTCCAGAAGAAATGACTGATTTCGTCACCTACATCCATTCTCCATCCATCGATATCGCATTCCTTAATCCAATAACATGCAACATCTGTAACGAATTTTTCCACCTCCGGATTTTTCAGATTTAACTTTGGCATTCCATCATAATAACCAAAACATTTGAAGTTAGGAGTTTCTCCTTTTTCACCCTTCAGTGGAAATCTCTCGATAAAATACCAGTCCAGATATCTGGATTTTTCTTCTTTTTCTATAATATCCTTAAATGCAAAAAAATCTCTTCCTGTATGGTTGAATACCGCATCCATCACTACTTTCATTCCACACTCATGCGCTTTTTGCACCAGCTCCTTAAGATCCTCTGTTGTTCCGAAGGAAGGATCAATCTGATAATAATCAGTGGTATCATATTTATGGCTGGAATCCGATTTAAAAATAGGTGTTAAATACATAACATCTATTCCCAGCTTCTGAATATGATCCAAATGATCCATAATTCCTCTGAGATCACCATGCAGATTATCCTTAGATGTGATGGGTGCTTTATACCACAGTTCCTTGTCTATTGGCTGTGATGCTGCAAAGCGAGATGGAAAAATCTGATACACGACCTTGTTTGCTGCCCACTCCGGCACCTCAAACATTTCTTCCTCACGAAGGTTTTGCGGACAGTCGAACATTCTGTCCCTGTTTGTAATGCATTCCCTGCTAAACTCATAGTTGCCGTAATATACCTTTTCTCCCTGCATATCCGTAAATTCAAAATAATAGCGGAGACATATCAAATGCATCTGAAGCTGTGCCTCATAATAGTCATGAAACTGTGATGTGGCAACCTTCTTCATCGGAATCCTCTTTCGCGTATCCTTCCATTCCAATGGTATGTACTTGTCCTCATAATGGAGAATGATCTCTTTTATATCATCTTTTTTTACCTGCACACGTATCACGAATAAATCCTTATCGATTGCATAGCAGAATCTTTTATCCATATCATGAAGAATTGCCGAATATTCCATATTTTTTCCTTTCTATCGCTCGAAAAAAGCGTTTTTTCCTTCTTGATTATAATTCCTTTTTATTATGCTGCACAAGTCACAAAACGATAAAAAGGTCACCGTTTCTGCCTGTTCCGTTGGGGCAACGGAGGATTTCATTGCGCATTCTCCTCTGGAAATTTGTGTTCGTAACTGTCGAAATTTACAGAAATATTGATTTTATCAGTTATATCTTATAATTTTGGGAATATGTTATTGAGTTTCAGCTGTATGCGTTACACTATGTTCAGCCACAGGCAAAGGATTTTTGCAACCTGACACAGTTTTCTGTCCCTGAATCTCCATCAACATAAAAATATCTCCATCATTTCAAAAGAGAATGACGGAGATATTTCGCCTTGTTTATTCTTGTAGCAACCAATCGGCTATATCATGGATTTCGATTCCTTCATAACTATATTTTGGATGTTTGGTTCTGGCAATAATCATTTTCGGATAAGCATCTCGGATCTGAAGCAGAGGAGAACATTCTCTCTCAAATGTTTCCTGCCCGGAAATGTTGTCGCTGACCTGAATATAAATCTTCTCGCTGCCTCTCTGAGCAACAAAGTCGATCTCCTTTTGATAGAGCTTGCCGACATAGACATCGTATCCACGGCGAAGAAATTCAATGCAAACAATATTTTCATATACTCTGCCGTAATCCATATTTCTGCTTCCCAGTATTGCATATCGAATACCACTGTCACACAAATAGAACTTTTCAGAGCTTTCAAGGTATTTCTTGCCTCGGATGTCGTATCTCTTAATATCATAAAATACAAAAGCATTGCACAAATACTTAATGTACTTGCCGACGGTTACATGATTGGTTGGAGTCTCATTTGCTGTCAGCAGCTGACTGACCCTATTAGGAGACGTCAGGTTGCTGATATTATCCATAAGGAACTCGCTCAGACGTTGTAAAACCAAAGAGTCCGGGAGCGCATATTTTTGCACCAAATCCCTTGTAACAATCGTTTCGTAGACCTCTTTGATATAGTTTGTTCTGTCTTTTTCGGTTCTGTAAGCGTAAGAACCTGCTAAACCGCCCTTGATAGCGTAATCATCAAAGAGCTTATCTTTATCACTAACATCATCATAATATTGGCAATATTCCCGGAAGCTGAAAGGAAACACATGAATTTCAATATAGCGTCCGGTAAACAGAGTTGCCAGATCCGCACTCAACAGGAAAGCATTGGAGCCGGTTACATAGATGTCATATTTTCCCTTAGAGTACAGGCTGTTGATTGCCAACTCAAACTTGGGGCACATCTGCACCTCGTCTACAAACAGGTAGTTCGTTTTACTTTCCTGATAATGTTCTTCCACATAAGCGTGTAAGGCATGGTATTCCTTGATTTCTTCATACGCCAAATCCATGAAGTCAATGAAGATAATATTGATATTTTCAAAATGGCTTTTCAGATACTCAATATACGCCTGCATCAGCTTGGACTTACCGGATCGACGAATGCCCGTGATAATCTTGATGTCAGGAGTACCATTCAGTTCAATGATTCTGTCGAGATACTTTGCTCTTGTAATTGTTTTCATATCGTCACCCACTTTCAAAAATCGAATATTTTTCATTTTTTGAAACTGCTTCGATGTATTTATTATACTGTCTGCTAATAGTATGTGCAAGACGTCGCTTTCAAAAACTCAATCAGAGTACTCAGACATTCTTTGCCATTGTTTTCTCCTTCTCTGTTCTGAATTGCCATGCGTATCATCCTCTCAAATGACTCGCTGAAATGTTCATCATCTTCTGGCGTCCGTTTCTTTGGCCCTTTTATATGATTTTTTCCAGAAGCCACAATTTTAAATTTTTTCTTAATTTGTGGCGTTATGATAAATTAATATCCTTCTTACCCAAAAGAAAATCAACAATATTGATATGTGCAATTCCATTTCTTGAATAATCAAATCTATCTAATGAAAACACATATTTCGGTGATGCATCACTAATTGGCTTAAAAGCACCAAACTCTCTTTCAATCGTTTCCTTGCCAGCCAAATAATATGCCACCTGAATAAAACATTTCTTTCTTCCATTTATTGCAACAAAATCAATTTCACCCTTATATGTTTTTCCTGTAAAGACTTCATAATCTCTTGCTTTTAGCTCGTTATAAATTATATTTTCAAGAAAAAAGGTATCCTCAAAATTTACTAAGTTTGTATTTATCATGCGAAAACCAGTATCTACCGCATATTGCTTCTCTATATACGACATTGCCTGTTTTCCTACAATATTAAATCTTTTTACACGATCAATTAGACAAGCCTTTTCCATTTTATCAAGATATCTGTATATCGTCTTTTTATCCAAAGTATCTGCATTTTGATGTATAAAATAGTTCTCTATATTTTTACTGGAAAATTCCTTTCCTGCATTTGCCATAATATATGTTGCTACTCTTTCAAAGTTTTGTCTATTAACCTTTGATCTGTCAGTAATAATATCCTTATCTAAGATACCTTCATATGTCTGCTCCAAATATCTCTTAATATCACTTTCTTTTGTAAACGAAAAACGCAAAGGGAAGCCACCCCAATTGATATAATCAATCATAAACTCATCCGGAGATATATTTCTTCCTATAGCTGTAGCATATTCGTAGCTTTCGGCAAAGGAAAATGGCATTATTCTAAATTCAACACATCTTCCAACCAACAATGTTGCCATCTTGCCGGATAGCAATTTCGAATTACTTCCAGTAATAAAAATTGAGCAATTTAATGTTGCCCGAAAGGAAGCTAAAACCTTTTCAAAGCTCCTGACATGCTGAATCTCATCTAAAAAAATCAAGTATTTGTCATGATCCTTGATTTGCTCATTCACATAGGAATTAAGTTTTTCTGCAGTTCTTATTTTTTCAAATTGCAAATCTTCAAAATTAATGGTAATAATATGCGCTCTATCAAACCCATTTTCAATAAATTCTTCTTTAATCTGCTCTAACAATATAGATTTTCCACATCTTCTAACACCTGTCAGAACCTTAATTAAATCCACATCATAAAATGGTCTTATTTTGCTTAGATATCTTTCACGCTTTATATACATAACATCATCTCCAAATCAAAATATATATTTATTATGCCACAAATCAAGATTTTTTCAAGATTTGTGGCACATATTTAGAAAATTTCCATTTCAATTTCTACCACTTTTTCATCCGTAACTCGTTCGTCTGTTTTTTTCTGCCATAGGCATTCTCTCCTTTTCCCTGAACTCACTCGCGTTACACGCTCGTTGTCGCGGCATTCGGTGCTCGTAAGCACCTATAAATAAAAAAAAGCAACAATGAATTGTGGTCATCATTGTTGCAAAATTTGACTGTTCCCAGGGGGAATCGAACCCTCAACTAGTGCTTAGGAGCTCGAGTCCACACTGGGAACAACGATTATTTTAAGTAAATATGAGTCAAGGAAAGCCTTGATTTTCCTGACTATTTTGTAAATCTCTGTCAAAATAAGAAAACGGAAAATCACCTGAGAAAAATGGTTTTCGCTGTCAAATCGCTGACATTGTCACCCTGAGGGTTCAGCCATTCCGTTCCAATGATTTTTTCATAAATATGGCTACCATTCCATCTGTAGCAGTAATGATAACACTGTTTTCTTATTAGATTATCTATATTATAGCGTGTAGAGCAAGGGATGTCGATGTTTTTTGATCAAATTATTTTGGCAATTATTTTGGCAACCTATTAAATGTAGGGACAGCAAAAACCACGGCTGCTCTGTACGGGGCGGCCGCCGTTTTCCCTATATCATACGCTGCTTTTCAGTACCGCAAGGATGGGTGTCCTGTTATCGTCGTATTCTGATTTCTTTTAGGGCATTTCAGGACTATCCACAAGGGATACGCTGAACTCCTGTGCGGTTGCGCCCTCCGGCAGCAGCTTTGCCATGACCACCAGCCGCTGATTACCGCTGTTGGCCTTGTCATACTTCCGGCAGCAGGTGGAGAGGGTCAGAACAGTATCTTCCTCGGAGAAGGTCACGCCATCAAAGTCAAGCCAGTTTTTCCGCGCAATCGTCTCAAAGAAGCTGGTCAGATCATCTCCCGTGGGATCAGGCGCAATATAGTCAAAACCAATATCCGTGACGAACAGTGCGGTGATCTGAAAGATCATGTCCTCACCATCCACAGAGAGATAGATATACGGATGCTCCTTTACAAAGTCTGCGTCCATATAACGGTAGAGTTTGGTGAACCGCACACCGTCCGGGTCGCAGTTGCTGGCGGAGTGACCGAAAATGGTGGTGTTTTTGTCCAGCTTATCCCTGCCGCCGATTTCGTTTTCACAATGGGCATAATAGCAGCCCCACATGGCGTACTCACCGTTTTCATCCAGCTTTAGGTAATAGCCGTTGTCCTCCGCCTGCATCACAGGGTCGTCCACCTCCGCACCTGGGATATACAGCCATGCCACGGTGTCGGGATTCTTCGCTCTGGCTTCCGCCAACTCTGTCTGCCTGTCCACCGAGGGGATAACTTCGCCCGCGAGAGGCGCTGATGGCTGAGGCGCAGATGTGCCGGGAATGTCGATAGGCTCTGTCTCTCTCTGATAGCAGCCCCTGACTGCCGTGGTCATAGCAACGAGAAGGACAACTATGCAGATGATCGGACGAATGATTCTTGTGATTCTTTTCATAATGCTATCTCCTTGCCGCGCTTGGATAGCGGCGCAGCTCAAAATGTCATTGATTTGTTTCTTGTAGCGAAAAGAGAACAGCCCAATCCACAGCGTCCTCATAATAGCTGCCGGTGGCTACATCCACAAACACGCCGGTCTGAGGGTTGCCGTTGGCTTTCATAAAGATAACCTCGATGGTATGGGTTCTGCTGACATTCTCAAAGGTGTAGGACTTCGCCGCGCCAATGCTCTTGCCGTCAATCTTGACGTTGGCGACAGCATAGCCCTTATCCGGAGTGATGGTGAAGGTCTGATCTCTGCCCTCACGGACGCTGACATTGCCGGAGGGAGAAATGGAGCCGCCAGCCCCGGCAGTTGCCTTGATGGTGTAGTAGCTGTAGCCGCTTCCGCCGCCACTGCCGCTTCCGCCTTCATTGCCGCCTGTGCCGCTATTGCCTTCATTGCCGCCTGTGCCGCTATTGCGCAGAATCGTCAGCGTGTAGGTTTTAGCACCGATTCTCACGACAATGTCGGTTGTGCCGCTGTTGGGGATGGCAACGGTTGCGCTGCCGCCGGTGGACAGAGCCTGTCCGTTGATGTTCACGGGCTCGCCGTTTCCAGACACCGCTGTGACTAGCGTAGATGTTGCTCCGCTATCATTTTGCAGCGTATAGGTATAGTTTGTTCCGTTGGCGGTAAAATCGCCGAGCCCCACTGCCAGACCTTCAAAGGTCAGAAGGTCTTTACCGGGCACTGCGGCTCGCACCACTACGCGGGTGCCAAGCCGGGAGAAGGTGACGGTTTCTGTCTGGAAGGTTTCCCCGGAGATGGCACCGCCAATACTGGTCTTTTTCGTTTCCAGAACGGTCCCGGCAGCATCCAGCAGCGTGGCCACCAGCTCTGCGCCAGTCTGAGACTGCAGGCAGTTGTTGCGCAGGGTAATGGCGGCGGTGCTGTGACCGTTGCCGTCGTTCCCCTGTGTCACATCCATCGTCAGCTGCTCTCCGGTGCGAGCCAGTGCGCCGGTCATATGGACGCTGGCCTCGCTGTCACTGCCGTTATACTCCGGCAGGCGCTGATTGCTTCCCGTTCCACCGACCTTGCCTTCCGCCCACGCCTCGGCGTACAGATAGGTACCCACATTGGGGATCTCGGTTTTGCCAATGAATGTCATATACTCACCCAGATCATAGGTCAGATCCAGTGTAAAGGTTCCCTGATCAATGCGGGCGAGGACGCTGTCTTCGGAAATGGTGATTTCATTACCGTTAACCGATACGCCGTTTGTGGTGCAGGCTACCTCTGCAGGTTCGGTATGCAGATCATCCGCATAGAACGCAAGCTTCACCTCGCGGCTCTTTCCGCCGGCCAGCGCGGCGGCAGCGGAATTATAGAGGGTCATGCGCACCGTGCGCTTGCCGGCGCTCTCCGCAATCACTTCCATTTGTGAGATTCCAATGTCGGGATAATCCAGATACACTGTGCCGTTTTCGTGGATGCCGCCGGCGGCGGTGATGGTATAGCCCGGGTCGGTCACGCGGTCCTTCACATGGTGCCAGACGGTAAGGGTGGTGCTTTCATTGGGCAGCAGTTTTTCCGTAAGGGTAGCGGTTTCCCCGCTGCCAAGGCTGACCGTTAGGTTTGTCACATCGTTCAGCCCGGTGTTGCGGATGGTAAAGTGAATGGGTGTCAGGCTGTTCAACGCCAGCGTTGCATAATCCACACCGATCTGTTCCACTGCCACCGCATCGGTGACAAAATCAGAAGTAGCGGTATAGAGGATCGTTTCCTCACCCGGAACGGTCACGCCGCCGATTACCTGCGGGTTTTCATCGTCATACCGGGTGGCCTGAATGGCGGCCTGCACCTGATTGGTGCCGCTGACATAGGCATCAAAGTGGTCAGCCAGCGTGCGATCCGGCAGCTCTGCCAGTTCCAATGGTGCGGACAGAGTGTAGGTATTTGTGGCATAGCGCAGCTTGGCCGCCTTCAAAATGCCGTGATCTACCGCGCCGTTGGCGTTATTGACAGTCTCATTCCAGACGATGGTAAGATCATTGCGGCTGCGATGATCCCCGCTGAGGGAAGCGAAGCGGAAGTCTCCGCCCACGACGGCGTTGCCGCTGCTGGTCAGGGTCGACAGAGAGCCGGGGAAACTGTTGGACATGGTGCCGCTGCCGTCCACAGCCAACAGCTGAATATCGCTGCTGCCGTCTCGGACACTGTGCCAACCGATGACAAATCGGTCATCCCCGCTGCCGAAGTTGGCTGCAACGACCTGGGGGTTTTCGTCAAGATTGCTGTCACAGGTCGCCAACATGGCTGTACCGGGAGTTCCGTCAGCAGCCACGGTACAATAGGCGATCTCGTAGGCGGAGGTATCTCCGGTTCCGCTGCGGTCCAGCGAGTAAACCGCCATAGCGGTTCCGTCGGGCAGCATGGCCGCCTGCAGTGCCTTCACGCTGCCAGTAGCACCGTTATAAAGCATTTTTGCCTTGCTCCAGGTGCCGTTAGTGCTGTCATAGCAACTGTACATGATACAATCTCTGGTCGTGAAGTTCAGCAGGTTGTTGCTGCCCTGCGTACCGGGATCGGGGGTGTAGACGTTGCGCCAGAACACGATGGCTTTGCCGTCGCCGCCCACTGCCGTGGCTGGGGCCAGATCCGGCGTGCCGTCGTTGGTTAGGCGGGTGGATGTCCAGGTTGAGCCGTTACAGACGGACACTACGATCTCCGTGCTGTTCATCAGCAGGTTTTGCTCTTCCAATGTCACGGCATCACCGGCATTTTTACCCGGCAGGTCGGTGCCCATGCGAACCCAAGCCGCCGCCGCAAAGCTGCCAGTGCCGGACAAAGAAACGCTCGTGTCGCCGTAGCCGGGGAACCCTGTGGGAGCGTCAATTTCACTGGAGGGAGTATAGACGCCGCCATTGAGGGTGGAAAAATGCGCCCGGCTGTCGTAAATACTGCTGCTGTTGCCGTCGTTGATGTAGGTCAATACCTTCCCGTCATCGCTGAGCTGTGGATAGGATGTGGGGTTGGCATTGGTCTGGATGTTTTCCAGCCCACTGGTGGAGTTCAGAGAGAACAGCATCATCCGCTGCTGGGGCTGGCCCCAGGTACGGGCATATTGCTCCAGATAGTCCCGGCTTTGGAGCGTTGCACTGCCAGAAGCCACCTGCATTCCGCTCTGGGCCGCCGCCATCCGCAGCGAAGCAAGGCTCAGCCCACTGGTGGCGCTATTCCAGTAGTCGTCGATTGTGTTCCAGTCATTAAAAGTCCTGGTGGCTCCAAGGGTTCCGGAGGCGATCACCGCCTCGTAGGAGATAAACAGGAAGGTTGCCACAAATTTGATTCCCACTTCGCTTTGGATTCCCAGGGCCTGACCGTTGATCTGGCGCTTTGTCTCGTCGGCAAGATAGGTGCGGGAAAGGAACTTATTCTGACTGTCCACATCCAAATTGCCGAATAGACCGATCTTCAGCGCCACGACCGAATAGTCAAAGCCAATACCGCCAAACGCGTGGACATAGGCGTTGATACGCAGCGTGGTCAAAAAGTCATTCACTGCCGTGGCCGTGGGATCGCTCCAGGCAAGCTCTGTACCCTCGCCCTGCCGGCCGTAGCGCACTGCGGTACGGAAATCCAGCTGAATGGCACCACCCAGCTCAAAGGTTGCTGTCAACGGCACAGGACCAGCCATGGCGTTCACGCTGAAGGAGAAGCCCACACCAACACCGGTGGTAAATCCGCCGCCTACGGTGAAAACCTCCCACTCCTTTTTTTCGGTGTTATAGCGGATTTCCGCTTCGTAAAAGCCCTCCAACTGCAAGTTGAGATCCGTGCTGGTGACATTGTCGGCTATGGAGTTGGTTTTGTAGTCCCCCTTGGGATCATAGGTGCCCTGGGCCATCTGGCTCAGATCCCCGGTCCCGGGCACACCCACTTCCAGGTTCTGCGTCAGCACATTCGCACCCAACGCCACGCCGTCCTCGGAATAGTCCATGTCCTCCATCTCCAGCGTATTATACCCGGCCCAAATCATGGCACGGAACACGGAGGGATCTTCGCTGGGGGTGATAATCATTTTGAACACGGAAGTGTCCACCGGACCGCTCAGATCATCCAGCCGTCCGGTCAGCACCTTGAGAATGTTACTATCGCCCACTCCGCCAAAGTCGACTTGATTCACTCCACTGGAGGATCCCATCGTCGCCAGAATACCGGTGACGCGGTCATCCTCTGTCACCTTGGGCACTCGGGTCAGATCAACGACCCGGAAGGGCATTATTTTCTCTTGCAGCAGGCTGCCGTTCAGGCTCAGCTGCGTTTTCATACCCACATCCTTGCCGTCAGCGATCCATCCAGAGGTGGTCATGGTGGTCTCGGTGAGAATCAGATCGTTTTCCGCTACGGGGATGGATGAGAAGGGATACTGCTTGGTACTGCTGCTCTGGGCGGCAGGAATAACGCCGTATTCGTCCGCCAGCTTGAGACTGTAATTCCGCGCGTTGGCAATCTTCTCGCCCCAGAGGAACATGGTGGTGTGCAGTCTTGCTGTTTTAAAGCTGCTGTTAGGTCCAATCTTCCCAGTCGAGCTGCGGACATCCACCTTCTGACCGTTGTCTAGACCGTAATCAACGCTTTGCGCCACAATGAAGGGTTTGTTTTCCTCCCCCGCCGGCACACGCTCCAGAGAGACAACGCCCTCTGCGGTGCGCATTACATCGTCCACGCCCAGCTTGCCGTTGACGGTCAGCAGCAGCGGATAGTACTTGTCGCCGTCAATTGCGCTGATCTCCAGAATGTACTCCAGCTGATCCAGAGCAGAAAGCGCCGTGGTGTTGCTCTCGCCCTTTTCGGCCGACCAGAACTGGGTGGAATCCAGATAGACGGTTATATTTCCCGCCGCATCCGTGGTATAGGTGTCGCCGGTGATGCCGCTGACAAGTGCTCCTGCCCTGGAGCCCAGCAGAGCTGTCTGGCAGTAGCCTCCGTTTTTATAAACGCCTCCACGAACGGTCACCGTCTTGTTCGCCAGCGGATCGCCGCCCGGCGTGATGAGCGTCACAGATGCCCGGGCGACTCGCCGAAGGCTGAAGGTATTCAAGGGATAAAGCTGCAGTTTTGTGGCATCCCGCTCGCCGGAACGCAGATTTTCTTTATAGATGGTGCCCAGATAAATATCCGCGCCGGAGCCGGACCGCAGAGACACCTCACTGGCGATTCCGTTGGGTTCGTAAAGCGCCAGCACGCCTTCACTGTTGGTCGTGACCGTTTTGGGCACACCTTTGCCGTCGGTGTATTGCAGCGTAGTTTCCGCTGCAGGCGTCAGCTGGAAGAGATAGAACTTATTTTGCAGCGTTTTCGCTGTCACCTGTACGGCGGCATTCATGCCCGTGGCGGCATGGGTAGCCGTGACGGTTGCGGTGCCGTTGGCCAAGCCGGACAGCGCCATTTTGGTTTCGGGAAGGTAGGAATCAAAGGAGAAGTTTCTGATGTCCTCATACAGTCCGCCCTGCTTGTAGTTGACGGAAATGGCATTGTTGTTGCTGGAGAGCCACCGGATGCCGTCTTTAAAGGAGTTCCATCCGTACTCGTCATAGTTGATGCCTATGTACTCGATCAACCCCAACTCCTGGCGCAGCTGCATAATTTCAGCTGTAACGGTGGGCAGGCTGCCGCTGACCTTGGAGGTATTGTCCATGGTCAGCTTAGAAATCGTTTCTCCTTTGTCGTTCTGCACCTTCAGTGCGTCGGCATCGTAGACATACAGGGGGAAGGAGTCGGTGCTGGGAGATTCCTCACCAGGATTCTCCACGCTCAAAACCACTTGATAGGTGTCCTTCAGATTGCCGGCTTTCACACTCTGTAATGACAGGGAGACGCTCCCGGAGGTGCCGGATAGGCGCTCACTGTCCACCACTTTGGTGGTGGTGTTGTCCTCTGTGACCCGGGTGATGGTCAGCGTGGGCTGCAAAGGGGCGCCCTCAGTGGTGTTTTCCACCGACCAGTCGATATTGACGGCACCGTCGGTATCCTTGAGGTAAATGCTCTGGGGCGGTGTCAGCTTGGCTGTGGCAGGCGGTGCCTGCACGATGATCCAGGCAAGTGCCGACAGGCGGACGTCCTCACCGCCGGCGTTGGGGTGCGGCATGGAGACCAATACCGTGTAGGCAGGGGTATTGCCGTTGGAGAGCTTGGAGAGCACATTCTCCCCGATCCGCACGCTGTTTTTATCCTTGCCGACGGTATAAGTCGCAACGGGCTTGCGGCCGCTCAGCGCCGCCTCATTCGCGTAGTTGCCCTCATACAGGTCAATCCTGTAATTGAACTCTTTGTTCGGCGCCATCAGCGCGGCGTTGGAGCTCCACAGCACGGTGGCGGGCTGATTTACCCGCGTCACGATGGACGAGCCGCCGGGAATCACCAGTGCCAGGGATTCGCCTGCCGTCACGGTATATGGCTCTGACTTGCCCGTCACATCATCGGCAGTGTCCTCAGTCCCGTTGTCCGCCGTAAAGGTAAAGGTGACGGTTCCCACCTTGGTTCCTGTGGTGGCAACAACGCCGGTATCCTCGTTGATGGTGGCAATGAGCGTGTCACTGCTGCTCCATTTGCCGGTGGTGTAGCTGGCCGTCTCACCGCCTGCCCCCAAAACCTCTGCCTTAAGCGTGGGGCGGGTGGTTTTGCCGAGGGAAATCGTATAGTCGGCGTCATTCGCTTCCGGGACGACCTTCACCGTGTGCGCGGAAACTTTCTTTGCCACCGTAAACTGCCGGGTCAGGGGAAGAACATTCACCCAGTCAGGATCGGCTTTCGTGCCCTCGTTGGCCTGCAGCGTCACCGTGTAGGTGCGGTCGTAAGCAGAGGGTGCGATTGCGTAGTCGCTAATGGTGAAGGCTTCCTTCTCTGTGTCCAGATAGACCTGCAGATAGCTTGGTGCCTCCGCGGAGCCGTACTTCAGTTCGAGTTGGAACGGGGCTTCCCTCGGCTCTGTGCCTGCCGGGGTGTGATAATTGCTGTATACGGTCTTGTAGACCTGCTCCATGTTGGCGTTCATCGTGAACGATGCCTTGCCGCTGGCGTAGGTGGCCGTCAGTTCGGTGGGAGCGTTGCGCATCAAGACGCTCTTCAGATCAACGTCGGTAATCGAGTTGCTTGGATAGAGTGAGGTATCCAGCGTATGACCGAAAACATCTTCCACACCGGTCATATCATTGACGGTGACCGTGGTGGCATCCGTATCCTGCACCGGATACCAGAGCATTGCCGTGACACCGTAGTTGTTCATGGAAAGCTCAGCGGCGGTATACACTTTGCCATTGATGGTCACGCTGGCGTTTCTAAGATCCACGAACTCGTTAAAGGTAACTGTGATGGGCACGTGCTGTCCGCTGGTATAGGTTCCCGCCGGGGCCGTGACGCTTTGAATGGTGGGGGCATCCGTGTCCAACAGCGTGGCGGAGACGTTGCTGTTCTTGGTGGTGGCCCAGGAATTTTGGATTTCGCCCTGTACACTTTTCATATACAGTCGGAAGGGCAGCCAGTACTGCTGTTTCCCTCTGTTTTGCGTGGTAGACTGCAGGGAGATGTTGACCGTTTCGCCCTTGTTAATCGTACAGTTCAGCGCTCTCGTTTTGTCGCCGCTGAGCTCCAGAGATGTTCCATTGAACATGTACTCCGTCAGATAGAACGGGGCATGGGGTTGTGTGTCACTATTATAGCCATACGGCGCAAAGCCATTATAGGTCTCTACATCGGTACTCCAGTTAAACTCGATGCTGGCATCGATTTTGTATGGCTGATAAAATGGGTCGGAGTCGACGGGAAGCACCGAGTTGCGGGCACCCTCCAAAATTCTGATGGTATCGCTTAGCGCAACGAAGTCCTGATTGTTGGCACCTTCGCCGATATTGTATTCATTTGCCAGCAAAGGAATATACATATCCCCCTGTATTGTTTCTGTACTTTCGTATCTTTCCTCATAGTTCGGCGCGCTCACTGATGTTTGTATTGTGGGGGCGTCAACCGTCTTTTTTAGCTTGAGCTGACAGTGGTCGGCATAAGCGGCACCGTCATAGAACACCAGATTTTCCGCATCGTAAAATTCAATCATCCCCAGCAGGTCGCCATAGGAATAAGAACCCTCGAGCCAGTCTGGGTTCCCTCCTTTGGTTGTAACCTTGACAGTGATTTTACAACCATCTAAACTGAAAGTCGAGCCTACGTCATAGGTCAGCTTGTAGGACCCGTCGCCTTGGGCGACCCCACTCGTCTCGCCTATCGAGACCTCCACACCGGTGATATACTCGCTGAGCTGGCCTTTTTGAATGCGGTAGGAAAAGCCGACCGGTTTTCCGCCATATACAGTAAAAGTCCCGGAGCTCCAGCTGTTGGTTGCGAGTTCCCCCAGCGTTTGGCTCATCATGCCGCTCATATCCACCGTCTCAACGCCCTCAGGCTTTGTGGCAGAGGCGGAATACTGCAAACTGATGCCCTGCAGCTCCAACTGCTCCATCAGGTTATTGAGATTCTCCAGAGCTTCCCCGGTAAACTCCCTGCCGGAGAAATAGGTGTCCTTGATCCGCTGCAACTCCTGTTCGATTTGGATCATGGTCTTCAAATCGCCCAGCGCCACCGGAGTCCCATCCACGTCGGCTATACGGGTGAGATCCGTGGTGGGATTTTCCAGCAGCTCCATGACAGCCGCCAGTGTCAACACCTGGCCGTCCAGCGTGATGGTTTGATCCACCTTGAAATTGCCGTCTTCATCCAAAGCAGCCCCAAAGCGTTCAGCATGGAAAGCACCTGGTCGCTGCTATCGCCGGTCAGGGCAGAGACCTGCTCCAAAATCGCCTGATTTTCCTCGGGTGTGTTGCCCATCGAATCGCTCACCGCTGCAAACGCCGTAGTTGGCAGCAGCGTGAGCGTCATGCACAGGCTCAGCAGCGCCGCTAAAAATCTTTTCTTCATGTTTCCTCATCCTCCTTGGTTTGTTCCTGCTGTTTATTGTTTTTTCTCAATCGTGTGCAAAACACGGTAACGACCACCGCCGCTGCAGCAGACAACGCCTACCAGCACATAGCCGCCCGCATCATCCCGCAGCAGCATCGCGCCGAACACCCCCCCATGCGGCTGTCTGCCCCTGCACTGCAAACACATCCGCCGCCTACATCATCACCGCGAACAGCAGCATACACGCTGCGCTCAGCCCATATATACCGCGCCGCTGCCTCCGGCGGGTGTTTTCCCGCACCCGCTGCTTGACGAGTGCGACTCGTTTTGCGGTATCGTACATTTCGTTTGAACCTTCTCTCTGGATTTATTGAAATGCGGCTTAAAAACCCCTTTGCTTATATAGGTACAAAAAATCGAAAATACTCTCACCCAAAACGCAAAATTTTTCAAAAAAGTTTCACAAGAAACGAAAAAAACGATACTGCATAGATTTCTTACTCCACACAATATCGTTCTTCTATATTTATACTTTCATTGTCTTCGCCAGAGAAGTAAGCAAAGCCGCCATCTCCGGATTGCCAAGTACTTTCATCAGCAGTTCGGGATCTACTCCCTCCGGTATGGTAATCTTATTTTCTTCCTCTTTCTGCTCATTCAGTTTGTATGTGACACTTGTATGGCGCAGACTATGAAAAACCACATCCGGAAGACCTTCTCTATCAATTACTTTCTGCAGCTGATCCCGAATATAGCTGCTATTGATCGGCATTCCAAAAGTAGTCGCCATTATCAGGTTGTAATCGGTATACTCACTGCCAAGTGCCTCCTTTACCTCATCCTGTTCCTTCTTTATATCAATAAGGCACTGTGCCACAAATCCCGGTATATAAACTTTGCGCTCGCTGGTATCGGTCTTTGGTGTTTTCAGCACCCTGACCGTCTTATTATTCTTCCTTTGTGAGGGGAAGATCAGAATGACTTCTTTTGAATCCAGCTCCTCAACAGCTTCCTTTGATACACGCTCCACCTGTTTGTTAATAAAGACATATGCCCTGTTCTCTGAAATAGCTTCTTCTGATATATCCACACAGTCCCATGTCAGCCCAAGCAGCTCTCCTATTCGGACCGTTGCTGCGAATGCCAGATGAAATGCTACTTTTTGAAAGAACTCTGGCCGGCTGCTTTTCAGTTCCTTATCATCCGCCGGTAGTCTGTAGTTGTATTTGTATAGCATGTATCAGCAACCGGCATCAGCCTGAAAACTATTGCCAATATCGAGTCAAAACAGCATATTCCTTCTCTGCTATACGCCATGAGGATTGCAGACTTTTTCCTTAAGCCGGTAACAAGCCTGTCATCGAATTCTATGGACACAACAGCCGGAAGATTTCCTGTGATTACTATATCGACGACCGGATGCTGCTTCCGGAAAACGCAAAGGCATAGAACCCGTAATGGTGCTATGCCTTTGTGCTTATTCTGGCATTCATTTTTAGTTAGTGCGGGTTATTTACCTAATACAGTTTTTCTCATAATAAAAATCTGTTAGTTAAACTATTTCAAATTTTGCTACTTCATCCGATAAATCTTCCGAAAGGTTCTTATTTTCGTCCGCCTGCACTTTAATTGCTGAAATTGCTGTTACAAGTTGTGATATCTCTTGTGCTACGTTTGTAACACCTTTTGCAGATTCTTCAATCGCTATAGAAATGTTATTGATACCTTCATTCATATCATTCATTGTACCTAAGCTATCTTTTGACTTAACTGCAAACTCGTTAAATGTATTACTTGCCTGATCAGAATCAGCATCATAATTTCCAATAATTTTTACAAAGTTGTCATAATCAAGTGCTACCTTTTCATCTACAAAACGAATCATTTCCGTTGCATTTCCAGACAGATTGTTTACTGCCTCAATAACTTTTCCACTGATTTCCTGAATATTGTTTGCTGTCTCACGTGAACTATCTGCAAGCTGTCTGATTTCATCTGCAACAACGGCAAAGCCCCTGCCTGCTTCCCCTGCTCTTGCTGCTTCAATCGATGCATTAAGTGCTAGAAGATTTGTCTGTGCTGCGATATTTAAGATATTTTCTGTAAGTTTTGCAATTTCATTTACAGACTTAGATGCTTCTACTGCCTCCGCGACATCCTTTTGAATGCCATCAAATGTTTCTACTGTTTTTTCTTTTGATGCAATCGCTTCTTTATAGCTATTTTCTGCAGTAAGCTTCACTTCATGCAACTTCATTGCAGAGTTCTTAGCATCCTCATTCATGCCTGCCATTTTCTCTAGCAGATTATTACATCCTTGGGCTAAATCATGTAGAGAAGCAGATACCTCTTCCATGGATGCTGCAAGTTCTTCCGATGTTGCACTCACATTGGATGCACTCATATTTGAAGATTCCGCCTCATTTTGTATAAGATAGGAAGATTTTTTCATATCTTTTGATACACTCTGAATCTTTACCATAAGATTTTGTAATGTTTCAATAAAATGGTTGACACCATTTGCAAGCTGACCAATTTCATCACTGGTTTCATCAAATACTCTTAACGTAAGATTACCCTGTCCTGATTCTATACCTAAAATGATATCATCCAAATCATTCTTTGCTCTTTTTGCTGGACGAACAATGGACTTATTAATAACAATCGAAAGAAGTACGATTACAATAATATCAGCTACCACAAGTGCAAGATCAAAAATGATGCTTCCATTTATTCTGTAGTTGCTATGTCTGATGGCTTCTACCACTTCTCCTTTTGCTGTTTCAAAAACCGCAGTATCATTATTTTCCACTGCTTCTTCATATTGTTCAAACTGTTCTATAAGTACATTATTCTTTCCTCGAATAGCTTGTAATGCCATTAAATTCAAGACTGTAATCAAAACTGCAAAAAAGCCTACAGACACTAACATTGTTACTAACTTTTTTCCCAAGTTCTTTCTCTTTTTCATGTTTATTTTTCTTCTTTCTGCGAAAGGCACCAATGCGTTATGTTTTGGAATTTTTTACCATTATTCTACCCCACCCCACAAAATTTTGTCAATTCTTTATTCTCTTGATAGAAAATTTTAATCTTTACTCTGATGAGGATGGTGTGAAACACATCCGTATCAAAGCCAGATCTAATAAATGGCATGAGAATGACTGCCCTTTCTGTCACAAGTCATGTCCTGCTTATGACAAACATTCCAGCAGACCAACCACTTGGAGGGGGCTGGACTGGGAAACTGTAGGCCGCTGTGTCAATCGTGCTCTTCACGATTTAGAACCGGAGCGCTCAAGAAGACTTGAATATAGTGTTTTGTTTCACTGCTTTTCCTAATTTTACACCCTAAAACTCATCCTACACTGTAGTTAATCCCTCTAGGTGACAGCCAGGAAAATGTGAATTGGTGACAAGCATCCATCCCCGCTGACAAAATCAGCATTTTCAGCCTTGTTTCGCTGACAAATTTGTCACTGAAATTACAATTCTGCATGAAAAAAGCGGCAATGAAACTATCTTCATTACCGCTAAAAATGAGCGTCTCCTATAGGAATCGAACCTACAATAGAGTCTTAGGAGGACCCCGTTATATCCATTTAACTAAGGAGACAAATGCCGTATTTTCGGGCTTTTCAGCTCTTTTGGCTCCGGCTGCCATATCTATGAATTCAATCACTCTTGTGATGAATTTCCATTGTATCTTATTTTGACATTCAGGTCAATCCCTGTTGGAATCGAACTCTGACTTATCACTTTCCAACTTCCATAAGTCTCAACCATGATTGAACCTTAGGAGGCGCTTGTTATATCCATTTAACTATGAGAACACATACAAAAAGTAGTATACCGAAAATATCACGATTTTGCAACCTATTCCTCAGGAAAATTGATATATCCCTGTAGCCAGATCACACCTTTGAAGCGGCGGCCTACCTGAGGTTCTCCATAGAGGTCTTTTTCATTAATACATACGTCAAAGGACAATTCATTACATAAAATTGTAAGAATATACACTTTTTCTCCGGTGATATCATTGGTAGCAAGGCGCAGTTCCATGATCTCACCCAGAACGGAGTACTGGTCACATTCCACACCATAAGGCATGAAGTAAGTATCTACCAGGCTGAAGATATCGTCCTTCTGGATTCTTCTGGAGATAGTGGTATACATATCCATATCTTCCAAAGTCAGTGTCTCGATAGCATCTTCATCTCCCTGTCTTGCGGCAGCGAGAAGCTTGTTCCGGTTGGCAGAATCCTTTTTCACCCGAAGTACCTGCTCCTCGTCTTTTTTAATGGGAAACAGAATGCTGCCGGTCAGGGACAATCCGGATAAGGTAAGTGTAGTACCGCGGATCGGTAACTTTCCGGTGCTTAGTGCCTTAATATAAGGAATCCGGTTCCGCAGATAGAAAATCAAAGAGATTCCCACCTTGATATCGTCACAGATACCGGCATAGGAATCTTTATCCGCATGACGTTCCACGGACACATCTTCATAAGAAGTAATCCCGCTTCCCGTCAGATAGGGGAAATAATATTCATAGATAAATTTGTCATTATCATCGAATTCTCCACAGACAGCTACACCAAAGACGCCGGATTCCACGGCCCCTTTGGCGCTTGTGTGATTTTTGCTGAATTCTCCGAGAAGAATACCTTCCTGATTCATGGTATATGCGCGATGGTCGGAATTCATGATCACATCCGTCAATAATTCTTTTAATTTCTTCCGGTCAGTATACTCGCTGAATCCGATGGCTCTCATATATTTATGCAAAAAATCACCTTCTTTCTGTCTCTGTTTTTTTACGATTTACATCTTTCGTTTTCTACTTCTGACGCTTCTATCGTGAATTATTCACATTTTATGAAAATCTACAAACAGTTTTCCACATTTTTATTTATTTCTGGGGGAATACTTTCTCCTTGCCACCCATATAAGGACGCAGAGCCACAGGAATGTTCACACTGCCATCCTCATTTACATTGTTCTCCAGGAATGCAATCAGTCCTCTGGGAGAAGCCAGTACGGTATTGTTCAGTGTGTGTACCAGATAAGTTCCGTTTTCACCCTTGGTACGGATACCCAGACGTCTTGCCTGTGCATCACCCAGGGTAGAACAGGAACCAACCTCAAAGTACTTCTTCTGTCTGGGGCTCCATGCTTCTACGTCGCAGGATTTTACCTTCAGATCTGCCAGATCACCACTACAACACTCCAGAGTACGAACGGGTACATCCAGGCTGCGGAAGAATTCTACGGTGTAGGACCACATCTTGTTGTACCAGTCCATGGAATCCTCGGGCTTACACAGTACTACCATTTCCTGCTTTTCGAACTGGTGTACGCGGTACACACCTCTCTCCTCGATTCCGTGAGAACCTACTTCCTTACGGAAGCAAGGGGAATAAGAAGTCATGGTAATAGGCAGGCTCTTCTCATCTACGATCTGTCCTTTGAACTTACCAATCATGGAATGCTCGGAAGTACCGATCAGGTACAGATCCTCACCTTCGATCTTATACATCATAGCTTCCATTTCTGCGAAACTCATAACACCGTTTACTACGCTGCTGCGGATCATGAAAGGAGGGATACAATAAGTGAATCCCTTGTCGATCATGAAGTCTCTTGCGTAGCTGATCATTGCGGAATGGATTCTTGCAGCATCGCCCATCAGGTAATAGAAACCGTTACCACTGGTACGTCCTGCGCTCTCCTTGTCCAGACCGTTCAGACGATCCAGAATATCTGCATGATAAGGAACCTCAAAATCAGGAACTATGGGCTCACCAAACTTCTCGATCTCTACGTTCTGGCTGTCATCCTTACCGATAGGAACGGACTCATCAATAATGTTGGGGATGACCATCATGATCTTGGTGATCTTCTCCTGCAGTTCGGTCTCGGAAGCTTCGAGTTCAGCCAGGCGCTTTGCACCGGCAGCTACTTCTGCCTTCTTGGCTTCTGCCTCTTCCTTCTTGCCCTGACCCATCAGTGCACCGATCTCTTTGGAGATACGGTTTCTGGAAGCACGCAGATCATCTGCCTCCTGCTTTGCCTTTCTGCTCTCGGTATCCAGTGCAATCACTTCATCTACCAGAGGGAGCTTTTCATCCTGGTATTTTTTTCGGATATTCTCCTTGACTACCTCGGGATTTTCTCTTAAAAATTTAATGTCTATCATGACTTCCTCCATTCTGCTGACATATATGTATGCAGCATTATTCTAATCCTTTTTCAATATATACATTCAGAACTTTTACAAGATCCACGATTCTCTCTTCCTGTAATTTCCGTCCATCCTTATCGCGGATGATCCGGATTATGGGACGATCCTGGAAATCTTTATTCTGAGATACCACGATGGCTTCTTCTCCGTCGTTAGTCAGTACATGACTTCCGGCGGGATAGACTGCAGTAAAACTTAAAAACGCGTCTACTATTTTACCATTATATTTCACATTTTTAAAGCTTTTTAAATATTCTACTGCTTCATAGACTCTGCTACGTCTCTGGGCAATACCACAGATCATTTCATCAAAGGCATCACATACGGCTACAATCTGACAGAAAAGTGGAATCTCCGCTTCTTTGAGTCGAAGCGGAAATCCGGATCCGTCCAGTCTCTCATGGTGATACAGGATGATTTTTTTTACTTCATCTGAAATCCATTCCTCATCTTTTACAGAAGTATATCCATATACCGGATGTTTCTTATACTCTGCCAATGCTTCCGGCTTCATATCTTCCATGGATTTCCCTTCATAATCCAAAGTCGTATATCGAAGTCCGATATCATGCAGCAGGCATCCTACACCGATATCATGAATTACCTGCTTATCCACATTCATCCGAAGTGCCGTCAGGATAGCGAGAGAACTCAGACTGATGGAATGTTCGTAAATATCAGCACTTCGTTCCTTAATATCAAATACTTTTTCTACAACTTCTTTTTCATCCAGAATATTGGTAATGATCTCATCTGCTGCCTGGGTCAGCCCCTGCAATTCTTTGTTATTCTGGTAAGTATGTCTCTCCAGAATACTTTTTACTTTACTTCTTATCGTTTTTTCTATATCGTTTTTAAGTATTACGATTTCGTTGGACTCGTCTTCTTTTACGTAGACCTCCAGAATACCCATTTCCTCGATTTTATCAATATACTCTTTTTTTAATACTGCGCCTTCCGGTAGAATGATCTGATAATCCCAAGTCATCAATGACTGTGCAAGAATTTCGTTTCCGGTCAGCTCGCTCAGTTTCATTCTCTTCATATATAAACCTCTTTACTTATTCTCCCATTGCCATGGCAAGTGCTTCTGCTTCTTCTGCCCCCAGATCAATAGCACACTGGCCAAGCTTGATTTCTTTTGTATAAGAATAACAGCCTTCGGAACTGTGTACAGAATTGATAATAAAACCATTATTATTCTCATCCAACAGAGCCAGTGAAAAACTCAGCTGCCCACCCATCTGGCTGAATGCATCGTACTTCACCAATCCCATTTTCTGATAAGCGGATTCCATATTCTTATATAAAGTGCGGATATCTTTCTTATTTTTCTCTGTATTTGCTTTTAGGAATTTATTGTCTTCATACAGACCGGCGATATCCTTTTCCAGACTTGCTCCATCTTTACCGCTGAGGAATTTGTCCAGTCTCTTTTTTAATTTGCTTGTTTTTCTGATCTGAACGATCAACAGGATCAAAAAGATGATCAACAGTAAAATCACTGCACCCATTCCGATCAGAAGGTAGCCCATGTCAAATTCCCCCAGACCGATCTGATTCAAAAAAGTACTACTCATATTATTAACCGTGCCTTTCTTTCGTGCATCTTCTTTTCTCTTATTTATTCAGTACATCCAACAGTCTGTCCAGATCTTCATGATTGTAAAATTCAATTTCAATCTTACCGGATCCTTCTCCCCTGGATGTCACAGTAACTTTTCTGCCAAGTTTCTGCTTCAATTTTTCTTCAATATCCTGATAGATTACCTGCATGGTCTTGTCATCTGTCTTCTTGGGCTTTGCCGGTTTATGTAGATTCTTTACCAATTTTTCCACATCACGGACACTCAGCTTTTCATCAAAAATACGCTGGGCCAGATTGTACTGTTCTTCCGGATTCTCTACAGCCAGCAAAGCTCTTGCATGTCCGGTGCTGATCATTTCATCTACCACCATACGCTGTACATCTTCATTCAGTTTCAACAGACGAATGGAGTTGGTTACTGCAGCACGGCTCTTGGATACTCTCTCTGCCACTTCATCCTGTTTCAGGTGAAACTCTGTTAAAAGTCTCTTGTATGCCTGTGCTTCTTCAATAGGATTCAGATCTTCACGCTGAATATTCTCAATCAGGGAAATCTCTACAATTTCCTGTTCCGTATAATTACGAATGATAACAGGAACTTCCTTCAGACCTGCCAACTTGGCTGCACGCCATCTTCTCTCACCGGCAATAATCTCATAATAATCCTTACGATCCTGTACCAGAATCGGCTGCAACAGACCAAACTGTTTGATAGAATCCGCCAGTTCCTGTAATGCATCCTCATCGAAATTCTTACGAGGCTGTTCTCTGTTCGGCTCTACCTTTGTAATTTTCACAAGGGTCTGCGGTTCCTTTTCTTCCGTTGTTGCTTCGCTTTTTGCTTTGGCTACTGCTTCTTTCTTTGTCTTTGTTTCCCCTAATGCATTGGGTATCAGGGAATCCAGACCTTTTCCCAATCCTCTTGCTGCCATACCGTTTTCTCCTATACTCTTCTCTTCTATTTATTCTTTATAACTTCTTCTGCCAACTGCATGTATGCTTCTGCTCCGGCTGATTTAGGATCATACATATTGATAGGCATACCATAACTGGGTGCTTCCGCCAGTCTGATATTTCTGGGAATCAATGTATTATACACCTTTTGATTCAAATTTTGTTTAACATTTTCTACCACCTGCATAGACAGATTGGTACGGGAATCATACATAGTGAAAACAACACCGTCAATATTGAGATTGGGATTCAATCTTTCTTTTACCAGATTGATAGTATGGATCAACTGACTCAATCCTTCCAAAGCATAATACTCGCACTGAATGGGAACCAACACACTATCCGCTGTAGTCATGGAATTGATGGTCAGCATATTCAAAGAAGGAGGACAATCAATAATAATAAAATCATAATCATCCTTAACGTAATCCACTTCGTTCTTTAATATGAATTCCTTCTTATCTACACCAATCAGTTCGATCTCAGCCGCTGCAAGATTTACATTGGAAGGAACTACGGATACATTTTTAATAACATTTGAGATAATACAATCTCTGATGGAACACTCTCCCAGAATTAACTCATAAATGGTATCTTCCAGTTCATTTTTTTCAATTCCAAATCCACTGGTAGTATTTCCCTGAGGATCTGTGTCGATTACCAATACTTTCTTTCCTTTTGCAGCCAGAGATGCAGACAAATTAATGGACGTAGTTGTTTTACCTACGCCACCTTTCTGGTTCGCTATTGCAATAATTCTACCCATACTTATTTTTCACCATGTCCTTCTTAATGATTTAGCCGTGCAAACCTCTGGACTGTCTGTCCATATCCTCTACAACGATATCATAGATTTCACCGAGAGAAGCACAATACTCAAGAACCTTCCAGGGTTCATTGGTATGAAAATGAATTTTGATCAGTTCTTCATCTCCTACTGCCAGCAGACAATCACCTTTGAAATGTTCTGTGATATAGTCGTTGATCTCATCTTCATCCAGATCTGTTCCTTCAATTAGTAATTGTGTATCATATTTGAATTCTAACATTATAAAATCCTCCATTCTGTGATACAAACCACTCTATAATAATAGCATGAGCATTTCTATGTTACAAGGAAAAAATGCTACAAAAAGTTGATACTTTATACTCATTTGTTCTGTTTTTTACTAGATGTTGTATTCTTATATCTATGTTTTTTCCGGTAAACATCATGTTTCACACCAAATATGTAAAATGTTTCACATTTTTACCCACTATATCTTGGGTTGTAATGTTTCACGTGAAACATTATCTTGTATAATTTTCTTGTACATGGATAGAATGTTTCACGTGAAACATTCTATCCATAAATATCTATATATAGTGATCAAATAAAAGATATTTGTGTATCTTGTTTTGTTACAATTCCTATGATAGGATAACTAAAAAGAATGTGAGGTACGCAAGCTATGGCTATTGATAAAGTAAAAGAATATTTTAAACCCCTTCATATGGAAGATCACATTTTAGAATTTGATGTATCCAGTGCTACTGTAGAACTGGCTGCAGAAGCTCTCCACTGTGAAGGAAAAAGGATTGCAAAGACAATGTCTTTCTTGGTTGGAGAACAACCTATTCTGATTGTAACAGCCGGTGATACTAAAATTGATAATGCAAAATACAGACACTTCTTTGGTGCAAAAGCTAAAATGATACCGGGAGAGGAAGTAGAAGCAATCATCGGACATGCCATCGGTGGTGTATGTCCTTTTGCAGTGAATGATAATGTGAAAATATACTTAGACAAATCTTTGCGTAGATTTGAAACTGTATTTCCGGCTGCAGGAAGTCCTAACAGTGCAATTGAATTAACAATCCCTGAATTAGAAAAATACTCAAACTTCCTGCAGTGGGTAGATGTCTGCAAAGGTTGGCAGGAACCTAATACAATTTAATCAGATTATTTTTGATAGCAAACACAGCTGCCTGTGTTCGATCAGATACATCAATTTTTTTAAAAATATTAGAAATATGATTTTTTACTGTTCTCTCACTGATATTCAGAGATGTTGCAATCTCCTTATTGAACATTCCGTTAGCAACTTCAATAAGCACCTCCAACTCTCTATTCGTAAGACTGTTGATTTTTCCTTTGTCAATATCTCTGGATACCAGTCGGCTGTTCAATGCCGGTACCAGACTGGGTTGAATATAAGTTTCTCCCTGCATAATACAATTAATGGCTCTTTTCAGTTCTGCGGATTCTGCATCTTTCATGATATAACCATCTATACCAATGTCCACAGCCTTCAAAAGATATTCAACTTCATTATGTACCGTTAATACCAATACTTTAACAGAGATGTTTTTCTTCTTAATCTCCTGCAGCACTTCTATTCCGTTCATAACAGGCATGTTAATATCCAGAAGCAGTATATCAGGATGAACAGAAAGTAACTGCTCCATACATTCTACACCATTATTAGCTTCGGCAATCACAGAGATTGTACCGTCAAATTCCAGTAATTGACGGATTCCTTCTCTCATAAGAACATGATCATCTGCTAACATAACTTTTATACTCATATATATCCTCACTTGCTTATGTATGCTTATACTTTGTCCTAGCTGTTCTTTTTTACAGCTGAATGTAAATCTAAGGGAATTTTAATATCTATCGTAGTTCCCCGACCAATCGCAGAACTGACATGAATTGTACCGTTCAGCAGATTGACACCCTCATGGATCAATGCTAATCCAAAATGACTGTTTGCTTTATCTTCCGCTTCTTCCATGGTAAATCCCTTACCGTTATCTTGTATTAAAATTTCATATTTCTGCTCCGTTTTTTTACAATGAAATAATACCCTGGTAGCCTGTGAATGTTTTTTATATTTAACAGACATTCCTGAACCACACGATATAAAGTAATGCAAAAATAATCATCTGTTTCACATGAAACATCATCGATTTCTACATCCATTATGTAATCTTTGTCAGCATTCAAAAAGTCCAGTAACCTCTCAAAAGAAGCCTTTAATCCCAGATCATCAAATGTCATAGGACGCAGATTAAAGATAGTACTTCTGATATCTTCAATGACATTATGTAATCCTTTACTCACAGAATTCAATTCCATCTTTGCTCTGGCAGGATCCTTATCAATATATAAGGAAGCCAGTTCAATCATATGAACAAGATGGGCAATATTCTGCAATGAAGTATCATGAAGTTCGGAAACAATTCTTTTTCTCTCCGTCTCCAACATCTCCATCATTTTCTTACCATTTTCTGTATTGCAACTACACTCATTCTTTTGTACATTTTCATCAATGTTCATATATCACCTTATAGAACATATGTTCTTCTTTTTGAATATTCCAATATATTTATCATATAGAATAATAATATTGTGTAAAACTTTTTTTATTAATAAAAATAAATCTTAACACAATTTTTACATGTATTCTCTTCGTTTTATGACAAAGGTTCTTTGGATGGCAATCCCGCTTTTCTGGGATATTTGGCAGGTGTGGACTTTTCCTTTGTAATAATAAACAGATTCCGATAAATATCCGAATCGGGAAGTGTAAATTCAACCTGTCCATCCATTTTTCCACCAAGTATCTTCACAGCATGCTGTGCGGCATTCATCTCTTCTGTTATTTTTTCAGATTTATAAGAGATAAATTTGCCGCCGACCTTTACAAAAGGAAGGCAATATTCCGACAATGTGGAAAGATTTGCTACTGCCCTGGATACACAGAGATCATATTTTTCTCTGCATTTTCCAGGCTTTGCAAAATCTTCCGCACGTCCGTGAATTGTCTCCACTCCGGTAAGTCCCAATGCAGCAATCACTTCATTTAAAAAGTTAATTCTCTTATTCAGAGAATCCAGCAGTGTCACCTGCAGATCCGGAAATGCAATTTTCAAAGCAAGTCCCGGAAATCCAGCACCGGTTCCCACATCAATGACTGTTTTATTCTGCGTAACATCATAGGCTTTGCAGAGGGATATGCTGTCCACAAAATGTTTTTTCATAACTTCGTCGTATTCCGTAATTGCTGTAAGATTCATGACCTCATTCCATTCCACCAACATTTCATAATATTTCAAAAACTGTTGGATCTGTTCATCACTTAAAGTCACACCCAGCGCTTTACAGTCTTTTTCAAATTGTTCTGTATTATAATCTGCCATGTATTCCTCCGCAGTATTCTACTTTGTTGCTTTATAATATTCCAGATATACCAGTAAAACAGAGATATCTGCAGGAGATACTCCTGAGATACGGGAAGCCTGTCCTACCGAAACAGGACGGAATTCCTTCAGCTTCTGTCTCGCTTCCAGACGAAGGGACGGAACTTCATCATAGTCCAATGTCTCTGGGATCATTTTTTTCTCCATCTTGCGATACTGTTCTACCTGACGCTTCTGTCTTATAATATATCCTTCATATTTAATTTCAATTTCCACCTGTTCCACAACAGCAGAAGGCAAAGGATGTCTCTCCTTATCAATCGGAGCCAATGCTGCATATCCCAGCTCCGGTCTGCAGATCAGCTCTGCCAGAGTAGCCGCAGTTTTCAGAGTAGAACTGCCGCTTGCTTCCAGAAAATGCTGGATTTCCTTATTGGCACCTACGGAAGTATTCTTCAATCTCTGAATCTCTCCATCGATCAGTTCTTCTTTCTCCACCAGAGCGTCATATTCCTGTTGTGAAATCAATCCGATCTCATAGCCCTTCTTACGGAGACGCAGATCCGCATTATCCTGACGAAGTAACAGACGATACTCTGCTCTGGAAGTCATCATACGATAAGGTTCTCTGTTATCCTTGGTCACCAGATCATCAATCAAAACTCCGATATAACTTTCGGAACGATCCAATATCAAAGGATCTCTATGCAAAACAGACATAGCTGCATTAATACCGGCGATCAATCCCTGGGATGCAGCCTCTTCATATCCACTGCTTCCGTTGAACTGTCCGCCACTGAACAGACCATTGATATTCTTAAACTCCAGAGAAGGATTCAACTGTTTTGCATTGATACAATCATATTCGATGGCATAGGCATTTCTTACAATTTCACAATGTTCCAATCCCGGAACCGTACGATACATAGCTAACTGTACATCTTCCGGCAGAGAAGAAGACATGCCGCCAACGTACATTTCATTCGTGTGCAGACCTTCTGGCTCGATAAATACCTGATGTCTCTCTTTTTCGGCAAATTTAACGACCTTGTCCTCAATGGAAGGACAATATCTGGGACCGGTACCCTCAATAATACCGGCATAGATAGGAGAGCGATCCAGATTATTCCGAATGATCTCATGGGTATTCTCATTAGTATAAGTCAGCCAGCAGGAAGCCTGTTCCTTCTGTACCGATTCCGGATCCGTAGAGAAAGAAAAGGGTACAATTCTTTCATCACCGAGCTGCTCTTCTATCTTGGAAAAATCAAGAGAACGCTTGTCCATTCTGGCGGGAGTTCCTGTCTTAAAACGACGCATTTCGATTCCCATAGCTTTCAAAGAATCCGTCAGATGATTGGCTGCCTGTAGTCCGTTCGGCCCAGTGTAAGTAATGGATTCTCCGCACAGGCATCTGGCCCGCAGATAAGTTCCAGTGCAGAGAACAACAGCCTTACATTCATAGATAGCACCGGTAAAAGTCTTTAAACCGGTAATCTTTTTCTTGTGATCTTCGGTCTCTTCCCAGAGAAGTTCACAGACCTCCGCCTGCTTGATCAGAAGATTTTCCTGATTTTCCAGCACTATACGCATGGCTCTGGAATATTCCGCCTTGTCCGCCTGTGCCCGCAGGGAATGTACTGCCGGTCCCTTGGACACATTCAGCATTTTCGACTGAATAAAAGTCTTATCGATATTTTTACCCATCTCTCCACCCAGAGCATCCAATTCTCTGACCAGATGTCCCTTGGAAGATCCTCCTACATTAGGGTTACAAGGCATCAATGCAATACTGTCTACACTTACTGTAAAAATTACTGTCTTCAGACCCAGTCTGGCGCAGGCCAGAGCAGCTTCACATCCGGCATGACCGGCACCTACTACACACACATCTACTTGTTTCTTTAGTTCCATAGTATTTTTCCTTCTGGTTGTTACTTACCCATACAAAATTTAGAGAAAATCTCATTCACCACATCTTCATCCACTTCTTCTCCTATGATCTTACCCAGAGAAGCATAGGCACTGGTCAGATCAATGGAATAAAAATCTTCCGGCATTCCATCCTCAATACTTTGTTCTACCAGCTGCAAACTGTTCAAAGCATCCTGCAGGGCCTCTTTATGTCTGAGATTTGTTACAACCAACTCATTGTTATGCCTTAATTTTCCTTCGAAGAACATATTGCGGATTGTTTCTTCCAATTCTTCCATTCCGGAATTTTCCGAAGAAGGATCAATAGTAGAAGTACGAAGAATCTGAATCTCTCCGGTATGCTCCAACACCTTTTCCAGAGTTTCTTTCAGACTTTCTTCTGTGATTTTATTCTCCAGATCCGATTTATTCAACAGAATAATTGCCTTTTTCCTTTCCAATAAGGGGATGATATTCTGATCATCCTCATCCAGAGTTTCTGAAGCATCTACCACATACAGAATCAGGTCTGCTTCCACGGCATATTTTTTGGCACGTTCTACACCGATCTTTTCTACTACATCCTGTGTCTCATGGATTCCCGCCGTATCGATCATATTCAGACTGATGCCATGCAGATTGATGGTCTCATGCAAGGCATCTCTGGTGGTTCCGGCAATCTCCGTGACAATGGCTCTGTCCTCTCCCAACAACATATTCAGCAGAGAAGATTTTCCGGCATTGGGCTTTCCAACAATAACTGTGGATATGCCTTCTTTCATTAGTCTGCCGTTATCTGCGGTTGCCAATAATTTTTGAATTTCTTTTTCGAAACCTGTGACTTTTTCAGCTAATTGTTCCGGATATCCTTCCAGGCTGATATGCTCCGGATCATCCAATGCCGATTCTATAAAAGCAATCTGATATAAAATATCTTCCCGCAGGCTGCGAATCTTGTCCGAAAGTCTTCCCTTCAACTGGCTGACCGAAGAAGAAAGCGCATATTCGTTCTGGGAATGGATCACGTCAATAACCGCTTCCGCCCGGGATAAATCAATTCTGCCGTTTAGAAAAGCTCTCTTGGTGAATTCACCCGGTTCTGCCAGTCTGGCACCGGCCTGCAGCACTGTCTCCAATACTTTCTGCATCACCAACACACCACCATGACAGTTGATTTCCACCGTGTCTTCCATCGTATAGCTTTTTGGTGCTTTCATTACAGAGGTCATAACCTCATCAATGATATTCTCATCTTTATCAACAATATATCCATAATGGATCATATGACTCTGTACCTTTGTCAGAATCTTTTTCCCGGATGCGGAACGGAAAATACTATCTACTATATATATGGCATTTTCACCACTGATTCTTACAATTCCGATTCCGGAATCTGATAGAGCCGTGGCAATGGCTGCTATTGTTTCCTTTTCATAATTTTCCATACTGTTTCTAATGCCTTTCCATGAACTGCCAACATCTATTTTGCATCAAACACTCTTCCTGTAGGAACCAGCGTCGATTCGTCTCCCGCATAACCAGTCTGTACATACTCCACCATATGATCTTCTCCCAGATATTTATAGAGAAGATATCTGCGCTCTCTCTGATCACCTTCTTTGTATGCAAAGCAATCATCAGACGCTGCGCCATCCATTAATTTATAATAGGCCTCTACCAGATCCTCATAAGAGATCGGTGCTCCGGATACTTGTAAATCATGACTTTCATTCAATCCCTTTACAAATAAAATAGGATGCTGTCTGCCGGTTTCATTCTCGTTTTTTTGAGCTACTTTTACTGCTTCACCTTCTATGTTATATCCATGATCCGATAGTATGATAATGACAGAATTATCATAAACTCCCGCTTCTCTTAGTTTATTCAGATAAGCCATAGTAACAGTCATAGAAGATTCAATAGAAGTATAATAATCTGCATCATCTATTACGTTTACATCCTTATCAAAATAGAACGGAACATGTGCCCCCATTAAATGAATTAATTTAAATCTTTTTCCATCTACATAGGTTATATCATCTTCCTGTACATCCTTATAAAAATCATCATTTCTCCAGGAAAATAACTCTTCATCTTTGGAACCCATTTCCTGATTTTTGAGCATACTTACATTAAACCAGCAATACGGTTTTAATACATAAGGTGCGTATTTCATTCCCACCATTTTAATAATTCTGGTATTAAACAAAGAACGATCCCAAAGAGAAGATTTCGTATATGTGATATTATTAAAAGCACCATCCATGACGCCTTTTTCAAATTTATATTCGTCATCATAATTACTTAAAGTATAACCCTGCTCACGCAAATAATTAAAAAAAGGAGAACTCTTAAAAATTCGATTTCTATAATCTATAAAAGGTTCTTTATTTTCAAACCATTCTCCAGAAAGTATTAACGGTAAAGAATGCTCCGTGTATGCATACCCTGACATTGCGTTATTATAAAAAGTAAAATCAGTCATTGCATCTTCATATTCCGGATGTTCCTGCCACACTTGCCAGAAGCATTCTTCATCCACAGCATCTAATAAGAAAATAATAAAATTAGTATCTGTAGACATTTCAAACTGATCTACTTTTGTAAATCTTGCATATTCTTTTTTTTCAAAAATATTATTATTAATAGAAAGAACTGTAATCGTACTTACTAAAATCAATAATAAGAAAACACTTATATAAGAAACCGCCTTTTTTATCCTGTCATATTTTAAGACTATAAATAAAATCAGACAAACAATTGCTATGATCACCCACACAATAGTAGATTTTACAAACTGTGATTGATATAAACTCCAATTCACATCTGTTCCATCTAAAGGAGGTAAATTTTTAACCATATAGTTTCCCTGAATATAACAGGCTACAGTACCGGTAAAATAGCAATATAAAACAATTTTATAAGCAACATTTCCAAACAGATATACAACTAAAAAACCAACTATACTAAACAAAAGAAACAAAAAGAAATCCTTTATAATAAAAGGAAAAAGTAAATAAACATCATACCAGAATTCATCCACATTATTAATATAGAGTTCCAAAGGTGCATATATAAAAATCATAAAACAAAATGTCAGAGACAGAAAAAAAGCAGGCTTTAATTCTGCAAGCATCTTTCCATTATTCCATTTCTTCTGTAACCAACTTTTCATTCCTGTAAATCTCCTTAAAAATATAGATAAATTATACTCCAAAAAGCCAGGAGTTGTAAATAAAAGCCGGTACATAGAATAAATTCTAATACCGGCTTTTGTCTTTTTCGTGCTTTCCTGTAATTATCTCTTCAGAGTAACTACAACTCTTCTAAAGGGCTCTTCTCCCTCACTATGAGTAGTAACATATTTATCATTCTGCAGTGCGGAATGAATAATTCTTCTCTCATAAGGATTCATAGGCTCCAGAGATATGCTTCTCTTGGTTCTCTTAACCTTATATGCAATGTTCTTGGCAAGATTCTCAAGAGTTTCTTTTCTGCGCTGACGATAGTTCTCTGTATCAACCTTTACATGAATGTACTCTTCAGATTCTTTATTGACTACCAGAGATACCAGATACTGTAAGGAATCCAGTGTCTGTCCTCTCTTACCGATCAGAACACCCATCTCGTTACCGCTTAACTCGATGTCCATGTTCTTCTCTTCTTCGTTGTACTTAATATCAATGGCAACTTCCATGTTCATTGCCTGAAATACATCATTTAAAAATACTCTGGCAACTTCTTCTACAGAGCTTTTCTTTACTGCAGCCTTGATTACAGCGGGCTTTGCCCCTATTCCGAGGAATCCGGAAGAACCTTCTTCCACTACCTGATAATCCAACTTGTCACTGGTAACACCCAGCTTCTGACAAGCTTCCGTAATGGCATCACTGACTGTCTTTGCAGATACTTCGATCATGTCCATATTATTTACCTCCTCAATTAATCATAAGGAAAATTTATTTACGACTGTTCTTCTCGTTATAATCTCTGACCATATTTGCCTTGGCCATCATACTTCCGGGCTTAGCTTCTTTTACTTCGGAATAGCTGTCAGCAGATACTTCACTGTTATCGACCCTGGAAGAAATATTTGCTTTCTTCTGAATGTTCTTGGTATTCATGGAAGCGTAAGCATTCAGCTTATCCTGCTGTTCTTTCATCTTCTCCAGCTTTTTTGCACTCTTTGCTGAATTTTTCCTGATAATATCATCAAAATCCATCTTATCAATGTGTTTGTTAATAACGATCTGCTGGATACTTCTGACAACACTACCTGCTACCCAGTAAAGACCAAGACCGGATGGTAATGTGAAGCAGAACCATGCAGACATCAAAGGCATGATCATATTCATGGTCTTCATGGAAGAAGCCATTGCTGCAGCCTGATCATTACCATTATTAGAAGAAGTATCCTGCTGAGGCATCAGCTTTACGTTGATCCACTGTGTCAATGCAGACAAAACCGGAATAGCGATTGCACCGATTACCAGCAGCCATGCTCCGTTAGCCCATGCTTCCTTCAACACATAAGAAGGAGAGTTGCCAATATTCAGTCCTAAAAAATTATTATACTCTTCCAGCTTGCTTACCGTATTGGTCACATCTGCTGCAAGAGAAGGAAACTTCTCACTGATACTGGCAAAATCAGCGGTAGATGCTTTGTTCAGACAGTCAATGATCGTATTCTGTACATATTCACTGTGAGTGCCGGCTACAAAGCCTGAATTCGTGAACTGCTTACTGTACATAGCGGAATTACTCAGATTCTGAACCAGCTCTGTTGCACCGGCTGTATCAATAATATTATCTACCAGAGGGAAGAAGGCTTCCTTAACTCTGCCTACATAGGCCGGAATTGCATAAATTACACGATACAGAGCAAACAGAATAGGCATCTGGATCAGCATATACAGACAGCTGCCTGTAGGAGATACTCCATACTTGGCATAAACTGCCTGAATTTCCTGATTCTGTGCCAGCTGTGCATCCTGATCCTTACGATTCTTGTATTTTGCCTGAATTGCCTGAATCTCGGGATTCATTTTAGCAGAAAGTTTGGAGAATTTCTGCTGTTTGATGGTAAGAGGCATCATCAACAGGTTCACAACAATTGTAAAAAGGATGATTGCGAGACCGATATTAGGAATACCGATCATGTTCAGAACTTCGAAGATTCCTTCCATTATCTTACCAAGCAGCCAGGCTACCTGTCCAATAATGAATGTGGAATTCTGTGTCAAAAGAATACCGTTCATTTATCCTCCTAATATTTGCCACCTTCTATCGGATATTCTCAAGGTACAGGATCATATCCTCCTTTAGAGAAAGGATTACATCGAAGAATTCTCCATGCAGCCAGAAGTCCTCCCTTGATCACACCATATTTTTCAATGGCTTCCAGACCATATTGAGAACAACTGGGAACATAAGGACACTTCGTACCTTTGTACGGTGAAATATATTTCTGATAGAACCTAATCATGGCTATAACTAATTTTTTCATATACAAATTTTATTTAATCCTGATAAAAATAGATTTTTATCAGATGATGAAGTTTTGCAAGATGCAGCAGCGCACTTTCCGCTTCTTCATATCCTATAGAAGCTGCGGCCGGTCTTGCAATGATTACCATATCCAAACCACTATTGAATACACTTTCATGTAATCTGTAACTTTCTCTGACCAGTCGGGTAATTCTATGTCTTACGACACTATTACCGACTTTTTTACTTACACTGATTCCGATTCTGTTCTTATCAAGGCCATTTTCCTTCACATACATGATAAAGTACTTGTTGGCATAAGATCTGCCATTCTTGTACACAAAACGGAACTGCTGATTATTTTTTAATGATTCCGAAAACTGCATGCACTCCTCCAACCGTGAAAGTTAAGAGAAAAAAAGGTCACATTGCTGTGACCTATGCGGATAATTTCTTTCTTCCTTTTGCACGTCTTGCTGCTAAAACTTTTCTTCCACCGGGAGTACTCATTCTGGCTCTGAAACCGTGAACCTTGGAATGGGAACGCTTTTTAGGCTGAAATGTCATCTTCATGGAAAGGCACCTCCTTCTCTAAACCTTCTTATATAAAAAGGTAAACATATTTTTCAACATTTGGACGCATAAAAAATGCGCCTTCCTTTCGGAAAATAGCATATTGATTGTAATGTAAAAGCCCGTCAATGTCAAGCAAAATTCAATAAAAATGCTGAAAAATCAAGAGAAATAGGGCTTTCTGAAATTCATAAAATTTTTTAAATCGAGTTATCCACATAGATATACACCATATTTACCCACAAACGAGTTATCCACAGCCTGTTGATTATTTGTGGATATTTATTTTTTCACATGGATATTCTGTGTAAATCCGGTGTAAAAGTGGACAAGTTTACCGTAATTGTGGATATCTCGAAATTTGTCGGATTTATCCACATATACACATCACTATCCACATCCCCTGTTAATATTCCCAGTTATGAACAACTTTATCAACAATATGTGGATAACTTTATCCATGACCTGTTCATAACTTACATTTGAATTATTTTTAATTCTATTATACAATGAAATGGAGTTTCGCACAGTGGGACTCTTAGCGGGAGGAAATCAATGGACGCAATCAAAGAAAACTGGACAACTGTCAAAGAAGCTGTCAGAAGAGAATACAGTCTCTCTGACATTTCTTATCATACATGGGTGGAGCCTTTGGAGTTTCATAATGTAGTGAATGATGTAGTGAGCATTATCATTCCCTCGGACCAGGCCCATGCCCTGAATTACATTTCATCAAAATATAAGAGCTTTTTTCAGGTAACTATTACCGAAATGTTCGATCATCCTTATGATATCAACTTTATCCTGGAGAAGGATGTCAAGGCAGAAGAACCTGCTGAGAATGAAATGGCTGTTCCCAATCAGATCTATGGTATTAATTATGAAGATGCCCATCTGAACCCTAAGTACAAATTCGATACCTTTGTCGTGGGAAGTAATAACAAATTTGCTCATTCCGCATCCCTTGCGGTAGCGGAATCTCCGGGAGAAGTCTACAATCCTCTCTATTTATATGGAGGTCCCGGTCTGGGCAAGACTCACCTGATGCATTCCATCGGACATTTTATTTTAGAACAGGATCCGGACAAAAAGGTTCTCTACGTTACCAGTGAGGAATTCACAAACGAAGTAATCGAATCCATTCGTAGTGGTAATGCGGCTTCCATGACCAAGCTGCGTGAGAAATACCGTAACGTGGATGTTCTCATGGTCGATGACGTACAATTTATTATAGGTAAGGAAAGTACCCAGGAGGAATTCTTCCATACTTTCAATGCCTTGCATGCTGCCCATAAACAGATCATTCTGTCTTCCGATAAACCGCCCAAGGAAATGGAAACTCTGGATGAAAGATTCCGTTCCCGTTTCGAATGGGGCCTGATTGCTGATATCCAGCCGCCCGATTATGAGACCCGAATGGCAATTTTACGGAAGAATGCAGAGACCTACGATCGTCAGATTGATGAAGAGATCATCAAATACATTGCCACAAATATTAAATCCAATATTCGTGAACTGGAAGGCGCGTTTAACAAGATTATTGCTTTTGCAAAATTAAATAAGGTAGATCTGACACTTTCTCTGGCCGAAGAAGCCCTGAAGGATGTCATCTACCCCAACAAGCCAAAGGAGATCACTCCTACTCTCATTATTAATGTAGTGGCAGAGCATTTTGGCGTAAAGCCGGAAGATATTACTTCCAAGAAGAGAAATTCCGAGTTCGTACAGCCCCGTCAGGTCGTAATGTACCTGTGCAGAGAGCTGACGGATACCTCCTTCACTAATATAGGAAAGCTTTTGGGCAAAAAAGACCATACAACGATCATTCACGGCGTAAATAAAGTGTCTGCGGAGATCCAGACGAACGAAGAACTTCGTAATAAAATCGATATTATCACAAAGAAGATAAATCCTTCTTAGAAGATATCTGTTAATAATTTTTCTTATTCTGAGGACAAGTTGTGTATATCTTTGGAATAAACGGTGCTCACCTGTTGATAACTTGTTTTAAGGTTCCGGAGCAGAATCTGGACGGTGTGAATAATCTGAGAGTTATTCTTAGGTTATTCTGCCAAATCCACTAAGATTTCCATTCCATTTTGCCTTGAAAAATAGTATAATAAGACTGGTTATGCACATATCAACACCCCTTATTAAGGTGACTACGAAATTCTTTTAATATTTTTATATAACGCGTATCCGCGCGTACGCAAATCAACCAGAAAGGAAGTTATGCACACATGAAATTAGTCTGTTCGAAAGCCAATCTTTTAAATGGCGTACAAACTGTATCAAAAGCTGTTCCCAGTAAGACTACCATGTCTATTCTGGAATGTATTTTAGTAGATGCTACCAATGGAGAGATCAAGTTAACTGCCAACGATATGGAACTTGGTATCGAGACTACCATAGAAGGACAGATCGTAGAAAAGGGTATCATTGCTCTGGATGCAAAAATGTTCCTGGAAATCGTACGTAAACTTCCTGACAGTGACATTACCATTGAGACTGATGCTTCCTTCAAGGTAGTTATTACCTGTGAAAAAGCAAAATTCACGATCATCGGTAAATCTGGTGAAGATTTCTCTTATTTACCGGCAGTAGAAAAAGATGACAGTATTGTCATGAGTCAGTTTACACTGAAAGAGGTTGTAAGACAGACCATCTTCTCTATCTCTGACAATGATAACAATAAGCTGATGACAGGTGAACTTTTTGATATTAACGGAGAAGAGTTCAAGATCGTGTCCCTGGACGGACACCGTATCTCCATTCGTAAGATCCAGCTGAAGAACAGCTATTCTCCGAAAAAGGTAGTTGTTCCCGGCAAGACTCTGAACGAGGTAAGTAAGATTTTACCCGGAGATGCAGACAGTGATGTAACGATTTCCTTTACGGAAAAACATATTGTATTTGAATTTGATAAGACCGTTGTAGTATCCCGTCTGATCGAGGGAGAATATTTTAAGATCGACCAGATGCTTTCCAGCGATTATGAGACCAAAGTAAGAGTCAACAAGAAAGAGTTCTTAAGCTGTATCGATCGTGCTACTCTTCTGGTAAAGGAAGGCGATAAGAAACCTATTATCGTAAATATCACAGACAGTGGAATGGAACTTAAAATCAATTCCGCTCTGGGAAGCATGAACGAAGAAATCGATATTCAGAAACAGGGTAAGGATCTGATGATTGGATTCAACCCCAAGTTCCTGATCGATGCTCTCCGTGTCATCGATGATGAGGAAGTGGATCTGTATATGGTAAATCCCAAGGCACCTTGTTTTATCAAGAATGCAGAGGAAAGCTATATTTACCTGATCCTTCCCGTGAACTTTACAACAGTTGCTTAAACTTAAGAACAGAGGTTAAATCAATGCATACGATCCGTTTAAAGGATGATTATATTAAGCTTGGTCAGGCATTAAAGGCAGCCGGTGTGGTAGAATCCGGCGTGGATGCCAAGTTCGCCGTACAGGATGGCCTGGTAAAGGTGAACGGACAGACAGAAACCCAGCGTGGCAAAAAACTGGTATCCGGAGATAAAGTGGAATATGATGGTGAGACCATCGTAATAGAATAAGCAGGTTACTATGATCATCAAATCAATCGAATTGGCAGATTACAGGAATTATGATTCTCTTGTGCTGCAGTTTGACCGGGGGACAAATATCCTCTACGGAGACAATGCGCAGGGCAAGACCAATATTCTGGAAGCAATCTATGTAGCTGCCACCACAAAATCGCATAAGGGAAGCAAGGACAGAGAAATCGTTAATTTCGACAAGGAAGAGGCACATATCAGAACTTATCTCGAGAAAGACGGTAAAGAAATCCGTGTGGATATGCATCTGAGAAAGTCCAAATCCAAAGGAATTGCCATAGATGGCCAGAAGATCAAGAAAGCAGCGGATCTTCTGGGGCTTTGTAATGTTGTGTTTTTTTCTCCGGAAGACTTGGGAATCATTAAAAATGGTCCCTCTGAGCGGAGAAGATTTGTAGATATGGAACTGTGCCAGCTGGATAATTTCTATCTCTACAATCTCAATCATTACAACAAAATTGTCAATCAGCGTAACAAGCTTCTCAAAGATATGTATATGAATCCGGATCTGAAGGAAACTCTGACTATCTGGGATATGCAGCTGGTATCTTACGGAAGTAAGATCATAGAGAGAAGAAAGCTGTTCGTGGAACAGCTCAATGAGATCATTTATGAGATTCATAAAAAATTGTCCGGTGGGCGGGAAGAAATCCGTATCCAGTATGAGCCGGATGTGGAACTGGATGAATTTGAAAGTAAGCTGAGAAACAGTCAGGACCGGGATATGCGGGCAAAGATGACATCCGTGGGACCCCACAGAGATGATTTTTCTTTTCTGGTAGGGGACGTGGATATCCGTAAGTTCGGATCCCAGGGGCAACAGCGTACTGCTGCTCTCTCTCTGAAATTATCCGAGATCGAGCTGGTAAAAAGGATTACAAAAGATACGCCGGTATTATTACTTGACGATGTATTGTCTGAACTGGACAGTAACCGGCAAAACTATCTGTTGAACAGTATCGGAGATATTCAGACTATCATTACCTGTACTGGTCTGGAGGAATTTGTAAATAACCGGTTTGAAATCAATCGGGTATTCAAAGTATCTGCCGGAACTGTCACCTGTGTAAATGAAAATATGGGACTGAAATCCGAACCGGAAGAAACTCCGGAAGATGCGTATAATTTTGGCAGCCTGTAGGGCAGAATGTGAGGAATCATGAGCGAAGAAAATATGAACAATACCGCGGTAGAACATGAATATGGCGCGGATCAGATTCAGATATTGGAAGGTCTGGAAGCTGTAAGAAAGCGTCCGGGAATGTATATTGGTACCACATCCAGCAGAGGACTGCATCATCTGGTATATGAGATCGTAGACAATGCGGTGGATGAAGCACTGGCAGGATTCTGTGATACCATTGATGTAACCATCAATGAAGACAATTCCATCACCGTTATTGATAACGGACGAGGAATTCCGGTAGGCATCAATCACAAAGCAGGTATCCCTGCAGTAGAAGTCGTATTTACGATTCTGCATGCCGGCGGTAAGTTTGGCGGTGGGGGATACAAGGTATCCGGTGGTCTGCACGGTGTAGGTGCCTCTGTTGTAAATGCCCTCTCCAACTGGCTGGAAGTAGAAATTTGCCAGGGTGGCAAGGTATATAAGCAGCGTTATGAGAGAGGTCATGTATGCTATGCTCTGAAAGAAATCGGCACCTGCCCTATGGAAAAGACCGGAACGAAAGTTACTTTCCTGCCAGATGATACGATTTTTACTGAGACAACGGTATATGATTTTGATGTATTGAAGAGAAGACTCAGAGAGATGGCATTCCTGACCAAGGGGCTGCGCATCATTTTAAGAGATAATCGTACTGAAGAGGAAACTTTTCTGGAAGGTGGTTCTGTCGTTGACAGTGCAGCTGTGGAAGCTATGTCTACAGAGCACGAAAAGAAGCAGATCAGTGAACTGTTACAGAGGGCACAGGAAGATGCCATGGAAGCAGGAGCATCCACAGAAGCAATGACTTCCAAAGAAACTTCAGCTTCTGCGGATACAGCAAATGACTCTGAAGCATTTGCAGATGCTTTTGCTACGTCCGAGGAATCCACCAAAGCCCATACCGGCGGCAAGATCGGTAAGATACATACCATTACTCTGGAAAATGGTAAGAAGCAGAAAGTCGTTGAGTTCTACTATGAAGGTGGTATCAAGGAATTTGTTGCTTACCTGAACAAAAGTAAGGAGCCTTTATACGAAAACATTCTGTATTTTGAGGGTGAGAAGAATAATGTGTACGTGGAAGTATCCTTCCAGCACAATGATTCTTATAACGAGAGCGTATTCAGCTTTGTAAATAACATCAATACTCCCGAGGGAGGTACTCATTTACAGGGCTTCCGTAATGCCATTACGAAGACATTTAACGATTACGCAAGAAGCGCAAAGCTGTTAAAAGACAGTGAGCCGAATCTGTCCGGTGAAGATATCCGTGAGGGCCTGACTGCCATTGTCAGTGTCAAGATCGAGGATCCTCAGTTCGAAGGACAGACCAAGCAGAAACTGGGTAACAGTGAGGCAAGAGGCGCTGTTGACAATATTGTCAGTGAGCAGCTGACTTATTTCTTAGAGCAGAATCCGCAGATTGCAAAGTCCATCTGTGAGAAGTCGATTCTGGCACAGCGTGCCAGAGAGGCAGCCAGAAAGGCAAGAGACCTCACCAGGAGAAAGACCGCTCTGGATACCATGGCTCTGCCCGGTAAGCTGGCAGACTGTTCCGATAAGGATCCGAAGAACTGCGAGATTTACATCGTAGAGGGAGACTCCGCAGGAGGAAGTGCGAAGACAGCACGTTCCCGTGCAACACAGGCTATCCTGCCCCTGCGTGGTAAGATATTGAATGTAGAAAAGGCAAGACTGGATAAGATTTATGCCAATGCTGAGATCAAGGCAATGATCACTGCTTTTGGTACCGGAATCCATGAGGATTTTGATATTTCCAAGCTTCGTTACAACAAGATCATTCTGATGACCGATGCCGATGTAGACGGTGCGCATATCAGTACTCTTCTGCTGACTTTCATCTATCGGTTTATGCCGGAGCTGATCAAGCAGGGACATGTATTTCTGGCGAAGCCGCCTCTGTATAAGCTGGAGAAGAACAAGAAGGTATGGTATGCCTACAGTGATGAAGAACTGGACAGCATTCTCTCTGAAGTAGGTCGTGACCAGAACAACAAGATCCAGCGTTACAAAGGTCTGGGTGAGATGGATGCGGAACAGCTGTGGGAGACCACCATGGATCCGGAGAGACGTATTCTGCTCAGAGTCAACTACGATGAAGAGACTGAATCCGAACTGGATCTGACCTTTACCACACTGATGGGTGACAAGGTAGAACCCAGAAGAGAATTCATCGAAGAAAATGCTCAGTTTGTTAAGAATCTGGACATCTAATAACTATTCAGAGCCGTTATCAGGCTCTGAATAGTTACGGTATTTAATAATAGAGAGTCGTATTTTACGACAGATTGTGAGGAAACATGAACGACGATATTTTTGATAAGCCTTCGGAGGCTGAGATTGATAAAATCCATGAAGTCGATCTGAAAGAAAAAATGGAAACTTTCTATATCGACTATGCCATGAGTGTTATCGCATCCCGTGCGCTTCCGGATGTGAGGGATGGTCTGAAGCCGGTACAGAGACGTGTACTCTATTCCATGATCGAACTGAACAATGGTCCCGACAAGCCGCATCGTAAGAGTGCCCGCATTGTCGGTGATACCATGGGTAAATATCATCCTCATGGTGACAGCTCCATCTACGGTGCATTGGTTAATATGGCACAGGACTGGTCTACCCGTTATCCTCTGGTAGATGGCCACGGTAACTTCGGTTCCATGGATGGTGACGGTGCTGCAGCAATGCGTTATACCGAGGCAAGACTTTCCAAGATTTCCATGGAGCTTCTGGCAGATATCGGTAAGAATACCGTAGATTTTGTACCGAACTTTGATGATACTGAAAAAGAACCTGTCGTACTGCCCAGCCGTTATCCAAACCTGCTAGTCAACGGTACTACCGGTATTGCCGTAGGTATGGCTACCAATATTCCACCTCACAACCTTCGTGAAGTGGTACAGGCTGTTGTTAAAATTATTGATAATCGTGTAGAAGAAGACAGAGATACTACGATCGATGAGATTCTTCCCATTGTGAAAGCTCCCGATTTTCCTACCGGAGGACTGATTCTGGGTACCAGAGGCTGTGAGGAAGCTTACCGTACCGGCCGTGGTAAGATCAGAGTCCGTGCAGTGACCAATATCGAGACACTACCTAACGGTAAGAGCCAGATCATTGCCACCGAACTGCCATATATGGTCAATAAGGCCAATCTGATCATCAAGATTGCTGAGCTGGTAAAACTGAAAAAGATCGACGGTATCACAGATATCCGTGATGAATCCAACCGTGAAGGTGTCCGCGTGGTTATTGAGCTTCGTAAGGATGCCAATGCCAATGTTATTCTGAATCAGCTGTACAAGCATACACAGCTTCAGGATACTTTTGGTGTGATCATGCTGGCGCTGATCAACAATCAGCCTAAGGTCATGAATCTGCTGGATATGCTGACTTATTACCTGAAACATCAGGAGGATGTGGTTACCAGAAGAACCAAATATGATCTGAACAAGGCTGAGGAAAGAGATCATATTTTACAGGGATTGTTAAAGGCTCTGGACTTCATTGACGAAGTTATTACTATTATCCGTGGCAGTCAGAATGCCCAGATTGCAAAAGAACGTTTGATGGAGAGATTTGAACTTTCTGATGTACAGGCACAGGCTATTGTAGATATGCGTCTGCGTGCTCTGACAGGTCTGGAAAGAGAGAAACTGGAAAACGAGCATCAGGATCTGGTAGCAAAAATTGCGGAGTTGAAGGCTATTTTGGCAGATGAAAAGCTGTTATTAGGTGTTATTAAGACAGAAATGAGTGCTATCGCTGAGAAATACGGCGATGACAGACGCAGTAAGATCGGTTATGACGAACTGGATATCTCCATGGAGGATCTGATTCCGAGGGAAAATACTATTATTGCCATGACCAGTCTCGGTTATATCAAACGTATGACCGTAGATAATTTCAAAGCACAGAACCGCGGCGGCCTAGGTATCAAGGGAATGCAGACCATCGATGAGGATTACATTGAGGATCTGTTGATGACGACGACTCATCATTATCTGAACTTCTTCACCAATATGGGAAGAGTATACAGATTAAAAGCATATGAGATCCCGGAGGCAGGCCGTACCGCAAGAGGTACTGCTATCGTGAACCTCTTGCAGCTGGCACCCGGTGAAAAGATCACCGCAATGATTCCTATCCGTGAATACAGTGATGACAAGAATCTATTTATGGTGACCAAGACCGGTATCGTGAAGAAGACGCCTCTGATGGAGTTCTCCAATGTCAGAAAGAACGGACTGACCGCTATCAACCTCAGAGAAGAGGATGAACTGATCGAGGTGAAGATCACCGACAGCAACAGCGAGATATTCCTGGTAACCAAACAGGGTATGTGTATCCGCTTCCAGGAGACAGATGTCCGGGCCACCGGCCGAGCGTCCATGGGTGTCATCGGTATGAATCTCTCTCCCGGGGATGAGATCATCGGCATGCAGTTACAGACCCAGGGCAGCGATCTGCTGATCGTATCCGAGAACGGTATGGGCAAACGTACCAATATGGATGAATTTACCGTACAGAAACGTGGCGGTAAGGGTGTAAAATGCTACAAGATCGTAGAAAAGACAGGTGATGTGGTAGGTGCCAAGGCTGTAAATGATGATAACGAGATCATGATGATCACTACCGAAGGAATTATTATTCAGCTGCGTGTGCAGGATATCTCCACTTTGAGCAGAATTACATCAGGTGTAAAGCTGATCAATCTGGATAACGGCGTAAAGGTAGCACAGATTGCCAAGGTACGTGAGAAGCTTTCCAACGGAGACCATGAATTCGACAATCTTGAGGAAGCCATGGAAGAAGTAGCACAGGAAGCTGTTTCTGAGGATGAGGACGAAGCAGAAGAAAATCTGATTTTCCCTACCGAGGATTCTGAAGATGATGAATAAATAAGAGTTAATGATTAAGTTGAGCACTTTTTATATTGCAGAAAAAGATATATATGTGATATAACAAAAGTGCTCAATTTAGTGAGACACAGATAAAAGCAAGCGGCTGCGAAGCAGATATTTGTTTTTATAGGCTCACAAGTGAACGAATATCCTGCAAAGCAGGATGTAAAATGCAATAGCACGAATTCGTGAAGTTATAATGTAATAACTTAAATGAAAAAGAGGGGTATGAAAAATGGAATCTTATAGTATTTTCAGAGATCTGGCAATCATTATTATATTTGCCAAGGTGTTTGGTATCATTGCGAGAAAATGTAAGGCACCACAGGTGGTAGGTGAGATCATTGCCGGTCTGTTGATCGGACCCAGTGTACTGGGACTGGTGCAACAATCGGATTTTCTGATCCAGATGGCAGAAATCGGTGTTATCCTGCTGATGTTCTCCGCCGGACTGGAGACGAATCTGAGGGATCTCATGAAGACGGGATTTGTGGCATTTCTGATCGCATGCTTTGGTGTATTTGTTCCTTTGGTAGGAGGAACATTGTTGTACATGGGATTTTACGGAGTGGCACCCTGGGGCTCTGAGAAATTCTATGAAGCTGTATTTATTGGTGTCATTATGACGGCTACCAGTGTAAGTATTACTGTGCAGTCTCTGAAAGAACTGGGAAAACTGAAAGGTAAAGTCGGCACAACAATCATGAGTGCCGCTATTATCGATGATGTCATTGGTATTATTGTACTTACTTTTGTCATCGGATTTAAAAATCCGGATTCCAATCCAGGAAGTGTAGTAATTTCTACTCTTCTGTTCTTCCTGTTTGCAATTGGTGTCGGATTTGTATTGTTCAAGGTATTCCAGTATCTGGATAACAAATATCCGCATACAAGACGTATTCCTATTTTAGGTCTGGCGCTCTGTTTTATTTTCGCTTATGTAGCGGAAGTATTCTTCGGTATTGCGGATATTACAGGTGCTTACGTGGCAGGTATTATCCTGTGTTCTATTCGGGATTCGGAATACATAGCCGAGAAGATGGATATCAATTCTTATATGATCTTCGGGCCGATTTTCTTCGCAAGTATCGGACTTAAGACCAGCTTTGACCATTTGAACGGAGAATTTGTACTGTTCTCTATCGGATTTGTTATTGTTGCTCTGCTGTGCAAGATCATCGGTTGTGGTCTGATGGCGAGAATCTGCAGATTCAAAGGACCGGATGCTCTGAAGATCGGTGTCGGTATGATGACCAGAGGCGAGGTTGCCCTGATCGTAGCACAGAAGGGATTGTCTGTGGGAATGATCGGTGCGGAATACTTTACAGCAGTCATTCTGCTGATCATTGTATCCAGTATCTCCACTCCTATCCTGCTTAAGATTCTGTATACGAAGCATGCCGAGATTGATTAAAAAATATGGATCATATGGATCAGAAGCGTTTTGAAGAAGCTAAGAGAAAAATAATAGGCGTGGACCGTCAGAGACTGGGAATCGGAACTCTCTCAGAGAAGACGGTTCATGCTATTTTTAAGGACTATTATGAGCCGGACGAGGATCATCAGGAGATTCCCATAGAGAATTATGTAGCGGATATTTATAGGGATGGAGAGATCATAGAGATTCAGACGAGACAGTTTAACCGGATGCGGGGAAAATTGCAGACCTTTCTTCCTTTATATCCTGTGACTATTGTCTATCCGATCCCTTATGAAAAATGGCTGATCTGGATCGATGAAGACAGCGGAGAACTGAGTAAAAAACGGAAATCACCGAAAAAAGGCTGCACCTATCAGGCTTTTAAGGAACTATATAAGATCAAAATGTTCCTGAAGGATCCGAATATCCGATTTAAGTTCGTATTGGTGAATATGGAGGAATACCGGCTGTTGAACGGTGGAGCCATGATAAGAAAAAGGGCTCCACACGGTATGACAGGATTCCTACGGATCTGATCGAAGAGGTGGAAATCAGACAACCGGAGGATTATCTGCAATTTGTGCCCTATGAGCTGGAAGAACCTTTTCACAGTAAAGATTTTGCAAAAGCCGCCCACATCCCTCTCTCACTGGCTCAGACCGTATTGAATATTCTGTTGGAAATGGGAACAGTGGAACGGGTAGGAAAACAGGGAAACAGTTATCTATATCGTGTCGTGAATGTATAAAAAGAGGACTAAGCTGTAAGCTTAGTCCTCTTCGTCTTCCTGATGGGATTTCGGCAGGGAGAAAATAAATTCACTTCCCACGCCGGGAGTACTGATCACATTGATATGCTCATCATGTGCATTGATGATCTCTTTTACAATGGAAAGTCCCAGGCCGGTTCCTTTTTTATCTTTGCCACGGGATAAGTCCGATTTGTAAAACCGATCCCAGATCAGCTTCAGATCTTCTTTCGGGATACCGATTCCTGTGTCTTTTACGGAGACAAATAATTTATTTTTCTTCTCCGAGGTCTCAATGTGGATCACAGAATCATGGTGGCTGAACTTAATGGCGTTGTCCATGAGATTATAGAGTACCTGCTGGATTTTGCCCATATCTGCATGGACATACATTTCATTGCCGGTCAGGATCATCTCAATAGCAATGGATTTGTTATGACAGGTGCCCTCAAAGGTACTTGCAGTATTACGGATCACTTGATTGATATCAAAATCTGTTTTATCTAAGAGCATTCCTTTGGTGTTCAGATTATTCAGAGTCAGCAGGCTGTTGGTCAGCTTCGTCAGTCGTTCTGTTTCATTCAATACGATAGTAATGTATTTTTCGTGCATTTCCGGTGGAATCGTGCCATCCAGCATGGCTTCCAGATATCCTCTTATAGAGGTCAGAGGGGAACGGAAATCGTGGGATACATTGGCTACAAACTTTTTCTGATCATCCTCGGAACGGGCAATTTCGCTTGCCATATAATTCAGACAGGAAGCCAGATAACCAATTTCATCCTCACTATCCACCTGAAATTCATAATGCATATTACCGGCAGCATACTGCTCTGTGGCATGAGTGATCTTCCTCAGAGGAATATATACGATCTCAGTGAAAAAGATCAGAATGATCAGGGATAGCAGGAACAGGATTGCCAGGGTGATATAGGAAATATTCAGCAGGCTGTTACAGGATTTCTGAATATCATTCATATCGGTATGGATGACTACATAGCCTTTTACCTTGTAGTTGGAGGTAATGGGAGCAAATACAGTAAGTACATCCGAATCAAAATTACCGAAGAAATCACCAACAATGTAATAAGAGCCGCTGGTTACGGTCGAATCAAAATTCTCGATGACTACCACATTCTCCACATCTAAGGGACTATTGGTATCCAGTACCAGTCGTCCGGAGGGATTGATGATGCGAATCTCGGAATTCAGGTAGACCGCCAGGGAGTCCAGCTGCATTTTAACAGTCTCCAATGTTGTTTCACTGGTGTACAATCCGCCGGCATAGGTTCCGGCGATCAGGGTTGCTTCGGAATAGAGACTTTCTGCCTTTTCCCGGATCAGGTGTTCTTTGGTCATATTGGGAACAAAAGTTGTAACAATGATGAAACCAAATACACCAAAAATAAAATATGCAAGTATAAATTTTAGATAAAGTGTTTTTTTCATAACAAATCCTGCTTTTGGTATGACTTAATTACGTACTTCGAATTTATAGCCGATGCCCCAGATGGTGCTGATCTTCCAGTTGGCATGATCCTTGATCTTCTCACGGAGACGTTTGATGTGCACATCCACGGTACGGGTATCACCGATATATTCATAGCCCCAGATCTGATCCAGGAGCTGTTCTCTGGTGAATACATGGTTCGGTGAGGATGCTAAAAAGTAGAGAAGTTCCAGTTCCTTCGGCGGCATTTCCACAGTATGTCCCATATAAATGACGGAATAATTGGTCAGATTAATGGTCAGATCCGCATATTCCACACACTTGTCGTTGGGATTTTCTGTGGGGGCATTGGAGGACTTATAACGTCTGAGGACTGCTTTGGCACGTGCCACCAGTTCCTTGGAGTCAAAAGGTTTTTCCATATAATCATCCGCACCCAGCTCCAGTCCCAATACTTTGTCGAAGACTTCACCTTTTGCGGAGAGCATGATGATGGGAACGGAGTATTGTGCCCTGACCTCTCTGCACACCTGATAACCATCAATACCGGGAAGCATCAGATCCAACAGAATCAGATTCGGAGCAAAGGTCTCCATAGCCGGCATCACGGATTCTCCGTCATTGACGATCATGGTATCAAAACATTCCTTCGTCAGATATAGGGAGATCAGTTCCGCAATATTATTATCATCATCTACAATGAGAATTTTCTGTTTACTTACCATGTAGTATAGGCCTCCTGTCAGTTATTATTTAAAAGTAACAATGGTTACACCGGCATCGCCTTCACCATATTCACCCAACCGGTATTCTTTGACATATTTCAGACGTTTTAAGTGAGACTGTACGGCACTGCGCAGGGCACCGGTGCCTTTTCCGTGCACGACTCTCACACTGGGGAGATGAGCCAGATAAGCGTCATCCAGGTATTTATCCAGTTTTGCAATGGCTTCATCTACCGTACATCCCAAAAGGTTGATCTCGGAGGACACGGAGAAGGACTTGGACATTTTCAACTTGCCGGTGTTGGTACGCTGCAGGGCAGGTGCTGTAATGGTCTCTTCTTTTACCGGTACGAGATCGTTAATATTCGTCTGCATTCTCATAATTCCGCATTGTACGAAGAGGTTGCCCCTGGCATCCGGCAGTGTATTCACAATTCCTTTCAGATTCATGGAAATGATCTTTACGGAATCTCCTTTTTTCAGTTTCTTGGGATCCACGGTCTTCTGGTTGGCCGGCTTCTTTTGGTTATTACCAAGAGCCAATTTTCCGTTCTTTTCGTTGATCTTGTCACGGACCTTCTGTCTCTTTTTCTCTAGTTCCTTGATGTCGGCGGAAGCACCTACTTTATTGAAATCACGGATGGTTTCGTCAGCTACATCCTTTGCTTCCTGAAGGATGGCTCTTGCTTTTTCATTGGCATCCCGCAGAATCTTATCCTTTGCCTGATCGATTTTCTCGTTTTTCTTCTGTAACTGTTCCTGTAACGTGCGGATCCGTTCCTTATATTCTGCAATCTCCTGCTGTTCTTTTTCAATGGTTACGCGGCTCTGTTCCAGATCTGCGATGACGTCTTCAAAGCTTTCGTCTTCTTTGCTGATCTGTTCTTTCGCGGCATTGATGATCTCATCGGACAGTCCCAGCTTGGAAGAAATGGCGAAAGCATTACTTTTACCGGGAATACCGATGAGCAGACGGTAGGTGGGGCGAAGGGTCTCCACATCAAATTCACAGCAGGCATTTTCTACAAAATTAGTGGAAAGTGCATAGATTTTCAGCTCGCTGTAATGCGTGGTAGCCATAGTGCGGATGCCACGGTCATGCAGATAATTTAAAATAGCAATTGCCAGAGCGGCACCCTCCGTAGGATCTGTTCCAGCACCGAGTTCATCAAATAAACACAGGGAATCCGCATCTGCGTGCTGCAAAATGTGGACAACTCTGGTCATATGAGAAGAAAATGTGGACAAACTCTGCTCAATACTCTGCTCATCCCCGATATCTGCATAAACTTCCGAGAAAATGGACAGTTCGGAACGATCCAGTGCTGGAATATGCAGTCCCGCCTGTCCCATCAGAGTAAAAAGTCCCACTGTCTTCAGAGACACGGTCTTACCACCGGTATTGGGACCTGTGATCACCAACAAGTCAAAATCTTTCCCCAGACGGACATCAATGGGAACAGCCTTTTTCTTATCCAACAGTGGATGACGGCCCTTACGGATCTGGATGTAATGCTCAGTGTTGAAAATAGGCTCTGTGGCATTCTGTTCCATGGCGAGTTTTGCCTTGGCAAAAATAAAGTCCAGCGTAGTCATGATCTTCTGATCCGCAGCAAGCTCTGAGGTATGAACAGCAGCCTGACTGCTCAGATCACCAAGAATAACTTCAATCTCCTCCTGCTCTTGCAGATCCAGTTCTTTTAACTGGTTGTTCAGGTTCACGACAGCAGCCGGCTCGATGAAAAAGGTGGAACCAGTGGAGGACTGGTCATGCACCATACCGCTCACCTGGCTCTTATATTCTGCCTTTACGGGGATACAGTAGCGGTTATCACGCATGGTAATGACTGCATCCTGTAAAAAGGTACGGTAAGCGCCGTTTACCATAGAGGTCAGCTGGCTGTGGATCTTTTCGTTGGTGGACAGCTTGGAACGACGGATACTCTTTAATCTTGGGCTGGCATCATCAGCCATCTCTTCTTCCGACAGGATACAGCGGTTGATTTCGTTAGCCAGCTGTGTCATAGGAGTAAGGCCTTCAAAGTAGGCATCCAGACTGTCATTTGGGAGGTCTTCCCGTTCTTTTTTTCCATAGGTTTTGATCCTGCTGACATTATCCAAAAAGGATGCAAGCTTCAACAATTCGGACATAGACAGAGAACTGCCGATTTCCAGAGAACGGATCGAAAATCCTAGATCTCTGTTGCTGCCAAAAGAGGTGCTTCCAATACGGAAGAGACGGGCCAAGGCATCTTTGGTCTCCCGCTGGGCTGTTCTGATGGCGGAAAGGTCGGTAGAAGGCACCAGCTCTCTGCATAGTTTTTTACCGGGCTCGGAGTCGGCCTTCTCTGTGAGAAGGTCGATGATTTTCGTATATTCTAAAGTAGTGAGTACTTTTGTGTTCATATGGGACTCCTTAAATAAAATATTCGCAATATAAGCTCACTGCCGAACTTACAATAACACGATTCTCCGTGCTGCGCACTCTCGAAATCGTTACATCCATTCGCAATCCGGGCTATCGCCCTTTTTGCTCATGTAGTACAAGCTCGAAAATGCTTCGCATTTCCTTGCTGTCGGGCTTTCGCCCTATCAAAATCGGATCTGTCAATTTCGGCTGCAAGCAGTCGAATTGACATCTCTCGATTTTGGTACTGCTCAATGCTGGTTTACATAATAACACGATTTCTTCGTGCTGCGCACTCTCGAAATCGTTACATCCATTCGCAATCCGGGCTATCGCCCTTCTTGCTCATGTAGTACAAGCTCGAAAATGCTTCGCATTTCCTTGCTGTCGGGCTATCGCCCTATCAAAATCGGATCTGTCAATTTCGGCTGCAAGCAGTCGAATTGACATCTCTCGATTTTGGTACTGCTCAATGCTAGTTTACATAATAACACGATTTCTTCGTGCTGCGCACTCTCGAAATCGTTACAGACATTCGCAATCCGGGCTATCGCCCTTCTTGCTCATGTCTGTTTGCTCCTCTCATAGTGACCATGCCTTGCCTGCAAGCAGTCATGCATGGTCACTATGGATGAGCTTATTATATCTCATTATACCATTCAGTTGCGTTTTTGGGTACAGTTTTGTATAATTGAGATATTAGAGTCCTAAGGAAAAGCCGAGGTATCTGTAGGCAGCAGAGGAGGCATATTTATGGCGGATTCCCAAGAAAATAAGCAGAAGGAACAAAATGACGTTTCTGAGAAAAAATTTATGATAGAAAAAATCAAGGAACGTCCGGTAAATAAGAAAAAGCTGTTGCGCAGGACTTTGATCACGGCTTCTATGGCAGTGATTTTCGGTCTGGTAGCATGTTTCACATTTCTGGTATTGGAACCGGTAATCAGTAACTGGCTGTATCCGGAGGAGGAACCGCAGGTCGTGGTATTCCCGGAAGATCAGGACGAAATGTCTCCGGAACAGATGTTAGCGGAGAATATGCAGCAGGAGAACCAGAGTAGCCAGTCCTCTTCTGCTCCCAGTGAAGTCATGGAACAGGAACAGATCCGGGAACTGTTATCCGGGATCATATTGAATCTGGACAATTACAAACAGATTTACAGTGCTCTTGCCCAGTATGTAGCAGAGATGAATCGCTCCATGGTCACTGTGACAGGAGTGTCATCCGGTGTGGACTGGTTCAATAATGTAAATGAGAGCAAAAATCAGTCATCCGGTGTGATCATAGCGCAAAATGGAAAGCAATTACTGATTTTAACCGATTATTCTCCGGTAAAACAAGCAGATGACATCATTGTCACATTCAACGAGGGCACCCAGGCAGATGCATCTTTGAAGGAAAAAGATGAGACTACAGGTCTGGCTGTGATTGCTGTAGAACTGGATACTCTGAATGAAGATTTTCTGAAGAATGATATTACGATCGCTACTTTTGGATCTTCTAATATCAAAGATATTGCCGGACTTCCGGTGGTGGCTTTGGGACGCCCCATGGGTACCAACGGTTCCGTGGGCTATGGTATCATTACCTCTTCCGCCAGTGAGTCGGCGGTATCGGATACCACTTACCGGATTCTGCAGACCAATATTGTAGGAAGTCAGAATGCAGGCGGTGTATTGTTTAATCTCCAGGGACAGGTCATCGGTATCATTACAAATGGCAAGTCTGCCACGGATATGAAAAATATGGTATGTGCTTACGGCATTACGGAATTAAAGCGCCATATTGAGAAAATGTCAAACGGGGAAAAATTTGCATATCTGGGTCTGAAGGGTGTGGGTGTCACCGAAGAAGCCAACAGTGAACTGGGAGTTCCCTACGGTGCTTATATTACAGAGGTGGAAATGGACTCTCCCGCTATGTTGGCGGGAATCCAGCAGGGAGATGTCATCACAGGATTCGGTGAACATGTGATCGTCAGCTTTGACGAGTATACGAACTCTCTGCTCAGTATGAAACCGGGAGATAGTGTAGAACTGACGATTATGCGGCAGTCACAGCAGGAATATAAAGAGATGAAATTCGACATCACATTAACGGTGTTGAAATAGATTGACAGAAAGGTTTGGACAACAATATGAAATTCATTAAAGAGTTAAAAGAAGGCGACAGAGTATTTGATATTTATCTGTGCAAGCATAAGCAGGAGGCTGTAACCAAAAACGGTAAACCCTATGAAAGCGTGATTCTGCAGGATAAGACCGGAACCATTGATGCCAAGGTATGGGAGCCGAACAATCCGGGCATCGGAGATTATGATGATCTGGATTACATAGAAGTATACGGTGATGTGACGAATTTCCAGGGACAGTTACAGATCAGCGTGAAGCGGATCCGTGTCTGCCGCGAGGGAGAATACAATCCTTCCGATTATCTGCCGGTGAGTTCCAAGGGCATCGACACGATGTATAATGAGTTAAAGACTTTGATCGGAAGCATTAAGAATACTTATCTGCATCAGCTGTTGCAGGATCTGTTTATCGAGGATGCCGATTTCGTGAAGAAGTTCTGTAATTCTTCCGCAGCCAAGACAGTGCATCATGGTTTCGTGGGCGGATTGCTGGAGCATACCTTAGGAGTTACCAAGCTGTGTGACTACTACTGCTCTGCTTATCCTATTTTACAGAGAGATCTGCTTCTGACGGCGGCTATGTGCCATGATATCGGAAAGGTAAAAGAGATTTCCGCTTTTCCGGTAAACGATTATACCGATGACGGACAGTTATTGGGACATATCGTGATGGGCGCACAGATGCTTGGGGAACGTGCCGCTAAGATCGACGGATTCCCGCACAATCTCCTGGCAGAATTACAGCACTGCATTCTGGCACATCATGGTAAATTGGAATACGGATCTCCCAAGGTGCCGGCGCTGATCGAGGCAGTGGCTCTGAATTATGCGGATGATACCGATGCCAAGATGGAGACCTTTAAGGAAATTTTGGAAAACAACAGTGAAAACAGTGGCTGGCTGGGTTACAACAGATTGTTTGAATCTAATCTGCGGGCTACCAGAATGGAGTAAATGACAGGATAAATACTATAAATTCTGTGAACAGACAGGAAAGAGAGGAAGAATATGGAGATCAGTACATGTGTAAAATATGTGGGTGTAAACGACCATCAGGTGGATTTGTTCGAGGGACAGTATAAGGTTCCGAACGGAATGTCTTACAATTCCTATGTGATCCTGGATGACAAAATCGCCGTTATGGACACAGTGGATGGCTTTTTCACCGAAGAATGGCTGAACAATGTAGAGGGGGTACTTGCCGGGAAAATGCCCGATTATCTTGTTATACAGCATATGGAACCGGATCATTCCGCCAGTATTCCGGCTTTTCTGAAAAAATATCCCAATGCCACAGTGGTATCCACAGCTAAGGGGTTCCAGTTCATGGAACAGTTTTTCCCGGAGTTTTTCGCCGGCCAGGGATTACCTGCGGAACAACGCATTGTTGCGGCGAATGATGGTGTACTGGAGCTTGGACAGCACAGCCTGCATTTTGTCTATGCTCCCATGGTACATTGGCCGGAGGTCATGATGACTTATGAGGCAACCGAGAAAATACTGTTTGCGGCAGATGGTTTCGGTAAATTCGGTGCATTGGACGTAGAGGAAGAATGGACCGATGAGGCGCGGCGTTACTATATCGGCATCGTCGGAAAATATGGTCCACAGGTACAGGCTGTTCTGAAAAAAGCGGCAGGACTGGACATTCAGACCATTTGCTCTCTTCACGGTCCGGTACTTAAGGAGAATCTGGGATTCTATCTTGAAAAATATGATAGGTGGTCTTCTTACCGGCCGGAAGAATCCGGAGTGGTGATTGCTTATGCTTCTGTCTATGGCAATACCAGAAATGCTGCGGAGTATCTGGCGGATGTTTTACAGGAAAAAGGACAGAAAACAGTACTGTATGACCTGGCAAGATGCGATAAAGCAAAAGCTGTTGCCGATGCTTTCCGTTATGACAGACTGGTGCTGGCGGGTATTACTTATAATGGAGACCTCTTCCCCTGCATGCGTAGTTATATCGAAGGTCTGACCGAGCGTAATTACCAGAATCGTAAGGTGGCAATCATTGAGAACGGCACCTGGGCACCCATGGCAGGCAAACTGATCCTTGGAATGTTTGAAAAAAGCAAGAATCTGACATTTACGGAGACTACGGTAAGCATCAAGTCTGCCATGAATGAGCAGAACAAAAAAGAAATCGGGAAGCTGGCAGAGGAACTTTCCTGAGAAAGTTTTTCACACGTAAATTTGTGCCTGCACAGTGTACCAAAGTACGAGGGACTGATGTAAGCGATACTGGAAGTACACGGTACTGAAGTACCGGAAAATTTGTAGGCTACGGAAAGGCATAAGGATATTTATGGAATATAAGAAAAACGATCGTGTAATGCTGACCATAGAGGATATGGGAAGTGACGGAGAAGGAATCGGTAAAGTAGACGGTTTTACCCTCTTTATCAAAGATGCCGTTATCGGCGATCAGGTGGAAGCCAAGATCATAAAAAGTAAAAAGCACTACGCTTATGCCAGATTAGAGAAGGTGTTACAGCCTTCTCCTTTTCGTGTAGAACCGAAATGTGCATACCACAGACAGTGCGGCGGCTGCCAGTTGCAGGCAATCTCCTACTCTGAGCAGCTGCATTTCAAGGAACAGAAGATCCGCAACAATCTGATCCGGATCGGTGGGTTCGATGCGGAATACATTGATGAACGCATGCAGCCTATTGTAGGCATGGAGGAACCCTTCCACTATCGTAATAAAGCGCAGTACCCCATAGGAACTGATAGAGACGGTAATGTTATCACCGGTTTCTATGCCGGACGCACCCATACCATCATTGCCAATACAGACTGCGCCCTTGGTGCTTCTGAAAATCAGCAGATCCTCGAAACCATACTCTCCTATATGCGGAAAAATAAAGTAACTGCCTATGACGAAGTCACTGGCAAGGGTCTGGTACGTCATGTATTGATCAGGAAAGGCTTCACCAGTGGACAGTTGATGGTATGTCTGGTCATTAATAAGAAAATGACAAAAATGTCATACCCTATTGCCGGAGTACAGAAGAATACGAATGAGTTTTTACCAAATCAGGGAGAATTACTGGCTGCACTGGCAAAAATCCAAGGTATGACAAGTGTGTCAGTCAGTATCAATGCCGAGAAAACCAATGTGATCATGGGTACCATGATCCATAATCTCTGGGGTGAGAGCACCATTGAGGATACGATCCACGTAAGGGACATGCAGAAAGAAAATTACCCTTATACCGGAGATGCCCTGACCTTCAAGATATCTCCCCTCTCCTTCTATCAGGTGAATCCCGTACAGACAGAGAAGCTTTACAGTCTGGCTCTGGAATATGCGGGACTGACCGGAAAAGAGACGGTGTGGGATCTCTACTGCGGCATCGGAACCATTTCCCTCTTCCTGGCGGGCAAAGCCAAAAAGGTGTGTGGCGTGGAGATCATCCCCCAGGCCATCGACGATGCCAGAGAGAATGCGAAGAGAAACCATATTGAAAATGCCGAATTTTTTGTAGGTAAGGCGGAGGAAGTCCTGCCGGAGTTCTACGAAAAGGCAATGAAAGAGGTATCTTCCGACGAAATGCTCCACCCGGATGTCATCGTCGTGGATCCGCCAAGAAAAGGCTGTGACGCGGTTGTCTTGCTTTCCAAGGGCGAGGTCGACTCGAAAAAGATTCGGGTTGAGTTCTCTTTGGAAGATATGGATATGTCCGAGTTTCAAGATGGGGCAACCTACCCGCAGATCAAGGAGTATGTGCTGGAGCATACCGGGTTAAAGGTGTCCAACCTTTATATCTCACAGATTAAGAGGAAATGTGGGATTGAAGTTGGCAAGAATTACAATTTGCCGAAGTCCGAGGATTCCAGACAGCCACAGTGTCCACCGGAAAAAGAGAAAGCAATCCGAGAAGCATTCAAATATTTTGGGATGATCTAACATCCTGCAAAATGGAGGTTTCTTATGGATAGATTGATTTCTTGTGAGTTTAACATGGATACCGCTTGTGTGGAATTGAAATTTTTTGATGGCAGCAAGATTGCCATTGATACGTTTGCGGTGGAAAACGAGGTTGCCGACAATATGTATCAGCGGTCAGAACTGGATTATCTGATCTACAATGACCCGATTGGATATGCAGACCTTGTTTTGAACGGAAACCCCGAAATTTATCTAAAAACTGTAACTGAATGTAAACCCTTAGATTAAAACTCAGCCCTCTGCCTTTTCCTTGGCAGAGGGCCGTTTTTTGCTTAACAGTTATTGAGCATCCCTTAATTGCTCTACAACGCTGCATTTCGCTGCGTTGTCATACATCATGCAAGGAATCAGCCACCCCAGCAGAAGAAATACCGGAATTGTCAGCAGGACAGGCAGAATGGTGAATCGATACTCAAAGAACCAGAACATACTGCCCAGCATTTTTTTTCCTGCAAGAGGTCCCACCGCCAGCGACAGAATAAAGGCCGCCGCTACGGAGGACATTGCGTAAAATAATCCCTCGTAGATCAGCATGGTTTTGAGCTGCCGGTTCGTCATTCCTACAGCCTGAAGCACAGCAAATTCACGGCGGCGGGAAAGAATACCGGTCATCATGGCGTTGAAGAAATTTAAGAGTCCCACCAGCCCGATGATAGCACAGAGAATACCACCTATCAGAAGGAACATCTGCCGGAACTGAGCAAATTCAGAGCGAGCCGTGGCCTTGCTTTCATACATCAAGGGCGAAAACTCACCGGCAGTGAGCTTCGATAGATATTGCTCTGCTTCGGCCTCGTCAACTTCGTCCGCTGTGTCGAACAGGTAGAGCATCGGAATGGCTGCACCACCGCTGTCCCTCTGTGCGGTGTCCACAGACAAAACTACGTCATATCCAATACCACTATAACGATAACTCATGGAATTCGGAAGTTCTACCAAGGCGCAGACCGTGTACTCTACATCTCTGGCTCCATACAATTTTGCCTGAAAGTACTCCTCCGGTGTATCTTCGGTGAGTTCCCCGGTGCGGCTGTCGATATATTTCACATCGTCCGCATAGGTAACGGTGATCGTGTCTCCCACCTTTGGGTAGTATTCAAGATTGGGCAGATTACCGTAGTCATCTAAGGAAACCGCAATGGCAATGGCGTTATTGTCCGGCTCCAACATGGGAGAAATATCTCCGTCGAATACTTGCAGCTTGTCAAACAGACTGTTATCCAGAGCCTCGATTCTGGTATCTCCCATCACCATATTGCCCCGGTGCTCCAGACGGCTCATATGGCTGTCCAACTGCTCGGCGCTTTCGTACTTTGCATAGTCCTGCCGCAGAGCATTCTCCGTCATCCACAGGTAGGCGGGTTTTCGCACAGCATATCCCGTGCCGGAAAGACTGGCCTTTGTGTTTGCTGCGATCTCTTCGATTTGTTCTGGCGTGATGAATTCATCTGCCGGGTTGTAACGGAAATAGTCGGGCGTGCTGACGATAAAATCGGCGCAGGTCATGGCGGATACATACTTCTCCATGCTGAAGCCGCCCACAAAGGCACACAGCGCATTGAACAGTGTCACCGACAGTGCCAGAGACACCACCACCAGCACCGTCTTTTTCTTGTTTCGTCCCAGATTGGCAAAGGCCATCTGATGGAGCTTTGCTCCCCGGATGCTGCGCCGTTTTTTCTTGGTCTGCATCACATCCGTATATTTGGTAGCCTCCACCGGAGAGACCTTGGCTGCCATTTTTCCGGGCTTAGAACAGGACAAAAGCACCGTCAACAAGGCAAACAGCATGGACCCAAGGAAGATCACAGGCGAAGTGCTGATGGTGGTGATGCCTGTATCCAACTGGATGGAGTGCAAGACAACAGGCACCAAAACAGCGCCGATGCCGTAGCCCAGCAGCAGCCCCGCCGGAATGCCGATCAGACAAAGCAGAAGTGCCTGCTGGCGAATGATGCGTTTGAGCTGCCGGGGCGTTGTGCCAATGGTTTTCAGAAGTCCGTAAAACCGGATATCCCCTGCAACAGAGATCTGAAAAATGTTATAGATGATAAGATACCCAGTGAAAATCACCAGCAGCAAAAAAGCTGCTATGGCGATCACAAGTTCCGGATCAAGCTTCGACTCCAGCTGGGATGAGGTATATCCCCAGTTGACGCCGATCCGGACGCTGTTGGGATCGGTATAGCTGTCCCATGTGTAGCCAAGATCGGTATCCACCTGCTCCATCTGCCCTTGAATGTTTGTGCCGGAGGCCAGCATGACATTCAAATCGGTGCGGAAAGGCTGTAAACCTGTTTTTACTGCCTGCGCTTCGATGTCATCTGCGTAATCACGGCTGATGTTGATGTAATGAACAGGCATTAGTTCATCATAGTCCCAATAGCCTACCAGCGTAAAGGTATCTGTTACAGTAAAGGCGGTTTGATCCTTGTCCGTAATGGAATAGGAAACCGTGACCTCGGCGCCCAGCTCCGGCGTTACGCCAAGCAGCTGCAACGCTGCCGTATCCATGGCTACCTCTTTGCCGCTTTCGGGCATCCGTCCGGTAGTAGGGGTTGCATAGCTCCATTTAGTGCAGTTGGCATCCATGTAGCTGATCTCTGCCGGTACTTTGGCAAAGACCCCCTCCGCAGTGATACCGATTACCTTCCGTATCCCCGCAGCCTTCACCTTTGGGTGGGCAGCGATGCGTTCCGCCTGCTCGGGGGAAACATCCTTAAAGGTGCCGTGTGCATAGCCGCCTACCTGCCGAAACTGGTAGGTTTCATAGCTGGCGTTCAGTGACAAGACAATGGTGAACATGGACGTAAATAGCAGCGTTGTCAGCGCAATGGCAAAAATAGCGATCAGATTGCGGCGACGGTTCGCATAAAGAGATTTTAAGCTGAGCTTTCGAATACATTTTCTGTTTTTGACATTCATCGTAGCCACCTCCCGTTAGTTCTGGGAGACGATCCGACCATCTTCGATACGGATAATGCGGTCTGCCATCTGCGCAATTTCTTCGTTGTGAGTGATCATTACGATTGTCTGGGCGAACTTTTGACTGGTGACTTTCAAAAGGCTCAATACATCCTGGCTGGTTTTGGAATCCAGATTGCCGGTGGGTTCATCTGCCAGAATGATAGCGGGTGCTGCCGCCAGCGCACGGGCAATGGCTACCCGCTGCTGTTGACCGCCTGAGAGCTGATTGGGTAGCGCATCCAGACGATCATCCAGCCCAAGTGTCTGTACAATCTGCTGTACGAAATCCTTATTGACCTTGCCACCGTCCAGCTCAATGGGTAGAACAATATTTTCATACACATTCAGCACCGGAACAAGATTATATGCTTGGAACACAAAGCCGATTTTCCTGCGACGGAAGATGGTCAGCGCTTCCTCCTTCAGGGAGAAAATATCCTGTCCGTCCACCATGACCGTGCCACTTGTAGGGCGATCCAGCCCGCCCAGCATGTGCAGCAGCGTGGATTTGCCGGAGCCGGATGTGCCGACAATTGCAACAAATTCGCCCTTCTTTACACTTAAATCAACTCCATCCAACGCATGAACTGCGTTATTGCCGGAGCCATAAATCTTTTTCAGGTTTTTTGCCTGTAAAACTTCCATAAATGAGTACCTCCATGAAAAAATCTGTATGTATGAAAGGAAATGATCCTTTGATACATACAGATTATCGCATAGGAATCTTTCCACATTCTTTCCGGCGGAAAATGAAATCTAACAGTTTTGATAGAATTGTTGTTATTTCGGCAGAAATATGGAAAACGTACTTCCTTTTCCCGGAACGGAAGCAACCTTGATATAACCGCCCTCGCCGGATATGATCTGTCGGGCAAGGTATAAGCCGATGCCCACACCTTCTTGTTTCTGCACACTATTTGAGCGGTAAAAGCGAGCAAATATCTTCGCTTGCTCACTTTCCGGGATGCCTGAACCGGTATCCGATATATCGATCCTTGAAAACATTTCATAGCTTACGGCAGAAATAGTAATGGTGCCATGCTCTGTATATTTGATGGCGTTGTCTACGATATTAGCCAGCGCTTCCGCTGTCCATTTGAAGTCGAATACAGCAAAAGCATCGGTATCTTGCAGTCGCAAAGACAATCCTTTTTCAGAAGCCTTGGCAGTATATTGTTCTACTACGCTTTCAAGCAGCGGCTGCAGCGCTGCTTGCTGAGGGGAGAGTGAAATGATCCCGTTTTCCAGTCTGGAAAGCTTTACGAGAGAATCGATCAGAAATCGCAGCTTTTCCGATTGTTTGTACAGCGCCTCCACATTTGCCTTCGCCGATGCAGGCAGAGTTTCCTCCATCAGAAGCTCGCTGTATAACAGCAGGTTTGCAATCGGCGTTTTCGTCTGGTGGGAAATGTCTGCAATCAAGGTTTTGATTTTGTCTTTTTCCTGCGCTATATTTTGAGAAGATGCTTCTGCTGCGGAAAGATAGTGCGCAAACTTCGTTTCCAATGCAGACAGCTGGCTTTCATCAAAATTGTTTTCAGAAAAGGAGCCGGTCATGGCAGCGTCTAGCATCCTTTCGATTTCTTCCATCGTTTTTCTGGCCTTTCTCCGCTCCCATAACACAACAGCTGCCGCCGCCAGAAAACACAGCAGTATGATCACAATGCCGGTTTTATTCATCTTTTGTCACCCAGCTATAACCGATTCCATAGACGGTTTTAATATATTTCTGTGCACCAAGCTTATCCCTCAGACGCTTGATCGTAACAGACAAAGCATTTTCATCCACATATTCTGCGCCATCTGTCCAGATCCGGTCTACAAGGTCTCCACGGGTCATGGTTCGGCCTCGGTTTTCAACAAGCAGACGCAGTAATTTTTGTTCGGTTTTGCTCAATTCCACTTTTGAATCTGCCACATAAAAGGTCATAGCCTCAAAGTCAAAGTGAAATAGATCCATATGGAACGGCGCATTTTTATGGTTTGACGCTTGCTTTCGCAGTTGGGTATTCACCCTTGCCCGCAAAACCGAAAGAGAAAAGGGCTTGGTAATATAATCATCAGCGCCTCTCTCCAGTCCGTCTACGATATCCAGATCGGTGTCATTGGCAGTCAGCAGAATAACAGGAATCCCGGGCGTGTTTTCCTTGATCTCCCGGAGCAGCTCAAGCCCACTGCCATCCGGCAGATTGATATCCAGCAGAACCAGGGATACACTCCCGCAAAGCAATTGTTCTCTTGCCGCTTTTAGATCATGGCAGGATATAATCTGACGGTCATCTGCTTTCAGCGCTTTGCATAAGCCTTGATTCAAACCGATATCATCTTCAACAATCAGTAATTGCTCCATGTATCTCACTCCCTCGTTATTCAAAGGCCACCATTATTTCCTTGGGTAATTTTTCGTTCTCACAGTTCAGAAGATAGGCGATTGCTCTGCTTGCAAATTTGTTCGTTTTCACTGTATCCCAATCGGCAAGCAAAATGACCTCTGCCTTGCCGTTCTCAAAATCTAATGATATTTCGCCCCATTCGCCGTCGCAGTCTGCCTGATATTCGTAGATTGCGGCGGCGATTTTCTTTTTTCGCTTGGTCTTGGATTTCTGTTTTAGCCGGACTGCATGGATTGCGCCCTCGGCAACCAAAAATTCCGTCAACTTGTCCACTACTTTTCGGTAGGCTCGTTCTGCACCGCTGGCTGTACTGCCCTCAAACATAACCGCCAGTTCTTCAAAGGTGGGGCGGTCTTTCCATGAGCTGACACGCCCACAGGTCATGCAAATTGCTAATCGTTTTTCGAGCAAGGTCTGTTCCCGGTAATTCAGTTTCTCAAATGCCCGCTGCACCTTTTCTGCCTGTATGCCGTTCCAGAGGATATCGGTATAGTTCCAGCTATCGTCAAGGGCTACATCCTCGCCTGTTTCTTCGCCGTCCTCGTCTGTGACATAGAAAGGCTGCTGATTGCGGATACCTCGCACAACTTTCAGATAGTTTTCGGCAAGAGCAAGATCACAGTTGTATTTCTTGGAAAACTCGTTGACCGCATCCTTGGTATTGTGGTACAGCCAAGCCATTGACCGCACCATTTTGTAATTAGTCAGAGAGGATACCGACCATTTTTCTTCGCCCATGCGAAAACGGAGCATAGCATCCCGGATGAACGGGTAGATGTATGTAGCATACTCTGCGCCCTTGGTAAGGTCATAGTCCATCAGTTTTTGGAGCATTTGTTCCCGGCAGGAGAGCTTTATATCTATAAATCGGTCTGTGTCGTACAAATCGCCGCCATCCACACCGAGAAAGTCTTTGATGCGCTTGTTAAGCTGCGGCTCGTAGTGGTGTAGGAAGAATGAGAAATGTATCAAATTCTTTTCCTGCAAGGCAGACAGGATATATTCGTTCAGACTGCCCACCTTTGGCGGCTCAGGTTCCAGTTGGAAGATGCGCTCTGCCACATAGGGAATGATACCATCACCGTGCGGATTGACTTGGTGTTTCGGTATGTATCCGGTCATATTCCATGTAAAATCACTCAGCATAGCGCACCTCCCTTCTCATTTCTATAAGAATCCCTTAAGACATTCTTTCATAAAAAGCATGAAGTATTTCTGCCAATTCCTGCGGTGATTCAATATTAACTTCATGTCCGGCACCAATAATCGTTTTTAATTCCACGTTCTTAAGCAATTCTGCCAATTCAATAGAAGCATTTTTATTCGCAGTATCTTTCTCGCCATATAACAATAGTGTAGGGCATGATATTTTGTGCAGAGAGTTGTTAAAGTCCAACTCCATCATGGTTTCGCATAGAAGTAAGAAATCAGCTTTTCTAAATCCCATTTGTTGAAACATGGATTTAGGCATAAATCTAAAGAGAAGATTTTGAAATTTCAGAAGCTTCTTGGGCATTTTATATTGTGTGGCGATAAGCACCAAGGAGCGAACTTTTTTCGGATATTGTATAGCATAGTTCAGAGCTAATACGCCCCCAAGCGATAAACCGCACAAATCAATAGGCTCATCATATTGATTGCAGTAATCTGAAAATGCAGCATATAGATTATCATAGGTCACTTCTTTGCTATGAACTAAATCAGGAAGATTCGGACACAAGCTGTAATCAGTAGTTTGCAAAATATCTATTGTTTTTGTCCAACTGTCAGATGTTTGTCCTAATCCATGCACATATATTTGTTTCATATTGTTCCCCCACTAAATATGTATCTTAGCTTCTGCAAGCAAAGCAGCCTGTTCCATTTCTTTTTCATAAGCTCCTTTGGCATAAGCAACATCACTTTTTGCCCGGAGTTCTTTATCTTTTGCCAGTTTCTTCATGACCTCCGCAAGGTCAGCGTCCAGAGTACCACGCTTTACATAGCGATTTATGGTGTTCAGCCTCTTTTCATATATCTGGATAATCGGATGATCGTCTGCAAGCTCTCGCTGTTCTCTGCCTTTTAGATTGCCGATCTGCCGGCAAGTGCGGTGCAGCTTGTCCCCCGGTGCATAGCCGCCGCAGTATTTGGTGGTGTGCCTTGCGTTGGTGGTGAGGAACCATTTGCCGCAGATTTTGCATTTTTTCGGTGCATGACCAACACATAAGCCCTCAAAAAGATCAGACCGGAACATCCCTACAAAGGATACATAGTGCATCCGCTTGACCAGCTTCGCAACTTTTTCGCCGGGACGGATGACCGATATATACTGAACGGAATTGTTCAGAGTAGACATCCAGGCATTGCCCTCCGTGATAGAGAACTCCGGCGGAAAATAGTCGCCGAACATTCTTGCAAAACCCTCTGCGGTGCGTTCTGCTTCATTGCCGTCTGATTTTTCTGCAAAATCAAGCATGGCCGTTTGGTATTCCCCAAGGGAGTAAGCCAGATGCCCGCATACAGCGGTATAGCGCTGGAGCATCACCGCATCAGCATATTTCGGAACTTCTTCGAACGGTAAAGAATTGGTTACGGCTTTTATGGCGAACTCCACATATTTCAGAGCATTGTCCGCAGTAAAGACCCTTTCTATTCGTTCACGGTGCTTTGGTATATCCATATAGGAGAACGGCGGCGTTTTGCTGAGAATCTCTAACATTGTCAATGCAGCTTCCTTTGCCATTGGAAAGAGTGCAGAAGTATCCTGTCCGGCATTCAGCATCCCGAGCAGCAGATTGATTTTCTCGCATTGCTCGTTCATTTTTGTAATAGTATCCGCAGGAACATTCAGTGCATCACAGGCAAGCGTGCCGACAGGGAATGTTTTGCCCTCATATATGACCGTATCCTGCCAGAAGTCCAATGTCATCAATTCTTGGTTCATGCTTACCTCCTGTCCTGTTTTTTCACTTTCTTAATTGTATCATGCTAATGTAAAGAAATCTACATCTATCAATAAGTTGTCCTGTTTTTTGAAACGGAGTTGTCCTCCGATTAGCCTGTTTTTTGAGAAATCCGTCATAACCATAATAGAAGGAGCGAAGCACCTGCCAATCACTGCGGGTGCTTCGTGCTTTCCAGAATATTATGAACGGAGGGTTTTTTATGACAATCTATGGAACCATCAAAGCGGCAATCAGTGTCAAGCAAGCCGCCGAACACTACGGGCTGAAAGTCAACCGAAACGGTATGGCTTGCTGCCCGTTCCACAATGACAGGCATCCGAGCTTGAAGCTGAATGAGGACTATTTCTTCTGCTTCGGCTGTGGAGCAAAGGGAGATGTGATCGACCTTGTGGCAAGGTTGTTCAATATGAGCAGCTATGAAGCAGCGCAAAAGCTGGCTTCGGACTTCGGACTTGACCCGAAACCGCCCACTGTCGCAGCTATGGTCAAGCCAAAGCGTCCCTATATCCGTCAGTTCCGGGAGGATGAAATGCTGTGTTTCCGGGTGCTGACGGATTATCTGCATCTGCTGGAAGATTGGAAAGTGCGGTATGCACCCAAAACACCGGAGGAGGCTCTGGATGATCGTTTTGTGGAAGCCTGCCAGATGCACTGTCCTATCGAATATATGGCAGATGTGCTGACCGTGGGTGATCTGGAAGAGCGGGTGGCATTGGTGGACGAGCTGATGAAGGAGGGAAAAATTACTTTTCTGCAAGAGTACATCACACGAAAGAAAAAGGAGGTGGCGCACCATGGCGAAGAACCGGAAAACGCCTGATATGAATTTGCCTGTCTGGTTTGATGGGCAGAACATCAACGAAGCTCTGTTTTGTGAAGAATTTCTGCATGAGCGCAGAATCATCTTCGCAAACGGAGCTTTTTTTACGCCCGATGGTCGAGTGACGGACGATCTCCCACTGCGTGGGGAGATTTACGACAAGCTGAAATTCTGTGCCGTGAACAACATCCCCCGGAAGATCACCAACATTCTGGAAGTGCTGAAACTGGAAGCGCAAGTGCCTGACTTCCCACCGGAGCAGGATCGCATCCATGTGTTCAACGGTACGCTGCTACTGAACGGCACATTTACCGAGGGCAGACCGGCTATCGTGCGAAGCCGTCTGCCTGTTGTCTACAATCCCGATGCTCCTGCGCCCGTGATCTGGCTGAACTTTTTGAATGGACTGCTCCATGCGGAAGACATTCCCACCTTGCAGGAGTTTATCGGTTATTGCCTGATCCCCTCCAACAAAGGACAGCGCATGATGGTGATTAAGGGCAACGGCGGCGAGGGTAAATCCCAAATCGGTGCGGTGCTTTCGGCTATCTTTGGCACAAACATGAAGGACGGCAGCATCGGCAAGATTTCTGAAAACCGCTTTGCCCGTGCCGATCTGGAGCACATCCTGCTGTGCGTAGATGATGATATGCGGATGGAAGCCCTGCGCCAGACCAACTATGTAAAATCCATCGTGACAGCACAAGGCAAGATGGATTTGGAACGTAAAGGCAAGCAGAGTTATCAGGGCTGGATGTTCGCCCGGCTGCTTGCGTTCAGTAACGGTGATCTGCAAGCCCTGTATGACCGCAGTGACGGATTTTACCGCAGACAGCTTGTGCTGACCACCAAGGAAAAGCCGGTGGACAGAGCTGACGATCCTGATCTTGCAGAGAAGATGAAAGCTGAAGCCGAGGGTATCTTCCTGTGGGCATTTGAAGGCTTGCAGCGGCTTGTTGCCAACAACTTTAAGTTTACGGAGAGTGACCGTATCCGGGAAAACCGGGAAGCGGTCAAACGTGACAACAACAATATCTTTGATTTCATGGATTCCGAGGGATACATCCGGCGTAAAGCGGATGCGTCCATCAGCTCCAAGGATTTCTATGAAATCTATCGGATGTGGTGCGAGGAAAATTCTCTTGCTCCGCTGAAAGCCCGCAGCTTCAGCGACGCCATGATTGCCAATGCCAAGAAATTCAATCTGGAGCATTGCAACAACATCACCAACTCAGCCGGACGGCGGGTGTGGGGATTCATGGGAGTGGAAGCCATTGCACGACCTCATATAAATGGGTTTTACGGAGATTCGCCGTGTACGTACGTACCGGAGGACATTCCGGAGGAATGGCGGCAGGTCGAGTAAATCCCATTGCTGGTATGTATGTACGCAGCAAAAGAGCGTAAAACGCTTGTTATAGAAACAGCACACATCCTCTCGTTCGGGCTGTTTCTATGTCCACAGGCTTTTGAAAAAGTGTCTGTGGACACCGACTGCAAGAGGAAGTTGACACAGAACAGCTTCATGCAGACGGGCTGACCATGGGAAAAGGCGCAGACATTTTCGCCTTGGTCAGCAGAGGTCACCGCAGTGACCGCATTCCCCCTCGGGAGAGCCCTCGGAGAGCCCACGGCACTTTGCAGCCAGTATGGATGAAAGTGTCATAGTGGGTTATTACACTTTGAAAAAGTGCCGTTCTCCAGCCTTCCGCTGTCTGCAAATCTCAAAGAAAGGAAAAATCCAATGGCAAGAAATGATGGAATAGACCGTACCGTAGCCAGAAATCAGGACTTGGAAACACCGGCTGATGTGGCGAAGGTACAGGAACACAATGAGCGTGAAAAGGACAGCTACAGCAATCAGGACATCGTGCCGGAACGTACTGCGCTGAATGTTCACTTCAAGTCTCCCACTGACGATTATGTAAAAATGTTCGAGCAGATGGAACAGGATGGCGTGATCTCCACCAGAGGTCTGAAACCGGATGCCGTCAAATACGGTGAGTTGATCTTTGATGTGAACTCTGCTTACTTCTACAATCACGGCGGCTATGAATTTGCAAAACAGTTTTATGCCGATGCCTATAAAGCCGCCGTGGAGATCGTAGGCGGTGAGCAGTATATCCTATCCGCTGTGATGCACGCCGATGAGCGCAACCGGGCAATGTCCGAAGCTCTGGGCGAGGATGTGTACCACTACCACCTTCATGTGGTTTATATCCCGGTGGTAGAGAAGCAAATTCTGTGGTCGAAGCGATGTAAGGATGAATCCCTCCGGGGAACGGTAAAGGAAACGATCACGCAGGTCAGCCGCAGTAAAAAATGGGAGTCCAAGCCGGTGCTTGACAAGGATGGTAATCCAATGTTGAACGCAAAAGGAAAAAAGATTTTGAAGTCGTCCTACAGTGTGTTGCAGGATGACTTTTTTCATTTCATGCGAAATGCCGGATATACCGATGTGGAGCGTGGAGAGCGTGGCAGCACCGAGGAACATCTGACTGTGACACAGTTCAAGGTGCAGGCAGAACAGCAGCGCTTGGAAGCTGTGACCGGGCAGGTGGCACAGGCGAAGCGGGGGTTGGAGAATGCCAAAGCTGCCACGGAGAAACAGAAAAAGAAACTGGAAGCTCTGCAAAAGGAAACCAAAACAGCAAAGACCGTTGCTCTGACGGTGCAGGAGATTGAAACGATGGGAAAGAAAGCCACATTCGGAAATAATATCACGCTGACACCGGATGAATGCGACACGCTCAAACGCTATGCGGTCAACGGCATTATCGCCAATGCTGACAACAAGCGCTTGAAGGAGAAACTGGCTTCCGCTGAAAAGACGGTTTCCATCTGGAAACAGCGGTATGAAGCAGTAAGCGAAAAATATATGGAACTGAAACAGAAAGCCCAGCCTTTTCTGGATGCACTGGAAATTGCATCCGAAAGGGTTCGGGCTTTTATCAATTCTATCCTCATCAGAGGAAAGGAAACGCAGGAACACAAACACCCTGCCCGGAAGCGTGGACAGGATATGGAACTTTGATGGAGGAATTGCCTATTGAAGAAATATTATGAGGAAGCGAAATATAATGCGGCATTTGACCGCTGTGTGGATGTTATGAGCCAGATGCTCCAGAAGTACGGGCATCAGGTTTTGGATAAATTAGAGCAGGATACTCCACAAACGGTGGAGTGTTCCAAGGATGATAAGCAAGCGCAGCCTTTGACGGATAAGGCTGCGTAAAAATTTACAATTTACACGTTGCGTACTTGTTGCGGCTATGCTATAATATGTACGCAACGTGTATTTTTGCTTTTTTGGAGAAAAGACGGATGGATTGTAAAAACAGAATTATTAAGTTGCGTGAAAGCACAGGACTGAACCGGAAAGATTTTTGCAAGCTCGTCCATATTCCTTACCGGACTATGACCGAGTGGGAATTGGACAACCGCCATGCACCGGATTATGTGCTTAGACTTTTGGAGTATTATATCCGCAACGAGGGATTGATGGTAAAGAAATGAGCGAAGGAGGTAGCGATTCTGAAAAAGAAACAACTTAAATGTTATCTATATACGAGAGTGTCCACCTCCATGCAGGTTGACGGATACAGCTTGGATGCCCAGCGTGACAAGCTGCGGAAGTATGCGGCATACGAGGATATGGTCGTTGCCGGGGAGTATTCTGACGAAGGATTTTCCGGCAAGAACATCCAAGGGAGGCAGGAGTTTCAACGGATGCTGAACGACATCCAGGACTGCAAAGACGGCGTTTCCTATGTGCTTGTCTTTAAGCTCTCCAGATTTGGCAGAAATGCAGCCGATGTTCTGAACTCTTTGCAGCTCATGCAGGATTTTGGTGTCAACCTGATTTGCGTGGAGGATGGCATTGACAGCTCCAAGGATGCCGGAAAGCTGATGATCTCCGTGCTGTCTGCGGTGGCGGAAATTGAGCGAGAGAATATCCGCACACAGACAATGGCAGGACGGGAGCAAAAGGCTCGTGAGGGCAAATGGAACGGCGGTTTCGCTCCCTATGGATACAAACTGGAAAACGGAAACCTTGTCATTGCAGAGGATGAAGTGGAAGTTATCCGAGTAATCTATGATCGTTATATTCATACAAACGAGGGTGTTGCAGGAGTTGCAAAATATCTGAACCGCAATGGTTATGTAAAGAAACTAAGACAGAATAATACCATTCCGGGATTTTCAAGAGATTTTGTGAAAAATGTATTGTACAATCCTGTTTATATGGGAAAGATTGCTTACGGCAGACGAAGAACCGAAAAGAAACAGGGTACAAGAAACGAGATGCACGTGGTTGAGCAGTCGGAGTTCCCTGTTTACGATGGTCAGCACGAAGCCATCATTTCCGAAGAAGATTGGTATCTGGCACAGGAAAAGCGCAAGATCAATTCCTTTAAGCGGGAAAAGGTCAACAATCCAGACCACGCACACATCCTGTCCGGTATCTTGAAATGCCCATGCTGCGGAAAGAGTATGTACGGCAATATCGCCAAGGCTCACAGCAAGGACAAGAAAACACGGTATTATTACTACTGCAAAAATACAGTTACGCCGACAGGGCATGAGTGCAGTTTCCGGCTGAATATCGAACAGACAGAGATCAACAAATTTGTGGCGAAGATTATTTCCGCTATGGTCAACAATCCCCGATTTGTAGAAGCAATTCAAGCGAAAATCGGAACAGCGGTTGATACAGAGGATATGGAAAAGCAGATCGCCGTCCTGCAAGGGCAGCTAAAGCAAGCCTTTGGAACGAAAAGCCGCTTGGAGCGTCAGATGGATACCTTGGACATCAACGATGCCCACTATGACAGAAAGATTTTGGACTTGCAGCGCCGCTATGATGAGCAGTATGATACGATAGAGGAAATCGAAGTTCAGATTGGCGAATTGCAAAGTCAGATACGCAGTATCCAGCAGGAGAAAATCTCCGGCGATAACATTTATCGGCTCTTACTGGCATTTGATGAAGTCTACCATTCCGCAACAGAAGCGGAACAGAAAGAGTTTATGAAAGCCTTTATCGAGCGAATTGAGATGTTCCCGGAAAAGAGAAAAGACGGAAGCTGGATAAAGAAGATTGTATTCAACTTCCCTGTGCCTGTTGATGGCGAGGAAGTGAAAGAACTTCCCTTGGAAACTGAAACAACCGTCGAGACGGTATGCTTATTGTCCAAACTTCATGAAGCGAAGCATCATGTGAATGTGAGACTGGATATGGATGAACTGGATTTGACATCTGCGGAGAGTAAGGCAACCTATGAGGAAATTAAAGCATACGTGGCTGAGCATAATGATGGAATGAAAGTTTCAAATCTGTATATTTAAGTCAGATGATTCCAGA